>LAHS01000062.1_pt1 | contig 143125 bp, 112 predicted proteins | sample 329651 | NCBI WGS metagenome assembly LAHS01 (sample SAMN03275699, study PRJNA271635) | activated sludge metagenome | isolation source: sample C-1 Sludge from hydrolytic chamber (first chamber) of Anaerobic...
TTGGTTTATCCTTCTCATTTCCATTTTGTTTTTTGGAGGACTCAAATTCAGCAGAAACGGATTTTGTGGCGAAAGAATGTAAGCGGTTTTTACACCCTTTAAGGCGTTTTTACCCATTCGCTTCTTGACAGAAAGGATTAATCAACTTATCTTTGAGGCATAAATCGTGGTGGCAACACCGAGTTTAGAACATCCAAAAGGGTTGGTTGAGATACCTATTGTACGTAACCAATCTTGCTCATCCTTATTGTTGCATTATCGAAGCGTGTAACCAGGGGGTTATATATGAACGTTCGTTTTTTGAAGTACATCCTTAAGCGTCTGTTGTTGTCGGCGGCAACGATTGTCGTCGTCGTCTCCGTCACTTTTATCGTGATGAAGGTGGCTCCGGGATCGCCATTCAACTCAGAAAAGGGCATTTCTGCTTCTACCTTAGCCACCTTAACCAAGCTTTACGGCTTGGATAAACCGGCTTGGGAACAGTATTTTGATTACATCGGTTCAGCCTTTACCTGGAGCTTCGGTATCTCCATCAAGAACAACCGTAATGTCATGACCATCATCAACGAAGGCCTGAAAGTCTCCGGTATCATTGGTTCCTTAGCTCTGATTTTCTCCGTTTTCTTCGGCATTATCTTGGGCTCGGTGGCCGCGACTCACCAAAACAAATGGTCGGACCGTCTAATCATGGTCTTATCCACCGCTTCCGTGGCAATGCCGAGCTTCATCATTGCCTCAATCCTTCTTTATGTGGTCTGCGTCAAGCTGAAGTGGTTACCTGCCAATGGCACAACCTGGCAGGGTTATATTCTTCCGGTTCTCTGCCTTTCCCTCTATCCGATGGCTTACATCACCCGTCTGACAAGATCGTCCACGCTGGATGTCCTCAATCAGGATTACATCCGCACGGCCAAGGCCAAGGGCTTAACCAAGGGCAAGGTTCTCTTCAAGCATGCTCTCCGCAATTCCTTGACGCCGGTCATCACTTACTTAGGACCTGAGTTTGCTTACATCATCACCGGCTCCTTGGTTGTGGAACAGATTTTCGGTATCACCGGATTAGGCCGCACCTTCACCAACTCCATCACCAACAGAGATTATCCGTTAATCATGGGAACCACGGTGTTCTTAACCTACATCATGGTCTTCATGCTCCTCTTCTCGGATATCCTCTACACCATCGTCAACCCGAAAGTGGACTTTGATTAACTGAAAGGACCCTTGAAACATGTACATGAAAAAGAATCCTCTCAGTGCGCAGATTGATCTTTCCAAGTTCACTGACGTCACTGATACGGAAAAGAAAAAGCAGGATATTATCCGCAAGCCTTCCAACTTCTTCAAAGATGGTATGCGGCGCTTCGCTCACAACCCGGTTGCTATGACCTCGCTTGTCGTCATCATCATCATTGTCTTAGCCGCCATCTTCGTTCCGATCTTCTGGCCTTATCATTACGAGGAAGTCTTAGGCAAAACCTACCCGCTAGCCAACGGCTCTACCGATGGCACCTACAACAACTTGGCACCGTTCACCTATGGTGCCGGTGAAAAGACCCGTATTGCCAACGGCGAATTCGTCTTCCCGCACCTCTTCGGCACCGATGATCAGGGCCGTGATTACTTCATCCGTGTCATCTACGGCACAAGAATCTCCTTGGCAGTCGGTCTCTTTGCTTCCTTGATTGTCTTGGTCATCGGTTCAATCTATGGATCGGTGTCGGGCTATCTGGGTGGCAAGGTCGATCTGGTCATGATGCGTATCGTTGATGTCATCTACTCCCTGCCGGATCTGTTGATCATCATTCTTTTAGCTTCCGTGCTGCGTCAGACGCTGGTGTTCCCCAGCAATTCCTTCTTCACCAAACTCGGTACCGGCATGATCTCCATCTTCATTGTCTTCGGCTTGCTTTACTGGGTCGGCATGGCGCGACTGATCCGCGGCCAGATTCTCTCCATTAAGAAGGAAGATTTCGTCATGGCAGCTCAGGCCAGCGGCGCCAAAGCCAGCTGGATCATCCGTAAGCACCTGCTTCCCAACTCGATGTCGGTCATCATCATCTCGGTGGCCTTACAGATTCCGTCCGCTATTTTCACCGAATCCTTCCTTAGCTTCTTAGGCTTAGGCGTCAACGCCCCGATGCCGTCTCTGGGATCCTTAGCCAGTGAAGCTCAGAGTGCTCTCTCAAGTTATCCTTACCGTCTCTTGATTCCGGCTGTCTCCATCTTCCTCATCGTTCTCACCCTTAACCTCTTAGGCGATGGTCTCCGTGATGCCTTCGACCCTAAGCTCACCAAATAGAAAGGAGGAAATCACGTATGGCTAAAAAACAAATCGTTAGAAACGAACATTACGAACACCTCCTCGAAGTCAAAGATCTCCATGTCTCCTTCAAAATCATGGCTGGCAAAGTCGAAGCCGTCAACGGTGTCTCCTACACGTTGGATAAAGGCAAAATCTTAGGCATTGTCGGTGAATCCGGTTCCGGAAAGTCCGTCTCCTCCTATTCCATCATGAGAATTCTGGATAAGAACGGCACCATCGACAAAGGTCAGATTATCTTCGAAGGCGAAGACCTCACGAAGGCCAGCGAAAAGCGGATGCAGGAGATCCGTGGCAACCGTATTGCCATGATCTTCCAGGACCCGATGACCGGCCTCAATCCGGTCTACACCATCGGCAACCAGCTGATGGAAGCTGTCCGTACCCATCACAAGAAGATGGATAAGAAGGACATCTACAAGAAATGCGTCGATATGCTGACGCTGGTCGGCTTCAATGAGCCGGTCAAGCGGATGAAGCAGTATCCGTTCGAATTCTCTGGCGGCATGCTCCAACGAGCCATGATCGCTATGGCCCTGGTCTGTGATCCCGATCTCCTCATCGCCGATGAACCGACCACGGCCTTGGACGTCACCATTCAGGCCCAGATTCTGGATCTCCTCAAGAGCATCCAGGAGAAGCTGGGAATGGCCATCATCATCATTACCCATGATCTCGGTGTGGTGGCTCAGATCTGCGATGAAGTCGATGTCATGTATGCCGGCCGAGTCGTGGAGCGGGGTACTGCCGATGAGATCTTCTACAACCCGCAGCACGAATACACCAAAGGCCTGCTCGAATCCGTTCCGACTCTCAAAGACAAGGATCTCCATCCGATCAAAGGCAACCCGATCAACCTGCTGGCTCTCCCGAAAGGCTGCCCGTTCTCGCCTCGCTGCGATCATTGCATGAAGATCTGCATCGAGAAGTATCCGGAAAGCCTGCAGATCAATGACCAGCACATCGTCTCCTGCTGGAATGCCGTCAAGGCACTTCAGGACAAGGGCGAAATCGATGTGATGGCGGCTCCGGATCCCGAAAAGGTGAAGGAAGAAGAGGAACTGGCCGAGCACGATCCATCAACCCAGAAGAAGATGTCTGTTCTTCTCAAAGGCTTAGTATCCGACAAGGACAAGAAGGAGGATAGCAATGTCTAAGAAAAATCAATTCTCGGATGACGTCTTCCATCCGGTCCCTGAGGATGTCATTATCTCCGTCCAGCACTTACGAATGTACTTCTCCGTCAATACCGGAGGACTGAAGTCTGCTAACCTCAAAGCCGTCGATGATGTCTCCTTCGATATCAAACGCGGTGAAACGTTAGGTCTGGTCGGTGAGTCGGGCTGTGGCAAGACGACCTGCGGCCGAGCCATCCTTCATCTCTACGATCCGACGGCCGGCAAAGTCTTCTTCAACGGCCAGGAAGTCACCAAGAAGACGATGAAAGACTACCGGATGAAGACGAACATCGTCTTCCAGGATCCGTATTCGTCCTTGGATCCCCGGATGAAAGTCGCCGATATCATTGCCGAGCCGATGGACATCCATCACGCCTACCAGAACAAGGATGAACGTCAGCGTCGGGTCGAGGAGCTGATGCGGAAGGTCGGTCTCAACGCCGAACAGTCCATGCGTTATGCTCACGAATTCTCCGGCGGTCAGCGTCAGCGTATCGGCATTGCCCGGGCTCTGGCGATGAATCCGGAGTTCCTGGTCTGCGATGAGCCGGTCTCCGCTCTGGATGTCTCCATTCAGGCTCAGGTCCTGAATACGTTCAAAGACCTGCAGAACGAATTCCACCTCACCTATCTGTTCGTCGCCCACAACCTGCTTGTCGTCAAGCACATCTCCGACCGTATTGCCGTTATGTACCTTGGACACCTCGTCGAACTTGCCTCTTCCAAGGAGATCTTCGATGATCCGATGCATCCTTACACCTACACTCTTCTCTCCGCTATCCCGGTCCCGGATCCGAAGGTTGCTCGTGCTAATCAAAGAGTCATCCTTCAGGGCGATATCCCCTCTCCGCTCAACGCCCCGTCAGGATGTCCGTTCCGGACTCGCTGCCCGTTTGCTTCCAAGAAATGCGCAGAGAGCCGGCCGTTGCTTACCGAAGTCAAGCCAGGCCACTTCGTTGCCTGCCACTACCCCGGTATCGTGAAGCAAGCTGTGGAGGCCGAACTCGCCAAAGAAGACAGCTCGGACAAGACCTCCAAAGGAGAATAACAAGGGATCATGGAGCTTAATGACCGTAACCTTGCCTAATCCTTCCTCTTCTCCCGGAACCACGGTCCGGGAGCTGTCGGGACGAGCTGAGATGACACTCGGAAAAATAATTTAAAAGGAGAAAAATCGTTATGAAAACGAGAAATGTCACGTTAGCTGCATTAGCTGTTCTTTCGATGGTTGTGACGGGTTGCACCAAGACGACGTCGACCGCGACTTCCACGGCAACTTCGACGTCTGCGGCCGATACGACGTCCACGACGTCTGCGGCTGCCCCTGCTCAGAAGGATTATGCCGGTTATTCCATTGATCTTAACAACGATGGAACCATTGCCGATGATGAGAAGAACCTTACCTGGGCGAATTCCTACGATAAGGCAATTGCTGCCATCAAGGCCAGCGGCGATGCTACTTTCCGTTATGCCATGATGCATAAGGTTGAAACCTTATTGATGTCCACTGGTGCCATCACTCCTATTTACTACTACACCGATCTTTATATGCTGAGGTCCACCGTTCAGGGCTTCTATTATTCGCCGCTCGGCTATAAGTTCTTCAAGAACGCTTCCGTTACCGGTGATACGTCCAAGTCCATCACGGTCTGCTTAGCTTCGGAGCCTCAGCATGTTGATCCGGCTCTGAACTCTTCCGTCGATGGTGCTTCGTTGGATGTCCACCTCTTCGGCGGTCTGTACCGTTATGTGGATTCCGGAACCAACAATCTGGCCAAGATTGAACCGGATCTTGCTGCTGCCGCTCCGACCAAGGTTACCAATGCCGACGGCTCTGTCACCTACACCTTTACCTTAAGAGATGGCATCACCTTCTCCGATGGCACTCCGATTGTTGCTTCCGATTTCGTCAAGTCCTGGAAGCGTGCCGGTGGCACAGCTCTCGGTGCGGATTATGCCTACATGTTCGATATTCTTCAGAGAGATGCCAATGGTGAAGTCAGCGGTGTTGAAGCCATTGATGATACGCATCTGAAGGTCACTTGCCCGGTTGAAGTTCCTTACTTCTTCGAGATTATGGCCTTCCCGGCTTTCGAAGTCATCAAGAATGCCGATGATACGACCAAGGTTGATGCAACCGGTTCTTGGGCTATGGATCCGAACTTCGTCACTTCTGGCGCCTACACCATCAGCTCCTGGACTCACAGCGGTCAGATTGTCATGACCAAGAACGATAAGTATTGGGATGCTGCCAATACGACCATGAACACCATCAACTTCGCTCTGTCGGATGATACCGATAATATGTTCGCCAACTACGAAAACGGCACCTATCAGATGATCGATGATGTCCCGCTGGATAATCTTGATACGCTCAAGACCCGTGCGGACTTCCACATCAATGGTCAGCTCGGCACTTACTACATCAGTTTCAACGTCAATTCCAAGGCTTTCACCAAGGCCGATACAGAGCCGAAGCGTGAGAAGGTCAGAAGAGCCTTAGGTCTCTTCATTGATCGTAACAACATCGTCAACAACGTCTCCAAGGGCGGTCAGACTCCTGCCAACTCCTTCGTCCCGACCGGTCTTACCGATGCCGATGGCACCACTGAGTTCACTGCTCATAATGGTGAAAATGGTGATGGCAAGGGCTATTATTCTGTCGCTGCCGCGGATTATGCTGCCAATGTCGCTGAGGGCGTTCAGCTCTTGAAGGATGTCGGCTACACCTATGATACGGCCACGAAGAAGTTCACCGATTTCCCTGCCTTCACTTACCTCTACAACACTTCTTCCGGCCATCAGAAGATCGCTACCGCCATTCAGGCCGATTGGGCTGCTGTCGGCATCACCGCTAACCTGGAGAACCAGGAATGGGCGACGTTCCTTCAGACCCGTAAAACCGGCGACTATGATGTTGCCCGTAACGGCTGGTTGGCTGATTACAATGATCCGATCACCTTCCTAGATATGTGGACGACCGATTCCGGCAACAACGATTGCCAGTTCGGCAAGTAGTTCCGACTCCGTTGTTTCGCTGTTAATCTAGTCGTATAGATAACAGGCAAAGACCGCGCTTCTCCCCTGGGGCGCGGCCTTTCTTTTTGTCCTCATTTCATCTATACTATTGCTAATTGAAATTTCCCCTCGAATCTTTATTGATTTGGGGCGGTGTGGAAGCTATAATATCGCTACATGCGTTTTTTAATGCGCATTACTTTCATGGAGGATAGTGACTATGAAGAGAACTTATCAGCCGAGTAAGATCAAGAGAGTCCACAAGTGTGGATTCCGCGCCAGAATGGCTACCAAGGGTGGCCGTGCTGTGTTAGCTCGCCGTCGTGCTAAGGGCAGAACCGTTCTCACTCAGGCTTAAGGCCTGCTTCTTTCGGCACAAGCATGAAAAAGAAGTACCGTATCAAGAAATCTCAGGATTTCAAGAAAGTACTCGATGGCAGACGCTTAGCCGGAAAGAATGACGCTATGTCCGTCTATTTTGCTCCCAATGAGGTCGGTTGGGCTCGCATCGGTATTTCCGTATCCACCAAAGTGGGCAATGCCGTGATCCGTGCCCGTGTCCGGAGACAAGTCCGGGCCATGATCGCCTTAACGGATATCCTACAAAAGCCTTACGACATCGTCATCATCGCCCACGCTGGCTTCCTTACCAAGACTTTTCAGGAAAACCAAGCACTGCTCAATCCTCTTCTTGCCCGTTTACAGCCGAAAACCACAGAGGAGAAAAAATGAGAAAACATTCGCATTCGATGCTGAAGCGGCTGGTGATGGTCTTTTCAGGCCTCATCGCTCTTTTCATGCTCTCGGGCTGCACCAAGAGCTTCTGCACCAATCAGGATAAGGCCAATCAGATCTTTGCCTATTACGGCGATCTCTACAATGATTCCACCAGCGTTACCGATGTCGATACGTCGACCGATAACCAGACGCTGCAGGAAAAGAACCGGAAGAGCCTCTATACGACCTTAACCGGAACTACCTATGGCTATTCGCTGCCGGACAAGGTTTTCAATGCCTACATCTCCGCCAAAGTCGTCACTGAATACACCGCTACCGTTTCCTATTGGAAGGATGGCACGTTTGCTTCGTTGGATGATGCGACCGCCTCTGCTGTCGCCAAGCATGTTGCCATGTATGCCGGCATTGACTACAACGACAATGGCACCCCGAAGCAGGTGGCTGCCACCTGGACGAACCTCAATGCCTGGTATCAGGCTTCTCTGTCCGATGCCGCCGTCGGTCCTTTGAAGGCACCATCGAGTGGTTATATCACCTCGCTGGAAACCGTCGTCAACAAGGTCATTGCATCCAATTACTCCTGCATCACCCCGGAGAGCAAGACGTTCACTCAGAACGGCTCTTCCATTTATATCGAAGGCAAGTCGTGGGGTGAATCCTTCAAACAGTTCGGTTTCTTCGAAGGTCTCTTTGTCTGGCCGTTTGCTTACCTGGTTCACATTATCTCCGAGAACATGGGCAATACCGGCTGGGCGCAGATCTTAGCTATTTTCGTCATCACGATCCTCGTCCGTCTGGTCACGGTCGTCTCGACCGTCTTCCAGTCGCAGTCGCAGGCCCGTCAGCAGAAGGTTCAGCCGCAGCTCAACGCCTTGCAGGCCAAGTATCCCAATGCTTCCTATGATAAGGATCAGCGGAATGCCATGACGATGGAGCAGGCTCAGATCATGAAGAAGAACAAAGTGCATCCGCTCCTGCCGATGCTCTTCCTCATCATTCAGTTCCCGCTCTTCATCTGTGTCTGGTCTGCCTTGCAGGGTTCGGCTTCCTTAGCCTCCGGCAACTGGTACGGCCTCTCCTTAACCACCCTCGTCAGTGAATGCTTCACCTCGTATGCTTCAACTTCCGGCGCCTTAGTCGGTATCCTCATCTTCATCTTCATGACCTTGGCCAATATTCTTTCTTCCCTCACCTCGCTTTGGTTCAACAACTGGCGTACCAAGAAGTTCGGCGGTGTTCAGGCTCCTGTTTCGCAGGATCCGAACAACCCGAGCATGGATCCGCAGAAGACCGGTAAGATCATGACCTACGTGATGATGGTCTTCATCGTCATCATGGGCTGGAACTTACCTGCCGGTATGGGTATCTACTGGCTCATCGGTGCCGTCATCTCCGTTGCCCAGACCGTTGCCATGGAACTCGTCCAGACTCACAGCCGTCATAAGCTCGCCGCCGCCATGGGAGACGGAACCGATCTCGCTGCCATCCGTCGTAGCAAACATCACACCATGTCGACGTCAAAAAAGGATAAAAAAGCGGATAAATCCGATAAGCCGCTTTGGAGGTAATTATGAATAAGTACGAAGGAAAAACAGAAGAGGAAGCCTTAGCTAAGGCTTGCCAGGACTTAGGCATCGCTGACCCGAAATCGGTCAACTACCAGGTCATCTCCGTCAAGAAGACCCTGTTCAGCAAGACCGTCACCATCGGCATCTACTCCATCAACGATGTCATCGTCTTTGCGGATGATTACATCAAGCGCTGCCTGCATGCCTTAGGTATCTCCGGTTCCACCGAAGCCAAGTATGAGGATGGCGTCATCAAGCTCAACATCGTCTCCGACAAGAACAAGAACGTCATCGGCAGAAACGGCGACACGCTCCGCTCCATCAACGAGCTCTGCCGTTCGGTCTGCTTCAACCGCTTCGGCGGCCATTACCGCATCCTCTTAAACTGCGATGGCTACAAGGAAGTCAAGTATTCCAAGTTCGTCTCGATGGCCCGTCATTATGCCGATGAAGTGAGCCGCACCCATACCACTGTCATCCTTGATCCGATGACCAGTGATGAGCGCCGTGTCATCCACCAGGCCCTGACCGGTTATCCGCATATCAAGACCCAGTCCTTAGGGACCGGCCATAAGCGTCACGTTACCATCCAGTATATCGAAGGCAACTACATCAACAATCCGGGTGTCGAAGCCAATGAGGCTCCGGAAACCAACACCGCCGCTCCGGCTGCTCCGGAAACGGACAATCAGCCTGATGACATCGATACGACGACCAATGCCGTTAACGAAGGCGATCTGAAGTAATCTAAAAAAGCTCTGCTTTGCGGCAGAGCTTTTTTAGACGCTGGAAGCTTTCTCTATTTCAATTGCAGAAATTCGTAAAACCGCGGCAAAGCAAACTGAAGATAGCCATAAGATGGCGCAATGAGAATGCCTTCTTTGATGAGTTTCGCCCGATAGTTGCTGAAATAGGAAGCCGTCAAGCCTCTTTTCTTACGGAGATCATCGACTTTCATCGGGTCATCCGAAACAAAAGACTTGAGGATTTCCTGTTCTCCTAGCGACAATCCGGAGAACACCTTCTCGTAGACGTATTCCGACAGATACTGGTCATAATCCGCTAATAGCTCGGCATCAATCTCTTTCTTCTTCTTTTGAAAGAAAAGATAGCCTAACACCTGATAGGCATAGGCATAGCCTTTGGTCAGCTTGGCAAGATCAACTGCCAGAGCATCCGTCACCTCCAGATACCTCTGATAGCCGCCGGCAATGGCGTTGAGCGATAAAGGACCCAGGTTAATCTTGGGAGCACGATAAAGGAAAGTCAGCGTTTTGTCTTCCTGAAGTTTGGAGACGTTCTCATAAAGTCCCGTCATCAGAAGCATGACCGGATAATCCAACCGAATCAGCGACTGATAAGCCTGAATGAACAGTTTCATCTGCGGACTGTTATCGACTTCATCGATGGTAATAAGAACCTTTTTGTTCTTTTTCTTAATCTGATCAAGCATCTTCTTCAGCAAAGAATTGACCGTTGTAATTGGCGTTTTGCCTTTAATGGAAAAGGTCAGTCCTTGGAAAGAGAAGCTGAACTCACTTTCCAAAAAAAGATGCTTGACTCGGCCTGTTTCATAGATTTCGGCCGCTATATTTTCAAGAATGTTGTCTTTAGGGCCCGGATCAACGACGATCCAATCCTGCTCTTTGATAAAATGCTTGGCAATGGCTGAAAGCAACACCGTCTTTCCACTGCCACGGACTCCGGTCAGAAGATAAACGTAGTTGGAGGGTTGTGAGGACGAGAACTCAGAAATGATCTGATTCTGTTCATTCAGCCGGGAAATATAATTGTCCGGCTGTCTTCCGAAAGTAGTCGAAAACGGATTTGATGTGATTGTCATAAAAGCCTCCTTCTATAAGTTCTTCAATTTTTATAACTTATTATAACTCATTATAACTCGTTATAACTTATTATATGTTTTAAATTTTTTTATAACTCGTTATAACTTATCATAACTCATTATAACTTTTGATTGCCTCTAACTTAGAAAAAAGCCTACCAGCGGTTGAAGACCTTCTCGGCAAAACCCGGAAGATCATGGATGCCAATGGTTTCCCCAGCGACCTGGAAGGTGCCGCTGAACCGGCCGAAGACCTGATGCTGATTGCTCTTCAGCAGCAGAAGATTGGCGCCGCCGGCCCGGTCCAGGACCGGGGTGAAGGTCAGGTCGATATCCTCGCTCTGGGAAACAAACTTCCACGGACTCAGGAAATCTTCTTTGCCGTTAGCCCCCTTAGGAATCTGGAAAGTGACATCATTCAGTTTATAGGCATCCTTGTCGACAAAAAGCATATTCTCGCTGGCTTTCGAGGTATCCCCGAAGCCATAGCCGAGGTTCCAGCCGATAGTATGGCCGTCCTGGCTGGCATTAAGCGAAGACCAGTACCAGGTGTTCTGATACGTCCAGACGCCCCGGCCCCAGTCCAGAACGCCATAGAAATCGCCTTTGCTGAGGTCATAAAGGTCATTGCCGTATCTTACCCAGCCACTGGCTTTCAGGTTGTTGATCTTCTGGTTGTAATAGAAATGTTTGTCTTTCTTAAACGGCGTGGCTATCACCATTGTCTTATCGGTGGTGGTCTCTAAAACAATATCGGCAGCCAGGTCCTTGCCTTTCGTGAAATCCGGCCAGGTCACCATCAGATGCCGCTTCCCGTTTTCGTGCCGGAAGGACATGGCTACCTTCTTGGTCTTGTAGAAAGTATCACCGGTCAGGGAAGTCGAAGGAAGCCTGCGCTTTCCTAAGGAGAGCGGCGACGCCACCATCGCTTCCGCCTTATGGGCGGGAGCCGCCAAGAAGAGCAGGGAAGCAGAGCAGAGGTCCATATAGCCGTTGTCATCGATGGTAAAGGCAAAACCGACGTCCTTGGAGCCGACATAGTAATAATCCCACTCCTTCAGGCGGAGCTTATTGGCTTTGACGGCCTTGCGGTCATAGGTTTTCACGAGCGAATAGCTGAAACCGGCTTCGTTGAGGTTTCCCTTCTCGTCCAGTAACGGGCCTAGCGTCAGTTCATGCTGTTCCATGCTTCTTTCTTCCTTTGCTGATATCACCGTCTTATTGCCTATTAGTTTAGTCGTTCAGTTCGCCGTTTCCTAGTCCCTTAAAAGCTCCTGAAACTAAAAATGAGGGGTCAGCTTTCGCTTACCCCCTCATACCGTCCCTAACAGGAAACGTGATTAGTTAGCCTTGGTCGTACCACAGCCACAACCACCGTTCTTCTTGTTCTTGTGCTGTTTCTTACCAGCAACAGGAGCAACCGGAGCAGTAGCGGTAGTGTTGGTCTCAGCCTTGACATCCTTAACTTCATCTGCCATGGTGAGCAACCTCCGTTAGTGGCTACGATTTCTCGCAGCACAGGAATTATAACTAAGGTTTTTGGTTTTTAAAGGGGGTCCTTTCAACTTTTTTAAGGTGGGGTTAAAAACCTAGGCATTTACGGCAAATTTCAAATTTTGAACCCCTGTTTTCAACGAAAAATAACGGTTTTTAGACTGATTTTTGAAGAGAGCGGCCGGAATCCTTATTTTTTGAGACTGTTTTCAGCAAGGGCGGCTAAACAGGCCTCCTTATAGGGAGCAAAAGCGTTCGGCATTGGGTAGGAAGAGACCAATTCCTCGGGGGTAACCCAGAGAAGACCGGGAATCTTGGTTTCTTGGTCGGTTTTTATTAAATATCCCGTCATTTTCCATATCAAATGAGAGAAAACATGCTTGTGAGAGCCTAACGGCTCGAGAGAAGAGGACACGATGGTTAGCTTAGCTAACTCCGCCGGGATCTCCGTGGCTAAGCACTTCCTATCCAGCAGAATGAACTCATAAAGCGAGGCTAAAAGTCCGTCGCTGTCCCGCTTTTGGATGGCTACCTTGTTTTGACAGGTAACAACGAGGACTGTCTTCTCCTGGGTTGCCTTCTCCTTGGCCTTCTTGGCCGGCGGATAATCCAGCATCGTTTGGTGCCTGAAAGCCTGGCAGATGCCCTTAAAAGGGCACTGATCGCATAAAGGCAGCTGGTGAGGGAGACAGACCATCTCTCCCAGATCCATCAGTGCCTGGTTGAAGTGGGAAGGATCCGTCAGATGAAGCTGAGACTTGAAATAGGCTTCACAGCCCTCTTTCAGGACATCCGGAGAGTCTTCTTTGGTTTCCGTCAGCCGGCTGTAGACCCGGATCAGGTTGCCGTCTACGGCAATGGCCTTCTGGTGATAGGCGATGGCTAAGATGGCGCTTGCCGTATAGTTACCGATGCCAGGCAAGGACAGCAGATCCTTCCGGGTGACAGGAATCTGCCCCTGAAAGTCATTGACGATGACCTGACTGGCTTCGTGGAGATGCCGGCCTCGGGAATAGTAGCCTAAGCCTTCCCAAAGCTTCAGGACGTCTTCTTCTTTGGCCTGGGCGAGGTCTTCCAAGGTCGGATAGGCACTTAAAAAGCGCTGGTAGTACGGCTTTACCGTTTCCACCTGGGTCTGCTGCAGCATGATTTCGCTGAGATAGACATGGTAGGGAGTCGGATCTTCCCGCCAGGGAAGATACCGGCGATGGACGTCATACCAGTCCAGAAGATCGCTTTCCAAAGACATCGGTATCCATTATAAAACGAACCTGGGAAAGAACAAAAAAGAGCAATCCGGATAGAAAGCCCGGAATCTGTTAAAATGATTGAAGAAAAGACCTTTTTCAGAAGCAAAAGAGGTCGTCCTGGGAATAGAAAAGATCCGTGGAGTCAACGATGGACTTATCAAAGCCTGACCGGGAGAAGAACCCTAGCCGATAAGCTTTCAGTCCGCAGGCCTTAAGCTGTTCTCTTTCCTGACGGATGACCGTTTCATCCACAGGTTTCTTCCAATACTTGCATTCATAGAAGATCAGTCCTTGCGGATCCTTTGTGACAATATCGAATTCCCCGTTGGTATGAGTGTTTTTGTCATTATAGACATAACGGCCGATGGCAGTAAAAAGAGGGTTATTCAGACCAAGCCGATTCCGCCGAACAAGGAATTCCCGGCAGATTTTCTCAAATTGCCGTGGTAAATACCGTTCTTCCAGAACAGGCTTGATATAGGTGCTGAAATAAGCATCTAAAGGAAGCAGATCACGGAATTGAAGATTCGGATGGACACAGGTAAAGAAGAAATCATAAAGGTTGTCCCCAAAGCCATAGAAATTTTTCTTGTCAGGGGCATCCAGGGTTCCCGTCTTTGTAACGAGACCCATACCCAGAAGCGTCTTGAGAAGATAGTCAAAATCCGCCTGAGTGTTCTGGCAGAAGTTCTTTTTCAGATCGAGGTATTTCTCTTTGCCGGAAGCCATAAGATCCATGACCAGCGAAGCGTTCTGAATCTTGCTGTACTCCGTACGGATACCTCCGAGAATTTCGCTTTCCAAAGGTGCAAATTCGCGAAGAATCTGGTTTTTGACATTGCTTTCAAAGTCCTCGTCAGGCTTGATTTTCTCGAGATAGTAGGGGGTCCCGCCAAACACCGCATAATAACGGATTTTATCATCATTGGAAGCCGTAGGAAGCATCAAGGAAGTATCGTAATAGTCAAAGGGGAGAACCCTCAGAAGCAAGGACATTCTTCCATAGAGAGGATGGGAACTGTCCACCACCTCTTCCATAATCCCGACATAGGAACCACAAAGGATCAGTTTCAGCGACGACTCCTCTTTATACTCATCAATCAACGATTGAATCATGGAGTCCGTTCCGGCACCGTTGCGAAGATAAGGATACTCATCAAGAACAAGACAAATAGGTTCTTTTCTGGCGACGATGAAAAGGGCCTTCAAGACTTCCATGAAAGAGCTGTTATCCGACAAAAGAAGATCCGGAAGGACAAAACGGGCAACGGCAAGAAGGCCTCGGACGTTCTCGCTTTCAACCCGGGTATTAAGACATTGATAGAAAATGACCTTTCCTGAATACGATTTGATTGCCTCCCTGATGAGGGAGGTTTTCCCTAAACGCCGGCGTCCATAAACCACGGCTCCGCAAAATCCGGGAGTCTTCAGAACACCACCTAATGCCTTCAGTTCTTTTTCACGGCCAACAAAGTTCATAATCTTGCTTCCTTTGGCCTTATTATAACATAGTAGAGTAAATTCCACTAGAATTTAGTCCACCATTTTAAAACACCGATGTATAGGCTATTTTTAAGATTCTACTTGTGACTTAAATCCGTTATCAGATGAGCAACGGCCTTTTTCTCGGCTGGAGTCAGCGAAGAGTACTCTGCCAGCAAAGAATCCGCCGTGTCATTAACTGTCTCATTTTCTTCCTTGAAGAACTCCGATAAGGTGATGCCAAAAGCATCGCAAAGAGCCTTCAAAGTCGGAATCGAAGGCAAGGTTTTCCGTTTGAACATATTGGCAACGGTCGATTGGGTCAGCCCCGCTTCATAGGAAAGCCGATAGACAGACCATCCTCTTTCCTTCTGAAGTTTACTTATTTTTTCTAAGATATCCATGCTTATAGGTTAATATCCAAATGGATAGGTTATAAAACCCTTTTGAGTTGCTTTTAATACCCACTTGGGTTATACTTTTGTTCGTCAGAGGGGATGAAAAATGCCATCGGACGAACCAAAAAAGCAGGACAAAGAAGTCCTTCCTGCCCCATTTTTGAAATGGGCTGGCGGGAAGAAACAGCTCCTAGAAGAAATTAAGAAATACCTCCCAAATGACTATGCCACCTACTATGAACCTTTTGTTGGAGGAGGGGCCGTTTTGTTTTATCTGAAACCCTCTCATGCCGTAATCAATGACCTCAACAAAGAGCTGGTCAGCTGTTACCGAGCCATCCAAACCAGACCTGACCTTGTTATCCGGTATTTAAGGCAATATCAAAACACCGAGGCTTGCTTTTATCGTGTCCGTCATATGGACAGAAGACCTAATTTCAGACGTTTTTCGCTTTATCAGCATGCCGCCAGGACAATCTATCTGAACCACACCTGCTATAACGGACTCTATCGGGAAAATTTAGACGGTTTCTTTAATACTCCGTTTGGCGGATATATCTGTCCTAATTTCATCAATCAGAAGCTTCTCTTAGCCGATAACCGTTTCCTGGCCAATAACGATATTCGGATACTTAACGGCGATTTTGAAGAAGCCGTCGCCAATGCCGGCCCGCAGGACTTTGTCTATTTTGATCCGCCCTATGATCCTGTGAGAGACGATTCCTTTGTTGCCTATCAGAAAGGCGGATTTGGGCGAGAGGACCAAGTCCGGCTTAAAAATCTCTGTGACGCTCTGAATGCAAGAGGGGCCAGATTCCTGCTTTCCAATTCTTCGACTCCTTTTATGCGGGAACTTTATCGTCCTTATCACGAGCATATCGTCCAGGCAAAAAGAAACATCAATTCCAAGGGCGACGAACGGGAACCCGTTGATGAAATCTTAGTGAGCAATTATTAACATGGGCGAAAACAGAGACACCAAGATTGATATCGCTTGGGAGAAACTGGAAAGTCAGTTTAGTTTTGTCGAAAAAGTCATTAAAAATGGTTATTTTTTAATTTCGGCAGATCAAATCAAAAAATATGGCGAACGTGAGCCACGGCTAATGACAAAATTCGATCATAGCGTTCAGCTTCCAAACATTTTTTGTAAAAACAACCTTTCGATTCTGCCGACAAGCCGTGGAGACTATCGAATCGGCCAGGACAGAATGTTTGAAAAAATAGATTGCGAAGTAGATAAAAATCTTATTGTGAAGCAAATGCCTCCTTATGTGACAAGTATCACCCCTGACAAAATCAACAGTGAGACCATCGCTCTGAATTGTGCCTATGTCAGTGGGATGATGTCAGATTTCTTGGAAGATGATGGCTTAGTCCCAACAGTTGAAGGAAGAATGTCTTCTAAGAAGTTTAATTTCAAAATCGAAAAGCAGGCTACTCCTGATAATAACGTTAGTATTTATGATTCCATCACCGTCGAAAATTCTCAAATTGAAATTGATGCTGCCTATGAGGGAATTAGATATTTATCTATCTTTGAGGCAAAATTGGCCCTTTGCAGTGATTTCTTAATCCGACAGCTTTATTATCCCTATCGTGCGTGGGAAAATGACGTCTCAAAGAAAATCAAGTTAGTGTTTTTCGTCTATTCTGATGGTTTGTTTCATTTCTTCCAGTACGATTATCGGGACCCTTTGAATTACAACGGCCTTATCTGTAGCAAAAAAGCTATCTATTCCCTTGAAGAGAGACGAAAATTGACATTGGACGAAATCAGACAAGTCCTCGAAACCTGCAAAAAGGTTCCTGAACCGGAAGACGTTCCTTTTCCGCAGGCCAATGATTTTGAAAAAGTTATCAATGTTATGGAATTAGCTAATCCTTTGGCCACCAAAGATGACATCACTCAAATGTTCAAAATCACGGACAGACAGGCCTACTATTATCCGGACGCTTGTATTTATCTTGGGTTAATCACAAGAAACGAATGGAATGAAGACATTGGCTCAACCTATTCCATCACCGAAAAAGGAAAGGCAATCCTTAATGCTCCCTATGTCTCTCGCCAGCTCGCCTTAGTAAAAGCAATTGTAGAGCATCCTGTTTTTAGCAGGGCTTTGCGTCTATCCCTAGATCAAGGCGGAAATTTGGATCGGAATCAAGTCATCGAAATCATCACAGATGAAAAGATAAAGATTAAGGATTCTACGATTGGTCGGCGCGCAGACTCCGCTATTAGTTGGATCAATTGGATCAAAGATTTGATTGAAGAATAGTTTTGCTTCTTTTTCGCCAAATATTGAGGACAAAAGCAGAAATACATAACTCTTTTCAACTCGTTCGGTCTTTTTGTGTGGGCTTTTTGGTAGAGCAGACCCCTTTTTCTTCCATTTACCTAGCAAAACCATCCAGATACCTTCCCTTGCTTGAAAGACGTCAGCCCTGTGGTCATACTAGCTGTGTTATCGGTAACGAAGGAGCAGACAGCCATGAAAATACAGGTAGCCATTGATCCGACCTATCCTGAAGATCTGTTGATTGACATCAAAGCCCAGACCCAAGACCCGCGAATCGGGTTGGTGGAGTCTGTTTTAGACACCTCCGAAAAGCTATTAGGCTATCAGGACAAGGACGTCATCATCCTCGATCCTAAGGATATCTATTTCTTTGCCACAGAAAACGGAAAGATCTATGCCCACCTGGAGCAAAGCAAATGGCTGGTCAAAAAGAAGATGTATGAATTGGAAGACTCCCTTAAGACCAACCCGGATTACTTCCTCATCAATCAGGGAGTCCTGGCCAATCTGAAGAAGGCTCAGAAGATGACCCTCTCCTTCAGCGACAGCCTCGCGGTGGTCTTCAAGAACGGCGAAAGCGAGTATGCTTCCCGGATTCAGACGGCTCTGTTGAAGAAAAAGTTAGGCATCTAACCTAGAAAAGGAGAAAAAATTATGGTACTGACAAACAGAAAAGAGATTGTTAAGGAAGCGTTGCACCGCGGGACGGTCGGTGTCACCATCGGGGTCCCGATGGCGTTCCTGATCTTCTATATCATCTACATCTCCATCAAATACGCCACCGGCGGAACGGATAATGCCGAAATGAATACGATGACCTTTATGCTCCGTCTTTTCATCAGCTTCTATGTGACCTGCTTTCTTTTTTCGGCTTCCACGGTGGTCTACCAGATTGAGAAACTCCCCTTAGTCCATGCCACAGCCATTCACTTTGCGACCATCTTCTCCTGCTGGATGCTTTGTGCCTGGTTAGGAGATTGGGTGGATACGAAGACAGTCTGGTATTCCTGGCTGATTGCTGCCGCTTCCTTCATTGTCATCTATGTCCTTGTCTGGGCCATCACCTATCATGTCCAGAAAAAATCTGTTGCTAAGATCAACGAAAAACTGAACCACTAAAGCGCTGGAATCGACATTCTTGCAGGAATCCCTGTCGGGGTTCCTGCTTTTTTGGTTTTATCCGTCCATGGATGAGAAAGTATTGCTAATTTGCTCCACTAAGTGTATTATGAATACAGTTACTGGAGCACTATGATAAAGACAGCAGAGAATCTGATTAGCGAATTCGGCTCCTCATACAAGGAGCCATACCACCATCTTGCTTATCTGGAAAGAAGCAAGCAGATTTTCCAGATCAAGCGGGGGCTTTATGAAACCGACAGGACCACGGATCCGTTGGTCTTAGCCGGAGCCATTGTCAGTCCTTCCTATATCTCTTTTGAAACAGCTCTCTCGTATTACGGAATCATACCGGAACGCTCCTTATCCTGCCTGAGTGCCACTTTTCGGATAAGGAAAAACAAGATCTTCCATAATGTCTTTGGCACCTTTGCTTATCAGGACATCCCGGAAAAGGCCTATCCTTTGGCAACACGCTACTTAGAGTCGAACGGCCGCCGTTTTGAGATAGCCACCCCTGAGAAGGCTCTTTGCGATACTCTCTCCAAGCAGAAAGGGATGACCTCGATTGAGGAATTGAAAGATTGGTTCTTTGTTTTCATGCGAATGGACAGTGATTCGCTGCTTGCTTTGGATAGCCGTGTCATTGAAGGCCTGGCTCCCCTCTACCGCAAGAAGAACGTTTATCTTTTCCGGGATTATCTGAAAGGAGCCAAGAAATCATGATATCCAAATTGGAAGAAATGATGAGCCGTTATCCCACAAAGACGCTGCTGGATAAGGAAAACGCCTTAAAGGAAACCTGCCAGGATATCCTCCTGTATGGACTTTCGAAGACAAACTTCTTTGCATCAGCAGCCATGTATGGCGGAACCGCCATGCGCCTCTTCCTAGGTCTGGACCGCTTCTCGGAAGACTTGGACTTCACCTTAAAAGAGAACAAGCCTGATTTTTCCTGGGATCCTTACCTGCCGACCCTCCGGAAAGTCTTGGCCAGCTTTGGCTTAGGAGGCGATATCACGGTGAAGGAAAAGGATACCGGCGTATCAACGGCCTTGTTATCCGAGCCGACCAAGGATACCCTCTTGTTCATCTACCCCGAAGAAACCTCTGCCTCCCATATTGTCTTCAACCAACGGACGAAGATTAAGTTTGAAATCGCGTTGCAGCCTAGCCTTCAGGCAACCTATCAGCAGGGCTATCTGGAATACCCGACCAGCTTCGGCATCACCCTGTTGGATCCGCCTTCTCTTTTCTCAGGAAAAATATCAGCTTTGCTTTACCGGGATTGGAAAGGCAGGACCAAAGGCCGGGACTACTATGACTTCGCCTTCTATGTCCGTAAAGGCATCCATCCGAACATGGCTTACCTGAAAGAACAGATTCAGCGAAAAGAAAATATCTCCTGCGATATCACCAATAGCCAAATCCTTTCACGATTAAAAAAACGTTTCTCAGCCATTGACTTTGAGCAAGCCAAGAAAGACGTGCTTCCTTTCCTATCGGATGCCTCCCGTCTGGAGGTCTGGAGCCGGGATTACTTTGACCAGCTAGCGGAGAAAGTCTTTCCGGAATAACATCGCGGAAAGGTTCTCTTCTCTGTTTCCTGTTTTCCTTTCTTCACGGCTTTTTCAAAGGACAATGCTATAATTTGAGTATGTTAATCTTTGACACTATCTGTGCGCTGGCAACGCCGCCTTATAAAGCTGCCTTAGCAACCATCCGACTCTCCGGTCCGAAGACCTTGGAGATCCTTTCCCATATTCTGGTCAAGGATGTCACAACCCTGGAACCGAACCATGCCACCTTTGTCAGAGTCTATCAGGATAAAACGGATCCTAAAAGCGAGATTGATGAGGTTGTCCTAACCTACTATAAGGCACCCAAATCCTATACCGGATTCGACAGTGCCGAATTCTCGATCCATGGATCGATGATCATCGCCGATCAGCTTTTAGAAGCATTAGTCAAGTATGGGGCTAGGCGTGCGGAGCGGGGAGAATTCTCCGCGCAGGCCTACTATAACGGCAAGATGGACCTCTTGAAGGCCGAAGGCATCAACGATCTCATCAACGCCAACTCCACTCGCGCCAAGACCATCGCGATGGCTACCTTAAGCGGCAAGAACACTGCAACCATCACTGCCCTGAAGACCCGGCTTCTCGACTATTTATCTCAGCTGGAATATTACGTTGAGGATCAGTATACCGATGAGAAGGATGACTACAACGAAGAACTGGATGCCATCAAGAAAAAGATGATGGCGGATGTCGCAGACCTGAATTCCACGATTGAAAAGACCAAACGCTGCAACAAGGAATACGAAGGCATCAACGTGGCCATTGCCGGTGAACCGAATGTCGGAAAATCCACTCTTCTGAATGCTCTGATCGGCGAAGATAAGGCCATTGTCTCTCCGATTCCGGGAACCACCCGGGATGTCGTCGAAGGCGAAAAAGAGATCAATGGCATTCTTTTCCGTTTCAAGGATACGGCCGGCTTACGGAAGACGAACGACCTTGTCGAAGGCTTAGGCATCGAGAAATCCTATGAGACCATCCGCAAAGCGGACCTGGTTCTCTTAGCGTCCGATAATGGCTTTAGCGATATTGAGAAGGATGACGACCTGAAGAAAGCCTTAGGCCAGAAGCCCACCATCAAGGTGGCCACCAAACGGGATATCAACCCGAAAACCCAGGACTGTGATATCGCCATCTGCTCTCTGAAAGACGATCTCACCCCGCTCGTGACATTAATGTTTGCAAAGCTGGACATCCTGCATAAGGAAGAAAGCGAATTCCTGGGTCAGCGTGAGGAAGACTACTTGATTGCCATTAGTAACGACCTACAGGAAACCATCAAAGCCATCGACGAGACGCATCAGATCGATATCGTCTCCGACCGCTTACGGGTGGCCTTGGCCCGGATCAATGATCTGATGGGGAATCAGGTCACCAAAACGATGGAAGATATCTACCAGACTCTCTTCTCGAAGTTCTGCTTAGGAAAATAGCATGCGTTACCTGGATACCCACTGCCATCTCAATGACCCGAAGTTTGCTTCGGACCTTTCAGATGTCATCAGCAAAGTCAAAGCTGCCGGTTGTCTCGGCTGTTTCAATAACGCCGATAGTCTGGCTTCTTTTCAGCCGATTCTTCAATTAGCCAAGGACCATCCTCATTTCTGTTATGCGGTCTTAGGCATCCATCCCGAATTTGCCGTCAAAGAGGACAGCTATCAGGAGGAAGCCATCGCGTTTGTGAAGGCCCACCTTGGTGACATCAAAGCCATCGGCGAAATCGGGTTGGATTATCATTACTCCCCCACCCCGGAAGAAAAAGTCAGACAGCAGCAGATCTTCCGCCGCTGGATTGAGTTGGCTAAAGAGGTCCATCTTCCGATTGTGGTCCATTCCCGGGATGCAACCTTAGATACGCTGGAAATCATCAAGGAAGAGAAGCCCTTTAAAGTTGACCTTCACTGCTACAGCGGAAGCTACGATATTCTCAAGGAGTATCTAAAGTTACCCATTGATTTCCATATCGGTGTCGGCGGTGTTCTTACCTTTACAAATTCCCGTGTCTTAAAAGAGGTTGTCACTCAAGGGCCTCTGTCTTGTTTCTTGACGGAGACCGACAGTCCTTATCTGGCACCGGTTCCTCACCGCGGCCAACGGAATGATCCTTCCTATATCCCTTTAGTGATTGCCGAAATCGCCAAGGAAAAGAATCTCTCTCTTGAAGAGACCTGTGAAATCCTTTATCATAACGGCAGCCAATTCTATGGAATCGAATAATCAAACACAGCCGCTCTTCGATACGTTGGATAGCCGGCGCTATCTTTACGTCTGCGAAGGCATCACCGATGAAGACAAGCTAAAGAAATTAGGCTGCCTTTTTGTCGTACCGACCGGCGGGAAATACATCCGTCCGGAGATTGCTGCTTTCTTAAAGGAAGCCCATCAGATCCGTCAGATTGTCCTGATCACCGATCCCGACGGTCCGGGGCTGGGAATCCGGAAAAGGATCAAGGACTATGTCGGAGACTGCCTGGAAATCAATGCCGAGAAGCAGAAAGCCGTCTCCAACCACAAAGTCGGCATTGCCCAGATGGCAATGGAAGATCTGAAAGAACTGCTCCGGCCTTTCGTTTGGCACGATATCCATTGCGAGGAGAATCCGTCGTTGGAAGACGGTGACTTCGATGATCTGGGACTGACCGGAAAAGATTCCACTCCCTTGCGGATGAAGCTGGTTACGAAGTACTCTCTTCCCTATACGTCGGCGAAGAAGGTTGAGGATTACCTCATGATCTTAGCCAAAACAAAGAAAGATTTGATTGAGGATCTCAATGATGACTGAAAAAGAACGGGTCCATGCTCTCTTAAAAGAGTATGGCTACTATGCCAAGAAGTCCTTCGGACAGAATTTCCTCGTCAACGAGGGCATTATCAAACGGATTGTCGAAAGCGTCCATCCGGAGACTTTCTCGACCGTGATTGAGATCGGTCCGGGACTGGGTGCTTTGACCCTTCCCTTAAGTCAGAAAGCCAAGAAGCTGATCGCGGTCGATGCCGACCGGGATATGATCCGCATCTTAGGAGATATCACGAAAGAGAAGACCAACATCACTTTGGTGCAGTCGGATTTCCTGAAGTTCAATCCCGATAAGGTGTCGTCAGCGAAAGACCGTCTTTTCATTGGGAACCTTCCCTATAACATCACGTCGGAGCTTTTCGAATACTTCCTGGACAAGGGCTTTGTGACCTGTGGGGCGATGGTACAGAAAGAAGTCTTTGAGAAGCTGGACTATCAGCCGGGAAAGAAAGAGAATACGGCCTTAGGTGCCCTGATCAAGGCTACCGGAGACCTCTCTTTAGTGACGCTGGTGGATTCCTCGTCCTTTGATCCGTCTCCGAAGGTGGATTCTGCCTTCATCAAGATCGAAGCCAAGAAACGGATTCCATATACTCTCTATCCCATCATGAAGGAAATCTTCAAAGATCCCAATAAGACGATTGCCAACTGTCTCCGTCAGTATCCCAAGGAAGCCAAAGCTTTGGAATTCCTGAAAGAAAACGAACCCGAAACCTTAGCCTTAAGAGCCAGGCAGCTGACGGCTGAGGATGTCGTCAGCTTAGCCAAACGCATTAAGAAGGCTTCCTAAGCAAAAGTCGCTTTCAAAATAGTTGCAAAAAAATACATCTATTTCATATGTTTTGACAATCGTTTTCTGTTTTTGATGTATAATATTGCATATGAAACTGTATCATGGTTCTTCTGAAATAATCAATCATCCGTTTGCTGGCGGAGGAAATCCTTTCAATGATTTTGGGTTGGGCTTCTATACAACAGAAGATCGGGATGCTGCTCTTTGGGCAGTCAAAGATCAAGAATCCGGGTTTATAAATTCTTATTCTTTTACGCCTTCAAATTTAAAACTCCTTGATTTAACCCCCACCGACGAAAAAACCGTCTTAACGTGGTTAACACTTTTAGTCAGTCATCGGTTTTCTTATGAAGAAAAAGGAAGATATGAGCCAACAATCCGTTTATTGAACTCTTCTTTTTCAATTTCTTTGACAGATTACGATTACATTATTGGCTATCGCGCCGATGATAATTATTTTGCCTATTCCCGTGATTTCCTTGCTAATACACTTCCAATAGAATTGCTGACAAGGGCGATGAGCATAGGAAAATTAGGTAAGCAAATAGTCCTTCTTTCTAAACCAGCCTTTCAAGCATTGGATTTTGTCTCGGCAGAACCGGTCAAAGAAAAGGGACGCTATGACTTGTTTAGGAAGGAGACGAACAGTCAATATCGGGAATTGAAAAAACAAGCGACACCCACGATGACTTATCTCAACGAAATATTGAAGAGGTATGCCCATGACTGATTACATCGATGTCGATGATTTAAAAAGAAGATTCGGTTATTTGCTTTCTTATCTAGCAAAAGATATTTCGCTTTCAAACGAGCAAATTGATAATCTTGTTTTTTCGTCATCCTATTTTGATTGCCTTGAAAACGGAAACGCTTCCTGGATCTTGGACGAAGGCTTTGATGACATCTACCGAAAACTGTTTTCAGAAGGAAAGCCCGTTCAAAAACTAGCTGATGATGATGCCCGTTTTGTTTGGGCAGGGGAAAGCTATATTTCCGTCTGTTTGCGGTATCGCATCCCCCTCAAAAAAGCCTTCCTGCTTTGCCCCTTAGGAGAGATGCTTTCGCTTTTTGATCCCTATCATGAGATGAGCCTCTCCGCGCTTATGACAATTTGGAAGAGCAAATACAATGAAAAGTCCGTTCTTCCTCTTCTCTTAGCTCAGCGAGACGTATCTTTAAAGACCGTCTCTGCCGTAACAGGTATCAATTACAACAGTTTATCTAGGGCCAACTATTCGGTCAAGGCACTGCAGTCCTTATCCAGTCAAAGCCTCTATCGGTTAGCGGGCTTTCTTAACGTCTCCCTCAGTTATTTCAAGGAAGAATCCTCTTTCTGTTATCTGGAATCCTTTTATCTGACGGATCCGGTGTTCCTGTCGTTATTAAGCCAAGCCTACGGAAAGATCGCTGGGCCAAAATATCAGAAAAAGGCAAGTCAGTATCCGCAATCCTGCTTACCGCTGATTGTCGCCTATGATTTCTCTCCTGAAGAATTGATTCAGCAAGAAAAGAAGACGGAAATACTGCTGGTTCAAGGCTATCCTTCTTTGCTTTCGACCCGTTTTGGAAAGAAGAAAAAGAAATTCACAGACTATGAAAAAGAGGCCGCCCTTTTTATGGCGTGCCGTCAGTTCCAGGATTATCTCAACAAGCAAGAGGCAGACAGACAACAGTAACTTTATTTAGTGTTGGGATTGCTGTGATGGTGGCTCTCTTCCGGCGGAATCACCGGCAAGGAATCCTCTTCATCCTTGTTGGAAGGATTCTTCATGATCAGGCTGTCCTGAAGCTGGGGCTTGAACCGAAAAACAACGGCGCAGCCTAAGGTCCCTAAGAGAGCGCCGCAGACATCGCTGATGATGTCGTTCATCGTATCGGCCAAAGCATAATGATGGCCGATCCAGGTTTTATAGTAGTCGGCTATCTGCTGATCGGAGCAGGTATATTCCAACGTCTGGCTGTCGATGCAGCCTTCAAAGGCATCCGGAATATACTTCTGCATATCCGTGCCGCCTAAGGTATCCACCGTGAATTCATAAAGCTCCCATAAGGCTTCCGTTCCCATGGCGAAGAAGAATCCGAAGACCAAAGCAAAGGCACGCTGATGCTTCCCTTTGTTGGTGACCTGCAACAAGAACTTCGAAAGGGCGTATCCGGCAATGGCTAACTGCGATGTCCCTAAGAAATGAAGGAACTTATCGTAGTTGGGAATCTTGTAGTAGAACCTCAGGCATTCTCCGAAGACAATAGCCAAGAAAATATCGAGAGCTAATAGAATATCAACCAGTCCGGTCAGCCGGACTTTAAAGGCTTTTTCAATGATAAGCGGAGCCCAGATGCCGATGATGGCTGAGACCGTCCCAACGCAGATGATCCGTGCCTGGGAAGGACTCCAGCTCCCCGCCTCCGCCCCTTTGCTGTTGCACGCCAAAATAGCTAACACCAGCAGAGTAAGATAGGTGACTTCCTCAAAAGGATAAAGGATCTTCCGGAGAACCGTCATTAAAAATGCCTTCCCTTCCTGTTATTGTAAGGACAGCAGGAAGAAAAGGCAATCGACAATTTTTCAATTAGTGTCGCAATTTAAGCGTTATGAATCTTCGGATTGGAACGCTTATAGAAGAGGAATCCGAAAAGAACGGTGCTGGGGAAAATCAGATAGCTGTTGACGCCGGAGACATAGGAGGTCCAAGGAACATGATAGTAGGAGTTGTCTGCATTGATGCTGGCATAATAGAGGATATCAAAGATAAAGGACAGAACCGAGAGACAGGCAATTCCAAACAAGAGAATCAGAATTATCTTGGTGAAGTCAAGAGCGGCAATGTTGTAGTCTAGCGTCTGCAAGACAGCCACAACCAGTAAAGCGGTTGAACAAAGGAATCCAAAGACTTCCAGGGTTGTTAAGAAGCCGTTGCCACTATTCAAAGCACCCAGCTGACTGCCATAATCCATAACGTTATTGACAAGGAAATAAACAAAGAGAACCGCCAACAGGAAGTTGGAGTAGTTCTTTAATCCGGTTGCCGTTGTAAAAATGGTAAGCCCGAAAAGAGTTAAGAGAACAAGAATTCTAAGGACTCCGCCAACAACATATCCGGCATTAGACCCACTCATATTACCGGCAATGGTGATAAGCATAAGCAGCGTATAGACACCTAAAAGACATAAGAAGACAATCTTGACAACTGGCAGTTTCATTTTTTCGAACATGGCCAAACTCTCCTTTGAGAAAAAAGAGGATAGGTTTCCCTAATCCTCTGAAAACACGGAAATTAGTCGCGGTAGATGGAAGCGGAATCGGAGATGGACTCTTCGTTGTGAATGGCGTAGATGGCCTTGGCAATCATCTTGGATAACGAGCAGACTTTGATGTGAAGCTTCTCATCCTTGACGAACTTCTCACGTAACGGGATGGAATCCGTAACCCAAAGACGCTTGAACGGATAGCCGTCCGAGAGTCTTTCATAGGCAGGATCGGAGAAAACCGGATGCGTGCAAGCCATCGAAACAGCAATGGCGCCGGCCTTCTTCAAAGCTGACACGGCAGCAACGGCAGTTCCGCAAGTATCCATCATATCATCGACAATCAAGCAGTTCTTGCCGCTGACGTCTCCGATGATGTTCATGACTTCCGGCATTCTCTTATCGTTGCGCCGCTTATCGATGATGGCAATCGGAGTATCAAGGATTTCGGCAATTCTCCGGACACGGTTGACACCGCCATGATCCGGCGAAACGCAAACGAGATTCTCCTTATCAACGGTACTATCGTGTTTGATGGTATAGCCGATTAACGGGATAGCGCTGAGATCATCCTCAAGGCAGGAGAAGAATCCCTGAATCTGAGCAGCATGAAGATCGAACGTCAGGATCCGGTTGGCACCGGCCGAGACGAAGAGATCCGCCACCAGTTTCGAGGTAATCGGTTCACGAGGCTTGGACTTTCTGTCCTGTCTGGCATAGCCGAAATACGGAACAATGACGTTGATTTCCTTGACCGAAGCCCTCTTCAGAGCATCGATGAAAATCAGGACTTCCATTAAGTTCTCATTGACCGGAGGGCAAGTGGACTGGATGATGTAGACACGTTTGCCACGGACACAGTCACAGGGGCAGGCAATAATCTCGCCGCTGGGGAAATGTTCAAGGCGGACATCACTGAGCTTTGTCTCTAACTCATCAGCAACCTTCTCGGCCAAATCGCGGTTAGCACTTAAGGCATAAAGAACTGCGTCGCTTTCGAGCTTCATTTGGTTCCTCCGAAAATTACGCTTTATTTTACAACAATCAAACAATTGATACTAGCTTAACTGGCAAAGGATAAGCTCTTTCATCGGAAAACAAAGGAAAAGCAACAAGGATAGAAAAGCAACAAGGATAGATGAAATAGCTGAACAATCCCCCTTGATAATATATCGGTATACCGATATAATAAGAGGGAGGTAAAGAGAAAATGAGAATCGAAGAACTGCTGGAGCAAAAGCACGAAACAAAGTATCAGTTGGCTAAAAAGAGTAAGGTTCCCTATTCCACCCTTTTTGACATTCTTTCGGGCAAAACGCCCTTGCCAAAATGTACGGCCGACACGGTCTATCGCCTCAGTAAGGCTTTGGGCGTGACGATGGAGTCTCTGTTGGAGTCTTATCAGGATCCGCGGGTAGACTTTGAATTGTTCAAGAGTTTCGTCTGTCACCAAGTCAAATCGATGGGCGACCTGGATTTTATTGCGGATATCATCAAGGAAGACCCCATCTCCCAATATTATAAAAAGGGTTGGTATCCTGAATGTCTTTATCTTTTGGCAATGACCGATTATCTAAGCAAAAGTCATGAGATTCCGCTGTGTTCTCGTTATAACACGTTACGGTCAAAACGTCTGCCGGAGTTGGTTTATCCGAAGAGCGTCCTTGCGGAATATGTCGTCACCAAAGACAAGAGTGTCAAAGAAAGAGCGGTAAAGAATTCTCTTAAAGAGTTCCTGCAGTACAACATTGTGGAAGGGGATATTAGAAATGTGGCCTAACAGCAAGAAAAAGATCATCACCAAAGAAACCTTAGATCTTTTCCTAACCGACCTTGCCAAAGCCTTTCGCCGACTTAATGGCCGGCAAGCCAAGGCTGAGCTGGTTCTCGTAGGGGGCACGGCCGTATTAACGAATTATAGCTTCCGGGAATCCACGTCAGACATGGATGCCGTCATCAACACAACTTCTTCTCTGGAGGATGCCATCAAGCAGGTCAGCGAGAAATATGATATCCCTGGGGATTGGCTAAATGACGACGTAAAGAAAACCGCCTCTTTTACCTATCGTTTGATTGAATTTTCAACGTATTATAAAACCTATTCTGGTGTAATCGAAGTCCGGGCCCTTAGGGGTCAGTATCTTATTGCAATGAAGCTGAAATCCGGCCGAGAATATAAGAATGATTTGTCTGATATCCTTGGTATTCTGATGGAACAGAAACAACAAGGAAAGCCCCTCTCTTTTTCCGATGTGGATCAGGCAATGATTGCTCTTTATGGAAGCTGGGATGATGTTCCTGAGTTTTCTCTAAGTTTCATCAAAGACTGCTTTGCTTCCAAGGATTATGCGGTCGACTATGAAAAGACATTATCCTTAGAAAAGGACAATCGAAAAAAGCTTCAGGATTTTCAAAGAGATTATCCGGATATCCTTTTGGGGGTCAATGCTTCCGAAGTTCTCAAAGCATTAAGGGAAAAGAAAGAAAAGAAATAGACAAATCAGTCTAAATTCTTGTTGATCTTGGTGACGACCAGCATGACATCGCTGATGTTTTTGATGGGATAATCCGTCTGATAGTAGTTGCTGGCTTCCGAGATGCCGCAGGTGACAAACCCGCCGGCCTTGGCAGCCTTGATGCCGGAGACGCCGTCTTCCACCACCAAACAGTGGTTCGGGACAATTCCTAACTTCTCAGCACACAGATTGAAGATATCCGGACTCGGTTTCACGGCTTTGACATCCTCGCCGGTGACGATGGCATCGAAGTTTTTAAGAAGGTCCACTTTCTCTAAGACAAGACGAGTTGATTTTGACGACGAACCCACGGCTAACTTGATGCCTTTCTTCTTCAGCCAGTTCAAGGTGGAGGCAACATCGGCTTCGGCCGAGGCTGGTGTCAGCTCGGCCAGATAGGCCTGATACAGGTCGTTCTTCTTGACCAGCAGTGCTTCCTTTTCCGGCAGCGTGTATTCTTTGTCAGCCCGCTTCAGAAGAACGTTGAGGGAATCCTCGCGGGAGATGCCGCGCATCTGGTTGTTGATCTCGGAATCGAAATAGATGCCTTCCTTGTCAGCAATTGCTTTCCAGGAAAGGTAGTGATATTGATCGGTATTGACTAAGACGCCATCGGAATCGAAAATCACAGCTTCAATCATAGATCATCCCTCCTTAATGGGCTTTCTGATAAAACGCCAGCGTGGCTTCGTTGACTTCAAGACTGTCCGGTTCATCCGGCAGGGAAACATTATGGACGTGAGGGAAGTTCGGATCGCAGCGGAAGAGATAGGTGACATCAAAGCCCCGGTTCTTGAAATACCGGTAGGCTTTGTCAGTATACGGCGATATCTGAGCATCGCCGCTGGAAGAGGAGATCAGGGTCGGCGGCAGGAATTTCAGATACTTTCCGAAATCCTCCAAGTCACAGGCAGAATACAGCTTATTGTCGGGACTCTTGTAGTCCTTGCCGCAGATCATGCTCATGAAGCAGTCCACAGCCCCGGCATTCATCTTCGGTTTGTCCGGCAAGAACGCCAAGGACTTCAGATGCATGGCCGGATGGCAGAAATAACAGGCTCGTATCGCAATATCGATAGGCTCCTGATGATAGATGGCCTGAAGCTTCGGGCTCTGCTGAATGGCTAAGAACAAGGCCGCCAGATGTCCGCCGGCACTGTCGCCTGTCAGATAGATGGATCTCTCATCAAAGCCTAAGGTGTCTTTATTCTTAATCAGATAACGGATGGCGGCAAAGATATCGGCCTCCATCTGATCCAAAGTTCCGTCAAAAGCCAAGGTATAGCTGGGAAGAGCGACCATGAAACCATGGTCAGCAAACCATTTGCCGTAGTCGAGATTGAGGTTCTTGTCGCCATAAAGCCAGCCACCGCCATGGATATCAATCAAGAGCGGAAGTTTCTCTGTCGTCGGTTTCTTGACAATGTTGAGATGATGCATCGGATTCTTATCGTCCAGGTAGGCATAGTCCGTCACCTGGATTTCGGGTCTTTGTTTGTTCTTTTTGAAATTTTCCTGATCATGCTTAGCAATGTCGTCCCAGACCTTATGGAAGGCTAAGCGGTAAAACCACCTAATCATTGCCGAGCTCAAACTGCGTCAAAGCAACGCGGTTGCCTTCCTTCGTAAAGACATTGCCAGCCCGTTCCAAAAGCCTCTTGTCCTTCGACAAGGCAAAGCAGGCCGAGCCTGTGCCCGACATGCCGCATAAGGGGAGATTCATCATCTCCATCTCCTCTAAAAGATCGCCGATCAAAGGCAGGGCTTTGATGGCCGGCACGGATAAGACGTTCGCCATATTCTGCTTCATGGCTTCTTCGTCACCCTTCTTCAGGGCGGCAATCAAGGCATCGATATTGGGATGCCGGATCTTTTCAGTGATGAGGTCGTAGGCTTCATAGACAGATTTAGTGGATAACCCATAATTGGGTTTGACAATCAAGACATAGTAGGGATAAGCGATTTCAATCTCATCCAGCTGTTCGCCGACGCCTCTGACCCGGCTGGGCTTATCCAAAAGGCAGAAAGGAACATCGGAACCCACCGAGAGAGCCATCTTACGGATCTTCTCGTCTTTATCGGGCGTGTTAGGAATGAAATGGTCTAAGGAACGGATTACGGCTGCCGCATCGGCAGAACCGCCGCCTAAGCCGGCTTCGACCGGAATCTTCTTGTAGATGAAAATCCGGTAGCTGCCTTTGACGCTGAAGGTGGAATTGACGGCTGCCAAAGCTTTATAGGCGAGATTAGATTCGTCACAGACAATGGTCGGATCGTCGCAATACAAAAACGTATCCGAGCGATTATCTAAAGGGGTAATCTCTACAGAATCATGGAGCTTCAAAGGAACCGTCACCATATCGATGGTATGATAGCCGTCATCCCGTTTAGCTAAGACATCGATAGCGAGGTTGATCTTCGCTAAGGCTTTGACCACAAGAGTGTCCATTTTCATTGCCTTCGATTCGAGGCTATCTTATTTTACCTTAATATCTCCTTGCCTTTCAAGAAATCCATCATTTAGAGTAAGATAGTATCCGATGGAAAAGAAACTGACGCAACGAGACCTCTTCCGGAATCTTCTGCGGGCTGCCGTAGATCCTTTTTCCAGTCTGGAGAAAGTTCAGGATATCGAGACCATCTTCAAGACTTCCAATGCCTTTGAAGGCATGAACCATCTCACCTTGGCAAAAAGCTATCTGGAGCCGGGTCTTTTTCCATTCCATATCGGAAAAGACGAGGCCGTTCAGCAAGCAAAACTAGCCATTCAGGAGAAGAATTATATCGGCTATTACTATCTTTATCTGCTCAGCAATACCGAAAGCGAGAAACGGAAATATCTGAGGCTGTCCGTCTTCTACTCCTATCCGGTCGCCTATCTTGAGTATGCCCGGCTTGTCCATGACGGCATCTCCTTTACCAAGAACGTTGAGGAAGCTTATCATTATTATGCCTTGGCTGCCCAGAAGAAACGCAACGAAGGCTATGACGGGATGATAAGGATCGATATCGAACGGGGTGACTACGAGCAGGAAAAGAAAGACATTCAGCTGGCTAAGCAGAACGGTTACAGTGTGATGGGGTATATTGAATGAGAGAAATGACTCAGACCGTCGCTATCTTCGGAGGCTCTTCTGTTTTGGATGTCAGTTTCCTTCCGAAACTGAAAGAATCCCTCTTTACGATTGCCTGCGACAGTGGCTATCTCCATTTCCTGAAAGCCAAGATCGAACCCGATCTTCTGGTCGGCGACTTCGATACCTTGGATCAGAGCGTCATCAGGAATCCGGGGATGATCATCAAACTGAACCCCATCAAGGATGATACCGATGTCTTCTGGGCCGTCAAATATGCTCTGGATCACGGGGTCACCCGGATTGAGCTGTATGGTTGCCTGGGTCAGAAACTAGACCACACCATCGGCAACATCCAGATCCTCTCCTATCTGAAAGACAGGCATATCCAAGGCTATCTCTATACCCCTGACAATGAGAACGTTGCCTTCCTCTTAGAGAACGAATCCCTCACCTTCAAAGAAAATAGTACGGGACGTTTATCGGTTTTCAGTTATAATGGTAAAGCTTTGGGGGTGAGTGAAACCAACCTCAAGTATACATTGGACCATCAGGAGCTCAGCAATTCCGTCCCCTTGGGAGTCTCGAATGAATTCATTCCGCAGAACCCCCATCCGGCCACCATCTCGGTGGAAAACGGACGTCTCCTGATCGTGGCCCCGAGGAGTAGTCTGAATGAGTAATAAAACGATTGAAATCGATGAGAAGTATCAGTCCTCCGTCAAAACGGCAACCATTATCGGCGCCGTCACCGTCGTCCTCAATCTTCTCTTAGGTGTCTCCAAGATGGTGGTCGGAAAACTCTTTGGTTATTCGGCCGTCTTTTCCGATGGTGTCCATGGTACGGGCGATATCTTAACCACCCTGATTGCGGTCATCTCCGTCTGGATTGCTTCCGGCAAGAAAAACAATAAATATAATTACGGCCGCGAACGCTGGTCCTCGATCTGCTGTGTCGTCTTAGCCGTCATCCTCTTTGTCACGGCAGGCACCATCCTGACGGAAACCATCCAGGATATCGTTGCTCTCGCACAAGGCGAAGCCTCGAAGCAGGCGGCTGCCTTATCCACTGAGTGGTGGGTCTCAATGTCCTTATCCATTGCCGGCGTCGTCTTAAAGGAAGCCATGTTCTGGATTACCCTGAACGGAGCCAAGAAGGCTCATTCCACCGCCATGAAGGCAGATGCCTGGCATCAGCGGATTGATGCCTTGTCCTCGGTGGCTGCCATTATTGCCCTCTGTGGCTGTTTCTGGCTTCCGGATAACAACTATCTGGATCCGATCTTCTCCCTCCCGATTGTCATCATGGTCTTCATGATCGGACTGGAAGTCTTCAAAAAGGCCGCCCATGAACTGACCGACCACGCCATTGATGATGAGAAGCTGAAGGCCGTCAAAGCCTCGCTTTATCATGTCGTTCCAGAAACCCAGGTAAAGCTGATCCGCAGCCGTATCTATCAGGAAAAGTTCTATCTGGATATCTTTGTCTTGGCTCCGGTCAGTCAGACCTTGGAAGAAGCAGACCATCTTAGCGATGCCATCCGAGCACAGCTGTTCAAGGATTTTGACGATCTCAAAGATGTGTATGTCATCATCGAACCTGACAATGACACCCACCGCAAACAAGTCGAGACGCTTCGTTAAAACGGATATTAAGCAGACTTCTCGCTGGCCTGGCCCTGCCGGACCTCAACGATGGTCTTGAATCCCAACTGATCGGAAAGACGATGCGAAATCGAAAGCACCGTCCTCTTTTCGGAGGCACCGGCCAGGGCAGCGATGAGCTGCTTTTCGGTTTCGCTGTCGAGATTGGCGGAGATCTCATCCAGAAGCAGAATCTTCGGATCAAACACCAGCGCCCGGGCTAAGCCCAATAGCTGCAGCTGTCCCTGTGAGAAGTCCTCTTCCTTGAACGGGGCGTCATAGCCGCCGTCAATGGACGTCAGGACATAGTCGTTTAAGAAGCTCTGCGCCATCGCACTCTTGACCTGGTCCAGAGTGATGGAGGGATCTTTTAAGGTAATCTGATCAGCCACGGTTCCCGGGATTGATTGGAAGCCCTGCTCGACATAGCCGAAAATCTTCTTCTTTTCCTTATCCGGAATCTTATAGGTATCGATGCCGTTAACCTGCAAGGAGCCTTCTGTCGGTTTCAGAATTCCTAGAATCAGCCTGAACAAGGTTGTTTTACCGACACCGGTCCGACCGATCAGAGAGACCTTGTCGAGCTTGCGGATGCTGAAATTGGCGTGGTCGAAGATGAGTTCCGTGCCGTCATCGTAATGGAAGGACATATCCTTGGCGGAAAGGATCATCTCGCTCGGAGTAGCAACAATGGCTTCAGCCGTCAGACTCGGGTCCTGATCAGCGATTTCGGGCTGTGACATATAGTCATCGACCCGGCGGATGCCGGAAACACCCTCTTGCATGACCTCCAGCTCCTGACCGAGATCCTGAATCGGCTGGAAGACATCCGAAATCAGGCCTAAGGCCGCCGCAAAAGTACCCGTCGATAGTCCGGCCAAAGCCGTCCCCTGAGCTAAGGAGACAACGACAAGATACGTCACTAGGGCAATTACCAGCGAGCGGATCATCATGATGATCGGCGAGAAGACGGAATCGTAGATGGCCGTCTTGTCGGAGACTTTCATATCCTGCTTCTCCAGATCGACAAAGAGCTCTTCCCGATAGGGCTTCTTCTCCAAATTATCCAGCACCACAATATTATCGATGGATTCGGAAAGATTGTTGGTTTCGGCGTTCTTGATCTTACGGCTGGCAATCTGATTGCGGAGGGTTCCCTTCTGGAAATAGCGGGTGATGGCATAGACAATCGGAATCATCGCTAAGACGATCAGACCTAACAGCCAGCTGAAGATAAAGACCGTCACCAGAATGAAGACAATCTCGAAGACGGACACAATCATGGAGACCAAGCCATCGGAGAACAAGGTCTCAATGGAAGAGACATCATCCATCACCCGGCTTACCATCACGCCGGTGCCGTTATGACGGAAATAGGAAGATGTCAGCCGGTGCGACTTCTCAATCATCTGATACCTGAGCTCGTGGATCATCTTCTGACCGATCCAGTCCACCATGTAGTTCTCGAAGAACGTCACTAGTCCTACCAGCACATAGGAGCCGCAGTAGAGGCAGGTATAAAGAATCAGGTTTTTCTGATCTAAATCCGTATGGTTGGTTAAGGCAGGAGAAATGAACTGATCGATGATCTGTCGTAAGATCAGGGCTGGAGCCAACGCGGATAAGGAGACCAGAATAACCGACAGCACCAAAAGGATCGTCGAGAAGACGTGATGCTTCAGATACGATAACAGGAATTTCCTGGCATTGAATTTAGGCATGGCTCACCTCGTTGGCATTCACCTGCAAAGCCCAGAGAGACTGATACGTAGGAGAGCTGGCTAAGAGTTCTTCGTGGGTGCCGACCTGCGTTCCGCCCTGTCCGTCCAAAACGATGATCTGATCCAAGTCAGGGAAAGCTGTCAGCCGGTGCGAGACAAAAAGCACCAGCGAAGCCTTCGTCTCCTCACGGAGATTGGCTAAGATCTTCCGTTCCGTCAGGACATCGACGCTGGCAAACGGATCATCCAGGATCAGGATCTTCTTGCCGTGGTAGAACGTTCTGGCCAAGGCGATTCTCTCCTGCTGTCCGCCGCTTAATTTGACGCCTTCGTTGCCGACAATGGTCTTCTCTTTATCCGGCATAGATTCCATATCCGTCATGAAATCAACTTTTTCAAGATAAGGAAGGACGGCTTTGTCTTCACCTAAAGCAATATTGTCAGCCAAGGACTCCGTGAAAAGGCTGGCCTGATGCGGCATATAACCAATCCGGGAATGGGTGTCTGCCGGAGAATAGGAAGAGATCTCCTTGCCAAACATCTGGGCACTTCCCTGATACGGAAGGAGACCTAGCAAGGCTTTGCCTAGGACGGACTTGCCGCTGGCAATCGGGCCGGTGATACCGATGATCTGACCTTGTCTGGCTTCCAGATTCAACGAGGAAATCAGCGTCCGCTGATCCACCGTGACGGAAAAGTCCTTCAAGGACAGCGTCGCCTCTTGGTCTTCTTTGGTTCCGTAAGGGTAGTCCTGATACTCCTTCATGAAAGGCTGGATCCGTTTCCAGGAAGCCAGACCGTTTTCAATCGAGGAGAAAAGCTTGGCCGTATGGCTGGCCTTCTTGGCCATCAGGACAAAGGTGGACAGATAGGTGGAGAAGATACCGATCGTCCAGGTGGTCTCTCCTAAACCGATGGGAGCAAAAGCCAAGGGACGCTGAGAGATCACATAGCCGCTGCCAAGATAAATCAGCGGAATCAGTCCTAACAGGGCAACCGTCTGGGCTGCCGGAATCATCGTATCCGTCAAAACGGTAGCAATACGGTTGTACTTCTCATAATCCCCTAGGGTCTTGTCATAGGTCTTCAGGTTATCCTCATCCCGGCCATAGACCCGATAGGTCAGGGCGTGGTCAAAGAGATCGAACGTCTGTCCGGAAAGCTGGGAATTGCTCTTCCGGGCTTTGACGGAAGCATTGAAGATCAGTCTCCGGAAAACAAAGGACAAGACGACAGCCACGGCAACGGAGATGAGCGAAAGTGCCGTAATCGTGGCATCAAAGAGGAAAAGATAGACGATATAGAAGATGAAGAGAACGACCGTATCGAAGATCTCGGTCGTCAGCTTACGCATTCCCTCTACGGCATTGGAAGTATCGGAAACAGCCCGGGAAATCAGTGTGCCGATATTCTGGCTTTTCAGTTCCTGACTGGTCTCATGCAAGAGATTGTTATAGATGTTCCGTCGCATGCTGGCCGTCACCACATAAGCAAAACGTCGCACATAATACCGTTTGATGGCTCGGACTGTCTGTACGACGGCAATGGCGATGACATAATAAAGAAGCAGCATCAGGATCTGCGACGGATCTTTCTGATAGGCATCCTGATTGACGGCATCGATCAGCCGACCCTGGAAAATAGGGTTGGCCAGCATGCCAAAGTTATACAACAGTCCGCTGAGAGTGATGAGAATCAGGATTCCTAACTGGCTTTTGAAGAAAGACCAGAGTTTTTCGGGATGCCTGACGGTTTTGATCGTTGTTTTCATCGCACCATTATTATGAGACCGCCCCTATTGGCTTGCAAGCAAAAGACATTCCTTGAACAGTGTTAAATAAGCAAAGTGCATTTTTTGAACATTGCCTTTTCAAAAACTTCTGTTTTTCGTTTAAAAACGGATAGAAAAAGGCTTTTTAAAAGATAACTATGCTTTGAACCTGTTCCAAAAGAGAACAAGTTGAAAATTCGAAGTCAGCCCCATCGTCTCTTCTGTCGTTGCAATCTCAACAGGATAAAAAGAGGCTGCCCAGCCCCTAAGCTTTCATGCTTTGGTTCGGGGCAGCCCCTTTTGTCAGTCAATCGACAGAATCAATCGATTTTGTCGGCCGTCACAACGTTAAGCTCTTTATTGGAAAGCTTCGCGTATTTCTTGACGGTCTTCAGATCCAGACCCAAGGCTTTCGTCATCCGGGTGCCGTAATCCACATCGGCAAGATAGCAATGCGTGGCATGCCGATAACGGATATTCTCACGGACGCCCGTCATGGCTCTGGCCGTATTCTCGATCAAGAGCTTCTTGTGGGCTTCATCCATCAGCCGATAGAGCTTGCCGCCCTGTTCGAACGGATGATCGGTCGGATCGTCTTTCGGATCATAACGCCAGACCGCACCGTTTAACGGTAACGGAGGCTCGGCGACTTCCGGTGTCACAAACCACTGACCGGCACTGTTAGGGGTATAACCTCTGTCGCCGCCGAAATCGCCATCGGTTCGCATATAACCATCACGGGAATTGTCATTGACCGGCACATGCGGGCGGTTGACCGGAATCTCATTGTAGTTGACGCCAAGACGATAACGCTGAGCATCGCCATAGGAGAAGAGACGGCCCTGCAGGAACTTATCCGGCGAGAAGCCGATGCCAGGAACGACATGAGCCGGCGTGAAGCCAGCCTGTTCGACCTCGGCAAAGTAGTTCTCCGGATTGCGGTTCAGGACCAATTCACCCACTTCAATCAGCGGGAAGTCCTTGTGGTACCAGACCTTGGTGATATCAAACGGATTATAGGGCATCTTCTCTGCCTGTTCTTCCGTCATCACCTGAATATAGAACTTCCATTTCGGATAGTCGCCCCGGGCGATGGCATCATGCAGATCCCGGCCAGGATAGTCGCGGTCCATGCCGGCAATCTTCTCCGCTTCCTGATCCGTCAGGCACTTGATGCCCTGCTCCGTCTTGAAGTGGAACTTCACCCAGACACGCTTGCCTTGTTTGTTGATCAGAGAGAAGGTGTGTTCACCGAACATATCCATATTCCGTAAGGTTGCCGGAATGCCGCGGTCTGACATGGTGATGGTCACCTGATGGAAGGCTTCCGGAAGCATGGTCCAGAAATCCCAGGTGTTGTTAGCATCGTGAAGTCCGGTCTCCGGATCCCGTTTGACAGCCCGGTTAAGTCCGACAAAGTTATGAACATCTCTTAGGAAGAAAACCGGTTTATTGTTACCGACAATATCCCAGTTGCCATCTTTCGTATAGAGCTTAATCGCTCAGCCACGGATGTCGCGCTCCGTATCGGCAGCGCCCCGTTCGCCGGCAACGGTGGACAGACGGACAAAGCAGTCCGTCTTCTCCCCTTTCTGCAGGCAGGAAGCATAGGTGTACTGGCTGATGTCTTTAGTAATCTTCAGATAACCATAGGCGCCCCAGCCTTTGGCATGCATCCGCCGTTCAGGAATGACCTCATGGTTGAAATGAGCCATCTTCTCTAAAAGCCATACGTCATTGAGAACGACGGGACCTCTCGGGCCAGCCGTAATCGCGTTCTCATTGTCCGGGATGGGAGCTCTGACTTCGTTCGTCAGACGGTGTTTTATTTCTTTTGCCATGGTTAATACCTCCTTTGGCAATCGACGCTAAGTATGTTTTTTGGCGCAGTCTTTGCAGAGGCCGTGAAGAATCACACCCTGCAGACTGACAATCTCGAAATCATGTTGCTTGGCAATCGTATCAAACAGTTCCTTATCTTCAGTCAAATCAATAATCTTGCCGCAGTCATCACAGACAAAATGGTAGTGATCGTTCCGGATCCAGTCATAGTGAACCTTCCCGCCGGCTTTGATGGTAACCACTTTCTTCTGTGACACCAACCCTTCTAAGATCCGATAAGCGGTGGTCAAACCCAAGGACAGGCCGCTTTTCCTGGCAGCCTGATAAACATCCTGAGCAGTGGGGTGGTTATAGTGGTTTCTCAGGTAGTCTTCGACAAAACCTTTTTGCTGGGTCTCTCTCGTGCTTTTATTGGAAATCATTTTCATTAAAAGGTTAGCACATCCTTCCTCACGTATCAAGAACAACGCATCTTCTTTGCGGAAATTTAAAAAAAGAGGGCTTGTTGTTTTATAATATAGATTCCTTTTTCAAAGGAGAAAACCCGATGAATAAAAAAATACATATCCTGATTCTTAGTACCGCCATTTTTTCGCTTGTTTCCTGTCAATCTTTGGTGGGCCCAAAGCAAAGTGATTCTGCTTCACCGATTTCCGATAGCACCAGTTCCTCGGATTCCTCTGTCTCCACGTCCGTAACGGCATCGGAGATTGTCATTGCTCAAGCCCCCGTCCAGGATTATTCCCAGTACGATTTGTTAGATCTTTCGGATCTGAAGGTTCAGATCAAGACGGGAGACGTCCTCAAAGATACGACAGACTATTCCATTTATTGGGTCGATACCGGAAAAGCGGCTATTGATAAAGAGATGATTACCCGGGATGCCGGAAAATATAAGATGGGCGTCTCCCTTGGTGATTTAACCCCCAAGACTTTCACCGTCACTATCTGGGAATCGACGAACTTCAATCAGTCCCTGTCGATTTCGGCTCTGCCGACCAAGAAAACCTATTCCAAAGGCGATGCCTTCGATCCGTCAGGCATGGTTGTTCTCTTAAAGACCTCCTATGTCGATGCTGATGGCAAGAAACAGCTCCGGAATGAAGTGGTGACGGATAAAGTCACCTATAGCAATGCTGACGGCGACGCCTTATCGACGGCCACCGTCTTCTCGACGTCCGGTTCTCAGACCATCTCCGTTTCGTATGCCTTATCCGACAAAAAGACACTGACGGCCACGTTCTCAATCTTTGTCCGGTCCGGTTCCGCCGGTCCGGAGACCTTTACGGACGATACCATCACTTTCAGCAGAGATGATACCACCATCACCTTGAAGGCTACCAACACGGTGACCGGCACGGCCGGAAAAACGGATGAATACTACTCACCGGACCAGATTTCAATGCCTTATACCATTGCGGACTATGGCAACAAAAACGTCCAGAACTGGCACAATACCCCTCAGACCGGCAAGGTTCCGTTATTGATTGTTCCGGTCGTCATCCCTGGCGATGAGGCTTCGGCAACCGAGGAAAACTACAATCTCATCAGCAAAGCCTTCTTTGGTAAGAGCAGCGACCTGCATTATGAGTCGCTCCATTCCTATTACTACAAAGCCAGTTACGGTGCTCTGGATTTCACCGGTGCCGTCACCGATTACTTCTATCCGGGCGAGGTTTCCTCGGAATTCAAGACACCCTCCAGTTACACATCGGGAACGGTTGATGATTTGGCGGTGGCTGCTGCCAAATGGGCCAGTGAAACCGCCGGCTATGACTTGACTCAGTTTGATAGCGACAAGAACGGCATGATTGACGGCATGTGGCTGATCTATCTCCACGCCATTGATTCCAGCACCGAATTCTGGGCTTATAACACTACCACCGGCAACAAGGCCGATGTCGACAACCCGGTCGTCAATAATTTCGGCTGGGCCGGTCTGAACTTCCTTAACGATAAGTTCGCCAGCTCGGGTACGCATACCAACTCGGCCGGCGATGCTCACGTTATCATTCATGAAACCGGCCATATGCTGGGTGTTATGGATTACTATTCCTATTCTCAGAGTGGCTATGATGCCGTTGGCAAAGTCGATATGATGTCGAACAACATCAACGACCATAACCCTTACACGAAGCTGATCTATGGCTGGGTCAAGCCTTACATTGTCTATGGCAATGCAACCATCACCATCAAGTCCTGTCAGTGGCCCAACACGATGATCATCTATGGCTACGATGATAAGAAATACAGCAAAGATGCTAATGGCAAGGTCATCTTCAATCCGTTTGATGAATATCTGGTAGCCGACTACTTCACCAACCAAGGCCTGAATGCCCAAGGGTATGACTGCTACTATATGAGCGCCCTGAACGGCACCGGCGGACGGCTCTATCACGTCGATAACCGACTGGCCTACTACGACAGCAATATCGTTCTGACGATGTTTGCCGATCCTGACGATATCTTGACGACCGCGGACGGCGTGATCCGTTTCATCAACAATTCCGAAGCCGGCAGCTACGACGAGGAAAATCTCTATGGTGCCCCTTCGTCCTTTAACAAGTATGATGAGATCCGCTGGATTTCCGCTGATAAGCGGGTCCTTTCCGATACCAACGTCACCTCAGCCGCATCCCTCTTTGGTAGTGGCGATACCTTTACTCTCAGCGACTATTCCGCTCAGTTCCCCAACAAGACAACCTTCGATAACGGGAAGAAATGTTCTTATTCGATTTCTTTCTAAAAAGCAAAGTATTGTTTATAAAAGCTTGAAATTGTATACTATTTTCAAGTGAAAACGAGAGGAATAATCAGCTAATAAAGCAGTGAGAGTTTCTCAAATCGACATGCGACCTTTTTGGAAAGGATAAGAATGCAACTAACTCCTAAGAATCTGGCTGCCATTGAAGCTACCTTACCCGGTCATTTTGTTCTTTATCGGCTTACTTCCGGTAAACTGAAGACGCTTTACTTTTCCAAGGGAATTCCTGCTTTTTCCGGCCTGACAAAAGAAGAATATGAAGCCATCATCCAAGAGGATGCCATTGAAGTCGTTTTGGATGTGGATCGTCCTTTCGTCGAAGCCTCTATCAAAGAATTGCTGTTCTCACGAAAGAAAGAGAACAGTATCTCCTATCGTCTGACCCATGCCACCAAAGGTTTCATTTGGGTTCATGCTCAGGCGAAGATCATCGGCGAAAAAGGCAAGGATCCGATCATTCTGGTCAACTTCACCAACGCCTCCTTGGAGACAGAAGAACACAACTTCCTGCTCAATGGTACCGCCTACAACATCTACGTCATTGAGAAAGATAGCTTTCAGCTTCTCTACGCCAACGCGGCTGCTTTGGCTACGTGGAAAAAGGAAAAATTAGCGATTCTTCCCTGTTATACATTCATCAATGGATTGAAATCTCCTTGCCCATGGTGCTCGGTGGCCTTGATGAAGAACGGAACCTATCAAACGGATGCCTCCTATTCGGAAGTCTCCCATAAATGGTTCAGCATCCGCTGCCAGGAGATGTCCTGGTATGGCAGAAAAGCAGTGGCCATCTTTGCCAAAGACGTCACGGAGTCCAAGGAACATGAGCTATCCCTGGAGTTAGATAACAAGACGTTGGATTCCACTCTGACCAATCTTCCTGGCGGCATCGGTGTTTTCCGTCTGAAGGATGGCAAGGCGATTGCTTTGGCCACCAATGCCCAGCTGAAGGAAATCTTAGGCACGGACTTAACGACCTTAGATGCTTCCGCGTATCGGAATATGGGGGAGATCCCTTTAGAGGATAAGATGGCTCTGGCCAAGGTGATGTCGGTCTGTATGAAAAAGAAGGCTCTCTTCACCATCGAATACCGGCAGAAGAAACCCGGCCAGGATAGCTATCACTGGTACCGGTTAAGAATTCAGACCCGGATTGCGAATGGGGAAGTCACGGCCTTCCTCTTTGTCAATGAAATCACCGATGAGAAGACCAAGGAAGAAGACTTGCGGGTCTCGCACGCGCTTTACGATAAAGCCGTGGCCGGAGCGGATCTGGGGGTCTGGACGTATCATTTCGATGATGACAGCTATGTCATGGGAAAAAGCAATTCTTTCATTGCTCAACAGGTGGGCGAGGATATTGCTTCCACCGGAGTCAGTCATCCCTTGTCGTCTCTCTTGTCCATTCTGACCTCAAAAAGCAGCGATGATCTTAGACATGCCTATCAGGAGATTGGCAGAGGTGTCCCGTCCCTGAGCGTGGATGTCTGGTATGATCCTAAGAAAACGATGCAAGGATTCCACTGCGAACATATCAGTCTGACCGGCATCAAGGATGCTACCGGAAAGGTTGTCTCGGCCACCGGCTTTGCTCAGGATGTGACGTCAGAGCGAATGAACGAACAGCGTTTCAACACGCTGTACCGTCAGTTCATGGTCATCCACCCGGATACCTTAGGCAACTACCGTCTTAATCTCAGCAAGAATCAGGTATTGGATATTTTTGGTACGACTCCTTTAACCCACACCGAGTCTATCCCCAAGACGGCAGATGAACTGTTCTTAGCCATAAAAAAGAACATTTCCGATCCGAAACTGTCTGCCCTGTTCCCCGCCAAGAGCTATCGTCAAAAGCTGATGACAGACTTCCAGAAAGGCGATACGGCCGTCACCTACGACTTTCCGACAATCAGCCATCAGAACCGGCGGGTCTGGATCAGCGTCAGCATCATTTTGGCTAAGAACCCCAGCACCAATGATGTCGAGGCTCTCTTAGGCTTCAGCGATATCACCGGCCGTCAGATTGATGATAACGTCCTTTCCTGCCTCAGTCAGGCTAATTATGATGTCATCCTGGTTCTTGATCCGTTAAGCCGCACCTATACCTTGAAGAGCCTTTCCAAGATCAAGGAAAAATCCTTGGATGCCTCACCGGAAAAGCCTTACGATGCCAATTACGAGAATGTCCTCAATCATTGGGTATACCCGGTTGATCGGGCTCTTTTCCGTCAGCATACTCAGTTGGATTTTCTTTGCAAAAGGATGGCGGAGAAGAACAGCGATACCTTTGTCTTCCGTTCCTTAAGTCCGGATGGGAAGATTCTTTATAAGAAAGCCACCATTGTCTGGCTGGATGACAGCAAGACACTGTTATTAGGAACTCAGAGCGATGTCACCGACATTTATGAAAAGCAGTGGGAACGGGAGAAGAAGGAAGCCCGGACTGATTCTTTGGAAGCCGCCATCCGCGGCATTCCGGCCGGACTGCTGGTGCTCCGCAAAGAGAAAGGCAGCTCGACGATCCATGTCGTGATGACCAATCAGGCCTTGGGAAAGATTGCTTCCAACACCGAAGACAACATCCGGGAAAGTGATTTTGAGGAGCTCTTGAAAGAGCGTACTCATCCCGATGATCTGAAGCTGGTGCAGGATTCCCTCAAAGAGCTCTTCTCAAAGAAGAACCATACCGAATACACCTATCGGACCCGTGGTAACACCAACTCCGATTATTTCTGGCTTTCTGCCATCGGTCAGGCCACCGAAGAGAAAGACGGATCCAAGACCGCCTATCTTCTCTTCAACGATGCTACCCAGGCCAAGAGACGGGAAGCGGAATTCGAACAGAAGATCAAAGATTACACCTCTTTCTTCCCCAGTGCCGTCACGTCTTTCACTCTCAATCTCACCCAGGACAATCTCACGGATCTCTCCTCAACCATGCCTATCATTACCCAGCTTATTCATGGCAAAAACGCCGGCTGCATTGCCGCAGCTCTTGAGAATGTCATCTCCGACGAGGAAACCAAGAAGAACGTGCCTCCCCAGCTCCAATCGCAGGCCTTGTTGGAGGCTTTCCGCAAGGGGAACTCTTATCTCTCCTTCGACTATCCGCTCACTTTGGATAACGGCGATATCCTGTGGCATCAGATCATTATCAACATGGTCGAGAACCCGACCACCGGCGATGTTGAGGCTTTCGGCTATTCCTTGGATATCACGGACCAGAAGAAAGATGAGCAGATGATCCGTTATATCACGGATCAGAAACTGGATTACGTGGCCATCGTTGATTTCCGCCGTTCTTCTCTGACCATCCGCAACCTCAACCGGGAAATGACGAAGCTGGGCTTCTTCAGCAACTTTGCCTACTCCTATGCCCAGTTTGTACGGCTGATTAGCCTGGGCCTGCCTACTCCGGACGACAAGAAGCAGTTTTTAGCACTGACGGATCTGGCCACGATTCACGACTCCCTTAAGAAGAGCGGGAAATACAGTTATTCTTTCCCTTATCTCGAAGAAGGAAACAGCACCCGGAAGCTGGTGCAGGTCGGTTGGTTGGACCATAAGCAGGATCTCGCCGTCTATCTCAGAACCGATATCACGGAAGCCTATAACCGGGAGCAGGATTATCTCGTCAAGCTGAAGAATGCCCTGGCGGTAGCTGAAGAGGCTAATCATGCCAAGAGCGATTTCGTCAGCCGGATCTCCCATGACATCCGGACCCCGATCAACATCATCAAGAACATGTCGGACTTCGCTCTCCAGGATATCGATAACCGGGAAAAGCTGAAGGACGACCTTTCCAAGATCTCCTCCGCCAATATGTTCCTTTTGAGTCTCATCAACGATGTTCTGGATATCTCCAAAATCGACAGCGGCCGGATTGAGCTTCATCCGGAACCCTATCCGTATGAAGAGCATGAGCGGAACATCCGCAACATCGGAGAGCCGATGGCCAAAGCCAAAGGCCTTACCTTTATTGTTCAGAAACGGGTCCATGAGAATGACGGCTGTGCCGTCTGCGACATCACCCGCATCAATCAGATTCTCCTCAACCTCCTTTCCAACGCCATCAAATACACGCCCGAAGGCGGCACGGTGACCTATACCTCGGACAGTGAACTGCTTCCGAACGCTCAGATGCGGATGGGCATGATTGTCAGCGATACCGGCATCGGCATGAGCGAGGCGTTCCAGAAGAGGCTGTTCCAGCCTTTCACCCAGGAACTGGATAACCCGTACCGGCCCAAAGGGATGACCGGCACCGGTCTGGGGTTATCGATCGTCAAACGTCTGGTCGGACTGATGAACGGCACCATTGAGGTGAGAAGCCAGTTAGGCAAAGGAACGACCATCCAAGTCAACCTCATCGTCCCGGATGCCACCCGGGATCCGAAATACAAGGAAAGCCTTCCCGACAAAGCCGCTAATGAAAAAGCCGCTCCTTTAAAGACGTCTGTCTTGCAGGGCAAGGTTCTCTTAGCCGAAGACAATGAGATCAATGCCGAGATCACGGAGCGTATCTTAGGCTCCTTCGGCTTATCCGCCGACTGGGCCAAGAACGGCAAGGAAGCCGTCGATCTTTTCAATCAGGCGCCGGCCCATACCTACCAAGCGGTGCTGATGGATATCCAGATGCCAATCATGGATGGCTATGAGGCCACACGGCAGATCCGGGCTTTGGCGAAAGAAGACAGCAAGACAATTCCGATCATCGCCATGACGGCCGATGCCTTCAACGATGCCATCGAGAGGGGACAGCAGGCCGGCATGAATGCCCACCTGACCAAACCGATCGATGCCGAGAAGACGAAGCAGGTCCTGACGGATTACTTAAACAAATAACAGAGAAGACAAGAAGACAGTCAGAAAGAATATTTTAGGTTGAGGCTTGAAAAGTACTCTTATAGGAGTATTCCTGAAGAGCAAGGAGGGTGACAGAAAATGGTTTCCGCTTACGATAGCTGTTTTCTGGGCCCTGCCCAAAAACATCTGGGAACAGCCTTTGCTTTTGCTGCCCAAAGCGTGGGGTTACGGCCGTTCTATGACCGTTTCCTTGCCAGCCCGCTTTCCCATGACTTTGCCAGCGGTTTCCCGAAGATAGTCGCCGGAACCTCGGGCGCCGAGCTGGTTTACGATGTCTACGGAAAGAAGCTACCTGACATTCCCGGCTTTGCTTCTCTGAAAAAGGCACCGGAATACTGGGCGGGCTGGGCTCTTTGCTACTATCAGTGGTATTCTACCCTGTCGTTTCAGGAGATTGAGGAAAACGTCCCTGTCGAAAAGGTCGTGGCCATGTTTGACCCCTACCATGAAATGGATATCCATCAGTTCGGTGATCATCTGAATCGTCTGCTGAGTGAAAAGAACCCCGAGACAGCCCTGAAAAGAGCCCGGCAAAGAATGGGTATCTCTCAGGCAGAGCTGAGCCGGCGAAGTCAGATCCCTAAACGGACCCTCCAGCAGTATGAGCAGCGCCAGAAGGATATCAACAAAGCTATAGCCGAGACGCTCTTTGCCTTAAGCAAGGTCTTAGGCTGTCCGATGGAAGAGCTCCTGGAGAGGATTCCCAGACCCCAGCCGTCAGACTAAGGAAACTACTTTTTCTGCTGGGAAAAAGAGGTCCTTTCCGTCTCCCACGTTTCCAAAGAAACCAATAGCAGAAAAACAAAAAGAATCAAGAAGAACAAACCTTCGAAAGTGAATTGCTGGACCGGACTAAAAATCCCGTCATAGTAAGGATTCTTGGGTTCCTGAGAGTAATAATAAAAGCCTTCTACCGGCTGATAAGATAACTTCATGGCGGCATCGTTGGCATACGGGATTGCCAGCAGAGGATAAAAAAGGAAGCCGAAAATCAGTGACGGAAGATAAAGAATGACCGAATGAATCAAAACAACAAGACGGAAACGGCGAAGAGACCTGCCTTGATTCATCAAGGCCAGTCGAAGCGAACGGTTTTCTTTCTTTTTGCCCCGGATTGTCAGAATGACGAAAAAGACTTCCAGGACCAGAAGGCAGGAGAAACCGATCCAGTAGGAAAGGAAAACGGCCCGCTGATCCGTTTCGTTCTTGATGGTATCGGCTGTATGAAAAGAAGGAGACAAGCTCGATAGTGTTTTTTTGTCAAAGTAGAAGAAGAAATACGAAGGACTGTTCTTTTGGAGAATGTCTTTGTAAGCATTGACGCTGAGAACCAAACTTAAATCCGATCCGGTTTCAGGAACAAACGAAATCCAATAATCTGTCTGACCGAAGGTTGTCAAAGCTGCCTTGCCGCCGGCCGGGAAAAGCTTGGACGTGCAGGAATCCTCTTGGGATTGACTGATGGTAATAGGGACAGGAGAGGCTTTCCCATCCAAAGAAGAAAAACTGAACTCCGTGCCGTTGAAATAAAGGAACGACAGCAGATCAAAAAGGGATTTTCCCTGATCGTTTTTGACTCCGGCAAAAACATCGGCCCTCATCATCTCTTCCAAAAGAGATTCGCTTGTCTCAAACAGAGTGCCTTTCTGATAGTCATCGAGAAGAAGCCTTACTTTTTGGCATTGTGACACCGGACCCGTCACTTCGTTTTCGGTCAGGTAAACAACCGGAATCGACTTTTCTCCAATAAGGAGTTCCGGTGTCTGATAAAACTGAGAATCGTTTGTGAAGCAGAGGACTTTATCCTCACTCAGGTTGTTCGTAAGATAGATATTAGAACCGATTCCGCCCAAGGAATAAAGCTCGAAGCCGTTGTTTTTCTTTTCTAAAGAATACGTATCGGAGGGCGTCGTATCCGTGCCCTGATAAAAGCAGCCGATATAGGCAAACGGATCGGCTGCAGCGGAGATGAGGTCTATCTGAAACTTAGACTTGGTGTTGGTGAATCCCATTCCCAGACAAAAAAGACAAACCAGTCCGAATGAAAGAACGATTTTGAAGAACGACATGGCTTTGTCATAGTTCAGCAGGCTTTTCAGGGCAAGGCGAGAAAGACCCTTCTTGGGTTTTGGCAGCGGTTCAGGAGGACAATTCGGTTCCGGGGAATCCATGGATTCTAATTGGATCCCGTCAGGACTGAAAATCATTTTTCCGGTGATCTGAAGGCCCTGAAGAGCTACGTCATGATTGATGAGAAGAACTGTTTTCTGCTGGGAAAGAGTATTCAGATACGTTACCAGCATCTCTTTGCTGGCCTTATCGAGAGAGGCGAAGGGTTCATCAAAACAATACAGGCTGGCTTGCTTGGCCAAAGCCAAGATAAGTTCCGCTTTCTGTCTTTCTCCGCCGCTTAAATAACGAATCTTCTTTTGAACAAACTCACCAAAACAGAAAGCATCAATCCAGTGTTTGCTTTGAACAAGTTCCTCCGGAGAAAGGACGGCTTTCAAATTGTCCTCAAGAGAAAAGTCTCCCAACAGCGAGGGTTCCTGTCCTGCGTAGGACACTAGACTTGTCAGCAGCGCTTCTTTGTCTTTTTCGGGAAGAGAGTAAAGGTTTTTCCCGTTGAGAAAAACGTCTCCTTTGTCCGGCTTTCTCATCCCTCTCAGCGAATTCATCAAGGTTGACTTTCCACAGCCTGAAGGACCGTCGATCCAAAAAAGACCGGTGCCGACAGAAAAGGAGAGATTGGAGACGAGCTGACGAGACCCTATCTGTAGGGAAAGACCGATGACTTTCATGATTATTTTTCCTTTATCTGATAGATTCTCTTTGACAGATCCTTAGGTGAGAGAAGATAGCAAAGAACAAGGAAGAAAATCAGTGTTCCGCCAAGGATCAAGCCGACTTCCGTTACGAAGGAAAGCGGACTGAAGATGAGATATCTTGCCGACGATTGGGAAATCGTTACTGAAAAATAATGATTCAGGCAAAGCCGGTAGATTCCGGTGTTGAGAAAAGCCAAAAGAGCGGAGGAGACCAAAATCATCAAATAACAGCCAGCCGGTCCTTCAATTTGCCTCTTTCGGGATTCTCCGGCAACCCGGCGCAGGAGATATTGACGTTTTGACAAGGCAAAAAAGCCTAGCGACGAAAGGAGAACCAGCAAACCAGACAGCAAAACGAATAGTACTCCATAGGAGAACAGGGAGGTGGCGTCTCGGACATAATTTTGAAGCACGGCTTTGCCTTCCTTATCCGTGTTGACAATCGGATTATTGACTTCGGAATTCAGCGTATCGGCGACATCCTCAAGAGTAATGGCCTGGCGATTATCCGTCGTGTTTTCAATCAAATAGATTCCCTGTCCGTTGGTTGTCTGCGTAAGCGTAAAAACGGATAGATATCTGAAGCCATAAGAATTCAGGAGCGACGATGAAGCAGTATTGACTGCCGCCAAACGGTCATGGAAGCCCTGGCTGAGCGTCCCTTGATAGACGCCCACAACGAGAAGAGCGTTGCTCAGCTGATAAGAGGACAGAATCTTCTTTCCGGCCGCGCTTTGGGAAAGGGATTCCTGGGTCATCAGACCGGATCTTAACCGTTGATAGGAAATATCTGAAATCAGGCATTCCTTATCGTTCTGAGGATAACGGCCTAAGAGGGCATCCTCTTCTTTGGCTAACGTCAGGCCGTGGGAAACAAAAGCATCGGAAGAAAAGGTTGCCGTCTGAATCTCCGCGACACCCGAAAAAGTCATATCCGCCGTATAAGGACTGGCAATGGCAGACAGGGTCGGATCGTAATAATAGGCCGTGTTCTTTTCAAAGCGAGACAGGCTGCTTGGATCCTTGATTGTAATGGCATAGCTTGGGGAAGAAGAAAGATAATTCTCATAGGTGATTTCCTGATAGCGAAGAGAAAGACCGTATTCTTGCTGGGTCTTAAAAGAGTCCGCAATCATCCACAAAGAAGAAAAAGCCGTAAAGAAAGCCGTGAAGAGAATGGTCAGCACAAGGAAGAAGCCTTTGTTATGAGAAAAGGCCTGCCAGGAAAGCCGCCAAAGAGATTCCTTAGGAATCCCCTGATGAAAACGGGTTTCAGAGGGACTTGGCTCTTTGCCTTGCTGAAGAAGGGAGAGCTTGCCGTCTTTTAAGGTTAGCACCGTGCATTGCGAAACAAAGTCCGGATCCAGACTGTCATGAGAGACGACTAAGACCACATGCTCCTTGCTGAGAGCAAGAAGATAAGAACAGATGAAGGCGGCATTCCTGTTATCGAGGTTCGAGAAAGGTTCATCCAAAAGGACGATATCATTGAGAGAATAACCTAACCGAGCCACGGCCAGCCGCTGCTTCTCTCCGGAAGAAAGAGAAGAGGCGTTTTGAAGAAGATTGTTCTCTAACCCTAATTGAAAGAGAACCTCTTGAGCCTTCTTCTTATCCTTAGCGAAGTAGGGAAGAAGCACGTTATCCAAAACGGTGCAATCATCGAATATCAAAGGATCCTGAGGAAGGTAGGAAACATGATTGGCGGCATAAGACTCTCTGTTTTTGTCTATGATTTCTTCACTCTGATAAAAGAGCGAGCCCTGATAGTTCCTGTCTCTCCCGGCCAGTAAAGAAAGCAACGTGCTTTTGCCGCTGCCGTTTTCTCCGATAAGAAGATAAATCCCTGGGTGATCAAAAGAGAAAGAAAGATTAGAAAAAACCTCTTTATCGCCGTATTTTTTAGTCAATGACTGGGCTGATAAGATTTTCATCACCATAGAAAATTACAAGAAGAGCATAGTCGTTTCATTAGAAGTATAATTTTGGTAACCAGTATAGGTGTTAGGCCAAATCCCATAATATTTATACCCTACTTTTACTTCAACGTTTAGAAGTGCTCGATAATTTAAACTATTAGTACAAGCAGGCATTGTGAAAAGATAATACGCATTAAAATTAAGTGTTGAATCTGCAGCAGTATTAGAATAACAATGATATGACCAATAAGTCTTAGTAGAATCTGTAGGTGAATATGAGAAACTCATATGAGTATCTTGAAAGGTCGAAGAAAGGCTCTTTGAAAACGAAAGAATACCATCGGCACTAATTGAAAATCCGTCTCCTTCTGAATATCCTACTGTAATTCCGCCAAAAGAGGATGATTGTGATACCATCGTAGATATTGGAGATTCCTGTGGGCCTGCAATAACAAAAGAGGGATCATATGTCCGATCAGAACTTTCGCCCCCATAAAATTTACTAATTTTTAAACTAAAATAGCCAACATCTAAAAGCGCTTTATCGTTGTAAGAAAATCCTAAATCATGGGCAAGGTCGCCTGGAGTCAGTGAAAAAGAAGCCACGATTTTATATAAATTTCCTCCGTTATTTAATGCCGCTTTTGAACAGGTAGAAGAAAAATAACAATATCCATGAGGTGTATCACTTATCTTATGCTTGGCAATCGATGAAATATCGACAAAAGGGTTGTCTGCATCGTTTTGATAGAACTTACTAATGGTTTTAGGAAGATGTGGTTCAAGGCTAAAAAAAGAAGTACTACCTAAAATTGCTGAAATAACAACAACAAAAGAAATTTGCTTAATTTTCATATTATGGCTTTTTCCTCAAACTTAGTATAGCTAATGCAAGTAGAAAATAAAGATGACAACTTCAGGCTTGCTATTTTCCCGTCTGGGAAGCTTCCCGCTTCTCCATGTAGCGAACCAACAGGAAGGCGATGACGAAGCCGATGATGAGCAAGGGAGCCGCCAAGGAGATATCGATGATATGTCCCTGGGACAGACCGCCAAGGTCGACGATATCCCAGTGCCAGGCAACATAGCCGTAGCGGAAGATATCCTGGGAGATGGCCATCGTCAGGATCGATCCGGCGCTCAGGCCGACAATCCAGTGATAGGTTAAGTCTCGGTTCTTCTCGAAGAGCTTGGTCATGATCTTGCTGGTAACGAAGAAGCCGATCAAGGCACCGATCAACATGATGACTAAGACCAGAAGAATCATCGGATGGTCTTTGATGTAGCTGACATGGATGGTATCGACCAAAGCCGTGAACCAGCCGATCATCATCATGAAGGCCGTCGCGGAGAGACCCGGAATCACCTGCGTCAGACCGATGACGAAGCCCACCGGCAGAGCGACGATGTAGAGCCAGTAAGGATAGGTCTCACCGAACGTCTGGGTGGCATAGTAGCCTTCAGGGACAGCCTGACCGGCATTGTTCGGATCAGCGAAGGTCGTTGCCCGGGAGAGATAAAGAGTAATGAGGGCAATCACGATCGGGATGATGACGCCGATTGTCATTAAGGAGATCCGCTTACCGTCTTTATGGATGCCTTTGACTTCCTTATAGACGGAGGGGAAGGCACCGATCATCAGACCGGCAAAGTTAAGAATCATGGCGAACGGAATCAGGTCCAAGAGCTTCTGAACGGCAAAGAACCCACCCAGGAATCCGATGACGAATCCTAAGAGGATAGGTAAGAGGAAGAGGAAGCAAAGCTTGAACTTCTTGAAGATGTTGCTGATGGCATAGAGGAGCTTGTCGTAGATATGGAAGATGATGGCAATGGCAGCGCCGGAGATACCCGGAACAATGATAGCCAGACCTAAAAGAATACCAAACAGGAATGCCTTAGCGAATCCCTTCCCGTCATACTTCTCCAGAACGATTTCATTCGGTTGCGGATTATCGACTGGCTGGTTATCGGCCATAAGTTTTCCTCCAAAGCTCAAATATTATATACCCACCCTCTCTTATGGCAAATTAAGACATTGTAAAAAGGGTGACGGTTTGAAGGTTGCTTTACCAGCGATTTCAAAGTTTTCCACAAAAATATTTTTAGGTGCAAAAATTGAAATTTCGGAGTGGATTAAAAGAATGGGATTGCTGCGTAAGGGCGGTGGGTAATCCACCGCCTGAAAACCTGCTTTGGGGATAACTTTATGGGTTATCCACCAAGTTATCCACCGGTTTTTACCTTATCCACCGCCGGTGAATAGAGGTCTTAAAAACCGGTCGATAACTATAAATATTTCGTTAATTAAGCCATTTTATTATTGTTGATAACTCTTGAAATTGGGGATAGTTATCCACTTATCCACCGAGAGGTTATCAACAGCCAAGTTATCCACAAGTTATCCACTATAAATTGTCGGTGGATAACTTATTTCTTGCTTTTGCTGACTGAAATTTTGGCTTTTAAAAATTGTGGATAACTTTTTTGAAAGTTAAATTTTGCTTAACTATTGACTCGGTTTCCTATATAATTTTAGGTGTTCTGAGAGGTAACGCCCATGCGTGAAACTGTATTTGACCATCAGGTCAGTGAAATAAACGATTCCGTCCTCGAGCAACTCCGCAATACCATTGATGAAAAAATGTATGACGGAATGTTTGCTGGCAACGGTTTTGAATTGAAGTCCTTAGCCAACGGACGTGCCTCCTTTGTGGCGGACTCGGAGTCCAATGCCATGATGATCCGTTCCCTCTTCTTACCGGATATCAAGAAGGCCTTGAAGGATGTCACCGAGAGTGAGTATGAGATTGATATCACTGACCGGATCTCCTATGCCAAGAAGCGTCAGGCCATCGACTCCGCAGATGTGAAGTTCTTCCAGAACTGTCATATCTCTCCTCAGTATACCTTTGAGAACTTTGTCACCGGTCCCTGCAACCGGACAGCCTACCAGGCATCCCTCTTTGCCGTTGAGAGTCCCAGTACCAGCAACCCTATCTTCTTATACTCCAACTCCGGCATGGGAAAGACGCACCTCCTACAGGCCATCGGCAATGCCTACTTAGCCAAGCATCCGGACAGCAATGTCCTTTATATCACCACCGATGACTTCGTGACGGAGTTCGTCCGCTTCATCAAAGGCAACAAGGACAGCGAGTCCCTCAAGGACTTCTTCTCCACCGTCGATATGCTCCTAGTGGATGATGTCCAGTTCTTAGCCGGCAAGGATGATACCCAGGTGATGTTCTTCAATGTCTTCAATCTCTTAGTCAGTCAGCATAAGCAGATTGTCTTAACCTCCGATAAGGCTCCCAGCGAACTGAAAGGTCTCCAGGACCGTCTGATCTCGAGATTCAGCGGCGGGTTATCCATCGCCATCTCCGATCCGGACAAGAATACCTTGACGGAGATCCTCAAGATGAAGATCCGGGCCAACAACCTCTCCTTGGATATGTTCGATGACAAGGTTCTGGAATACATCGCCCTGAATTATTCCAAGAACGTCCGGGTCCTGGAAGGCGCCTTCACCAAGCTCCTCTTTGCTCTCACGGTTCAGAAGGAAGTCGGGAAGGTCACTCTGGCCTTTGCCAAACAGGTCTTCGAGGATGATGAGATCCGGAAGGCTAAGCGCAGCACGCTTGACAGTGACAGCATCATCGAAGCCGTGGCCGCTTACTATTCCTTGACGACTACCCAGCTGAAATCCAAAGTCCGTACCAGTCAGATTGCCTTAGCCCGGCAGATTGCCATGTATCTCTCCCGAACGTTACTGAATCTTCCTTATCAGGAGATTGGCAAAGCCTTCGGCAAGGACCATACGACGGTCTTAGCCAATGTTCAGAAGGTCACCTCCCTGATGACCACCGATCCGACGGTCAAGAAGGCTGTCGACGATCTCTCCTCCGATATTCTTTCGTCCAATAAGAAGTCTTAATCCGGAAAGAGAAGGCCTGGCTATCTCTAAGGGAACCCCTGTTTCCCCTAGAGACAACCAGGCCTTTTTTGTTCTCTGTGACGAAAAAAGCTGAAGTTATCCACCTTTATCCCCAAAGGAGGAACGGACTATCCACAGCCGATTGTTGATAGATTTCAGCAAACTTTCTTTTGGGGTAGGCATCTCTAAGAACCAGGAAAAGTCCCTAGTTATCCGCGTTTTCTTCGTTATCTATTTTATGGGTTTCTGTAACTTCGCCAGTTATCCACCAATCCACCGCCCCTTATTACTACTATTATTAGTCTTACGTCTTTGAATTACTCCAAGGAATATGCCTTCGGACCACCAGCTGAACGACCCTACGAAAAAAGACGGACAATGACTCTGCTAAGCCCAAAGAAAAGGGACTTGCGGGCCTCATTCTACTTAGTTTGGGACGGTAGACTGATTTCCGGATGCTTCTTCAGGACCAGGGAACGTAGCCAGGCCAAGAGGAGACTGACTCCAAAGGATCCTCCGGGCAGCAGGACAAAGACCAGGACGGACATATACCAGGGCTGAGCGGTGACATTGGTAAAGCCATAAGGATCTTCGATCACTCCGGTGGAGACTAACGGAACAATGATGCCGGCATAGAGAGTGGTCGCCGCAAAAGACCAAAGATTATCTACGATACGGAAACGACAGTCGAGATCCAGGAAGATCTCAGAGACGATGGCTAAGATCGGGAAGAGAGTATGGACCCAGAGGAAGTAGATGGGATCAAAGGCAATGAACCAGCCGATGGTCGGAGCCAAGAAGGCCATCACCGTTAAGAAGGTGATGGTGACGCTGGCTGTGGCAACCAACCGAAAGAGAGAGATTGCTTTGGGAATCTTCTTCTCCGGATGTCTTAAGACAAGCAGGTCAGCGACGCCATAAACAAGACAGGCTATCCCCAGAAGGATGTTGGAGTCGTTGGTGTAGAACCGGAAGGTATCCCAGCCTTTGGCTCCCATCGTTCCTAGCCAGCCGAAACCATAGTTCAGTAAGACAAAGAGTTCTCCTACCGCTAAGGTAAGATTGATCAAAGCAGATTCAAGACGCCGCTTTTGACTCATTTCAGGTTTCTCCTTTCCGACACAGAATCTGTTGTAATAGCAATTGCCTTGAATGAGGAAAAAGGATGGAAAATCCAAAGGATGTCTTGAATCGCTTAAAATAACGAAAATCAAGCTAAATTATTGTTCCAATAGCAATCGTAAAAGACTATAATATTCTTGTTATTTTGTAAGGAGTAATTTTTATGAAATTAGCTATCAGACGAATCGATTTTCTTCGGATTCTGACCTATGTCGGACAGGCAATTCCGGTCAAGAGCGCCGAAGCTCAGTTCATGAACTTCCTCATCGACTGCAAGGCCGACAAGCTTTCCGTGATTGCCAGTGATGGCATCATCTCGGCCAAAGCTGAACAGGCTCTCAAGAATGAGAAAGGCGAGGACGTCATCCTCAACATTGAACCGGGACTGATTCAGACACCCGCCAAGTACTTGCTGGATATTGTTGCTAAATTAGGTGGCGATACCGTCACCTTATCCATGGTCGACACCAACTTCCTCAACATCTCTGATGGCTCCACCGACTTTAACCTCATCACCAAGGCCGGCGAAGAGTATCCGGATGTCGATCTGGTCGTTCCGACCGACAAGAAGGGCATTGCTGTCTCCTTAAAGGATATCAAGATGCTCTTTGATGCCACCAGCTATGCTGTGGCTACCCGCGGTCCGAAGGATCTCTTCTATGGCATCAACCTTCATGCTCAGGCCGGTAAGCTTTACTTTATGGCCACCGATTCCTACCGGATGGCCCGCTATGCTGTTTCGGAAGCGGATCCGGAAGCTCAGTTCACCTTCACCTGCCCCGTCAAGGCTTTAGCCATGGTCACCAACATTCCGACGACGGGCAACTGCACCATCTTCTTCGATGATCAGCGTGCCTTGTTTGTCTCGGATGGCGTGACCTTATCCACCCGTCTGATCCGCGGAGACTTCCCGTCAGCTGACCGTCTCATTCCGGATACCTTCCCTTATCAGGTCAGTATCGATACCAGCGAGTTCTTAGCCGCCGCCGACTGCGTCAAGATCATGTCCAGCGCCGAAGACAAGAATTCTCAGGTCCGTCTGACCCTGTCCAAGGATAATGGCGTCACTCTGTCTGCCAAGAGCACCAATTACGGTAACGGCACCGTGCCGTTAAAGAAGTCCACCATCGTTTTACCGGAAACGGAAAACGTCTTTGAAATCGGCTTTAACGTTGACTTTGCCACCGCGGCTGTCCGCGCTCTCAATGCGCCGAAAGTCACCTTCGTCTTTGTCTCGCCGACGCGGATGTTCATGGTCAAGAACGACGATCCGGAAAACATCCAGATCATCACCCCGATCCGGATGAACAGCTTCAACGAATAAGAGGACTTGGGAGCCGGCCGTCAGGAGAAATCCTGATACCCCGGCTCCTTTTTCTTTCCCGGTCGCGAAAAATATTTCACCTTTTACTGATTTATCCCTATGGTTGTTGGTATAATTCTTGTGATGGATGCGAAGAATTGATGAATAAAGAACAAGCTCTGCAGCTCTGGAAAGAGCTCTTCGGCGATCAGCCGTTAGCGTACGATTATGCCTCCCACCCCTTACGTCGGGATGATTTTCAGGATGACAGCCATGGCCTGGGCTGGGATGTCGATCTGAAGCAGCCCCTTTATTTAGGTGGCAGCTATGCACAAAGCAACCTGGTCATCACCTCCCTTCAGGTCAAGGCCTTACGGGAAGGCAAGCCCTCCTTCAAGATCGGCAAGCTTTTCTTTGAAGTCCGTAAAGGCAAGACCTATGGCTCTTTCTGCATTTATGATGTGACGGATAAAGCCAATCCGGTCCCGATGGATCCCAATGCTGAGAATCAGGACCACCTGCTCAATGAGAACCGGGTTCTTTACAGTGTCGGCCGCCCTCATCCGGTGGTCAATAATACCCAGAGCGTCTCGCCTTTTACAACGGTCACGGCGCCGGTTACCGGCACGGATTATCTGAACTTTGATCTTAATGCTCCGGTGACGCCGACAGCAACGACAGCGCCGAATGCGGATACTAAACCCGCAGAGGCTGCTCCGGTGGCAACAGAAGCTGCTCCGGTCGAACCTGCCCAAGCTGAACCCGCCTTGGAAGCCGCTCCGATGGTGACGGAAAAGCCGGCTGACGTCCAGCCCGTAGCTGAGACGATACCTGCTGAACCTAGTGCTCCTGCTCCTGAAAAGCAGGAAGAGACGCCGGTCGCTGCACCGATAACACTGGAAGCACCTATCGAAGAAGCCAAGCCTGCTGACGTCAAACCCAGCGAAGAACCTAAGCCGGCAGAGGCTGCTCCTGTCGAAGAAACAAAACCTGCCGAAACAGCAACTCCGGCTCCGGAATCACCTATCCCTGAGGCGGCTGTTCCTAGCGATGTTAAACCGGACGTCCAGCCTGAAGCTGCACCGGTTATTGCTGAACCGAAAGAAGAAGCTCCGGCTCCGTCTGAAGTCCGTCCTGTCGAAGCGACAGCTCCGGAAGTCCCGGCAGAACCTGCCGCTCCGGTTAGTGAAGAACCCAAGGAAGACAACGGTCTTCTTGTTTTAGCCATCAACGATCCATTGACGTCGGCTCTCCGTCCGCAGGAAGAAGAACATCCTTCCGTTACCGAAACCAAAGAAGAGAATCCGCTTCTGGCGACCTGGACCAATGACAATTCGGCTAACGACATTGTCACGGAGCCCATCGCTTTGACGAATGACTGGAAGCTTCCGGACTATGTCGAAGAAGCTAAACCCGTCGCTGTCACCCCTGAGCCGGAAGTGGCTCCGGTCAATGAAAAGCCGATCGATGAGCCTCAGCCGGAAATAACGCCAATCGTGACAGAAAAGCCGGCGGAAGAGGCTAAGCCTGCTGAGGAAGTCAAACCTGCCGAGCCGCTGCCTGAGGAAACACCTGCTGTTAAGGAACCTCAGCCGGAAGTTTTGCCGGTGACGGAAGAAACCAAGCCAACTGAGCCGACGCCGATTGAAGAACCCAAACCAGCAGAAGTACCTGCTGTTAATGAAGAACCAAAACCGGCCGAACCGGTCTCCCCGATTGTCGAAGAGACAGTCAGCGAGGTTCCGGATGAGACGAAAGCCGACCAGCCCCAGTCCAGTGCTGAGCTGGAACAGCTGAAGAAAGACCAGGCTGATCAGGCCTTGGCTTTGGCTCAGGCTGAACTGGAGAAGTCGAAGCTGCAGTCTGCCTTGGATCAGGAAAAGCTTTCCAATGCTACCTTGTCGGAGCAGGTCAAAGCCCTCTCGGAGCAGAATGTCGCCTTGAAGAATCAGGCTGCCAGCCTGACGCTTGAGGAAGCCTCCATCCAGGACAAGTCCAACCAGCTGGAAGCCATCGTCACCTCCTTATCCAAAGAGAAGGATGATCTGAAGAAGCTGAATACCACGCTGACCGATGAAAACGGGAAGCTGAAGATTTCCTTTGATTCCTTACGGTTCAAAGAGAACGCGCTGCAGAATGAGCAGGGCAAGAATCAGCTCACCGAAGCCGCCAATGCTCAGCTGAAAGAGCAGAAGGCTGCCTTGGTTGCCGATAATCAGGCCTTGCAGGCCAAGATCGATGATCTTACTGCTCAGCTTTCGAAGGCTCAGCAGGACAACACCACCCTCAATCAGATGCTGGGCGATGATAAAGTCTTCTTGCTGAAGCTGACCCAAGAGGGTGAAAACCGTCAGGATGTGCTGATTAAGGCCCAGGATGATCTGGCTGCTCTTTCGGATGCCAAACAGGCTTCCGATCAGGCATCCGCTACTAAGATTGCTGAACTCGAAGCCACGGTGACAGACCAGCAGCAGAAGCTGGACTTTGTCTCCCGCGGCGGAAACCTGGACAGCTATCCGGCTTTGATCGAGGCTTTGAAGACGGCTTCTCTTCCCTATACGGATGAGAATGTGAAGAAAACCTTGGAAGACCATCCAGATTGGGTCTGCAAACCGGAACCGGATGTCGCCGATGCCATCTCCACCAATGCCAACAAAGCCATGGGTCTCTTCCAGCAGAAGTATGGTCAGGAAAGCTATCAGGTCAGCGATTTCGCTGGCAGGGAAATCCGTATCGATGATTATGGCAAGAGCGAATCCCCGTATGGCTGGAACACGCTGAAGATCGATGATGCCAAAGGCGACGAACTGGACAATCTCCTCTTTGCCAACCTCAAGAGCTTAGCCGACCTCGATAAGACCAAAGCCTTTGCTTCCAACGGCCACACCTTTGCTTTCTTGGCCGACAGAGACGGCAAGAAGAGCTTAGTCAGTCAGGACTTCATTACCGATCCCTACGATTACTCGGCAGCGATGGATGTCATCAGCAAGACCCAGGACAAACAAGAGCCGCTCGTCTATCTCTTCATCAAGTTCACCGGTGCCTTGACCTCGATTCCGGATCCGCAGGCGATGAGTGACTTCATCAGCTTCATCGAGAAGACCTTCAAACGCTTCTCGCCGAAGTCCGCTTTGGATATGCAGACCAACCGTGACAACGTCTTCCTCACCTTTGACGGCACGGTGGAATCGGCTCCGAAGGATGCCTATCGCTACGCTATCCTTCTGAACTCCTACCGCAACGAATTCAAGAAGCAGTCGAAGCTGAATGCCATTTTGGTGCTGGATCAGGTGCAGGTAAAGACCACCTCCCGGCATGTCGATCTGGAGAAGCTGACCAGTGAAACCAAGGATCCGGATCTGCGGGCCATCAAAGCCGAGATCAATGCCATGGCTGTCATCGATTCGATGATCAGCCGGACCATCCATATCGGACCGGAGATCTTCCCGTCCTTAGGCCTGAAACCGGAAGCCTTGAAGACCTCCTATCTCGGTCAGGGCAACTTTGCCATCACCTATGGCTTCAAAGGTCAGTATTATGAATGTCGTTATCTCTACGATATTCGCGGAAGTAAGTTGTAATTTCACGTGAAATAGGAGAATAGAATTATGACAGTTTTAGACCGCTTTTTAGACTATGTCAGCATCGAATCGACGGCAGGGGATGTCAAAGACAATGCCTGCTCCGACCCCAAAATGCTGGTCCTGGCAGAGAAGCTTTTAGCCGAACTACAGGCCTTAAAACCAGCTGAAATCTCTATCAATCAGTTTGGAATTGTTGATGCCAAGTTCCCAGGCGTCGGCCCCAAGGCAGAGATTGCCTTCTTAAGCCATATGGATACCTCTCCGCAGGCCTCGGATCATGATGTCAAAGTCACCATCACCCCTTATCAGGGCGGTGAAATCGTTCTTCATCCGGGCATGGTCCTCTCCCCGAAGGAATTCCCCTTCCTTTCCAGAGCCGTCGGACACCATGTCATCCATACCGATGGCAACACGCTTTTAGGCGGCGATGACAAAGCCGGCATCGCCATCATCATGACGGCCTTATCGGAGATCCTGGCCAATAACACTGCCCATCGTCCGCTGGAGATTATCTTCACCACCGATGAAGAAATCGGCGCCGATGCCGAGCATGTCTCGATGGAGCTGGTGAAGAGTCTTTATGGCTATACCGTCGATGGCGGACCGGATGCGTTGATCTCCACCGAAACCTTTACGGCGTTCTCCATGGATGTTTCGGTGACGGGTAAGAGCATCCATCCGGGATCCGCCAAGGATAAGATGGTTAATGCCAGCAATGTCCTGATGCATTTCCAGAATGCCTTGCCGGAGTTCCTCCGTCCGGAAGATACCGATGACAAGGAGCCTTTCTTCCACCTTTGCTCGATGAAAGGAACCGAGGAGAAAGCCTCGGCCAATTACATTATCCGCTCCTTTGACGAGAATCAGATTCAGGAGCTGATCAGCTTAGCCAAGCTGACTGCCAGAAGACTCAACGATCATCTGGGCTATGAGGCCATCAAGCTGGATATCAAGAACCAATATCACAACATGAAAGTCGTGATGGACAAGCATCCGGAGATCCAGGCCGAAGTCGAGGGTGTTTACAAGGATCTGAAGAAACCCTATCAGTATCTGGCTGTCCGCGGCGGAACCACCGGAAGCCAGCTGGCGTTTATGGGACTGCCGTGCCCCAATCTCGGCACCGGCGACTATAACTGCCATGGGCCATATGAATATGTCGATCAGGAAGAGATGGAAGCCATGGTCGAGGTTGTCAAGAGGCTGATGTTAGCTTAACAACTATCCTTATATTCTATAGGTTTGTTCATGTGTAAGCGTTTACAAAAAGACGAGTGTCTCTCTTTGAGAGATAAAACTCGTCTTTTTCTTTTGATTTTTGAAGAAATTACAAGGTAAATAGTGAAAAGAGTGATAAAATCAGTACGTGTTTTTTAGGTCTTAAAATTTCTTTCCTTTCTTTTAGGAAACCTACCCCATAGAATATTAAAGCCTATTTTTGGAGGGTTACATGAAAAAACTCAAAACAGCCGTTTCCGTTCTGTCGGTTTTAGGGTTAGGTGCTTGGGCAGCGATTTCCGCGCCGAAGAATTATTCCTTAACCAAGGATACTGATGAAAAGGTCTACATGGTTTCTGTCAAAGGCGACATCGTCAACGATAACGCCGCTGCTGTCAAGAACCGCAAGGAAGTCGTCAACGAACTGAACTATAAGCTCGCTGGCAAGGGCTATACCATCACTCACACCTACGATACCGTTTACAACGGCTTTGCCATTAAGACGACGGCCAATATCGCCGACATCGTCAAGTCGCTCCAGGGTGTCCGTTCCGTTGAGGAAGAGCATACCTATAGCCGTCCGGAAGTCGTGGATCCGTCGGATCCGGTCTCGACCGGCACCGTTTTAGGCGATCAGCTTCAGAACTATTCGGCTCAGTCCATGAAGGCCACGGCCGCTCACGTCAATGCCGTTATCGCTGCCAATGGCGGAACCGGCACTTCTCAGGGAGGCAAAGGCGTTTTAATCGGTATCGCTGATACCGGTCTTTATCTGAATCAGGTGGAAGGTACGGATGCACGGACGACGGCGGAGAAAACTGCTGCTGAACACAAAAAAGGTGGTGAAGCTGATCCTATCACTCTGAACGCTCCGGCTTTCCAGCCGTTAACGGATACTTCTGCCGATGTCTTCACTCAGGCAAAGCTTGATGCCGTCAAAGGTTCTTTGACGACCGGCAAGACGGCGGTCCGTATCAACAGCAAGATTGCCTATGCTTACGACTATGCTGATGGTGATAACAACGTCGATCCTTCCAAGGGCACCGCGGATAACGTCCACGGAACCCATGTCGCTTCGCTGGCTTCGGCTAACGGCACGGCTTTCCAGGGCATTGCTCCGAACGCTCAGTTAGCTATTTTCAAGGTCTTCCCGGATAATTCTTCGGGCGCCAGCGATTCGTCCATTGAGGCGGCTTTGGAAGATGCCACCAAGCTGGGCGTCGATACCCTCAACTTCTCCTTAGGCACCGATCTGACGGAATCCGGAGATACGACTTCCGATGCAACCAATATGGCCATCAAGGCTGCCAAGGATAAAGGCATTATCGTCAACTTCTCGGCTGGCAATGCCGGCAAGTCTTCTTTCTCGGGCACCAAAGGCTATGGCGATTGGACCACGGATACCGTGGAAACCGGTGTTCTCGGTGGCAACGCTTTAACCGATGAATATGCCAACATCGTTGCTTCCTCCAACAACGACAACGCTTACTATTCTTCCATCATGATGGTGAAGAGTTCTACTACCGGTGCTGCGGATACTCCGGTCGCATACGATGATCAGGTTACCAACAAGACGGGCAGCTCGCTGCATTACACGACCGAACATAAGTTGGCCGATTTGTTAGGCGGCGAAGCTTCCAAGACCCTCAATTATGTCTATGTCGGCGGTTTAGGTGCCGATACCGATTATGCCGGAAAGGATGTCACCGGAAAAGTTGCCGTTGTCAACCGTGGTGATCTCACCTTCTGGAACAAGGTTGTTTATGCCCAGAATGCGGGTGCTTCGGCTCTCATTATTGTCAACAATGCTGCTTCCACGACCTTCAACTTCAGCTTTGATTTCAACGATCACAATCCGGACATTCCGGTCGTGCTCGTCTTCAAGAGCATGGGCGATGTCTTCAAGAACAACGCCGATGCCACGACCTATGCCGGAACCATGACGCTGTCTCAGAACACGGTTCAGAAGGCTTCCGATGGTCATACCGTCAGCTCCTTCAGCTCCGATGGTTCTTCGGCCAATCTGGATATTGATCCGACCATCGCGGCTCCGGGTCACAACATCATCGGTGCTATCGATGCTTCGGCTACCGGTGCTGCGTCCAGCCTCTATGGCTATGATAACTATGATGGTACGTCCATGGCCTGCCCGAACCTTACCGGTTCCATCGCCTTGGCTCTGGGTGAGAAGAATCCGGACAATGCCGGTGTTTTAACGGCTGGTTCGGATAGTGCTTATCAGCTCTATAAGCAGCATGTTTCGATGATGGCTATGTCGACGGCTTCGCAGCTGGTCGATGGTTCTGGCAATACCGCTTCTCCGAGAATGCAGGGTGCCGGTGAGATTGATGTCAAGAATCTTCTCATGGCGGATTCCTATGTCACGACTGAGGATGATGGCACGGATGGCTTCTTAGACGAAGGCACCGATGTCGCCAAAGCCGAACTGAAGAATAACGGTACGTTAAAACAGGATCTCTCGGATGCGACCAAGAAAGCCTACATTGACATCAGTTATACGATTCACAACGATTCTTCTTCAATCCATACCTACAAGCCGACCATCGATGTTCTGATCCCGCAGCTTGAGGTTCAGGAGACCCAGGCTCAGTACGATAAGGAAGCGAGTGATCCGAGTCTGACGAAGGATATTCCTGCCAATCTTCCGTCGTCCATCACGATGAGCACCAACGATGATGTTGTCATCAAGGGTGCCGATGCCGGTGATGAAATCTCGGTCAATCCGCTTTCCACGGCTACCGGTACGGTTCACTATGAGATCGATAATCTGGCCTTCAAGAAAGCTTTCAACGATACCAACAACCCGGACTTCGATGGCACCTTAAGAGAATACTTCAACAAGTATTTCGCCAATGCCGGCGGCAGCTATGTCGAAGGCTATGTCCATTTCACCGATACCACCAACGACAGCACTACTGCCAATGATGCCAACCTCTCCTTAACCTATATGGGCTTCTATGGTGATTACACCAAGGGTGCCGCGGTTGAGGACTTTGATTTTGAGAAGACTTCGGGTCATCTTTACAACTCGGAGATGATTGATTCCTATATGAAGAACCTTTCCAACACCGAGTATGTGAAGAAGAATGCTTATACCGGTTCGACCCTTTCCGGCGTTGCTACGACGCCTTCCGATACCACCATTGGCAAGATTGCCACGATGGATGGCAGTGCGTTAGCCGGTTCGTCGAGTGCCTTCAAGTCTGTCACCGCTACCGGTGATACGACGCATCGCATCTATTCCGGCAGCTCCACGTCCAACAAGCTGGTTGCTGTTCTCTTCGTCAACCGTACTCTTTCCAAGGCTACCTGGTCTGTCAAACAGGGATCGACCGTCAAGAAGAGCGGCGACATCGAAGACCTCTTCTCCTACAGCGGTACCGCCTATCATCAGGATAACAGCGGTGCTCTCGAGAAGTCTTGGCTGACAGTGGATTCCGCCTATCAGATCCGTCATGGTTATGCTTCGATTGATCTTTCTTCCTTAGCTGAAGGCGATAACTACACGCTGAACTTCAGCTTCACCTTACAGGGAACCGGAACGACTCAGACCAAGAGCTATCCGTTAACCGTTGATAAGAGTGCTCCGACCCTCAAGTCGGCTGAGATTGTCACTGATGGCACGACCAAGAAGCTTCACATCGTCTCTGACGGTGCCAATAACATCATCAGTCTTGGCGGTGTCAACTTCGTTCCGACGGCTGTCTCCGGATCGACGGGTGCCTATGAGACGACAATCAAGCTCAAGGATACTCAGTTCAACGCTGAGCAGCTTGTCTCCTTCACCGATTATGCTCAGAACACGACGAACCTTCTTCTCAACCTCAACGATCTGACCTTCATCGCCAGTTCGCCGCTCTTGACCAGCAAGATGGACTTCACCGTCGATTACCACAAGAAGAGCAAGGGCGTCTATTACTTCTACCTCAACCTCACGGATGCTTCGGGCAATGCCGTTACCTTAAAGTCCAATTACACCGTCTACTTCAACATCGGAGCGGGCTTAACCAACGATGATATTGCCGTTACGGTCGATGGCTCGGATGTCACGTTCGTCTATGATTCCACCACTGGCATGATCGCCATCTCTGTTCCGGGCGATGCCACCGAAGGTTCGGAATTAGGCATCAACGTCAAGCCGACCAACTTCACCGAACCGTCCACGTCGACTTCGACTTCGGCTTCGACGGTCACTTCCGTCAGCACAGCCACCAGCACGTCGACCAGCACTTCCACGACCAACAATGGCGGCGGTTGCTTCCATAAGTCGGGTGCCGTTGATCCGATCACGCTGACCGATTCCTTCTTAGCGGTCACGGGCTTAGCTGCCTTGGCTTACTTCTTCGTCGTCAAGAAGAGACGCTTCTAGTCCTTTGAGCAAGAGCCTCGGCCAAGCCGGGGCTCTTGCTTTCATTGAAAATAGATTGAATCAGGGGTCTTGAAATGGTGTTACTTCCTGAAGCCAAGAAGAATCTGATCTGCTGGATCATCGCCGCAAGTATCATTCCGGTCGTCTCCGTTCCTGTTTATTTCTTCTCCGGTTTCGGGCTCAGCAACGTTCTTCTCATCATCGGAGCCTGCTACTTAGGGTATGTGCTTTTGAGCTATATTGTCCGTCAGGGCGTCTTCGATGTCTTTACCTATCAGGCAGCCAACCTTTTTTCATCTTTCCGTCCGGATAGCCGCCTTCGTTACCGGGATTTATATCAATACCGGAAAGACAAAGAAGAAAAACGGGCGGAAACGCCGATGATTTGGATCCCTTGGACGGCCGTCGGAAGCCTGTTGATGATCCTCTCGCTCGTCTTTGCTTTCTTTCCCGTCTAAAAGGCTGAAAACGATAGTTTTGCTTAAACTTATGTTTTGTGGTTGGTATAATACTTTATACGTAGATGTATCCGTCTAATGATAAAGGAGACAAACTCAAATGGAAAAGTCATTGAAAAAGTTCTTGAGCGTAGCGGTCATCGCTGCTATCGCCGTTTTAGGAACAGGCTGCAACAACAACAAACAGTCTGTTGTTTCCACCAAGTCGACGTCCACGTCGACTTCGGTTTCCACTTCCACGGCGGACAACACCACCTGGTATGTGACCTACAAAGGCAAGGATTACACGAAAGATGATTCCTTCACCGTGTATATCAATGAAACGGTCGCCATCCTGGCTCCGCATTATGTTGAGGATTCCGCCGGAACCTTCACCTATGCTTCCAGTGATCCCAGCGTCGTCACCGTTTCCGACAAAGGTCTGTTAGCTCCGATCAAGACGGGTAGTGCCAACGTCACCGTGACGGAATCGGCTGGCAATACCAAGATTGTCTTTGCCGTGACTGTCAGCAATCCGGATCTGGCTACCGGCGGTGCCAGTTATGCCAAGGGCACCTATGAAGAGCGTACGCAGATTCTGGGTACGCTGGAGAAGTATGCCGTTGATAACTATCTGACCGGTTTGACCATGTTCTCCAACGGCGGTTATGTCGCTTATAACTCCCGTTATACGCCGAAACCGAAGGAATATGTCACCGGCTATGGCTGGGGCACGCTCCGTGAAGGCACGTTGGATGGCGAGTTACCGCATCCGATCACGGGTTTGGATTCGACCTATTACACCATCGGCACGACTTCCCTTCCGGCTCACGCCAATGCCATGGATGCTTCCGGCAGCGATGTCTCCGATCTGGCTGGCAACATTCAGAACTCCTTCTTCTCCACGCGTCTCAACGAGGAGAGCAACGGCTATGAATGGTATCCGTCCTTAGCCATCGACAGCGAAAAGCGTCCGGTCCCGATCACGGTTGCCAAAGATGGCACCGAGACGGTTTCGACCGATAGCGTTCCGTATGGCACGACCTGGAGAATCCATGTCAAGACCGGCGATGTCAAATATCGTACCGCTGCTTCGGCTTCCTCAGGTGATTCTAAGATCCAGGCTGCTGCCGCCTTTGATGGCACCAGCGTCAAGCTGGAAGATTATCTGACGCCTCTGAAGATCATGCTGACCAACTACAACGGTATGTACCGTGGTGCTGAACTGACCACCGGTACTGCTGGTTTTGCTAATTCTGCTGCCTATTATAACGGCACCACCACCAACCCCAACAACGGCAACCTTTGGGATGAAACCCTTTGGGAGAATACGGCTGGCCAGTCCATCAAGACCGGTACCGATAGCACCGGTGATTACATCCAGTTCGAGCTCCTTTATCCTTGCACGCAGTTCTATGCCATGTACTATCTTTCCAGTCAGCTTTATTCGCCGTTACCGGCAGATTTCATCAAGATCTGGGGAGCCAAGAACTTCGGTAAGTTCATGACCGGTTATACGCCGGCCGAGACAACGTTGTCCACTGGCCCTTACTATATCGAGAAATATACCGCTAACGATGCTTTGGTTTTGAAGAAGAATGCTTCTTATTTCCATCAGTCGGATACCTTAGCTTCCGGCAAGACCCGTTCCGTCTACAACATCCCTGGCGTCAACTATAAGTGGACCGGCGTCAACACCAACGTCAAGAACTGGTTTGAGTCCGGCTCGGTGGATTCCTATGCTCCGAACAAGGACGATATTGCCGCTTCCGGTGACTTCAACACCGATACCGGCACCACCTCCAGCGGTATCAGCTGGAAACGTTTCAAGACCAAGGGCGATGCCAACTTCAAGCTCAACGTCAACGCCTGCACCGAGGATGAGTGGAAGTATCGTTTCGGCACTTCCGGCAAGATCTTCTCCCATGCTTCGAATAAGTATTGGGATGTCAAACCGTATATGTCCAACATCCACTTCCTTAACTTCTTATCCTTCTCGTTGGACCGTCAGAGCATCTGCGAAGCCCGTGGCATGACCCCGACTCAGGAATATCTTTCGGATAACTACCTGATCGATCCGGAAAGCGGTGTTTCTTATAATTCCACCGATACTCATAAGGCTGTCTTAGCCGATCGTTACAATGAGACCTATGGCTACAATCCGACCTATGCCAAGTCGGAATTGGATAAGGTCATGGATGATGTCATTGTTCCGATGGGTGCCGCTGGCAAGCTCAATGCCACCAGCTCGGGTGCCGGTGCCGGTACGTCCAACAACCCTTGGAAGGTTCCGATCCATATGGCTTGGATGAACACGACCGATTCCAAGGATTACAGCGATGTCTTTGATGGCATCAAGAAGGCTTTCAACGAAGAGATTGCCGAGACCTATGGCGGTGGCTATACGCTGGATATCGTCCTGGACAGTGTGTCCTCCGATTATCAGCAGGTCTACACCAATATGGAACATGGTGATTTCGATTTAGGCTTCGGTGCCATTTCCGGCAACGATCTGGATCCGTTATCCTTTTTAGAAGTCCTCAAGAGCAACAACTCGTCGAGCTTCACTCTGAACTGGGGTCCGGATACGTCTGAAGTCTCCGATAACATCGTCTATGACGGCAAGAAGTGGTCTTATGATAGCTTATGGCAGGCCGGCACCAGTGCCGTTGCCTTGGCTAACGATGGCTCCATTGCCGGTGTCCGCAACACCTCTTCGAAGAATGCCATCACCGGATCGTCCGACTTCTATGAATCCAAGAATGCGACCGATCAGTCGGTCACCTATCAGATCAGCTTCAAGAGCTTGATCGAGGCCGGCGCTTCTCAGGATATGTCCATCTCCATCTTTGGCGGAACGACTTCCAACGCCATGAAAGATGTTGAATCATTAGAAAAGTTAGGCGCTACGGCAACCAACGACTATGTGATTTCGCTGACCTTGCCCAAAGAAATGAATTCGGATAAGTCCAATCCTCAGAAGAATGATGATGGAACTTTAAAGAAAGATTCCAATGGAGATACCATCCCATCCAATGTCAACGTCGCTACCATGAAGGTCTACTACTACATCACCATCAACGGCGTGAAGTCGCAGATGACCTCCACTCTTTCGTTGCCGACTTATTACGGTATTACCAACGTCTAGTCACGCTCCCCACACCACAGAACATAGGTCATGCCTTATCTAGTTAAATATACCCTTAAGCGTCTGGGACTGCTGATCTTGACAGCTTTCATCATCCTGACAATCACCTTCTTCTTGGTCAAGATGCTTCCCGTCGGTGCTTTAGCGGGCACAGAAGTTCAGCAATATACGTTTGCCGAAAAGGAGGTAGCCGATGGCTACTTCATCCGGCTGACGTCGACCACCACCAAGTACGGTGATCTCATTTTCCATTACGTTTCTCCGGATGGTCAGACTTTCTACTACTACCGTAACCCGATCATCCTGCAGTATGGTGCCTGGCTCAAGGGTATCTTCACGCAGTGGAACTGGGGCTTATCCAGCTCCATTCAGCCGCAGACCTCCGCGATGGTCATCATCGGCGAACGTCTAAAGCCGACCATCATCATCAATATCGTCGCTCTTCTTATCTCGCTTCCGTTAGGCTTCATCTTCGGCATCATCGCTGCTCTCAACAAGAACAATGCCATTGATAACACCATCTCCACGGTGGTCATGATCTTCATCTCGGTTCCTTCCTTTGTCACTATTTCCATCCTGATGATCATCCTCTGCTACCAGAATCAGGTTCTGCCGAGCTCCTGGCCCAGTGCCGGTGCTCCGACCGAGGCTTATCTGAAGGCCATGGTGATTCCGGTCTTGTCCTTAGCCGTCGGTACCGTGGCTGTCTTTACCCGTTATACCCGTGCGGAACTGACCGAGGTCATGTCCAGTGAGTTCCTGCTTCTTGCCAGAACCAAGGGCTTAACCAAGTCACAGTGCGTCGTCCGTCATGCTCTCCGTAACTCGATGGTGCCGATCGTCCCGATGGTCATCGGTGAATTCATCGGCATTCTCGGAGGTTCGATGGTGCTGGAGCAGCTCTATTCCATCAACGGCATCGGTCAGCTCTTCGTCACCTGCCTTACTGCCAAAGACTACAATGTCCTGCTGGTGGATATGGCCGTATTTACGATGATTGATTTGGTTGCCAACTTATTGGTTGATTTATCGTATGGCATTGTTGATCCGCGGATCCGTATGGGAGCCAAAGCCGCATGAACACCCCCGAAAACAAAGAAAAGCTTTCCATCGAATCCTTCAAGCAGGTCAATGCCGATACCTACTATGAAGCCGGCCAGGAGGCCAAGAGCCATAACGGAGAAGCTGTCTCCGATGATGGCTTTAAGCTGGTCCAGCAGGATAAGTCCATCCATGACGTGAAGTTCACCACCAAGCCCACCACCTTCTTCAAGGATGCCATGCATCGCTTCAGCAAGAACCATTCCTCCGTTGTCGGCGGCATCATTCTCGGTTTGCTGTTCCTGTTAGCGATTATCCTGCCGATCAACGGCGTGCTTCCTTATGAAGCCGGTCCGGATACGGCACTGAACTACGAAATCAATCTCGCTCCGAAGATCTTTGCTGCCGGGACTGGGTTCTGGGATGGCACCATCACCAGCAAGAGCGTTGCTTATCCGTATGAGGAGCAGGCCGATGGCTCGCTCGTCTATACGGGAACGTATGCCGATCCCAATGTCGTCGTCAAAGTCAGCAACAAGCACACGGCTTTCTCCGATCTGGCTTCCAGCGATGCCACGGGCGGCTATGCCTGGGTCATCCAGGATGCCAGTGCTCAGACCAGTGAGGTCTGCTACTTCGTCTCCTATCAGTACAACTATGATCTGACCAATACCTATATGGTCTCCTATACCTTAGGTAACCGTACGTTGGATGGCTATGCCACTCCGGAATATGCTCTTTTTGTCATCTCCGGCGACAACTACGTTGCCTTGACGGACTGGACCAGCGATTATGGCGATCAGGGATCGCTGGAAGAGGACGGTCAGACCGTTGCTCCGTATACGACCAAGACGCTGGATCTGACCAAGCTTTTCAAGGCTGCTACGGCCTTTAAAGGCCTGTCGACCATTTCCCAGGCCCGTGTCGGCTTAGCCATTCACCCGAATGCCAGCCAGAAGACGTCGCTTTATGTGAAGGATTTCACTTTGAAGTCCAGCAAGGTCAGTGAGACCAAGCAGATGGCTAACCGCAGCTTCACGGATGCCAATACCGCCGTCATGCAGCCGCAGAAGAACAAGGATGATACCTATAACACCTCGTATTGGGCCACCAACTCTTCCAAGCAGCTCACCACGGCCGATGCCAGGACCTTACGCTGTGATATCGTCTATGATGCCTACCTCATCACCTATGGTCTTCGTTCCGGGATGCAGGTGCAGACCACAACCCTGAATAAGTGGCAGGCTAACGGCCTGATTTCCGGCTGGGACAGCAGCAATCCGACGTTTGGAGAACTGACCCTGACGGATGCCGGCAAAGCCGATACCAGCGTCTATGTCACCAAGGTCGATTCCAAGATCAATGACGATTCCTACTCCTGCACCATCATGATGTGGAAGTATCTGGGCTATAAGAAGATGCCGGTTCATGTCTTCGGCACCGATAGCAAGGGCCGGGATATGCTGAAGTATGTCTTCTTAGGCTTACGGACCTCCTTGCTTTTAGGCATCATCGTCTCGGCCATCAACATTCTCATCGGTGTCATCTGGGGTTCCATCTCCGGCTATTTCGGCGGTACCGTCGATATCGTGATGGAACGTATCGTCGATATTCTCAACGGCATTCCGTGGATTGTCCTCATGACTGTCCTGATTCTGAAGATGGGTTCGAACTTCCAGACCTTTGCCCTCTCGCTTTGCCTGACCGGCTGGATCGGTACCGAAGCCATCACCCGCAGTCAGTTCTATCGTTACCGGGACCGAGAGTATGTGCTCGCCGCCCGTACCTTAGGCGCGAAGAGTCCGCGGCTGATCTTCCGTCATATTCTTCCTAACGCCATCGGTACGATCGTCACCTCGAGTATTCTGATGATTCCGTCGGTCATCTTCTCCGAAGCCACCATCTCCTATTTAGGCTTAGGCCTGAAGAACCTGTCCTCCTTAGGCGTCATTCTTTCCGATGCCCAGGGCAATATCTCCAACTATCCGTATCAGCTCTTGCTTCCGGCCATCATCATCTCCTTATTGATGATCTGCTTCAACCTCTTTGGCAACGGCCTTCGGGATGCCTTCAATCCATCCCTGAAAGGAACCGATTAACTATGGCAAACAAATATCCTTATAACGAACCGATCCTGACCGTCGACAACCTCCGTATCTCCTTTAGGTCGGATGAGGGTCCTATCCATGCTGTCCGAGGTGTCTCCTTTACCCTGAACAAGGGAGAGACGCTTTGCATTGTCGGTGAATCCGGTTCCGGCAAGTCGGTGACCAGTAAGACCATCATGGGCATTCTCCCGAAGTCGGCTGTCATCGAAAGCGGCACCATCATGTATGAAGGCGAGGACCTCACCAAGGTCGATGAGAGTGAGTTCCACCGCATCCGTGGCCATAAGATCGGCATGATCTTCCAGGATCCGCTCTCTTCCCTGAATCCTATCATGCGGGTCGGCAAGCAGATCACCGAGGCGATGCTGGTCAACAAGAACCGTCTGGCTCAGAAATACGACGATCTCATCTCCGCTGAGGAAGCAGCCTATAAGAACAGCAAGGTCAAGATGAAGACGGCCATCTCCCAGTCTCAGGCTAAGCTCAACGAGAGCGATGCCTTCTACGATCAGGAGATGGCGGCCTTGAACCGTGCTCTTCATGATAAGAAGGTTGCTTTGGATACCGCTAAACCGAAGTCTCCTCAGGAAGCTCAGCTTGCTAAGGAGTATGCTCTCCTTTCCCGTGACACCAAGCTGGAGATCGCTGAGATCTCCAAGAAGAAGAAAGAGGACCATAAGGTCCTGGTCAAGGAAGCCAAAGCCATTAAGAAAGAAGCCAAAGCCACCTATAAGAAGGAGGCTCCGGCTTTGAAGAAAGCCTTGGATGCCAAGAAGAAGGAAGCCAAGTTCGCCATTGCCAAGTACAAGGACGACAAGAAGAAGGAATATCTCGAGGGACTCGTCGCCGTCGATGCCGAAGAGAAGGAACTCGAGGATACCTTAGGTGCCGAGATCAGCAAGCTGAAGAAAGACTATCCCAATGCTCCTTCGAAGGTGGCTGCCAAACAGGTCATCGATGAGAAAGAGAAGCAATATGCCCTGCATCAGGGCTCTCTGGATAAGAAGCGTAAGGATCTGAAGGCCGTCTATGTCAGCTCCTACAAGATCACCCGCAAGGAAGCCAAACAGGCTGCCTTGAAGGTCATGAAGGAAGTCGGCATTCCGCAGCCGGAAGTCCGTTATAAGCAGTATCCGTTCGAATTCTCCGGCGGCATGCGTCAGCGTATCGTCATCGCCATTGCCCTGACGGCCAATCCGGAAGTCCTGATCTGCGATGAGCCGACCACGGCTTTGGATGTCACCATCCAGGCGCAGATTCTGGAGCTCATCAACAACCTCAAACGCGACCGTCATATGTCCGTCATCTTCATCACCCATGATCTCGGCGTGGTCGCCAACATGGCCGATCGGGTGGCCGTGATGTATGCCGGCAAGATCGTTGAGGTCGGCACGGCCAACGAGATCTTCTACGATCCCCGTCATCCGTACACGTGGGCACTCTTGTCTTCCATTCCGGATATCGATTCCAAGGAGAAACTGGAAGCCATTCCGGGTACGCCTCCTTATCTGCTTAACCCGCCGAAAGGCGATGCCTTTGCCAACCGTAACAAATACGCCTTAGCGGTTGATTTCAAGGATGAACCGCCGTTCTTCCGTATCAGTGAAACCCATAGTGCGGCCACCTGGCTTTTGGATAAGCGAGCTCCTCAGGTGGAAAAGCCGAGAATTGTGTCTCAGCGTATTAAAGCTTCGCTGGAAAGGGCAGGTGTTCACGATGTCAAAGACCTCTAACGACCTCATCCGACATGCCGATACGTCTGCTCAGACCAATCCGACGGAGAAGCTCTTGACGACCGGTCTCGAGAAGGGGATGGACACCTATGGTGTCTCCTTTAAGCGGGAGCTGGCAGTCAACGATACCCTGGTTTCGGTAAGACATCTGAAGATGTTCTTCCCGATGGGACAGGGCAAGAAGCTGAAAGCTGTCCATGATGTCTCCTTTGACATCAAACGCGGCGAATGCTTTGGTTTGGTCGGTGAGTCGGGCTGTGGCAAGACCACCACCGGCAGAAGCATCATCCGTTTGTATCCGATTACCTCCGGATCCGTCTATTTCAAAGGTTACCGCATCAATGCGGGAAGCCGTTGGAATGAGAAGGAAATCAAGTGGTCGAAGATCAAAGGCAACAACAAGATCAACGAGCTCCGTCAGAAGGAGCGGGCTGAGCTTTCCGAGATGGAGCAGGTCACCCCTGAAGGTCAGCTGAAATATCGGCAGACCAAGGAAAAATACGAGCAGGAAATCAAGGGCATCGAAGATCACATCAAAGAGACCCGCAAGATTCAGTTAGCCAAGATCCGCAAGATCCACTACGACAATACCCACGTCAATCCGCGGCTGATGAGCAAGATTCAGATGATCTTCCAGGATCCGATCGATTCGCTCGATCCCCGGATGACCGTCGAGGATATTATTCAGGAAGGCCTGAAGATCCAAGGCTATCACAACAAGAAGGAAAACCACATCCGTGCCTGCAAGGTGCTCGAAGAAGTCGGCCTGATTGCGGATTACTGCTCCCGTTACCCCAACGAGTTCTCGGGTGGCCAGCGTCAGCGTATCGGCATCGCCAGAGCCATCATCATGAATCCGGAGTTCCTCATCTGCGATGAGCCGATTTCGGCATTGGATGTCTCCATCCGTGCCCAGATCATCAACCTTCTGAACGATCTCAAGGTCAATCACGGACTGACGCTGATGTTCATTGCCCACGATCTTTCCGTCGTCAAGTATTTCTGCGACCGCATCGCGGTCATGTATTTCGGTGAGATGGTTGAGCTGGCCTCGTCTGAGGAACTCTTCCGTCACCCGCTTCATCCGTATACGAGAGCACTGCTCTCTGCCATCCCTAAGCCGGATCCTTTAAGTGAGAAGAAACGGAAGCGTATCGTCTATAATCCGGCCAAGGAGCATGACTACTCCGTGGATAAGCCGAGCTTCGTTGAGATCCTGCCGGGTCACTTCGTTTTAGCCAACAAGGCTGAGCTCAACAAGTACCATCAGATGATTGCCGATGATGATGCCGCTCTCAAGGCCAAAGCCGAAAAGGACAGGCAAAACTAGTTTCAAGGCTAAAAGGCTTGGCCTCTTAGCCTGTTTTGTTTTCAAATACTGGAAGCGGTTACATAGACTTAACTGCCGGAATGACTGCCGTCTAATCCTGAAAGAAGATAGGTAAGGTATAAGATAAAAGACGAAAACCAACTTTCCTGACGAAGCTAAGACAGCGACCTTCGCTAAGCCGCTGTTCTTCACAAAATCGTGTTCTTTTGTTAAAACTATAGACATTATTTAAGAGGAGGATGTCCTATGAACAAGAAAATGATGACGTCGTCGTTCACGCTCGTTGCCCTGTTATCCTTGATGGTAACCGGCTGCAATAATACCAAGACCAGTGTTGCTTCCGTCGCTGACTCGGTGGCTTCGACCTCCGTCGCGGAGTCGACCAGCGTTGCTCTGCCGGATGCCAGCATCCGTATCCGTGGCGTGGAAACCTTGGAAGTCGGCTATACGGCCACCATCAAGGCTCTTGTCAGCACCGATGCCGAGGATGACACGGTTTCGTTTACCGTCGATGATCCGACCATTCTGTCATTGGCTGATGCCACGACGGGCGTGAAGTCCATCGTCGTAACGGCTGTGAAAGCCGGCAAAGCCACCGTCACAGCCACTGCGACCTGCAACAATACTGTTTCCAAGACGTTCACGATTGAAGTGACGGCAGCCAAGCCTACCCTCAAGGATGCCTGGACCGCCATCATTGCCAAACCGAACTATACCTTTGTCTCGGGCACCTATGATGCTGAGGCTGAGGATGTCGAAGGCAGCAAAACGGCGAAGTATTATACCCGTGTCACCGAAAACGCCATTACGCTGACAGATGCCGACGGCAACAACTTCTTTATCAATTCGGATACGAAGAATGCCCTCTATGGCGAAGCTGTTTCCAATGCCACGGATGGCAAAGTCGTTTATCTCGCAGCCGCTCAGTCCGGCACCGCCTATGGCGATATCATCACAACCGATGCCGAGCTGGTCAAATCCGATGTCGGCTTCTTGACCAAGGCTAACTTCGGCGGTGCCGGAGCAGAGGCCACCAGTCCGAACGATGTAGCTGGCTTCTTTGGTCTGGCGGCATTGAACCCGAAGTGGTTCACGGCCGAGAAGAATCAGGAAAATGTCTATCAGATCGTCGGCCAGAAGGATGAAGAGGATGCCGATGGCAAGACGACTTCCAATGTCGGTCTTTATGGCTCCTATGTCGAGAGCATGCTCTGGGAGCTGGTCGATCCGGAAGGCTACACGAATTTTGCCAGCGGCAAATCCGATCTGCAGTTCACCTCGATTGCCAGTGAAGTCGATACGACCGTCACTGTCTTAGGTCAGGATGACGTTTTTGTCTCCGTCAAGGATTCTACCGGTGCCTATCACTATGGTGAGATCACCGCTGTCGGTACGACCACCATGGACGACATTGCCAAGGTGAAGAAGGCTCTGGCGACAGGTCTTGCTCCGGCCAGCCCAACCTTATCCACTGATCTGACAGCTGCCAAGACGGCTTTAGCCGGCAACGACTATATCCAGACGGCCTATGAGCTTCCGGATCGCGATGAGAAGGAAGCCGATCAATTCAAGGCTCCTTATCAGACCTATTACACGGATGCTTACTACTTCCGTTATTATGATCCTACCTTCATCGCTGCCTTCAATGCCCTGACCACTCAGGTCTGGGACAAGGCCTCTTATGGGTATGCCAAGAAGGCAGACGGCATCTATAAGTTCACCTATGCTGAGCCGGCCACCGGCTCGGCTGCAGGGACCCTGGGTACCATCACTTGGGCTGATACCAAGGAAGAGGGCACGGACAAGGATACGGTCTTTACAACCTGGGCTAAGTACATCTCGACCACCGATATCGTTACGGGCGATCTTCTCTATACGTATACGGATACGCAGTCCGCAATCTGGAACGGTGTCTCCACCGTCTATCATCGGACGTCGTCCAGAACCGCGATGCTGGCTATCGCCAACTACTATGGCGAAGTGCCGTCTTCCGAAGCCTTCGATAAGTCCCTTTCCGGCATTGGCACGGCCTATGACAGCAACAACGCCCTCATGGTTAACTTCACCTACGGCTATCATATCCCGACGGATGCCGATAACTGGTATCAGGCCTTCCACTTCTCCCTCCATGATTTCGGTTCTGCTGCGACCTCGGATGCCAATCCGGTCAAGACCCTTATCTAGTCTTAAACAATCCAGGCGTTGTCAGTTTCGATGCTGGAAGCGTTTACATTATCTCTTTTCCTTATCAATATAATGCTAAAAACAGCTAAAAATCCGCTGAAAGGCGGATTTTTTGTTTAAAACAATCAAAAAATTGGCTCTTTTTAATGCGCGTCAGTTTTCGTCGTCACCCAACCTTATTCTAATGGCAGGGTCATTTTTTGAGATAATGTTTCGGTACTTTAAATTCAGGGGGTTACATTTTATGAAAAAGAGTTTGCTTGTTTTGTCGTCATTAGCGATGGTTGCTTCCTTATTCGGTTGCAACAAGAAGACCAGTACATCGACTCCGTCGGCTGTGGATTCGACATCAGCCTCGGTTGTCAGCACCAGTGCGGCCGAGACCGTTGGCGTTGAGTTCAAGAGCAAGGTCACCGAAGTCGAGGCTAAGCAGTCCATCACGTTACGTGCGGTTGCTTATAATCTGGATGGCTCGGAAATTACCGATGATTCCGTTGATTTCACGTCCAGTGATGAGAATGAAGATTACGTGACTCTTCCGGATAACACCACGGGTGTTACTTCGCTGAAGATCACTGGCGTCAAGAAGGGAACTGTCACCATCACGGCGACGGCTCACTCCAAGAAGACCGCTTTTGCCAGTGTTGAGATCACCGTCACTCCGGTCAAGAACGGCTTAGCTTCCGTCATGACCAAGATCGTCGGTCTTAACAACTACACCTTCACGTCCGCTGTCAGCAATGAAGACGGCACGACCACTCCCATCTATAATGAAAGAAGAACGGCCACTCAGCTGATCCAGACCAAGGTTGCCACCGACGGCACGGAGAGTGCTGCCTATTCCGGTACGGCCACGGATGATGCCGGTGCCAAGCATGCGGTTGAAATCTATGGTATCGGTGTTGCCAAGGATGACTATGCGACTTCCATCCGAAAGGTGGATGGCGCTTATACGACCACGCCTGTCCGTATCGCCACGGGTCTTGGCTTCTTAACCAAGGATAACTTTGCCGGTACCGGCACCAAGGCTTCCTCTCCGAATGATGTTCCGTTTGCCTGCTTCAACGGCATGAATCCGTCCTGGTTCCCTACAAAGAAGGAAGTCACCAATGACTATGTCATTACCGGAACCTCGGATGATGCTAATCTGAACAGTGCCTTCATCGAATTCATGGTTTGGAATATTATGGATCCGGCCGAGGTTACGGCTGCCGAGAAGGCAAATATCTCCAACTTTGCTGATTTCGCTGCTCATATCGATACGACCTTTACGGTTGTTGATAATTCTACGGTGAAAGTCACCATCATTGAGGATGCTACCTATGGCAACCGGACGCTGGTTGGCACGATGTCCGAAGTCGGCACGACTGCCGATGATGCCAATGCCGCCACGTTCCTTGCTGCCACGACTCCGGCAATGCCGACTTTGAATTCGGCCAAGACCGCTATCCGTTCTGCGGTTGACAGCGGTATCTTTGCTCAGTCGAGCTCCATCAATACCGGTGCCAAGGACAGTTCTGGCTATTCGATTCTTGCCACTGTCTGGACCTATTACACGGCAACCTATATGTTCACCTACTACGATGATGCCGATTATCAGGCAGAATATAAGACTGCTACCGGTTCCAATGATACGACTCATGTCTCCGGCGGTTATGTCGTCGAGAGCGATGGTCTCCATAAGTTCACTTATACGGCGGCTGTCAAAGACACCTCCGGTACCGTCACCACGGCTGCCAAGGTCGATGTGACCTCGACCGTTGCTGAAGGTGGTTCTGGCATCACGTCCATCAAGGAAATCAACGATCTGGGCGCTGCCCTGGATGATTCGGCCTTCCTCTACACTATTAGCGATGCGGCCTCTACCGTCTTCAAGAGTGATACCACGACCTACTATTATTCCTATTCTGGTTCTGCCGGTGCCTGCAGTGGCTTGTCCAGCTACTACTATGGCGAAACTGCCGATGCCATTGCTTCCGAACTCAGTCTGACGTCTCCAGAATACATCACCGGTGTCCATGTCGAATACGACACCACGGATACCACCAAGATTGCATCCTTGAAATGGCTGATGGCTTTCGGTAATTCCAACGGCTTCTATATTGAAAACTTCACGACCAAGGAACTGGGAACTGCGGTTGCTCCGGATGGCATCGATGCCTTGATTACGACTGCCGTTGCCGGAAAGTAGTTATCTGAAGAATCTAGCGCTGATCAAAGGCCGCCTTCACGGGCGGCCTTTTTGAGTCGTTGGGAATCCATAAAAAGAAAGTGAAGAAAAGGAAATTGGCATAAAACGGCTGAAATAAGACAAAAATCGTTGATTTTGTTTAAAATATTGTTTTTTACCCGCTTGATATGTTGTCAAGACTAACTATAATAAAAACACAACACTTTCTATTCCTTATATAGTATTGAGGACATTACGTCCGAAGAAAGGTCATGCCAAGATGAAAAAGCTATGTTAAAGGTCGTTCTCCCTGTTCTGGCTGCGGTGCTGTCATCGGTTCCGGTTACGCTGTCTGGTATTTCAATGGTGTTACCACCAAGACTGCCGATATGACCCTGGAAATCACCAAAAAGGTTAATGCGGGTGCCCTTCATATCAAGCAGACTGGTGCTAGTGCCGAATATGGCAATGACGCCCGTTTGGTTCTTGATCAGGCTACACGTGATTCGAAGACGGGTCATGGTACGGCTGGCGAAGGCGTAGAATTTGCCAACGCTACTGCCGATACCACCAAAGATACTTATGATCCGATGACGGATATCATTGTCAGCTATATTGGTAATGACAATGCAGGTGGCACGGCTGCTACCTTGAATTTCAAGGAATATGTCGCTGTTCCTAAGAACATTGATGCTTACATCGACTTTAAGGCCGCTTCGTCCTATACCCAGATTACCAATGCCACTACCTTAACAGATGCCGGTGTTGCGTCTGTCGATTTAACTAAGTTCAATTATTATGTCAGCGCTACAGTCACCGGAGATGATAATGCTGACAAGTCTCCTGTCTTTACCATCACAGCGGATACTTTCACTTACATTTCTACTTTGAAGACTGAAGTTCTGGATGGTTATACCCAAGTCAAGGCCGCCTATGATGCCGATATCGCTGCTGGTGCTACTGCTGTTAAGTTCACCATTATTGCTAGTTACAACGCTTAGTAACTGAGTTAATCATTAGAAAAGCTGTTCTAAGTTTTAGCACGAAGACTAAGACAAGGAACAGCTTTTTTATTAATCAATGTTGTATTTTATTTTCTCGACTAAATTTTCAGATGTAAAGAATTTTGGGCGGCAACGGAAACAGGGAATCTTCTTTTCTTTAGCTATTTGCAACAACCTTTTTTCTTCCTCTTCTTTGCATTTAAACCCAATATAGATAGAAGCGGGTGACAAGTTATTGATCTTAAAGCCGCTATTTTCCTCCATTTCTACTTCAAACGGTTTTCCTAATGAATAGCGGTATTCTTTTTCCTTTTCCCAAAAGCTTTGCTTCATGAAAGGACTCGCGAATTGATAGGTCTCTTGACGGAGACCTTTAAACCAGTTTATGAAAAAATCAGTCTCATCGGTTTTTTCATCAGAATATGTAACGCTTTCTGAGGCAAAATTATCACACAATTTCTCTTTTACATCAGAATTGTTCCCTGTCTTAAACGAATAATGACTAAGAGCATAATCAACGTCTTCCTTTTTATATTCGATCACGTAACCTTGAAACCCTTTTGAATAATAGGACCAAAGTGTTTGATTATCCCAGCTTGTTCCAAAGGACAAAACTGCAGAACCATAATCAAGATTGTTCAAGAAAGTAGATAAGTAATGTTCAAGATCTTCATCATTAAGGTTCAGTTTCTCGTTTATCTTTTGTTTGTTTAGTGAGAAAGGAAAAGAGACAGGGTCGTTTTGTGAGTTTTGCTGAGATACCCATAATTCGTTATTGTTTAATTCCTCAATGGAGGAATAATCTTTATTTGTTTCGTTTTCACACTCGTATTTGAACAATTCGGATGGAAAAATGAGTGTGTCATCATCATCAAAATCAAACTTTGGACTATTAAAGCAATTGTTTTCCATAGAAAGCTTCGCTTCTCTTATATTATTTTAGCAAAAAAGGTACTGGAAAAAGCAACAGGTTTCTAACCTTATTATACATAGGCGTCAAAAAAGGACACCTTTTGACTTCCATTATTGCCTTATGGTTTAATAAAGGTACCTGGAAAGGGCAAAGCTATGGATTAAAGGAGGTAACAGCATTTAAAGTGCTTATCAGATCCCTGTGAAAGATGATACGAGTCCTCCCTAAGTGAGATGTTTTAATTCGGGGAGACAAAGCGGAAACTAATATATAAAATTAGGTTTCCTGCTTAGATTTGTGTCTATATGGGATGAATGCTGATGTCGATTTTTATCGATGACCACGGCAAAACAGGACACTTCAGGAATCCCGCTAAGGAGCAAAAATAAGCTTCCTTGAAAAGCGGTTACAATTCAAAAATGCCTCTTGACGTAGCAACAATAAGTTGTATAATCATCGAGCATAAATCAAAAGGATGTATGCGTGTTAAGGCCTACGGGCCAGAAAAGAAAGGTTAGGATTCTAATATGAAAAAAGCTATGTTAAAGGTCGTTCTCCCTGCTGTCGCCGCTCTTGCTGTTGTCGGTTCCGGTTACGCTATCTGGTTCTTCAACGGTGTTGCCAATGCCACTGCCTCCGTGGATCTTAAGATCACGGATGTCGCGGATGCCGGCAAGTTCGAGATGAAGCAGAACAGCGCTGACTATGTCGACGGTGCTGATTGCCTGGTCTTCGATCAGGGCGCCAGAGACGATGCTCTTGGTCATGGTGCTAACGGCCAGGGCGTCAAGTTCGTTGCCGATACCACTGACATCAAGGGCGATACCTATGATGGAATGCAGGATATCGTTGTCAATTACAGAAAAGCCACTACTACCACCAGCACGACTGCCAAGACCATCTACTTCAAGGGCTATGTTGCCGTTCCTGCCAATATGGATAAGGTCATCAACTTCAAGGAAGCTACCATCGTCGCTGCTGATGATGCCGATCTCACCGCTGACAAGATCACTAAGGTTACTGGCTATAACTATTACAGACTGAATACCGTTGCCTCCGGCAATGATAATGCCGATACCGCTCCGGTCTATACCATCACCAACGATATGTTCGTCTATGACACCGCCGTTGTCGATACTTCGACGAAGGCCGGCTATGATACTGTCAAGGCCGATTTCGATCTTGACAAGAATCTTACCGTCGGATTCACCTTCGTTGCCAACTACGTCAACGACTAGTCGCCTAAGCTAAGTCAAAAGGAAATCAGGTTCCCTTGCGAGAACCTGATTTTGTTTATAGGCTCATTCTGGAGAAACATTAATCAAACTTTGTTTCTCTTTTATATATATATAACAAGACTCAGCTCACCTGCCCCTTTGATTCAATTCCACTAAATTTCATTCAATTCTCTTAATTATGTATTAATTGAATTAAAGAGTATAATTAAATCACCTAACTATTTTTCAGGTAAACTGAGCATTTCCAAAGAAGATTGGGGGTTTCTTAGGTATGTGGCCAACTAACTTAGGAATGCAGGTATCGTACGTCGTAGGAATCGTGGTCATTCTCCTCTTTGCCATCACCTTCCTCACTCTTTTTATCTTGTATTATAAATCACGTAAAAAGAATATTGAGAACCACATCGAAGATACGGATATCAAGAAGGAGATCCATGAGGATCGCACTTCTTACGATAAACACAAGCATAAATACACCTTCGTCGAGTCCGTCAAGAAGGCCCAGATGTCCGATAAGAAGGTATCCGGTGTCTTCAATGTCATCCTGGATATCCTTTATTTTGTCGTGTTCATTTTCCTGATCATCTCCATGCGGATCCGTTCCGACAATGGTCTGGTCTGGTTTGGCAACAATGCTTTGATGGTGGTTGAGACGTCTTCTATGGAGACGCTCTACTCGGGCAATACCTATTTAAAGGAGAACGGCTTATCGGATGATAAGTACCGTATTCCGCAGTATTCGCTGGTCGTCATTGATAAGGATCCTACGAAATTAGCCAATATTCAGCAGTATGAGGTCATTGTCTTCAAGATGTATGATGAAACGACTAAGACCGATATCAACGTCATCCACAGAGTCATTGAGATCAACAAGGATGCCAGCGGCAACGTTACTTCCTATACTACCCGCGGTGATTCCAACTCAGGTTCGTTAACGACGGAAACCAATATTCCGGTCAACACCGGTGCCTCAACCGATCGTATCTCAGCCGTGTTCGGTGGCTTTGATGCCTCGACCAACAAGATCTATCAGGGCTGGAGAAACACGGTCTTAGGCTACTTTGTCGTTTATCTGCAGTCCGCTATCGGTATCATCACGGTTGTCATCGCCATCATCATTCTGATCCTCTACTCCATCTTCTACGATAAAATCATCACCTGCCATGATAAGCGTTATAACGAGCTGGTCATGGAAGCCTGGGAGATCGAAGAGTCGGATGTCAAGGAGATCACAGATCCGGTCCAGGTCAATGCAGCCTTAACCTTAGGTTCGGGCTTCGGAAAGCTGTTGATTCTCTCCTGCCTGAAACGGAAAGACAATAAGCATCCTTACTTCTATCAGGGCAAACTTGTCAAGAAGCCGGTTGTCTTCGCTTTCAATGATGTCCGAGCCAGCATCCATTATGATGGCTATGTCCTCAAGGGCGAAGCCAAGGATATCTTCTCCTTAAGCAATGTCGCTTCTTCCGTCACGGATAAAGGCGATGTCTATCTGACCGCCAATCCGGATTCGCTGCTCTCTTTCAGCGGAGACGAAACGAAGAAATATGCCTTCACTCTCGAGATCCGTGTTCTTCCGAAAGGTCAGAAATGGCTGATTGTCACGCCGGCAGCTTTACGTGAGCAGCCGGAGACTTCCATCTACCACGCCTAGCCTGTCAAGAAGAGCGTATGACGAAAAAGACCGGAGCTAAGAAATTCCTTATCGGGCTCTTGATTGTTGCCGTTATGGTGGCTCTGATCTTCTTGGCTTGCTTCTTAGCGATGCGCCTTCATCAGCAATGAGTGTTAGACTATTAACGTTTGAAAAGTAACTGTTGATGTTCTTTGGAGAATTAACTTATGGAAAACGAAACTGTTAAAACGGATGAGTCGCCGGTGACACTGTTAGCCAGTGAACCGGATGGGACCGTCAACCCGGTCAATCTGCCGCAGGTGTCCTTATTGGATGATGAAAACCGTCTTTATCCTTTCATCGTCAATGATGACTCCATCTATCTGGGCAAACGGAAAGAGTATATGTTCACCGGTCTCGTCAAGGATGGACCGATTCTTTTGATCGCTCACATCCATGGCGAAGATCAGATCATCCCCAACAAGTATCATAAGTACATCGGCTTCATTCTCGAAGGCGATGCCCGGAAGATCTTCCGTATTGCCAATCCTGTCGAGGCAACCTTAACCGAAGAGACCTCCGAATACCTCATCGATGATTTATCTTCGCTGAGTTATGTCGGTGGTGATAAATATACGTACACCATCTACGTCAAGTCCGGTGTCGGTGAGACTCTTGAAGCTTCCAACATGATCACCCTCTATGCCGAGAAGAACGATTATGTCTATACCTTCGATTCGATCTTCAGCCGTTGGGCTGAAGGCAACGAACCTGCCAATATTGATGGATTCAAGCAGCCCGCCCCGAAGCAGAAAGTCATCGACGCTCCGAAACCGGGTATGTTCGATACCCTGATGAAGAAATGGTAAAGCTTCCCCAGTCCAAACTGGAAAAGCGTCGGCAGCGGATTATCCTGCTTGGGATTATCCTCTTTGTTCTCTTCTTAACAGGGATGATTGTCAGTGCCTGCCTGGAGCAGGGATTCAAGTTCTATGCCTATGTCTTCCTGACCTTGGTGATCCTGACGCTGCTGATCTTTGCCTTCCTCCTAGCCGTGTTGTCGGAGACGAGCCAAAACGAGGCTGAGCTTTCCAAAAAGGCGACAGCCATCTGCCCTAACTGTGGCAAGGAGAACCCGGGCGATGCTCCCTACTGTCAGTATTGTGGCTATCCGTTGAAGTAGCACCGTAACTAAGGATCCCGTCAGCGTTGCTGACGGGATTTTTCGTTGATGGCAATGGCTGAGGATTCCAAATAAACCTTGAAGCCAATAAGCGGGTGTGTTATAGTATCTCTCGCGTAACGCTTTTTTGCGTTAGGCCAGATACAGATAGATAGACTTATTCACGGGAGGTAAAACACATGAAAAAGGGAATCCATCCGAAATATTATCGTTGCAAGGTGACGTGCATGACGTGCGGCAATACGTTTGAGACGGGTGCGACGGTTCCGGAGATCAAGGTTGATACTTGCTCCAACTGCCATTCGTTCTACACCGGAAAGCTTTCGTATACGTCGGATTCCGGCCGTGTTGCTAAGTTCCGTAAGAAGATGGCTGCCGCGGATGCTGCGCAGAACGCTGCTGCTCTGGCTGCTGACACTAAGACGAAGTAATCGTCCGAAGAACAAGCAAAAACATAGCTGTGCGGAAACGCACAGCTATTTTATTTGCCTCTTTTTCACTATAATAGAACCACGATGAAAGAACTCAAGCCGCTGATTCTCACCGAGGAGCTTAAGGAAATCCAGTCACGTCTGTCCCAGCCGGACAGTGATGACCTTTTCTATATTGAAAAAGATTCCTTGCTGCTGCTTCTTTCCGGTAAGGACACCAAGCTTCATCGTCCGGTCGAAGAGTTCTTCTCTCCGGTCTTTCTAAGAGACGGCCAGGAGAAGATCCTTTATCCGCTTTTCTTCTTGGCCAGCAAGGTACAGCGGGACGGGGACACCATCTATTTCACAAGAACCCCGGAGCTTGCCATTCCCAACCACTTGGCAACAGATATCCTGAAATCCTTTGGCGTGGATATCGACCTTCTTTCTGCCACGGATCTGGATAGCTATCTCTTCTCCTTGTCTTCGGCCCTTGATTTCAAGAAGCTTAGCCCACGGCTCAGTCTTGTCAACGCTCTCTCCTTCTATACCAAAGACACCTTGATGGCCAATCTCGACTATCCTTATGTTTCAGCTAACCTCAAAGGGGAGTCCCTGGATAAGAAGTATGACGGCTTCATGAAGAACGTCCATAACCCCAGCATTGAGATGAGCCTCACCTCCGGACTGGAGAAGACCTTCTTCTTACCTTTTGTCCGGGCAGACCGCACCTTAGCCAGCTATAGCTCGTTAAGGGTACTGACCGGGGATGATACCCTCCGTCAGACCTATCTGATCCGGGCCTTAAGCCGAGCCATCGCTCAGGGGAAGACCACCATTCTTCTGGTGGCTACCAATGAGGATAAGTTCAAGCTGAAGCTGTTCTTTAAAGAGAGACACCTCAGTCCCTTTGTCTGTGACGCTGCCTCCTTCCATCCGTATCAGCTCACCAAGGAGACCATCTCTCCGAGTCAGGTGATCCTTCCGGAAGGACTCTTAGCGGCCGATGTTGCCTACCGTCAGGCGGAGCAGAGCTATCTTTGCTTAGCCCATCAGAAACGGATGCTGTTCCATCAGTCCTTCCTTTCCGTGGAACTGGTCAATCTGGCCTATGAGGCCAAAGAGGAGGGGAAGACAAGCTACCCTTTGGATATCTCAGGTTACAGCCAGTCCGACTTTGCTAAGGATCAGGTCTTCTTAGATAGCTTAGCCAAGTATCCGACCGTCTTAGCCAAGCCGTTGACGGAGAATCCTTTCTTCGGACTGACCTTATCCTCCAAACGGGAGAACTATGACTCCTTGGAAGTGACCTTGATTCAGGCATTGGAGGGAATCCGCTTGTTCCAGAAGACCTTGAAAGACAATGCCTTACTGACCCTCAAGGGAGAGGAGATCACCTGCTTCGGTCAGTTTGTGGAATTAGGGAAGGATATGGATGTCTTAGCCGGGGATACCGGCTATCCTCTGGAAGCCTTCCGGAACGGTCCGGAAGTCACGAAAGACTTGGATCTCAATACCCTCCGCCAGCTCTACCAGTCGGTCTCCTCGACCAAGCTTTTAGCGGATAATCTCTGCACGGACAAGATTTATCAGATTGCCTTGCCACAGGTGCTTGAGGATTACCATTCCAAGCATCTCTTCGACCGGCTTTGGGCCAAGCATATCCTGAAGTCCTGCCTGAAGATCAAGAAGCATGCCGATCTCGAGACGGTGGTCCGGATCCTGGAGTCGTATCTTTTAGCCGTCACCACGCTTAAACAGGAACGGCCGAAGTATGTGTCCCGTTTCGGTAAGTCCGTCATGACGATGGAAGGCCTAAGCGAGAGCCAGGCCCAGGCCAAGTATCTTCAGCGCTTCCGGATGCGGGGACAGATGAATCCCAGCTTCCGGCTTTCCAATCCTCTGATCCTGAAGGCCATTCAGGATGAGAGCTTCCGGAAACAGCTGCTGCATGCCTATGATGTCTGTGAGAAGAATTATCAGGCCCTTAACGTCGTTTTAAACCACTATATCGGCTGTTTCCTGGATGTGAGGAAGAATTACCTCTCCTTGCCGTTTAAGGCCTTCCTGGAGGAGATTTCCCTGAAGTCCGAGGCCAGTTACCCGGAATTCCAGGAATATGCGGACTTTGCTTCCGGACTGAACAGCTCTTCCCTGATGGTACAGCTGGCGGTGAGGAAGTATCAGGAAGCCAGGAAGGATCTCGGTGACTTCCGGATGACGTTTGTTCTCTCGCTGTATGAGGCTATCTATAACGAGGCCAAGAGCGGCTTTGCCAAAGACCTGGATACCTACAATGCGGCTAAGAAGTTGGTTAACGACAACCTTCCTAAGGCCCGCGACTATCAGGACAGTCTCCGGGAGGTCTTCTTAAGTCAGTCCGTCAGCCGGCATGTCATCGATCATGACTACCTGGATAAGCTCTATACCTTGCTGCATCAGCTCTCCTTAGGAAACTATGGCTCCAGCCAGCGGTCGACGGCCTTAGCTCTTTATGCGAAGGCTTATCCGATCCTGATAGCGACCCCGCAGGAAGTCAGTCTTGTCAGCTCCTATCTGTTTGATAACGCCATACTGCTGGATACGTTAGAGCTGGATAATCTCAGCCTTTTAGCCGGGGTTAGCGCAGCCAGAAACGTCACCTTCATCAACAGCATCTCCGACACCGACAGCCGGATCCAAGGCTATCCCGAAGTCGCGATGACCTTGGAAAGCCTTTATCTTGCCAGTCTGACGCCGGTCCCGTTAGCGCCTGCCTTCCAGAAGGCTTTGGTTCAGGCCAGCCTGAAAGCCGGCTATGAGGTTGTCAGTGACAGTCCGCTCTTCCCGTTGGGGTTACGAAAGCCGGGAGAGAAGACGCTCTCCTTTGCCTTGGTTCCGGATTCCTATGTCCGGGAAGACAACTGGCAGCAGGCTCTCGGCGGATTATCAGAGTTCCTGATGAGCAACTATCACGTCCGGCTGGTTCCGTTCTTAGGGATGGAGACACTCTTTGAGAAGGATAAGCTGCTCAGCTCATTAACGACGGACTAACGTTCTTTCAAAAGAATCTTAGCCAGGAAGCGAAGGTTCTTTTTCCGGTAGCGTCCGCAAAGGAACAAGAGATCATCCTTGTTGAGATGGTTAAACTCCTCCTCATCGATTCTCAGGTCTTCGAAGAGCAATTGACGCAAGCCTTTCATCGAAATGACAGGAGGCTTTTTATAGAGGAGGTCGCAAAGGGCCTTTTCTTTTGAAGCAATCATATAGGAGTAGCCGTTTTCCTCAACCGAATGGATGCCAAAGCTCCAAACGGCCTGAGGGACGTCGGTATAGGAATAGACACCAAAGCGATTCCGGTAAAGATGATTGTGTTTCTGTAACGTTGTCGCTGACGTATAGACATAGGCTCTTTCCGGAATCAATCCCGTCAACGAGAGAACATACTCAAAGGAAAGGTAAGACGGGGAAAGAACGACCCCGGAAAGGAGGATTCCGTCCGTCTCTGCATTATCTTCATAGACTCCTTTGCAGACAGGATAATAGGCATCCCCGCGAAGGTCGCGGGCAATCTTATCGTCCGGGTTCTTATAGGAATGGTATCTTTCAAGGAGCTCTTGTCTATAGATTATCAATTTGCTCACCTCACTATGAAAATATCATAGCTACCTGAGCAAATCAATAATATTTTCAGCTCCGTTAAACTGAAAACTGCCTGGTGTCACTGACACCAGGCAGCCTTTGTTTTTACGGTTGACGGCTAGAACTCTTTGACCCAAAGGCCATGAAGATTGCAGTATTCATAGACAGCGACCGGTCTCTCGTTGATGCTGACGGTGAAGTCGGCTTCCGGCTTGCCGATCGGATCCAGACGGGTCATGACGGCTTTCTTGTCCGTGACCAGAGCAATGAAGACGATATGATGAGCTTCCGTCATCGGATGCAGAACGGAACCGACCTGGACGTGCAGGGTATTGCCCTTCATCGAAACGACCGGAACATGCTTCTCAACAGCAGCATCCGTGGAATTCGCCTTCAGTTCGACGAGATTCTCATCCGTGCTTCCTAAGAGAGACATCGTCACTTCATTCGTTGTTTTGTTTTTAAGGAATTTAACTTCCATACATTTCTTCCTCCTGTAGATAGTCTATCACAAGTTAAAAGCCCGCGGGGGAATTACGCAAAGTAGTCCCGGAAGTCGATCTCATAGGTGCCTTTGATGGCACGGACGATATCAAAGAGATTCCAAAGGACGCCGATGACGATCAGGTTATAGGCGAACTTGACTAAAGCCAGCTTCCAGCCGTTCTTAAAGGATTTGGCGGCATAGAACTTATCGATACCGAACCAGCCCAAGAAGATTAAAATGACGATCAGCCAAGCATCGATCTTCTTCTTTTGATCATCAACGACATATTCTTCATTTGCCATGTTTGTTTCCTCGTCTTATGAAGTCGAAACCATTATAACGAAAATCCGCTGAAGATTAAAGGAATACTACCTCTTTTTCTTTGGCCTTGCTCCTTTGTGAGAAAACATTTGCTTTCTCGTATATTGTCTTTCTTGCTATAATCTAAGGGAGGCGAGGAACGAGACATGGTTAAGATCTTTCAGTTTGATGAGAACCAGAAGGAGTTCAGCTCCAACACGTATGTGGTCGGTAAGGTCGGGGGAACCTGCCTTATCATCGATTTAGGCGCGACCGATTCCAAGGTTCTTGACTATATTGACACCCATTATGAGTCCGTGGGAGGGATTCTCCTCACCCACGCCCATTTTGATCATATCCGTGGCATTCCGAATCTCTTAAAGCATTACAAGAACCAGACGATTCCGGTCTATCTTGCCGATGCCGATAAAGAATTATTGACAAACCCCAGTATCAACTCCTCCCATATGACTGGCGAGTCGGTGAAGGTCTCAGTGGATACCTTGCCCGTTAAGGATGGCGATGTGATCGCCATCAAGGACTATCGGATCAAGGTGATTGCCACGCCGTTCCATACGAAAGGCAGTGTCTGCTATCTGATGGAAGACGACAATGCCATCTTTACCGGTGATACCCTCTTTAAAGGATCCATCGGCCGTACTGACTGTGCTACCAGTCAACCGGAGCTGGTGACTTCTTCCCTGAAGAAGCTGCTCAGCCTGAAGGACTGGCTGGTTGTCTATCCGGGACACGGCAACTTCACAAGACTGGGTGAGGAGAAGAAGACCAATCCGTTCCTCATTGAAGCCGCGAAGTAACCTAAGAACCAACGAAAACAGAGGAGAGAGGCATTGCCTCTCTCCTTTTTGCTTACTTAAAAAGATAATTTTCATCACTGAAAATCAAAAAAATCTGTAAATATCTTAAAAAAATACAAAACGTGTGCTTATCGCAAGCAAATGCATATTACTCCCTAACTATCTTTCACATTACTGCTCAATTGAAACGGCCTCCTTTTCCACCTATGATGTGACGTTGTGCTGAGCGTAGGATTATTCCCTTGTTTCGTCGACAAGAGGCAAGCCCTCAACGTCAAGCAGGCCACTGTCTCCATGACCTCCTATTATCCGGATGACAGCATACTCGTGATGCTGTCAAGAACAAGAGGGCTGTTCAGTAACAGGATTCTTCAGGAAGTCCGGTCTTCTCTATGATCATGTGAGTCATAGCCAGTATCAGATTGATAAGATCAAAGGTTTCTTCATGGATGGCGAAGCCTCCTGAAGCAGTTCTTTTGTCTTGGATAAGAACTATGTTTTCTATTTCGCTTAGAAAAAGATGTGGCAGTCCTAGATTTCACTTAGTCACAACTACCTAGGAATATTAAAATATGTCGACAACTAAGCCAAAATTGTTCACAATTAAGCTTTAACGAGCTTCCGTTTTTTGGAAGCTCTTTCACTTTTTTTGTGACATTTGTCCTTTGCAAATGGAAACTTGTTAGTTAGAATAGGTTGCTTTAAATGAGCAAGGGCTAACTTATTTGACTGCTAACCCAAGGGAATCCCTGTTTCCTGAATTGTTCGTTAAAGTTCACATAATATGTCCCTGCTATGTAGATGAACTATGAAATTTTTAAAGGAAGTCTTATGAAATTAAGACACCTGCCTTCTCTGCTCCTATCGCTTTGTGCTTTTACCGCCATTATCGGAAGCGGATTTTCCTTCTGGTATTTCACGTCGAGCGATTTGAACAAGTCTGCTGCCATGAAGATGGAACAGACCCATGCTGTAGTTGCCGGAAATCTGAATCCCGCCTTTGAAACAAAGTCGATTGCCTTTGATATTGCCCGCGCCAGCGTCAATGGCATCATCATGTATCTGAACTTCACCAATACTTTCCAGGAACTCTATGGTTCCGATAAGACGGCTCTTTATTCAACGTATGATGTTCAGTTCACGATGAGTGTGACCGCAACGGTCGCCGATTCTACCAAAGCCAACTTAGCTACCTATGTCCGTGCTAACAACCTGGCCATCTCCAAGACCTCATATTATAAGGATGATACGACCTTCACGACCGTCGGTCGGGATACGACCGATGGCATTTTCCATGTCACCATTCCGAATCTGACCATTGCCAATACCAACAATGAGAACAAGCGTTATGTGACGCCTCTTTTCAACTTTATCAAGTCTATTGAGAACGTCAGTGATGTCCAAGCCATGCAGGAAGCGGTCATGAATACCACGCTTACCTTTACCTTTAAGACGGTCAGTGTGACCGGCAACATCTAGAGGTAATACCATCATGAAACACTTAAGTGCATTATATAAAGGTATTATCGCCGGCATCGCAGCCGTGACGGTTGCCGTCTCGACCGGTTTTGGTATCTGGTATTACAACAATGCCACCTCGGAGTCTTTAAAGACCTCCGCCGGTACGAATACCGAACTTCATGTCGATGATATCGCCGAGAACTATTACTTTGCTGCTCAGACCGTGTCCAACCAGTTTTACACCGTCAATTTCTTCCCATCGCCGGATGCCGCCAAATACGCAAGCTATAACAAAACAACAACAACTACAACCACAACCAAAAACTATGACAATGATTACAATGGAAATCATGATTTTTATTGTTCTGTATATGTTTACTGTAACGGCAATTTGTATAACTTCTTTTATAACTCAGGATATTTTACTTCGACGATTGGTAATAAAACCTATTATTTTGGCCTCTCTTCACTTGGAAGCTTAACCAATGTCTATACTGCCAATGGCAAGAATTTTTTTGCTATTTCTTATGTTACATATGGTAACAGTGCCACAGCTTATCCTCATTTTACCCCGACAACCGATGGATCAAGCACCGTTTTCACAGCCACGGTTAATGGCATTCAGTATTTTTACAATCCTACGGGTACGAGAGGCGATAGCGTCTATAGCTATACAGTAACCACTACCACCGCTTTTACTTCTCCTACGGAATATTATGATTATGAGAAGACCAATGGTGTTGCTACCAATTATTACAAGCAGGATAGTGAGGTTTTTTGGGGTTCTTATTCGACGGGTACCTATTGGGGCACTGTCGTTGCGGATACTTCCAATACCAGTTCAGATAGTTATTATGGGTACAAGCAGTTTACTAATGTTTACAAGCAGTTGAGCACTGCTGACTATTCCTCATTAGGTGATCTCGCCTGTGGACGTAAGGATACGGGTGGTAATTGGTATGCTTATTTCTCAGGCTTCACCGCAGATGAGGATATTGCCCGTGGTAATTTCAAGACCTACGGAACAGACAACACAAGCAAAACATTCTCTCTTCCTACCGCTGATCTCTTCGATCTTTCCAAACCCTTATCTTATTATGATAAAGGCAAAGTCGATGCCAATGGCAACCACGTCATCAACCTCTACGCTCTTTACACCAATGGTAAGGATTACAGTAACTCTTCTCAGCCGGCCATTCATATCTCGGTATCAAGTTGGAACAACTGGCCTTCGAACTTCCAGTGGATGTTCCTGCCTTCTGAGAAAATGTATAATTCAACTTACCCCAATGGCACAACTACCAGTTTGACGAGCTGGCCGAACGATACGAACAACCTTTCTTGGTATTACGATATGAAGAATATTCATGTCCTGAGTACCACCCCTTCTACCGGTTCTTTGCAGACTGTCTATTATAAGGATAAGAGCTATAACCTTCGGGCGGCAACCCTAGATACCAAATGGGTTGTCGGCGGTGATTGGAATGATTCCAACAATCTGACGACTTCTATGAATAGCTATCTTGATAATGATGCCTACTACAATATTTATGTTTACTACAACGAAAAGAGGGATTCGACTGGAACGGCTGGATTAGATAGTTATGTTGATGCTGCCATCATGAAAAACAACATCATCTACTCTGCTGAATTACCTCTTTATAAGGGTAAGAGCGGTGTCAACTGCTACATGAAGATCTATCTGGAACGTGTTTACAACTATAAGGTTGTCGGCGATGTCACCGGTGACTATGTCTACAAGAATTCTTTGACCAACTTCTCCTATGTCAGTACTACTACGGATTCCTCGAATCATTACGTCTATACCTACGAGACCAACGAGGTTGTCTTCTCCTCGCCTGCCAACTCTCACTTCACCATTGATTTCGATAAGCGGTATGCCAACGGCGATGAGCCAGTCATGGTTGATGATTCTGCTTATACCACCGCAGGAGCTCCTACGACGTCAGATAATACGGATGCCAATGCTGTTACCTACACCGACGGCACTCAGTACATCGATCCGGCGGGCAAGCCTGTCTACTATCTTCAGGATAACTTCAGTCTTCAGAATGCCAGCATCGGCAATGTCCAGGCCAATAACGATAACCATAATCTCTCTCTGATTACGGTTTCAAATCCTGGCTTCTACAAGTTCCGTCTTAAGGTTACCTATACGAACGGAGCTCCGTCGAAGATTTCTCTCTCTGCCGGCCGTCTGAAGGGCTTCTTCTTAGAAATCTTCACTGCGAATCCGACGGCAAAGATTACGGAAGTCGCTGGTTTATCTGCTTTCGTCAAGCACACGGACCTCTATCAGTACCGTGCGGATTTCTTCGCTAACAACGTCATCACGCTGGATGGCTATATCTCCGGCGGCGCGGAACACGCTCAGAAGATGTTCCATACGGTCACTAATCAGACCAACAACACTATGAGTCTGCGTGATATTCTAACGGCCAATAGTTCGTCAGCAGTTCTCTACGATCGTGGAACAGGCAGTCTGATTCAAACCGACTTAGCAACCCATACGGATGCCAAGACCGGGGAATCCATCACCGGAGGCTTCTCTTTGGATGGCGGAAACACCTGGAACAAGAGCTTCATTATGGATAAAAACTATATTTTCTACTATGCTTCGTAAACTTTTGTCCCTTCGTTGACGGATTGCTCTATATGACGATAGATTAGCCCATATTTCGATATATGGGCTATTTTTTGTGCGGCGAATGTAAACTCTTTCATAGCCTTTTGTGACAAATGTCCTTTACATTTGGGACAACTTCATCTATAGTTTATCCGATTGAAAGAGCAATCACAGTAGCCAACTGTGAATAGGGAATCCCTGTTTCCTAAACGCTTGACAATCCAAAATATGTCCCAGCTATGTGGTACAACAACGAAACTTTTACTAAGGATAATATGAAACTTCGACGCGTTGCCTTTGTCGCGATTGCTACAAGTATCTTTACAGCCATTGTGGGCACGGGTTTCGCGTTTTTCTATTTCAGCACCTTAACGGGTACAGCTACCGCTCAGATGCAGATGCAGATGACGGCTGCCAATGATGGTGCTTTGAATCCGAGCCTTGTTCAGGATGATCTGGTCATCGATGCCATCCGCGCCAATTGCACGGGTATCATCTCGACCGTTTCCTATACTGCTGTTCCGGATATGGTTACCGGTGAAACAGCGACTTCCCGTTATGATGTCACCTTCACCGTTGATGTCACTTTGGATGCCATTGACAGCTCGAAAGAATCCTTGGCTTCTTATATTAAAGACAGCGTCTTAGAGATCTCTTCGACTCCTACCTATACCGATGATGCCGCTGCTCAGGCTGTCAGCCAGACCGCCAGCGATAGTCTTTATCATGTTTCCGTTTCCAACGTTCAGTCGAGTGATACGACCTATATCACTCCTCTTTTCAATTTGACGGATGTCGTTGATTCCAAGACCGAATATGAGGCTCTTCAGGCTGCTGCGACCAACACCAACATCGTTCTTTCCTATGCCAACGTTGCTGCCCAGATTCATGCCTAAAGGATATAATAGGGTAATAGCAAATGAGAACACGCTTTGAAAAGATCGCCTTACCACTGTTGATCGGCGCCGTCGCTGTCGGCGTCGGTGTTTCCTTTGGCTACAGTATCTGGTACTTTGCCGCCGGCTCCCAGCAAGTGACAACCAACAAGACCAAGGTTGATGATATTGCCGAGAACTATTCTTTTGCTTCCCAGGCTTCCGATCAGCCTTATACGCTTTATTTCTTCCCGTCTCCGGATGCCGCCAAATACCATAACAAGGATTATCACAACAACTACAATTCCCTGTTTGCCAATTCTTCGACGATTTATGTTTACTTCAACGGTAATTTCAAAGCTTTCACTTATAATGCCACTAAGGGTTACTATCTTTACAACACCTATACCTTTTATGATACTTCAAAGGATGTCAACACTATTTATAGCACCTCATCGGCTACCTATTCTCAGCCAGTCGATTACATTACATATGGCAATAGCACCAGCTACAAACACTTTAGTCCTATGACGGACGGCACGGCCAAGGTTTTCTCATATACCGATTCAACGGCCAATATCAAATACTACTTTGACCCCACCCACAGCACGGATGGCAACTACATCTATACGTATCCGACCGCTGTCTCATCGCAGAGCTTCACTAGTCCGGTTGCTTACTATGACTATCAGAAGACGGAGATGACCACTCCTTACTATAAAAACACAAACGCAGGCTTCTGGGGCAATATGACGGCTTCTTCCACTTATCGTTATGGCGATACCCGTTTCAATTATGGTGTTGTCAATCCGGATGCTTCCAATACTAGCTCGGACAGCTATTTCGGCTATAAGACCATCAGCAAGGTCTATTCCCAGCTGAAGATGAGTCAGTATGAGACACTGGGCGATCTTTTCTGCACCCTGGAAGATAACACCAGCAAGGGTTATTACGGCTATTTCACCGGCTTTACTACCGATGAACAGATTGCGGCCAGCAATTTCAATTATGTGAAATATGGCAATACCTGGAGAAACACCTTCACGAAGCCTTCCACGGATCTGTTTGATCTGACCAAACCGTTATCCAGCTACGATACGGACGGCGATCATAAGATTTACCTGTATGCTCTTTACACCAACGGCAAGGATCTAGCCAATGTCAAAGTTCCTTCGCTGCATATGGTACCCTCTACCTGGCAGAACAAAGTCTACGAATATCAGTGGATCTTCTCGCCTTCCGAGAAGAGCTATTCGCTGGCTCCGGACGGTTCCTTAGTTGAAACCGAAACGGATACGGCTTTGATGAATCCGAGCACAGGAAACGACAAATACCTCCTCAAGAACATTCCTTGGTATTATTCGATGAAGAACGTCTATGTTTCGGATACCACTCCTGCCAGCGGTGCCTTGAATACCGTCTTCTACAAGGATCAGAACTATACGTTCGGAGCCAAGCCTTTGAAATCCAATTATGATCCTACTGATGCGTTCACTTTCAACAGCGGTTCTGCTACGGATACGGCTTTCTCTGCTGCTTTGAAGGCAAAGCTGCAGTCGGATTGCCTCTATAACTTCTACATCTACTACAATCAGATGCGCGGCGATGTCACGGCCGCAAATATGCTGGATTCTGCCGTCAACAAAGCTTTGGAAGGCAAGAATATCATCTATGAAAGTGCCCCTGTCCTGGAACGGAATGTCTCTAATGCTGCCCGTGGTTCGACCTGCTATATGAAGCTCTATGTCGAGCGGGTCTATGACTATAAGGTTGCCGGTGATATCACCGGTGGCTATAGCTATCATGATTCGGTGACCTCCTTTGAACTGAAATCGTCCACGGATGTCACGGAAGCCGGTGTTACCAAGCACGAGCAGACCTATGAGACCAAGCTGGTCAACTTCTCGTCGGCAGCCAGCAGCAAGTTCGTCATCAACTATGGCGATCATTATGCTGCGAGTGTCCTCTCTGCCGATACTGCCGCCTATGCCACGAGTGACCTCACGTCTAGCTTAACGTCGACGGCCACGCCGACGGACAGCAATGCTGCCCTGAAGAGCGATGGCAGCCAGTACAAGGATGCCAATGACAACTATGCTTACTATCAGAAGGATAACTTCACGATTGAAGATGCCTCCTTATCTGCCAACAATGTGGCCAATCAGAACCTGGCCATCATCAAGATGACATCCCCGGGCGGCTATAAGCTCCGGATTAAGGTCATCTACACCGATGGTGTTCCTACGTCTATTCGTGTCTCTGCAGCTAAGATTTCGGGCTACTTCCTGGAAATCTTCGCCAGCAATCCGACCAGCAAGCTGACCGGTGCCTACTCGGACTTCGTAGATCATGTCTCGACCCCGTATGTCTACCGGACGGACCGGTTTGAGAACAACATCATCACCCTCGATGATGCCGTCTTCTACGCCTATGGTTCCACAACAGATCCCAAGTCCTTACGGAGCATCCTTACCGAACACGGCACGTCTGCTCTCCTCTACGATCATGTGACGGGTCAGAAGATTGAAATCTCCTTGGCTGACCATGTGACCGCCTCAGGAACCACCATCCATGGCGGATTCACCACGGATTCCGGTCTCTCCTGGAGAGATAACTTCACCCTCGATAAAAACTATGTCTTCTACTTTGCTGCCTAGCCTACCTGTTTGTTAATCATTTCCTTACATAGCTGAAAAAGAGTGGCTGTCCGACAGGGAAGGACGGCTATTTCTTTTGGTTTATTTATTTGACAATCTCGGATGCAACTAAAAAATTGGCTACCTCATCCGAGGCAGCCAATTCCGTTTCGATTCGAGGCTTCTACTTCGTCACAGGACCATCAATCAGGTTGGTTAAGAAGACTAATTCGTCGTCCTTCTTCAGCCGCGGGAAGAGCGGCGCAAGTTCACCGACGGTGATACCGGCAAGCTTACCGTGATCCTGGACGGAATCGTAGGTCCGCAAGGCTTCCGGAACAGCTTCCTGGTCCAAGGCTTCCTTGGTCTTCATCGGCATGACCGGCGTTAAGAGAATGCCACCCATTCTCAATAGCTCGCTGGCCGCAGCAAGCGACTCCTTTAAGAGAGCCGTGTTGCCGTTTTTAGCCTGCGTCCAAGGGGCGATGGCATCAAAGTACTTGTTGCCCAGATCCAGCATCTCCATGGCAGCACCGGTACCGCCGGTGATGTCGAGGCTATCCATATAGCCTTCATAGGACGTCAGCTTGGCTGTTGCATCCTCGAAGAGCTTCTTGGTCAGCTCTGACTGTGGCTGGCTGAGATCGGCTTCCGGAATGACGCCATTGAAGTAGCGCTTCACCATCGAGAGGGTGCGGTTGACAAGGTTGCCATAGTTATTGGCAAGATCGGCGTTGAGACGGTCGATGAACTGCAAAGGTGTGAAGGCGCCATCGCTTTCAAACTGGATTTCTCTCACCAGATAGTAACGGAGGGAATCGACGCCATACCGCTCAATGAGCGGATAGGGTGACGGGGCATTTCCCAAGCTCTTGGAGAGCTTGACGCCGCTGCGGGTCAGTAACAGTCCGTGGACAATGACCTTGTCCGGCTGACGTAAACCTAAGGCCATCAGGAGAATCGGCCAGTAGATGGTATGGAAACGGGTGATATCCCGTCCGACCAGGTGAATGATTTCACTGTCATCCGACCAATACTCTTTCATCAGGGTATCGTCGTTGGAGAGATAGCCTAAGGCAGAGATATAGTTCAAGAGGGCATCAATCCAGACATAGACGACATGCTTCGGGTTCTCATCAATCGGGATGCCCCAGTCAAACGAGGTACGGGTGATGCAGAGATCTTCCAGGCCGGGTTTGATGAAGGTATTGACCATTTCGTTGATCTTGTCCTTCTGGCAGAAATCCGGATGGGTTTCATAGAACTTAAGAAGATCCGGAACGAACTTCTTGACGTTGAGGAAGTAGGCATCTTCGGTCTCAAAGTGAACCGGACGATGACAGTCCGGGCAGAGATGGTCGGGTCCGACCTGCTCTTCGGTGAAGAAGGATTCGCAGTACGTGCAGTACCAGCCTTGGTATTTGCCAAGATAGATATCGCCTTTCTTCAGAAGCTGGGTGAAGACCTTCTTGACGCAGGCGACATGATAGTCGTCCGTGGTTCTCACATAATAATCATAGGAAATATTCATCGCCTTCCAGACGTCCTTGAAGGACTGGGCGATCTTATCGACATAAGCCTGAGGAGTCATGCCGGCGGCAATGGCCTTGCCCTGAATCTTCTGGCCATGCTCATCGGATCCCGTCATAAACCGCACGGAATAGCCCCGTAATCGCTTATACCGGGCAATCACATCGGCGCAGGTGCAGCAATAGGTGTGGCCGATATGGATGTTTCCGGAAGCGTAATAGATTGGGGTCGTAATGTAAAAGTATTTCTTTTTCTGTTCTTCCATAGATGTTCTCTTCTCCTTACTAAAGATAGCTTATTTATTATACTATCTTCCCTTTTCCTTTTGAACGGAACAAAGGTATCTTTAGCAAGGGAGAGGGGCGGCAGCCAACGAAGATCTCAAAAAGACGGAATAGGAGAACGTCATTGTCCTTTCTCCAAGCAAGCGATGCTTCCTCTGCTTTTAGGGAGTAAGAAGACTGCCTGGGCCCTCGATATTCGGTAAATTTCTTTTTCTGCCGGTTAATCCGTTAGTACAAGAAAAGGAAACTTAGCCTTGACCTATCCTGAAAAGCTGCTTTTTATCCTATGGGGTCTGCGGCTCTTTTATTTTCTTTTTGTCACAAAGCAATTTCTAAGAAGCAACCTCTGGTGTTAAAAAGAAGCGGAGCATGCTCCTGCCTTTTTCGTCGCTCCTAGCTTCAAAAAGGGATTTTTTTATAGTAGAATATTAACCCGTATGAATATTCTTTTCTTCCTAATACCGAAAAGTCAGGTAGCTTTTGTGTTGGATGACTCCACACTACGGCAAACAGCCGAAAAGATGATCCATCACAACTACACGGCCATTCCGATTCTATCGCAAGATGGCAGATACGTCTCGACAGTCTCCGAGGGCGATCTTTTCCGGTTTATCAAAAACCACGAAGAGATGAATTACCGCCTTGCGGAGGAAACACCTATCTTATCGGTTCCCTTGGAACGAGACATTCAGGCCATTCACTACGACAGCAAGATGGAGGATCTGATTGAGTTGGCTGTCAATCAGAACTTCGTTCCGGTGTTAGATGACAAAGGCATATTCATCGGAATCATCACCCGACGGGCCATTCTTGAGTATTTCAAAAAATTAGCCTTGAAAAACGATGAAGAAAGCAAGTCGTAGGTAAACGGGTATGGAAAAGTACATTTTCGTTACTGGCGGCGTTATCTCCGGATTAGGTAAGGGTATTACGGCAGCTTCCTTAGGCCGGCTTTTAAAGGCCCGTGGCTATCACATCACCATGCAGAAGTTCGATCCGTATCTGAACGTCGATCCCGGCACGATGTCTCCGACTCAGCACGGCGAAGTTTTCGTCACCGATGATGGCACCGAGACCGATTTGGATCTCGGCCACTATGAACGTTTCATCGATGAGAGTCTGAATATTCAGTCCAACGTCACCACCGGCAAGGTCTATGAAGCCGTCCTGGCCAAGGAACGTCACGGCGATTACGGCGGCGGGACCGTGCAGGTCATTCCTCATGTCACCAACGAGATCAAGTCCCGTTTCCATCGCAGCTATAAGGTCGATGAGACCAGCATCACCATCATTGAAATCGGCGGTACCATCGGCGATATTGAGTCTCAGCCGTTCTTCGAATCCATCCGTCAGTTCAAGCATGAAGTCGGTCCGGAGAATGTCTGCATCATCATGGTCTCCCTGATCCCGTATCTGCGGGCCAGCGATGAACTGAAGACCAAGCCGACCCAGATGGCCGTCAAGACCATGCAGTCCATGGGCTTACAGCCGGATATCATTGTCTGCCGCAGTGAGAAGCCTCTCGATGACCATATCATCGACAAGATTTCGCTTTTCTGCAATGTTCAGCCGAATCACGTCCTTCCGAACCTGGATGTCGATTCCGTCTATGAGCTTCCCTTAGTCTTGGATAAGGAAGGCTTTGCCCAGGCCGTCGGTGAAACCCTGCATCTGCCGATGCCGGAACCTAACCTCGATGGCTGGAAAGCCATGGTCGACAACATCAAGAAGTCCAAGGATGAGATCCAGATTGCCATGGTCGGCAAGTATATGGCTCTCCACGATGCCTATATCTCCGTCAATGAGGCCCTGAAGGCTGCCGGCTGGTTCTATCACAAGAAGGTTGTCATCAATTGGATTGAGAGCGAGGAAGTCACCGACGACAATGCAGCGACGGTCCTTAAGGATGCCGATGGCATCCTGGTGCCGGGCGGCTTCGGCAGCCGCGGCATTCCGGGAATGTTAGCTGCCATCAAATACGCCCGAACCCATAATGTCCCCTATCTTGGCCTCTGCTTAGGCATGCAGACAGCCATCATCGAGTTTGCCCGGGATGTGCTGGGCTTTGCCGATGCCGATTCCAGTGAATTCAATCCGTCCTCGATGCATCAGGTCATCTATCTGATGCCGGAGCAGCATCAGGTCAAGGATCTTGGCGGCACCATGAGGCTGGGTGCCTATCCCTGTGTCTTGGATCCCAAGAGCTTAGCTTATAAGCTTTATGGCACCAAGGAGATCTCCGAACGTCATCGGCATCGTTATGAAGTCAATAATGATTACCGTGAGGCCTTAGCCAAGAACGGCATGCAGCCGGTCGGCTTCAGCCCGGATAACCGGATTGTCGAGATGATCGAGATTCCGTCTCACCCGTACTTCATTGCCACCCAGGCTCATCCGGAATTCAAGTCCCGTCCGGATAATCCGCATCCGCTCTTCAAAGGTCTGATCGAAGCCGCCATTGCTTACGATAAGGCTAAGAAGAAGTAGACTCCAGTCAGATATCAAGCTTTTCTTTCCGTCACAGGAAGAGAAGCTTTTTTAGTTAAAAAGAGGCTAATGATAGGCTATTAACTGAAATCGGTAATATTTCCGATTTCAGTTGAAAGAAGAATGATTCCTCTCTATAATCAAAGTATGGAAAATGATTTTGGCTTCTTTGAAGATCTAACGCTCATTGAACCTTTGCTTGGACTTGGTAAATCCGAACTTGCAAAGCAATTGGGGACTTCAGCCAAAACGCTTTTTAATTGGGAGACCGGCCGTTCTGCTCCGAGTCTTCTCTCTTTAGAGGCTTTCTATTCCTATGTTTATCAAAGAGGCATCCGTCTCAACGATATCAAAGCTCAGCTTTATCAAGAAGACAACCCAGACCTGAAGATCCTTTTCCATGGCTCAAAGGCCGGCATTGAAGGACCGCTATCCATAGATCGTTCGCAGCCCTCCAAAGACTTCGGAAAAGGATTCTATTGCGGAGAAAGCCTGGAGCAGTCGATTTCCTTTGTCTCTGCCTATCCTCAGTCTTCTGCCTATGTCTTTGCTTTTGATGATAAGGGCTTATCTAAGGTCGAATTCGGAGTTGATCAGACTTGGATGATGGCTATTGCCTATTATCGGGGACGTCTTCAGGCTTATCGGGATCACCCGCTGATTCAAGCCCTGACGGCTCAGGTAGTCAAAGCGGATTATATCCTTGCTCCGATTGCCGATAATCGGATGTTTGAGATCATCACCGAATTCATTGACGGAGAGATCACCGATGAGCAATGCAAGCATTGCCTATTGGCGACCGACTTAGGAAAACAGTACGTCATCATCAGTGACAAAGCCTTGGCAAAGGTGAGACAGCTTGGCCACTGCTATTTATCCCGTTTGGAAAAAGCCGATTCCGCCGCTCGGCGGGATCAGCTCCTTTCGATTGGGGCTGACAAGGTTAAAATAGCCCGAGCCAAGTACCGCGGACAAGACCATTATATCGGGGAGATTCTCGCATGAAAGAATGGGATCTTAACGGCCATAAGCTTTGTGAAGCCCAGGGGCGTCTCTTCGAGGAATCGTATGATTGTTTCCAAGGGTCCTCAGCCGTATTCATCCGTTTGTTTATGACGTCGGCAGCAGCCAGATCCTTTGATGATGGTTCTGTCTTAGACCTGTCTCAGGGACTTAACTATTCGGATTTGGGATTCCCCGAAAGCAACGGGAAAAGCCGAGCTAACGGGCATCTCCGTTACAGTAAGAACGAACTCTATTGGATGGGCTATCTTTATCGGTACTGGGCTTATACCCGTCAGCAGAGCAGCCGTCAGGTTTATCATGACTGCCCTGGTGCCAGGCTGGTCAGCTATTATCCGGCCCAGCATACCCAGGATCTGGAAGCCGCTTTAGGCGCCATTCAGGAGAGCCTTTCCCTGCCGAGAGACTACGATATCAATCTCCAATTGTTAGAAGCCTATCGGAAATCATGGCAAAGCAAGAAAACAAAAAAAGAAAGCTCTGAATAAAGAAGCTTTCTTTTTAACACTTGTTAAATTAAAGGAAAGGTTGGCTCTCTAAACAAGCTTAACATTGCCATATGGAATCCTTCTTACTTCTAGAGGCAAACTAGAATTTTATACTGGCCTTTCTTTAAAGAACAGAAAGCCATAGTTAGTTGATTTCTTTATTATTATTATCTTCTATAAGGTTGTGCTCACTGCATTTCCAAAGGGCCATCGGATGTTGCTTTATCCGAGTAACTATATCTTGGTCTGAAAAAACCAATTCTGGGCAATATCTTTTGTCTCTGAAAGCTTCCCAAAAAGCGAGTTCATCCTTCGTAGGGCAAAGAAGACCTTTCAAATAGCAAAGACATTCCTGCTGTGATTTTTTGACATCAAAGTATTTTCCGTTTCTGAGAACGGGAAGCAAATCTGTTTTGATTTTGTTTTGAGATATTTCCATGAAACGGTCAAAGGAAAAGGAGACAGGTGTGTTTTCTGATCCGATGGCACTGTAAAACACAATACATTTCCGAAGCAATTCCTGTTTGCTTTTGTCAAAGAGGTTTTCATGAATCATCATTGTCAGATCAAACAAGTCTCGAGGAGCGGCCCGGTTGATCAAAGCTACAATCTTTGAAGCAAATATTTCGAGAGGCGCAACACAAAGAATTGTGTTTTCTGAATTTTGCCAAGGCAAAGTAAACTTCCTTCTCTCGGTTGGCAAAACGTGACAGCGAAGCATATAGTTTATTTCAATCTTTAAATTATCTTTCGTTCCAGCCGCGTTTTGGTAATTAAAAACCAAGGATTCCAAGGCATGGTATTTCTTAGACTTTTCACTGATTTCATAGCCGCCGCCCATCATATACTTTTTGATACGTTCGGAAATCAGCTTTCGTTTTGCAAGCATTTGATATCGGGAAACGAGCTCGGAATAGTCAAGATCAATATCGACAGACAAACGGGGCAAATTAAAAATGGTGAGATTGATCGCAGTACCGCCTTTAAGGGCAAGCGAAGTTGATAAAAGATCGTCCTTTGCTATAAAATCCAGGACGTCTGATAATCGACAGACTTTTTCATAGGTATCGCGAACAAAACCAAGTTCCTCAGCCTGCCTTCCAATCAGAATACGGTCATATTGAATCATTATCTTTTACCCCTTTGTTTACTAAGCTCTGAATGGACTTAGGCGCATAGAGTCGCCAACGGCGATAATAAACCAAATCTTTTGTGTCTTTTGTCAAATACCTTTTGCTTAACGGAACATGGCGTGAGCACTCTTTGAAAAAAGAATCAGGCAAGGACAGAGCAGGATTCATTGACTCAAGCAGGAATCCTGTTTTTTGATAGAGAAAACCTTTATGGTATTGGTTAAGAGCCTCTAAGATTTTCTCGCTGTTGAGAGAAGGAACTAGGAGAAGGCAACGTAAGGTTTCCTCTAAACCGCCCTGCTTTTCAAGATCGTTGATGCTGTCAACAACGGTCTGTTCTATGCTGGTGAGGCGAACCTCCCCTTCAAAAATGGTTTTGGCATTTGAAGCAGGTGCAATCCTATGATAAAGAACGCCATCATAGACAAAGTCGGAAAACCGGCTTTTTGTAGCAACCGTCACCTGATTGAAGACCTGATTGGCATATCCGTAAACTTCAAAGGCTGAGTGATGAGAAAGATAAGCATCCGGAAAAAGGCGACTTCCAATTTGGTAACGGGAAAGAACAGGTTGCTTTGTTTCAAGACTGATGACGGCATAGAAATCATGACGGACACGTTCAATATAACCTTTCTTCAGGTAATCATGAATCAAAGATGAAGCCGCCGCTTTGCTGCCTAGCGTTTTTACGATGGTTTTCCTTGAAAAGCATCCTAATTTGATTAATTCTTCATAATGTTTCATACAATAATTCCATTAATTGTTGTATTAATAATAACACAAAGTAATTTAAAAAACAATCACATTGTGAAAAATATAATACGGATAATGGAACATAATACCGATGCAACAAAAGGAGTATAGGATTATGAAAGTCTTCTACTGATGCTAAACAAGCTTAACATTGCCAGGCATCGTCTCATCCAAGGCATCCTTGCCTACCAGATCCACCAGGATCGAATGGAAGTAGTTATACGCCTGAGTGTCCTTGGCAGTCTGAGCCAGATTCGTTTCTTTCAAAGCAACGGCAATCACCTCGGCACTGGGCTGATAAGCATAGCCAAGCTTAGTTAAAGCGGCCTTATCTTTGATGGACAGAGCCTTCTGCATCTCCAAGGTTCCGGCACCTTCGCTTGCCAAGGTACGGATCTTGTTCCCTAACTGCGAATGATCCTTCTCTTCAATCATGTAGGTCGAGAGATAGAAGAAGTATTTGTTGAAGTCTTCTTTCTTATAAAGATAACGATGGGCTTTGTCGAGATCGGAGACAAAGGTGATGACGTTATGTTCCTTATGGGCGATATCACAGGCTAAGAAGGCTAAATCCGAGCTCACCGGATCATACTCAAACGCCTGACTGAGGCTATAGAGCGCCTCATCCATCCGTCCGGAGAGATAGAGCGCCTGAGCCTTCAAGGAGAGAAAACCGATCAGATCGAGCGGCAGCAGAATCGTGCTGTTGGCTGGGAAATAGGTATCGCCTAAGGCATATTCCATCGGAGAAAAGTAGTACCGGAAGCTGACATTGACGTGTCCTTTCTCCTTCTCTTTGGCCTGGGAAATGGCCTGGGTGATCTGCTTCTCCAGTTTGGCTAACGTCTCCAAAGCTTCGGGATAATTCTGATTCTTGAGATTCTTCCTGGCCTGAGCCAAGGCCAAGGCAAACTTGATGCTGGACTGCTGGGAGATGAAGCTGGAGATCTGTTTCTGTTCTTCCGGTGTTCCCTGGGAAGCGATATCGATCAGCATCCGGGAAATTTCCGAATTCAGGTCCGCCTGATAGGGTTCGTCAGCATAATCGTCGGCCGCTTCAAAGAGCGTCTCAATATCATGCTGAGGCTCGCCGTTAAGGCGTTTACGGATCTCGGCTAGGGTCTCTTCCAAGGTACTTGGCATATTGCTACTTTCATTATAGGCAAAGGCAAGGATTTTTTAAAGCAAGACACCCGCTTAAATTCCCAAATGAGAGAGTATAATAAAGACATCAAAGGAGTCGGCTATTCAAATGAAAACAGTCAGTATTGTCCTTCCTTGCTACAATGAAGAAGAGTCCCTACCCCTTTATTTTAAGGCGGTTGACCCGATTTTAGCCACCATCAAAGACTATCAAGTGGGTTTTGTTTTGGTGAATGATGGCTCCAAGGATAAGACCTTGGAAGTCATGGAAAAACTGTATCAGACCCGTAACGATATCACCATCGTCAACGAAGCCAGAAACTATGGCCAGAACCCGGCCTTTACGGCGGGTTTGGAGCAGGCGAAAGGCGACTATGTGATCACCATGGACAGCGATCTGCAGGATCCGGTGGAACTGATTCCCCAGATTCTTGCTAAGTTCAGCGAAGGCTATGATGTCGTCAATCCACATCGCTCTTCTCGTAAGACCGATACTGGATTTAAGCGATATTCTGCAGGACTTTTCTATAAGTTCCTTAATAAGATAGAGCACAAACAATTTGTCCCAGAAAATGTCAATTGTTTCAGAGGACTGTCCCGGAAAGCTGTCGATTCCCTCAACAGCTTACCGGAGAGCGACCGCTATTATGTCGGCCTGGTTCCCTTTGTCGGACTGAAGACAGCCACCATCGATTTTGCCAGGCAGGAGCGCGAAGCCGGGAAGTCTAAATATAACTCTCTTTCCAAGCTCTTCATGTATGCGTTCAACATCACTTCCTCTTCGACAGCCCGCCCACTTTATTTCCCGTTGAAGTTCGGCCTGATCACTTCCTGCTTCTTTGGTTTTTCGTCGCTGGTTCTTTTGGTTCTTTATATCTTAGGTCAGTGTCAGGTCATGACCAGCTATCCTCAGATCACCTTATGGATGGTTATCTCCTTTGTGGCCTTAGGCTTTGCCATTGTCATTGATATGATCGGTCTCGTTTCTCTTTACCTTCACTCCATTCTCATCAATACAAGACAACGGCCGGACCATCTGGTCGACTTTGTGAAGCGTCCGGAAGATAAGGCTGGGAATAATCAAGGAAAAGAGGAAAATCATGTCCGATAAAAAAGTGATTATCATTGGTGCTGGTCCGGCGGGCTTGACGGCTGCTTATGAGCTGATGAAGAAGAGCGATATCAAGCCGGTCATTCTCGAGACCGAGGACTTTGTCGGCGGCATCTCCCGTACCTTTGAATACAAAGGTAACCGTATGGATATCGGCGGCCATCGTTTCTTTACCAAGAGCGACCGGGTCAATCAGGTCTGGGAAGAGCTGATGCCGATTCAGGGCGAACCTAGCCTTGATGATAAGATCCTCAACAACAAGAAAGCTTTTGCTCCCAACGGCCCGGATCCGGAAAAAACCGATGATGTGATGCTGTTAAGGCACCGAGTATCCCGGATTTACTTCCTGAAGAAGTTCTTTGACTACCCGATCAGCATGAAGCCGAGAACTTTCATCAATATGGGTTTCTGCCGGACGATGAAATCGGGCTTTGGCTATATCCATTCCTGCTTCCATAAACGGCCGGAACATTCCCTGGAGGACTTCTATATCAATCGCTTCGGGAAACCGCTGTATCAGCTTTTCTTCGAAGACTACACCACCAAGCTCTGGGGCGTCAAACCGAGTGAACTTTCTGCCGATTGGGGAGCTCAGCGTGTCAAGGGCCTCTCTTTGGGGAAGACGCTTTGGGCTGCCATCACCAAACCGTTCCGTCATAACAAAAACAAGGTAGAGACCTCCTTGATCGATCAGTTCGAATATCCGAAGAAGGGTCCGGGTCAGCTCTACACCAAGATGGCGGAAGAAATCAAAGCCAAAGGCGGCACCATTCTATATAAGTCGGAAGTCGCTTCCTTTGAACGAGACAATCAGAATCGGATCACCAAGATCATTACGACGGATGGCCGGTCCTTTGAGGCGGACGAAGTCTTCTCCTCAATGCCGATCAAGGATCTCTTTGTTGCTTTGGGCAAGGACAAAGTTCCGCAGGATGTCTATCAGAATGCCGTCAATCTGCCTTACCGTGACTTCATCACGGTCGGTTTGCTGTTGGATAAGCTTGCCATCAAGAACAAGACCAAGATCAAGACGCTCAACAACATCGTTCCGGATAACTGGATCTATGTTCAGGAGCGGACGGTCCGGATGGGCCGGATCCAGATCTTCAACAACTGGTCGCCGTATATGGTCAAGGATCCTCTCCATCAGGTCTGGATCGGTCTGGAGTATTTCTGCTCCGAAGGCGACAAGATGTGGACTGCCAGCGACAAAGACTTCATTGACTATGCCGTCGGGGAGCTGGTTTCGATGGGCATCATTGCTTCCAAGGACGATGTCTTGGATTCCTGCCGGATCAAAGTCAAGAAGGCCTATCCTGCCTATTTCGGAACGTATGACAAGTTCAATGACATCCGTGCCTATCTCGATACCATCCCCAATCTTTACTGCATCGGCCGCAATGGTCAGCATCGTTACAACAACATGGATCACTCCATGCTTTCGGCGATGATGGCTGCCGATGACTATCTTGATGGCAAGACCGACAAGAGCGATGTCTGGAACGTCAATACCGAGAAGGAATACCACGAGACGAAAGAAGAAAAGAAGGCTTAAGATGAGTGACACTTTAACAGCAAAGTTAACAAATGGTTTAGCAGTGGATTCCTCAAGTCATCGTAAGTTTCTGAACCGTTGGTATATCGATGTCAGTGTCATTGTTCTTTCGTTTGTTCTTATTTTCCTTAGCTATGTTGCCATCAAACCTTATTACAGCATTCAAGGCGTTCAGAATGGTGTGGTGGCTAAGGTATATGGCGGACTCTTGCTTTTAGGGCTGGCCATCTATTTCGTTTCGCAGTGGCTGACGAAGAAACTGACCTTCCCGAAAATTGTGGTCTGTCTGATGCTGTTAGCCTTTATCATCCATCTTACCTATATGCTCTATACCCCCTACAATACCCGGCAGCATGATATGAACTATGATTCCGATAATGGTCATTATGCCTATGCCATTACCTTCTATGAAACCTGGGCTCTGCCGACGAAGAACATCACTCCGGATACGGTTTACCAATTCTACCATCCGCCGTTCAATGCCTTCCTTCAGGGTGCCTTCATGCATCTTTTCGAAAACGTCGTTCACCTGGATTCTTTGACCTCCACAGAGGTCATGCTTTATGGGTCCAACCAGATCCTGAGTTGCTTCTATATGGCCGTCTCCGTCTATTATCTGGTGAAGACCATTCTCTTAAGCAAGCTCAGTGACCGTGGCCAGCTTCTGGCCATTGCCTTTGTTGCCCTGTTCCCGCGGCTGGTTCAGCTTTCGGGTCAGCTGAACAACGATGCTCTCAGCGTTATGTTCTCCGTCATCGCACTTTATGTTTTCTGCAAGTGGTACTTTTTAGGCAAGACCTTCCCGAGAATCCTGCTGACCGGTCTTTTCGTCGGTCTCTCCCTTTTTGCCAAGATGTCAGCCTCGATCATCTGCTTAGGCATGGCCGTCTGTTTTGCGATTGAGCTGGTTAAGAGCATCCGTAAGAAAGAGGACAGCCTCCCTGTTTGGAAGCTGGTGATCCAGTATGTTCTGTTCCTATTGGTCTGCGCTCCGATAGGTCTGTGGTTCCAGGTTTATTCCCATAACGTCTACGGACTGCCTTACAATTTCGTTTTCAAGAATCTCAATTCCGCCCTCTTCACCGGTGTGCGGAGCTGGGTCGTCACGAACCAGGGCGAATCCGCTCTGTCGTATTACGACACCAACAATTCCGGACTGGTCTATACTTCCGTCGGTGTCAACATCCTGGTGCGGTATGTCTTCCCCTTCTTCCCGGCCGATTTCCTGATGGGAGGCTACTACTGCAATGCCTTTGATAACTACAATCTTCTCTCTTATGCCTTAAGGAGCTCGATCTTCGGCGAATTCGACTATTGGAATGCCGACGGCGTGGCCGTCACCAGCATCATCCTCATTTATCTGGCTTGGCTGCAGTTTGTCGTCTTCCTCATCTACAGCCTGATTCATCGTCTGAAACTGGGCAAGGACGGTGCCTGTGCTTTGTATTACTTCTTCGGCATTGTGGCGCTGTTCATCTACCTGCAGATCAAGATGCCGTATGGCTGTTCCATGGATTTCCGTTACATTGTTCCGATCATCCTGCCGATCGGTTATCTCTTAGGCAAGGAGAATGATCTGATGGATGTTCCCAAGGCTACCCGCTTCATGGGCTTTATGAAGAACGCCAACCGTCTGACCGTCTCGCTCTTCTTAGCCTCGACGACGATTTTCTATTTCTTTGCTATCTAAAGGAGTTTTCTATGAAACCGAAAGCTACCCCGCTGGTCATCTTCCTAACCGTTCTTGAAGTCCTCTTCCTGGGCTGCTTTTTATCCGGATTCTTGGTCGCTTTCCTGACCGTCTGGAAGGATGGATCTGAGACGTCGCTGGTTTGGCTGACGCCCGTCTTATGCATGGTCGGATTCTTCGGTCTCTTTGTCTGCTCCATTCTGCTTAGTGCCCTTAAGAAAAACGGGTCCCATAACTCCAACGGCTATCAGGCCCGCTCCACATCTCAGTATTCCAACTATACCTTTGATCCGACCAAGTCGCGAGATACCCCGCAAGGACCGGCGGCTTCTTCGACCATCTGCCCGTACTGCAATACCCCGAATGATCCCGATGCCTCTTACTGCAAGCACTGCGGAGCCAAACTGAAATAAGGGATTTTCCTCTTCCATCCTTTGACGGAAATCGAAAACTGCTTAATCTAAGAATGCTTTATAAATAAAACTTCTCCTCTTCAATGAGAGACTATTTTGGGTAGACCGGAATCCACTGAGTCTTCCGGACAACATCTTCGGCATCCGTAAAGGCAACATGGTTCAGGCCTTCGGCTTTGGCTTCGTTGGCTACCGCTGTCGCCACCGTTATGGAAAACTCCGTCAGTCTCGACACCGGCGGCAATACCGCTGCATGGGTATCGGCAACTCCGCCGATGGCATGGGCAGCCACGGAAATCATTCTGTCCGTGACCAGCCGCGAGCCTGACGCAATGACGCCTAAACCTAATCCTGGATAAACCAGGGCATTGTTGGCTTGGCCGATCTCATAGGTGATGCCGTTATAGGTAACCGGATCTGTAGGAATTCCGGTGGCGACTAACGCCTTTCCGTCCGTCCAGCGGATCAGATCCTCGGCTTTGGCTTCCGCCAGTTCGGTCGGATTGCTTAACGGGAAGATGATCGGACGGGGAGTATGGTCGGCCATCTCTTTGACCAGACTCTCCGTAAAGGCACCGCCCTGCGTTGAGGTGCCGACCAGAATCGTAGGATGGATGGCTTTTACAGAAGCTTCCAGGGAGTCAGTTGAGCCGTATTGTCAAACTCACTCCGCTGCCGGGCAAAGGGCCTTTGCTCGGGAGTCAGATCGGTCATATCCGTGAAAAGAAGGCCTTGTTTGTCAACCAGATAGAAATGACTCCTGGCCTCCGCTTCCGGAAGACCCTCATCCATCATCTCCTGACAGATCCGTTTCACAATCCCGCAGCCAGCCGTTCTGGCACCGAAGCAAAGATAGCGCTGGTCACAGAACTTTTCATGAGAGATCGATAACGCACCGAGGATGCCAGCCAAGGTGATGATGCCGGTACCTTTGATATCATCGTTGAAGACCGGATATTTCGTGATATACGTGTTCAGGATGGCAGCGGCATTGTCTCTTCCGAAATCCTCGAAATGGAGATAGAGCTTCGGGAACATTCCTTCCACCAGCGCCACAAACCGATTGACAAAACCATAGTAGGCATTGCCTTTGACGCGGCTATGATGTAATCCCAGATAAAGGGGATCGTCAATCAGGCTCTGACGGGAGGTGCCGGCATCCAGCACCACCGGCAGCACTTTTGCCGGATCGATGCCGGCCGCTGCCGTATAGACCATCAGTTTGCCGATGGAGATGCCGACTCCGTTGGTGCCCCAGTCGCCAATGCCAAGAATGGCTTCGGCATCGGTGACGACAATGAGCTCAATGTCCCGGTCTTCCACGGCATTCCGGATGGATTGTTCCATCTGCTCCGGATGATCGATGGAGAGATAGGCGGCATTCTGAGGCGTGATATAGAATTCACTGTAATTGCGGATGCTTTCTGCAATGCCGGGATCATAGACGATGGGCATCAGCTCCTTGACATGCTGAGAGAACAGATAGAAGAACAGGGTGCGGTTACGGCCAAAAAGACTCATCAGATAATGCCGCTTTTCACTGACATTCGGTTTGCTTTCCACATTGCCATAGGCTTGTCTTGCCTGTGTTTCCAAAGTTTCTACCGTTGGCGGAAGAATCCCGACCAATCCGTATTTTTCGCGCTCCTCTTCACTGAAGGCTGTGCCTTTGTTCAGGAACGGATCGTTTAACAAGTCATATCCCTTTTTCATGATGCTCACGCTTTCTTTGCTGCCTTCTATTTTAGCACCGCGGACGTTTTTTCTTTCCGGACTCCGACAGGGGGGAAATGTCACCGTTTATCAAAAATTCCAGTGAATTCCACAGAGTTCCACGCAATTCCACGCATTTCCACAAATCTGAAAAAACCAAATAAAATGGCGGCTTCTGGCAAAGCCAGGAACCGCCATTCATTCGTTCGTTGTTAGAAAGACTACTTGGCAGCTTCGCCGTTATCCTGATTGAGAACACCATAGGTGAGGAAGGATAAGACACGGTCGAAGGTCAGATCATCTTTGCCGACGAAGATCAGCTTATCGCCCGAATGTAAGACATAATCCGGACCGACGGACTGATGAGCGATGTTATCGCCGCCGATGACAGCGACAATGGTAGCTTCAGTGTAGTTCCAGAAATAGACTTCGCCGACAGTCTTGCCGTTGATCCAGCTGTTCTGCGGGATCTCAGCAGTAGAGAACTTGACAGCTTCGGTGGTCTGATACGTGAAGGAATCCTTCATATCATCGATAGCGCCATCGATCTTGCCCTGGAGTTCCTTCTGTTCAATCAGAAGCTTCTCAAGGTTAGCATACTTGTCTTTGATCTGAGTCTCAGCCTTCCACTTATTGGCGAATTCCTGAGCATGCAGGACGGAATCAACGAAAACGCCAACACCTCTCTTGGAAGAGACGACCTTGTCCTTCTCAAGAATGTTGAGAGCCTTACGGACAGTCTCCGGAGAGACGCCATAGCTAGCTCCTAAGATCGAACGACCCTTTAACAAAGTACCTTCCGGATAGTCTCCCGTTAAGATCTTGCCGCAGATATCCTGGGCAATTTTGATGTAACGAGGGGTATTTCTTTCTTTAGCCATTTTACTTTTCCTCCTATAGCTGTAAAAGTACGATAATTATAAAAGATAAATGTGTCTAAATCAAGCCTGTTATCAAGAAAACGAAAGAAAAGCGACTTGTCAATTTTTAAAAGTTGCTTTTTAGTTTCACTTAATTTTAGGGATAACTAGGGCAATTTCTCGGCTATTAAAAGCTGACTGAAACTTAAAGATGAAAAATAAGAAAAAAGATTTCTCTTGGTTTCTCAGTCCTTGTTTTTGTCACCCTGTATTCTTTGCTGGCCTTTAGGGTTAAAAAGATAGTAAAGAGTGAAGCCACCCATAAAGACAAAGGAAAACGCCCAAGCCAAAGGTGTCGAAAAGCAGATAGCGAGATAACCTTTGTCACTTAAAGGATTGTCTGGACTGACAAGACCCGGCAGGAAAAGACAGACTAAAGTTCTGGCAACCAGCTCTCCGATACCGCTGAAGAAGGGAATCAAAGGCTTTTCGACACCTTGCAGCGAAGAACGGGATAACTGTAATCCACCTTGCAAGATGATGCAGGGAGACAAGACCATAAGATAACTTGAGCAATAGAAGATCACTCTTTCATTGACCTCTTCGGCGGGCAAGAAAAGATAAGGGACATAGCGGGCTGTTGCTATGCTCACTGTCATCATAAGGAAATAACAGATGACATCCATCAGCAAAGCCTGACGGAAACCTTGCTGGATCCGATCGGTCCGTCCGGCACCATGGTTCTGAGCGACAAAGGCTAAAAAGGCAGAGGCCAGCACGGAGAGAGGCATCACGATGTAGCCTTCGTAGCTTCCATAGCAAGCCGTGGCTTTGGTGGCCATGCCCTCACCAAAGAGATTGACTTGCTGAGCCTGAATAAAAGAACCGATGAAAAGGATTGACCATTGCAGACCTAAAGGAATGCCCATCTTCAGCAAACTCCAGACTAAGGAACGAGAAAAAGAAAAGTCTCCTTTCTGGTAATGATAAAGAGGGTATCGACGATAGAAAAACAGCAATGCTGCCACCAGCAGAAAGGCATTGCTGATTAAGGTGCTTAATCCGACACCCAAAGTGGAGAGTTTGATGGCTCCCGTAAACACGAAATCAAAGACAACATTGACGATTGTAGAAGACAGCGATAACAATAAGGAAGATATGGTATCTCCAAAAACATTCAGGACATTAAGCAAAAGGTTGTTAAGTATCATTAAGACAAAACTTCCGAGAATCATCCGGAAATAAGACCGGGCTCCCGGCTGGTATTGTTCGCCGATGTTCAATACCTTGAGAAGGGAATCCAAGGAAAGAAACCCGATTAGGATTATCAGCAGCCCCAATCCAGCACTGAGGAGCAAAGAAACAAAGAAGGCCTTCCGTGACTGCTCGTAATTCTTGGCACCATAGGCATGACCGATGATGACCGCAAAACCTGAGGCGGCGCCATAGGCAAAGTTAAAAAGTATGGCAGAGATGGATCCGGTGGCTGAAATGGCCGTGACGGCATCGCCGCCTACCGTGACTTTCAGAATCAGAGAATTGATTAAACCAAAAGCATTGCTTATCAGACTTTGCAGCAGGATGGGGATGGCAACCGCAAGAATCTGTTTCCAAGGTGTTCCCTGAGTGAGATTCCGGGGTGCAAAGAAAGCTTTTATCTTTTCCATGGCTTACATCAGCGGCACCTATTAAACCATAAACAAAAGGCAAACCCAAGCTCTTTTCGTTCGACTGCTTTCCCTTCTCCTGCAAGTAGCAGGAGAAGAAAAAAGAGCTTTCTTTTTCTTCCTTGAAAACGAGAGAAAAGACGGCTCTTCCTTCTTTGTTTTCCCTTGGCTTCCTACTACAATAACCAGGTCTGGTCAATCATGTCATCATTAAAAATAAAAAAGATTGATAAAATCAGAAAACATCTAAAAAAAGACCTATATAATCGATAAAAACAGCCAAATTAAAAAAGTTACCTGCGCTATTTACATTAACGTTAATGTTCTTTATAATGGGGTCACAATTGCCCCATATCCATTGTTTAACAAGGAAAACGAATGAAACAACAAATCAGAAGAATCTTATCGCTCTTGACCCTCGGAGTAAGCGCTTCCTTGATTTTCAGTGGCTGCCAGAAGCCTTCAACGTCAGTCTCTGACACTGCTTCTTCGACGACACAATCCGCTTCTGTTTCGGTGGCTTCGGCTTCCGTCAGCACATCGGTTCTTCCGGAATCGTCTCATAATCCTTATTCCAATCCCACCTATCCGCTGGTGAACGGAACCAAGACCGAAACGTATATGGCAGATCCCTATGTTCTCCGTGGCGATGATGGCTACTTCTATCTCTATTGCACGCAGACCTATGTCTATACCACCGATACCTTATCCGACGGCAAGAAGTTTGTGCGCTGCCCGATTTACCGTTCGCCCGATTGTGTCAATTGGCATTATTACGGCAATGTCTTTGACGGCTATGAACCGACCTGGGGAACCTCCGGAGCCGGTGTCTGGGCTCCGACCGTTTATAAAATCGGGGATACCTATAACCTTTATTATGCGTTGTCGACCGGTGGCGATAAGAACCCAGGCATCGGTTTGGCGACTTCTTCCACCCCTTATGGCCCGTGGACTCATCTCGGCAAGCTTTTCACTTCCGATGAGATCGGCGTCACCAATTCCATTGATCCTTATGTTTTCGTCGATGACGGCCATGTCTATATGGCTTTCGGAAGCTTTGGCGGCTATATCACTCTGATTGAGCTGACTGCCGATGGGAAGGGTCTTCTCAACGGCGTTGATTATCAAAAAGAACATAAGACGTCGCTGGCCGGCTATGGCATCAATGATGTGAACAATTATGAGGCCACCATCATTCTTAAGAGAGATGGCTATTACTATCTTTTCCTTTCCACGGGAACCTGCTGCTCAGGCTCTTCTTCCACCTATCATGTGGTTGTCAGCCGTTCGACGGATATCGCAGGTCCGTATACGGATTCTCAGGGGCGGGATATGTTCCATCCGAACCATGGAGACAGTGTTGTTGTTCCTTCGATGAGCGGTGTCATGGGACCCGGGCATTGTGGCCTGGTTGAAGATGATTTAGGGGAAGTCTGGATGATTTATCACGGCTACGACACCAAGGATTCGGCTCATAGCGAAGACCGTGTCCTTTATCTGGATAAGCTGATTTTCAATGATACCGGCTACCCTCATGTCGATACCTATAAAGCTTCCGATCATGTTACCAAGAACGGTCCTTATCTGACCGCATTGGAGGGAAGCAAATGAAAAAGACAAAGATAGCTCTTTTTCTTGTTTCCCTGCTGATCGTTTCCTGCAAGCAAGGGACATCGACAGTCCTTTCCGTGGCCTCGGATTCGGCTTCTGCCTCGGTTGCCTCTTCTGTTTCTGCGTCCGAGAGTGTTTCCGTCTCCGTTTCCACCGAACCGACTTACAGCTCTCACTCTTATGAAAATCCGATTCACTTCTATAAACAGGATGGCACCGAATACTTTGTTGCAGCCGCCGATCCGGATTGCATCTATGGCGATGACGGCTATTACTACCTTTATATAACCAACGCAACCGTGGAAATGGGAGACAAAGGCCTGCTGTTTGACCGGGGCCCGATCTTCCGCAGCAAGAATTTGACTTCCTGGACATGGTGCGGCTCTGTCTTTGACGGTCATCCGGATGCCGGACTTTGGGGATCCACCGATGCCGGTGTCTGGGCTCCCAGCGTCATCAAAGTCGGCAATCATTACAACTATTATTATTCTCTCTCCTCCTGGGGTGACAGCAATCCGGGAATCGGCGTAGCAACCTCGCCGACACCCTATGGTCCCTGGACCCATTACGGAAGAGTGCTGAACCAAGAGATGACGGGAGTCCGTAACGGCATTGATCCCTATGTCTGCTATGAAGGCGAAGATCTTTATATCCTTTGGGGCTCCTTCTATGGCATTGCGGCAACCCAACTCACGGATGATGGCACGGAACTCTTCTATGGCAATCAGGTGAAGGATCATCTGACCTGGGTCATCCCTAATAACCGTACCGATGCCGAAAGCATGGATGTCAATCTCAACTACGAAGGATCCTATATTGTCAAAAAGGATACGGATTACTTCTACTTCGGCTCCCAAGGGACCTGCCTTGCCGGAACCGCCTCCACCTATACGGTTAAGACAGGAAAATCCTCCTCGCTCTTCGGCCCTTACTTAGGAAGCGATGGCCAGGACATGGTTAACGGCACCTACGGCGATATCGTGGTTGCCCCTTCGGCTGACGTCGGCGGAACCGGGCATAACACCGTGATTCAGGATCATAACGGTGATTACTGGCTGATCTATCACGGCTATGACATCCATGCCAGCGAGCACAGTGACGAACGTCAGCTCTTCATGGATAAGCTGATCTGGGATGAGACAACCCATCTTCCGCATCTGAAAGACAAGAAGGCTTCCGTTCATACGAAAATGGATGGTCCGGTGACCTTAGATTAAAGGAGAGAAAACAATGAAAAGACAGATTCTCAGTCTGACGGCGGTTGTCCTGATGGTGCTGACAGGCTGCAAACAGCCGACTTCCACAGCGACCAGCACGACATCAACCAGCGGTGACAGCAGTGTTGCCTCAACGGTCTCAACCTCAGCCCTTTCGGATGGCGATATCCAGCGGGACAGTAACGGCAATATCATTTATGACGGCATCAAGCTCAATATGTGGTGTGTTACCACCGGTGATGATGCCACGACCCAGGATTCGATCATTTCCCGCTTCAATCAGGAATACAACGGCATGATCTCCGTGACGGCCAAACACATCTCCCGGTATGAGTTGGAAACACAGCTGCAGTCCACCATGGAATTCGATAAGGAAAATGCTCCGGACCTTCTTTTCTCACATGGCTCCCGTGCCAATGAATATGTTGCCCGGAAATGGCTTTTACCAATCGAACCCTATCTTGAGAAAGCCGGCTTGACGATTGATAAGAGCGACTATGTTACCTCCCTTCTGGATGCCACGACAGTCAATGGCCAGGTGTATGGACTTCCTCAGGATGTCCATTCAGCAATGGTTGAAGTAAGGACTGATATTCTGACAAAAAACAATCTTGCCATTCCGACAAATTATCAAGAACTTTGCAATGTCTGTGAACAGGCAACGTCCTTAGCGGCTGCCGGCAATCTTTGGATCCGGGGCACCAATTCTTCCGGCTACGAAACCACCGAATGGCGGAAAGCCGATACCGTTTCCGCTTACTATCCTTTCCCGATTTCTTATGGCGATATGTGGGTTCATGAATTCTTCGGCTATACGGCAGCCATCCAAAACGGCGGATCGATTGTCGCCAGTGATGGAAAACCGGGCTGGAATACGCCCGAGACAGTCAATGGCGTCCAGCTTGTCCGGGATTGGGTGATGCCTGATGCCAATTCGACCAACAAGCATGCCCTTTCGACCAACTATGGCGCTGATTATGATGTCGGCTATACGCCGTTCATCACCGGCAATGCCATCTTCAAACTGAACGGTCCCTGGACTTATCAATCCGAGCTGACCGAATTCGACCGTGACTTCAAGGCGGACGGTGGCAGCAGCAATATCACCACGATGACCCTTTCGAACCTGTTAGCCAAAGATCCCACGCAAAGCTATGCCAAGAAAATCAAAGGCGAAGGCCATGCCTTCATGCTTTTGGATTCTGTCACGTCGATGACCAAAGCCTGTGCTGCCATGGTCTTCTCGGATTGGATGGTCAACAATGCCGGCATTGAATGGGCAAAGCGAGGCCATCTGCCGTCGCTGAAATCGGTTCAGGCGTCTTCGGGCTATACTTCGGATGCGGCTTATAGCGCTTATGTTAAGAACTGGGGCAGCTGCGATGATTACGTTGTCGTTCCTTCAACCCCTTATTACACCTATGTGGATACCTATTTCAAGAATGCTCTGCAGCTATCGATGGATGCCAACAGCAAATCCAAAACTGTTACGTCAATCTTCCAGGCCCAATACGATGATTGCATCGACTATATCGATTTGAATTCCTGATTATCATAGGAGCTTAAATGAACCAGCAGATTTCGCTCAAGCGTTACGCTTTCAAAAGAGAGAAGAAGAAACAGCTGACCGGCAAAGCCGCGAGTCTCCTGTTTTTCCTGGTACCCTATCTTTTCTGCTTTGCTCTCTTTGTCCTCTATCCGCTGGTCTATGGAATTATCCTCTCCTTTGCCAGCTTCGATGGCACTTCCTTGACCCCCTCCGGATTTGTTGGCTTCAGCAATTTCGTGAAAGTCTTTACCAACCGAGTCCTGATCAAAGATTACTGGTCGGCTGTGTGGTATACCTTCCGCTTTGAGTTGATCATTGTTCCGTTATGTATGCTGATTCCCTTAGGACTGGCTCTTTTAGTCAACGTGAAGCCCTGGGGCTACAAGTTCTTCCGGGCCTGCATCTATCTTCCGGGAATCTTCCCGCTGACGGCAACGGGTCTCATCCTTTTAAGAATGTTCTCCCAGAATACCGGCTTTGTGAATGCCTTCTTCCATAGCAACATCAACTGGTTCGGTGAACCGGCTTTGGCTTGGGTGATGGTAGGTCTTTTCTGTATCTGGGGCGGCATTGGCGGCAACTTCATCATTTTTTCGGCTGGCTTAGAGAACGTTGATAAAACTCTTTATGAGGCTGGTGAAATGGATGGCGTCAATGTTTTTCAGAGAATCCGTTATATTACACTTCCTGGAATCCGTTCTCAGCTTGTCCTTTGCTTCTTCACGACGATGATTGGCTACATGAATCTTTATGGGCAGAACTACATCCTGACCAGCAATACGCCGGACCAGAGCGCCGTGATGACGGCTGTTTATCGGATTCAGAACATGCTTTTAGGGTCTTCAAAGGGCTATGGCTTAGCCGCGGCGATGGCTGTGACGTTAGGCGTCATCATCGGTTTCATGTCGGTCATGCAGATGCTTTCGACGAAAGAGAAGAAAGGAGGAGAACACCATGTCAAAGAATTCCGTGACTGGAAACAGCACTGTTCTGACTAAAAGACTGACTCCTTCTTATCCTAAACATCGTCGTAATCCCCAAGATCGTCTGGGAATGAAGATTTTCGCTTTCGTGGTTCTTCTTATGGTCTCCCTTCTCTTTATCCTTCCGCTCCTTTATGGTCTGGTCGGATCCTTCAGAACCTACAGCGATGTCCTTGCTCATCCCGATCATTTCTTCCCTTCGAGCTGGGGTGCCTTTACTTGGAACGGCTATAGCGAGCTCTTTTCCAAGACCGCCTACAATTCTGCCTCCCAGAACGAATGGTATCCGATTTGGAACTGGCTCTTCAATTCCCTGATTGTCTCGGTCTGCGGAACGTTGCTTTATCTCATTCTTGCCTCCTTAACAGCGTATGCTTTTGTTTTCCTAGATTTTCGCTTTTCCAACGCTCTTTTCTATCTGCTTCTGGCCACGATGGTCGTCCCTGGGATTGTGACGATGACCCCTCAGCTCATCAATATGAATCAGCTTGGCTTCTACAAGAACCTGATGGGACTCATTGCTCCGACCTTGGGCGGAGTTTATGGTGTCTTCCTCATCCGTCAGTTCTTCATCACGATTCCCAAAGATCTAGTTGAAAATGCCCGTATGGATGGAGCAAACAATCTCACGATTTTCGGAAAAGTCATTCTTCCCTTAGGAAAATCGGTGATGTATGTCGAAGGACTCTTCGGATTCATGGGAGCCTGGAACGATGTGCAGTGGGCTCAGCTGATCATCGGCAGTGCACCGCGGAGTACCTGGACACTTGCCTACGGCCTGAAAGTCATTTCGGATAATTCGGAGGCATCCGAGTCGATGACCTTGGCCTTAGCCAGTGCCATCATTGCCATGCTGCCGATCTTTATCGTCTATCTGTTGGCTCAGTCGAAGCTTATCGAAGGTGTTGCCAACACCGGAATCAAGAGGTGAAACCATGGATATCAATCAACCGATGGATGTGAAGGAAGCCAAGAAAATCTATGACGAAACTCAAGGCAAGATTGCCATTGACAGCCAGAGTTATGTCTCACTGCGCCACATCAACAAAATCTATCCGAAAGGCAACCAGGCAGTCTATGACTTCTCCTTTGATATCTCCAAAGGTGAATTCGTTGCCTTGGTAGGTCCTTCCGGCTGTGGCAAGTCAACGACGTTGCGGATGATTGCCGGCTTGGAGGAAATCAGCAGCGGCGAACTCTACCTGAATGGTGTCTTGGCCAACTATCTTCCCAGCAAAGACCGAGACATAGCCATGGTCTTCCAATCCTATGCTCTCTACCCGCAGCTCAATGTCTACGACAACATTGCCTTCGGGCTAAAAATCCGTAAAACCGATAAGGAGATTATCAAGGATAAAGTCTTCAAAGCTGCCGATATTCTTGACTTAGGGGACTATCTCGATCGCTATCCCCGGGAACTCTCCGGCGGCCAGATGCAGCGAGTTGCCTTAGGCAGGGCCATTGTCCGGGATGCTTCTATCTTCCTGATGGATGAACCGTTAAGCAACCTTGATGCCAAGCTTCGTGTCTCGATGCGCAGTGAAATCGTTAAGATCCACCAGCGGTTAGGAGCGACCACCATCTATGTCACCCACGATCAGATTGAAGCGATGACGATGGCTGACAAGATTGTCGTCATGAACAAAGGCTTCATTCAGCAGACCGGCAGGCCAATGGATATTTATGACCATCCTAACAATCTCTTCGTCGCCACCTTCATCGGATCGCCGGCGATGAATCTCTTCCCGATGACCTATCAGGAAAACAAGCTGCTCTTCACGGATGGCAAAGAGATTCCGGTTCCGCAGGACTTCCAGGAAAAGCAGGAAAAGTTCTATCAACACCACATCCAGGAGGTTAACGATATCCTGCAAAGGTACACGCCGGAAAAGCCGACGGAAGCACTGACTTATCTCTTAGAGAACCGCTCCCATCTCCTAACCGAAAACGTCAAAGCCGAAGCCCCGAAGAAGGCGAAGAAAGGATTCTTCAAAGTTCTGAGCTCTCTCTTCAAAGCCAAGAAGTCAGCCCAAGCCGATACTACGGATTACACCCGGAAAGAGCTTGAGAAACGGTTAGCCGATTATCGGACTTCCTTAAGCGAAAAAACAGGTTTGCTGGCCGGCATCCGCTGTGAAGATATCCTAACTTCCCGCTCGAGCCAAGATGAAGTTGAGGTCTCCTTCGCCATTGAGCAGCTTGAAGTACTGGGCAGTGAATACATCCTCTACGGCAAAATCGGCGATTATGAGGCCAAACTCAAATCCCAGGGACGATGCTCCTATCAAGCCAAACAAGTCATTCCGGTCTTCCTAAGAGTCGATAAGATTCATTTCTTCGATACGGTGTCTGGACAGAATGTCACAGGAATCTAATAAAGGAGAACAAAGATGACAAACAAAAAGATTCTGACGTTAGCTGTTGCCTGCTTCTTAGCGGTTGGGACGAGCTGCAGTAAGGGCAGTTCCGTGACTCCTTCTGCGTCGGCTTCTGCTTCGGTGGCTTCAAACAGTGTTGTTGCTTCGACTTCCGTTGCGGATTCGACCTCGACGGCTCAGTCAACTTCCCCCTACGTGCTGAAGATCACCCCGGTCGGTTCCACGGAGATCAAAGTCTCCAAGACCGTTCAGCTGCGTACGTCGGTTGTCGGTACCACGCAGAAGGATGTTACCTGGTCTTCTTTGAATGCCGATATTGCCGTTGTCAATGAAAAAGGTCTTGTCACGGGTCTGAAGGCGGGCAAGGCTTCCATTAAAGCGACTTTGAATCTGGATCCGAATTGCTTTGCAACGATTGAAATCACAGTTGATGAGGCAACGAAACCGACAACCCTGACCATCAGCGGTTACACCAATAACCAAGCTTGGGTGGGTGAAACGGCTGCTTTGATTGTCACTGTTGCTCCGGAAGATGCCGTTGCCACTGTGACATGGGCAAGCGACAATCTCAGTGTTGCTACCGTAGCCGAGGATGGCACGGTTTCTTTCTTAGCGGAAGGCAATGTCAGCATTTCGGCCGTCTCCGCGGTGGATACCACCATCTTTGACAGCGTTGATTACAGCGTGAAATATGGTGTCTTCTCCAGCAAGATGGGCAGCACTAAGTTCGATATCTCTCATCAGGCCGATGCTACCAATCCTTATATTGCCGTTTCCGATGCCACCGATGATGACTCCAAAGGATTCAATTCCTGCTATTTTGCCCATGTGAAAGGTCAGGTCTTCTATGCCGAAGCCACCTTCAAAGGCAGTAAGCAGACGGCCAATGCCTGGGACTGGCAAGGTATCGGCATCGGTTCCGGACTGACGGACAGCGATGCCCGGTTCTTCACCTTCTCTCCGCATTACGCCGGTTCCGCCAATTCCTACAACAAGACCATCTTACGGGATCGTCCAGAGACTTGGGGTGCTTTAACCAACCGCTCTCAGATCTGGGGAGAAAATGGCCTGAATGACATTAACTATCAGACAGAGAACACTATCGCGATGCTCCGCAATGGCAATGCCTACTATTATCTTCTCAATGGCAAAGTCTTCTACTATGACAGCACGACCAAATACGATGGCATTGATACGATTCCTTTCTTAGTCACCTATGATATGCCGGCGACCTTCACTAAGTTCAAGACGGAAACGGATGCCACCAAGATTGCCACACTTTTAGGTACCTCTGTCTATACCAACTCCTTCTATGCTGCTTACAGCAACGTCACTTATACCAGCGACAATGATTTCAGCTTCAACGATCTCAATGGTGCCTCCAAGGATTACAAGGTGAAATCCATCGGCGACAAGGCCCTGGTTTACAAGAATGTCTCGGTCGAGTTCGACATCGACTCCTTGGTCTACAACCTGCAAAAGACGAGCCATACCTGCTTTGCTCTCAATTTCTCCCGCTACGATAACGCCGATGTCTGCGAAACGATTTCGTTAGGCATCTCGACCAATCAGTCCAAGAATCAGGATGTCATTGGGAAGTACACCCGTTGGGCTTACAACGAAGGCTCTTTTGAAAACTCTTCTGTCATCAAAGACTGGGATGAGACGACGACCACTGTCAAAGCCGACAAGACGGCTAAATCTCACGTGAAAATCACCCGGATGGTGACTGGCACCAATGAGAGTTATTTCCATTTGACCGTTGATGGCACCGAATATGCCTTTGATTTAGGTATGGCAGGGGCCGTGACGGGAGCCAAGACGTTCTATACGGGATCGTATCTGCTTTGGGTCTCTTGCGACTATGCTACTGCCCACGTCTCCAATTTCGTGTTTACGTCGGATGTTCAGTAATGAAAGGAGGAAATCATCATGAAAAAACATTCGCTCGCATTAGTTGCTGTCTGTCTGTTGCTCGCCGGTTGTGCTCCTGCCGCCTCTACGTCCGTGTCGGCTAAATCCACGTCGCCTTCTACTGCTGAATCGACGAAGACTTCTCCGTCGGTGACGCCGTCGACATCGACCTCTCCTTCCGCCTCTGTTCCGACATCCCCGTCGGTCAACCCTTCTACCTCTCCTTCGACTTCTCCTTCGACTTCTCCGTCAACGTCTGTCTCCGTTTCCGTTCCGGTTGCGAAGACGATTGTCATCACCAACACAGAGACGTCCGGCTGGGTCGGCGATACCCTGCAGATTACGCAGGATACAACCGGCGAAGTCGGGACGCTGAGTTATGCTGTCGGCGAAGGTCAGAGTACGATTGCTTCCGTCAGCGAGACAGGTCTTGTCAGCTTCCTCGCTAAGGGAGAGGTTACCGTCACTGTCACTTCGGGAACAGATAACACCGTTAAGGATAGCATTACTTTGACGGTAAAGGATACTATTCTGGATGCCTCTTATCATGCCGATACCTTTGATTATACGGGTCTCAAGGCGGAGACTCCGACGTTCAAGACTCTCGATACCTTAGGAGTAAATACGAATTCCTGGGCTCAGTTCAAGGGTGTCAAAGGCAAGACATACATTGCTTCGGTGAAAGCCAATGTCATCGATCGTAAGAGTGATGATACCTGGAGCCGTATCGGTATTGGTCTGACGACCGCTGCGGATAGCGATTTCTATGGCTGGCTGGTTTCTCCAGGTCCGAGTGGCCAGGCTCAGCAGAAGTCTGTCGTGATGGATATCACGGCTGCCGGTACTGTTGGGTGGGGCAAGACGACGGACCGCTCTCAGGTTTGGGGACAGCATGGTCTGAGTTCTCTTGATTTCTCCGCTCTGAAACTGACGACCATCCGTAATGGTCAGGACTTCTATTATTTCGTCAACGATGAACTCTACTGGAGAGAGACCACCAACACCACCTATGCCGATGTGGATACCATTCCGACCATTGCCGTCGGCGGTGCTCAAGTTGCTTTCTCGGAAATCTCAGTTTCTACTACGGATACGGATATCAGTGCTTACCTGACGGCTCATAAGGGCAATGGACTCTATTTCCCGACAGTCGCTGACAACGTCGTTATCAGCTCGGATGCCAAGAAGATTCAGTTCAAGAACAACAATGATGCCTCTCCGTTCAACAACATCAAGGACAACGCTGCCAAGTCATTGGGAGATGCTGCTTATCTTCCGGCGGACAAGGCTGCCACGATTGAATTCGATCTGACCTTTGATGCTTTCGGTGAAACCGTCAATAACGCCATGGTGACTTTAACCATGTACAAGTGGACACCAGATGGCAATGATGCCAGATCCTTCTGCATCAGCCCGGCTGCCTATGGCTTTACTGGCTGGAACATCAACAACAATCTTCCGGGCATCGGCGCCTCTAACACCTTTGATACGGCCTTGGTTGCGGCCACGAAATATCATGTTGTCCTTAACCGTCTGATGACAGCTACCTCTCAGGATTGCTCCATGACTGTTAAGAACACGGATAAGGACTATACCGCAACGTGGGGATGGACTAACGAAGCTAATTCCACTGGCATCGTAACGCTGAGCTGGGGTTGCGCATACGCTAATGCGACAATCGAGAACATCACGACTACGATAGCTGCTTAGTTTTTGTGCAGCCGGGAAGATCCTCTCCCGGCTGCTTATTGAAAAATGAGGTACCTATGAAAATCACATTCCATGAAGCCACCCGGCTTTTCCGTTTGGAAAACAATCAATTCCTTTATGCCTTCTTTATCGATGGCCAAGGCTATCTCCGGCATCTTTACTGTGGAAAACCGGTGGCTGAGTTTGATTATTCATCCCTATGTGATTTTGGATTCGACTGGGCCAAGACCTATCTTAGCCCGAGCGGAAAAGAAGAAATTTTTTCCGATAATTACTATAGTGACCGCTCCCTCTTGGAGGTTGGCTCGGAAGGCAAAAACGATAAGAGGGGAAGCCTCGTTGCCATTCGGCAGGAGGACGGCTCTTTCCTGACCGATTTTGTTTACGTCAGTCATCGAATCTACTTTGGTTTTCCTGCTTTAGCAAATCTTCCTTATGCCTTTGCCAAGGACCAGGAAGCACAGTCTTTGGAGCTGACCTTGAAGGAAGTCCGCTCCGGACTCCTTTTGAAGCTGACATATACCTTGTTAGGCGAGCTTCCTTTGCTGGTCCGGACAGAGGTTCTCCAGAATGAGACGAAGAACGACGTCGAGGTTCGGAAAGCGATGTCGCTGGAACTGGATTTACCGGATCAAGGCTACGATCTTCTCCATTTCTATGGAACCTGGTCCCGGGAACGGAATGTTGAGAGGAAACCCTTAGGCGATGGTCTTACCATCATTGAAAGCCGCTTAGGCCGTTCCTCTCATGAAGAGAATCCGCTGAACATTCTGGCGGAGAAAGACACCGATGAAAACCAGGGTAGCTGCTATGGCTTCAATCTCATCTATTCCGGTGATTTCCGGATGGCTGCCAATTGCGATAAATCCGGCAGCACTCGGGTTCTTTTAGGAATTAACGAGACGGATTTCTCCTATGTGCTGAAACCCCAGGAGGCTTTTGAGCTTCCGCAAGGAATCATCACTTACTCTTCGGAAGGCTTCAATCGGCTTAGTCAGACCTTCCATTCCTTTATCCAGGATCACCTGATCCGCTATGCGAATGCGAAAGCCTATCGTCCCTTGATCTTCAATTCCTGGGAAGGCTGTTATATGGATTTCAACACGGATAAAATTCTTAGCTATCTGAAGACGGCCAAGGAAATCGGTGCCGAGCTCTTTGTCTTGGATGATGGCTGGTTTGGCAAGCGGAATTCCGATGGCTCCTCTTTAGGCGACTGGGAAGTCAACCAAAGCAAGATTGACCTCAGGAAAGTCATTGATTCCTGCCATGAGCAAGGCATGAAGTTCGGGCTTTGGTTTGAACCGGAAATGGTCAATCCGGATTCTGACTTCTATCGAAGTCATCCCCATTGTTCTTTAGGCCATGAAGATTCTCAGAAAGAACTCTCTCGTCATCAGTTAGCGCTTGACCTTAGCAATGACAGTCTGGTCGATGAGATTGCCGCTAGCGTGAATCGCATTCTGGACAGTTATCCGATTGATTATGTCAAATGGGATAACAACCGAACCATTGCCGATAATTACTCCTATCATTTAGGTAAGGATGAACAAGGAAAAATTAGCTATCTTCTTACATTAGGATATTATCGATTATGCAAAAAGATAATCGATAGCCATCCTCACATATTCTTTGAAGGTTGTGCCTCTGGCGGCGGACGTTTTGATTTAGGATCCTTAGCCTATTTTCCTCAGATCTGGTGTTCCGATGAAACCGATCCTGTTCAGCGTCTTTACATTCAATACGGTACCAGCTATGGGTATCCCTTATCGACAATGGGGAGCCATGTTTCTAAGTCGCCGGTGAGCTCTTATAAGACCAAAGCCGATGTTGCTCTCTTTGGCTCATATGGCTATGAGTTTGATCCGACGAAGCTTTCCACTGAGGATAAACAACAGCTCATTCCCAATCTTGATCTCTATCATGATATGGGCAATTCAGTGATTCAGAACGGAACGCTCTATCGTCTGAGAAGCCCATTTACGGAGGGTGCCCTTTCCTGGATCAGTGTCAGTTCCGATCAGACAAAAGCCATCTTCCTTTATGTGACCTTGAGGAAGCAAAACTCCTCTTCCCGTTTTATCCGACTCTTAGGGCTTGATCCCAAAAAGAGATACCGCAACAGTCTTGATAAGAAAGCCTATTCCGGTGACTACTATAGGGAAATCGGCCTGAACCTTTCTTTCTGGATGGAAGAATTCCAAAGTACCTTGGTTGTTTTGAAGGAGGAAGATTATGACTAAATCTTCTCTTGTTCTGTTCTTAGCTTCCTTGTTGCTGGCTTCCTGCGGAAAAACGGCATCCTCTTCCCTTTCTTTGGAGAGTGCTGCCTCCACAGCACCCTCGGCTCTCTCTTCCGAGAGTGTTGTTTCCGCAGCCAAGCCAGTCTTAATGATTCCAAACGTTAAGCAGTATCTTAGCTATGATCCCAGCGAAATTCAGGTCTATCTCGATAAAAAACAGGTTCAGGATCTGCCACTTTACTTTGAAATCATGGATGAGACGATTTGCTCGATTGCCAACAATCAGGTGACTGGACTGAAGGTCGGCAAAACGACCGTCTATGCTTCGGAAAGCGATGGAACCGAGACCTCCTTCGAGGTCACGGTTCTCAGCGCTGATGACTTCCGCTTCAATCGGGATGTTCAGTCCCGTGAGGAAGGATTGACCTTACATGCTTCCGGAGCGAATCCGACGCTTTTCATCGGAGACTCTTTCTTTGATCCAATGGCCTTCTGGACTTCTTTCTATGATCTGTTCCCCTCAACCGAAAACTGCATAGCCATGGGAATTTCCTCATCTAAGAGCACCGATTGGATGATTCTTAAGGATCGTCTTATCGCCAAGTACCAGCCTAAGAATCTTGTGATTCATATCGGCACAAACGACATCAATGACAACCCGGTTCTTCAGGGGGTCGAATCCTATTATTCCACCATCACCTCTTTCTTGGATGCCGTCAGAAAGGTGCTTCCGAACACACCGTTTTATTATTTGGGGATTGAGGATCGTGCCGGCAGTGCAGGGGGAAAGAACCTCTACTCCGAAAAAGTCACAGCCTTGATAAAAGATACCTATGCTCCCAAGGATCCGCTCTTCACTTATTTGGATACCCCAAGTGTCTTCAATGCCGACCAAGCCACTTACATCAGAAGCGATAACATTCATCCCTCTCAGCAAGGCTATGCCTATTACTCGACGATTCTGCATCAGTGCATCAGCTTCTAAAGGAGGCCACCTATGAGAAAATTAGAAACAATCAATATCCGTGATCCTTATGTCCTTGTTCAGAATGGCACGTATTATCTTTATGCTTCCGGTGCAAAAGACAATGTTCCCGGATTCTTTGTCTATGAATCCAAGGATATGGAGAACTTTGAAGAGCCGGTGCCAGTGTTCCTGAGGACGCCCTCTTTCTGGGGTCAGCAGGATTTCTGGGCTCCGGAAGTCCACGTTTTTGAAGGCAGCTTCTATCTCTTTGCTTCTTTTAAAGCAGCAGGCCATTGCCGTGGCACTTCCATCCTTGTGGCCGACAATCCGAAAGGCCCCTTTAAACCTATCACGAATGGCCCGGTGACACCGGAGAACTGGGAATGTTTGGATGGCTCCCTTTGGGTAGAAAAGGGTGTTCCCTACATTATCTTTTGCCGGGAATGGCTGGAAGTCAAAGACGGAGAAATGTATATTGCCCAATTGAAGAAGGATTTCACAGGCTTAGCCAAAGATCCTGTCTTATTGTTCCGTGCCAGCCAGGCGAAATGGGCTGCTTGCTTCTCCGGCAAAGGCAACTATGTTACGGATGGACCTTTCCTGTTCCGCCAGGATGGTTATTATGAAATGCTGTGGTCGAGTTTTTCTAAGAACGGATATGCGTTAGGCTTAGCAAAAAGCAAAAAGCTGCTCTCGGGATGGGTCAACCAGAATCGGCCTGTTTTTGATGCCGACGGGGGCCATGGCATGATCTTCCAAAAGGATGGGAAGCCGATGATCATTCTTCATTCCCCGAACGGCCCAAATGGTCAGGAACGGCCCAAAATGATTCCGTTAGGACAACTGATTTGAAAAGCCCGCTGCTGCGGGCTTTTTTTCAATCATCCAAATACTTTTCCAGAAAGCTGACCCAAAGGCGATAGCCTTCACGGTTGAGATGATAAAGATCGGCAGCACAGAAGGCATCCATATCCTTGCGAATCATTCCTTTAGTCATAAAGACTTTATCAATGGGTATTTCGGTAATCTCTTTTCTTGTACTTAAATAGTTATGTAGAAGTTGGTTATAAGATATCTCATCATTAAAATAAGCCTTTGGTCCGTTCAGATGGCAGACATTAAGCAAATAGATTCTGACATTCGGAAGATCTTTTCTTATTCTTGAGATAAAGGTGTCCATCGTGCCTAAGGTCTTGCTAGGCGAACTATCGTAGTGGATATCGTTGAATCCGAGATTGACGATTATCTTTTTCGGATGGTAAGGCGTGATCAGAAGAGGAATTAACGGAATCCAGTCCTGAAATGTGGAGCCGCCAACGCCCACGTTAATAGCCTTTCTTCCTTGCATGTCATGCTCGAAAAGATTAGGGATGCCAGGCTCTTTTTGGTAGTTCCAGAATTCAATCCAGGAATCCCCGCAGAAAAGCAGATTGGTCGAAGAAATCATTGCGTATTTTTCCTGAAGCGAAGCCACCAGCTTCCGATGAGGAATCAAGTCGTTGATTTCCATTTCCGGAGTAAATCCCGCCAACAAGGTTTTAGGATCAAAGTACCCATCATAATTTTTGATTTTCCGTAAGCCTGCAAAAAAGCCTTTGGCAAAAGCCAGCGGGTTCTTCTGACTGTCCAGGAAATAAAAGACGCCATTGCCGTAGATCCAATCGGTCTTCCGGTAGTCGAATTCTCCCTGATAAAGATAAAGCAAACTTCCTAAAGGACCGCCGACATCATCCGAAGAAAGGGTGCTTTCCATAAAATTCTGTTGCCCTTGCCCGATTTTATTGAAGTGGTGCCCGTCAAAATAAAGGGGGCCTTCATAGACGGATCCCTCATCATAGCGGACTCTCCCTGTCCCCATCATCGGGCCATCCAACAGGGTTATCGTCGAGTCTTCCGGAACAAATGAGAGGACCCCTTTTTGAGACTTTTCAGCTTGCTTGATATCCATAAATAAAATGATGTTGCTCCTCAGCAATGAGCTTAAATGACATTAACGTTAATGTAAAGGAAAAGACGCTGGTTTATTTGTTAAAAACCGCTTTGACAGGGAAAACCTTCCGGATATTTCTTTCATCGCTGGGGGCGAAGAAACGCTTGGCCATCATCTCCGAAGCACATTGGGCAATGGCATCATAGTCGGAGCCGACGGAATCGACCCTTTCGCAGACGTAGAGATAGCTGGAAACATTATCGTAGCCGAAGAGGCGGGCTTTCTTTTTCAGGGGATCGATAAAATTACGCCGGATATTGATGGCCAATTCATCGTTGTGGGTGAAGATAAAATCGTAATCGCCTTTGCGGATGAAGGCAAACATCTTTGAAAAGTCATGATATTCCTCATCCGTCAGAAAATAGGTATCAGCCTCTTTGGAACATTTCTCTTCCTTCAGTTCATCCAGGAAACCGGCAGCACGTCGTTTGGATGTCTCGGTAAAGGCATTGCCGACATAAAGAGCCTTCTTGGAATCTGAGGAGGCGAAAATTCTGGCAACCTGTTTTCCGCCGTCATAGTCGTCCGTGTAGACACAGTCGACATAGGGATAGGGAAGGTTGGAGCCCAATAGCAGGATGGGAATCTTCCGGTCTTCGAAGGCTTTCTCAATGTCGTCACCGAATTCCAGAAAAGAAATTACACCTCCGCAGCGGTTTAGCAGAACCTTCTCGACAATGGCATAATCCAGCGGAGGATCAACCGGGAAAAGCAGCCCGTCCAGGCCGTTCTTTTTTAAGTCGTCCAGAAGCTTGGTGATCATAATGAGGTAATACGGATTTTGAAGAGAAGGAAAAATAATGGCTACGAAGCTCGTCTTGCCATTGACAAGATAGGAAGCAATGTTGTTGGTTATATAGCCAACTTCTTTTGCTTTGGCTTTAACAGTTTCGATGGTTTTCTCGGAAATATCGGGACAATTCCTTAACGCACGGGAAACGGTGTTGACGGAGACACCGAGAGCATCGGCAATATCCTGAAGACGAACTGTTGTGTTTGACTTATCTCTCATAATTGGGTTCCTTTGTATTCTTATTTTCGTTTTTATGATAGCAAAATACAAGAAAAACAATGAACAATTTTCCTCTTTACATTATCGTTAATGCTAAGTAGACTGAAAAGTGCCGATGATAGCGAGGAAATTTGCATGAACACAAGAAAAACGGTCGGAATTGTCTGCCTCTTACCCTTCTTGATGGCAGGGTGTCAGAAGTCGGCCTCCGTCTCCAAGAAGTCGGATTCTGCCTCCTCAACGTCGGCTTCAACCTCGCAGGATAGCTCTGCGGTTTCATCCTCCTCTGCTTCGACCGAAGAGGATAAATCCGTGGATGTCGTCATCATGGCCGGTCAGTCAAATTGTCAGGGACATTCTGCCCTTTCTTATCTTTTGAAGGGAACCACTGAGGATCAGAGAGCCTTTTATAAAAATGGTTTTCCGAATACTCTGATTCGTTTCTACTGCAACGAGAACGATACCACCATCAATCAGGATTCCTCCTTCGTTCCTGTGAAGAAGGGAATGGGATACACCACCGATTATTTTGGCTTGGAGCTGGGCTTTGCCGAAGCTCTTCAGTCCAGTGGCAGGACACGGAAGACCTTTGTCATCAAATATGCCAAAGGCGGAACCTCTTTAGCCTTGGACTGGCATTCGACCTCGTCACGGTCTCAGGCCAGTCCTCTCTATCTCGCTTTTATTGCTTATATCAAAACAGCCCTGGATGATTTAGAGACCCAAGGCTATCTTCCGTTTGTTCGGGCCTTTCTTTGGATGCAGGGCGAGACGGATGGATCCTCTAACCAATATGGGGACTATTATGATTTGGAAAGCGCCTTAGTCAAAGACGTTCGACAGGAATTGGTAAGCTATCAACCAGCAGAAGGCATTCCTTTTGTCGATGGATTGATTTATGCCAATGCGGCTGCAGCCAGCCATTACGCCGAGATCAATGCCGCTAAACAAAAGGTTGCGGGAGATGATCCTTCAAAGAATTATTTAGTGGATACAACCGGGTTAGATTGGTCTAAAGAACCGGAAGCCAACCCCGATATTTATCATTTTGATGCTTTATCTGAGTTGGAATTAGGTAAGCGGTTTGCTCAGGTTCTCCTTGATAAACAGATTATTTAGTTTGCTTTTTTTATTAAATTGCTTCATAAAACTTGACAAAGCCACAATGAAAGGGCTTTAATAGTATTACTTTACCGGTAAAGTAAAGTAACACAGGAGGATCTTTATGAAAAAGACAGTGGGATTGTCTGTCGTTAGTGTGGCTTTTGCTTCGTTGATGCTGATGGGATTCCGGAATATTCCTGTTTTAAGAACAGATACTACGGCTCTCATTTCGTTACCTACCACCGTCACCACCATTGAGGATTTGGCCACCATCAAAGTGGGCGACACGTTAGCTCTGACGTTGGCTTCCGAAGGCATCACCTTAACCAGTTCGGATGCTACTGTTGCCAGCGTTTCAGACGCCGGCGTTGTCACGGGTTTGAAATATGGAAGAACCGTCATCAAAGCTGTTAAGGATACCGCCGAGACTGATATTCCTGTCATTGTCACTCGGACGATTACGAATTCTTATATTTCTCAGGCAAACAATCTTCCGGCTAAACAGGGCGATAGCAATCTTTTTCTTTATTCCACGACAAATGGTGATATTGAAGCGGATGTCGGAGCCGGATTGGCCAATCTTGCATTGATGGCTGATTCTACCTACACAGCGGTCAATGGCTGGTGGGATAATACCACGTTCGTCAATTCCGAGCGTGTCCATTCCGCTGGTGTCGGTGCCATGTCCTTTAAAGCTCCTTCCAATGGTACTTATACCCTCGATTATGAAGCTTGGCTGCAGACGAGCATCCGCAAGGATGCCAATTATTCTACTTGGACCGTTGATGGGTTCTCGACCGGTATTGCAAAAAAGGATAAAACGGGTGCTTATTCGGTTCTTTATTCGGATATCGGAACCAAGGACAGCGTTGTCACGGATGCTACCCGTATTCAGTTGGGTGAAGAAAGCGTCGAACTTGTCAAAGGCGAAGAGCTGATGTTCTTCTGGGCATCGAACGGCAATGGCGATGCCGATGAGATTTATACCAAGTGCACCATTGAGACGGTGAAGACCGAGACTTATACGGGAACGCTTGCCTTTGATGCAGCCCTTCCGCTGATCGATGATGCCGGTCTGCTTTATGTCGGTAATACGACGACCCTCAATGCCGGCTTCAAAGGTCTGACCTATGCTTCGAGCAATACGGCTGTTGCCACCGTTGATGACAGCGGCGTTGTGACAGGCGTTGCTACCGGCACGACCGTTTTAACAGCAACGGATGGAACGACAACCGGAACATTGGTTCTTGCCGTCAAGACGCCGATGGGAACAGATGAACCGATTTATTCTCAGAAAACAACGTTGCCTACGAAACAGGGCGAGAATAATATGTATGTCTATTCCGATACCGGCGGTGATATCGAGTCGAGCGAAGATACCATTAAGACAAAGCTTGCCTCTCTGCCGCTGGAAGCGGATTCTGCCTACACTGCCGGCAACGGTTGGTGGGATGAGAAGAACTTCCTGAATACAGAACGTATTGGTCTGAGAGGAACGGGCGGTCTGGCATATGAAGTTCCGGAAGACGGCCATTATCGGACGGATTACACGGCGTATCTAAATCATGATATCCGTGTCAATGCTTCCTATCTGACTTGGGATGTGGATGGCTATTCTGTCGGTGTCGCCCGCATCAACAAAGCGGATGGCTCAGTGACTTTGATTCATTCCGATATCGGGACCAAGGAAAGTGTCCATGCCGACAGCACCCGTATTCTGAATCAAGAGCTGGTTACCGAAGCAAAGAAGGGAGATCGTCTGATCTTCTGGTATTGCACCAATGGCAATCAGTCGTGCGATGAAATCAATGAAACGTTTGCCGTTCAGCGGACGTATTTGGAAGGCGATGAAAAGACGATTGGAATCCAATTGGCTGCCGATAATAACGCTCATGTTGCCATCGGAAGCACGTTGACTGTCACGAAGACCCTCACCAACTATGTTGATCAGGCACAGACCTGGACCTCTTCCGATCCTACGGTGGCCACCGTTGATGCCAATGGTGTTGTTACCGGACTTAGCTTTGGCTACAGCAAGATCACCTTGACCATCAGCAAATGGTCTGCTTCCCTCTATGTCTTTGTTGATGGTGCCTACACGTATGATAAGAAGACGGCAGGTGTCTTTGCTATTCCTCTACCCACCGATGCCTTTGATGGCACGATTTCGGTCACCATGGATGGCAATGAAGTTCCTGATAAGTATTTGACGAAGGCCTCGCCGAGTCTGTCATTCTTAGAGGCTTATATGCTGACGTTGAGCCTGGGAGATAAGAACGTCTCGGTCACGACAGCTAACGGCACACTTTCGTTTGTTCTGACAGTCATGCAGAGCCCTGCGGATCCGGTCTCGACTTCTCCGTCCACTTCGACATCCACCTCGACGTCGACTCCGACTTCGACTTCAACAGAGACTTCGGCCTCGGCGTCGGCTTCGACCAGTGTGGCACCCAGCACGGCTGCCTCAACCGCTGCTTCCACCGCTACCTCGACTTCCACGGGAACGTCAACTTCCACCAACACGAACAAGAATAGTGCTTTGATTCCGACCATTATTGCCATCTCCTGTGTTGTCGGCGTTGGTCTCATCGTTGGACTGGTCATTCTTCTCGTCAAGAAATTCAAGAAATAATGAAACAACATACTAGAACTCTTTCGCTGTTGCTTTTGCTTTCCCTTCTTTTCCAAATTTCCGCTTGCCATACCGTAACGACTAAAGATTCCGCCTCAGGTTCTGACTCAGTAACTACCTCTTCCTCGTCGCTTTCCTCGGCGGATTCTTCCCAGCCGGTAGGTGAATTGACGGATACCGGATTTGACCTTAGCGCTTTCCCGACCGAATATGTTCAATACGATCTTGTTGATACGAGCCTGATCAAAGTAAAAAAGACCGATGAGAAGGGCAATGTTTTTACTTATCCTTTAGACTCCGACTCTGTTTCCGGAATTGATAACATCACTTCCAAAGTCGGTGTAAAAAGCTTTTCTCTTCACTACCACTCCCTTTCACAGGGGGTCCCGATTACGACCTATTATTCAGAAGATGAGTATAACGAACCTTATCGGAGTCAGTTCCATTACAGCAAGAAGAAGGGCTGGATCAACGATCCCAATGGTTTAGTCTACAATTCCGTGACCGGTGAGTACCACATGTATTATCAGGATGGACCCCGGATGGGATCAGATCCCAATAATTACTGGTCGAAGCGTTCCTGGGGCCATGCCGTCTCCACCGATTTGATTCATTGGCGTGAAGTCGGCATTGCGATTGCTCCCGAAAACGATGGCTTTGGTGATATTTGGTCTGGCTGTTCCGTGGTTGATGTCGATAATACCTCGGGCCTTTTCAGCTCAACCTCTCTTCCTAAGGAACGTCTGGTTGCCCTCTATTCCGTTACACGTCCTCAGCAGCAGTTTTGCATGGCATTCTCCAACGATGGGGGCTATACCTGGACCAAATATTCCGGGAATCCGATCATTGATAACAGCAAAGCTCAGTGGGGCGGAGGTTTCCGTGACTGCAAATGCTATTGGATGAAGGATAGTCAATGCTGGCTGATGGTTACCGCTGGCGAAGGCGGCATGAGGATTTTCACATCAACGAATCTGACCTCGTGGACACTGAATTCCCAAATTCTCGACAAAGACGGCAACACCGTTGGCAAGGAATGCCCCATGCTGATGGGCCTGCCGGTAGACGGCGTGGCGGCCAACACCAAATATGTGCTTTCGGATGGTGGGACCTATTACTATGTCGGCTCCTTGGCTAAGAATTCTTCCGGCAATTATGTATATACCATTGAATCCGATAAGCAGGTCTTCAATGCCGGCCAAAAAAACTACGCCACTCAGGACTGGACCATTCTTGATTCCGATCGCACTGTCCTGACCAGCTGGATCATGGATTACTATATGGGAACGGATGCCTCTTTGACCCCAAATCGTCCTTGGGAAGGTTTGATGGGCTTACCGGTCAGTGCCTCCTTAAAGACCATGAGCGATGGCACGATTCAGCTTTGCACGGAACCAGTGAAGGAACTTGACTCACTTAAAGGCGAAGAAATTTTCTCAGCGGAGGATTTCCTTCTGGATAAGAATGCGGACAATATCCTGGATGCCGTCCATGATACGACCTTTGAGATTGATACTTCCGTTTACGTTGGCAGTGCTCCTGATGCCAACAGTGAATTTGGTTTTGAAGTCCGCAAAGGATCAGCTCAGTCAGCGATTATCTCCTACAAGCCAGCGACTAGAACACTGACCGTTGACCAAACTAACAACCTTGTTGCGAATTATAAAGATGAATGCGTTTTATCTTCTCTTCCTGATGATACTTTGAAGTTAAAAATCGTTGTTGACTGTGGAGCTATTGAAGTCTATGCCAATCAAGGGGAAAAGAGTATCACCACGATTAATTTCCTTCCTGATGCCAGCAACTCAATGGTCTTCTATCAGAAAAACATGGAGTGCTATTTTGACACTCTGACGATTACCCATCTTAAGAGCATTCTTCACAAAGAGTCCTAATTCGGATAACGGGACAGGTGGACATCATACATCTGATCCACTTTCCCTGTGTCTTCCGAATGAAGTGACTTATGGATGATGTCGTCGACGGCTCCCTTGGCCATACCGTCCATATCGACACCGATACTATCGATCGGTAGGACGATGTGATAACATCCGAAAAGATCATCATAACCTGCGAGCGGAATGGTGATCTTTTTGTTTTCTGTCAGGAGTTGCTGCTTGATTTCAATAGCGAGGTGGTCACTGTAGCAGAAAAGGCCATCAAAAGCCTTTGCCTGGTATTTTTGGAGAATCAAAGGAACTGGTGAAAAACGCCATCGGGAAATCACTAAAGGGGTTAATCCTGCCTCTGCCAAAGCTTTGGAAAAACCTTGAAGACGTCGGGTATTTGTTTCATCAAAGCTGTTGGTGGCATAAGCGGGATTCCGGACCTTCTTTTCAACAAAATACCGGCCAACCAGATAGCCGCCTTTTTCATCATTGCCATAGAAACAGTCAAGGGTGGGATTCTCTCGCTTCATACCGACGACCGCCACCGGAATCTGACGCTGAGCAAAGCGAGCAGCAAAGGAATCGGCGATTTCGATGAAGGAGATGACACCAATGCAACGGCTTTCCAAAATTTCTTCAGCAGTTTCTTCGTTGATACGATAGTTGGGGCAAAGGAAAAGAGAAGCATAGTAGCCCTGTTCTTTGGCATACGTAAAAACCTTGTCACACATAACGGCAAAGATCGGATTATAGATGTTCGCTAAAATGACTGCGATATGATTAGTTTTTCCTTGTTTGAAGGAGATGGCGAGATTGTTCTTAACGTAGCCTTTTTTCTGAGCTAAATCACGGACTTTCTTTTTGGTCGATTCCGAAATATCGGGGCAGTCTCGGAGAGCCCGGGAAACGGCGTTTTTCGAAAGATGAAGTTCATCAGCCACGTCCTGTAGGACGACGTTCTTTTTTGTCATCAAATCAATATACCATAAAATTGACCAAAAAACGCCCAGGGAACTATTAATTATTGGCCTTTCTGACAAAGATCAGTTCTTTTATTGACTTTCCCTGAGAAAAGCCAAATCCCAAAAAATAAT
>LAHS01000194.1_pt1 | contig 142383 bp, 110 predicted proteins | sample 329651 | NCBI WGS metagenome assembly LAHS01 (sample SAMN03275699, study PRJNA271635) | activated sludge metagenome | isolation source: sample C-1 Sludge from hydrolytic chamber (first chamber) of Anaerobic...
GAGTATTGGAAGTTAGTTTAGCTACATAAGACGTGGCCAGATAGTTATAAGGGCCGGTATAAATGCAATTGGTATCTGTGTTTATCACAGAAGTCGTTTCCACTTTTGTGGCCTTGATGATGTTTTCTTTAGCGCTTGCGACAATGACACTGGAAAGATTGGATTCCAGGGCCTCCATATTGCCGTTAAGCTTTTCGGCCGTCAGTCCTGAAGAAGATGACGATGAGCAGCCCATAAGAGAAAAAGCCGCAATAGAGACTAATAATGTTAATAAGGCAGTGTGTTTTTTCATATTTATCTCCTATTTGATTAACATTATATCATTTATTGTTTATTATGCCCTTTTACTTATTCTTTGGCATATTATGGTGTCTGCCAATTCTTTGTTTTCATAAGGCGTGGATTTTTCTTAATAAGAAGGCACGTGGAGCTTGTAATAAGGGAATCTATGTGCAGAAACATTGTTCTTAATATGACAAAGTGAATGCTTTGAATGAAAAATAACGCAGTTAATGTTTAATTCTTGCTTATTTGACGGCTTGTCCGCTTCCTCGGAGATTGAAAACGGAGCGGGAAAAAGAGAAAATATAAAAAGCAAACAAGATATATGGAAAAAGAAAGCAAAAAAACAGTCTTCTTAAAAGAATTCCTGCCGTTCATCATCTGTCTTCTTATTGGTTTGGGTTCTTTTGCCATCTCTTTCACAAACCAAAACATTCTTCCGCATTACTCTATGTGTTTTGCTTATATAGCCACAAGTGCGGTTCCAATGCTTATTTTTGTCCTTTTCCGTTTCCGCGTGGCCCCGATGATGAAAATCATCCTTTATGTCTTTTCGCTGATGTCCCTCTTGCTGGCTAACGTTTATAACTTCTACGAACTTTGGGATAACTATGATACTTTTCTCCATTTCCTGTCCGGGCCGATCTGCTGTTTGAGCTTTTTATATCTGCTGACCATTTCCGGCGGGGCTAACAAGCTTAAAGACTGGCTGGTGGGCTTTATTTCTCTGTTTGTTGAGTTGGGCTTTGGGGCTTTCTGGGAAATCATCGAGTATTTCTTGGATACTTTTAATAACAACAACAGCCAGCACTATGTTGAAGAGGGTGTCGTGGATACAATGCACGATATTCTAGCGGAAGCCATTGGCGGCTGCGCTTTTGTCCTGCTTATGTATCTTGATTGTCTGCTGAATAAGAGACGGATTATGGATGTCGTCTACCGTCAGTTATCGGTATATACAAAATACGATTACAGGCTATCAAGACAAAAAACCGTTGGTGAACAATAAATGCGCTCCTGATTCAATAGAAACTTCGAAGGCGGTCTTGAAAAGGCAAGCGCAACATATTGACATCCATCAATATAACGTTTAATATATTCACGTAAATCAATATGAGGCTTCTATATGGAAAAAGATGAATTGCTGAAGAGGGTGGAAAGCTTAGCGGACGCAACGCGGCTGGAAATCATAGAGCTGTTATCTCAAAATGGCGAGATGTGTGCCTGTGAGCTTTTAAAAAGGCTTTCTATTGCCCAAGGAACTTTATCTCATCATATGAAGGATCTTACTTCTTCTGGGATTGTCAGTTACCGAAAAGAAGGCAAATGGTGTCATTATGTTTTAAACGCTGAGGCAATATGCGATGTAACTGATTACCTTAACGCTCTTTGCTGCCCGGGTCAGTCCCCAAAATCTTGCAGCTGCCAAAGTAAATAAGCCTGATTAATGAAGAGCTGAAATAGGAAAGGAGTTTTTATCGTGGAAGAAATTAAGGAAAATGCAGAAACGAGCCAAGAGAAAAAATGGTATCAAAGACCTTGGCTTTGGTGGACGATAGGCGCCATTTTGTTTTTAGTCGCTTTGAACGTTACTCTAGGACTCACAATCGGATGGGATAAAGCCAAAATTCCATGGGATTTTTTAAGCGACCAGGTTCTTGGCATGAAATGGCTTAATTACATCTTGGGATTGGCCGTAACGGGGATTGGCGGTTCTTTTGCTGAGGATTCTTGGCAGTATCGCATTGAGAGTTCAGTTCAGTTTTTCATCTATGACTTTATTAAGATTGGCATCTTACTTTGTTTTCTTATTTTTCTCGTGTCTTATATTCAGTCATATTTCCCGCCCGAAAGGACTAAGAAGATACTTGGGAAGTTTCATGGCATTGGAGCTAACATCATCGGAGCTTTACTTGGTACGGTGACGCCATTTTGTTCCTGCTCTTCAATACCTATTTTTATAGGGTTTACTCGTGCAGGCTTATCCAGCGGCGTGACTTTTTCCTTCTTGATATCTAGTCCGCTCGTTGATTTGGGATCATTAATGCTTCTTGTAGGCTTTTTCGGATGGCCTATTGCAATAGCTTATGTTTTGGTTGGGCTCATCATCGCTGTCGTTGGAGGAACGATTATCGAAGTGACCGGAATTGGGAACCAGGTTAAAGATTTTGTTAAAGCCGGGTCTTCAGCTGTCGATATTGATGAACTTGAACTAAGCCGGAAAGACAGACTTATTTATGCAAAAGACCAGATGTTGGGGACTTATAAGAAAGTCTTCTGGTATGTCGTTATTGGCGTAGCCATCGGAGCAATTATCCATAACGTAATTCCAGCTGAATGGGTTGAGAATGCCTTAGGCGGGAATAAATGGTACGGCGTTTTGGCTGCTACTTTTGTAGGCGTGCCAATGTACGCCGATATTTTTGGAACGCTGCCGGTCGCGGAAGCTTTGTATGCGAAAGGGGCGGGCCTAGGAACAGTTTTAGCCTTCATGATGAGCGTGACCGCGCTTTCGCTTCCTTCCCTTATTATGCTTTCAAAAGCCGTTAAACCGAAGCTCCTTGGCGTCTTTATTGGGGTTGTAGTCTTCGGGATCATTGTTATCGGATACTTATTCAACGCTTTCGGGTATCTCCTGATTTAAGAGATATTTGAAATAAATTAAAGCAAGAAAAAGGAGGTATTTACCATGAAAATTCAAGCTTTAGGATGTGGATGCAAACGGTCGACAGCCAATTTCGAAGCCGTTAAAGAGGCGGCTAAAGAACTTGGGATCATCGACGAGGTTGAGTTTTACAAAGATTCGGACGGAATTTTGGCTATGGGAATTATGTCAACTCCGGCTCTTGTTATCGATAACAAGATTTATTCAATGGGGCGAGTCCTCACCGTTGAACAAGCCAAAGAAATCCTGCAGAAAGCGCAGCTGAACAATAACCGCTCCTGCTGCAAATAAGCGCCGCAGATTATATATTTTTGCCTGCTGATTCTTTTTGCAGCAGGCTTTTTAAGACAACAGGAAAATCTAATTAATCTAAGTTTCTTATTTTCTGATTTCCTTGAAGAAATCAGTGACAATCTGTCCGCATTTTTCGTCTTTTATATAGTGGATTTCAACCCCGTCGACACTCGGGGAAACTCCATAGTGCGTAAAGGCGCCTTTTTTAACATCTAAGGCAGCGAAGTAGATGCTTTTTACATGAGAGTTAATTAAGGCTCCTAAGCACATTAGGCAAGGCTCAAGAGAAATATAGATGCGGCAATTTGAGAGATTCTTAGTCTTCAGGATTTTAAAGCCTTCTTTTAAAACCATCATTTCCGCATGTTCGGTCGGATCGGTGTCTTTTAAGGAAGCGTTATGGCCGGAAGCGATAATCTTTCCTTTTTCGTCGACTAAAACGGCTCCGATCGGAGTTTCATTTTCTTTAAAAGCCTTTTGGGCTTCCTGATAAGCTAAAGCGAGATATTCTGTGTCGGTCATAAATCCTTTTGATTATAACTGAATAAACAGGCAAAAGAAAAACCACCGCACATGGAATCCTATCTTAAGGCTGCTTCCTTCCGGACCTGACCTGGTTCGTTAAAACGCCATCGCGATGGCGACTTAATTATATATGAGAAAAGGAGTAGGCACAACTTTTTAAAAGAGAAAACCTGCCGTTTTAACCTTTTAAAGGCGGTCTTGTAAGTTAAAGAAGAGGAAACGATTTTAATATTGGAGCAGTTTTTCAGGCTTAAAGTACCTATTAAATATATAATTTTAACGTTAGGTTGTATAATGAAAACACAGAAAAACCGATAACAGGAAAGTTAAAGCATGTTTAATTTGATTCTGGCCGGGGCTCAATCCCAGGTCGACTACATCCCTTATATCGTCATCTGGTCTGTTCTGATTGTTGTCGGAACGGTCTCTTTTGCTGTCGTTATTCACTATACCCGTCGCTTTTTCTTCTATAAAGCTGTCCAGATGTTTTATAACGACGGGAAGAAGAAATACAAAGAAAGACGCTTCTATAAAATCGGGACTTTAGTCGAAGTCGATAAGCTTTCGATTTTCAAGAGATATAAGAATGTCAAAGCTGTCTCGATAACTTCTGAAGGCGAAATCTCTAAAGGCAACCTGCAGGCTTTCATAATGCCGGACCGCGATGTCACCATCTTCTTTAAGACACAGGAAAAGAAGAGAGACGAAGAAGTTTTCGATTTGGGATCCAAGAAGCTGACTTTGTCTTTGCCTAAAGAAGTCAAGGATTTCTCCGATTCGCTTATCCGTCCTCTGCTGCTGCTTTCAATTCAGGATATTATCGACCACGTCGAGGAATCTAATTCGCATCCTGACAAGATCCCGCTTTACAATTCTTATAAATATGGACAAATCGAAAACCGCGAAGTGGCGGTTTTATATAACGGCAAGCAAGTCTATGGCTTAGCCATCTGCTCCGAAGCGGTTTTTAAGCTTATTCTCCGCATCGATGATTCTTACGTCCGCCATCAGCTGGAAGATATTGATACGGCCAGCAAGCAGAAAGGTGATATCTGGTCGTTTGTCTTGGACACGACTTTCACTTCAGTCCAAAGAGTCTATGACATTTTAGACCGCGCTTATACTTATGTTCTCTTAACTGACTTTGTTAAGACGGTTGAAGGATATATCCGCAAGGATGAAGAAGGCGATCGCTATAATTCGCAGATTCTTGCTTACAACGAAGAGATTTCTCGCAGCTTTGACCCTGTTTTCGACCGTGTTATCATCGAAGGCCAGAAGTACAAGGATCAGTTGGTGCAGCTGTTCTTAAGAGAAAAGAGATTGGATGTTCCGTTTATTACGCCTAAAGACCTCATTTATGAGGAACTGGAGAAAGTCGATGAGCAGATGTTAGCGGATCAGGCCGATCAATTCCTCAAGCCGGAATTCCTCGATACCGAGAAAGACCAAGCCTCGGATGAGATTCAGCCGGATGTCATACCTGATATTCACGAAGCTCTTTCCGATCTGCTGCCTGTCAGCCCGACCAACCTCAAGTTGGACGATTTGATTGCGTATATCATGGCTCGCAAAGATATGGTTTCGCTGACTATCGATCTTTCATCCGATTACAGCCAGGAGCCGACGACCATGAAATTCCTGAAAGAATACTTTGCCTTAATCAACAAAGGCAAGTTCGCTTACAACCTAAACTTCCGCTTTGATCCGAAGAAGATTGATGCGATTGCTAAAGTTCACCCGAACATCGTGCATGTCCGCAACGGCGAAGATATGAAGTGGTTCCGTGTCGCCTTGGATCAGACATTCACATCCATCGATGAACTTTATAAGATTATTGTGGCTTCTTATGAGTTCACGAAAGAGGAGTATTACGCTTCCGATGAGACTTTGGATAGAGAAGCCGAATTCAAGCCAACTCGTTATCGTCCACGCATTTAATTGATATTATATAAGGAATAAAGCGCCTTCCTAAGAACAGAGGAAGGCGTTTTCATTTTCTTACAAAGATTTATCAAGGCTAAAATCAGCCATATATAAAGCCTTTTTGCTTGTTTTTGGCTTTTTTTGTTAATGAGACCTTTAAAAATCGGAAGAAAAACATTACAATATCAAACATTAGAACGTTTTGTTCATAATGAAGGAGAAACTCAACAATGAAAACATCAAAGAAGGGTCTTTTAGTTATCGGCTCTCTGACTGCAATGCTCTTGGGTGCATGCGGTGGGGAAAGTTCGGTATCTTCCGTTACTTCGAGCAGCGGTTCATCGCTTAATTCAATGACGACTTCAAGCGTTGGCTCGACCATTAGCGCCGATTCAAGCGAAGTCACCTCTAGCGTCGATAGCAGCAGTTCGTCATCCGTCTCTTCAGAAGCGGTGGCGACAGTTGATGCCGACGGCGCAGATACTTTTAAGTCGGTTGATGATGCGGACGCCTTAAGCGCCGCTAAGCAGATTGTCGATACGACTTCTACGGACGGATATGATGCCGGACGCAATGTCTTCCGCAGTTTTAACACCAGATATTTGCCTTATTCTACCGCTCGTTATGCCACAGACGGTCATCCGACCATGCCTTCCCGCGGCAATTCGAAGATGCTCGTTGTTCCTGTCCTTTTCTCTGATACGACCAAAACAGCTGACGATAAGACAGCTTTCAGACAGGAAATCTATAAGAATTTCTTCGGGACCAACGATGAAGTCTATTGGAGATCGGTCCGCTCTTATTACTATGAGTCTTCTTATCATCAGCTTTATATTTCCGGCGCGGTCTCTCCTTGCGTCACGCTGCCGAAGACTTTTGATGAATATGCCGTTAAAACTGATGCCACGTATATCAACGCTTTCTTAGAGACTATCTATACGCTGCTGTTTACGGGCGACAATCCTATTTATAAGCTTTCCGATTTCGATTCGGACAACGATGGCGTCATCGACAGTGTCTATATGGTTCCTGATTCGGTTATTAACCATGATAAAGGAGCTATTGGCTGGGCTTTTACTTCGGTTCATATTAATTCCCGCTACGCTTCGAAAAGAATCCCGGCTTTAGGCACCTATGCTTGGGCCAGTGTCAACTTCATGACTAACCAAGGCGGCTCGGTTAATTATCCTGATGCCCATACCTTCATCCATGAATCTGGCCATATCTTAGGCTTGAACGATTACTACGATACTGAGAGCAAATACAACAAGGCCGCCACTTCGAACATGCAGTGCAACAACATCTGCGACCATGAGTCTTATTCAAAGTATCTCTGGGGCTGGACTTCGCCGAAGATTGTTTCTGATAAGAATACGGAAGCGACTAAGGAAATTGAACTGAAGCCTTTCGAGGATTCGGGCGACACTCTGATTGTCGGAGCGGGCTTGAACGGAACCTCTTTGGATGAATATCTGGTTATTGATTACTACACTCCGACCGGCTTGAACAAAGCTGATTCCGACCACTGGTATGAATCTGAAAGCTGGCGCGGCATTCAGGGCAGCGGCATCCGTATCTGGCATGTCGATAAAAACATCAATGTTGCCAAGCTGGTTAAGACTGATACGAAGACCACAACCACTTATTTTGATCCGAACCCGGTTGATAAAGTTGAGACCGTGACGGATGCGACCACCGGTGAAAAAACGATTCCGGAAGATGTGACCTGCCAGGTTGCCTCTGAAGATACCACCGCTGATTTCTATGTTTCCTATACGACCAATTCTTCGTCTTCTTCAGATACGAAGTCTTGGGATACGCTTAATGCAGAAACCTCTTTGTTCTACATCAGGCCTGAGCTGGAGCTTATCCGCAAGGACAGCTTCGATAAAGGCTATTCTGAAAATAATGCTCCGACTACGGCTTCTTTATTTGTTGAAGGCGACACTTTCGGCGCGACAACTGATAATTGGAACGGCTTTAAGTTCTATTCGCTGACAGAGAATGTCGGCTACGATCCGACTGATGCCACAATTGCGGCAGCTGGGCATTATGCTCTTCCTTATTCGATTAAGGTTGAATCAGTTGGCGACACTGCCAAATTGCTGCTTACTAAACTAAGCTAGTCTTCTTTCTTCTTATATATGTATGGCGGGTCTTAAGGGGCCCGCCTTTTTTCTGGCTTAACTTTTCAGAAGATGTGATACTATTAAGTGCAATGGAATTAGAGGATTGGCAGAAGCACCTTATCGTCTGGGGAATCGTCTCTGTTGTGGAGATTGGTCTTTTCTGCCTCTGTTTTTTTGTTAAGGGAATATATTCCGTCTACGGCTGGGAAGACGCTTTCTTTATTTCCGGAGTGGTGATGGTTTTGGTGGGCCTATTGATCCTGGTGACGTTTTATGGGGCGTTTGATATTTTCATATACGGCTTCAGCTCTGTTTTTTCCCATATGAATCCTAATCCTGAGCATGTCCGCAAAGATAAAGATTATTATTCGTATATACAAAGGCGACAATTGGAAAGGGAAGACAAGAAGCCTTATTTATGGCCTTATTTTATTGAGGGCGGCGTCTGTCTGCTGGTGTGGCTTATTCTTGCTTTAGTCAGCCAAAGCCTCTAAAAGAGAGAAAGATGTTTTGCTAAGCACTTTTCTGAAAGCGATTTCATAAATTTCGAAAACGGCTATAAATCGAAAAATTTAGGGTTTTTGATGCTTTTTTGTATTTTTACGTTATTTTTTTGTAAAAAAAGTCTTGACACTTATTGAGAATGCGTTAAAATGTTTTCATATCTTGAAAGGGGAAACCATATCTATGAACAAGAAAAAGTCAGTTTTGATTTCTGCGTTTGCGGTAGCGGCTCTTAGTACAGCACTCGCGTCCTGCGGTGCTAATAAGACCTCTTCTGCCACTTCTGTTGCAAGTTCTGAAACAACGAGTTCTAATTCTATCGTTGATTCCGAATCATCTTCTATTGATGATTCCGAGGTCACCAAGAAAGCCACTGGTGCTATCTCTTACGTCGGCGAGGCTTATGCCGAAAAGACCAAGATTCTTGGCAAACTTGAAAAGTATGCCATCAACCACAATTTAACTGGTCTTCCGCTTTACGAAAACGGCGGTTATGCGATGTATAACGATCGTGTCGTCAAAGGCACTGATTCGTATATCACTAACTACGGCTTCGGTATTTTAAGAGAAGGCAACATCGCTGCGGCGATGTCGGCTGAAACTGTTACCGATTATCAGTATTACTATCATGATTACGATGTTTCTGATGCTGGCACGATCAACGCTTTGAACTCTGATAACTCTCAGGTTTCAGATCTTTACGGCAACATCTCTTCTGGCTACTTCGGCTCGAAGATGAATTCCGCTAAGGATGGCTACGATTGGTACGGCGTCCTTTCCACTAAGAAAGGCCCTTCGGCTGTTAAGGATGATGGCACGGTTGTTCCTTATGAGGATGCAGGCGTTGCTACTACTTACAGCACCTGGCGTGTCTACGTCAGAACGGGCGAAAAAGGCGGCGTTGCTTACTCCACTCTTTCCACGAAAGCGGATCGTGCGGCCTACAACGGCACTTATGCGACTCTTGACGACTATGTCAATGCCTATAAGGTCCTCTTGAACGCCAAGAACGGCTACTACAGAGGCTCTGAATTAGCTTCTAAGACTGGCAAGTCTGGCTTTGTCGGCATGGCTGATTATTATAAGGCTACGGCTGAAGGCGACACTTCTGATGAAGCAAAGGCTGCTTGGAAGAATGTCGGCATTAAGTCCGGCACGGATACCGATGGTGATTATATTGATTTCACCTTCTTATCCCCGAACACCAGATTCTACGCTATGTATTATCTGGCTGATGGCCTCTATGAACCTATTCCGTCTTCGTTCTTCAACTTAGTCGGTGCGGATAACTACGGCAAATGGTCTTCTGATCTTTCCTATTCTCCGGTCGATAACATTCTCTCTGTTGGCCCGTACACTCTTGAGAGCTGGACCACTGATCAGGTTATCACTTACAAGAGAAATGCTAACTGGTATGAAATCAAGGCTGATTCGTCGCTTTACAGAATCAAAGGTATTCATACGGCTATTATTTCCGCTATGGCTTCCGATAAGACTGCGGCCTTCAAGGAATTCTTAGCTGGAAAACTTGATTCTTGCAGTATTCCTGATGACTATATCGCCACCTATGCTTCTGATACCCGTGCTGTTAAGGTTCCTGGTTCTTCAACCTTCAAGCTTAACATCAACTCTACTACTCAGGAACAGTGGAACTCTCTGTTCGGCACGAATGGCACCATTAAGAAATCTTCTGATGATGCTTACAAGGTCAAGCCTTGGATGTCTAACTCCAACTTCCTTAAGGGCATGATGTTCTCTATCGACCGCAACAACTTTGCGAAGACCAGAGGCGTTATTCCTTCAATCAACTACTTTGCTGATGCTTATCAGTCTGACCCTGAAAATGGTATTTCTTATAACACCACAGCTGAGCATAAGGCGGCTGTGAACAGCTTCTGGGGCGATACGGTTTCCACTTATGGCTACAACCTTTCGATCTCTGAGTCCTTCTTCAAGGATGCTATCTCTGAACTCGAAACGGCGAAGGCTATTCCGGATGATGGCAAGCTCACGATTGATTGCTGGTGGATGTATACCTATATGATCACCAACTTCGGCGATGAAATCGGCGGCTATATCCAGGATGCGTTCAATGCGGCTTCTAAGGCTTTGGGCAAGACCTATACTCTGACTTTCAACAACCAGGCCGTCACGACTTGGTCCGATGTCTACTATAAGCACTTGATGATTGGTCAGTTCGATTTGGGCTTTGGCTCTATTTCTGGCAACACTCTCGATCCGCTCAACTTCATGGAAGTTCTGAAGTCCAATAACTCTTCGGGCTTCACTCTTAACTGGGGTCCGGATACTTCTTATGTTGATACGGGCTCCGACAAGCTTGTCTACGATGGCAAGATCTGGTCGTATGATACGCTCTGGGCTGCGGCTGATTCCGGCGTCCTGGTCAAGGATGCTGTCCAGCTTCCGCCGTGCGTCATCTCCTTCGGCAAGTACACCAAGAACGCCGATGGCACTGCTACCATTACCTTCACTTATCAGGATGCGAAGTCTATCTACGCTGATGAGCCGGGCATTGGCGACAATGACAAACTCTCCTTCAGCGTCATCAACTTCTGGTTGCAGTCTATGAACAGCTCGGCTGATGATATTGAAATGACCGCCAAAGGTACTTCCTTCAGCGATGATTTAAAGGGTAACCTCGTCTCTGGCTCTTATGATGCCGCGACCGGCTTAGTCACAATCACTGTTACGGCTGATGTTGCGACCGCTATGGAAGCTGATGGCTTTGTCTTCTGGGGCGTCTACGGAACGATGACGATTGATGGCGTTACTGGTGCTTTCAACACCTACACCTACTTCGAAGTTCCGACCTCTACTGATTCCAGCTCTTCAGCTGCCTAGTCTGATCCGTTAAGTTAAAGCCTTTAAGCAGTACCAGTCCTAACAGGCTGGTACTGCTTGTTTTTTTACTCGGATTTATGCAATAAAAAATACATAAAACCAGCAACAATCTGTTGTTTTTAACTTTTTTTGCTAAAAAACTCCAAAAATTGTTCTAAATAAAATTAATAAATTGAAACTGCAGGTTGAGTTTTTTCTTTCTTCCGTTTTGCCTCAACTGGTTTCATTTTTCGGCTTTTTAAGCAAAAACCATGTTTTTAATAGGTAAATTTGGCTTGGGTTATTGTGTGGTATTGACACGTGTGTTAAGATATTTAAGACTCAATTCACGATAGAGAAATTGACGATAAGGGGTTATTCAAAATGGCGAAATACACTATAGAAAGAATTCTTCTGGCGTTGCTGACAACTTTTATAATTCTCACTTTAACATTTTTCCTGATGTATTTGATGCCTTTTACGCTTCCGCTGGGCACTGATACGCAGAAACTTGCTTATTATTTCCACCAAGTTTCTTTAGGCTATGTTGAGCAATATACTTCGGTTCAGTCGGGGCGCGCTTATTTGGACGTTCTGACTCAGAACCTTTCTTCGGGCTCCGTCACCTATTATTTCTACCGTGTTTCCTCTTGGAAGCAGTACTGCTCTTGGCTGACCAACATCCTCACCAGGTTCGATTGGGGCACTTCAGTCAAGGTTCAGGAAAACGCCTCCGTCACCGCCATTATCGGCTCTCGTATTTGGACGACAATCAAAGTTAACATCTGGCCGGTTTTGATTTCGGTTCCAACGGGCATTGGATTAGGAATCTGGGCTGCTTTGAAAAAGAACAAGATGACCGATCATATCATTTCCACGCTGATTATGATTTTCATTTCGGTTCCTTCTTTTGTCGTCATTACTTTCCTGCTTCTGATTTTTGCCTATAACACGAAATGGCTTCCGACGAAATGGCCGACTCCGATGGAAGTCAGCGTCAATCCTTCCTTGGGCGTCAAAGCTTATATCATTCCGACGATGGCCCTGTCTTTTGGCTCCATCTGCGGCTATTGCCGTTTCACCCGTGCGGAACTGACGGAAGTTATGTCTTCTGACTTCCTCCTGCTGGCTCGCACTAAGGGTTTAACCAAGACCCAGACTATTACGCGCCATGCGTTAAAGAACGCGATGGTGCCTATTCTTCCTTCAATCTTAGCTGAAGTCATCGGCTTGTTAGGCGGCTCGATGATTCTCGAGCAGATCTATCAGATTCCTGGCGTTGGCAAACTTTATGTCGATTCTATTTCCCAGGCTGATTACAATCTGCTGATGGCTGATATGGCTTTCTATACTGTCATCGGCCTGCTCTCTGGTGTTTTCCTCGACCTTTCTTACGGATTTATTGATCCGCGCATTAGAATGGGGGCGAAGAAGTAATTATGGAACAGAATAATATGAACAGCGAAGAATATACTTTTGTTAACGATAAGGAACAGAAGCAGGAAATTAAGATTAATCCTTCTGAAGATTTTAAGTTTGTTCAGGAAAATCAGACGCTTTCCGATGCCAAGTTCCAATCTAAGCCTACGACGTTCTTCAAAGATGCCTTAAGAAGGTTCGCTAAGAATAAATCTTCGGTTGTCGGTGCTGTTATTTTAGGCGTTCTTTTGCTGCTGACGATTATTATCCCGGTGGCTTCGCCTTATGAAGTTAACGCATCCTGCCCTTACGAAAAGAATCTTGCGCCAAAGCTTTTTGAGCGTGGCACGGGCTGGTGGGATGGCTGCACAGATAAGACGACAACCTGCAATTTCGACTGGGATGCTTATATTGCAGACGGAACTTATTCAGGCTTGCCGGCTGATATCGATCTCCGCGATATTGTTAACGGCACCGATGGAATCACTTATTCCAGAATCGGAGAGAACTTTACTGATAATACTTCTCTATATGCCCACGGAGGCTATGTCCGTCTTTCGGCCGCGGAAAATCAGGAACAGAATTCTGAAATCAATCTGCCGTCATATTCTTTCAACATCAAATCCAATGCTTATTCTTTCGCTGTCACCACTTCAGAGGTTTCGGAGACAAAGTCTTTTGCCGGAACGCAGGGTGAATACTCCATTTCTTTCGATTATAAGGATCCGGATGGAAACGCCAAATCTTTGACTTTAAAGGATTTTTCGGAATCGGTCGGTTCGTTTACTTATAACTTGGCTGATTACTATGCGGATTTAATCGATGGCACGTCCTTAGAGGGTACCACCCGTTCGGGTCGTTTCCTTATGAGCCAGAATGCTCATTTCTCCTTTAAGCTGAAACCGCATTCGGATGATAGCGCAAACCTTCTGATTAAGACGGCTGTCGTCACTTCTGATAATACGTTGGAAAAAGAAGGCCTGGCGGCTGTTTCCTCTTCTGATGCGAATAACGCTCTTTATAATTCGATTTGGAAATTGGCAAACGGCAACCGCAATCTCTTCCATGCGGATTATGTTCAGTGTTCTTTCCGTTTTGATACTTATTCGAATCACTATGGCGAATTCAAAAATTACGCCTTAGACGAAGTAAATTTGGAAAAGTACATTGCCGCCGGCTATTTCCAGGCGACCAGCGCTGATTTGCAGAAGCTTATGAAATCAAACTTCACGTCTTCAGATATCTCCACTTTCACTTCGAAGATGGTCTTATCGGCTTTAGGCGAAGAAGAATCGCCGGTTCGCATCGATTCGAATAATGCTTTCGTGGTTGGAACGACTTCGGCAGCCGGCAAAACAACGGTTTCCTTTACCTGCACGATTATCATGTATCGTCAGTTAGGCTACAAAGAAATGCCTAAGTTCCTGTTCGGCACTGATGGCAAAGGCAACGACTTGGTTAAGAAGACTTTCTCGGGCCTGCGCACTTCTTTGCTGTTAGGCTTAGTTACGGCTACGGTTTGCTTTATCTTTGGCTTATGCTGGGGTGCTGTCTCCGGCTATTTCGGTGGCTGGATCGATATCGGCATGGAAAGATTCTGCGAAATCTTAGGCGGCCTGCCTTGGATTGTCATCATGACGATAGCGATGATTCTCTGGGGGCAGACTTTCACTGTCTTTGCCTTGGCCCTGTGCTTGACCGGGTGGATGGGAACCGCGAGTATTACGCGCACTCAGTTCTACCGCTTCAAGGATCGAGAGTATATATTGGCTGCCCGCACTTTGGGCGCTTCCGATTTCAGGCTTATTTTCCGCCACATTCTTCCTAACGCCATCGGCACGATTATCACTTCTTCAGTTCTGATGATTCCGAGCGTCATCTTCTCTGAAGCGACGATTTCGTACTTGGGCTTAGGTTTAACTGGCTTAAATTCTTTGGGTGTTATTCTCTCCGAGAATCAGTCGAACATTGAGCTTTATCCGTATCTGATTATGTTCCCGTCTTCAATCATGGCTTTGATCATGATTTCCTTCAACTTGTTCGGCAACGGCTTGAGAGATGCGTTTAACCCGTCTCTGAAAGGGGAGGAGTAAACTTTATGGCAATTGAATTAACTGAAGAGCAGAAAGCTCTGATTGAGTCCGAAAACCAGGCTCTTGACGCTAAAGAGAAAGTCTTGGAAGTCAAGGACCTGAGAATATCCTTTAGAACTGATAACGGCAAGGTTCAGGCGGTCCGCGGCGTGTCTTTTGACCTTCATAAAGGTGAGACGCTCTGCATCGTCGGCGAATCCGGCTCTGGTAAGTCGGTCACTTCGAAGGCTATCATGGGGATTCTCTCCAATAACGCTATCATCGAAGGCGGTCAGATTATTTATCAGGGCGAGGATCTGCTGAAAATTTCCGAAGAGGAATTCCACCGTATCCGCGGCCATAAGATAGGCATGATTTTCCAGGATCCGCTTTCTTCGCTGAACCCGATTGTTAAAATCGGCAAGCAGATCATCGAAACCATGATGATCAACAAGAACCAGCTGAAGAATCGTTATAACGAGATTATTTCGCCGGAACTTACGGCTTATAAGAATGCCAAAGTCATCTGCAGCACTTCTGTCGACCACGCCAACTTTGTCCTTGCGGATTTAAAGGAAACGCAGAAGAAAGAAGCTGATAGTCTTCAAAACGAGATTAAGGCTTTAAAGCAGAAGGTTGCTCAGATGAGCAATCCGGCTTTTAAAGGCGACAAAGCGCCTTTAGAGGGCTTAAAGGCTGATTTAGCGGCCAAGGAGAAGAACTTAGGCGAAGTTAAGGCTAAGCAGGCTTCAGACTTAAAGGAAGCCGAAGCAGTCTGCAAGAAAGAATGCAACGAAGCTAAGGAAACGTATAAGAAGAACGCTCCGGCTTTGAAAGATAAACTGAACGCGAAAAAGCAGCAAGCTGAAAAAGAAGTCGCTGCTTATAAGAAATCTTTGGAAGATAAGCGCGATGCGGATTTAGCGGATTTGCAGAAGAGAAGAGAGGCTTATCAGATGTCGGAAGCCGATAAAGCGGCTCTGGCGGAACTGAATAAGAAAATCAAGCTTATTAACCTGAAATATTCAGCTTTGAATGTGGCTTTATATTTCTTCAATAAGAAGAAGGTTGCCTTAGTTGATAAGCAGGCTAAGGAACTTGCACCTTATCTGGAGCAGAGAAATAAACTGGCCCAAACCTTAGATGGGTTTGACGAAGAAGAAAAGAAGATTAAAGAGACCTATCAGGAGTCTGTGCAGATTACCAAGAATATGGCTAAGGCCAAGGCCCTGCAGGTTATGAAGGAAGTCGGCATCCCGCAGCCGGAAAAGAGATTCTATCAGTATCCTTTCCAGTTCTCGGGCGGCATGAGACAGAGAATCGTCATCGCCATTGCTTTAACTGCGGATCCAGATATTCTGATCTGCGATGAGCCGACGACGGCTTTGGATGTCACCATCCAGGCGCAGATTCTCGAGCTTATCAACAAGCTTAAGGCGGAAAGACATCTTTCTTGCATATTCATTACCCATGACTTAGGCGTCGTGGCCAATATGGCCGATAGAGTCGCGGTTATGTATGCTGGCAAAATCTGTGAGTACGGAACCGATAAGGAAATTTTCTTCGATCCGCGCCATCCTTATACCTGGGCTTTGCTGTCTTCTATCCCGGATATCGATTCGAAGGAAAAGCTGGAGGCCATTCCTGGCACCCCGCCGGATATGATTTATCCGCCGGTTGGCGATGCCTTTGCGGCCCGCAACAAGTACGCGATGGCGATTGATTATAAGTATCAGCCGCCTTATTTCAAGATTACGGACACGCATTACGTGGCTTCTTGGCTCGCCTATCCAGGCGCTCCGAAAGTTGAGCCGCCGAAGATTGTCATCACCCGTATCCAAAACGCGTTAGAAGACGAGGAGGCGAAGATCAAGAATGAAAAAGAATAACGACGAAAACAACGTTCTTAACCAAGAGCAGATTGACAGAGAAGAAACTGCGAAAGCTGAGGAGTTTTTAGCTGCTAGCGAAAACAAAGATAATTCTTTGTCCAAAGCTACGGCGGACGACAGGCTCGAGCATCATGCCGGTACGGATTTGATGAGTGAAGAAGATTTAGTTAACGATTATAAATTCCATTCGAAGGTGAAGTTCAAAAAGGAACTGGTGAAGAACCACGTCCTGCTTTCGGTCCGGCATCTGAAGATGTATTTTAAGCTCGGATCCTGGCCGAACTACGTTAAGCTCAAGGCCGTTCACGATGTTTCCTTCGATGTGAAGGAAGGCGAGACTTTCGGCATCGTCGGCGAGTCGGGCTGCGGCAAGTCGACAACCGGACGCTGCATTATCCGTCTTTACGACATTACTTCCGGTTCTATTTACTATCGCGGGCAGAGAATCTCCGCTGGCGACAGATGGAACCGCAAGGAAATCAAGTATTCAAAGATTCACGCCAAGCAGAGAATCGGGGCTTTAAACGCGGAATACGCGCAGAAGTCTGAAGGCTTGGATGAAGCCGCCAAAAAGGCTCTCCGTGCTGATTATGACAAGCAGATTGAGGAAGTTAAGGCTCGCAATGAGCAGGTCTGCAAAGAGCAGGAAAAGAAGATCAAGCAGATACATTACGATAACCGCCATGTGTCGCGCAAGCTGATGAATGAAATCCAGATGATTTTCCAGGATCCTATCGATTCTTTGGATCCGAGAATGACCGTTGAGGATATTATTCAGGAAGGCCTCCGCATTCAGGGTCACCGCAATCAGGCGGAGAACCATAAGAAGACGGTTGAAATCCTTAAGAAAGTCGGCTTGGTTCCGGAACACGCTTCCCGTTATCCGCATGAGTTCTCCGGCGGCCAGAGACAGAGAATCGGCATCGCCCGTGCTCTGATTATGAATCCGAAGCTCTTGATCTGCGATGAGCCTATTTCGGCTCTGGATGTTTCCATCCGCGCGCAGATTATTAACCTTCTGAACGATTTGAAGGAAGAGATGGGTCTGACGATGATCTTCATCGCGCATGACTTATCAACCGTTCGTTATTTCTGCCAGAGAATCGCTGTTATGTATTATGGCCAGCTGGTGGAACTGACGACTTCCGACGAATTGTTCAAGCATCCTCTTCATCCGTACACCAAGTCTCTTCTTTCCGCTATTCCTCAGCCTAACCCGCTTTCGGAAAAGAGAAGAAAGAGAATCGTCTACAATCCGGCGACCGCCCATGACTACTCTAAGCAGAAGCCTGAGCTGCACGAGATTGTTTCTGGCCATTTCATTCTGGCCAACGATGAGGAATTAGTCCGTTATAAGCAGGAAATCGCTGAGTTGGATTCCGGCGAGATTGTTATCCGCAATGGCCGCGAAATGCGCCGTGAAGATATCGATAAGGAAAACGCTCAGGAAATCGGCATACGCGATGTGACCAAAGAAGCTCCAGCTGAAGCTGATGTTGAGCCTGCTGCTGAAGAAACTAAACCGGTTGAAGAAGTTAAGCCGGCGGTTGAAGAAGCAAAACCTGTTGAAACTAAGCCGGCTGAAGAGCCGGAGCCTGTCGAGGCTAAGGCGAATAAAGCTGTCGCTAAAGGTCAGAAGGTTGAAGATAAGCCTGCAAAAGCCCCCGCCAAAAGAGGCCCGCGCAAGAGCAAAAAAGAATAAGCAGATTCAGAGTTGATTTCAGATAAAAGTCCAGCTCAAACGCTGGACTTTTTGTTTTATGCTTTTTAATTTTGTTTAAAATGAATTTCGCTGAGGATTGATGATGAGTCTTCGCCATTAGCCGCATTCCTAGTCTCGGTGGTCGATAATACCCCAATCGATTATTAATTCTTTCAGAATAACCCTCTTTAATGCATCGCCTACGCTAAGCAGAACTTAATAGATGCGGCTTTTTTGGAACTTTTGATGTTTTTATAAATGACTGGCCTTTGGTCTTTTCTTCCAGCAAGATGGAAGACGGAAAAGCCGGAGTTGACGAGAATATAACGGCATCGGCTTTGATGTGGAAAAAACAGGCGGTGTATCTAAAGGCATACATAACGTCAGATAAAAAATGAGACTCCTTTTAAATGCAGAACTAATGATTGCCAGCTAAATCGGAAAAGAAACGCTCTGTAAGATAGTTTTCCTGCTTCCGGCCCCTAAAGAATCTTAGTTAGCAGAACCTTTTTTCTTTGGCGCTTCTTTGGCAGTACTCCTGCTTTTTTTTTCGTAGGGCAAAAAGGTGCCATTTATGTGGATTTACATAGTTGAAAGCTCAAAGTTCGCTGATGAATGGGTATTTATTACCAAAGATTCAGGAAAAGCTAATCAAAAGGCTTATGTGACGAATAACCCTAATTTTGCTGATAAGCATGTTTTTGTAACGGACAATCCTGCTAAAGCGGATGAAAGGCTATATATTACAGATAATTCAGCTAATGCGCATTAAGAGAAGCGGGCTTATATTTTATGATTGCCTTTATTTTTAAAAGTCGTTATACTGACATAGTCAGTCGCTTGGCAAAATCCAAGTATAAAGGAGATTGAAAAATCATGAAGAAAGACATTCATCCGGAGTATCATCGCTGCAAGGTTACCTGCACTAGCTGCGGAAACACCTTTGAGACTGGTTCGGTTCTGAAGGAAATCAGAGTCGATACCTGCTCTAAGTGCCATTCGTTCTATACGGGCAAGGCCGGCGGGACCGTCGTCACCGATGGTCGCATCGACCGCTTCAACAAGAAGTACGGCACTGCTCCGAAAGCCGAAGATAAAAAGGCCTAGTCGTTATCTTTAGTAGCTTGGAAATCCCTCCTAATCGAGGGATTTTTTCTTGCTCGGATAACATCTTAGGCTTTCTGCGCCGTGCATTTTAACTGAACGAGAAACAGCTTTTGTGCGTAATTGATTAAAAATTAAGAAAAGCCACGCTTTAAGCCTTGGCATAAAAAAAGTGTGCCTATGTTCCTTGTTCTTAAAGGGCTTAAAGCACACTTTTTAAATATTAGTCAGTTTCTAAATTACCAAGCCGTCGGAACGTTGTTAACGTAATGCCAGCAGCCGGTCTTTTCCGTTTCAGAGTAGAAATAGACCTTGCCGTTAAATCCTTCGTTCCAGCCATAATGCCAATTTGCCGGCTGTTCAGTGGCTTCCGCATAGATGCTCAGGTTGTCGCAGCCATAGAAGGCCTTATAGCAAATTTCAGAGGTGGTTTCAGGAATGATGAGAGTTGTTAAGCTGGTGCAGCCTTCGAAAGCAAGGGGATAGATGCTGGTAATTGTTGAAGGAATCTTATAAGAGGTTCCTTTACCGGCCGGATAAAGGCTGAGGCAAGTGCCGTTACGGCGTGTGAGAACGCCATCGGTAGCTCCAAATGTAGCGTTTTCGGCATCGACAGCAAAGCTCGCTAAGCTTGAACAGCCGGAAAAAGCTTCATCGCCGATATAGAACAGATCTTTAGGCAGAGAAACAGAAGTCAGCTTTGTGCAGTTAAGGAAGCATTCCTGATAAATCATTTTAGCCTGGCTGCTAATATCTGCCGTGGTTATTGATGTGTCCTCGGGCTTCATAAGCAGCACATAAGGGTTATTGGCGTTGCCGAGATAATCGAGGCCGTTTTGGACGTTATAAGCCAAGCTCGTGCAGTCTTTAAAGACGTTAGCAGTAATGACGCCGACGGAGGAAGGAATAGAGATGTTCTTTAAACTGGTGCAGCCGGAGAAAGCGAAATCGTAAATAGCCTCAATATATTCTGGAATAATGACGGTTGTTAAGCTGGTGCATTCCTCAAAAGCTCCCATTTGAATAAATTCGACGCCTTGCTTTAACGTCACTTCCGTTAGATAGTAGCAGTACGAGAAAGCATATTCATCAATAATTTCGATGGATCCCGGGACGATTAAAGAAGTCAAGCTGGAGTAATAGAAAGCCCCGGGCATAATGCTGGTTACGGTTGAAGGAATTTCATAAGCAGCTTTTCTCCCGCCCGGATAAGCGAGGATTTTTGTCATTTCCTTATTAAGAAGGACGCCGTCAGAAGAAACGTAAACAGGGTTGGCCGGATCAACCGTAATCGAAGCTAATCTAATGCATCTGTAGAAAGCCTTCGTGCCGATAAACGCAATATCTTTCGGAACGGAAATCGAAGTCAGTTGGCTGCAGCCGCTGAAAGCCTCTTCGCCTATTTCGGTGACCGAAGAAGGAATGTTAACTTCACTCAAGCCAGTACAGCCGCTAAATAGATAAGAACTGATGTTCTTTAAACCGGAAGGAAGCGTGACAGAAGTTACTTTCGTATTTCCTAAGAAAGCTTCATCAGCGAGAATCTGCGTGGCCGAATTAATCGTGGCGCTAGCCGTGATAGTATTGAAATTCACGCCAATCATAGCAAAGTACTTGTTATCGCTGTTTCCGAGATAATTAACGCCGTTTTCTTCTATATAAGGAATACGAGAGCAGGCAAAGAAAATACGCTTGCCGATATGCTTAACTGAAGAAGGAATCGTAATATTAGCTAAAACAGAGCAGGACTCGAAAGCAGCGTCTCCGATGTCGACCAAAGTTGAAGGGAGGCTGACAGAGGCTAAGGAAGTGCAGTACACAAAAGCGCTAGAGCAAATGACTCTAGTCCCCTCCGGCACCGTAACTTCGGTTATGGCTCTTGAAGAGTTGCCTAAAAGCACGAGATAAGGGTTAGATTCGTTGCCCAAGAATTCCATCGTGTCTTTAACATTAGTCTTAAAACTGCAATCCTCAAAAGCGTCAGTTCCGATGAACTCAATATTGGCGGACATGGTGACTGCAGTTAACGAAATGCACTCAGCGAAAGCTTCTTTCCCGATATATGTCACAGAATCGGGGATAGTAACAGACGTCAGGGAAGACCCATCAAGGGCATTATCGCCGATCTTTGTTATCGGCAATCCTTTATAAGAAGAAGGAATAACTAAATCGAAGGTATTGTCAGGATCAGTTAATCCGGTGACAGTATAAGCATCGCCTTCTTTTTCCAAATAAACTTCTTTCTTTTCGGTTTCATAAAGGGCCGTGACGGTCAGGTCAGAAGTTATTTTCGAAATATCGGCGCTCCAGCCGCTGAAAGTATATTCGATGGACGGATCTTCAGAAATTCTCGTAGGCGTCTGGCCATTATAGATAGCCGCTTCGCCATATTTAACCGTCTCGGAATCCAAAGGAGAATCATCGTAATTAACGAAACTCACCGTATAGTAGTTATCGTCTTTGCTGTATTGGGCCGTAAAGGTCGTATTGGCCTGGATGTTTTCTAAAGGCTTATCCCAGCCGGTGAAAACATAAGTGTATTGAGCGTCTTTCTCTCTTACCGGATCCTCTCCGGAATAAACGGCGGTCTCGCCTTTTTTAACCTGATAAGAGGCTAAAGAAGTGCCATCCCAGTTAACAAAAGAAGCCGTGTAATAAACGGCAGTTTCAATAGACGAAGACATAGATGATTCGGAAGAGGAAGACTGAACGGAATCCTGAGCTGAGCTTTCGGAGGCGGAAGAAACCGATGTCTTTCCGCAGCCGGTCAGAGCCAAGGTATAGGCAACAGCAGCTACAACGGCAAAAATCTTCGTGCTTTTTTTCATGATAATCCTTCTTTCTTTAAGCGCTTGGGCTTCTTTTCTTGAGCTTTCCCCTAAGCTCAAGAGAAGAAATTGATTCATAACTTTCCCTGGTACATTATAAAACTTTAATTAAGAAAGAAAACTTAATAAATCTACTATATTTCCTGACTTTTGCTTATGGAGGATTTTTAACCGGTGCATATTTCAAGTATTTTTTAGCGCGGCTTAATATACTGAAAATACAAGGAGGTGCTTTTTATGAAAAGGAAAAGAAGCTTACTGGCGCTTATAACAATCGGCTTGTTCTCGCTTGGCTTAGCGGGCTGCGGTTCAGAAAAAACCAGCGCATCCTCCGCGCCGACGACCTCACAGACGGCCGGAAACAGTCAAAATTACCCAGTCTCAACTGGAGCGACCTCATCTAAAAAAGGCTAAAGGCTTTTAAGCCTGTTAACTTGCATTTATTGGTTATATCGCTTTGCTTTTTATTGGATTTTATTGAGTTCGGATTCTAGTTTATCAGGGTATTTAGTCGGCGAAAGCAAATCAAAGCACTGAGAAGAAGGCAGGGAAGAAAGAAGATCTTTTCTGCCTTTTTTGCAATGCCCGCTTAATGAAGAGAAAAGGACTTTGACTTTCTTGTCCTTTAAATTGTTATCAGCTAAGAAAGTGTTTATCGGGGTTGCAAGGCGGTCAGCCCAAACAGGAGTATAAATAACGATTTCATCGTAATCGTCTTTGTTAAAAGAGTAAGGCTTGAGCGCTTCTTTTTTCTTAAAGGAAGCCCGGCGGCCATAATGCATCATCATAAAGAAAGAAGCCCGGCCGATTTTCTTTACGGTTTCCAGCCTGAGAGTCTCATAGCCCTTTTTCTTATAAAAATCACTGACCAGTTCTCCGCCTCCGCCTTGAGTGAAAAAGATGAATATGTTCTTCATATATTGCCCTCTTTTTAATATTATACATAGGCTTGCCTAGGGTTCTTCTTTTCTTTTAAAACAACTGAAGAGAAAAATTTTATGATTTTTAAGTTCCTTTTAAGTATGGGATATACAATTTAAACATAGGAGGATTCACTTATGAACAGAAAAAAGAATATCTTAACTATCCTGACAATCGGTTTATTCTCACTCGGCCTTACTGCCTGCGGCAGCACTGTTTCCAGTACCTCTTCTCAGCAGACAGCTTCCTCTTCGACGGCTTCATCCGTAACTTCCTCTTCGACGGCCTCTTCTGGAGCCTCGACTTCTTCGAGCCATGGCGGTGGCACAGGCGGAAGCAATACCGGCGGAGGCGGCTCGACAAGCTCGGTGACTTATACGGGCGTTAAGGAATTTACTTCGACCGAAACAGAAGCCAGCAAGACTTACGCTTCGACCACGGCTGATCAGAGTGCCGTTTTAGTTAAGACCAGCGGAGTTACGGGGACAATTACTTCTCCGACTATCACTAAATCCGGAGATACTTCCTCGGCGGATAACTCTTCTTTTTATGGCCTTAATGCTTCAGTCCTGGCTACAAACGGGACAATGGACGTTAAAGGCGGGACGATCAATTCTACTGCCGAAGGCGGCGCGGGCTTATGCGCTTATTCTTCGGGCACCGTCAACGCTGATGGAACGACAATAACTACGACCGCTAACGCGGCTGGCGGTGTACATGTCTGCGGTGGCGGGACTTTAAACGCTTGGGATGTCAATGTAACCACGGCGGGTGAGCATTCGGCAGCTATCCGTTCAGACCGTGGCGGCGGAACGATGAGAATCGACGGCGGCACTTATAAATCGACGGGTACAGGCTCGCCGACGGTCTATTCGACTGCCGATATCGCTGTTCATAACGCCACTTGCACAGCCACAGGCTCGGAAGCGGCCTCTATTGAAGGCGACAACGAAATACGCTACTTCAATTGCGACGTAACCGGCAACATGGCTGATTCGAGCCAGAACGATAATACCTGGGGCGTTATTCTTTATCAGTCGATGTCGGGCGATTCTTCGGTCGGCACGGCGGAATTTGATATGGTGGGCGGCTCCTTGGATATTCAAAACGGCGGCTATTTCCATACGAATTCTACTTCGGCTAACTTCCTCTTGGACGATGTGACTTTAAAGCATACGAATAACGATTCTTTTGAATACCTGATCAGATGCACCGGCAATAAGAGATGGAATTCTGGGGCGGGCTCGACCTGTAATTTCACTACGGTCGGACAGACGATGGCTGGGGAAGTCATTTATGATTCAGCATCGAAACTGGATTTATATATGACTCAGGGCACGACTTGGACGGGGAAAAGCGAACTTTCAACGACTTATACAGGTTCGAAGACTTCCGCTTTCTATTTAGATTCCACTTCGAAGTGGGTTGTCACTGGCAATTCCACCATCGACAACCTTTATAACGCCGGAACGATTGTCGACGAAAGCGGCAAGACCGTTACGGTGATTGCTAACGGGACGACGAAAGTTACCGGTACTTCTTCGTACACGATTACGGTGACTGGAACATACGCTACGAGTGCGGATGTATCGTCTGCTATCGCAGTTCCGGCCTGGTCCTCTTATGCGGCTAGTGAGCCGGCAGCTATCGCTTAAAATCTGCTTATATACTAAAAAAGCCAGCAATCAATAATTTAACTGCTGGCTTTTTATTTGATTAAGCGACGTTGGCTTTATACCAGCCCTCGAATTTCTCATCCAGTTCCTTATGCAGATGCTTTTTCATGTTGGCATCGCAGAAAGCGGCATCGATGGAATGGTTCATGAAAGCTTTGGATTCTTCTTTAGTTATGCCGTAATTCTTTTTAATGAAGCGGTATTCGGAAGCCAGGGAAATACAAGAGATGGATTCATCGTCCGTGTTGATGGTGACGTTAAGGCCTTTGTCCAGCATCTTTCTTAAGGGGAACTCTGATAAAGAGGGAACGCAATGCGTTTGGATTTCTGAAGTGACGCAGACTTCCAAAGGCATGTTAAGTTTGACTAGGTTTTTAACGGTCTCTTCGTTTTCTAAAGCGTGAACGCCATGACCAATGCGGTTAGGATGGTAGCTTAAGGCGCTGTCGACGGACTTATAAGTATCTGCTTCTCCGGCATGGATAGTAAAAGGGATGTGCAGTTTGTAAGCTTTGGCAAAGATATTTGAGAACTTATCCGTTGAATAAAGTCCTTCCGCTCCGGCGAGGTCTAAGGCCTCTACGCCTTTATGAAGATACTTGGCTGCGAGGTCCAGAGTTTCATAATTCAGTTCGTTTTCTAAAGAATGCCGCATAAAACAGAGGATTAAAGAAGAAGGGACTTCAGCTTCATTCAGGGCTTTCATAACGGCTTTAACTGACTCTTCCTGGCTCATGCCTTTTTCGGTTTGAAGCTGGGGTGAGTAACGGATTTCCACATAAAGGATGCCTTGTTTCTTCATTCTCTCCATTATTATCTGGGTGGCTCTATATAAAGATTCCGGAGACTGCGTGACCATGGAAGGATATTTAAAGCAACGCAGGAAGTCATTTAAGGAGACGCCTAAAGAAGAAACGTGATTAAACTTTTCATAATCTGAAGGAAGAGTCAGGCCCTCAATGTCAGCCAATTCTTTTAAATCTTTGACTTCTAGGGCTCCGTCTAAGTGCATATGCAAATCGATCATGCGGTTAAAACGCCATCCTTTCTGATGCTTTTCTTATAGATAATTTCTATTTGGTCATATTATATCCTTTTTAAATCCAAATCAGAAGTTCGTTGGATTATTATCACTTAAAGGCTATGCGAAAGGTATAATAAAGACGCTGATGGTCTTTTAATCATCAAGAAGAAAGGGGCATTCATTTATGCCGGAGAATCAGAAAAAGTATTTCTATATCACTACACCTATTTATTACGCTTCCGCTAACCTCCATATAGGACACTCTTACTGCGAGGTTATTACGGATTCCTTAGCTCGCTATAAAAGAGAAAGAGGCTATGATGTTTTCTTCCTGACCGGAGCTGATGAGCATGGGCAGAAAATTGCAAAAAATGCTGCCAATGCCGGCAAGGATCCGCAGGCTTTTGTCGATGAAGTGGCGGAGAATTTTAAAAAGACCTGGGGAGCCATGCACATTTCCAACGACGACTTCATCCGCACGACGGATAAAAGGCATGTTGAGTCTGTGCAGAAAGCTTTCTCCAAACTGTTAAAACAAGGCGATATTTATCTTTCTAAATACGAGGGCTGGTATTGCACTCCGGATGAGTCTTTCTGGACCGACAGCCAAGTCAAAGTCAATGAGAAGGGCGTTCATGTCTGCCCAGAATGCGGCAGAGAAGTTCATAGAGAATCCGAAGAAGCTTATTTCCTGAACTGCAAAAAATACATTCCGCAGCTGCTGAAGTTTTATGAAGATCATCCGGATTTTGTCCCAGATGGGAAACTTAATGAGATGATTAACACCTTCATTAAGCCTGGCTTGGAAGATCTCTGCATTACTCGCACCTCTTTCACTTGGGGCATTCCTGTTAAGGAAAATCCCAAGCACGTCATCTATGTTTGGATTGATGCGCTTTTAAATTACGTCACGGCTTTAGGCTATCTTTCTGACGATGATTCCAGACTGCAGAAGTACTGGTCAAACGACTCCGAGATTGTTCATTTCGTCGGAAGAGAAATCAACAGATTCCACACTATTTATTGGCCGATTCTGCTTATGGCCTTAGGCCTTAGGCTGCCGGATCATGTCTATGTTCATGGACTGCTTTTAACCCGCTCGGGCGTTAAGCTTTCTAAGTCTTTAGGCAACGCACCTTCTCCGCTGCCTTTGATTGACCGTTATGGCTTAGATGAACTGCGCTATTACATGGTCAGAGAAGTTCCTATTGGCGAAGACGGAACCTTTACGCCTAATCAATTTGTCGACCGCATCAATATGGATTTGGTCAACTCTTATGGCAATCTTCTTAACCGCACCTTGTCGATGATTAAAAAGTACGATGACGGGGTAGTTCCGGCCTATAAAGAACCGACCAGCGCGAACGTAAAGAAAGCTTATTCTGACCTTGAGCTTTATACCAATCAGTATGAGTCTGAGATGGATGCCTATAACGTTACGAAGGGCGCCGATGCCGCCATCAATCTCATAAATGTCGGCAACAAGCTTATTGAGTTGGAAGCACCATGGGTTTTAGCTAAAGACCCGAGCAAGAAAGAAGAGCTCGATGAGACAATGTATGTCTTAGCTGAGATCCTCCGCATCGGCTCTATTCTCCTGCGTCCGTTCCTGGTTATTAAGGCTGATGAAGCTCTCAAGCAAATCAATGTTCCGGAAGCTTATAAGAAGTATGAAACCATTAGGGATCATAAGGGCTTGAGCGGGGTGACCAATAATGAAGCTTCTCAGCTTTTCCCGCGTTTGGATAAAAATGCTGAGACAGCTTTCTTGGCGGATTTGATTGACACTCATACTGGCGAGCATGCTTAAAGTCTCTGTCTTATAATAAAATTATATTAAAGGCGTGCCGGAAGGCACGCCATCTTTTATAAAAACATTAATATTTAATTTGAATGCATATGCTATCTTCTGCTTTGTTGTTTGTATTTCTCTTCTTCGGTCTTTATCGGGAAATAAAGGCCTCAGAGGCTCGGAGCGGATAATAATATTTTGATAGTGGTTTGTGACGGAAAAGCCCAACGAAGTCATTTGTTTAAACAAATATCACTTAATTTTGGTTAAAAAAATATGCTTTATTTTCGGCTTAAAAAGGCGATAAAGCCTAGACTTTTGCGGACACAAAAACTAAATGTGCTCGCGATTTGCGGACACTTTAGGAGGGAAAGTGCGTTTTTACGCTTTTGATACCTCGGATAATATCGCCTTATTGATTAGGCAAGTTGTTCGAAGTTTATATATTATATTAATACCGGAAAGTATATATACCGGAATTTTCTATGTAGGGAAAGGCAGTAGTATTTAAGTTTGTTATGCTAACTCGAAGCAAGATACGTATGGTACTGACTTCGATCCTGGCGGTCTCGTCCTGCGCAGTTGTCGTAGCGGCTTCGGCTTTTGCTTGGTTTTCTTTCAACAAAAATCTTACAAACAGCATCGTCACCACCGCCGGTAACATCGATATTGGCGATTATACGGCTTTGGCTTATAAATACACTTACCCGTATTTCGGTGAAGAAACGGGTTCTTCGTCTTCCTCCAGTGCGACTTCTTCTTCGGGGCTGAACAACATGATCAACTACGAAGGAACGGGCACGGTTAAGACGACTGATTTGAAGACTTATACTTTGGATATGAACGAGTACGATCCTTTCTACCTTTATCTGAATCCAGATAAGACAGTTAAGGATCTGATGACTAATCTCTGTCTGCATCTGACGGCGACCTTTACAGCTAATGCCGATACGACTTTCTCGGTAAGCCTGGTCCGTATTCCTGATGCTTCCTGGACGAGCAGTGTCATCCGCGTCTCTAATTACTTGGATTATTGGATAACTTCAACTGATTTATCTGCGGTGACTTCTGTGACTTATAACTCCGTTACTTACACAGCTGCTAACGACTGCGTTTTCTATTCGATGAAGAATTACGATGAAGCAAATACGGCTTCTAGTTTCCGCATCGTCAACGGCTCGACAACGACTTACTCGTCTTCTCTGACTCTCTTTACTCATGATTATCTGATTGCTGACGCTACGTCTTTTGCTGATCCAACAAGTTTAGTAATGCAGAATACGGTTTCTCTGTATCTCGGCATTGACTATAACGAAACATCATTGGCTTCATACTCTGATAGCTTGGTCGCTGGGCAAAGTATTTATTTAGGCATGGACTACTACATAGTTTTGCAAGCCAGCCAGAAAGTGGCGGCATAATTTTATGGGTAAAAGCAAGAAACTTATTTGGTTATCAAGCTTAAGCCTTACTTGTTTGATGGGCTTGGTTATTTCTCAGGCTTATATGCTTTTCGTTTCGACGAAAGATTTAGGCTCTAATAATGGCAAGCTTCCTGGTTCGGTCGGCCTCCGCTCTTACTTTGATTCGGGCACCGGAACTTCTGATGATCCCTTCATCATTACCCGCCCGATCCATATGTTTAACCTTTCTCGTCTTCAGGCTTTAGGTGCTTTCCCGGAGCAGGAATACTTCCAGGTCGGCAGGCTTATTAACTCTAACGATGCTTTTGATAGTTCAGTTACGGGCGGTTCAGAACCGAACGATACGACTAAGTATTATGTCTATGGCACGGATACTGGAACCTATTTGAACAATACCATTTTGGATATGGCTAATTATACAGGCACATCCAGCCGTAACACTATCGTTTCTATCGGTTCAACGGCTGCTCCTTTCTACGGGATTTTTGATGGCGGCAACTCCGATACGGGCTCGATTATCATCAAGAACATGACCATCGATTCGGACCCTGAGGATATAGGCGTATTTGGTTACATTGCCGGAGGCGGCATCTGCCGCAATGTTGTTTTTTCGAACCTGACGATTACCGATAATGGGTACAAGAACGACTTGGAGGCTCTTTATAATCCGACTACTGCCTATGCAGATATCACCGGCATCGTGACGGCTAATACCTCCGATATCGATAAGGCGGGCGCGACTCTTTCGCTTTTGACGGGCGGAGCTTTCAGCGATCTTTCGAACACGACTTTTAATTTGGTTAATACCGCTTCTTTGCCTAGCTCTATAACCGTAGATGGGACTTCTCATGCCGTTACTTACTCAATCCGCACTACTAACGACAAGGTCTTTAACTTCACTAATAGCGGTAATTCTCTGACTTTGGATACGTCTTTGACGGGGGCTCTGGCTTCTTATACTGATTTCGTTACGAAGTCGACTGTTATCGGTGTCCGCTTCTACGTGACGGCTTCGGTTACGATTGATAACATCAAGTACGCGAAGATTGTCACCACTTACTATCTGACCATAGGGCACACCAAGGCGGCGGCGAGTGAAGATGATGGCACTTCCTCTTCTTCCTCTTCGGGGACTTCTTCTGTCGCTTCGGCTCCGACGGGCACTTTTGATTTGTCGGTGGCTAGAGATATAGCGACTTCTTATGCGCATAATACGAATATCGGCTTTATTGCCGGCCATACGGACGGCTCTATTTCTAAGGCGTATGTTTATCGCGGTCAGTTTAAATTGAATCAGTCGGTGACGACCGATACGGATACGACGGATGATAACTATACGCATCAGGCAGCGGAAACGACGAATGGCCTGGTAGGCGAAATCGGCATTAATATTTATAACAACGTTTCGCCTTCGGTCGATTATGAGTCGGCCGGTGATACGGGCATCATCAACTTCACTAACATCTACTCTAACGTCAGAGACCCGGCGGTTGGCTCAACTGGCCATATGACTGAAAGCGGGTATACTTATTATTATTTTGATGAACTAAGCACTTCTTTATACGATGAATTCATGCGTAAAAAGAGAAACTACAATGGCACTAATTATTATTACCAGTGCATCACAGACGCTGATACCTCAATCGACTTTGTTGGCAAAAAGATAATTTCAGAAAACGGCGAGCATACTAGAGGCCTTGGTATTTTTACTTTGAATACTACGAATACGACGACTAATACTTATAACGCTTATACCAATGGCTTAGGCGAGTTTGCTGTCACTTATAATTCTGCTAAAACTTATAACAAAGTTTATTACACAACGGCGGAATTGGATGCGACCGGCGGCAATGGCGTTGGCAATCCGACGACATATTTTGGTGCGAATGATATCACGGCTTGGAAACCTGGTGCTACAACTAACGATTACAACATTCATTATGGGACCGCGCTTCCTACTAATTCTCGCACCTCGCATTTTGGGACTTCACAGAGCTCTAGTTCCATTATGTCTAATCGCCTGTTTGAAAGGAATTACGATTATCTTATTGGGCTGCCTTTGAATTCCACGGAAACGAATTATTATTTCTCTGATTCAAATTCCGGCTTTATTCAGGATTACTTCACTTATAAGCTGCGCGATAAGATTGGCGATCCGCTGAATTATACGGATCAGGATTTCGGCATCATGATTAAAGAGCTGAAAGATGGAGCTTATCAGAATACGACTTCTTTCAACTCTTATCTTAAGGTTACAGGCAACAGCGGTACGGTTACGACGATGACGGGAACTGATTCCGATGGCAATACCGCTCTCGTTCCGCAGAAGTCTATTCAGTTCAAGATCAACAATGAATACGGAGCCAATATTACGGTTCTTTGCTCTTCGCAGGATTCTAATTACCTTTGCGTTTATGATTCCTCTTATCTAAGCACGACAGAAGGAGATAATACTATCGGCAACTATCCTTCGTATTCAATGTACATTCCTTCTCCGACGATTACCGATACAGCATATTCAACCATGCCTTATTATTTTGATTACGTCAATCCTACCGATAGCGTGGCAGGGCATATCGCCGCTGACAATGAGGTTACAAGCGGAGTTACATATCCGTATATTGAATCTAACGGAACAACCACCAGCAGGCTTTATGCTCATACTTTCTATATTCCTAAAGCCGGCACGTTCTTCTTAGGCACGCCTTCTGGCACCGTCAATGTTTACTATGTCGCTGTTCAGGGTCAAAACGGAGCTGGTGAAATATCCGGACGCCGTACGGTTTATACAGGCTCTGATACTATTTCGGATATGAATTTCTTGCTTTATGATCCGGAAAAGAATGTTAAAGTTCCGGCTTATATCTATATTTCTGCTTATTTCTCCTCAACGGGCGGGTCTTTTATTATTTCGGTTTCTAACACTTCGGCGGTTTACGCTTCTGGCGACACGAGTCAGCTGACGATAACTTACGACAGTTCTTTAACGAAAGCCTTGGTCGAAAATGCGACCAAATCGACTTTCCAGATTGGCACGTCCGGAAGCCTGACTAGCATCAGCTCGACTTACTATTCTTATAACTGGTCATCAACATAGCAAGGAGGTTAAGAATCATGAAAATTAAGAATGAGAAGAAATTCCAAAAGATCGTAACCTGGTCATTATTGGCCTGCGTGGCCTTGCCGTTTATCGTTTTGCTGGTTACCTTGCTTACTGCAGATAAAGCAGAATATAAGATTAATCCGGTGACTATCGATGAGAATTATGATCGCCAGTTCCAGGGCGTTGAGGCCAAAATGGCAAACTCCTATACGGGTGAGACTTATTCAGCCGATTTGGAGTACAGGGTAAATACCGCTGATAATACAGCTTGCGTCGGACAAGGTTCGACCAGTGATACAGCCATTATTATTCCGACTTACTACAGCGATGGCACGACAACTTATACTGTTACGGCGGTAGATTATTCCGCTTTTGCCAATAACACTTCTATAACCAGTGTTACTTTTAAGACTCCGGCGAATATCACTTTGATTGATGCTCAGGCTTTCGCGGCCTGCACGGCATTAACGACTTTCAATTCTTCTACTACTGGGACTTTTGTGATACCGGCTAGCATTACCGCAGTTAATCCGGATACTTTCTATGGCTGCTTAGCCATGACGGCCTTGGCTTTCCAGGGCAATCAGGTTACTTCCATCGGCAGCAATGCCTTTGCTTACTGCTATGCTTTGGCTTCGACCGTACGCTTCAAAATCGGCACTACTTTAACTGTTGGTGATTCAGCTTTTGCTAACGATATTGCTTTACCATCAATTATTCTGCCTATGAATGTTACAACGATTGGCAGCTGTGCTTTCTATAACTGCAATACAGCTCGCTATATCGCTTTGCCTTCTACTTGTACTAGCATTGGCAAAGATGCTTTTAGGCTTTGCACATCAGCTAAGGCCTATATTGGCTATTCAACCCGCTATCCGACTGGCTGGCCGACAGATGGAACAGACGGCGGGACCGACACAATCGGTACGGGGTATGTTACGGTTGCAGACTGGAATTATGCTTCCTCTTCTTATGCCATTCCAATTGCTGTTAACTATGATAATGTATCGTTTGAAGGTGATTATGTCTATTCATATAAATGGGATACTACCTTCTATGCTAATGGCTTGTATTTGATTACGATAATTGACTATGTTGGAAACAGCGCTTCTGTCACCATTCCAGCCACTTTGCCTGTTGATGGCGATGGAACGCATTATAATTCGAGTCTTTATCTTTCTTCAGTTCAGTATGGCATCGTCTACAAGATAGGCGAGAAAGCTTTTGATTATTCAGGCAGTGCACATACGACAACTTGCACTTCTCTGACGTTCCCTAATACTGTTTACGAATTATCAACGAGTGTTTATTTTGAAAATACAACCAATTGCATTAGCGGTGGTTTGGCTTCTATTACTTTTAAAGACGCTAGTTTAGCGGCAAATAAGGCCATTTATTTCGGAACCACGACAACAGCCGCTTCTGTGACGATGGATGATTTAGGTCTTCCTGGTCTAACTTATATTGATACATGCGCTTTAGCAAACTATGGTAACGCATGGTGGTATTATGGCCATTCTTGTGTAACATCAGCAATTACGATTCCGGCTACAGTCAAAGAAATTCAAAAAGGCGCTTTTTACGGGATGAATTATGCGACTTCTTTAACCTTTAATGGCGGTTCAGATGGGACTGGCAAACTTACATATATTGGAGAATCAGCTTTCTATAATTTCGGAAGTTCAGCTGTTACAACCGCCGGAAATGGTTCAGTTACACTTAATATTCCGAACACTTGTTCTACTATCGGAGCGACAGCTTTCTACGGCTGCACTCTTTTAAGAAAGGTATATGAAAACAGCGGGACTCAAGCTTCTGGCGCTATTGGCAATCAGGCCTTCTATGGCTGCACGAGCTTAAGGTATGCCGGTTTTGGAAACCAATACATTACGGTTGGCAATCAGGCCTTTTATAATGACACACTTATGGAATGGGGCTATTTCCGCCGTATTTCCACTTGGGGAACTGAAGTGTTTTACCATGCGGCAGCATTAACCTTGTATTTTGGAGATACAAGTGCTGTTCTTTCTAATTCCTTGAATTCTTATTTTAGATTCTCCGATGATAATCAATATTGTGAAAATGAACTTGGCTACAATAATTCGCCTAACGCCCCTTATTATGATGGGACAAACGGTGATTACAACATTATTCCTTATTTTACTGGCTTACTAGGAGTGGTTGACAATAACACCACACCTACGGTGGCATATGTAATGACAAGTACTACTTATGGTTTCCAATATTTTTCTTTAGATGGAACTTCATGCACTTTATGCAAATATCTGTTTTATGGTTACAACAAATCATCGATTATCATAAGCAATGCTTCCGCATCGCTTAACACAACATGGAATGTAACCAAAATAGGTGATTGCTTTGCCAGAAATTGCAACTTCGCAGGTTATGTTTCTTACAATTTGGTAACTCCAGGCAGCACAAGTTTTACGTACTATAAATTTGGTTATACTCCAGCTCTTTCTTCTTTGACCTTGCCTGATACGGTGACCGAAATAGGAGATTATGCTTTCTTCTGCTGCAAAAACCTAGCTTCTTCTTTGACTTTGCCTTCATCTTTAACGACTATCGGTGAATGTGCTTTTTTTCATACGAACCCAACTTCTATAACTATTGGAGCCAGTGTTTCCTCCATCGGATTTTTGGCTTTTGCTTTCAATACAAATTTAGCTTATTACACATCTGAAACGAGCACAAACGTTATTACCGTTGATTCTTCCAATACACATTATTTAGTTAGTCAGAATGGACTTTATGAAATCACAGGCGGTAACGCAACTGATGGCTACACCTATAAATTTATGTTCATCACTGGAAATCTTGCTACCGCTTCAGGCAGTACGGGAGATGGTATTTTGAATATTTTGGCTGGAACAACTGAAATAGGCAGTGATTCAATCGCTTTCGCCAAAGTTGGGTACGTTAACATTCCAACAAGCTGTAATAAAATTGACGACTTTGGATTCATATGTTATTTGGATTCTGGAAATGTGAATTCTGATTATTCATCAGCTTATGACACTAATGGCAGTGCAGCAGATACTAGTTTCTATAAATCTTATGTTAGTACTTTTACAATAACGGATTATGACACTTCGACCACGAGTGATGTTAGTTCTTCAGAATTAAGTTATATAGGTCGTTTTTCCTTCTATATTCAATCGGGTGCGACATCTATAGATCTTCCTAATAATGCAAGCGTTAAGGGCATTTATTTGGGGTCGTTCTCTTTCCGTGGTTGCTGTGCTTTAACTACGCTTACATTCCCTGATGATACACATTATTTGGATGATGAGACCTCTGTTATCGATACAACAAACACAACTTACTATACTAACGGCGTTTATAACGGCGGCTCAGACGGCTATTGTGCTTTGTCGGCCTATATGTTCGACCGCTGCAAGAACATTGGATCTAGCAACCAAACGTCAACCAACCCTTTCACCTTCCCGGCATCAATTAATAAAATTGGGGATATTTGCTTCTGGGGCTGCACTAAACTTATTTATATTAAAATGAATGGTATTAAATGGATTGGCAAGGAAGCGTTTTCCAATATTACAAGTTGTAAGACAATCACCTTAACAGACAATTGTAAGACAACACTTTACTATATTGACGATTATGCTTTCGGCAAAAAGAGCGGCGCTTATAACACCGCTTTAAAAACGTTTGATTTTACCAATTGTATTAATTTAACTCACATTGGCGATTATGCGTTTGACGGCTGTTCAGCCTTAACAAGTCTCAGCTTCTCTGGCTGTACTTCTTTGGAATCTATAGGCTCCTATGCATTCCAAAATTGCAAGAGTTCTTCTGCGACCAAGATTGATTTTACTAATTGCGATTCTTTAACTACTATATCCTCATATGCTTTTTATAATTGTACAAGTGTCACTTCAATAGTTTTCACGGATGGTACCAATTATTGCGATGGTAATTTTACTATTAATGACTATGCCTTCCGTGGAATTACTAAAGTCACAACCTTAGCTTTTAATAATACTGGCATTAAGGCTTTGGGTAATAACGCTTTAAGAGGAATGACAGGCTTGAAGACAGTATATTTCACAAACTGCACTCATCTTGTTTCCATAGGCGTGCGTGCGTTAGTTACAAACACTACAGATGGAAGCGCTTCAGGAGTTATTACGACAATCAGTTTTTCCGGTTGCTCAGCTTTAACTACAATAGGCGATTATGCTATGCATATGTCAACAGCCCTTTATTCTTTGGATTTTACTGGTTGCAACTCTTTAACCACTTTTGGCGAATATGCTATTGCTGGTTGCACAAGCACTAGTTTTACAGCATTAGACCTGTCTGGCACTGCCGTTATAAATGGGTTCAGCAGTCATAGTTTCGCTGGAGATACGAAAATAACAACCGTCACGCTTCCAACAACTTGTACAACTATTAGTAATTATTGCTTCACCGGAGATACAGCGTTAACTACTATTAATAACTTTACTAACGTTACCACAATATCCAACTACGGATTCTCTGGCTGCAAAGGTTTTACAGCAATTACTATTCCGGCCGCAATGAGAACAATTGGCACGCATGCATTTGATGGCTGTACTTATCTAGCGGCTGTAACATTTACTTCTGGCACATTAAGCCTTTCTATTGGCTCCTATGCTTTTAATGGCTGCACACGTTTAGCTAAAACAAGCACACCTACGTCTACGACTATTGGCGGAACTCAGGTTAATATGTTTGTTATTCCTGCCCGGTGCACACAGATTCTTGAAGGAGCTTTTAATAATTGCTCATCAGCCTTAAAATACGTTTATATTCCATCCACAGTCACGAAGATAGGAACGACAGTTTTCACTGGCTGCAGTGCTTTAACTGGCATTTACGTCGATGTTACCTATGGTTATTTCTTAAGCACTTTGAAAAGCGACAGCAAATGGATTAGCACTTGGTTCAATGGGTTCGTTAATAAAGTTTATTATCATCCAGCCTCATCATCCGGCCCTTCAACAGATGAGCTTTCGTATAAAACAAATGGTGAAGTCGGTGGCTATTGGTATGGATCTGGCAGTGATTCGAGCGTAACAATTACCAATTACTAAGGCTTGTCAGTTCTGCTTCTTTATTATTATAAAACCCCAGGTCATTAAAACCTTGGGGCTTTTATATGGAAATAACAGTCCTGCTATTCTTTATAAATAGTCATCGTCCCTTTTTGAGTCTTGGATTCATAAAGGGCTTTATCGGCGCATAAGAACGGGGTGAGAACATCATCTGTCGGCTTAGAGAAGTAAACTCCGAAAGAAAGGGTAATCACTTCCTTATCTGTGAATTTTCTTAGTTCGCTATTGATGGAATCTATCTTCTGGCGGATGCTTTCTGGTGTTTCGTTGGCGATGATGGCTATTTCGTCTCCGCCGTAGCGGAAGGTTTCATTGCCGAATTTCTCTTTGACGATACGGGCCGCTTCTTTTAAGACCTCATCGCCGAAAGCGTGACCCAAAGTGTCGTTGACTTTTTTAAAGTTATCTATATCGGAAAGTATAAAAGCAAAAGTGGGATGGTTTTTCGCTAACTCGCTGATTTTGTTATCGAGTGAGCGGCGGTTATAAAGGCCTGTCAGCTGATCTTTATAAGAAAGTTCAGTGAGCTTTTGAGAACTCATAAACGAATTAAGGACAAACCAGTAAAGACTGAAAGAGATGAAAACCACAGCGAAAACGTAAAAAATGTAATTAAAGACAGTTCCTGCGGGAATGACAACATGGCCAACAAAGTTTAAGCCGGTCAGCAAAGAAACCACAAGAACAGCCGTCAAAGCGCTGTAATAGTAAGGGTTGATTAATGCCACGCAAGGCACGGCTATTATCACTGTAAGGAAAACCGTTCCACCTTCAACGCCGCTGACGATATCATAGAAAGAGATGATAGTGGCGAAGATGTCCAGGCATATTTCATATAAGATTACCAGCATATAATAGACGTTCTTATCGCTGAGTTTCTTTTTCATATAAAGGGAAGTGATGATAACGGCCTGGAGGCTTATTGCAGCTAAAGAGATATAGCAGACTTCTCTGAGTGTCTTTTCTGAAGAGGAAAAAGAGCCGAAAAGAGGATTCCATATAGCTAAACCCAATTCAATCAAAAAAATAACGCTGACAATAATTAAGACGCTCGACAGGTGCGAGACGATTCTTTCTTTCAAACAACACTGATTAATTTTAATAAATGGTTTCATATGTTGAAGTGATTTAATCATAAATTAACGGAGAAGTCTTTGCAATCGACAAAAAGGCTAATAAATAAGAAAAGTGAATGTTTTGCTAAAATCAGGTTCCTTTTTGCGCATCTTTAAACGAAAGACTCAAGAAAAACTAATCTTTATAGGCGATTTGCCTGAGGCTATAAGGGGTAGAATATTATATATGAAATCTCTAAGCAAACTCTTCCGTATCGGCAGTGGCCCATCTTCCAGCCATACTATCGCCCCTTCAAATGCAGCTTTGTTTTTTAAAGAGGAACTAAAAGCCCACGGCTGTGAAGCCGCCCGTGTTACTTTATACGGCTCTTTGGCTTTGACTGGGAAAGGCCATGGGACCGATAAAGCCATTCAAGACCATCTTCAGCCTTATCCGTGCGAAATCCTCATTGATCTGAAGACATCTCCGGAGCATCCAAACGAGATGAAATTCAGCGGCTTATCTAAAGGGGTCATCGTCTTTGAAATAACTTTCTATTCTTTGGGCGGAGGCGAGATCTATTCGCCTGATTATCCTGGGGTCAACGAGAAAGATATTTACCCGTTCAGGTCTTTTGATGATGTTAAAGAATACATCAATAATAAAGGCTATAAATCGCTTAAAAACTTTTGCCTTGATTTTGAAGATGCCTCTATTGATTCTTACTTATCTAATGTGCTTGAGACGATGTTTTGCAGCGTTGAAAAAGGATTGAAGACTAAAGGGAAAATACCTGCCAACGCCAATCCGCGGCTACAGCTTTTCCGTTCGGCCGGAGATATTTATTCTAAAGCTTGTCAGATTGATGACAAAGAGCAGAGGCGAGCTTTGCTTATTACGTCTTACGCTTATGCCGTAGCAGAGTCTTCCGCCTGCATGGATGAGATTGTGACGGCTCCGACCTGTGGCTCCAGCGGCATTCTCCCGGCCATCCTTTATTACGAATATAAAGATCAGGGAATAAGCAAAGAGATATTGAAAGACTCTCTATATACGGCCGGCATCATTGGCAACGTTATTAAACAAAACGCCTCAATTGCCGGAGCTATAGGCGGCTGCCAGGCAGAAGTCGGAACGGCTACCAGCATGGCTGCCGCGGCTTTATGCTTTATCGATGGTCTTTCTTTGTTCCAGATTGAATATGCGGCTGAGTGCGCAATGGAGCATATGCTTGGCTTATCCTGTGACCCGGTTGATGGGTATGTCATTATTCCGTGCATTGAAAGAAACGGCATGGGAGCCTTAAGAGCTTACGATGCTTATCTTTATGCTAAGTTTATTTCCCCCGTTCATAAGAATCAGGTTTCTTTTGATAATGTCGTGGCGGCAATGAAACTGACTGGAGACTCTTTAGCTTCGGCTTATAAAGAGACGGCGGAAGGCGGATTAGCCGAAATACTTAATTCGAAAGAACGCTGATTTCTCTATATTTGCGCTTCTTATCATTCTTGAAACTTCTTGTGTTCTTTTCCTTATATATAAGTATTTGACTTCTGAGAAGTTTTCCTTATAATGAATATGCTAGTTAACTAAGTTGAGATTGAGGAAAGGAGGCTTTTGAAATGCGCGAAAAGGTAATACTGGTCTGCACCAAGTGCTTATCCCGCAACTACACGACAAGCAAGAAGCAAGGTTCAACCAAGCGGATTGAAATCATGAAGTTCTGCCCGCATTGCAACTGCATGACTCTCCACAAGGAAACGAGGTAAAAGAGGATTATGAAGCATGAATAAGATAGGCAATTATTTTAAAGGCGTCGGCAAAGAAGCCAAAAGAGTTCGTTGGCCGCACAGAAAACAACTGTGGACTTCGGTCGGCATCGTAATGTTCATTACGATTCTGTCTGCGCTTCTCCTTTATTTCGAAGATTGGATTTCTTCAAATATTCTCAAGGGATTTGATAATATGACGAGTTCGTCCGCCACCAGCAGTTCGGCTACAGCTGCCCGCATCATTAGAAACTTCATTGGAGGGTTTAACAGATAATGGAAGAGAAAAAGGAAGAGTCTGTCTTTGAGACAGAAGAGACGGAAGAAGTTAAGTCGGTTGTCGATCCGAAGATTGTGACCGAAGCCCCGGTTGATACGAAGGAAGCGGCTCCGCTGACGGAAGATGACTATGCTTCTGAGAAGCAGTGGTATGTCGTCAACACTTATTCCGGACGTGAGAAGGTCGTTGCTGGATTCCTGGAGAAGAGAAAAATCTCTATGGGTCTGGAAAGCAAGATTTTCCGTATTGTCGTTGCGGAAAAGACTGAACAGATTATCGATAAGAAGACGAATCAGGTCGCGATGAAGAAAGATGGCACAGCTAAGACCAAGACCACTAATCTTTATCCGGGCTATATCTTCGTGGAAGCTATCATGGACGATTACACTTGGTATGTCATCAGAAACACCCAAGGCGTTACCGGCTTGGTCGGTTCTTCCGGCTCGGGCACTAAGCCTTTCCCGATTCCGAAGGAAGATATGATTCCGATTCTGAAGTCCATGGATCTTATCGTTCCGGAAATCCGCTGCGATTATTCAGTCGGCGAGACGGTCAAGATCATCGATGGAGCCTTTGCTGATAATGAAGGCGTCATTGAGTCGGTTGATACCGCCACTTCGAGTGCTGTTGTCAACGTCATGTTCTTCGGACGTCAGACGCCTGTCACTCTGCCGTTCTCTTCTTTAGAGAAGGAATAAATCTCATAAAAGAGTCGGCATTGACTGCCGACTCTTTCTTTTTGGGCAATCTTAGCGTTTTTCTTTGTGAAACCTGTGGAAAATGCTAATCTATTAATAGACGAAAAAGGCGAAACTTTTCTTTGCCGAGGTCTATGTGTATTGGAGGTAAGTTAAGATGATGACTCCCGACGACAACAACGGCGATTCCGATAACGGCCAGCGGAGGCGAATCCGCCCAGGCTTTATTTATCTGATTGCTCTGGTTTTGATTGGCATTTTTCTGTATTTCATCATTCAGCAGTATGCCAAGGCCAACACTGAAAATTATTACGATGCCGATATGACGGCTGATACCAATGGCGACGGCACTCCGGATGGTTCTTTATATAAGATCCTTTCCAGCGGTGATTCGGTCGTTATCAATGTCCAAGTTCACTCTGAAGGCGGATATATGTATGTCAGCGGCACTTATGTCACCTCGTCTGCGGTCGGCACCAAGACTACTTCGGCGACACATTCTTTCGTCGCTTATCTGACTTTAGACAATACCGCCGCTATCAGTAATTTCTATACCTGCATCAATACCCGCACTTATAGCGGAGAGGCCTATTATACTTCAACTCGTGGCACTTATTCCTTTACGGACTATACGACGCAGAAGTCTTTCTTGGATTATCTGCCGACAATTCTCCTTTGGGCCGCCATCATTATTGCGGCCATCTATGTGGTTAGTCTGTTATCTAGATCGATTGGCTCAGCTAACTCCCAGCAGTTTAGTTTCAATTCTTCTCGCGCTAAGCGTGAGACGCATTCTAAAGTCCGCTTTAAGGATGTCGCTGGCTGCGATGAAGTTAAAACTGAGCTTTCGGAAATGGTTGATTATTTCCACAACGGCAAAAAGTACACTCGTTTAGGCGCTAAGCTGCCTAAAGGCATCCTTCTTCAGGGCCCGCCAGGCACGGGCAAGACTTTACTGGCAAAGGCTGTCGCCGGTGAAGCTGATGTTCCGTTCTATGCTATTTCTGGTTCCGACTTTGTGGAAATGTATGTCGGCGTCGGCGCCGGACGTGTTCGTGATATGTTCCGTGTCGCTAAGCAGAATGCTCCCTGTCTGATTTTCATCGATGAAATCGATGCGGTCGGCCGGCAAAGAGGCGCTGGCCTCGGTGGCGGCAACGATGAGCGTGAGCAGACCTTAAACCAGCTCCTGGTGGAGATGGATGGCTTTGAGGAAAACTCGGGTATTATCGTTATGGCGGCTACTAACCGCTCGGATATTCTGGATCCGGCTTTGATGCGTGCGGGCCGTTTTGACCGTGTCATCACGGTCGACTTGCCTGATAAAGAAGGCCGTGAGGCTATTCTTAAAGTTCATGCTCGCAATAAGATTGTCTCTAAAGATGTTGATATGGGAGCGATTGCTTCCCGTACGGTTGGCTTCTCTGGAGCTGATTTGGCTAACATTCTCAATGATGCGGCTATCTTAGCCGTCCGTGAGAAAAAGACGGCCATTGAGATGGATGATATCGATGAGGCCATTGATCGCTCGATTGCTGGCCCGGCGAAGACGAACCGCGGCATGTCGGAAGAAGAAAAGAAGAGAGTGGCTTATCATGAAGCTGGCCACGCTGTCATTGGCATCAGGCTTCAGCATTCGGAAAAAGTTCAGAGAATAACGATTATTCCGCGCGGACGCACCGGCGGCCATGTCCTCATGACTCCGGAAAACGACCGTTTCCTGCTTACTAAAGGTGAGCTTCTGGCTCAGATTACCGGCTTATTAGGCGGCAGAACTTCGGAAGAGATTTTCTTCGGCGACATCTCAACTGGCGCTTCTAACGATATTGAGCAGGCGACGAATATTGCCCGTGAGATGGTCGTTGAATACGGCATGTCTGATTTAGGTCCTATTCAATACGAAAAGAATTCCGGTTCGGTCTTCTTAGGCCGTGACTATACTTCCGCTCAGTCCCGCTATTCTGCAGCTATAGCCTTGGAAATCGATAAAGCGGTGCGCAAGATTATCGACGAGGCTCATGAGCAAGCAAATAAGATTCTTAACCAATATAAGGATGATGTTGATTTGATCGCCAAAGTCCTTATGGATAAAGAGACGATTACGGCTGAACAGATTGATTATCTGCTTGAGCATCGTGAACTGCCTCCTAAGCCAGTCGCTCCAGCGGCTCCATCTGCTGCTGTAACGCCTTCAACTAATCAGGCTGCACCTGTTATGCCTTCTGATAAGGATGCCAAGGCGAATGATGAAAAGAAAGCGGAAGACGTTGCGGCGCCTGTGGCTCCGGAAGCGGTCAATCCTGTCTCTTCCGATCCTGATGTCAGCGAGTTCTTCTTGGCTTTGGATTCGGTTAAGCATTCAGCCAGTCTCATTTGCCTCTTTGTGGAAGATGATGGCGGGCGCGATATAACTGTCCGGGCCAGCCATAAGATTGTCCGTGATTCGACAACGACGCATGTCGAGAGAATCATGGCGATGGGCGAAACCCCTTCGTCGAAATCCCTAACGACAGCTTCCTTGTTTGCATCGGCTTCGATGTGGAAGAAGATTAAGCCGAGCGCAAAAGAATTCGGTCAGTTTATTGAGGATTCGACAGGCGTTGAAGTCGTGCTTGTCCTCGTCCAGCCGGCGGCCTTTGTTAAGCTGAAGGCGGATGGTGAAGAAGCTTTGAAGAACACCGCGCCTCAGAACCTCAACAAAGATGCTAAGAGCGCTGCGGAAGACTTGAAGAATATCGTCAACAGCGAAGACGACGATAAGAAAGACAAGAAATAAACTTCGTCACTTAAGCCCCTTTCTCCAAAAGGGGCTTTTCTTATCCACAAATCCTGACAGGAAGTTTTCCGTGTTATACTTTCTTGGGTAATAAAGGACTTATGAAGACTTTTTCCATCGCCGGAATTACGATTCCTAACCGCTATGTTCAAGCCCCTTTAGCAGGCTATTCGACTTTTGCCATGCGGGCTTTAGCTTATAAGTTTGGAGCGGGGCTGACTTATACGGAGATGACGTCTTCTAATGCCTTGGACTATAATTCTTTCCGCACTTTTGAAATGCTGCCGAAGGAAAAAGAGCCTGGCCTTCTGGCTTTGCAGCTTTTCGGCTCGGATAAGAACACAATCTATAGCGCCGTTAAGTATCTTAATGACCATGCCGTTTATGACTTTTTGGATTTTAACTTCGGCTGTCCGGCTAAAAAAGTCTTGAGGCAGAAAGCCGGTTCTTACTGGCTGAAAGATCCGGATGGCATGTATGCTTTGATGAGGGAGATTGTCACTCTTTCTTCTCGCCCGGTCATTGCGAAGATCCGTCTGGGCTTTGATGACATTAATGGCTTACAAGTCGCTAAGCTTCTGGAAGAGGCGGGAGTCAAGGCTCTGGCCGTGCATGGAAGGACGACGAAGGAGGGCTTTTCGGGGCCTGTTCATTACGATGTAATTAAGCAGATTAAAGAAGAGGTTTCAATCCCTGTTATTGCTAATGGGTCGATAAGCTTGGATAACTTTAAGGAAGTGGAAGAAGCGACGGGTGCCGATGCTTTTATGTTCGGAAGAGAAGCTTTAGGCAATCCTAAGCTTTTTGAGGATCTGATCAGAAAAGAAAGCGGCGAAGAGATAAGGATGAAGACTCTAAAAGAACAGCTGCTTCTTATTAAAGAGCACTTGAATCTTCTTATTGATGAAAAAGGCGAAGAACTGGCTTGTGTTCTGATGCGCGGCATCTCGACTTTCTATCTAAAAGGCTTAGATAACGTCAAGCAGACAAAAATAGCTTTGGTCCGCTGCAGCAAGAAACAGGACTATCTGGATATTGTTGACCCTCTGCTTAGTCGTCTTTCTTAGCGTATTTGCTTATTAGCTCTTCAACCTGGTTTTCGCTGAAGACTTCAATGCCGTTTTGTTTTAAAAGCCTGGCTGCCTGGCCCATGCCAGGTATGACCTGTCCGTCAAAAAGTCCGTTGTGAATGAAATGAGAGCCGCAGGAAGGCGACCTTTCTTTCATCAAGGCTGCTGCGGCGTGATGCTTTAAAGCGGCTTTTAAAGCTATTTGGGCTCCTTTATTGAAGGCCTCGGTCTTATCCTCGCCTAAATCGTCAATAACACTTTCGCCTTTGTTCTCGCAGGGACGGCGGGGCGTAGATAAACCGCCATCGACTTCCGGACAGACAGGGATAATATTAAAATAAGCCGTCAGAGCCTTCACGGCTTCGACGGGATTGGAGCCTCCGTCATAACGTGTCTTGCAGCCGAGCAGGCAGGCGGAGACTATAAGATTAGGCTTTGGGTTTTCCGCCGATTTCATTGATGACCTCGTTTATATTGACCTCTGTGGTATCATCCAGAGATTTTCTCTTCAGTTCGTGGAGGACCATGCGGTCGTTGCGGCTGACACGGCTGTAGATGTTGGCGAATATTAAACCGATAAAGGCTATAAAAGGCAGCATGGCACCGAAGACAAGGCGGAAAGTAAGCTGCGGGTTCTTGCCGGGTTCATCTCCTGACTTATATCCGGTCAAAGCGGTGAGAAGTATCGTAATTAAAGCAGAAACGATAACCGAGATGCCTTCAATGAGGTTGCCGATGGAAGCTAAAGAGGCTTCGCGGGATATATGGTGCTTAATGCGGTCCATATCAACGATTTCGGCGTTGAGCATATCAGGAGTGATCATGAAGATTCCGACAAAAGAGCAGACGAGGACAAAGACGATAATGCCGGAGACGAAATCGTTCGGCAGGAGGAACAGGAGAAGCCCGAAGGGGGCGATATTGTAAACGAAGGTCCAAAGCTTTATGGCTGAGTATTTATTGACAGCCCATTTCCAAACCGGCATTAAAGCAAACATAGAAGCGAAAATCGAAGCGAAGATGATAGACTGCTGCGTGTTGGTAACTCCGCCTAGGCAGTAGGTGAAATACATGGCATACATGGTCGAGACGATGGCTAGGAGCGATTTGTAAGTCGACTGGGTCAGATGGAAGAAGACGAAGGATTTATCGGTCAGAGCGTCCTTTAAGGCTGAACGGATGGAAAATTTGACTTCATCGGCTTTCTGGGCGTCGATATCGTCTTTGAAGCGGGAAGTCAAAAGCATGACGGTCAGTGAAATATAATAGACGGCCATATAGATTAAGCCGATAAAAACATAGCCGGTTCCGCCCGAATAAACGAAGACTTTTTCCCTCAAGATCGGAGTGAGGACATAGCAGGTGGCCATGCCTAAAGCCTCAAAGATATGTATTAATGTCGAAGTGTGGGCTCTTTCTTTCGTGGAGGCAAAAAGAGTCGGGAACAGGGCGTTGTAGTTGGTGTACATGACCGTTGAGGCGTTTTCCATCGAAACGGAGATGATGATGTAATACCAAGCCACTCCGGATGGAGACCAGCCGGTGTTTTTATCGATGACGTAAGTCAGAATGACAAAAAGAGGAATAAAAATAGAGCCGCAGACTAACCAGGGAACACGCTTGCCCCAGCGAGACTTGGTCTTTTCGGAAAGATACCCGAAAATGATGTCGTTGCTCCAGTCGACGACGGTAAAGATGATTTTTGAGGCTGAAGCCCAAGTGATATCGATGATGCCCTGTTCCAGGTTGTAGTAAGGATAATTGAAAGCATGGAAGAGCATGGTCATCAAAGTTAGGCCAAAGAAAAAGAAGGCAAAGCCAAAGGATGATGTTTTCTTTTTGCGGTTAAGCAGAATCATGTCTGTGCCTTTCTTATGTTATTATTATAAGGCTTAAAGTTTATTTGTAAATTTATGAAAATAAATTTTAATCGGAGGGTGATTTCAATAATATGCAATTAGTCGTTGGATTGGGAAACTACGGGAGCGAATACGAAAAGACACGCCATAATATGGGCTTCGTTCTTTTAGACATGCTAGCTAACGATTTGGGCGTCACTTCTTTTAAGCAGGGCTTTAAAGGAGAGTATGCCAAGGCTAATTGCGAGGGCGAGGATCTTTATCTGCTGAAGCCGCTGACTTACATGAATCTTTCGGGAACCTCAGTTCAGGAATTCGTCTCGTATTTTAAAATATCCACCGATGATATTATTGTTCTTTCTGATGACCTAGCCTTAGAACCTGGACGTTTCCGCCTGCGCATGAGCGGTTCCTCCGGAGGGCAGAAAGGCTTGGGTAACATCATTGATTTATTAGGAACTGATAAAATCAAGCGTATCCGCATTGGCACTGGCGAACCAGGCTACCGCAACATCGTCGACTATGTTTTAGGCGTGCCTTCCTCAGAAGAGCAGGAAAAGATTGATGCGGCGTTAGATGAAGCGCTTTTGGCTTTGAAGTATGCCTTGGCCACTCATAATTTTGAGAAAGCCATGTCGAAATTTTCAACGAATAAACCCGTGAACAATAATGGAAGATAAGGAGATATTGAGCTTTTTCAAAGAAGATCAAGAAGCCCATTCTTTTGAAGATGGGAATCTTTTAAAAGCGGATTCTTTAGAGGCTTTGGCTTTAGCTGTGGCCCTTTCTTATAAGAGAGAAAAAAAGAACCTAGCTTTAGTTTTTCCGAGCCTTTATGAAGCTCGGACTTTCATGGATTTTCTTTCTCAGTTTGCCGATGAAAGCGACATTCTGTTTTTCCCGTATGATGAAGTCTTGAGAATTGAAGCTATTTCCGCTTCCAAGGAAATGCTTAAAGAAAGGCTTTTTGCCTTAGCTTCCAGCCTAGATTCTTCTCATAAGCACATCTTTATCGTCAATTCTGTCGCTCTTATTCACGAAGTAAGCCCGCTTAACCGTTTTTCTTCCTCTTTTTTCAGCCTTAAGAAAGGCGATATTATTTCCCCTAAGGATTTGATCCGCAGGCTCGATAGCCTTGGCTATGTCCGCGTTAACAAAGTTGAGGAAGTCTTTCAGTACGCTTACCGCGGAGAAATCCTCGATATTTTCACCCCTTCGGAAAAAGATCCTTACCGTTTAGAGTTTTTCGATGACGAAATTGATGATATACGTTTATTCTCAGCTCAGGATGAGCTTTCCTTCAAAGAAGCTGACAGCCTTTCGGTTATCCCTGGCCAAGAGAATCTTTTCACTCAAGCAGAAATCAACGCCGGCATCGAAAAAATTAAAAAAGAACTGGATCAGGCTCTGAAGGTCAATAAGACCTATAACGAAGAACTGGAGCAGAAAACCAGTAATTTTATAGCCGAAGCTCTTAATAGCGGCTTAAGCGAGACTTCTATACGCTACCTCCCTTATTTCAAGGCTGGCCATAATTCCGTTCTTGAGTATCTTAAAGACTATCGAATAATGTTTTATCGGCCTGACGATATTACTTCGATGGCGGATGATTATGTTCTTGAGGCGCAGACCTATTTTGAAGAGCTGCGGAACGGCCATCTGGCTTTGCCTTCCGAGATGAACTGCTTTAAGCTGGAGGACGTTTTAAGCGAGTTTAAATATGAGCCGGTCTTGGATGAGCCTTCGTCTTTATCGGTGGCAAATGTGCCATATCACTGCACTTCCGTTATGGAGGCTTCACGGATGATTAAGACTTTGACCTTAGAAGGCTATAGTCTTTATTTATTCATCTCTAACGAAAAATATGCGCGTTTTGCCGATGTTTTATATAAGACAGGAGAGAATTTAGATAACATTCCTTCTTTCCATGTGGTCTTTGGAAAGGACCTCAGCCGGGGATTTCTCTTAAACGGATATAAGGCCATTATTCTTTCAGAGAAGGAAATATATGGAACCCCGGAAGGAGCTTCTTTCTTCATTCGGCGGTTTAGGGAAGCTAAGGCTTTAAGCAAATACCAGGATTTAACTCCAGGTGATTATGTCGTCCATGAAGAACAAGGCATTGGTCTTTATAAGGGCATTAAGCAGATTGAAGGCTTAGAGTATCTGGAAATCGAATACGATGGCGATAACCATCCTAAGCTTTTTGTGCCTCTGGATAAATATAAGATGATCCGGAAATATTCCGGAAGAGATGGGCTTAAGCCGCATTTGGATAAGTTAGGCGGAGTTACTTGGGCTCGAAGGAAGGCGAAAATCCGCGGCCGGGTCGCATATTTAGCAGACCGTCTTTTGGAGATTGAAGCTGCCCGCGCTTCTTTGCCAGGTTATTCATTTAAGGGTGACCAGGTGATGGAAGAGGCTTTTGGTGAGGCTTTCCCTTATCAGTTGACTTTGGCTCAGGAACGGGCCTGGGAAGAAATCCGCACTGATATGGAGACTCCGCATCCAATGGACCGTCTTTTAGCGGGCGATGTAGGATTTGGAAAAACGGAGATTGCGTTTAGAGCGGCATATCGGGCAATTATTTCCGGTAAGCAAGCGGCATTATTATGCCCGACCACGGTTTTATCCAAGCAGCATTACGATGTGGCCCTTAATCGCTTTAACGGCTTCGGCGTGAAAATTGCGGTTCTTTCCCGTAACGTCTCAGATAAAGAGCAGAAAGATATTATTGGCTCTTTGAAAGAAGGCCAGGTTGATTTAATCATTGGCACGCACCGCTTGCTTTCCGAAGATGTTAAATTTAAGGATTTAGGCCTTCTTATCGTTGATGAGGAACAGCGCTTTGGAGTTACCCACAAGGAAAAAATTAAGGAAATGTCGACAAACATCGATGTTTTGACTCTTTCGGCCACTCCGATTCCGCGCACTTTGCAGATGTCATTGCTTAACGTTCGTCAGCTTTCCTTGCTTTCCGACCCGCCCGTCAACCGTCTTCCGATTAAGACTTATGTCGTAAAATTCGACAAAATGATGATTAAGGAAGTTATCTCCCGCGAGTTAGGCCGACAGGGGCAAGTTTATTATCTTCACAACCGCATACAGACTATTTATAAGGCGGCTGAAGAACTTCAGAAGGCTTTTCCGCAGGCGAAAATCGGCGTGGCGCACGGACAGCTGGAAGCGGAGAAGATGTCGCAGATTATGGAAGATTTCTATAAGCAGAAAATCGATATTTTGGTCTGCACGACCATTATTGAAACGGGCTTGGATGTTCCTAACTGCAATACGATTGTTGTTGAGAAGGCAGAGAATTTTGGCTTGGCTCAGCTTTATCAGATTAAGGGCCGGGTCGGGCGTTCTTCCCGCTTAGCTTATGCTTACCTGACTTATCCGGATTATAAGGCTCTAAATGAGGATTCTCAAAAAAGGCTGAAGGCCTTAAAAGACTTTACGGAATTAGGATCAGGCTATAAGATTGCCACTCAGGATTTGAATATCCGCGGTGCCGGGGATATCTTGGGCAAGGAGCAGGCAGGCTTTATTGATTCTATCGGCTATGAGGCTTACATGAAGCTTCTGAAAGAAGTCATGGATGAGAAAAATGTTCAGCTTAAGGCAAAGAAGCAAACTGAACAGCCGTTGCGTTTTGAACTTTCTTTCTCCTTGGATTCCCATATTCCGGAAGGCTATGCTTCCGAAGCTGACCGCATTAATATTTACCGTGAGTTATATGATGTGACGACCAAAGAAGAACTCTTATCATTTGAAGCTAAAATCAAAGATGTCTATGGTCATTTTTCAAAGGAAATCACCAATCTTTTCATTAAGAAGGAAATAGAGATTATGCTTTCTGATCCTCTCATTAAGGATTTCAGGGAGTATATTGATCATTACGATATTCAGTTTGGCGAGGTTTATTCGCACACGAACGGCATTGCCTTAAAAGTCGCACATGCCCTAGATAAATACGATCGAAGAAAAGTTATTCCGCGCTTCTCTTCTTCCAGTCTTACTATTGGATTGATGAAAACTTCTGATTATCTTTTGGACTTGTACGATATTGTTACAACTCTGCTTGCGATATATTACAAGTAAGTCTTAAAGAATAACATCTTTAAAAGCTAATGGGATTTTCCCGTCTTTTAAATCGCGGAAAAAAGGCACGAAGACTATTTTCCCGTTTCTGTCTTCGATGACGGGATAGATGTTTCTTATATAATTGGGAACTTTTTGTCTTTTTAAGAAGGTCCAGACAGAGTGGCTGATGATCCCCGTTCCGAAAACATCATCTCTATTTGCGCTGCGGATGGTGATGGGGAAAGAAGAAGACTGAAGATTAAAAGACTTAAGGTCGGTGACTGCGGCTTTTAATAAGCTGTTCTGAACGCTTTCCGGCTTATCCATCTTAAAAGCGTAAGGAAGCAGCTCAATGGCCGGCTTGATGTAAAAATCATCTTGGTTGCGGTAAAGCCAAAGTCCTTCACCTAAATCTGTCACGCAAGTTGAATGAACTTTTTTTAGATTTTGATAAGCTAAATTCCTGGCAGAAACATACTTTTTTTCACTTTTAGCTTTCATTTCCTTTTCGCACCAGCGGTATAAAAGCCGCTTTTTATCATCATCTTTTAAAGAGTTATAAAGGGCGTTGGAACAAACGTTATTACATAAGGTATCTATTTGTTTCTCGAATTCTTCGATATGCTTGTTTTCCTGCACGATTTGAAGATAGAGCTTTTCGGCTTCTTCATCACTCATCTTTTCGACCCGTGTCTTTCTTAAAAAGTTACGCGTTCTTTTTAGGTTATTGTTGGTCTTATCATCATAGAAAGGAATGTCGTTTGATTTTAAAAAGGAAAGCATTTCCTCTTTCCGGACATTTAAAAGCGGACGGATGACTTCCGCTCCACAAAGAACGACACGCTCTTTTAGGCCTTTGGCATCTGTTACAAGGCCTTTGGCTTTCTGCATTAAATAAGTGGCGATCAGATCGTCCTGATGATGCGCTGTTAAGACGGCTTTGATAGGCTCGGATGAATGCTGAATATAAGAAGCGAAGAGGCTATAGCGGTCTATTCTTGCTTCTTCTTCAAAGTTCTTTCCTTTGTATTTTTCTTTAGAGTCGATTGAGTCTATGACTCTATTTGCCAGACCCCATCTATCTAAGTTGGCTTTTACAACGCTTTCTTCTAAAACTACCTCATCTGAATCGTGGTAATTGATGTAATAAGGAAGGAGCTTCTTATATCCACAGGTAAGAAGGGCGTAAATCAGAAAAGTCGAATCCGGCCCCCCGGAATAAGCAACCAGATAGGTTTGAGATTTATCTAACAAAGCGGAGAAAGATTCTTGGACTCTTTGGAAAAGGGGAGAACTCATAAAAGAAGATTAAGGAAGGGCTCGATTAAGCAGCCGGTGCTGCTGGAGCCGCCTTTAGCAACTTGGAGATAATGGACAATGACGATAATGATTCCGGCTATGGCAATAAGGCCGACAATAATGAAAATTATCGATTTAAGTCTGTTTTTCTTCTCCGGTGTCATATTTTTATCCCCCTTTTTACTTATTGATTATCTCATACATATCTACAGCGTTATCAACAGTCGAATAAGGCTTGATGTCTTTAATCTGGAAAGAAATCACTTTCCCGGAAGGTGAAGTAACCTCTATGCTGTCACCAATATCGACTTCATTTGCGGGCTTGGCGATTTTCCCGTTTATTTTGACCATGCCTTTATCGAGCATCTCTTTAGCGAGTTCTCTTCTTTTTATGATACGGCAGACTTTTAAGTATTTATCAATGCGCATAAATTCTCTTAACTGCTCTTATTTTATAGTTTTCTTCTCGCTTTGGGTAGTTCAACCAAACCTATATTAAAGTTAAGAAAAAGATTAACAAAGTTAACTTTAGATGCAGTTAAAATCAATTTAAAGTACAAAAAAGTTAATTAAAGTTAAACAACAACTTGATTTTGTTAATTTTTGTGTTAACATTGTGTTTAGGAGGATATGCAGATGGTCAATAAGATTGTTGGGGCTTGCCCGGTGGATGGAGACGAACTAATCGTCACCGAATTGAAATGCCCTAAATGCGGAACGGTTATCAAAGGTGAGTTTGCTTTATCGCCGTTTGATAAGCTTTCTGAGCCGGAAGCTAAATTTATCAAAGTTTTTCTTAAGGATGGTGGAAACATCAAGGAAATTGAAAAAGAGCTTAATATCTCTTATCCGACTGTAAAGAAGTACCTTGACCAAGTTTTATCTTCCTTGGGTCTTGCCTCTTCGTTTGATTCATTAGATAAAACAGAAAACCGTAAGGCAATCCTGGAAGATCTGAAGAATGGAAAGATTGATTTTGAAGAAGCTGAGAAAAGATTAAAGGATATCGGCGAAACGATATAAAAAGGAGAATAAATATGGATAAGAAAGAATTCTTAGACGCTTTGAAGAAAGAATTAGATGAAAGAAATCCGGTTAACAAAGACGCCATTTACGCAAAATATGAGAAAAGATTCGATTTAGCAGTGGAAGCCGGCTTCACCCCGGAAGAAGCCGCTGCTAAATTTGGCGATCCTAAAGACATTGTTTCTAAAGAGATGGCTGTTAAGGCCGAGGAGGGCAAAACGCCTGATACCTTTAACATGAACCTCGATGTCTGTTCGGATTCGCTGACTTTAGCTTATTCTGATGACCTGCTTGAGCCGCGTGTTGATTTTAATGGTGCCAATCCTGATAATTACCAAATCGATAAAGGCACCGATTATTTCAATCTCCGCTACACAAACAGAGTTACGGGCTTCTTTAAGGGCAGGACCGGCGGTAACATTGTCGTGACTGTTCCGTCTTTCCTTAAATTTGAATCAGTAAGGTTTTCTTCGATTGCCGGTGCAGTGCACGTAAAAAAGATGGAAGCTCAGGACATCCGCTTCAACACCATTAATGGTCATTTAGACTTGGGCTCTATTAAGGGCGACAAGGTCCGTCTCCAGAGCACGGCCGGTTCAATGGACGTCGAAGAATTAATTAGCGCTGATGTTGTCTTCGATACGGTCAGCGGCAAACTTAACATTGGCATGGCAGACATCAAGGATCTGCATTTAAGCTCGGTGACTGGCTCTATCAATGTGAAGAGCGGGCATGTCACTTCGGCTCATACCTCGGCTTTGTCCGGCAAGATTACAATGGCTTCTTAAGGTTAAAACAGGTAAGACAATCTGTTTACTAACAAAAAAGATGGCAGTATTATTCTTTCCCCTTTACTGCCATCTTTTTTAGTCTCTGTTTCTGAAGAATTAGGTTATCCTTTAAAGTGCGCCGCTTCGTATTCTTTGATGATGTCGACGCGAATCTGATGCCGGCCGCCCTGGAATTCAGCATTTAAGAAAGCCTTGAGATTAATTAAGGCCTGCTCTGGAGTGACATAGTCGGCTCCGAAAGCAATAACGTTAGCATTGTTATGTTCCTTCATTAAGCGGGAAACGGTTTCGTTATAGCCGATGCCGCAGCGGATGCCGCGGACCTTATTGGCGGAGATGCAGACGCCTTCGCCGGAACGGCAGATTACGATGCCTTCATCTGCTTCGCCAGTGGCGACTTTCGTGGCTGCCAGGATGGCGTATTCCGGATAATGGCAGGAGTCTTTAGTGTATGTTCCGCAGTCGATGACTTCGTAACCTTCCTTGACCAGTTCTTCTTTCAAGAAGTTCTTTAAGTCAACGCCGCCGTGATCGTTGCCGATTGCAATCTTTTTCATATTCTTTATTCTCCTTTATAAGTCTTAACGACTTTTTCGAAACTTAAGCAGCCCTGTCTGATGAGCTTTGGCTCTTCTCCGGATAAATCGACGATGGTTGAAGGCAGAGAATTGCCGCTCGGAGCATCGATAATGTAAGGAATTTCACCATTGAAGACATCTAAGACATCTTTTGCGTCAGTTAAAGGCGGCTGTCCTGACTTGTTAGCCGAAGGGACCAAAAGAGGCTGGCCTACACGGTCGATAAAGTCTCTTAGTGAGTCCATGCCGGGAACACGGATGCCGATAGCCGGCGAATTCAAAGTGATATGGTGCTGAAGCCCTGCTTTAGGCTTTAAAAGCAGAGTAATAGGACCGGGAACGTATTTGGCAATGACCCGGCGGATTTCAGGGGTCAGAACCGCATAATCTTCAAAATTGAAATGGTTTCCGCCCATGAGAGTAAAAGGTTTTTCCGGAGGTCTTTTCTTGACTTCGACGAGTTTATCGAATGCTTTGGCAGAGGAGGCGATGCAGCCTAAGCCGTAGACTGTTTCGGTCGGGAAGGCTATTACTTCGCCTTCAAGTAGAGCTTTTATAGGCTTTGAGGAAGCAAAATCGGTAATTTCTGTTTTCATAATTACTCTCTTTTCCGACACAATTATATCATCTGTATCCTTCCTGTTCTATTTTCCTTAGAGCCTTGAGACAAATAAGGGAAAAGGGCAGGGATTAGTGTATTTAAAGATATGCTAAGATAATAAGGATGGAAAACGACATATCAAATCAGGAAATCATCGAAGGTTTTAAGGAGAAATTAAAGTCTTCCCCTCTTTTGGATATCAAACCGGATGCCGATAAGAGCCTGCAGCTTATTACAGCTTCTCCGACATCTTTTTTCTCGTCTTTCTATCTGAATAAGGATTTTACTTTTGTCTCTTTTTTCTCTAATGAGTTAATCTCTTCCGATGGGATGGTGGAGATAAGCGGACAAAAGATTGCCCGCAAAGAACGCTATCAGCTTTCGGAAATCGATAAATTCATACCCCATGCCTCTTTGTCGGATTCGCTGATTACTTCAACTTCTCTTCCTTATAACCAAGAGCAGGTTCTTTTAAGGTTTTTGGATAAAGATGATGTTTTCCTCTCTTTTGGCAACGTCTATTACCAGCGGAAAGGAAAGAAAGACATTCTGACTTCGCCACTGGTTTTCTTTAAGATGAAAGTCAAAGAAGAGCAGGGAGAATACTACTTGTCTTTGGATTACAATTCCCCTTTATATAATCAGCCGCTGTTTTGGATTTTAAAAAACGACTACGGGATTGACTTTGAGTTTACGGTCGAAGGCTTTAATGTCAACACTTTAGTCAGCCAAGCCCGGGAAAAACTACGGCCTTTGTCTTTTGAGGCCGATGAAGGGCTTTTCCTATTTCAGGCCCCCGTCATAGAAGAAATTCGTCTGGCGTCATTGGTTAATTATGAAAGCAGCGCGGCAGCCGATCCGGTTTTCATGTCTTTTGAAAATCCTAAAGATGACAAGTCCTTAACGACTTATGCTTCGCGCAAAGAGCATCCGCTTTTTATTCAGCACGGCCTTGATCAGCTGGCTAAGAATTCTCTTGTGAAAATTGATAAGAATAACAAGATGAATGAAGACTTCCTGAAAGTTGCCGTGGATGAGACTATTCTCCATAACGGATCGGTTTTATACCTGTATGAGAATGAAGAGGAAGAAAAAGAAGGCAAGAGGGATCTTATAAAGCGCTACTATGACATGTTCATGCCTTTTAAGGATTTGACAAAACCCGGCTGCTTTATTTCGGATATTCTGACTGCGGTTAAGACTCATCCTTATTACGCTATTGATGGGACTCTTGTCCGTCGCCAGGAAGAGATGAAAAAGAATGTTGACCAGCTGATTGATGACGATGCTTCATTAAAGGCTATCGGCCTGCCGACGAATGAATCGAGCGAAAGGATATACCTGAATTTTGTTAATGCGCTGGCAAAGGCAACGCGGACTTACGATTTTTCGCAGATAACTTCCTATGATTTTGATGATGCAGTCAATGACCGCGATTTTCTGACTTTCCTTTCAACTTCTTATTACTTTACGACGTTTCCTTTTACCCGCCATCCTTTTTACGGCCTTAATTCGGATGTCAACAAGGAGCAATATCAGGAAGTTGAGGATTTTTTAGGGACGTTTAAGAAAGACATTCTCGATTTTGAAAAGATTATTGCCGATTCGGAAGTTAAGACTTCAGGCTGGTCGGATTTTAATTCAATTAGAGATTTTGATGAAGCAGTAAAGCTGTTCCAGATTTATTCCCGTTATGACGGGTTCCCTTTGGAGTATTTTGATATTGATCAGACGCCTGAACTGATAAATGATATCCGCGATTTGGAAGAATGCTATCGCAATGAGGCTTCGATACGTCTTTCTTTGGATGTTCTTTGCCGTCCTGCTATCTGGTCGAAGGATTTCGGGAAGATTGTCGCAGACGTCAAAGACCGCGAGAAGGAAAAAGAACTGAAGAAGGAGATGAAGGATATTGTAAAGCTGACGCCTTATCGCTCTTCCTTTAAGACTTTGATTATTTTCCTCGATAAATATCAGACCAACCATCAAAAGCTGGCTGAATTAAGGCTGAAACTGGAGGGCGTTTTCGGGAAGCCAGCCGATTCTCTGGATGGGCTGCTCAATATAGATGCGGCTTTCGATTTTGTTCAGTCTTATAAGCGCCATATGAAGCTTTTCGATAAATACCGCTTTGACAATCCTTTTACGGAGAAGATTTTCCACGATGCTTCCTTTTCGGAAAAGTACCGTTCCGTTTACTTCTCAGCTTTGATGGAGCAAAGGTCGGTCATCGAGCACGACTTGGATAAATTCCGCTTCTATTTCAATGAAGACAAATATGATTACGTTCAGAATTCTTTCGATAAAGTCATCGAAAGGCTGAATATCCGCATCAGCACCGATGAAAGCAAGTTTGATGAGTACCTTGATTTCTCTAAGCGGGCTGACCACGCTTCTGGGCAACTGCGGAGCGCATTGAATATCATGGAGGCCGAAGAGACCCCTTTATTCAACTTCATTGCGGATTATACGGCTTCTTTATATCAGTCGCTGCTGCTTCTGACCATTCACCAGAAGAAAGGCCTGCAGCTGATGCAGAACATTTCGAAAGATGAGTTCATGCTTTATGATCAGCTTTATTCCTACGGCGATGTTTTAAACCTGCTTGATATCATCAAGTCTTTTGAGGATCTGAGGATGCAGGCTATTACGAAGCCTAACTTTACGAAGGCCATAGGCGAACTGAAAAAAACTTATCATTCTCAGACGCTTCTTTCCCCGTCGACGGCTTTAAAGAGATATGGTGATGTTTTCTTTGCTTTGTTCCCGCTTTTGGCCTCTTCTTTCGGCGAGGGGACTTATCTGCTGGAAGAGAAGTTTGATTTAGTGGTTTTGGACTTCCGTAAAAATCATTCGCTCTTCGATCTTTTCTCGGCCTTCAAGATGGCTAAAAAGGTTATCGTCTTAGGCTCGGATTTTGAATGCAGCGAACGAATCCCGCCTATTCAGTTGGATTTCCATGAAGACTTAAAGAGCTTCATGGGGCTTAACGAATTCCCGTCTTCCTTTAAAAGGAACGTCATTCGAGCCATGAAGAGGCAGAATGTCGTCTTGAAGGAGAATGTTGATATTGCCCCGGGCATTACGATTCCTTTTTACTTCGAAAAGGGAAGTCAGAAATTTGCCTTGCGCTTTTTCTATAAAGAGTTCGAAATGCACAACACGGCTGCTTATCAGATTCCGGCTTTCCTTTATCTTCTTTTCGGGATTAAGACTGTCAATCTTTATGTTTTGCCTTATCTGGTCTATCAGGATTTGACCGTTCTTTCTTTGTTCGGCGATTTAGACGAGGCTATGGTTCGCCTGAAGGACAAGGAAAACGACTTCTCAGCTTTGCCGGAAGACCAGAAGAAGATGAAGATGTATTTTAAGACCCTGGATGATATTACTTCGACTTTTCCTTCTTACTTATCTGACAAGACCAGTGAAGTGGGGACTTTGAGGTCTTCAAGTTTAGATATCCGCCCGCTCAGCACTATTTCGCCTAAGGAAATAGCTTATGGCATTCAGACTTACCTTAACCGCTTCAGTTACCTTTCACGGGATACGCTTTTAAGAGAAATCGGACGTGTTATTGGCACTGATGAGAAAGATGTCGATTTCCGTCTTCTTTTTCAAAAGGCCGAATCGCTTCTCATTGATGAAGGGGTCATTAAAAAGGACCAAGGACGTTTATCCCTGATCCGTAATTAAAATACTGATGTTCTGCCGAGACTTTTTAGACTAAGTCTAAGTATTCGCGCGGATCGGCTCTATATAAGCGGCAGAGCTCCATGATTAAATCAAGGATGTTCCACAAGACGCCCAAGCCGATGACAGTCGAGAAAAGCTTAATCAAGCAAAGCTTCCAGCCGGCGCTCTTTAAAGCATAAAATTTATCAAGGCCCAGCCAGCCGCCGAAAAAGATAACTAAGACAAGGATCCAATCTATTTTTTCACTCTTCATATTTTCTGTTCTCCAATTGACTTCTTAATTATATGAATATATAGAGTTTTGTGCAAACACATCTTTAAGGGAATTCTCCAGGGGCTTTAATTGCTTTTTTAGCCCATATCTGCTACTTTATCTGTGTTGTTTGAAACTGAAATACTAGGTTACTCATAATGAGATTTAAGCTTTTCGGACTTTCAAGCAAGAGAAAACGGCATTGCAGTTAAAATCGGGCGTTTCCTTGTTAAGGGGGGTTAATATGGAACCGTGGGCGATAGCTGTCGTTGTTATTATCATCGTAATTATTGCTGCTGGCGCCGGCTGTGGTTTTTACTGGGCCAAAACGCTTAAGAAATTTAAGAAATATCAGGTCAATATAGTCAATGCCAAGGAAGGCATCGTCTCTTCGGTCAACAAAAGATTCGCTCTTTCTGGCAAAATGTTCGACATTACGAAGCCTTATTTAGAATACGGCGAAAAGACTTTTGCTGAGATTATGCAGACTGAAGGCGGCTTTAAGAGCGAAGTAAGCAGCAAGAGCCTGTCTGTCATCAATTATCGCCTGGATCAGATTGCTCACGATGTTGATGTTGTCTTTGAGAAGAACCCGAACTTGAAATCCGATAAGTCTTTCTTGGAACAGCAGGCCTTAGCCCGCGACTGCGAAGAGCATCTGCAGGCGTTAAGAAGAATTTATAACTCCAACGTCAAAGAGTATAATCAGCTCCTTTCCGTTTTCCCCGCGTCTTTGATTTCTGTGCATTATAAGTTTGTTAAAGAAGATTTCTTCGGTACAGAAGAAAAGACTCGCTCTGGAGCCAAAGTGGGCATTTAATTTGGCTTATCGAGTCTTCTAAGCAAAATAACATTTTTTCTTTAATGCTTTTGGCAGTCTTTTCCTCCGCCACTGCGTTCTGTCATGGACTGGGTAGGGCCTTAGTTAAGCCAAGTAAAGCGGTTTCATAAGAAAAACGGCCTTTTTTTGACAAAAACATCCTTTTGATGTCTTTATTTGCTCTTTTTAAAAACATATAATGGCTTCAATGTCAGAAAGGAAAAACGATATCGATATGGATGTATCAAAGAAAATGGCTTTGAGCATTCTGAACGAAGTTTTGAAATCTGGGGCCGATTTCGCAGAACTTTATGTTCAGAACAAACTCACGCACACTATCGCTCTTACGAGCAAAAAAGTCGATTCTGATTCTTCCAGCCTTGTCTATGGAGCTTCCCTTCGTTTGATTAAGGGCAATTCCGTAGTCTTCGGCTATACTTCCGACTTAAGCAAGAAGTCTTTGTTTAAGCTTGCCGATACTTTAGCTTCTTCTTTTAGCGGCGAAAGGAAGGTCACGGTTGATAAGCTCAATAAGATTTATAACTCCGGCCATCACCAGCCGAAAATACCTCATGATGCTTACACTGATGAAAAGAAGATTGCCCTGATGAGAGTCGGGGAAAAGGCGGCTTATGGGGTTTCGCCGCTGATTGTTAACGTTAACGTCAATCTTTTGGAGACGGATGAAGCGGTCGATGTTTTCAATTCCAATGGCCGCTATGTTCATGATAACCGCACGAGGACCAGAGTTTATGTTGTGGCGACTGCGGGTAAAGATGGTCAGTTCCAAACAGGCGTGGAATCTCCGGGGGCCTCTATAGGCTTGGAAATCTTCGACATGTTTGATTTTGATAAGCTCGGGAAGAAAGCGGCTGATGTCGCGGTTCGCCTGCTGGATGCTCCGGAATGCCCGTCAGGGAAGATGACGGTTATTATCGGCAACAAATTCGGCGGCGTTCTGTTCCACGAATCCTGCGGTCATCCTCTTGAAGGCGTGGCTATTGCCCACAAGACTTCGGTTTTCTGGGACAAGATGGGCCAGATGATTGCTTCGCCTATCGTTTCGGCTGAGGATAACGGAACCATTGAGAACGGCTGGGGCTCTTCCAACTTCGATGACGAAGGTGAAAGAACCACGAAGAACGTTTTAATTAAAAACGGTGTTTTGGTTAACTACATGATGGACGATTTTAACGGGAAGAAGCTTTCCAGGGCTACTACGGGAGCCTGCCGGAGGGAATCTTATAAGTTCTTGCCGACAACGCGCATGACTAACACATATATATGCGCTGGGAAATCCACGCCGGAGGAAATCATCAAGAATACGAAATCTGGATTGTACTGCGTTTCCTTTAACGGAGGCTCAGTGGATCCCTCGACGGATAAATTCAACTTTACTTCTTCGGAGTCTTACATCATTAAAAACGGCAAGATCGATCACTTAGTTAAAGACGCTTCTTTAATCGGCTTTGGCTATGAAATTCTGAAAAACATCGATATGGTCGGCAACGATTTAGGCCGTGGCGAAGGAATGTGCGGAGCCTCTTCAGGTTCCATCCCGGCCGATGTCGGGCAGCCGACAATCCGCGTTCAGAATATGACAGTCGGCGGCAGAGGAGGAAAAATTTAATTATGTTCATGGGTAATTTCTTTAAGGCGGCGGAAAAAGCAGGAATTAAGCCTCTTTCGCTTCTGTATTCAGTTTCAGATTCCTTAAACATCAAGATTTTCAACGGCGAAGTTGAGGAATATACTTCCGCTTCTGATGCCAAACTTGAAGCCCGCGGTATTTACCAGGGTAAGTTCGGTGCTTTCGTTTCTGATCGTACAGACCCTAAAGTTGCTGATATGGTTATGGAAAAGATTAAGCAGGCAGCTGTTTACGGTCAGCCCGGCGATGCTGATTTGTTTGTCATGCCGGGAGCGCAGTTCCGCCGCAATCACGGATATAACAAAGATACGGCCGAAGTTAAGCCGGAAGAGCTCATTGAATTAGGCAAGAAAATCAATGAGAAAATCCACGCTCAGGATCCGCGCATTCAGATTGTCCAAGTCGATTTGGAGAAAAAGAGCGCTTCGAAAGCCTACCTTAATTCAAACAAGGTCAAGGCCAAAGGCAAATCGGATTACATTGCTTTGAGCGCCTTCCTTAACGTGGTAGATGGTAAAGACATTGAATCTGATTACGAATACTGCATTCTTTCTAATCTTAAGGGCTTTGATGCGGATAAATTCGCTGTTGAAGCGGCCCAAAGAGTCGTTTCGAAGCTTGGGGCAGAGCCAGTAAAGAGCGGCAAATACAATGTCGTTTTCTCGCCGGACTGTGTCGTGAGCTTGCTTAATCCTCTTTTGAGCATGCTTTCGTCCTTTACGGTTAATCAGCATCTGTCTTTGCTTGAAGGCAAGATTGGCAAGCAGGTCGTTTCAAAGAAAATCAGCATTAAGGAAAATCCGTGGGCGGATAATCCTTTCGCCTCTTCTTTCGATGATGAAGGAACGCCGAGTCAGCGGAAAGATCTGTTCACAAAAGGCGTTTTAAAGACTTATCTTTATGATATTGAAGACGCTAAAAAGGAAGGGAAAGTTTCAACCGGAAACGGAGTATATACCCGCGGCGTTATTCGTCCGAGTGCCGGATTTACGGAGGTTAAAGCTGGGAAGAAGTCTGTTGAAGAGCTGGCTGCTCAGGTTAAAAACGGGCTCTACATCGACTCGTTAGAAGGCATCGGCACCGGCTTATCCAGACAGTCTTTGAATTATTCGCTTCAGGCTTCCGGTTATATCATTGAGAACGGCAAAATCGGCAAGCCCGTCACGCTTATTACGGTGGCCGGCAATGTCCTGAAAGACTTTGGCAATGTCATCAGCATCGGGAACGATTCTAAGCTGACTTATTACGGAATTCAGTCTCCTTCGGTCGCTATCCGCAAGTTGGCCATCTCCGGAAAATAGCGCATTTATCTTGTCTGAATAGCTTAAGGATTTTTCCTTAAGCTTTTTTTATGCAAATTGTATTACTTTTATTTGCATAAAATGCATTTATTTGCATAATTTGTAAAACATTTGCATAAAATCCAAGGATTGTGGTTTTTTAGAATCTTCTTTTTTAGGAAAGATAAAAAAGGAAGTCTTTATAAGTTTGCTTGATTTTTGGCAAGCGAAAAAATGTGAAGTCAAAAAAAGTTTAAAAGAGCCCCATAAATGGTTAATATATAATAGATACTAAACAGTTAAAGGAACATGGAAAAGAAAGAAAAAACCGGTCTTGTTATCGGAGCGAGTGCGATGGCTGTTTTGATTGTGGTCTTTTCCATCCTTTTGACAGCTCATCACGGCGGCATTGCTGAAGGACGCCTAGCTCAGACTGAATATAATTCGGCCTCGTTAACTTCGGTCACTCACTATGTAACTGAGCACGATGAGAATAATAATTATTCTTTTGCTGATGATGCTTTCTTAATAGACTCTTTTGTCACCTATCAAAGCCTTGAAAATGAGGCTAAACAAAAGGATATAGATATTAAAGAAACTTTCTTTAATGATTATAAATTGCTTGCAGTTTCGCGCGAAGGTTCTTTCTTCGCCGTTTCCCAAGTTCAGAAATTCAGCCTCAGTCAAACGACCGCTTATGTTACGTATTACGTCGAGGATAATACGATTATTGGGGGAGCCGTAAATGAACGTGGCGTTTATACCATCGACTTTATTAAGGTTGCCAAAGACGCTTCCGTCAGCCTTGTCCACTTTACGGACAAGAGTTTCTAAAGGAGAGAATCATGTTTGAAGGCTTTGACCGCTCTAGCGAGCAGGAGGAATCCAACAGCCTTATCAAGGAAGTCGGCTTAGCCTATAGAGACTCAGCCGTGGGCTTTAAAAACCGCCTAGTTTACTTTTTTACGCATTTTTCTGAATGCATGAAAGCCGGCTGGGATAAAATCAGAGCCTGGGAAAAATTCGACCTTCTTTTAGTTCTTACAGTCTGTGCCTTTTTATGTTACGCCTATACGATGCTGACGAACGGTTTTGTGGTTGCGGTCAACGGAGACTATCGTCTCCAAGGCATGGCCTTTATTTATAACGGCTATGATGACTGGCATTATTTCTTCAAGACCGGTGTTTTTCCGATGTGGGATACTTCCGGTGCCTTGGGCGTCGATAATATTACCGGCTATTCTTTCTATTATCTTTTTGATCCTTTCTTTTTAGCTCTTTTGATTTGGCCGAGAGCCTGGCTGAGCCAGATGCAGGCCATTTTCATGATTGTGAAGATCGTTCTTTCTGGTTTGTTTATGTACGATTACTTAGGCTCGTTCCACATTACGAAGTCAACAAGAAAAATTGGAGCCTTAGCCTATGCTTTCTGCGGCTGGGGCTGGTTCTATCTCTGGTTCTTCCATATGGCAGAGATTGTGACTTTCCTGCCTTTGATGCTTTGGGGCGTCGAAAAGATTATTCAGAAGAAGGACCCGCGTTTATTTACGGTGGCTGCCTTTTTGATGGGGGCGACGAATTATCAGTTCTTGGCTATCTTCATGGTTTTCAGCTTCTTTTATGCCTTGTTCCGTTACTTTCACACTTTTAAAGAGCGTGATAAAGCGGGAAACTGGGCTGTCATCGGTATAGGCTTTGTAGCCTTTTTAACGGGAATTCTTATCTGCTGTTTCATCATTATTCCTTCTTACCTGCAGATTAAATCCATGCCTCGTATCTCGACTTCCGGGACTTTCTTAGCTCAATTCCAGGCTGCTAATGGGGTCTGGGCTAAGATTTCTATGTGTCTATTCTGGCCTTCCACTTATTCTTATCGGGCTATATATCCTCTTGAGTCTCTTCTTTATTTTGTCGATTCCTGCTTTAGTGAGCCTCTGATGAATTTAAGAGGCGGCTATTACGATAACGCCGGCTCTTCTTTGTATGTTTCGACTCCGCTGCTGCTGCTTATTATTCCTTCTTTGATTGACGCTTTTAAGCAGAAGCAGAAAGGGCAGATTATCGCTTTTGTTTTACTGGCTATCGCTTTGGAATGCCCGGTGGTTTATTTTGCCGCCGGCGGTTTTTCTGCGGTTCCTTATGGCAGGTGGGAACTTTTCGTGGTTATCTGCTTAGTGACTTTTGTCTGTTTGCATTTGGACAATATGAAGAAGATGCCTCGCGTCTATTTGGACATTTCCTTTATTATCGTCAGTGCTTTGCTGGCGATGGTGACAGTCTTTTGCTTCCTCATACCGGAAAAATATAATTACGCCCATGGTCTTCAGGCCTTATCCGAATCCAGCGGCATTATTTCGAATGTCTTTATAGCCTTGGCGGTTTTCCAGGCCCTTTGGTATCTGTTCTGCTATATCTTTATGCGCAGTCTTCTTTATAAGCGCTACTTTAAGAAAGACTTGTTTTACGTTATTGCCTTTGAGGCGATTATCGGCGGCAACATCGCAGTGGTGAGGCAAGGTACTGTCAATTATTATTCTTCGGCTTTGGCTGGGCATGATGTCTTTGTCGAGCAAACCAACATCATTGAGAAGCTGAAGGATTATGATCCGGATACTTTCTATAGAGTTTTGAATACGCACGTTTCGTCTTCCTCGAATTTTGATCCTAACCTAGCCATGGCTGAAGGTTATAACGGCATAGGTACTTTTAATTCGGTTATAAATTACGAATCAGAGGATTTCTTTGAATGGTCCCGTATTGACCATAACAATGATTCCTATATGCTTGATTACCAGGAGAAGAGGCTTAACCTAGATGAATTCCTGGGCGTTAAGTATTATTTGGTCGACGCTGATGATGTGAACATTCCTTATGGATTTGTGGATGTTACGACTTTAGCTGATTGCACCAGCGGTCTTAAGTCCCTGCTTAATTCGAGCTCGAACCCAGATGGCAATTACAAACTGTATAAGAACACCAACTTTATTGATAGGGCCTTTGCTTTTGACGACTACATGCTTTCCTCGACCATTACGCAGACGGGGTGCGAAGCTGACGCGGAAATCAATTATCTGAAGCGAGCCATCGTCGATCAGGATTATTACGATGACAATACAGCGCTTTTTGAGCCATTCACTTACCACTCGACATCTGAGGGCTATATCTCTACCGGTTCTTATTATAAAAACAGCACTTATGCAAGCAAGGCCACATATTACGAGTCTATTTGGGATTCGGATATCATCAATCTTAATGGAACCAGCGGCGATATCTTAAGGACCTTGGATTCGACTCTGACGGATGCGGAATATTCAGCTCTCCACGAGACTGAACTACAGGCTGACATTGATAAAGAGCAGACTGTGGCGGGATATTCTTCGCCTTATGCTTTCTATTCGCTTTCTTCGCGCACTAGGCAAGACGGCGGGAAGATTTACTATCTGAAGCAAAACGCCTCGACGGGTTTTTACTCAAAAGGCGATGTAAAGACGACCAATTCTTTGTATTTCCAAGGCTATAAAGCCTATTATTCTAAGTTTGTCCTTCAGTCTTCAGCTGATACGCCGATTATTGCCCCTGATGCGGCAAGCCACAGTGGCGCCTATATTACTCTGCAGACCGAGTCTGCTGGCGCCAGCATCGCTTATTACTTATACGGCAAAGACGAAGAAGGCAATTATAAGCTTCTGACTTACGATAATTCGAATTACCTCCACGAAAGCTCACAGAAGAGAGCCAGGGGCTTTTATGTTACCGAGCCGGTCTATAAGATTGTCGGCCTGATTCTTACTTCGAATTTCAGCATTCATTTCTACTCTTCAACAATGGAGTACTTGGATGAATTCCAGTCGGATGTGGATAAGCTGCAGGCAAACACTATTACGGTTGATACGGCACATACCGATGCAAATACGCTGACTTATTCTTCCGATTACGCCTCTAAGAAAATCGTGGTCTTAAATACTCTTTATTCAAAAGGATTCTCTCTGAAGAAAACGTATAAAGACGCTTATGGCAATACAGTAACCTCCTCGGTCCCGCTATTTAAGGCTAACGGAGGCTTGCTTGGATATGTTGCTGATGCTGGGACGACTGATTATGTCCTCTCTTATTACACTGCCGGTTTGGAGCTGGGCTTGAAGATCACTTGGGTGGGCCTGGCTTTCCAAGGCGCCTTGTTCATTGCTTTTGATTACTTTACCCGTCTGAAAAGGGAATATGACCGTCTTTCAAAAGTGACAAAATTCAAATCCGGCCTGTAGCGGCTTCCGCTTTATGTTTATAATGGATTTGCTGAAAACGGAAGAAACAGGAAACTTAAACAAGAAAAGGAAAAAATAACTATGTTAAATCAATATATGGTCGCTAGGCTGGAGACGATGGAAAAAAGACTTGAGGAAATCGATTCTCTTTTAGCCTCAGAAATCGATTTTAATCAGGCGAAGAATCTCAATAAGGAAAGGGCAAACTTGGAAGAGCCGGTCACCCTTTATAAGGCTTATAAGAAGAATAAAGCTGATTACGAAGAAGCGGAAGCCACTTCTAAAGATGCCGATCCGGAAATGTCCGAGCTCGGCAAGAGCGAAATGGCGCGCTTAGAAGCAGAACAAAGCAAGATGGAAGGCGATATCCAGACTGCGCTTCTTCCGAAGGATATCAACGATGACAAGAACGTCATTGTCGAAATCCGCGGAGCCGCAGGCGGAGATGAAGCAAATATCTTTGCCGGGGATCTTTATCGCATGTATATGAAATATGCTGACTCGAAAGGGTGGCATTATGAGCCTATCGATGAGGAATCGACGCCTTTAGGGGGATTTTCTTTGATTTCCTTTAAAATTAAAGGCAAGGGCGCGTATGCCAGACTGAAGTTTGAATCGGGTGTCCATCGTGTTCAGCGTGTCCCGGTAACGGAAAAATCCGGGCGTCTGCAGACTTCGACGGCAACCGTGCTGGTGATGCCGGAAATGCAGGCGACGGATGTCACAATCAACAACTCTGATCTGAAGATTGATACATACCGTTCTTCCGGTGCCGGCGGTCAGAACGTCAACAAGACGGAATCCGCTGTTCGCATTACGCATATTCCTTCGGGTATTGTCGTTACCTGCCAGGTAGAGCGCGATCAGCTTTCGAATAAGGAAATGGCTATGGAACTGCTCAGAGCCAGATTGCAGGCCAAGGAAGATGAAGAGAGAAACTCTAAGTTGGAAGCGGACCGCCTTTTAAAGGTGGGAACAGGCGAAAGATCCGAAAAGATCCGCACTTATAACTATCCGCAGAACCGTGTTACTGATCATCGCATCGGTTTCTCCGTGAATACTTTGGATAGGGTTATGAACGGCGATTTAGATAATATTATCGAAGCTCTCCATGAAGCGGATCAGAAAGATAAGCTCATGGCGGAGATTAAGTCGATGCAGGGCGGCAATTAATGGTCATCAATTCCGATAAGGCGATTAGCGAGCTGAAAGCCATGGGTATCCCGGAAGCGGATATCCGTGACCTTTTCCGCTATCGTTACAATATCGATTACGACCTGACGAAAACCGGCCGCTTATTTATGATGCCGGAAAAAATCAATTCGGATATGGAAGTCTTAGCGGCAGGTTATCCGCCGGCTTACCTTATAGGCTTTATGCCTTTTTTCGGCCTGAATATTGAAGTCAATCATCATGTTCTGATTCCGCGTCCGGAAACTGAGGAACTGATGACGATTATCCAAGACAAGCAGAAGAAGACTCTTATAAATTCAGCTCTGGATCTCTGCTGCGGGTCGGGCTGCATTGCTTTAAGCCTGAAGAAGATGTTTCCGCAGGCGACAGTCTACGCTTCGGATTTTTCGCCTTACGCTGTTCAGATGAGCCAGAAAAACGCGGATAAGAACAAACTTGAGATTTACATCGCTTTGTCTGATTACTTAGCTTACTTTATCAATCACCAGCTGAAGTTTGATCTCTTGGTCTGCAATCCTCCGTATATCAAAAACGGTGAAATCCTCGACAATTCGCTTTCTTATGAGCCGCAGGAAGCCTTATTCGGCGGAGAAGACGGCTTAGATTCTTACCGCCGTATTTTTGCTGATCTGAAGGATGTTTTAAATGAGCACGGCGTAGCTTATTTTGAAATCGAGGCGGAAAACGCTGAAGAAACCCTGAATTTAATTCATTCTTCCTTGAAGGAATTCGAGGCGGAAGTTATTAAGGACTTGGAAGGCAAAGAAAGATTCATTCGGCTGAAGAAAGTCATCTGATTTGTGGGCTTTGTCTGACTTAAACGGTCGTGCTGTTTTTGCCATTTTTAAAAAGAGTTCTATACTAGTAAGCAAAGAACCTTCTTAAGTTCATATAGTTAAAAGGAGATAACGCATGGAAAAATCAGATAGAAGACTTACGGCTCCGTCCTTAAAGAAAGCCAGTTTGCTTTTTGTCAGCTTGGCTTTATGTCTGCTTTATCTGACTTCATGCAACACTAACAAGTCAAAGAGAATCGGCATCGCTTGGAGAGCCGATTTGGATTCCGAGTTCTATACCAATATAGTTAAGGCCATAAAAGAAGTCGGAGGCACGCCTGTCCTTCTTGATCAGGCTCGCTCGACCGATGTGACTTACGATGCCAACAACAAAATTGAAGACGCCTGCGTCGATGACAATGGCATTCTCAAACAGGATTACGCCACAAAAATCAGAGACGACAATTTCTCTAATTCTAATATCAAAGATGTCGTTAAGAACGTTGATGCCATGGTTTTCACCGGAGGGGAAGACATTTCTCCGACCCTTTTCAAAGTTCCTGAAGCCTGGCATGGGATCGAAGCCGAGAAAGACTATAACGCCACCAGAGATTTCTCCGATTATCTTACGATGTCTTACTGCGTCGACCAGAATATCAAGCTCATGGGTTTCTGCCGGGGCATGCAGATGCTGGGTGTTTTTTCTGGAGCCAGCGTCATGCAGGATATTCCGACCTATTTTGCTGCCCAGGGGCTTAATTACAACTATCTTCACCGCAATCAGAAAGTCGGCGATGCTTACCGCGACTATTCCCCTCATGATGTTACGGTCAGCGCCTCGTCTAAGTTATTCGCCATATCCGGGGATACTTTATTAAAGAACGTTCCTTCTTGGCATCATCAGGCCTTATTGAGCGTTGAGGACACAAAGCTTCAGGTCACTGGAACGACTGATACCTCTGGCATCAACATGATTGAATGCATTGAGAGAACGGATAAGACATATGAAGTCGGCTTCCAGTTTCATCCGGAGGCGGCAATTGTCAAAAACTTAGAGGATGCCGATAACAAAGAAAATTACATGAGCTATGAGCAGGCAATAAAGTTTTTTAAAGCCTTAGTAGCCGATTAATTTCATCAGACTTGATTATCCTAAGCTGCATATATGTTGATTGAAAATCTTTTAAGTAAGGTTTTTCTAAAAGAAAGCCCGTATCTTTCGGCTTCTTGAGCTAAAGCGGTCTTTCAGCATTTTCTCCGTCTTTTCTTAAATGGCCTTTGCTTATCCTTTCTCATTTAACATTCTTGTTTGTCTTCGCTTTCTATATAAAAGAAAAGCCGATTTAAGTTGTATAATAAACAAAGGGAAGAAAAGGAAGTTTCATGGCTTATCAGGCACTGTACAGAACTTATCGTCCGAAGTCTTTTGCGGAAGTCGTCGGGCAGAAGCCCATCGTCAAGACGCTTCAGAACGCCTTAAAAGACGGGAAGATTTCGCACGCCTATCTTTTCTGCGGCCCCCGCGGGACCGGCAAGACTACTATGGCGAGGCTTTTTGCCAAGGCCCTGAATTGCTCAGAAGGAGTAGGGCAGGAATGCAACAAATGCGAGAACTGCCTGGATATCTTAGAAGGCAAGCATCCTGATGTTTTTGAAATCGATGCGGCTTCGAACTCTGGCGTCGATAATGTCCGAAAGCTTATTGAACAGGTATCGTTTGCTCCGATTATGGGGCGTTATAAGGTTTATATCATTGATGAGGTCCACTCTATGACCGGGGCGGCCTTTAACGCTTTATTGAAGACTTTAGAGGAACCGCCTTCGCATGTGGTTTTTATTTTGGCAACCACGGAGCCGGATAAGATTCTGCCGACGATTCTTTCCCGTGTGCAGAGATTCGATTTTTCGAAGGTTTCGGATGCCGATATCATGCAGAACATGAAGAACATCCTCGATAAAGAGGGCGTTACTTATGAAGACCGGGCTTTGGATATTATTACTAGGCTTTCCAACGGCGGCGTCAGAGACTCACTTTCTTTGCTGGATCAGGCTATTTCCTATTCCGGGAAGAAGATTACTGAAAACGATATTAACTCTCTATTCGGCCTGCTTTCTGTCTCAGATGAATTGGAAATCATCAAGAGAATCCATCTGAAGGATACGAAAGGTACAATTTCGCTAATCAACGAAAAATATGCTGCGGGCGCTGATATTATCCGCCTGCATGAAGATCTGGAGAATATTTATAAAGACCTTCTGATTTTCGGAACGACTAGGGAGCCTTCTTTGCTTTCTTATCTGAAGTCTGATGAGGCTTTGAATACTTTGGTGACGCCGAGTGAAATGCGCCGCAATCTTTCCGTGCTTATTAAATCCCGGAGAGACTATAAGACTTCCTTGGATGCTTATGATCATTTTGTCCTGACGGTTCTTTCGATGATTACGGCTTTTGAGGAAGCGCCGGCCGTTCCTGTTTCAGTCGGGACCCCGTCTAAAGAAGCGTCTAGTTCAGTTAGCGCAAATCAGCCGGTTAATAATCCATCAGAGGCTATGAAGCAAACCCCGCCAGCTGCTCCAAGTGAAGTGAAGATTACCGATGTGGTTAAGCCTATCGAAGAAAAGCCGCAGACGATAAGGACTTATGCTATCGACGGGGATGATTCAATCGATGAGAAAAGCGATGATTTCTTTGAGCTGAGCCAGGATGAAGCCATCAATATCATGAATCAGGGAAATAAGGCTCTGAAGAATGAGATTATCAGCAACTGGAAGGATAAGCTTTCTTCAGTTTCGCCTTTGGATAAGTTTTCGGCTTTGGCCAGTGACTTAACTAACTGCAATCCTTGCATAGCCACCAAAGAATGCCTGGTTGTCGTTTCCTTCTTTAAGAACAAGATTAAGAACATCAATATGTACAGCAGCATTTCGACCGGGCGGGAGCTGATGAAGAAACTGTTCGGACACGATATGCGCATTGTTGCCCTTTTCAATTCGAATTATATCGACTATGTTCAGGCTTTTAAGAACATGATGCAGGCTAACGCTTTGCCGCCTTTGCGTCCTATTGTTCTTCCGGATAAGCCGACAGAAGAGAAGAAAGAAGAAGTTAAGCAGACTAATGCGCAGTCTTTTATGGATTCTTTAGATAAATAACAGAGAGGGTTTATTTTATGGATTTAGGGAAATTGATGAGACAGGCTCAGCAGATGCAGGAAGAGATGAAGAAGAAGCAGGCGGAGCTGGAGAAGACGCTTTTTGAAGCGGAAGCCGCCGGCGGAGCCGTCAAAGTCAGAATGTACGGAAACTATACTCTTGAAGGCATCCAGATTGAAAAAGACGCTATCGATCCCAACGACAAAGAGATGCTTGAAGATATGATCAAAGCGGCTGTGAATGAAGTCTTGGGCCAGATTAAGAAAGCCACCGAGAAGATTGCTGCTGATATGCAGTCTTCAATGGGCGGGGGCTTCTGAGCTTTTTAAGTATGGAGCAGATTGAGGCTGTTAGCCGCCTTATCGCTATGTATAAGGAGCTGCCGGGCATCGGCGCCAAGACGGCCGAAAGGCTGGCTTATGCGACTTTGAATTTTTCCAAAGAGGAAATCGATGCTTTTGTTTCGGCTTTAGATAATGTCAAGCGGACGGTGCATACCTGCCCGCACTGCGGAATGAAAATCGATACGCCTTTCTGTCCTATCTGCGATGACCCGGAAAGAGATAATGGGGTTCTGCTGGTAGTTTCGGATGCTAAGAATGTTCTTTCGTTTGAAAAGACCGGCAAATACAAAGGCCGCTATTTTGTCTTGGGCGGCAACCTTTCTCCGCTCAAGGGCCTGACTCCGGAGAAAATACGCATTCCTGAGTTGAAGGAAGCAGTGAAAGCTAACGGCGTGAAAGAGATTATTCTTGCCTGCTCTTCGACTTTGGAAGGGGAACTGACCGCTTCATACATCAATAACGTTTTCCAAGGCAGCGGAATTAAAACCACGAGGCTGGCTTATGGCTTGCCGGTGGGGGCGGATTTGGAATATGTCGATGAGCTGACGATTGAAAGGTCGCTTAACGGCCGCGTCGAGATGAAAGGAGATAACGGCAATGGCAGCAGCAAATAAAGGGTTGTTCATCACTTGCGAAGGCGGGGATGGCTCAGGCAAGTCGACGGTTTTAAAAGCAGTGGTGCCGGAGTTAGAAAAAGCCGGCTATCCGATCATCATGACCCGTGAGCCGGGCGGGACGAAGATTTCCGAGCAGATCCGTCAGGTCATCCTTTCGCGCGACAATGCGGAAGAGGATATTAAAACGGAGGCGCTTTTATATGCGGCTTCGCGCCGGCAGAACATGGTTGAGAAGATCTTCCCGGCCTTAAATGATAATAAGATTGTCATTTCTGACCGCTTTGTTGATTCTTCTTTGGTCTATCAAGGTTATGCCCGAGGCATCGGCATCGATGAAGTTTATAATCTGAATATGTTTGCTATTGATGGCAGGCTTCCGGATTTAACGGTCCTTTTTGACATCACTCCGGAAATCGGGCTGAAAAGGCTAAATAAAGAAAGAGGCGAAAACGCTGACCGTCTGGATGTCGAGGCTTTGTCTTTCCATAAGAAAGTCCACGAAGGCTACAAGATAATCGCGGAGAAGTTTGCTTCGCGGTTTGTGATTATTGACGCCTCGAAATCTCTGTCTGAAGTCGAAACGGAAGTTTATGATCTGCTTCGCTTCCGCATTGAGAAGTTTCTTAAAGAAAAAGGCAATTAAGGAATGAGCTACGATAAGGAAAGTTTTTTTCAGGAACAGCCCCGCCTCGCTAAATTTTTCACTTCCGCGCGGGAACAGAACCGCCTTTCTCATGCTTTCCTTCTTTACGGCGAACCTTCCGCGCCTTTAAAAGAAACGGCCTTGTATTTAGCTAAGTCTCTGCAGTGCCAGAATGATGTTTTGGCCTGCAATTCCTGTTCGTCCTGCCTGCGCTTTAATAAAGGCACGCACCCGGATTTTCTCTTTATAGATGGCAGCAAAAGCCCGATTAAAAAAGCAGATGTGGATAATATCGCTGATTTCTTCGCTCTGACTTCATTCGAGAAGAATCACGTTTCTTCTTATATCATCAACCATGCGGAGAATATTTCGGTTGAAGCAATTAACGCTTTGCTGAAGACTCTTGAAGAACCTTCCGGCAACACGGTGGCTTTCCTGACGACGGATAATAAAAGCCGAGTTCTGCCGACGATTCTTTCCCGCTGTGAAGCTATTGAAGTTAAAAGCCCCGACTTGGTAAAAGAGGTCAATGACTATAAAGGCGACTACGATCGGACGGAATATTTCATCGTTTCGCATTTTGCTTACGGGGAAGAAGATAAAGCGGAACTGATTGAAAGCAAGGAATTCGGTGCGGCCTATGAAGATGCGATGATTTATCTGCGCTCTTTATCTGAAACCCCTAAGGATTCTTCCTTCGTTTTGCTTAACCAAGTCAGTCAGGACTTAAAAGGCTCTAAGTGTTATACTTATTTTTACAGCGTACTGGCTATTGTCTTCATGTTTGCCGCCCTTGATAAAAAGGAAGGACCGCTGAAGGAAATGGCTGCTAAGCTAAGCGCTAATTTCGGGGAAAGGCTTCTTAAGGCGGCTAATCTGCTGCAGGAAGCGCGGACGAAAGCCCCGGCTAATCTGAATTTTACTTTGATGTGTGCCCGTCTGGGCTTAATTTTACAAGGAGAAGAGATATGAGTGAGTTTTATATTTTATCTGTCCGCTTCGATGACCAGGACAACGAGTTCTGCTACTATTCTTCCGCTTTGGATAAAGGAACGAAGGTCGTAGCGGAAATCGATGAGAACGATTATCTGGGCATTGTTTATTCCTGCCGTTTGGCTCGGGAGGGAGAGGACTTTTCGGTCTATATCCCTATTCAGAGACAGGCTAATAGCATCGATGAGAAAGATTATGAAGAGAACAATAAGCGCGATTTAGAAATGCTTCGTTCCGTCCAAGAAGAGGCTGATAGGGAAGGATTGCAGATGAAAGTCTTCCGTCTGGCTTCCTCTTTAGACCGTCAGAAGGTCAAGATTCTTTATACTGCCGATGACCGCGTTGATTTCCGCGGCTTAGTCAAAGTCTTGGCTTCGATGCTTCATGCCCGCATTGAAATGCATCAGGTCGGTCCGCGCGATAAGGCCAAGATGGTCGGCGGACTCGGCATCTGCGGACTGCCTCTTTGCTGCTCGACTTTCCTTTCGACTTTTGAAGGCATTTCGATTGCCATGGCTAAAAACCAGATGCTGGCTATCAATATTCCTAAGCTTTCCGGCCAGTGCGGCAAGCTGATCTGCTGTCTGAAGTACGAAGATGAGGCTTATACCATCGGAAAGAAAGATTTCCCGCGTTTAGGAACGCCCCTTACTTATATGGGCGAAAGCATGAAGGTTGCTTCTATCAACATTCTTTCGAATACGGTTCAGTTACTTTCTGTTGAGCATGGCTTTACCACTATTTCCTTAGAAGAGTATTTGGCGGTGTCACAAGGCAAGACATATGTGAAGAAGGAAGAAGTTAAGCCGGTGGCCGCTCCAGTGGCTCCCTCCTCTTCGGCTTTCCCGACTTATACCGGTCAGGCCATTAAAGACCTGCCTCCAGTTACAGCTTCGGTTAATCCGGCTCCGGTGGCTAATAATAATTCCAACGGGCAGGGCAATAACAATAACCGTCCTAACGGCAACGGCCGCAATCCGAACTATAACGGCAATCACGGCAATAACGATAACAACGGCAATAACGGCAATTATCATTACGGCCATAATAACCATGGCCGCAGCCATGGCAATCGCGGATACGGCAACAATAACCGTGGCAATGGCGGCAACAGCGGCGGAAGATAATTCTTTCCATGTCAGTTAAAGTAAGTCACCCTTTCAGCGGTGAAACTAAAGGCCTGATCTATTTAGTCGCCACGCCTATAGGCAATATTCAGGATGTTTCCGCCCGAGCGGAGGAGATTTTAAGTTCGGCGGATATCATCGCCTGTGAAGACACCCGCGTTACTTCTTCTTTGCTGGGCAAACTGAATATTAAGCCTAAAAAGCTCGTCTCCTGTTTTTCCCAGAAGGAAAAAGAAGAAGGGGCAAAGCTGGTGAAGCTGGTTAAAGAACAGGGACTGACTTTGGCTTTTGTCTCTGATGCCGGAACGCCTGGCATTTCGGATCCGGGAGCTTTGTTGGCTGCAGAAGCGATTGAGCAGGGCGTGGAAGTTTCTTCGGTTCCGGGGCCCACGGCTTTTACTTCGGCTTTGGTCGTTTCAGGTTTTGATACTGCTGATTTTTCCTTTTATGGCTTTTTGCCTTCTAAGCCTTCAGCCAGAGCTTGTCTTCTTAATGAACTGGTCCACAGGAAGGAAACGCTGATTTTTTATGAGGCCGGTCATCGTCTGCAGGAAACTTTAAAAGCTCTTCTTTTGGCTTTTGGATCGGATAGAAGAATCTGCTTAGCGCGGGAAATAACAAAGATTCATGAAGAGTATACCCGCGGGACTTTAGGAGAAATAAGTCAGGCTGAACTGACGCTTTTAGGCGAGTTTGTGCTTGTCGTCGAAGGGTCTAAGGATGATAAAAAAGAAATGTCTGAGAAAGAAATCCTCGATGAAGCAGCCGATATGCTTAAGCAGGGCATGAAGAAAACTGAGGTCGCTAAGGTTATTGCTGCTGACCTAAAAATAAATAAGAACACAATATACACATTGATTAAAGACCTATAAAACAACTATCATATTTAGTATAGGTGCTAAATAGAAAAGGAGCTTTCTTATGGGGCAAGAGAAAGATGGGTCTTCTAGTCAAGCCAAAGCGGAGGAAAAGACTATTTCCGAAGCTGATCGAATTAAAATCGATGATTTGACGCACGTTGAGAACAAGAAGATTTCGCTAAACTCTGATGAAACGGTCGAGTTTCAGCTTTTCTCCAAGATTATCCATTCAAAAAGGCACATGGAGAAGCTCAAGAGAAAGGCCATGGAAGAGGCTTTAAGAAAAGCCAACGTGGTTCGTTATACGCCGGTTATTGAAGAAGGCTTAACAACTCAGCAGGTCCAGAAAAGACAGAAAGACGGCCTGACGAATAAAACCCCGAAGACTTATACCAAGTCCTTCGGGCGCATCATTTTTGATAACTGCTTTACTTATTTCAATGTCCTGATGCTGGTTTTAGCTATCGTTATGGGCTTAAAAGGCAAGGTGGTCTATACCGATTACCTTTTCTGCTACATCGTGGGGCTTAACCTTCTGATTGGTATCATTGAGGAAATTCACGCCAAGCGCATTACGGATAAGATGAAGCTTATCGTATCCGCCAAGACTCTGGTAACCCGTGAAGGCGAGAAGAAGGAAATCGAGCAGGACGATTTGGTTTTGGATGATATCTTCACTTTGAAGCCTGGAGCTCAGATTCCGGCGGATGCCATTGTTCTTTCGGGGATGATGGAAGTCAATGAGTCTTTGCAGACTGGTGAATCTAAGCCGGTCAGCAAGAAAAAAGGCAGCCGTCTTTTAGCGGGTTCTTTTGTCATCAGCGGCGAGGCTATCTGCCAGGTGGATTCGGTGGGTGAAGATACTTTCTCGGGCAAACTGGCTTTGCAGGCTAAGAAGCATCAGAGAAACACTTCAGTCTTATATAGGACGATTAATAAGTTCATCACTATTATTTCCTTTGTTGTGATTCCGGTCGGCGGCCTGATGGCTTATTTCAATTACCAAGGCTTGGTCTCCTCTATGGGAGAAGGCATCGACACTGTAGAATTAGCGGTCAGCAAGACCTGCGCTTCCATGATTGGAATGATTCCGGCAGGGTTGGTTTTATTGACTTCCGTGGCTTTAACGGTCGGGGTCATCAAACTGGCGAAGCAGAACACTTTGGTGCACGATATCTATTCAATTGAGAGACTGGCTCGAGTTAACTGCCTCTGCTTTGATAAGACGGGGACTTTGACCGATGGGACTTTGAAAGTCGAGGAGACGATCAAAGTCAGCGAAGCTTTTGATGATAAGAAGATTGTCGGGAATTACTTAGCGGCGGTTAACTCGGATAATCCGACGGGAAAAGCCCTGAAGGAACTTTATCCGGATGAGAAGGATCTGAGCGTGAGCAAGGTTATTCCTTTCTCCTCGGAAAGAAAGTTCTCCTCGGTGTCTTTTAAGGAAGAAGGGACTTTCTTCTTAGGGGCGCCGGAATATCTGATTGATCTTAATGCCTGTCCTTTAGCGGATAAGATCCGCCAGAAGCAGGAAGCCGGCTACCGCGTAATCTCCTTAGTTAAGGAAACGGAGCACGGCAACGAGTTAGAGATGATCTTTGTTATCTCTGATCATATCCGCGATTCAGCGGTGCAGACTATTAAGTGGTTTAACGATAATGGCGTTCAGATCAAAGTCATCTCGGGCGATTCGCCTCTGACGGTCAGCGAAATTGCCGGCAAGTGCGGAATCATCGGAGCTGATAAGTATGTCTCTTTGGAAGGCGTCAATGTCCACGAGACCAAGAAGATGGCTGATAAGTTCACCGTGTTCGGCCGCGTTTCGCCGGAGCAGAAGGCAGCCTTGATCGCATCTTTGAAGGAAAAAGGCAAGTCGGTGGCGATGACTGGCGATGGCATTAACGATATTCTGGCGATGAAGCAGGCTGACTGCGCCATTGCGATGGCTAACGGCGCCGATGCGGCCCGCTCAGCGGCCCATGTCGTTTTAATGAATTCCGATTTCGGCTCCATGCCGGACATCGTTAAAGAAGGACGGAGAGTTGTCAACAACATCCAGACTTCTTCCTCTCTGTTTATTATGAAGACTCTGTTTAACATTTCTTTGGCGGTCCTTATCATCCTGACGGGCTTATTCGGATACAAGATGAACTATCCGTTTACGACGCATCAGATGTTTATCCTTGAGATTCTTCCGATTGGCTTGGATGCTTTCGTTTTAGGCCTGCAGCCGAACACGAAGGTCATCAAAGGGAACTTTGGCTGGGAAGTCTTTAAGCGGGCTATACCAGGAGCGGTAGTGATGGTGGGCTGTGTTCTGACCTTGATGATTCTTGAGAAGAACGGGTATGGGGAAGCCAGCAAGTATTCTGATCCGAAGGAACTGGAAGCCGTTTATACCAGCTTGATGGTTTTATGCGTTGATACGGCAGCCTTTATCTATCTTCTGTTCCTGTGCCTGCCGTTTAATCTTTACCGCAGTCTGGTCTACGTTCTTTCGTTGGCGGTTTTCGTTGTTTCGATTATTCTTCTGCCGGAGAAGTTCTCAGGCATGACTTTAAGTTCATTAACGACGAATATGTGGGTGTTCTATGGAGTGGCAATGGCTATTGGGGCTATTGTCATCGGCGGCTGCATCGGCATCGATAAACTGGTTTCGGCTCAGCTGGCCAAGAAAAAGGCTCAGCAAGCGGCAGCAGAGGAAGCGGCTTTGAAGGCTTAAATAATGATTGTTGCGGTTCTGGGCGGAACGGGAAACATGGGCCAGGAGACGGTTAAAGCCCTCTCCTCTCTTCCTTTTGTCAGCCAAATCCGCCTTTTGATTCATCGGGCGGGGCTTAATTGCGAAGAAGACCAGACGCAAAGCAAGATTGTGTCCTTTCAAGGCGATATCGATAATTTTGAATGCGTGAGGAAACTCATCAGCGGTACAGATATTGTCCTTAATATGGCGGCGGTGATTCCGCCGAAGGCTGATAAGAACCCCCAAGTAGCTTTGAAGGTTAATTATCAAGGCGCAGTCAATGTCGTTAAGGCGATAGAAGGCGAAAAGAAGCAGCCGAAGCTCATTCATATTTCAACGGTGGCTTTATATGGCAACCGCAATGAAAAGCATCCTTTCGGCCGGGTCGGGGATCCTCTTATCGTCAGTCCTTATGATGTCTATGGCGTCAGCAAGCTTAGGGGCGAACTGGCGGTTATTGATTCGGACGTGCTTAACTGGGTAGTTTTAAGGCAGACGGGAATCTTGTATCTGGAGATGCTGAAGAAGAACATGAAAGACGGACTGATGTTCCATACGCCTTGGAATACGCCTTTAGAGTGGGTTACTTCGGAAGACACCGGGCTTTTAATTAAGAATATCCTCATTAAGGAGAACGCTAAGGAGATAGGGGAAAGCTTCTGGAAGCACGTGTTTAATATTGGCGGCGGGGAGTTGAATAGGGACACCGGCTTTGAGATTATCGATGACGGCTTTAAGCTGATGGGAGGATCGGCCAGAGACTTCTTCCGCCCGAAAGATAACGCTTTGAGAAACTTCCATGGCCTTTGGTTTGCAGACAGCTATATCTTGGAAGATATGTTCCATTTCCGGAGACAGACGATTTCGGATTTTTGGCAGGAGATGGGAAAAGTCAACTGGTTTTATAAATTGGGGAAGTTCGTGCCTAAAAAGCTCATTAAGAAGTTTGTTCTCTCGAAGCCTTTTAACGATTCGATGAGCCCTTTAGTCTGGAAGAAAGAAAAGCAGGCGGAGCTTCTGACGGCTTTTTACGGCGGGGAAGATAAATATGACGGGATTAATGATGACTGGGAGCAGTTTGATCTTTTCTGCTTAGGGCGTGACGGCAAGAGGAAGAGAGTTAATTATCAGGACCAGAAGAAGGATGCAAATGCGGTTTTGCTTGATTTAGGCTATGACTTTAATAAGAAAGACGCGGATATTGATATTGCTGATTTGCAGAAGGTGGCTTATCTGCATGGCGGGAAGCTTTTAGATAAAGAGTTTGCAAAAGGCGACGTTTATAAGAAAGTCAGCTGGGAAGATCAGGATGGGAAAGTGTTTAAGATGTCGGCTTTTGCGGTTTTAAGAGCCGGCCATTGGAACAGCCCTCTTTACGATAGCTTCAGTTGGGATTTTAATAGGCTTTGCAAGAAAGATAAGATTTTTGCTGAGGCTTGGTATGACTCCCATGAGGAAGACGAAAAGGAACGCTATTATTTTGATGATAACTTCAATCCGAAGATTAATTGATAAAAAAGCAGATTGTCTGCGAAGCGTATTATTTAAGATATAAGCCTTAGATACGTGGCACTTTTGGCAACGATATAACCATAAATTAATAAAAGTTGAAACTTTGATTAATTTATTGTATTGTTTCTATAACCCCTGCGGGGAATAAAGCAAACGGATTTTTGAGAAGAGATTAAGAGAAAAATGAATTTGAAGAAAGATGATGTTCCGTATATCAAAGCTTTCAATAAAGAATATCCTTTTAACATGGATATTTTGGTTGGTCTTTTTAATGCTTTGGACGTTAATTTTTACTTTATGGATGATCAGGCCCGCTATCAGCTTATTTCTCAGTCGCCGGCTAAGGTTCTGAGAATCTTCGGCAATGATTTGATTGGAAAGACGAATGAGGATGTGCAGTTGAATAAAGAGAACGGCGAAAAGCTTTATAAGGAAGACTTGGATATTATTAAGACCGGAAAATCTTATAAAGAAGAAATCAAAGTCGATTCTGAAGGGCGTATAACTGCTTTTGAGATGATAAGGAATCCGGTTTTTGATAATAACGGCAAGATTATAGGCATCTGCGGCCTAGTTAAACTGGCACATAAAGAAGATAAAAAGAGCAAGAGGCTCCAGATGCTTTCCTTTACTGACCTCCTGACGCAGACGAAAAACCGCAATTTTTTGGATGTCTGGCTTAGAAAAGAAGCTAAACACGGAGCTAGCAGCAAAACGCTGCCTTTAACGGTTATCATGTGCGATGTTAATAACCTTAAAAAGACTAATGACCTTAGAGGCCATTATTATGGAGATGTCCTTTTAAAGGAAGTCGCTAAGGTTATTAAGAAGCAGGTGGCTGGCGTTGGCAATGTCATCCGTTATGGCGGCGATGAGTTTGTGGCGCTGTGCCCGCGGACGGATGAAGAAAAAGCGCAGGTTATTAAGATGAAGATTCAAAAAGCGGTCAGTGAAGTTGAAACTGATGGGCTTCGTTTCTCAGTAGCGGTCGGCTCTAAGACTATAACCGATCCCGATTACAGCATCTCGCAGGCTATCGATGAGGCTGATAAGGCAATGTACGAAGATAAGGAAATCTCTAAGACGCAGGGTTTTAACTGCAGATAAAAACTTGTTTTAACGTTAAGAGAATCAGTTAATTCCCGGCTTTTTCAATTTTTCGGCTTATTTTGGTGATGTCGAATCTCTCAATCTTGGTGCGGATTTCGTTGAGGGTATTGTTGGTTATATCGGCAGCGGCATCTTTGATCTTTTGGCTGGAGACATAAATCTTATCGGCTTCCTTGCTGATTTCTTGGACTTGGTTGCCTAAGCTGATTAAAGGCTTATTCAGATAGCGTTCCCTGAGTTCATCGAATTCATTAAGGATATCCTGAGATGTCTTGAATTCCATCTTGGCTTTGCTTTCTTCGTTCAGCAGGGCTTTATATTTCTCGCCTAAGGAGACTAAAACGCTTAAGAAAGCAAAAAGATAAGCCGGGCGAACCATATACATCTTCGGGTATTCGTTGACCTTTATGATGGGCGCATTGTTGGCGTAGTCCATGTCCAGTTCGGAAACCAGAAGGGCATATTCGCAGTTTTTCTTATTGCGGTCCGAATCAAGTTTCTTATAGAAGTCTTCGTTATGCTTTTTAGCTTTTCCTAAAGGATCTTCGTTTTTCATATCCATGCAGACGGAAGTAATCTGATGGGATTCATCATGGATATCTCCATCATAAGAGCGGAAGATATAGTCGGCTTTGGTTCCGCCTTTCTTGTTTTCTTCTCCGTTTTCATCGACTAACGTATTGTCTTTGATCCAGGTGCAGTCTTTAAATCCGGCTAAGGCGTAGTTCTGGTATTCTTGGTTGCACCAAGATTCCAGCTGCTCGCCTAAGACTTTTACGCCCGTAGATGACTTCTGGTTGGCTAAGGTGCTTAAGGCAATCTCTTTCTTGCTCAGTTCATCGGCTTTATTAGAGATAACTTTATTCAGCTCATCTTTTTCACGCTGGAACTGGGCTTTTAAATCAGCAAGAGTCTGGGCTTCTTTGGCTTCTAGGTCGGAAATAGCGGCTTTCTTTTCCAGGTCGCTCTGATTATGTGCAGCCGTTAACTGGGCTTTCAGATCCGCAATCTGACTCTGATAAGTGTTCTGAGCGGTTAACTGAGCTTCTTTCTTAATAGACTCTTGTTCTTTGGTTAAGGAATCAATCTGATGGTATAAATCCGATTTGGCTTTCTCAAAAGTGAATTCGGCATCTTTCAAAGCCTGATTCTTCTCTAAATCCCAGTTTTTCTTTTCGGCTTCTATTTTTTCTCTATAAGCTTTATTGAGTCCCTCATCAATGGCTTTTCTTAAGTAAGAAGAATCGACTTGCTGGAGTTCTTTTAAATCGATAATGTCTCCTTCGCTGGCGTTTTGATCTAAGCGCAAGGTATTCTCATCGATGACGGTGATTTTAGTTAGTTTGGACATATAATGGCTCCTCTAGTTTCTCTTTTTATAATTATAGCATTCATATTTATAAAACCTTGCTGAGGCCTTTTGAAATAACTTTTTCTTCCTCTTGATTAAGCCGTTCTTGAAATAATTTTTACCTGAATTGAAAACAATAGTAGAATATTCTCAGTTGCGGAATGGATAAAGAGGTATAAGCATATGAACGCATATTTAAACGGTATTCTTTCGTCATTATCGAAGCAGTATCCGTATCAGCCTGAATACCTTCAGGCTGCCACGGAAATCCTTTCCAGTCTAGACCCGGTTGTAGAAGCTAACCCGGCCCTGATAAGAGAGAAAGTCATCGATAGGTTTATGGTTCCGGACCGCATTATTCACTTCAGGGTTTCTTATGTGGATGATAAAGGCCAGGTGCAGATTAATAACGGATATCGAGTGCAGTTTAATTCGGCTATCGGGCCTTATAAAGGCGGATTAAGATTCCACCCATCTGTTAATGAATCCATTCTGAAGTTCTTAGGCCTGGAACAGACTTTGAAGAACTCTTTGACCGGTCTTCCGATGGGCGGAGGCAAAGGCGGCTCGGATTTTGATCCGAAGGGCAAGTCTGATCATGAAGTTATGGCTTTTTGCCAGGCTTTTATGACTGAGTTATATAAATACATCGGTGAGTTCACCGATGTTCCGGCTGGTGATATAGGAGTTGGCGGAAGAGAGATTGGGTATCTATATGGCCAGTATAAGAGGATAGTTACTCGCAATGATGGTGTCTTAACTGGCAAAGGGCTGAGCTTTGGCGGTTCTTTAGGCCGTACAGAAGCAACCGGGTATGGGCTCTGTTATTTTACTGAGGAAGCCTTAAAGACGATTAAAAAGGATTCTTTTAATGGCAAGAAGGTTGTTATATCTGGATCGGGAAATGTAGCTATTTATGCTGCGCAGAAGGTTATGGAGTTAGGCGGCAAGGTCATTACCATGTCTGATTCTAATGGGGCTATATACGATAAGGATGGAATTGACTTGGATTTAGTTAAGCAGATTAAGGAAGTGAGAAAAGGCAGAATCAAGGAATACCTGGAGAAGCGGAAGGCTGAGTATCTTCCGGTTTTCTCTGATGTTTATAAAGTTCCTTGCGATATTGCGCTGCCTTGCTCAACCCAGAATGAATTGGATTTAGAAAGTTCCAAGGCTTTGGTTAAGAATGGAGTCATGGCAGTCTGCGAGGGCGCTAATATGCCTTGCATTTTGGAAGCAGAAAAGTACCTTATCGATAACAAGGTCATATTCGGGCCGGCGAAAGCCGCTAACGCTGGAGGCGTAGCAGTCTCGGGTCTTGAGATGTCACAGAATTCTATGCGCCTGTCCTGGACCTTTGCGGAAGTAGATGAGAAATTAAAAGGCATCATGACGAATATATTCCATAACGTTTATGGAACCGCGGTAAAATACGGCAATGAATACAATTTGCTTCAGGGCGCGAATATCAGTGGGTTTGAGAAGGTTGCTGAGGCGATGCTGAGCCAGGGAATTCTATAAAAATCCTTATTGAATATCAAGGAAAAATTTTACGACTAACAATCACACTTAAGTCTGATAAAAGAGGCCAATCTTCTAGTTGAGGGGCTAAAATTTTACTAAAAGGGGATTTGCTGGTATATTGATTTTAGTATTATTTTCAAAGGAGTCTTTATGGAAGACAACAAAGAAAAACAGCAGGTTGTTTTAATGAACGATATTAATGATGAGGAAAAGCCGGCTGTTACTTTCGGTGAAATCTGTCACAAGATATGGAAGGGCAAGATTCCATTCTTGGTTACAACTGGAGCTTCCGCATTAGTTATTCTCCTTTGCACTCACTATTTGTATTCTAAACCGGCTCGGACTTATACGGCTTGTGTCCACTATACGTTTAATGGCGCTTCGAGCGAGACTTATCCAGATGGGAGCGTCTTTGATTATCTGAATCTTGTTTCTTACTCGACTCTTAATACAGTTAAAAGTTCCGATTCTTCGTTCTCTAATATAGATGTTGATAAAATGGTTAATAAAAATGCTATTACTGTTGAAAGAACGGCCGTTGATTATACGACGTCTACGGGAGTTAGTGCCACTTCTTATGCAGCTAATTATCTGACAGTTACGGCTAAGGCTTCTTATTTTAATTCTGATACACAAGCCACGAAGTTCTTTACCGCGTTATTTTCTGTACCGCAGGCTAAAGCCAATTCTATTTACGAATCTTTCAACTACGCTTCAAATTTAAACAATTCCAAGACTGCTGCTCAGTATGATACGCAGATTTCTTTGCTTAGTTCACAGTATTCCGTATTAATTGGGACCTATCAGTCATTGATTAGTTCTTATGGTGATGCTCTTGTCGTTCTTTCTGATTCTTCTACCGAGTCTTTATCAAGCTTTATGAATGATGTTTCGGCTTTTTTTACTAGCGGATCAAAGATTACTGATTTGCAGAAGATAGTTAATGCGAAAGGTTATGTTAAGAATTATGACGCCTTCCTTTTAGAGGCTTCCAGTAAAGTCTCAGCTTATGAGAACTCAATAACGCTTAATGAGGCAACTATTGAGAAGCTTAAGAAAGATTTTACTGATTTGCATGGAACTAATACTAACATAGAAAATTCCGCTATTGAAAGCAAAATTGCTGAGTTAGAAAGCCAGAATGCATCTTATAGAGAAGCTATTGATGCCATTAACAGACAAATAACTAATGGAAGTACTGCTGCTCCTCAGACATTTACTGACTTACTTAGCAGTTATACAACTCAACTTCAGACTTATACTGATGTTTTATCTAGTAATGCCACTAAAGTCTATGAAGCTAATAATATGGTGTCTTATGATAATCCTAACGTTGTAGGCGAATATAAAGGTGGCTTAAATATTGGAGCAGAAATAGGAATTTCTGTTATTGCCGGTCTTCTTCTCGGCTCTATTGTAGGGTATATTGTTGGGAATAATAAAGAAAAGACTGCTAAGTTAGAATAAAAAACAACAACTTTGGATTATTTATCACCAGGATAGCATTTTTAAAGCTTAGTATCTTGATATATATAAACTATGGCTGGCTTTTCTAGTAATTTTTTCAGTTTCCGATTTTCTTCGATAAAAATAAGGTTTTGGTAAATATGTGAGGAGATTAATGCTAAATAATTTTCGCCCCATTTTATAAATAAAGCATTCATTAGTCTTAAATTATGCTATTTATAATATCCCTTATCCCTTTATTAAAAGTTGTTAGTTCAATTTTCGAAAAATCATTTTTAAGGTTTTTTATATCCGCTTTTAGATACATAACCTGGTTATCGTAATAAGGAACAGCGCCGTAGTTTACAACTGATTTGGTCTTGGTAACTTTTCTAATTATTTCTACATACTCTTTTAGTTTTTTTGTCTTTCCTGAACCAAAGCAATAAATGGAGTTGTTTTTGCCTTTGGTTGCGCAAAGCAAAAACATTTTTGCAGCATCTTTTGAATAAAGATAATCCCAAACCTGATCACATTTAGTTAGGTTAACAGGTTCATTACGAAGCATATTGTTAATGCAAGTCATAATCAAAGTTTTGGGACTGTCATATGGTCCATACATGCTAATAATTCTGCACCAAATATGTTTAATGTTATGAGCATTGCAATAGCAACGTGTTAAGAACATTGCACTAAGTTTTGCAGCTCCATAACAATTATCTGGGTTGCAGTAATCATATGGATGCATAATTGTCGTTTTATGGCCAAATTCACTTTGACTTCCTACACCAACGAAACATTTGCAGCCAATGCGATTTGCTAGATCTGCCGCATCAATGGCATATTTAATGTTTGATTCTTGAAGGACGGGATTCTGTCGATCTATGCCATAGGTTCCATCCCAAGCTAAGTGGTAAAAGGCATCAGCATTTTTAAGCCCTTCATCGTTGAGCTTGGACAAGTCACAAAGATCACATTTAATAATATGAAGCAGTGGGTTTACGGGTAAAGAAGAGATGCGACTTGAAGAGGCGTGAACAATAGCAAAAACCTGTATTCCGTTGTTCAAGCATTCTTCAATTATGGCATGGCCAACAACGCCGGTTGGTCCGGTTAAGACAATTTTTGTAATACCGTATTTATTACTTATATTATTCATTTTTTTCATCAAGAAGTGGAATGAGCATTATCTTCTTTAATTCTTCTCTAGGAAGGAAAGGAGCCAGATCTTCAAGAGGCGGGCTAACCAAAGTGCCATTAGGAAGTTGTTTTGTTGCAGATTTCGGTTCAAAGAACTGCTTTGTGTCGACGAAAATTTCGCAGAATAGATAACCCGGTTGAGCTAATAAACTATCTAATGTATTCATTTCAGAGTTGTCATGAATTGCATAATAAGGGAATCCATAAGCATAAGCGATTTTCTCAAGAGAAGGGAAAGACAAATCCATACTATCATCAGGACCAACGCCAAATTTTGTGTGCCCTTTAAATAAGTTTGATTCAGTTTGTCTCATTGAATGATAACCATCGTTGTTAATCACGAAAATTTTGATTGGCAATTTATGGTAAACGATGGTTTGAAGTTCTTGAATATTCATCTGTAGGCTTCCATCACCAGTGACCAAAATTACTTCCCCTTTATTTGTTGCAAAACTAGCACCAATTGCCGCAGGGAGATCATAGCCCATACTTGCAGCGCCGCTATTTATTATGAATCTTTGGCCTTCTTTAATTACATAAGCGTGGCTTCCAACAACACAAGCACTTCCATTGCCAACTACAGTAACCTTTCCTTCTGGAAGGCGTCTGCTTAGTTCTTTGATAAAACAATAGACATTTGCTTCATCTTTTTGCTCATAATGCTTGGGAAGTACAACAGGGTAATTTTTCTTCCAAGACAAGCAAGTTTCATTCCAAGCATCCCATTTTCGAGGCTGCTTGTTATTAAGCCTTGTAATAAGTTTTTCTAAGAATAATTTAGCATCCGCTTGAATAGGAAATTCAACATGAATGGAAGGCTTGATTAACTCGTATTCGTCTATATCAACCATTATTACTTGAGCCGCCCTAGCCCAATTCTTTTTGCTATAGCCAACCTGTCTGACGCCTAAGCGGCTTCCAACAGAAAGAACTAAATCACTGTTTTGAATTGCCCAGTTTCCAGGTCTATCGCCCATAATGCCTGCTCTTCCGACATATAAAGGATTATCATCAGCGATAAGGTCAATAGAATCCCATCCTGTGACTACAGGCATATTCAATAGTTTGATTGCTTTGTTGAACTCATTGAATGCATTTGCAATTCTAATGCCATTGCCAGCATTAAAAGTGGGCCTTTTGGCTTGTCTTATCATTTCAATTACTTTGTCTATGGTTGCATCAGAAGGATCATAAGTCTTCTCAAGACCTTCTTTGATTGGATCGAAATGAATAAAATCATCAGGTTCCATTAATGCCCATTGAACATCAAGAGGAACATCTATCCAAACAGGCCCTGGTCTACCATGTTGAGCCAAATATAAAGCTTTCTCCAAATGATACATGGCCATTTTTGGATCATTAAGCATAACAGCATATTTAGTCATGGCATCAACGACTTTAGTGATGTCAAATTCCTGGTCTCCCATAGCGCGAAGAGGAAGTCCAGTGGATCTTGCTGTTGTGGCATATCTAACCTGCCCAGAAATAATGAGCATAGGAATAGAATCAAGCCATGCACCTAAAACGCCAGTAAGAGTATTTGTGCCACCGGGACCGGTAGTGCAGCAGACAAAAGGTATGGTTTTATGAAGTCTTGCATAGGCTTCAGCCGCAATAGCAGCTGCTTGTTCATGTTGAACGAAAACGCATTTCATTCCTTTTTTATGGGCAAAAGCATCATCTAAATACATGGCTCCGCCCCCGGGAATGGTGAAATCGGTGTCAATTCCATGCTCAACTAGGTAATCTGCGAAGTAATCTGCTACTCTCTGCTTCATGGCAAGTGCCTCCAAATTTTTAGATATATATGTTAACACATTTATCAAAAGATATATAAACCTTTAAGTATATTTTGAAATAATAAGTTAAACTTTAATTGCTATGTGTTATTTCCAGAATCAACGAAAGAATTGGTTTTGTTGATTAAATTGTTTAATGCTTGGTTTTTAAATAAAGGTTTTTCTAATAAGTAATAGCGAATATAATGAGCTGCTAAACCCGCAATAAAAACAATCAAACTAGCACATAGGACCCATAAGAAAAATTTGTTATCAGAATAATAATCTGGTGCTTTAAGTATTGTTTTCCAGCATATTGATCTAATAATTCCACTATCATGCAATAGGAGAATATCTAATGTCGATTTCGATATAGAGTTTATAATCAAATTTGTATATGGTTTTAACTGATAAACTAAGACGAACAAAATTAAGCCAGCAAAAATATTGCCCAAACTTCTTTCATCATAAAAGGCCAAACGATAAAGAATATTACTCCAGGATTCATTTGAGAATGTTAAGAGATACCACGACAGATAAGCCAAACCATAAAAAATAGTAAAACCTAACGCCAAGAGGAAAGGATTAATTTTTCTAGATGAAATTTTATCTTTAAAGGTGGCAATTATGAAAAAGATGTTAAGAAATGAAAGCCATTCGCAGACCAAGTTAGAGTCCCCTCTAACCATAGTGTAACTTGTTACCGCAAATATAACTAATGTCCAAAATAGTTTTCCTTTAGGAGTCAGTTTTTTAATTATTAAAGTAATAATTGGAAGTGAGAGATAAAACAATAAATAACCAGAAATATAGCCATGTGAAATACCAAATCCGAAAATTGGCAAGAATGATCTAGCAATATCAATTTTAGATACGCTGTCATCGAATGCGAACATAGCTATAAAGAGAAGAACCAAGTTATAAAACAAAGTTTCAAGCCATAATGACAAAAAATGCTTAAAGTTGAATTTCGAATCAATAAGAAACCAGCATGAGATAATGGCAAAAACACAGAAAAATATTTTCCCTGAAGGAACCAGTAGCAACGCTATTGCTTTTACAGAGCCACTTGTATACGTTATTCCTTCTCCGTGGATAATTGAATGTGAGACAACAATGAAAAAAATTGAGATAATTCTAAGCAACTCAATGGAAGAGTTCCTTTTTGTTTTAGGGGCAAGTGATACAGAGTCGGTTTTGTTTTCTTCTTTATTTTGACTTGCTATAGGCTTAACCGTTTTTTCTTCTTCAGCCATCATATTCCTATTCTCCCCTCTAAAGAAAACTACTTTTTCTAAAGCAGAATTTATTGCTCCGTTAAAAAAACTATCTCTCATTATTAATAATAATAAGGCATATTCTATGCAGCCTGTTATTGTTAACATTACAAAGGTGAGAATTGAATAAGACATATATTTCTGCATAAAGAACAAAGACAAAAACATTAATAAAGAAGCCAGAACGTTTTTCCATCCATTTTTAAAGAAAGATGAAACATTTGTATATTTATATTTTAGTGCAAAACAAAAAGCTATTAAAAAGCAAGTAAATTCCGCAATGGCTGTAGCAACGGCTGCACCAGTTGCGCCATAAAGCGGAATCAAAACGTAGTTTAGAATTAAATCAATAATTGCCGTTGCAATAGTTGCAATCGACACAATACGTTCTTTACCGATTGGAATAAAAAGCTGAGTTCCGTAAATATCAGAAAAGCCAGAAACCCAGAATCGAACAGACATAATTTGCAAGAGCAAAGGAACCTCTGCATAACCATCTCCTAAAAACCATGAACATAAATTAGGGGATAGAGCCATAAAGCCGGCAAGAAGAGGGGAGCCAATAAGCCAAACTAATTTTTCAGATGAAGAAATATGTCTTTTAAGGCGATCTATATTATGTTCTGAGTAATCCTTTGCGTTTCTAGAGGCCATTACCGGTGTAGCAACCCCAACAATCATGCAACCGACAGAATTGATTTTATAAGCTTGCTCATAACACCCGTTTTCATAATCGGATGTTGATGCAGGTGTCAATAATCCAATCATTGTTTTATCCATAACTGAATAAATTGTTATGGCAACGAGAGGTATGAAAATTTGAAGGGTTGGCAACAAATGAGATTTAAAAGAAAGTTTTGATAATTTGACAAAAGATATTGATTTAAAGGCGCTTGGCCAAAGAAGCAAATTTGAAAGAACTGTTGAACAGCTCATGGAAAGAGCATAAATCCATGTGTCATTTTCGGTTTTGACGAAAAGGAATATGCATAAAAGACCCAATGATTTAAAGATGATGGATCTAATTGCAATCGTTTTGAAATTTTCTTCACCCTTGAAGAGAAATTGAATGTCAAATATTGAGCCAACTAGTTCAAAAGAAGACAGAAAGATAATATCATTGCATTTTTGGAAGCCTATTGTGAAAAGCATTGAATAGAAAACGGCAGATACAATCAGTGTGCTACAGCATCTGAGAATAATTATTTCCCAAAAGCATTTTGACTTAGAGACTCTGTCATCTTGCCTTTTTGCCATTTCTCTTTGGCCGTAGCCAGAAAAACCAAGGTTAGCAAATAAGACAAAAATCGTAACTATTGATACAGCATAACTATATTGTCCGTTTCCAGTCTCATGCAGAACCCTTGATAAATAAGGTGTGGTAATAATTGGAACCAACAATGAAAGTGCTTGGCTTATGAAATTAAAAACAAAATTGGCCTTTAAACTGGGCTTTTTAACTTCTTGAGTAGGATGTTCTTTGGTTTCAGTTTCTGCCATGTTTAGTCTCAAAAGAACAAATTTCCGCTTCCATCTCTTTTTCAATAGAGAAGCGGTCATTCATATAAACTTTAGTCCAGTCAGCTGTAAACTTCAGTGCTTCATCGATATGAAGTGTGGGTTTCCAACCAAAGGTCTTTTTGATTTTTGAACAATCTAATTTTAGAAAGTTGGCTTCATGAGGTCCATTAACATTCTTCTCCTCAAACTTTAAGGCGCCATTAAAGAACCCGCTAAATTTATGTATTAGTTCGCCTGTAGTAACACAATCTTCTTCATCAGGTCCGACATTATAATATCCTGCGTATTTAGTATCTTTATATTGTTCTTCTGCGAGAAGCATATATAAGAATAAAGGTTCTAAGACATGCTGATATGGCCTAATAGAATTGGGATTTCTGATTGTAAGAATGGATTGCGATTCAACCGCTCTAACAGCATCAGGAATTATTCTATTAGGCGAAAAATCACCTCCGCCGATGACGTTGCCGGCTCTGGCAGTGGAAACCGCAATGCCCATAGAATCCAAGAAAGATTTTTTGTAACTATGGGTAACCAGTTCTGAACAGGACTTAGAATTCGAATAAGGGTCGAACCCATCCAATGGTTCATCTTCTTTAAAAGGATGATTAGAAAGTTCATCGTTTTTATAGACTTTATCGGTGGTTATGTTGACAACGGATTTAACACTTTTTAAAAGACGTACACATTCCATAACGTTTACAGTACCGATAACGTTGGTTTCATAAGTGTATTTAGGCTCTTTATAAGAATCAAGGACGATAGGTTGAGCTGCCAAATGAAAAACAATTTCAGGCTTATAAGTTTCAAAAGTGTCATGCAGTTTAGCGTAATCTCTAATATCACCAATTACTGATGTTACCTTTGAACTGATGCTTGCCAATGTGTAAAGATTGGGTTCTGTCGGAGATTTTAACGAGTAACCTATGACTTTGGCTCCTGCTTTATTGAGAATAAAGCAAAGCCAGGATCCCTTAAATCCGGTGTGGCCAGTAACAAGAACTTTTTTACCTTTATAAAAGCTCAAATCCAATTCCATAAAAGCTAATCTTTCCAAACCTTCCAAGGGGCTTTTCCGGAATTCCACATTTCGTTCAGTTGGTCCATATCTCTTTTGGTATCCATGCAATGCCAGAAACCATTATGCTTAAAAGCATCAACCTGGCCTTCAGATACCAAAGTATTAAGAGGCCCGTTCTCAAAAACGGTAGAGTCCCCCTCAATATAATCAAGTACTTTCGGTTCGCAAACCATGAAGCCGGCGTTAATGATGGCACCATCAGAATCATTTTTCTCACGGAATTTATTAACCGTGCCATTAGAAGAAAGATCCAAAACGCCCTTGGTTTGGCCAACACTGACAGCCGTCAGTGTGACCAACTTCTTTCCAGAATTATGGAACTTTACGAGATCGGCAATATTTACATCGGCTACGCCATCCCCGTAAGTTAGCATAAAAGGCTCATTACCAATATAGTCTTTAACTCTTTTGATGCGTCCACCGGTCATGGTGTTTAAACCAGTATCAACAACAGTTACTTTCCAAGGTTCAGAATGTTTTTCATGAACAATTACTTTGTTCTCAGCCATATCAAAGGTAATGTCAGAATGGTGGAGGAAGTAATTGTTAAAGTACTCCTTTATAACAAACTGTTTATAACCAGCCAAAATAACAAAATCGTTATAGCCATAAGAAGAATAAATTTTCATAATATGCCAAAGGATAGGCATATCTCCGACTTCAATCATTGGTTTAGGCTTTAAATGAGATTCTTCACTGATTCTAGTACCAAATCCCCCGGCTAAGATAAGAGTTTTCATGATATGCCTTCCCTTCAATTATTACTATTATAATAGCGAAAAAAGTGTCTACTTAGAATAAGCTATATTTTTACCGGAAATCTTCTTGTACAATTTTCTAATTAGCCGCCAAGCCCATGACGGGATAAGGCAGATTAAATATCTTGGCCACATTGATGGATACATGCAAGTAGATTTAAAAAAAGGCAGAAAGCGTTTAAAAAAATGTGATTTATGTTCAATTCGATCTTTTGAAACATAACTGTAAAATTTGTGGGCATTTTTGATATAAATCTTCTTAAGTTGACTTTTATTGAATCCACATTTCTGACAGGCATATTTAAAAAGTTTTTTTAAAGAGGGCCCAAAAGTAAAATAAGGATCATAATGAAGTGGCCCATCATCCATGAACTGGGCAACAATTGGTGAAGAAATTAGTCCCATATTTGGTCTTTCCGATTTCAAAATCGAAAAAGCAATATATGTTTGAAGCCAATTGGTGCCACAAAAAGAATCAGGATTGGGGATTGTTAAAAAACCGGCTTTAGAAAAGATAATGCCTGATAAAAAAGTTATTTCCATACCGGTAAAGGCAATGAATTCTTTTTTATCGTTGGTTATCACATCATTTGTTAGTGGCGACCAAAACGATTCGCAATGATTTTTGTCTATAAAATTGCCCCTAAAAAATCCCAAATTGCAATAAGCCAAATCCAAACTTTTGTGACTTTTTAAAAATGATGTTTCCTTTTCCAATGAATTTTCAAGAACTACATCATCATCTCCAATAATATGAATGAAATGCGAATCTGCCTTTTCTAATATGTTTAAAAAATTGTGATCCGCCCCAATATTTTGATCATTTCTAATATACTTAATATCCTTGTAGTCTTTTATAAAATCATCAACTACTATTTTTGTAGCGTCGCTTGAGCAGTTATCAGAAATCAAAATATCAATTTGATCTTTAAGCAAAGAATATTGTGGAATAATTGTTTCCAACAATCTTCTTAGTTTTTCTGCACGATTATATGTGGGTATTCCTATTGTTAATAATTTCATACTTTAACTTTATAACTAACTTGTGAAAAAGTTCTCTTATTATAGTTATTTAAAAAAGCTGAATATAGAAATAAGAAGGCCATAAAAAACTCATTCATTTCTTGAAATAAAAAGAAGATTCTCCAAAGTTCAAGAAGACAATAAGCAATTATCGGGTAAAAAAACAAGCCTATTCTTTTACCATGAGTAAAATCAATCCATGTTTTCTGAGAAAGCAAAACAAAAATGAAAAAGACAGGATATCCAATAAAAGGACTAGTAGAAAACAGTATATTACCAAGTCCTCCTGCATTATTATAATCAGATCTCCCAACTATCTCCATCATTGTCTTAAGCCATGATTCTGAATATGTGCTTGGCATGAATCTTCCTAATGTTGGAATAATTTGAGTTATCCAAAAACCACCGTAACATTTACCAATAATATTGGTTGTGAAGATATAAGTTGACAGAAAATAGTCTAGAGGTCTTGATATGCCCCACAACAATTGATTATCAGTTATTTTATAACCATATTGTTTATAATCTCTTGTTCCGGATGTATAAAAGATAAAGACTGCCACAACTAAAATCGAAAGAGTCATCAGAAGAAAAATTTTAAAATTAAGATAATGTTTACTATTTCTTAATATTAAACAAGCTAAAACAAAAAGATACTCAATAAAAATAATTCTAGAAGCGTTAATTATGTAAAAAGTAAAACACGAAAATGCTCCTATTAAAACATACCAACGCTTCTTATTTACATTAGGAAGCGAAAAAACAATTATTATTCCTGCTGTTGAAAACCATGAGACAAATAAAAAGTGTGTGTTAATGATAAAACCATCGTAATTGGCTATATAACCACTATTTCCAAGGGACAAGGTCTCTAATAGACCATATGTAGATATGCAATGCGTCAATATAATTAAAGCAGAAACAAAATGAATGGCAAAAAGCAATTTACTTATGAAAAGCATGTTCTTTCTTACTTTTGTATTTACTACACATGTATTTTTAATTTTAACCTTACTTAAAGGGAAAAATATTTTAGAGAAAATATAAATCGAGAATAAAATCGCCAAATATACAAAAGATCCAACTGGATCAATATCATTTACATCAAATAGGAAGCTTTTAATGATTCCTAATTCATAGAATAAATACAAAAAAAGAGTGCCCCAGAATAGAATTCCAAGTAAAAATGTTGGGGAAATCAAATAAACCAAAGGTATTTTCCTTTTAGTCGATTTTTCTCTTTTATTAAGTGATGAGTGCATCTCTATGTATTCTTTGTTTTCACTCATAATTATATGCTAGATTAAACATGCTGTTTTCTACTGGAATCCATTTTAAATACTAACAAGACCTATCCCTTTATTTCTAATTATAATACAAAGCTTAAACTTTCTCTTCTAATTAGCGTATAAATTTAGATATAATAACGAATTTATTCTTACAATAAATTCCTAATACTTTTCATTGTTTTTTTGATAAGTTCCATCTTTAATATCGTTAAGCCATTTGTTGTTATCAATATTCCACTTTATCGTTTCAATAATTCCGCTTTCAAAATTGAAGTTTGGCTTCCAACCCAATTCAGATTCGATTTTTGTTGGATCCATAGCATATCTCAAATCATGACCTGGTCTATCTTTTACGAATTCAATTAGGTCAAAAGATTTGTTCATGTATTTTAAAATAGTCTTAACTATTTCAATATTTGATTTTTCATTGTGACCGCCAATGTTATAAATTTCGCCATCGTGCCCATATCTAATAATTAAATCAATAGCATTGCAATGATCAGTTACATAAAGCCAATCCCTGACATTTTGCCCGTTTCCATATATAGGTAATTTTTCATTGTTTAATGCTTTTTCAATCATCAGAGGAATAAGCTTTTCTGGAAATTGATATGGTCCATAATTGTTTGAACAACGTGATATAGTAACAGGCAGTCCATAAGTTCTATGAAAAGCTAAGACAAATAGATCGGCGCTTGCCTTTGATGCACTATATGGACTTGAGGCTTTGAGGGGGAGATTCTCAGTAAAGAGCATTTTTGGTTCGTCAAGTGGCAAATCGCCATAAACCTCATCAGTCGATACTTGATGAAACCTTTTTATTCCAAATTGTCTGCACGCATCCATTAATGTCTGTACGCCGATTATATTAGACTTTATAAAAATGCCAGGATCTTTAATTGATCTGTCGACATGAGTTTCCGCTGCAAAATTTATAACATAATCAAAGTGTTCTTTATCAAACAAAGAAAACACAAAATCTCTATCGCATATGTTTCCTTTAACAAAAATAAAGTTTTTTTGGTTTTCAACAATATCCCGTATTGACTCCATGTTTCCGGCATACGTTAAAGCGTCAAGACAAACAAAAATATCCTTTGGGTATTTTTTAGTAATAAATCGGCAATAATTACCACCAATAAATCCAGCACCGCCTGTTATTAAGAACTTCATTTGTTACTTTCCTCCATAATTAAATTTATTTTCTCGTTGTTTCCATATATACACGGTGAATCATAGGGCCTATCAGGGAATTTACCATATTCTAGTTCTATATTCAAATGATAATGGCTTATATACCATTCTATTTGTTCACCTAATGAAACGGGTTTTCCTGAGCAAACGTTAATTATTCCGTTTATATTGTCTTGTTCAATTGAAGCAGAAATCTGTTTTGCAAGTGTATCGACATTGATAAAATCGTATTTATTCTTCCCCGAATTTAAAGGAAAAGATTTTTGTCCTTCCAAAACAGCCTTTCTAATTTTGACAAAAACCGAATTTCCAAATAAATCGTCTCCATAAATATAAAAAGCTCTCAGCCACTGAAATTGGCATCCTTTTGACGCGCAATAAAGTTCAACAGATTTTCTCAATGCGTTTTTTGCAACGCCGTATTGAGAAAGAGGGTTGCATGGAGTGTTTTCGTCAACAGCCCCTTCAAAAAAACCAATTTCATGCATTGTACCCATTGAGGCAAATTTCTTCAATCCATGATCGACTAGGCTCTTCATAAAATTGAAGTGATTTGAAATATCACTCATATGCTTGGGAGAATCGTGAATAAAGCCGTCTCGCCAAGCCATGTGTAAGCAAACATCCGGAGAACCTAAAATGGTGAACCAATCATCATTGTTTTCAAACACATTAGCTTTGATAAAAGAAGCTCTAGTATCTATGTGAGCGTTATCTAAATCAGCAGCAATAACATTTTCCCCCTGATCGCAGAGGACTTTTACAACTTTTGAGCCAATATATCCGTTAGCTCCCGTGACAAGAATTTTCATAAATCAAATTCAATATGACTTTCTCTTAAGGTTAAGCGATTCTTATCTTTGTCTGACAGAACAACATTAGTTTTATATGGCCAAGAAATATTAATATCAGCATCATCCCACCTAATTCCACCTTCATCTTCCGGATGATAAAAATCATCACATTTATAGGCGAATTCTGCATAATCAGAAAGTACCATAAAACCATGGGCAAAGCCCCTTGGAATTAAAAGCATATTCTTTTTTTCAGAAGAAAGAATGGCTCCTTCCCATTTTCCGTAAGTCTTTGAAGATTTTCTAAGGTCAACCGCGACATCGAAAACCTCACCGGAAAGGACTCTAACCAATTTTGCTTGAGGATGATTAATTTGAAAATGTAAACCTCTTAATACGCCTTTAACAGATTTTGATTGATTGTCTTGAACAAAGTTGTAAAGTAAACCCGCTTTTGAAAAATCATCTTTGTTATAAGTTTCCATGAAATATCCGCGATTATCACCATATACAACAGGTTCAATAAGATATACACCATCTATGCTTGTTTTATTGATTTTTAGCATTTTAAACTCCTTAATATTTAATTCCGCCTTCAGCTACACGAAGCAAATATTGGCCATATTCGTTCTTTTTCATTGAATTGCCCGCAATCGTCAGCTGCTCTTTAGAAATCCATTTATTAGTATAAGCTATTTCCTCAGGGCAACAAATTTTCAAAGATTGATGCTCCTCTATAATGCGGATGAAATTTGATGCATCGATTAAAGATTCCATGGTTCCTGTATCCAACCAAGAATAACCTCTTCCTAATGTTTGAACAAGAAGTTGATTTCTAAATAGATATATTTCATTTAATGAAGTTATTTCGAGTTCACCTCTTTCAGAAGGTTTAACTTGTTTTGCTAGTTCAGATACTCCTTTTGGATAGAAATATAAACCAGTGACGGCATAATTTGATTTGGGGTGAGCGGCCTTTTCTTCTATGCTTATTGCACGTCCGTTATCGTCTAGTTCAACAACGCCGAATCTTTCTGGATCGGTAACATAATAGCCAAAAACTGTAGATAAGTTGTCCCTTTCAGCATTTTCTCTTGCTGTCAGCAACCTTTTTTTTAACCCGCCGCCATAAAATATATTGTCTCCCAAAATCATGCAGCAGGATTCATTTCCAATAAATTTTTCTCCAATAATAAGGGCTTGGGCTAAGCCTTCTGGCGAAGGCTGAATAGCATATGACAAATTGATACCAAACTTGATTCCGTTGCCAAGTAACTTTTCAAAGCGTGGAGTGTCATCTGGAGTTGAAATAATGAGAATATCATCTATGCCAGCCATCATTAATATTGAAAGAGGATAATAAATCATCGGCTTGTCATAAATTGGAAGCAATTGTTTACTCGTTACTAATGTCAGAGGGTACAATCTTGTCCCGGAACCTCCGGCAAGTATAATTCCTTTCATACTTAAATCTCCTTTTCGCTACCTAGTTCATTATAAAACTATTTATAATTATAAAGTATATTATAAGAGGTAAACATGTCATTTCACAAAATAACCATTACTAAAATTTATTGGCACTTCAAGACGGCTTTTTTATATAAGCCGTTTTTCGGACATATTGGTAAAAGAAGCTATTTAGGAAAGCCATGTTATATATCGGGAAAAAAGAAAATATTTATAGGTGATTATGTTAGAATATATCCGTATTATAGAATAGAAGTTTTTAGCGGAAGGTTATATATTGGCAACAACGTATCAATAGGGAATAATTTGCACATTGCTTGTGGTAGAGATTTAGTTATTGGGAATGACGTTACTATTTCTAGTAATGTTTTTATTTCAGATATTGATCATGATTTTAATCAGATGTTAGGCTCAGTTATGGATAGTGATTTAATCTACAAAGAGACGTCTATTGGTGATGGCTCATTCTTGGGGCACAATTCAACGATCCTTGCTGGAAGCCATATAGGTAAACATTGCGTTGTCGGATCCAACACATTAATTAAGGGAGATTTCCCAGACTATAGTATGATTGTTGGAAATCCAGGTAAAATAATCAAGCGGTTTAATCTGAAAAAAGGAGTGTGGGAAAATGGAAGTGATTTATGATACATTGATTTTCAACATTCAAAAATATGGCGGTGCTTCAAAAGTTTTTTTTGAACTAATTAAAAGAGAAGCCAACAATCCAAGCATCAGCATTTCCTTTTTAACGTCTAAATTGCCACTAAAAAATGTTGAATTTTCTAAGCTTAATCTTTATAATAATAAAATCTATAGGGAGCATTATAATAATTATTATATCCTTAAAAATACAAATCCGGTGATTAAAGGTATTGGAAAAGAAAGGCACGATATAATTTACCATTCTACATTTCTTAGAACGGCTAAGAATTCAAATGTTAAAAACATAGTAACGATTCATGATTTTACTCACCAAAAATTCGGCAAAGGAATCAAAAAGCTGATTAATAATTACGAAAAGAATAACGCAATAAAAAATGCGGATGGAATAATTTGTGTGTCTGAATGTACTAAAAAAGATTTATTAACTTTCTATCCGAATTTTGACTTAAACAAACTTTGTGTTATTTATAATTCTGCTGGAGAAGAATTTTCTCCGATAGGTCAGGATTTGATTCCCAGTTATTTAAATTCTCTATTTGAAAAAAATGTAGTCGTTTATGTTGGTGATCGTTCTAAATATAAAAGATTCGATTTTGCTTTAGAATGTCTAAAAAACCATGATGATTCTTTTCTTTTAATTGTTGGAGGAAAGGAACTCAGTTCACAAGAAGAAAAATCTCTTACAGAAGCCAAAATTAACTATAGAAGAATTTCCAACGTACCATCTAACGTATTGGCATCTATCTACCGTAAAGCCTTTTGTCTTTTCTACCCATCTGAATATGAAGGATTTGGGATTCCTGTTCTTGAAGCCATGAAATGTAAATGTCCTGTTATTGCGATGAACAAATCGTCAATACCTGAAGTGGCTAGAGGAAGCTGTTTGCTATTAAATGAATATTCACCAAAAGAGTTTGATGATGCATATAATATTTTAAAGGATAAATCTAAAAAAATCGAAATCGTTGAAAAAGAATACTCCGAAAGTTTGTTCTTTTCTTGGGATAAATCATATAACCAGCTTTTAGAATTTTACGATAAAATATTAAAAACTAACTAATACCTATTATTTGGTTGACCCAATTATCAATGTATAAGTTCAACATATAATCATCTACGGAAACGAAACTTGTCTCAAAAAATAAAGGATCGTTCTTATTGTATCCCAGCAGATAAATATCATTACTGTTATAAAATGGGTAGTTAAGGATATCAATATTGCTTGTAATAATCTTTTTGTGCGCCGCCAGACACTCGAGTGTACGCATGGTCAAACCAGTTTGTCCTTTTTGAGGACAGTCAATTATAAATGCCGAATGTGAAATGCATTTTGCTGCCTCTTCATATTGCATTCTTTTAAAAGAAAATCTGGAGTTTCTAAATTTTCTAAATTCTTTATATTTCAATTTGTAATAAAAAAGGACCAACTTGCTTTGGACATATATAAATTCAAATTTGTTAATAAAATGTTTACTCTCTAACAATTTTTCAGCTTTATCAATAAATTCCAACTTGCCTGGTTTCGCCGTTGTTATTACAGAATAATCCAAATTGATTTGTGTAGGAACATTAGAGCCAAGATTTTTATATTCATCAGTAAAGAAAAGAGGTAAAAATCTTATGTTATAAGTGATTGAATCCTTCCTGTCAAAAGTGTAAACAAAATCGAAATATTTTATATTATATTTCATGAAAGGAAATGTGGAAATTGAATCCCAAAGATAGTAAATTTTTTTGGCGTTTCTATTAGCAATGCTTAATTTGGCGAAAAAGTCTTGAAAGAAACATTGGCCATCAATTACAAAAATTACATCAAACCCGCCAGATTCAATGCAATGATTAATTATTTTATTTTGGTAGTTCTTTATTTCTCTTCTGCAAAGCCCTTTATTGATTCTTAGCAATGTTTTTTGAATAAAATTGTTTGAAGGCCTGTCAAAAAAAAGAGAAACATCAAATCCTTCTTTTTCGAAAGAGGTCTTCAAGCACGAACTATAAGTATAGAAGTCGGGCATTATTAATAAGAGCTTTTTGGCCATCATAAATCCTCTTTGTAATAGTATAATAAATGAAAGTAACTGGCAGCAGTTAAAGTTTAATATACATGAAAAGAGAAAACAATATGGTATTTCTGCTTATGGCTGGAGGCTCTGGAGAGAGATTTTGGCCTTTATCAACCAAGGAAAAACCCAAGCAACTTCTTTCAGTTTTTTCTAATAAATCCTTGATAAGGAAAACCTTCGAAAGAATTCTCCCTCTTGTTGATAGTATTGATGAAGTCTTTTTAGGGACTAATTCACTTCAGGTTGAAGCTATAAAACGCGAACTTCCCGAGCTTAAAAGCGAGAATATTATTATTGAGCCTGAGTTTAAAGACACTTCTGCTGCTATAGGCTATGGTTCAACTATTATTTCTAAATATTTCAAAGATCCAACAATTGTCGTGCTGCCTTCAGATGCTTGGATTGCAAATGAACTGGATTTTAGAAAAGCGATTAGAATAGCCGCTTTAGAAGCCCAGAACAAACATATTGTTACTATTGGCATTTATCCAACAAAGGCAAATATTGAGTATGGATATATTGAAGTGGATAAAATAAACGATTACGTTCCTGTTAAAGCTGTAAGTTTCAGAGAAAAACCGAATTTTGAATTGGCTGAAGAATTCGTAGCTTCCAAGAAGTTCTTATGGAATGCCGGAATGTTTATCTTTAAGTATTCCGTTATTATGGATGCTTTTAAAAAGTATGCAGAATCTCATTATGAGATACTTCAGCAGATTGATGCTGAAGTAAAAGAAAACGAAGGCTTAAAGACTTCTGAATTAGTTAAGCCTTACTTTGATAAGTTCGTTAAGAAGTCCATTGATTTTGCCATCATGGAGCACGCAGATAATATCTATGTCGTTCCTGCTTCCTTTGGCTGGGATGATGTCGGAAGTTATACAGCCTTTGATGATCTATTTCCTAAAGATGAAAACGGCAATGTTGTTAGAAATACCGAGTGTGTCGCTGTCGATTCTAATAACAACATTGTTATCGGATCGAAACAGAATCTTAGGGTTTCTTTATTGGATATTCACGATAAAGTCATTGTTTATACGGATAAAGAACTGCTTATTTGTGAAAAGTGTGAAGTCCAGAAAATTAAGCAGATACTGGCTGCAATAAACGAAAAAAAGTAACGCCTTAAAAGCTTATTAAGTCTTTAGTTTTCTTCTTCATATGATACGCTCTTATTAACAGAGTACATATAACATGGATAAAAACAGCGAAGAGAACCTTCAGGCGAAAATTCTGATTGAAACAGACAAGAATTGTCGCAGGAGATTTTAAATAGGATTCAGCAGAGAGATCAGTTCGGAATTCAGTTGGTTACGACGGTCTGCGCTATTGTCGGTGTCGCCATGCTTGATTTTCAGTATGCGCCAGATCTATTTCTGCTTTTGCTTTTAGTTCTGATAAATGCTGCTTTTTATAAATTTCTTAGTGTCTTATATAAAGCCTTAGGATCAATAGGCTTGGCAATATGCCCATTCATGCCGGCTTCTTCAGCTTTCTTAACGTCTTCAGCAAAAGCATCAGCAGTCATAGCAAAGATAGGAATAGTTTTCGCATCCTCTCTTTCCATCATCCTAATGGCTTTAGTGGCATCATATCCGTTCATTCTCGGCATTTGAATATCCATGATGATGGCTTTATACTCATGGACTTTAGAAAGCTTGAAATCAGTGACGGCTTTATAACCGTTTTCGGCCCTGATTACCTCAAAGCCAAAGCTTGTTAAGAGGCGGACCGCTATTTGAGCGTTCATATCGTTATCTTCCGCCAAGAGAAGCTTGCCGCTTAATTTTGGGGCAGAGGATAAATCGATATCTTCTTTCTGTTCCGGAATGCTTTTATTTTCCTTTTCTTCTTCAATGCCTTCAAAAGGGAAGAAGAAAGAACAAGTGAATTTCGTTCCTTTGCCTAACTCAGACTTCACCTGAATCTGACCGTCCATAACATTTATCAGGCGCTTAACGATTGACAGGCCTAAGCCGGTTCCGGTTGAAGTCTTGGGTCTATTTGGATTGCCGGTTTCCTGTGAGAAGGCATCATACATCGTTTTCTGGAATTTATCCGACATGCCTATTCCGTTATCTTCAACTTCCATAATCAGCTTAATGCGAGCCGCCACTTCCGTCTTCTCTCCGTGAAGACGGAAAAAGATCTGACCGCCCTGGGGAGTATATTTAACAGCGTTAGAGAGCAGATTCATCGCAATCTGATTCAGCCTGACCTTATCCGCGGCAAACAAGTAATTTTCTCCGCTGATTTCCGTCTTGAAGTTCAAGCCTTTTTCTTTGCAAAGGGGAGTAAACAGATTAGAGATATTCAAAGAGAATTGTGCGCAGGAATAAGTCTCAGGCTTCAGCTCTATTTTTCCGCTGTCAATCTGAGAGACATCTAAGACATCGTTAATCAGGCTCAAAAGGAAAGCGTTGGCATTCTGTATCTCATTAAGGTCATTGCGCAGTTTCTTCTCATCTTTAACATCCTCATAAGCAAAAGCGGTCATGCCGCTTATGATATTTATCGGCGTGCGGATATCGTGAGAGATGCGGTATAAGAACTCCGTCTTAGAGCGGTTAGCTTCTTCCGCCTGCGCGGAAGAAGAAACCAAAGCCTGGTTCATCTTCTTCTCCGCATCCTGCTTTTTATGCATGATCATGATAATGCAGACAGCCGAAAGCAGAAGAAGGATAGCCCCGAAGATACTTAAGACGACATAAGGATATTCATAGAAAAAAGCCGTAAAAGTCTTTTGGCCCTCGCTGGTTACTGCATAAGGGGCAGCTAAATCTGTCACATCGCTTTGGCTTAAAGAGAGGCAGGCCTTATTGAGGATAGAAACCAGCAGATAAGAATCAGCGCTATTGACGCCTAAAGAAAAAGCAAAAGATTCCGTAGGCATGGTAGAGCTGATGATATGATTAGTCTCATCGCTGTTCGCCAGGCTCTGAGCGGTGCTGTTAAATAAGTAACAGGCATCGATCTTGGACGCTTTGACAGCTTCAGCCATAGCCGAAACCGAAGGGTATTCAACTGTCTTCTTGCCCGTAAAGAGGCTTTGCATGGAATCTTGGATAGGATCATCAGGCAAAACGCCTAAAGAAGCTATCTCCCCGCTGAAGTCTTTGCGCTTAAGAAGGGCAATAGAAGCGGAATAATAAGAATCTGTCAGAATATATCCAGAATTCTCGGCGTGCGAAGAATCTGAACAGAAATCAGCGCAGATATCAATGTTGGCTTTTTCCTTTAAATCCAGATAAGCCTGGCGGGAAGAAGGGATCTTATAGTTAATATTAAGGCTTGTCCGCTTGAAAATTTCCTTGCCGATATCCGCTGTAATGCCTTTGACTTGGCCATCTTCCACATATGAATAAGGTTCCATCTCCGGATCGATAGCAGCCTGGAAAACGGTGTCGTTGGTCTTGCAGCTTTCTATAAAAGATCTTTCTTCCTCCGTAAAGGATATTTCATCTCCGTTATCCGGAGAGTAATACTTGCGGAAAAGCTCCTCTTTCAGATTCGGCTCCGCCGTATCAATCTGCTCGATGGCGTAATTGACCTGATCAAGGAGAGTCTGATTGCCTTTCTTGACGATGACGTAAAAAGGCTTGGGATCAAATTCAGACAGAATCCATTCGTTCTTAATCTGGCGGAGGTTAGAAGTGACGATGGCATCGATAGCGCCGGAAGCCAGGCTAAGCGTAAGCTCGGATTCCGTGCTGTAATAGTTCGGAATATAACTGAATCCTTTTTCTGTAGCATAGGAAGCAAAAGAATCATTGCGGCTATTCCCCATCAGCAAACCCACTTTAATGTCTTTCCAAGAAGACATGTTTTCGGAAGTATAAGAAGTATTGCCGGCTTTTACGGTAAGAATCGTCGAGCTGGTTCCAATGGAATTATCAGAAAAGTCAAAATCAGCTTCTCTTTCTGTTGTTTTAACAGCCGAGGTCAAAAGATCAATATCACCGGCCTTAAGCATAGTAAGCATATCGCTCCAGGTCTTGTTATCTTCATAGCCGACATACTGATAATCCCAGTTTGAATAAACCCGCATGTGCTGCAGATATTCGTATCCGTATCCGCTTTTGTTTCCTTCTCCATCGACGATATGGTATCCGCCGAAAGGGAAAAAGCCCACTTTAACAGAAGTGCGGCCGGAAGCCCCATAAGAAGGGGTCACTAAATTTAAAGCACAGATAAAAAGAGCGGATAAAGATGCTATAAGACATCCAAGCCTGCTTTTCTTCATAAGTAAAACGATTATTCCACCTTTGTTTGACAGACTGGCCTGCGGACTATCTATGTTAAAGAAGAAAACTGCATTAATAAATAGACTTAACTATAAAAATTATAAATTAAGGCAAGTCTTAAAGTAAATCCCCGGCTAATTAAATGATTTATTGATTAGCCAGCTAAGTGCATAATTGTGTTTTTCCCATCATAAAAGAGGATAATTAAGGGAGAACGATTCCGTAATCCAATTAGAAAGGGAAACACAAATGAATCGTACAATATCAAAGCTTCTTTTAGTGGCTTTATCGGCCTGCGCTTTAGCTTCCTGCGGGGAAGAGAAAGAAACTAATCAGACAGCGATGACTCCGGACTCTTCCTTTTTCGCTAACGTCGGAAAGGGAACGATTGTCTTTACCTTAGCCGATGTGACTTTAACTGATACGCTTGAAGCTGGGCAGATTGAACTAGGCGGGGATTTTGCCAGCCTGGCCATAAAGACGGTTACGCGTCTCAGCGAAACCTCTTTCTCCATTTATGTCGAAGGGACTTGCACCGCTAACAACGCCAATTTAGGCTTAGTAACCTTAAAATCCGATGCGACTAAAGAAAACAAGGAAAACTATCTTGCATCCTTCTCCATCGGCACCGAACTATTCCATGTAGCGCAAAGCTCCGCTTCTTCTCATTCGACAGACGGCGTTATGTATACCGACTTTGTTAAGACTATAGGCTTATATAACGGAGCCAAATGGATTGAAGACCGCATCAGCACTGTCAATATCGGCTTTCAGACGACCGATCCTACGAACTACCCCCTTACGAACCTATCTGAAACCTCTGTTGCCTATGTCGATTCTTCTTCCATCACGCTGAATTACACTATTGCCGATGCTTCGACTATCGGCAAATACACAGTCATCTTTGGTCAAGGGACCAATGACTTCAGCATCTCGAAGACTTATGCTCTTGACTCCATCGGAAAATAGCAAATAAGACATTCATAAAATTAAGCGCGCTAGGAAGCTAACGCGCTTTTTATTTTGGAAAATATCGGCAGAAAGACCATATTTATTATTTTTTAAGTTTTTATGAATGCAGTTCCTTATATGGTTTGGCTAGGGTAAAAGTGAAGAGAAAAAGACGGATTATTTGCTGTCTTTGGCTTTTCTGATAAAGCCATTAATTTCCGAATTATGAAAGATGCGGGCGAACTTCCTCGCCAGGGATGCTGATATAGGCAGTTTGTCTTTAATTATGCCACTTATGTTCTTCTCATCAGTGCCTGTCTTTGCCGCTAATTCTGGAATGGACATTCTGTAATCATCTAATAGTCTTAATAAAACGGTGCTTGAAGTAGCCTCTTTGGCTTCTGATAATTGTTCGGCTAATAGATTTTCTTCATAGATATCAGTTTTTTCCATCAATTCTTCTATGGAGCAGCTTAAAACTTTGGAAAGGCATAAAAGATAATTGGCTTGAGCTTTATTTATGTCTTTTTGCTTTTGTTCGTATTGCTGGATTGTACGAATGGGAACCGATGATAATTCCGCCAGTTCTTTTTGGCTTAGGTTTGCCTTTTCTCTTCTGACTTTTAAGTTTGTTCCTTTTCTTCTTTCTTTTATCAAAGACAGAAGCTTATCGATAAACTGTTGGATATCCATCTCATGATAAGGTGAGTAAAGATTAATTATTTCTTCTAGACTGATGAATTCATTTATCCAAGAGAAAGAAAGAGAAGTAGCCCACTGGAAATACGTTAATGCCCAGCCCGCCCAGTATTCAGGGCTCTTATCCATCTTAAAAGAACAAGGCGCTTCTATTTTTTCATGCTTAGTTTCCCATATGATGTTTTTAACTAATTCCTCTCCGGATTGCCCGCCTAATATGCTAGGATCTCCGCTTTCTATTCCTTTTGAATATGAAGAAGCTAAAAAAGGCTATAAAAAACGTCGGCTTGAAAGTTGAGGTCATTTATAGCGTAATCGAAGGCTAAACCAATCTCTTTTTGGACGGAAGACAGGTAAATTTTATCGTAAGAGTGGGTCATTTGGCTTTATTTCCTTTTTTAATATTGTTTTATATCTATGTCGTCATAATACTCCCAGAGGAGTATAAACCGCAAAGTTCATGAAAAAAGCCGAGCTCTTTCGAACTCGGCTTAGTTTGCAATGGTGAGCCATGTGGGACTTGAACCTACGGCCCGCTGATTAAGAGTCAGCTGCTCTACCAACTGAGCTAATGGCCCATGCGTTAAGTATAATATATCAAGACTTTTTTGAAAGCAAGTAAAGTTTTGAAAAATTCTACGACTTTTTCTTGCCCCAGGCCTTTTCGGATTAAAAAAGAGTCCGGAAACCGGGCTCTTATAAGAGTTAATCTGACTAAGCGGACTGTTAAAGCGGAAGAGTCTGGATCAGATCGATGAAGGAATGATATGCGGATTCCTCGTCGACGCCTTCGATTTCGATATCGAAGTGCCCGCCTTTCGGAATGGAGAGGGTGAACACGTTCATTATCGACTTTAAATCAGCCTGCTCAGAAGGGTTGTTGCGATCGACCACCATCGTGCAGCGGGCAATGTGCTTGTTCGCTTCGGCGACCAGTTCAGCCGCTAAGCGAGAGGTTAACCCGTTCTCATTGGTGACTTTAATTGATAAAGTTTTCATAATAAGGACCTCCTAAGACAATTTTTATTCTAAAGAAAGATGGACACAAAATCAATTGAAAACCCGGAAATCGAAATGGAAACGCTTAAAATCGTATTATTAGCACATATTTCGAAAATCAATCGTTTTCGTAAGGCAGCGGGTGCTTAGCGTTCAAAGCTTTAACTTCAGCGCGGACCTGGGCTTTTACTTCTTCATTGCCGAGGTGGGAAAGGACATCATAGATCCAATCGCCGACCAGACGGAAATCATCTTCCTTATAGCCTCTTGTGGTCATAGCTGGAGAGCCGATGCGGATGCCAGAGCAATAAGCCGGCTTTTCTTTATCACCGGGAATGGAATTCCTATTCAGGGTAATATTGACCTCTTCCAGGGCTTTCTGGGCGTCTAAGCCCGTAATTCCGAGCGAAGACTTAACATCGACCAGGAGAAGGTGATTATCAGTGCCGCCGGTAATTATCTTCATTCCTTTTTTGGTCAGTTCATCCGCAATAGCCTGGGCGTTTTTGATAACCTGCTTAGCATATTCTTTAAACGAAGGCTGCAGATCTTCTAAGAAGCAGACGGCTTTAGCCGCCACAACATGCTCCAAAGGTCCGCCTTGGGTTTCCGGGAACACCGTCTTATCGATTATTTTGCCTAATTCAAGATTGTTGGAAAGGATGATGCCACCGCGCGGTCCGCGAAGAGTCTTGTGGGTTGTCGAAGTAACAATGTCAGAATACGGAACCGGATTCGGATGCAGTCCGGCTGCGACCAGCCCGGCAATATGAGCCATATCCACCATCAGATAGGCTCCGACTTCTTTGGCAATAGACTGGAATTCTTTGAAATCGATGATGCGCGGATAGGCTGAAGCCCCGGCGATGATCAGATTTGGCTTAACCTCTTTGGCAATTTTCCTGACCTCGTCGTAATCGATGCGGCCGGTTTCAATGTTGACGCCATAAGAAAAGGACTGATAATCCTTGCCCGAGAAGGAAAGATGATAGCCGTGGGTCAGATGGCCTCCAGCATCAAGGGCCATGCCCAGAATCTTATCGCCTGGCTTAATCAAGGAACGGATGGCAGCCATATTAGCCTGTGAGCCCGAATGCGGCTGAACATTGACGTAAGCCGCGCCGAAGAGCTTTTTAAGTCTCTCGCGAGCTAGATTCTCGGCGATATCAACATAGTGGCAGCCGCCATAGTAGCGGTGATCAGGATAGCCTTCAGCATATTTATTGGTCATGACGGAGCCTTGGGCTTCTCTGACCGCATTAGAAACGAAATTCTCGGAGGCGACGAGTTCAATGTTTTCCTCTTCGCGCTTTCTTTCTCCGATAATAGCACTATAAAGCTCAGGATCTTCCTCTTGCAGTTCTTTGTTGTTTACCATGAGTTTGGCCTCCTATTCTTTTTTTCGATTACTATGATTATAGCATCCTGACTTTTTTAAAAGGTTGACTTTATGAAAGACAAATCAGTTGTTATAATCTGTTTGTAGGAATCTTTCGGTTTTCGAAAGACTGAGAAGGAAAAATGATAAAAGCATTTAGGCATGATGACGATATTGACGAACTGGTAGCAAACAGTTACGTCATCGGCAAAAGCGGCTCTTCATGCATCGTCATTGATATGGGCGATGACGGCACAGGGGAAATCGATTACATTAAAGCCAATTATAAAAAGGTCGCCGCTGTCCTTTTAACTCATGCGCATTTTGATCATTTCCGCGGTGTTGGGCATTTCCTGCAGGCTTTTAGCGACCAGAGCATCAAAGTCTATCTGGAAGAGGAAGATTATCCGGTTCTGATGGATAATTCGCTTTCTTTAGCTGATAGCGGCTTTGAGCCTTCTTTTGATCCGGTTCTCGTTAAAGACGGGCAGATACTGACCATCGGAGATGAAAAAATCCAGGTCATTCATACGCCTTTCCATACGCCGGGTTCCTGCTGTTACCTTTTCAGCGAAGACAACGCTATTTTTACAGGGGATACCTTATTTAAGAACTCCATCGGGCGGACCGATCTGCCTAAAGGAGATAAAAATGCTGTGGTTCCTTCGCTCTTGAAGCTCAAGAGGCTTTCCGATCTCTTGGTCTGCTATCCTGGGCACGGGGAAATCACTAAGCTCGGGGCCGAGAAAAAGAACAATCCCTTCCTGCGGTAGTCATATAGAAAGAAACTTTAACATGGAAAACGAAGAAAACCAACCGGCGGTCAAAACCGAAGAGACGAAAGAGGCGCAGAAGAATAAAAAAGCCAGCTTAAAGGCTTGGTTTATCGACTTCTTTAAAGGTGTCGGCATCGGCTTATCCTGCAACGTCCCCGGAGCCTCAGGCGGAACGACGGCTGTTTTGGAGAATATCTTTGATAAGCTGATTTCAGCGGTTTCTAATCTTTTCCATAAATTTAAAGAATCATTCCTGATTCTTCTTCCGATTATGCTTGGCGTTATTTTAGGCTTTGTGGCGACTTTAAAGCCGATGAAGCTGGCGATGGACAATATTCCTTTCGGCATTTCCTGCATTTTTGTCGGCCTGATTATCGGCTTATCGCCGTCTTTGATTCAGAAAGTTAAAAGAAAGCCCAATACGGCTGGCTTAATCAGCTTTTTTGTTTCTTTGGCGGTCATGATTGGCATTAATTTTATCCCTGGAATTGGCAATTTCGATCTTTCGAAAATTACTTTCCTCAATATGTTCCTGACTTTGATTATGGGCATTATCGGGGCGTTTGCTTTGGTGGTCCCTGGGGTCTCAGGGGCTCTGCTGCTTTTTATCTTCGGCTTTTATAATCCAATTCTGGAAAAACTTAATGATCTAGTCGGGACGCATGCTGCCGTGGGTTTGGATTTTGCTTTTCTCGTAGTTTTCGGCATAGGTGTCTTGATTGGCTTTTTTGCTTCCTCGAAAGCTATGAAGGTGCTTATAAATAAGCATGAGTATGAGACTTATATGGGCATCATGGGCTTTATTGTCGGATCAATCTATTCCATCTTCCATCCGTTCATTATGAATACTGATGCGATGGGAAGATTCAATAACGGCTTATATCCAGCCTGTCTGAGCCTCAGCGGCCATATTTGGCTGGGCGTTGGGCTTTTGGTCTTAGTTATCGGCGCAGTCTTAACGCTCTCTTTTATTTATTTGAAGAAGAACGCTCCCAAAGAAGAAAAGAAACCGGAAGAAAATGCGGCTCGATAAATACCTCGCCAATTCCGGATTGGGAACCCGCAAGCACATCAAGAAAGCCATTCGCTCCGGTGTTGTTTTCATCGACGGGCAAATGGTTAAAGACGAAACTTACGATGTAGATCCCGCTAAAGAAAAAGTCTCTTTCAACGGGAAGGAACTTACTTATCACGAATCTATTTATATCCTTATGAATAAGCCGCAGGGCTACCTCTGCTCGACTATCGATGAGCTTTATCCTTCGGTTTTGAATATTTTGGAACCTAGCCTGCAGAAAAGAGCCAGAATCGTCGGCAGGCTGGACGTGGATACAACAGGTGTCCTCTTAATTACCGATAACGGCAAGCTTAATAACCGACTGATTCACCCGAAGGCCGAGGTGGAGAAAGAATATCAGGCGGAGCTTAATCATCCCATCAGCGATGAGATAATTGCTACAATACTTTCAAAAGGCATTCAGCTGGATGACGATACGCTGGTCAAGCCTCTTAGCATCACAAAAGTTAAGGACGATGTCGTCCGCATTATTGTCAAAGAAGGAAAATACCACGAAATTAAGCGTATCTTCCATCGCTTCGGCCTGGAAGTCATCAATCTTGACCGCGTGCGTTTGGGCTTCCTGACTTACGGTGATTTAAAGCCAGGCGAATATCGTGATCTCAGCGAAAAGGAAATACAGGAAATAGAAAATTTAGCCGGCACGGCAAAAGAGGAGGAGAAGGATGAAGAAGCTTGAGCTCTACGATCCAAAAGAAAATCTCGTAAACATCTCAAATTCCATTCTCGCTCATTATGGTGCGGAGACTTATCATCCGACTTATAAGCCCCTGGACCGGGTTTTAAAAGCAAACAAAGACAAGAAAGTCTGCATCGTGCTTTTAGATGGTTTTGGAACATACATTCAGGAAATCTACAAGAAAGACGTGCCATGGATTTACAGCCATAAGAAATTTAAGATTACCTCGGTTTTCCCGCCGACGACCGTGGCTGCTACAACCTCTTTGCTGGATGGCAAATATCCTAAAGAGACGGGCTGGCTAGGCTGGGTAGAGAAACTGCCTGACGATCCCATGCCCATAACGATGTTCCGCAATTCCTATATCGCAACTAAAGCGCCCATTCCAAAAGATATGCGCCAGATTTTGCCGACGGTTCAGCTGGATGAACTCATTCAGCAGCAGGGATATAAAGCCAGCAAAGTCATGGGCTTTGCTTTAGGCTGCGGTCTTCAGCATGATAAGTTTTTCGAGGAGACCGACAAAGCTTTGGAAGTTAACGACTTCACCTATGCTTATTGGCTGAATCCGGACGCCTTCCTCCATGAGCATGGGACTCATGCTGAAGAGGTTGCCGAGGATATGGCCGACACCGACATTAAGCTTAAGCAACTTACAGAAAAGCACAAGGATGTTCTCTTTATTATTCTGGCTGACCATGGCCATATTGATAACGAACTTATTAATGTAAATAACTATCCTGAAATGATGAGCCTGCTTTCGAATCCTTATGTTTCTTTAGAAGGCCGCGCGGCTTTCTTTTATGTCGACAAGAAGAATCGGAAGGCCTTCTATAAAATGGCTCAAGCTAATTTCGGTAAAGACTTCTATATACTAACTAAGAAAGAAATGATTCAGCAGAAAATATTCGGCTTAGGCAAGGCCTGCCCTATGTTTAAAGGGCTTTTGGGTGACTTCCTTTTAATTGCCCATAACGATAAGACCATTTATCAGGATTGTATGTCCGCTTTAAAGTCCAACCACGCTGGAGCGAGCAAGCAGGAAAGATATATTAACGTCGCCATCATCAACGGATAAAAAAGCGAATAAAAAAAGGCTGTGGGATTGGAGCCCGCAGCCTTCCTTTTTAATGTGTCTGCTTTTCGGCTTTCTTTGAGGTATACGCCTCATCGATGATGTAAGCCGGACGAGACTGGGTGTTAGCGTAGATGTCTTTTAAGTAGAGGCACGGAATCGTAATCAAAGCGGAAATGATGGAGACGCCCAAGAAAACGGCGAAGACGATGACCATCAGCTTCCAGATGTCATAATAAGGGCTTAAGACATTGCTGGGATCTGACCCGCTGATGATGAAGAAAACAAGGAAGGTTATAAAACCGGCTAGGTTGAATAAGCCCGATTTAATAGCAAAAGACATCGGCCAATCCAGAAGATTTAAAGTGGAATTGGTAATGGTGTGGAAAGCCAGATTGAAGATCTTGCGCGGATGATACTTGGTCTTTCCGGCAGCCCTGGCGGGTCTTTGGAAGGGGACCAAGCAGGATTTGAAGCCGATGAATCCGACTTCCGAACGTACTAATTTGATTCTTTCCGGCATGGACAGAAGAGCCGCAACGGCTTTCCGGCCATAGAGCTTAAATTGGGAAGTGTTAGGAGGGACGACTTCTTTGCGGGCAACCTTATCAATGAAGTGATAAAAAGCTAAAGAAGAGTTCTTCTTAATGGCTGAATCGCCTTGACGGGCGGTGCGCTGAGCGGATACGACCTGATAGCCTTCTTCAAACTTCTGAAGCATGGTGAAGACTATTTCCGGAGGATCCTGCAGATCGCAGTCCATAGAGATGACCGCATCTCCGGTGGCTTTCTCCAGGCCTGCTATGACGGCACAGTCTTGGCCAAAGTTGCGGGAGAAGGAAACATAAGAATAATTAGTGTGCTCCTGAGCGGCTTTTTTAACGAGTTCGAGGGTTTTATCCTGTGAGCCATCGTTGACGAAGACAAAATCGAAAGAATACTTTTCCGTGTCTTTGAAAAGCTCGTCTGCTTTTTTGACGTAAAGAGGGAACATTTCCTCTTCGTTATATAAAGGTACGACAATAGTTACTTTTACCATAATCCGTTAATTATTCTTTCTGAAAAATATTATAGCCGAATATTGACACAAGGTGCGAGGTTGATTAGTATATTAATGAACGTATGAACAAACGTTCATATGTAAACGGAGGACCTTATGACTGAAGAAGAAACCCAAAAAGCCTTGTTTGATGCTAAAAAGGCAATGCCGGATGATGAAAAGATGGAAAAGCTATCTACGCTTTACCATGTCTTTTCGGATTCGGTACGCTTAAAGATTATCTGCGCCCTTTTTGATGAGCCTTCTAATGTCAACGATCTTTCAGCCAAGCTTAATGCAACGCAGTCAAATATATCCCATCACTTGGCTATATTGAAAGCCAACGACTTGGTGACAGCCAAAAAGAACGGCAAACAGGTTATTTATTCTTTAAAGGATGAACATGTCCAGATGATATTCGAGATGGGCTTGGAGCATATCTTGGAGAAGAAGTAGAGGCTTTTTTAGAAAAGAGGATGATGCTTATGGGCTGCAGCGAATGCGAAAAAATCAATGATAGGGAAAAAGAGGACGACGAAGAAGACGGCTCTGTCTTAGGCTGGCCTTTTAAGGATAAGAAAGCCAGGAGAATCTTTACTTTCACCCGCATGGCTGTATCTTTAACTCTGGCTTTGATTGGAAGCGAAGTTCCGAATCTGAATCAGGGGTGGGTGCTTAGCCTGGTCATTATTGGCTATGTCCTTATTTCTTACGATGTTTTTCTGGCTTCTTTATTGGGCATGAAAAAAGGCTCTTTTTTGGATGAGCACTTCCTGATGATTGTCGGAACGGTGGGAGCAATGGTCATCTCTTCTTATACGGAAGCAGTGTTTGTTATGATTTTCTATCACTTGGGAGAAATCCTTGAAGATGTCGCCGAAGACCGTTCAAAGAAATCCATCGCCAATTTAGTTAATAATATGCCTCTATATGCCCACAGGGTCATAAAGGGCAGCCAAACCGAAGACATCGATCCGAAAGAACTGAGCATCGGCAATTTAATCAAAGTCCTGCCAGGAGAAAAAATCCCGGTTGACGGCATTGTCCGGGTTGGGACGTCTTCATTGGATATGTCTTCCTTAACGGGTGAGTCTTTGCCCAAGGCGGTTTCCTATCTTAACAGCGATCAGGTTTATTCCGGGTCTGTCAATACTGACGGAGTTTTGATTATTGAGGTCAGCAAGCTTTTCAAGGACTCAACTCTTTCGCAGATAATGGATTTAATCCGTAAGGAAGAGGGCAAGAAATCTAAATCAGAGAGGTTTATCAGCCGCTTTTCTAAAGTCTACACTCCGGTGGTGGTTCTTCTTTCCATAGCGGTTTTCCTTATTATTTATGGGATCAGCGGCTGGGGCGGCAATTACCAGACGGCTTTATATGATGCCTGCAATATGCTTATTATCTCTTGCCCGTGTGCCTTGATTGTCTCTATTCCTTTGGCTTTCTTTATCTCGATTGGCAAGGCTTCTAAATACGGCATTCTTATCAAGGGCGGGAGCGGACTGGAAAAATATGCTAAAGCGGATTCTTTCATCTTTGATAAGACGGGGACTTTGACGGAAGGCACCTTCCAGGTCCTCTCCTTTACTTCGGACCGGGTTCTTAACCTGTCCGCCAGTTTAGAGAAGAACTCAACTCATCCGATTGCCTTATCGATTATGAAGGCCGCCGATAAAGAAAACCTAGAAGAGGTAACTGATTTCAAGAATGTTCCTGGCTCCGGCATCCAAGGCAAAATCGGCCAAGAGACTTATTATTTGGGCGATGCGGATTTTGCCAGCAAAGAAGCTGGCGTGGAAATCTTGGAAAGCGACAGCCCCTATAAGACTCTGTATCTATCTAAAAACGGTGCCTATTTAGGGAGCATCACTATCTCTGATGTGGTTAAGGCTAATGCCAAGCAAGCCATAAGCCAACTGCGTCAGCAGAAAGTCAGGCGTCTGATTATGCTCTCGGGAGATTCTTCCATTATTGCTAATAAGGTTGGGTCGGAAGTCGGACTGGATGAAGAATACGGCGATCTGCTTCCGCAGGATAAAATCGATAGGCTGGCGGAAATCAAAGCTCAGTCCAAGGCCACGGTCTTTGTCGGGGATGGAGTCAATGACGCTCCTTCTTTACTGGCTTCTGACTGCGGAACCGCCATGGGCGGGTTAGGCTCAGATGCCGCAAAGGAATCGGCGGAAGTCGTTATTCTCGATGACAACTTGGAGAAAGTGCCTTTGATGAAGAAGATTGGAAGAAAAACTATGAAAATAGTCTATGAAAACCTCATCGGCATCTTAGCCGTAAAAGCTGCTGTCCTAATCTTGGCTATCCTTTCCTTATCTAATATGTATTTAGCAATGGCGGCCGATACAGGGACTCTGCTCTTGGCAATTCTAAACTCCCTCCGGCTTTGGTACGGAAAGAAATAAGCTACTGGGCTTTAAGATAAGAAGAGAAAGAAAGAGACTGAAAATCTTCGGCCTCTTTTTTAAATTCCGGGAAAGCCTGACTGACGCGCTGGCCTAGGGGAAGAATAAAAGGATCGATAAAGCGTTTCTTGGCCGCGATGGCTTTATAGCCTTCCAGCGGCGTTGCTGACTGCAGGACTTCATGCAGCCCGCAGTAGTTTTTCCACATAACGGCGGTCTTGGGGCTGCTCTGCAGTTTTTTAATGACTTGAGGCTCAGTCGTATATAAGTCAGATTCAGAAATGACATGCGTTTTTAAAGCGAAGCGAATCAGCTCAGCAAGGCTTTCCATGCCGCTGCGGTCTTCGGGCGAAATGTATACATTAGAGTTTTTAAGAGCTAAAGAAGCAAATTCCAAGGCTATCTGAGGGGTCGAGAAGCCGATTTCTATTTGGCCTTGCTCGTTTAAGCCAGTCTTTAAGTCAGAATAGAAGATTCTGATTTTCTCTTCAGAAGCATAGGAGAAATTCAGCAGATTGCCTAAAGTGTACTCTAAGCGGTCAGCTGAAAGGTGAGGAGAAGGGTTGTCAGCTACAGGATAAATATGGTAATCGGCGACTTCTTCTAATGTCAGGCCTGCACTTTTTAAAGCGAGGAGAATGTCCGGGCTGGCGATGAAACTGGCGGTTTTTTCTTCCGTAGCTTCTTGGAGGGTATAATCGCCTTTGACAAAATCGATGGTGTGAGCGAAGACTGGCGTTGAAATATCGTGAAAAAGACCCGCTATGGCCTGCTTAAGGTCTTTAGTAAAGTGATAAACAATCAGGCAAACGCCCAAAGAATGCGAATAACGTGAATACGGGCAAAGCTTTTTGAAGAAAGGGAAGGAAGTGTATTCCATGCCGCAGTTCATCCCCACTTCTTTTAAGCGCTCCATCGCCGGGGCCTGCAAAAAAACCTCGATAGGGGCAGGAATGGATTTTTCATAAGCTCTTAGAAGCCCCAAATTGATTTTTTCTGACATATTTATCTCCTTTTTTCAAAATTGTTAAATTCTTTCCATTTTTCCGTTGCTAAATCTGAACTTACTAACTATAATTAAAACACCGATTAAATCGGTTATGTTAGGGCTTTCAAAAAATCATGAACTTGCACTTCATCGAACAATTCTACAGCGACTACGGCATTTCGGAAAGCACTCAGGCAGTTATAAGCCTGTTTATCATTTTTTTGGTATCTTTTTTAATCACCCGTTTGACCAAAAAGGTCAAGCTGCCTAACGTCACCGCTTATATTTTAGCGGGTATTCTGATTGGGCCTTATGTTTTGAACCTGGTTCCTTATGATCCGAGCGTGAAGAATTCCTTCTCCTCCGTCGCAATTTCGATGATTACGGATACAGGATTAGCCTTTATCGCTTTTTCCTCTGGCCGCTATTTTAACCTGAGGATGATTAAGCAGAACGGAGCCAAGCCTCTCATTATTGCCGTTGTCCAGTCAGTCCTTACATCCATCTGCGTTTATCTGTGCCTGATGCCTTTTAAACTGCCTGTAGCGGTTACTTTGATCTTGGCTTCCATTGCCGGAACCACTTCTTCAGCCTCGACTTTAATGACTATCCGGGAATTCCGCTGCGAAGGGGAGTTCGTCAATTATACGATTGAGCTTACGGCTATCGACAATGTTCTGGGCATTCTTTCTTTCTCCGTCTGCTCAGGCGTGGCTTTAGGTATGCTTAACGCTGGGAACGGCGGTTCCATCGATGCCTTCCAGACTATCTGGCTTCCTTTGCTGGTTAATTTAGGAATGATGATCATCGGTTTTCTGCTGGGTCTTTTCATGGCCAAAGTGGTCATTAGCCCGACCCGCTCGAAAGATAACCGCCTCATTTTGATGGTGGCTGCCATCTTGGTCTTGGTTGGCCTTTGCGGTTTAGTCAATGTCCTTGGGAAGAACATTCCTATCACCTGCCTGCTTTCAGTAATGATTATGGCCGCTTCCTACCGCAACTTTTCTAACGACGATGAAATGTTCAGGCAAGTCAGTGATTTCTCAGCTCCGGTCATTCTTCTTTTCTTTGTGATGTCCGGCTTGAAATTCCAGCTGTCTTATTTAGCGACCGTCGGCGTAATCGGCGTTGTCTACTTCCTGGTCCGCATGGTGTTTAAGTATAGCTCCAATTTCCTCGGGGGAGTTATTACAAAATCGGAAAAATCAATTACGCGGTACATAGGCCTGATTATGCAGCCTCAGGCTGGCATTTCCATAGGCTTAGCCGCTTTGGCCTTGAATATCTTCACTGGCACAAACGCTGAATACGGCGATCAGATTAACGCTATCATCATTTTCGCCGGCATCCTTTATGAAATGGTTGGCCCGGCTTTGGCCCGTCTGGCTCTTAAGCTTTCCGGAACGTTGGCGGAAGAAAACCGCACCAATGTCCGCGGCATGGCTTTAAAGACTTATGTCACCACTACTGAATCTACCTTGAGGGATTTCGTAGAAGTTAAGCCGACTACCCAGATTATTCAGAGAGTCAATGATTTGAACAATATGAAGAGTAAAATGGACGAAGCAGAGCGCTATATCCACACTAAGGAATACACTGGACAGGATTATTCTTCTTAGTAATCCTTAGGTTTTGTTATTTACACATGGCATTTTGCTTAGCAAGGCGCCATTTTTGTTTGTCCTATATTTTTTCTTGATGCCTTTAGAAGGCTGTAATTGATGTAAGCATAATATCAGGGAAAAACCTATTCTGGGTTATAATAAAGAGTGGCTTATTGAGGAGGGCTGGGAAAATGGATCAGAACGAAATTGTCATAAAAGGCGCCAGAGAGAATAACCTGAAGAATGTCGACTTAACGATACCGAAGAACGCTTTGGTCGTTTTCACTGGCGTTTCCGGCTCGGGCAAGTCAACATTGGCTTTCGATACAATTTTTGCCGAAGGGCAGAGACGCTATATGGAATCTTTGTCTTCTTACGCCAAGCAGTTTTTAGGCTCTTATGAAAAGCCTGATGTTGATTCCATCGATGGCCTGACCCCGGCAATTTCCATCGACCAGAAGACTAAATCCCATAACCCTCGTTCGACCGTTGGAACCGTAACGGAAATTTATGATTATCTCCGTCTTTTATACGGGCGCATCGGGGAGGCTTACTGCCCTAACCACCACATCAAGATTGAAGCCCTGAGCGCTGAGCAGGTCTGCAAGATGGTCATGAATACCCCTGAGAACTCTAAGATAACAGTCATGGCTCCTTTGTCGCGCAATGAAAAGGGCTCTCACTTAGACGATATGGAGAAGTTCTTCAAGGCCGGCTTTACCCGCATGAGAATCGACGGAGGCGAAGAGACAAGGTATCCGGCTGTGCCTCTATTGGACAAAAACAGAAAACACGACATTGATATTGTCATCGACCGCCTGATTATGAGAGAAGGCATCGGCGAGCGCCTCCTAGAAGCTATTAAGACTGCTTTGGATGTTGCTAACGGGTACGTCAATGTTGATATCAACGGCAAGACTTCTTTATATTCGGAGCATCATTCCTGCCCGATCTGCGGTTTTTCGGTTCCGAAGATTGAGCCGCGCTTATTCTCGTTCAACAATCCTTTAGGCTGCTGTCCGGACTGCAAAGGCCTCGGCATTAAGATTCAAGCCGATCCTCTTCTGGTTGTGCCTGATGAGGATCTGAGCATCGAAGAAGGCGCCGTGAAGTTCATGTCAGTGAATAAACAGAACGCCAACACCATCGACTGGATGGATTTTAAGGCTATCTGTGAAGCCTATAAGATTCCTATGGATGTTCCGTTCCGCAAGCTTAACGCGGAGCAGAGAGAAATAATCTTCAATGGTCCGAAAGAGCCTGTGGCTTATACATACAAGACCTTATCGGGCTCGGAGATTCATAAGAATGCCACAGAAGGCGTCTTGACTAGGCTGAATCGCCTTTATCAGACCACCGATTCTTCAATGATGAAGGATTATTACCAGACTTTCATGACTTCCCATGTCTGCGAAACCTGCCATGGGGCCAGGCTTAATGAGGCTGTTTTATCTATTTATGTTGATGGAAAGAATATTTTTGAACTCTGCTCGATGTCTTTAGATAAGCTGAGAGCCTGGTTCGAGAATATCCATCTGACTCCCACCCAGCAGACAATTGCGGATTTGGTTATTAAGGAAATCGATAGCCGCCTGAAGTTCTTATGTGATGTCGGCCTGGACTACCTGACTTTGAACCGCGAGGCGATGACTCTTTCGGGCGGTGAGTCACAGAGAATACGCTTGGCCACACAGATTGGCTCCAAGCTTTCAGGCATCGTCTATGTTTTGGATGAGCCTTCCATCGGCCTTCATCAGAGAGATAACAACAAGCTTATTAACACGATGAAGGAAATGCGCGATTTAGGCAACACTTTAATCGTCGTTGAACACGACGAGGACACGATGAGGGCTGCTGACTATTTAGTTGATATCGGCCCGGGCGCCGGCGATCACGGCGGCGAGATCGTCTTTGCTGGCAAACCGGCTGACATCGTGAACTGCAAAGGCTCAATCACGGGTGATTATCTATCTGGGCGAAAGTTCATTCCTGTCCCTTCCATCAGGCGTTCTGGGCTAAAGAAACTTGAGATAAAAGGTGCAAGATGCCACAACCTTAAGAACATTGATGTAACCTTTAAAACCGGTGCTTTAAACTTGGTTACCGGAGTCTCTGGGTCTGGCAAATCTTCTTTAGTTACGGAGATCCTTTATAAGTCTGCTTTGAAGAAACTCGGCATCGGTCATGATGCTCCGGGCGAAGCTGATGAGATTAAAGGACTTAATCTTTTTGATAAGGTCATCAATGTCTCTCAGGACCCTATCGGAAAGACGCCTCGTTCGAATCCGGCGACCTACATCAAAGTCTTCGATGATATCCGAGACGTCTTCGCTCAGACTAAAGAGGCTAGGCTGAAGGGCTTCGATAAGTCTTCTTTCTCCTTTAATACCAGCGGCGGCCGCTGCGAGTCCTGCCAAGGCGATGGCGTTGTCCGCATTTCGATGGCTTTCCTGCCTGATGTCTACGTGACTTGCCCGGTTTGCCAAGGCAAGAGATATACTGACGAGATTCTCTCGGTCCTTTATAAAGGAAAGAATATTTACGATGTCCTGAATATGCGCGCCGAAGACGCTTATGAATTCTTTGCCAACGTTCCTTCCATTGCTAAAAAACTGAAGACGCTGATCGATGTCGGCTTAGGCTATATAAAGCTCGGGCAGCCTTCTCCGACTCTTTCCGGCGGTGAGTCTCAGCGCGTCAAGCTGGCTTATGAACTGGAAAAGATTGCGACCTCCAATACTCTTTATATCCTTGATGAGCCGACGACAGGCCTCCATACGGACGATATCGCCAAGCTGGTCAAAGTCTTGGATGCTTTCGTTGAGGAAGGCAATACGGTCATCGTCATTGAACACAATCTCGATTTCATCAAATGCGCTGACTGGATTGTTGACTTAGGACCGGAAGGCGGCGATAAAGGCGGGGAAGTCCTGATTCAGGGAACGCCGGAAGAAGTGGCGGACTGCCCTAAGTCGTTTACTGGCCAGTATCTGAAGAAATATTTGGCTGGTCCGCATGCTTAAAATTAATGTATAGTAAAGGTAGTTTTGCTTTATTAAAGGAGAAAAGGAAATGTCACAGGGATGCACGATAGGGGACTTAGCCTCTTTCTTCCAATTAAAAACTGTCTATTCTTCGCCGAGTTCAATTCTCCGTCCTGTCACTGTCATTGAAGTTGACCGCCCGGGCTTGGAGATGGCCGGCTTTTTCGAATATCATCAGAAATCCCGTCTGGTCTTAATCGGCAAGAAGGAAATCGCTTATCTTAAGCATATGCCGGAAGCGGAAGCCTATCATGTTTTCCTTTCCATCTGCACGGAAGAGACTCCGGGCGTCATCATCTGCCACGGCTTAACCTGTCCGAAATCTTTGCTCCAGGCCGCTCAGCAGAATGACTGCTCTATTTTCACAACGGACGTCGAAACCTCAGCTTTCGAAGCTGATGCTCTGAATTATCTTTCTGAACAGCTGGCCCCGCGGACTTCCGTCCACGCTAACCTGCTTTCAATTTTCGGTGCCGGCGTTCTTCTTTTAGGGGCCTCCGCTATCGGCAAATCCGAGGTCTCCCTTGATTTGATTAAAAGAGGCCATGTTTTGGTCTCCGATGATAAAGTAGATATTCTTAACGTCAGAGGCAAGCTGGAAGGCTCCTCTCCGGATCTGACTTTCGGCATGATGGAAGTTAGGGGCATCGGCATTATCGACGTCGCCAGGATGTTCGGCATTAACTGCATCAGGAGAAAGACCCGCATCCATTATTGCTTGGAATTGGTTCCTCTGGATCCTTCAAACTCCAATTTGGACCGAATCGGCAACAAGAATGAAACCATCAATTTCGTCGGCGTGCAGATTCCTTATCTGAAGCTGCCGGTCTCTCCGGGCCGCTCGATGGCTGAAGTCATCGAAGTCGCTGTGACGAATCTGAGGCTGAAGGAAAATGGCTTTGATTCAGCTAAGCAGTTCATCGACCGGATGGATGCCGCCAGGGAAGTCAAAAAAGCCGAATTAGAAAAGAAGGAAGATTAACGATGTCAGACATTGCCATGCTCACCGATCTGTTTGGATTTGATACGGCCGAAGGCAAGTACTTTATTTTCTTCGGCGTCAAGATTACTTTCTATGCCCTCTGCCTTTTATCTGGCGGCATCGCCGCTTTGTTTTTGGCAAATTACCGCGCTCATAAGCACGGCCTGCCTTGGGATACTTACGATACGGTTTTCGTGTTTGCCTTTCCGGCCGGCGTCATCGGCGGGAGAATCTGGTATGTCATCGCGACCGGCATGACGGGACTGAATGTCTTTAAAGTCTGGGAAGGCGGCTTAGCCATTCAGGGCGGAGCCATCGGAGGAGCCTTAATAGGCATTCTCGTAGTTCTTCTGCGCCGCAAGGGATGGGATATTTTTGATGCTATGGACTGCGCAGGTCCGACGATTCTGATTGGTCAGGTCATCGGGCGCTGGGGCAACTTCGTAAACATGGAAGTCTATGGGCAGATTGTGTCTTCTTCGGCTTGGGATTTCCTTTTCCCAGGCATTATTTCCCGTATGACAATAGGAGGCTATTTCCGCGTTCCGCTGTTCTTCTTGGAAGCCGTGATTAACCTCGGAGGATATTTCCTTATTACCCGTATTATTCCGATGTGCTTTTCAAAGTTTTATAAGCCAGGCGACCAGCTGTTCGCTTATTTCTCCTGGTATGGCTTTGTCCGTATTCTGCTGGAGCCTTTAAGAGACAAGCAGTTTAATATGGGAGCGGAAAGCACGGGGGCGGTTTCGGACATGCAGGCAGTTGTCATGGGCATTATCTTTGTCTGCTTAGGGGTTTTGGCCATCTTGATTAATCATCTCACCCGTTATTATTTAGCTAAGAAGAAAGAAAAATCGGTCAAAGCCGAATAAGAAGATTCCGAGCATGGAAAAAGGGAAAGCGTATAAAGGCGTCATCTTTGATATCGATGGCACTTTAATCAACACGGACCTTTATGTCGTTTTGAACTACGTGCACATGTTCAACAAATACTGCCCGGAAAAGATGCCTGACTTAAAGACGCTGATAAGTTTCTCCGGCCCTTCTTTAGATGCGGTCTTTCAGGAACGCTTTAAAGGTTTTGATATAGAAGACCTGAAAAAGGAATTCAGGCTTTTCTGCGCGGAGCATCAGAATCAGTATTCCAGCCTTTATGAGGGTGAGGAAGAGGCCTTAAAAGACTTGAAGGCGGCTGGAGTGAAGATGGGCTTAGTCTCTTCCAAAGGAAAGTCGGGCGTCATAAGCGGCTTAGAATATTTCCATCTGACTTCTTTTTTCTCCTCGGTTTTTCCTAACGAGCGCTGCCTGAGGCTGAAGCCTGATCCCTGGCCTTTATTGGCCTGCGCGGAGGAACTGGGCCTGAAGAAAGAAGATGTTCTTTATATCGGGGACGACAAAGGGGACCTGCAGGCTGCTCGGGGCGGAGGCTTCAAAGTCGGGCTTGTCACTTACGGGTTAAAAAGCATCCCAAGTGAAATCCGGGCTGATTATTATCTAAAATCATATGCAGAGATAAAGGAGGCGGTCTTATATGGAAAACAAGATTAATGACATCGCCATCATCGGCATGGGCCCGGCGGGCTGTGCCGCGGCCATCTATCTGAAAAGAAGCGGAATCAATCCTTTCTGCTTTGAAGAAAAGCAGGCCGGAGGAAAGCTTAATCAGATTAAGGAAATTGAGAATTATCCTTCTTTTGTCGGAACCGGGAGCGAATTGGCGGAGAAACTGCGGGCGCAGCTGGATTTTTTCAAAATCAGCGTCATCGGCGAATCGGTCCGTTCCATCTCCAGAGACTATGAAAACGGCTTTTTCAGCCTGAAGACTGATAAAGGCGCTTATGAATTCAAATCGATTATCATCGCCACGGGCATCCGCAACAAGCCTTTTGAGGTGCCGGGCAGTCAGGCGTATCAGGGCAACGGGCTTTCCCGCTGCGCTGAATGCGACGCTCCGTTCCATAAAGGCAAGCCGGTCGCTGTCATCGGCAATTCTGAAGAAGCCTTGAACGATGCGCTTTATCTGGCTTCGGTCTGCCACCCGGTTTATCTTATTAATCCGGAAGAGGGCTTCAAGGCCGATGCGGGCTTAGTGGAAAAATTTAAGAAGACCGACGGGGCTTTTATATTCTCTGATGCCGAAATCGTTTCGACTTCGGGGACGAAGAGAATCGAAAAGGCCGTCATAAAAGATAAGAAGACTTCAGCAACTCAGGAACTTAGCATTGAAGGCTTGTTTATTTTCTTAGGCTCGACCCCGATTTCTGAATTCCTCGGATATATGGATATCCTCGATGAGAAAGGGCAGATCAAAGTCGATGAGCATATGGCCACCTCTGAAAAAGGCTTGTATGCCTGCGGCGATGTCCGCAACGCGGTCATCCGCCAAGTCATCAGCGCTGTTAACGATGGTGGCATTGCCGCTATCTCCGCCCGCTATTACTTAAGCAAATTGAAAGAAGAAAACTGATAATGAGCCAGAAGCTGGAGACTTTTACCCGCAAGACCAAAAACGAACTGGTCTTATCCGCCTACGCCACCGACGAAAAAAAGGCGATTCTTTCCGGCTTTGTCCGCTATTCGGGAACGGTTTCGATTGCTCCGAACTTGGAGCTGAGGCTTTCCTCTTCTTCGGCTGCCGTCAGCAAGTTCATTTTCCAATGCTTTAAGGAAGTCTACCAAGTCCAGCCGAAGATGTCTTTTACCAAACAGCTGAGGCTCTATAAATCTGTTGTCTACCATATTACGGTCAGCGAGAAGGTCAACGAGATTCTTAAAGACCTGCAGATTATGGAAGACTTCCAGGAGATAGTGACGGGAAAGGAATACCTGAACGAAAGGGCCTTCCATTATTTTATGATTGGCACTTTCCTGGCTTCTGGGCAGATTTCCGATCCGGCCAGCGGGCGTTATTTCTGCGAGGTTGTCTTTAACGATGAAGACGAAGCGGATATCGTCCTGAAAAAGCTGTCGGCCTTTAAAAATGAAAACACCATGGGCTTTAAGAAGATCAAGAGACGGAATAAATTCGTCCTTTATCTGAAGAAGTCTGATCAGATTTCCGTCTTTTTAAGTTATTTGGGTGCCGTGTCGATGATGTTTTCCTTTGAGAACACCAGGATGCAGAGAGATATGTTCAACCTCGATAACCGCAACATCAACTGCGAGCAGGCTAACTATGAAAGAGCCTTAAAAAACGGCGAAGAGAACATCCGCGATATTCAGATCCTGCAGAAGCGCATCGGGGAAGTCTACTTTACGGAGAAGACCCGCCTTATCGCCCAGTTAAGAGAAAAAAACAAAGATGCCTCCTATGGAAGGCTGGCGGAACTGGCTGCGGAAGAAGGCCTAATTATCACTAAATCCGGCGTGGCGCACATCTTCGACCGTTTCCACAAAGACGCAACTCTCGGCCAAGAGGCTGGCAACGAGGAAGAAAAAGCCTGAAATCTTTTCTTTTTTAAAAATATAGATTGTTAATTAACCTAACTAAAAAATTACCTTGATTTCCTAAGCAAATTGGTACTTAGACGGCTAACTTAATTCCTTGCTTTTTATGTTGTGCAATTCCCGTTTTTTTGCTTATAATAATAAGCGTAAAAAGGAGGACATATATTAAAATGTCTACTAAAGTCGGTATTAACGGTTTCGGACGTATTGGCCGTCTTGCCTTCCGTCGCTGCGTCGAGGAAGGACTTGAAGTCGTTGCTATTAACGATCTCTCTTCTGCTGAGAACCTCGCTTATCTGCTTAAGCATGATACGGCGCACGGCGCTTGGGAAGTCGACAATATTTCCTTCAATGAGACTGGTATTATCTATAAGGGCAAAGCCATCACCATTTTCAAGGAAAAGGATCCGCACAACATCCCTTGGGGGAAGTTAGGCGTTGATGTTGTCATTGAGTCCACTGGTCATTTCACCAATGCTGAGGACTGCAAGGCTCATCTTGATGCTGGTGCTAAGGCTGTTGTCATCTCCGCTCCGGCGAAGGACAAAGGCACTCCGACCTATGTCTTCGGCGTCAATACGAACAAGCTCACTAAGGAACAGACGGTTATCTCTGGCGCTTCCTGCACCACTAACTGCTTAGCTCCGGTCTGCAAAGTCCTCGATGATAATTTCGGCATTGTCGGCGGCTATATGACCACTGTCCATGCTTATACTAACGATCAGGCTACGCTTGATGTCGTCAAGGAAAAGGATTTCCGCCGCGGCAGAACTTCCGCTCAGAACATCGTTCCGACTTCGACTGGCGCTGCCAAGGCTATCGGCCTTGTCTTACCGCAGTTAAACGGCAGACTTCAGGGCTCGGCTATCCGTGTTCCAGTTATGGATGGTTCCTTAATCGATCTGCACGTCATCCTCAAGAACAAGACTACCAAGGATGAAATCAATGCGGCCATGAAGAAGGCTGCTGAGGGCGCTTTAAAGGGCACCTTAGCTTATACTGATGACCTCATTGTCTCTTCGGATATCATCGGCTTAACCGCCGGCGGCATCTATGATTCCAACGACACCAATGTCTTTGAGGATCCGGATGGCAACCAGCATGTCGATATCTTCGCTTGGTACGACAACGAGTATTCTTACACCTGCCAGCTCATCAGACTGACGAAGCTGTACGGCCAGATCCTCGCGAAGTAGTTCAATACGAATTCTCGTCCGGGGGTTTAAAAGCCACCGGACGTTTTTTTCAAAAAAGCTTCATCTAACACAAGGAGAAACATAAAATGAAGAACTTAGTCAAGAATATGGATGTTAAAGGCAAGAAGGTCATTGTCCGCGTCGATTTCAACGTCCCTTTCAAGGATGATGGAACTATCCGCGATGATAACCGCATCAAAGCTGCTATTCCGACGATTAAAGAACTTTCCGATAAAGGCGGCAGAGTCATCCTCATGTCCCACTTAGGGAAGATTGATTTCAAGGATAAGACTCCTGAAGAAATCGCTGCCCAGAAGAAAAAGAACGATATGGCTCCGGTCGCCGACAGCCTTTCCAAGCTGTTAGGCAAGAAAGTCATCTTTGTTCCGGTCACCAGAGGTGCCGAATTAGAGAATGCGGTCAAAGCCTTGAAAGACGGTGATGTTCTGCTTATGCAGAATACCCGCTACGAAAAGGGCGAGTCCAAGAACGATCCGGAATTATCCGCTTATTGGGCTAAATTAGGCGATGCCTTCGTCATGGATGCTTTCGGCTCGGCTCACCGTGCTCATTGCTCCACGGTCGGCATTCCGGAAATCCTCGAAAAAGAGGGTAAGCCGGTTGCGATGGGCTATCTGGTTGAGAAGGAAGTCACCGCTCTTTCCAGATGCGTTGAGGTCCCTGAGGATGGGCGTCCTTATGTCGCTATCTTAGGCGGACTCAAGGTCTCCGATAAGATTCAGGTTATCGATTCGCTTCTCAAGAAGTGCGATAAAGTCATCATCTGCGGCGCTATGGCCTACACTTTCTACAAGGCTTTAGGCGTCAATACCGGCAATTCTCTGATTGAGCCGGAGCAGCTTGAATACGCGAAGAAGTGCAATGCTTCCGGCAAGATCATTCTGCCGGTCGATAATGTTGTCGCGGATTCGTTTGCTGATCCTAAGGATATCAGAACTGTTGATTGGAACGCGGTTCCGGATGGCTTCGAGGGCATGGATATTGGCCCTGAGTCTATCGCCAAGTTCTCTGAGGTCATCAAGAAGGCCAAGACGGTCTTCTGGAATGGCCCTGCGGGCGTCTTCGAAAAGGAAGGCTTCCAGAACGGCACGAAGGGCATCTGCGCAGCTGTGGCTGAAGCGACCAAGAAGGGCGCTTTCACGGTTGTCGGCGGCGGCGATTCGGCAGCGGCGGTCAAGCAGTTCGGATTCAAGAATTCGTTCTCGCATGTTTCCACCGGCGGCGGTGCTTCTTTGGAGATGATTCAGTTCGATGGCCACATTCCTGGCATCGACGTTATCCCTGAGGCTAAGTAAAAATGGGAAGAAAGAAGATTCTTTTCGGCAACTGGAAAATGAATAATACTCTCGCTCAGAGCGCAGATTTCTGCGCTCAGGCGGGGGAGTTATCAGAGTTAGCCTTAAAGAAAGGCGTGACCATTGGGGTCGCTCCGTCTTATCTTTCCTTATCCTACGTTATTGCGCACAAGGCTGGGTTAGAGGTCTTTGCGCAGGAAGTCCACTATAAGGATCACGGGGCCTTTACCGGCAACGTTTCGGTGCCGATGATTCAGGAAATCGGCTGCCAGGGTTCTTTAGTCGGTCATTCCGAAAGAAGAGGCTATGAAAAAGAGACTGATTTAGACTGCAATCTGCGTCTTAAGGCTCTTTTCCAAGCGAAGCTCGGTGCGATTTTCTGCGTCGGAGAGACGCTCAAAGAATTCGAAGCGGGCTTAGCTTACGATGTTATCCGCTCGCAGGTTTATGTCGGTTTAATGGGCATCAAAGAGGAAGATCTCTTAAATCTCGTGATTGCTTATGAGCCGGTCTGGTCCATCGGGACTGGAAAGAACGCTTCGGAAGAAATTGCCGAAAATACCTGCAAGTATATTCGCGGTCTGATCGGGGAAATGTATTCGGCTAAAGCCGCAGAAAATATTCAGATTCTTTATGGCGGCTCAGTTAAGCCGGAGAACATCCACGGTTATCTGACCCAGGATGATGTCGATGGCGCCTTGGTCGGCGGAGCTTCCTTGACAGCGGCTTCGTTTAAAGACCTTATCGTTAATCTTTAGGTTTCAGCTGCGGTTTTCAATTTGAGAACTTGGGCTCCTCGGCCCGAGTTCTTTTTTTCAAAAAGGCTTACTAGAAAGATTCGTTATTATCATGGATGAAAAGAAGAAAGACGTCTGGATGCGCTTCATGTATTCGACTTTGGGCTGTGTGCTATTGGGAATTGGCATTTCCTTTCTGAAACTGGCCCGTTTTGGCAATGACCCGCTATCCGCGGCGAACTACGCTTTTAGCTTCCTGTTTAAAGAATCGGGAGTTAAGTTCCTGGTTGATTATCAATACGTCTTCGGGGCTTTGGCCTTAAACCTCATTTTCTTCATACCGTTTGTGATTTTCTTAAGGGACAAAATCGGTCTGGGCACTTTGATGTGCGTGTTTGGGGAAGGCTTGGTCGTACAGCTAGTCGACTGGATTTTTGCCTCAACGGGCTTATCTGACAATCCCAACATGGCGGTGAGGCTGGTTTTCCTGGTTCTGGGCTTCTTTATTATCTGCTTTGGGGCTGCCTTATTCATTCAGGCTGACTTTGGCATCGGGCCTTACGATGCTTTCTGCATCATCTGCGGAAAGAAAATAACTTATAAGTTTGGAAGGATGATAAGCGATTTCGCCTGCATTGTCATGTCGGTCATTATCATCTCTTTGCTTTACAGGAATATGTATACCAATCAGAAAGAGTACTTCGAGCTCCTGTTTAATTCCGATAAAACTGTCGTTTCCTGGTTCACTTTTGCCATGCTGGCTATCTCCGGGCCCGTTATTTCTTTCTTCGGCAAATTTATAACGAAGCATATAATCAAGAAATCTAATCCGAATATTTAATTCATTCTGCTATACTTTTATTGAATATTGGAAAAAAGGAGGGTTTAGTCATGGAAGACGATTCAATCCTCGAGCCTTTTAAAGCCTATCCGCCGTTAAAGGACAAAGTCATAGCCCAAGCGGAGGCTTCTTTTAATGACTTGGTTAAGAAAGCTGGAACCAATGAAGAAGAAAATCAGCTGACCTGCGGGAAATACTATAAGAAAAAAGAAGAAGAAGGAGCGGCTGACAAAAAAGCCGGCCAATTCCGCGGCTGGAAGATTTTCCTCATAATCCTTACTGTTATCTGTTTTGGCTTAGCTATCTACGGCGTTTTCTCTTTGACTCAGTCAGGCTTTTCTGGATTGGGCCTTGGGCTTTTAATCGGCGGGGTAATCCTTGCTGCGGTTTTCATCGTCATCATCTGCGTTAAGCTGAACCCGGTTATCAAAGAGCAGTCGGCTTTGGCGGGGAAGTGCCATATGGAAGCTGAGGCCTTGCAGGCCGAAGCTTATCAGCAGGCGGCCAGCCTTAACGCTCTGTTTGACTGGAATATGCCGGCCGGAGTTATATCTAAGGCGGTTCCGCTGCTGCAGTTGGACGATTATTTCGATGAGGACAAGTATGTCTTCATGAAGAATAAATACGGCTTAGAAGACAATACGGATCCGAAGAGTTCAATCTGCTTAGTCCAGTCTGGCTCCATCATTGGCAATCCTTTCTTAATTCAGCGCACTTTCAATGAGAAAGACGGGCTGAAGACCTATACGGGCAGCATCATTATTACTTGGACGACCACTTCGACAGATTCTCAGGGTCACTCCCATACGGTGACTCACACTCAGACTTTGACCGCTTCCGTCGACAAGTTCTACCCTTATTATTACTATGAGACCTGTCTTATCTATACTAACGACGCGGCGCCGGATCTAATCTTTTCCCGTGTTCCGCAGGTCAATATCAAGGACGATGAGAAAGACTTTGCCCGCATGACCCGCAAAGAGGGCAAGCAGATGGATAAGCTGGCAGAAAAGGAAATCGCTCAAGGCGATAAAGGCGATGGCGATCCTTTCGTCAAGATGGGCAACGATGAGTTCGATGCCTTGTTCCATGCCTGGGACCGCTCGGACCAGATGCAGTTCCGTTTGCTTTTTACGCCTCTGGCAACTAAAAATGAACTGGAATTAATTAAGTCTGACGAGCCATACGGCGATGATTTCTGCTTCTTCAAGAGAAAATGCATTAATGTCATCCGCTCCAGACACGCCCAAGAGCAGGATTATTACGCTAATCCGGAGAAGTTCACCGGCTTTGATGTTAAAGTGATGAGAAAATTCTTCATCGATTACATCTCTTCTTATTTCACGGCTGTTTATTTCGATTTGGCCCCGCTGCTTTCTATACCGCTTTATCAGCAGAATAAGCCAAAGGAGTACATCTATAACGAAGGATATCCTTCCAATGTTACTCCTTATGAGCATGAGACTCTGGCTAACGCTATGAATGTCTCTTACCTGCGCCCGGAGAATGCCGCGGTTGATACGATTCTTAAGACTGACTTGCTCAGCAAGGAAAAAGACTGCGATAAGGTTAAGGTCACCGGTTATTCCTTTAAAGGCACACCGCGCACGGATTACGTTAATCAGATGGGCGGCGATGGCCATATTCACACGATACCTGTTAATTGGATTGAATATACTCCGGTGGAAAAAGAGTCCGTGATGGCAGTGAAGAAGTGCCCGTCATCCCGTTACGAGATGAACAATAAAGCCGCTCAGTCTTTCTTCAGCCAGTTCGTTTCCCGTTACGTCAAAGGGAATCAGGCTATCTATCAAAGAAAGCTCTTCGCCTGTCTTTTAGGCGATGAAGGGTTCGGCACCGGCGATGATCTTTCTTCCCTGGAGCAGGTTGCTCCAAGTTCGGTTCCGACGAGCGAAAGCGTCAGAGAGAAAGTCGAGGGACTTGTTGACGATATTAAGAATAAAAAAGGTACTATGTAAATTTATTTGATGATACACTATAGAAGGAAGGAGAATTCCACTCATGGCTAATGAATTAGACGAGGTTTCTGGCCCTGTCAACAAAGAAGGGCGCGATGTCAACGTCATCGAAAAGCAGATTCCGGTCAAAACTGGTGTCGGCTCGGTGATTTTCGAGGTTATTCTTTGGGTTTTAGGTATTATTCCCGGTGTTGTTTTCCTCTTTATGAAAATTAAGGCCGCCAATTATCTTCGTGGCTTGCAGCAGCAGATCCAGCACGACGCTTCCCAGATCGACAACTATCTTGAACAGAGAGTCGTCATTCTGCAGAACTGCGCCAAGCTTTTGGACAAGGCTGTCGACCTTGATAAGGATGTGATGACTAAAGTTGCGGCTTTCCGCGGCGGTGCCAATCCGAATAACGATGCGGCCCGTAACGAAGTCGCCGGACAGGTCGATAACATCGCCCGTTCCATCAACGTCGCCTTTGAAGCGTATCCGGATCTGAAGGCACATCAGGAAATCGCCGATGCGATGCAGCAGAACTCTTATCTTCAGAAGGAAATCACTGCCGCCCGTGAACAGTACAATGATCGCGTGGCTCAGTGGAACCGCGATATCTTTGTCTGGCCGACCAAGATGATGGTTGCTGCCAAGGCTGGCTACACCTCCCGCATTCCGTTCTCGACTTCTGCCGAGATCAAGGAAAAGGCCAGAGGCGTCTTCTTCTAAGGATTTCTGTCTTCGATTCTATAGCCGGACTATTAAAGTCCGGCTTTTTTTGTAAGTTTTTTTCACATTTGCTAATTTTTAGATAATATATAAGTAGACTAATAAAACAAGGAGGCAATAAACATGCAGTACTACAATGAATACGATGTTCAAGGGAAGCCGACCCCGGGCAATACAGCCGCCGTTAACGGCCAGCCTAAGGTTATTTCTAATGCCGGTCTCGGCGTCGCCAAGGTCTTCCTCTGGTTCGCTCTCGGTTTGGTCCTGACGGGCGGAGCTTGCATGGGGTATCCTTTCCTTATCTCGGCTCTGTTTGGAACCGGTGATAATGGGATGAGCATTTACCTTTATTCTTCTCTGGCCTTCCTGGTTATTTCCATTTTTTTAGGAATGGCTGTTACTTTCTCAGGGTTTGCCACCAAACACTCTGGATTAATCAAGACTTTCTATATCCTTTATACTCTGACTTTTGGCCTTGGCCTTTCGGTGGTTCAGTGGGCTTTGGAAGATGTTTACGGCAGCGCCTCTTACGGCTACATCCTTTATTCGTTTCTGATCTCCGCCGGATCGTTTGCTCTCATGGGCTTTTTAGGCTATATCACCAAGGGCAAAATCGGACGCCCGGTTATGTATCTTCTGGCTTTTGTCGTCGGTCTTTCCGTCATTGCCTTAATTAATTACTTCTTCTTCCGCACGGATGCTCTTTACTGGGCAATTTCTATCCTCATGTTTGTAATTATCCTTTTGGTTTCCGCGGTCGATATCAACCGGGTCTTAAGAAAGGGAAATGAGTTGGCTAAGCAGGAAAACGAGACGCTGGCCGTTTATGAAGCTTACTGCCTCTATTCGGATTTCGTCATTATTTTCTACTATGTCTTGAGAGTTGTTCTTCTTTTCGCCAACAATAAGAATTAAGCCTTATATAAGTATTATTTATATATATAGAACCCAAAGGAAGTAAAACGGATGGACGATACTGACCGCTATATAGAATTCATGGAAAAAGAGGCCGCCTTCTCCGATCAGGAAAGGGTGACGTCCGCTAACGTCAGCGAGTTCAATGACCTGATGCAGATGGTTTTGACGCATCAGCCTCCGAACCTGATTGAGCCTTTTATCATGAAAAACGTCGCCATCCTTTTTAACTATGCTCCTCATACGACCCTGCAGGTTTATATCTCTTTGCTGGCTCAGCAGAACAAAGCCTATGAGCTGGTCGACAAGCTGCAGTCATTGCAGTCTTTGCCGGAACTGCCGGCCAAGGCTTTTAGCATCATCAATGCTTATATCTCTTTTATGAAAGACAAAGAGAAGGCGGCTCCTTCTTCCTCCTTTGCTTCCGACGATAAGATCCTTTCGGATTTAAAGGAAATCTCCCCGGAAAAAATCGCCACTTTGATTTTCTGCTTCCAGACCCGTCTGCAGATGGGGGAGAAGATGGACCATTTTGTCGATCTGCTGAATCCTTTTATGATGTCGCCGTCTTCCGATCCCCTTTACAAGCTCACTCTGCTGGGGCAGATAGTCAATCTGCTTCCTTTAGGCAAAGCCAGCCGGCCTTTTACTGTCTACATCAACGGGGAAGTCTACTATGTTATCCTCGATGGGTCTTTAGATGAGAAGATGGATCCTTTTATCCGGGCTGTAGAGTATTACGGAGGCTTGCTGCATCTGCCGAGCGATATCAACACGACTCTGAACACGTTTGCTCATATGTATAGGATCCTCCATTACAATTACAAGAATGTCCTGAATTCAGAACTGGACGTGAAGTCTTTTGCTTCCTGCCTGATTGAGGCTTATAACCACAACGTCGAGCATTACGGAAAGCCGGTCTTCCCGTATTCGTTCCCGGAAAGCTACAGGGAAGCTAACGGCTTTAAGGAAGCCGGAAAGTTCCTCGACATCGTTTTTAAGCCCCGCTACATGTAGTCTTTTGGCCAGAATATTTAAAAAGGTTGAATTGTATGCCCTTTTCTCTGCGGAAAAGGGCTTTTTTGTGCTAGGATGAAAGCAGATAGTAAGACACTGTCGCTGCGAAAGGGGCTTTAAATTATGCCGGCAATGCTCGTTCATTACTGTTTCGCGGAAGAGAAAATCCCTGCGGAAGAGAAAAAATACGCTAACGCCGTTCGCTTGGGCAGCCAGGGGCCTGATCCTTTTTTCTATTTTGGGATTGCGCCTTGGAAAAGAAGAACGTCTTCTTATAAAGACATTGTTGCCTTCGGCGAGAAAATGCATCATACCGACATTGCGCCTATTTACTGCAAGATGATTAAATACGCTTTAAAAAGTCCCGATAAGAATCTGCTTCTCGCTTATATCGATGGCTTATTCATGCACTATTCAGTTGATAAGACCCTTCATCCTTATATTTTCGCAGAGTCCGGCTTTGATGCTCAGGGCCTTCTGACCGGCTACTACAAATGGAGCCACGGGGCTTATGAAGCCCTTTTGGATGTGCAGGTCGGAAAGATGAAGGGGAATTTCTTCAAGCCTTCTAAGGCGCTGAAAGACGATAAAGAAGAACTGAAGAAAATCTCTATGATGTGGGCGGAAGTATCAGAAGGGGCTTTGAAAGAAGATTCCTTTGTCCTGTCTTGCCAGGACTATAAGACTGCAATGGATGTTCTTTGGAGCCCGACGGGAATCAAAAGAGCCTTCTTCCGCTTAGGCGGGAAGCATTCGCTGTTGATGGGCATGTCTTATCCGCATCATATTAAAAAGTTTAAGAAGATGGACCAGCTGAACGAGAGCCATCGAGAATGGGTTAACTGCATCACCGGCAAAATCCGCAATGAGAGCTTCGCCGACTTGTGGAATCGGGCCGGAGAAAGTTATAGTCGGGCTCATGACATTTTGAGCAAAGCCATAGAAGGGCAAGATGAAGAAAGCGCCTTATCTTCTTTCGTCTCTTCTATCGACCACGATGGTTTCCCTATAGGGGCTAAAAAGCTGTTTTATGGCCTCTGCTGGAAAAGAATAGAGAAGTAAAACGCTATTCAAGCTTCGTTAGGCCCTCATCAGGGCCTTTTTTATTGTCACCGCCTTCTTAGGGGAGATGCTTTAAGCCCGATGAAAAGGTTTTCATGGAAAATTGCAAAAAATGTGCCTTTATTTGTTGACACCATTGAAAACGGGTGGTATATTCTATTCTTGCCGGCTGGGAAAGCCAACCGACAAATATCAGGCTTAAAACCTGAATTACGCTGGTCTTTGAAAACTGGACAGACGAGAGAAGTCACACACAATATTCTCCCATTCGGCTCTGGGCCTTAGGGCTCGGGGAAGCGACGTGGGGGAACCAAGGTAAGATATACAATACTTCGTCTTTCCTTATGGGGAAGCGAGAGTACCATACCAGTAAATCCCTTCTTCAATCAGAGGGGGTCCAAGAGAGCCAACCGGTTCGACGGTCGGAGAAAGATAGGAACATCCCGGGGGCCAAACCCCGGGGCTTATATTTCAAAGAGAGTTCGATCCTGGCTCAGGATGAACGCTGGCGGCGCGCCTAATACATGCAAGTCGGACGGGCTGCAGCAATGCAGCCAGTGGCGAACGGGTGAGTAACACGTTGGGAATCTGCCCCGAGGAACGGGATACCCAGGCGAAAGCTTGGCTAATACCGTATGCGACGGCTTAGGGATGCCTTTGCCGTTGAAAGGCCGCAGCAATGCGGCGCCACGGGATGAACCTGCGGATGATTAGCCAGTTGGCGGGGCAAAGGCCCACCAAAGCGAGGATCATTAGCCGGACTGAGAGGTCGGCCGGCCACACAGGAACTGAGACACGGTCCTGACTCCTACGGGAGGCAGCAGTAGGGAGTATTCGGCAATGGGGGAAACCCTGACCGAGCGACGCCGCGTGCGCGATGAAGCCCTTCGGGGTGCAGAGCGCTGTGACGGGGGACGAATGCGTCCGGGAGGCAATGCCCGGGCGTCGACGGTACCCCGTTAGAAAGCTACGGCTGACTACGTGCCAGCAGCCGCGGTAATACGTAGGTAGCAAGCGTTATCCGGAATTATTGGGCGTAAAGAGTGAGCAGGCGGGATGCCAGGTCCAGGGTCAAATCGCGGGGCTCAACCCCGCTCCGCCCCGGAAACCGGCGTCCTGGAGTGCGGGAGAGGCATGTGGAACTCCGGGTGTAGCGGTGAAATGCGCAGATATCCGGAAGAACACCAGCGGCGAAGGCGGCATGCCAGCCCGATACTGACGCTCAGTCACGAAAGCGTGGGTAGCAAATAGGCTTAGATACCCTAGTAGTCCACGCCGTAAACGTTGATGGCCGGCCAGCGGGTCAGAAGCCCGCCGGCGAAGCAAACGCGATAAGCCATCCGCCTGGGTACTACGTTCGCAAGAATAAAACTTAAAGGAATTGACGGGGACCCGCACAAGCGGTGGAGCATGTGGTTTAATTCGATGTTACGCGAAAAACCTTACCAGGGATCGAAAGCGGGGGGCAAGGCCCGGGGAAACCCGGGAGATGTTCTCCCCGACAGGTGGTGCATGGTTGTCGTCAGCTCGTGTCGTGAGATGTTGGGTCAAGTCCCAAAACGAGCGCAACCCCTCTCCCCAGTTGCCATCATTCAGTTGGGAACTCTGGGGACACCGCCGGCGCAAGCCGGAGGAAGGTGGGGACGACGTCAAATCAGCACGCCCTTTATTTCCTGGGCGACACACGTGCTACAATGGCCGGCACAGAGGGCAGCGAGGCGGCGACGCCGAGCCAATCCCCAAAGCCGGTCTCAGTTCGGACTGGAGCCTGCAACCCGGCTCCACGAAGCTGGAATCGCTAGTAATCGCAGATCAGCACTGCTGCGGTGAATACGTTCTCGGGTCTTGTACACACTGCCCGTCACACCATGAGAGCCGGCAATGCCTGAAGCCGCTATCCCAACCGCAAGGGGGGAGGCGTCCAGGGCCGGGCCGGTGATTGGGGTTAAGTCGTAACAAGGTATCCCTACGAGAACGTGGGGATGGATCACCTCCTTTCTAAGGAGAACAGCATTTCCGGCAGCGCCGGGGGTGCCCTCTTGGACAAGTTCTTCTCCTCGCCTGGCCAGTTCTGAGGGACCAGCTCCCTTAGGGGACGTCAGCTCCTTGAAAACCGGATGTCAGCATATGTGATAGTGCAGGGACTCAGATCCCTGCAAGATCTTTCCGTGAACAAGTCGGGGCCCCCCGAAGGGGCCTGAGATTTGCAAGCGAGCATCGAGACAACAACATGTCGAAATGCGGAGACGTTTTAATGCAGAAACAATTAGAGTGCTGCCCATCCCGGGCGACCGGGAGGGGCGAGCAGGTCGTGAATGCAATATTCGAGAGAACCTAGTAATTTGAAGTATGTCTTAGATAAGTTACCAAGGGCGTCCGGCGGATGCCTTGGCACAGAGAGACGATGAAGGACGCGGCTACCTGCGATAAGCCGGGGCGAGGCGGAAGCAGCCATCGACCCCCGGATCTCCGAATGGGGAAACCCGCCGCGAGGGAACTCGCGGCGCGCCCGGGCTCACACCCGGCGCGCGGCAACCAGGGGAACTGAAACATCCAAGTACCCTGAGGAAAAGAAAGAGAAATCGATTCCGTCAGTAGCGGCGAGCGAAAGCGGAAGAGCCCAAACCGGCGCGAGCCGGGGTTCAGGGCCGGCATATGCCGACGGCTGCGGATCGCGGAACCGGCTGGGAAGCCGGGCCGAAGAGGGCGATGGCCCCGTACGCGATCCAAGGCCGCGGCGCCGGTACCAGAGTAAGGCGGGGCACGTGAAATCCTGCCTGAAGGCGCGGGGACCATCCCGCAAGGCTAAATACTCCTCTGTGACCGATAGCGAACCAGTACCGTGAGGGAAAGGTGAAAAGTACCCCGGAAGGGGGGTGAAAAGATCCTGAAACCGAATGCCTACAAGAAGACAGAGGGCGTCAACGCCTGATGTCGTGCCTATTGAAGAATGAGCCTGCGAGTTGCGGCGGCGCGCGAGGGTAAGCCGTAGAGGCGGACCCGGAGCGAAAGCGAGCCTTAATAGGGCGCGAGTGCGCTGCTGCAGACCCGAAACCCGGCGAGCTAGCCATGGCCAGGATGAAGCAGGGGCGAAACCCTGTGGAGGTCCGAACCGACGTTCGTTGAAAAGCCCGCGGATGAGCCGTGGCTCGTGGTGAAATTCCAATCGAGCCGGGTTATAGCTGGTTCTCCCCGAAACATCCTTAGGGATGGCCTCGGGCGCCGAGGCAGCGGAGGTAGAGCTCTGGACGAGTGAGGGTCGCGTGAAGCGTCCCGAGCCCGACCAAACTCCGAATGCCGCTGCGGATCGCCCGGGAGCCAGGCTGCGGGAGATAAGTTCCGTGGCCGAGAGGGAAAAAGCCCATGACCGCCGTCTAAGGCCCCAAATTGCACGCCCAGTGTGGAAGGATGTGGAGAGTCACAGACAGCTAGGATGTTGGCTCAGAGGCAGCCACCATTCAAAGAATGCGTAACAGCTCACTAGTCAAGTCTCTCTGCGCCGAAAATTTACCGGGGCTAAGCGTGCAGCCGAAGACGCGGACGCCCGCAGCGATGCGGGCAGTGGTAGGGGAGCGTCCCGCGAGCGGCGAAGGCGGACCGTGAGGGCCGCTGGAGCGCGCGGGAGCGAGAATGCAGGTGTGAGTAACGATGAGGGGTGGGAATCCCCTCCGCCGATTGACGTAGGTTTCCAGGGCAAGGTTCGTCCGCCCTGGGTTAGCCGGGACCTAAGGCGCAGCCGAAAGGCGAGGCCGATGGACAGCGGGTCGATATCCCCGCGCCCGGCATGGGAGTGATGCGGTGACGGAGCGAGGACGGGGCGCCGGCCACTGGAATGGCCGGCCCGTGCCCGGATGCGCCGGCGGGAGCCAAATGGCCCGCAGGAGGCGTGAAGGGGCGCGGGGAGGAAAGGGGCGACCCGAGTACGAAGGCCCGTTCGTCCTGGCTCCCGAGAAAAGCCGCTGGCGCTAATCCCGTGCCGGCCCGTACCGAGAACGAACACACGTTGTCAGGGAGAAGATCCCAAGGCGAGCGAGACAACTGTTGCTAAGGAACTCTGCAAAACGGCTTCGTAAGTTAGCGAGAAGAGGCGCGGAGGGGGAAGCCCCTCCGCCGCAGATAAATGGCCCAAGTAACTGTTTAACAAAAACACAGCTCTATGCTAAGGCGCAAGCCGACGTATATGGGGTGACGCCTGCCCGGTGCTGGAAGGTCAAGGGGAGGGGTCAGCCGCAAGGCGAAGCCCTGAGCCGAAGCCCCAGTGAACGGCGGCCGTAACTATAACGGTCCTAAGGTAGCGAAATTCCTTGTCAGGCAAGTTCTGACGTGCACGAATGGTGTAATAATTTGGGCGCTGTCTCGGCAGCAGGCTCGGTGAAATCTTAGTACCTGTGAAGATGCAGGTTACCCGCGACTAGACGGAAAGACCCCATGGAGCTTCACTGCAGCTCAGCATTGCGTGTCGGGCTGGCCCGCACAGGATAGGAGGGAGGCTATGATCCCCAGGCTTCGGCCTGGGGGGAGCCGCCGTTGGAATACCTCCCCTGCCGGCCCGACGCGCTAACCCCGGACGTCATCCGGGGGACAGCGCTCGGCGGGCAGTTTGACTGGGGCGG
>LAHS01000929.1_pt1 | contig 140107 bp, 126 predicted proteins | sample 329651 | NCBI WGS metagenome assembly LAHS01 (sample SAMN03275699, study PRJNA271635) | activated sludge metagenome | isolation source: sample C-1 Sludge from hydrolytic chamber (first chamber) of Anaerobic...
CCTCGCGCGCAACCATGCGGTACTGATCACCATCGAGGAAGGCTCCGAAGGCGGGTTCAGCTCGCTGGTGTGCCACCATCTGGCCCGCACCGGCCTGCTCGACCGGGTGCGTTTCCGCCCCATGACACTCCCTGACCGCTTCATCGACCACAATACCCAGCCGGCACAGTATGCCGAGGCCGGCCTCGACGCCCCCCATATCGTCGCTACCGCTCTCTCAGCTCTGGGCGTCAGCATGACCGAGCAGACGGCCTGAGATATGGCGCGGCGTCGGGCGGATCAGCTTCTAGTTGACCGGGGGCTGGTCGAAAGCCGCAGCAAGGCACAAGCCCTGATCATGGCAGGGCTTGTGTTCTCGGGCGAAAAACGGATCGCCAAGGCGGGTGATCAGATTGCCGAAGAAACCCCTCTCGAAGTCCGGGGGCAGGAGCACCCTTGGGTTTCACGCGGCGGATGCAAGCTCGATCACGCGCTAGCGTATTTTGGCCTCTCCCCAGAGGGCCTCATTGGCCTTGATGTCGGTGCTTCCACGGGTGGATTTACCGATGTGCTACTGACCCACGGCGCCAAAATGGTTTACGCCGTGGACGTGGGGCATGGGCAACTTGCATGGAAGCTTCGGGCAGACCCGCGGGTGGTTGTGCTGGAAAAATGCAACGCCCGACATCTCGACCAGTCCATCATTCCTCAAGCGCCGCAAGCTATTGTCTGCGATGCAAGTTTTATCGGGCTAAGAACCGTGTTGCCCGCGGCTCTCTCACTCGCAGCACCAGATGCGTGGGCTGTAGCCCTGATCAAACCCCAGTTTGAAGCCGGGCGTGAGCATGTGGGCGCCAAGGGGGTCGTGCGTGACCCAGCCGTGCATGACGCGGTGTGCAACATGATTGCCGAGTGGTGGAGCGCCCTCCCCGGCTGGACTGTTCTTGGCATCGAAGCCAGCCCTATCACGGGGCCGGAAGGCAATCGCGAGTTCCTGATTGCTGCGCGTCGGGTCTGACACTCAAGTATTTCGATAGCGTTCCGAACATTAAATTATTATTTCAGATTTGCACGCGCCTTTTGCATGGCAGCCTCCCGTTTTTTTTGTCACACTCCTGAGAGGTCACAAACCCGTAACACTCGAAAGGGAGCAACGCATCATGCGCAAACTTGCAGCTTTGTTTGGCACGGCCTGTCTTATTGGCGCGACCGGCATCGCGCAGGCTGGCCCTGTTGCTTCCTCGGCCGCACTTTCAAAGCCTCATATTTATGAGTCCGGCGTGGCACTTCTGAGCCGTTACGAACATGATGGTCTGGTGCTGACAGACAATGTGCAGACTGACTCGCTCAGCATTCAGGCTGATCCGGCGGCCATTCAGGTCTCATCCGGTGCGGAAAGCAACCGCTATCGTCTGGCTCTGAAGGATATTCTTTCTGCTGCGGCCACATACGCTTATCTGTATTTTGGCCAGCATCCCGATAAAATGACCCTTGTCGTGACGGCTGATGTTCAGCGCGATGGCTTTAGCCATGCAAGCGCCTCTACCGGAGCAGATGACAACGCCGGTCCAGCCCTGACCATGGAAATTGCCCGACCGTCCTTTCCGATTTCGGCCGACTCACAGCCTGATGCCTATTCTGCCCAGACCATTGGTATGATCCTTGACCAGATTGATATCAGCAAGGTCAGCATGGCTCCGTGGCTGCGTTCCGCCCTGAAAAAACAGACCGCTTTGTCCAGTCAGTAAAATGACAGGCCGGGAACGGCCGAAACAGGCAAAAGCGCGAGACGCCAATAAATGGAAGAGGCTGGTATCTACCGGCCTCTTTTGTTGTTATAAGAGCGGCCCTCTTCTCCAGCAACGCAGCCTGTCTTATGCCCTCTTTTACTTCGTCTTCTCCTTCTCTCTCGGCTGATGCGAATGCCATAACGCTCATGGATGAGCGTGAACGCGCACGCATTCTGGCCAAGGCTGCGCTGTTCAGTCCGCCCTCGGCAACTCTGCCTGATGGTCGCCGCGATCTGGTCGGTCTCTCACGGGAGGAAATAACCGATATTCTGGCAGAGATCGGTGAAAAACCCTTCCGCACCAAGCAGTTGTGGCACTGGATCTATCATCAGGGGGTAACGGACTTCTCCCGCATGAGCACCATTGCCAAGCCATTGCAGGAGAAACTGGCAGAACGTTTTATTATCGGGCGGCCGGAACCCGCCATGGTGCAGACCTCATCAGACGAAACCCGGAAATTCCTCTTCCGCTTCCGTGACGGACAAGAGGCGGAAACGGTCTATATTCCCGATCGCCGGGAGGATCGTGGCGCGGTCTGCATTTCGTCGCAGGTAGGCTGCACCCTTTCCTGCACCTTCTGCCATACTGGCACACAGAAGCTGGTACGCAACCTCGGCGCAGCCGAGATTGTCAGCCAGTTCATGGCCGCGCGCGATTCCTATGCGGAATGGCCCAGCCCCAAGGGAGAAACGCCGCGCCTGCTCTCTACCATCGTGCTGATGGGCATGGGGGAGCCACTCTACAATTACGAGAACGTGGCCAAAGCCATGAGAATCATCATGGATGGAGAGGGTATCGGTCTTTCACGCCGTCGTATTACGCTTTCGACATCCGGTGTGGTGCCGCTGATGGATCGGTGTGGGGATGAACTCGGCATCAACCTGGCTGTTTCGCTTCATGCCGTTCGGAACGACCTGCGTGACCAGATTGTGCCGTTAAACCGCAAATACCCGATTGAAGAAGTGTTGGCCGCCTGCCGCCGCTATCCGGCAGCGAGCAATGCGCGACGCATCACGTTTGAATATATCATGCTGCGCGATGTAAACGACAGCGATGCGGATGCACGGGAACTGGTTCGGCTGATTTCTGGGATTCCCGCCAAGGTCAATCTGATTCCCTTCAACCCCTGGCCAGGTAGCGATTACCGCCCGTCCACACGGGAACGGCAGGCGAAATTTGCGGAAATCGTGATGAATGCGGGATTTGCCTCGCCCATCCGCACCCCCAGAGGGCGCGATATTCTGGCCGCCTGCGGACAGCTCAAGACCGCGAGCGAACGGGCGCGTGCCGGTCAGACCGCGACGGACGAGTAATTTTTGCGCCGACACAGACCATATCCGCGCAAAGCGGACTGGTTTGATGGTTGCCTCGGTGATAGGAGAGAGGCAACCAGTTGTTGAGCTTGTTTCAGGAGCACAGTTGTATGGGCATGACTTCCGCCAAAAAAGACGTCAAGAAAGTTGTACTCGCCTATTCGGGCGGCCTTGATACGTCTGTTATCCTGCGCTGGCTGCAAAAGACCTATCAGTGCGAAGTCGTGACGTTTACCGCTGACCTCGGTCAGGGAGAGGAACTGGAGCCCGCACGCAAGAAGGCGGAACTGTTCGGCGTAAAGGAAATTTTTGTCGAAGACCTGCGCGAGACCTTCGTCAAGGACTTCGTGTTCCCGATGTTCCGCGCCAATACGCTTTATGAAGGTCAGTACCTGCTGGGCACCTCGATTGCCCGTCCGCTGATCGCCCAGCGTCAGATCGAAATTGCAGAAGCCGTTGGCGCTGACGCGGTTGCGCATGGCGCGACTGGTAAAGGCAATGATCAGGTTCGGTTCGAACTGGCTTACTATGCTCTCAAGCCGGATATCACGGTTGTTGCTCCGTGGCGCGAATGGGATCTGACGTCCCGCACCCGGCTGCTGGCCTTTGCTGAAGAAAATCAGATTCCGATTGCCAAGGACAAGCGTGGCGAAGCTCCATTCTCGGTGGACGCCAACCTGCTGCATTCGTCCTCTGAAGGCAAAATGCTGGAAGACCCGGCAGTCGCCCCGGAAGAAATTGTTTTCCAGCGTACGATTTCCCCTGAGGCCGCTCCTGACAAGGCAACCGAAATCACCATTGATTTTGTGGGTGGCGACCCGGTAGCGATCAACGGTGTCGCTATGTCACCCGCTACCCTGCTGACGCAACTGAACAAGCTGGGCAAGGAAAACGGTATCGGCCGCCTCGATCTGGTGGAAAACCGTTTTGTCGGCATGAAGTCACGCGGCATTTATGAAACCCCCGGCGGCACCATCCTTCTGGCGGCTCATCGCAGCATTGAGTCCATTACGCTCGACCGCGAAGCCATGCACCTGAAGGACAGCCTGATGCCGCGTTACGCGTCCATCATTTATAATGGGCTGTGGTTCTCGCCGGAGCGGCGGATGCTTCAGGCACTGATTGACGCATCTCAGCAGTCGGTGACCGGCCGCGTGCGCCTCAAGCTGTACAAGGGCAACGTGATCTGCGTTGGCCGCGAAAGTCCCAATAGCCTATACGATACCCGTGTCGTCACTTTCGAGGATGACGAAGGCGCGTATAACCAGGAAGATGCACAGGGCTTTATCAAGCTCAACGCCCTGCGCCTGCGTCTGGGCGCCCAGATCGGCCGTAAGGGTGGAACGCTGTAAGGCGTCCTCCACCCACCAGACCTTTAAAAGGGAGCCTGAAAAAACATGGTCCGTCGTTTTCTGTCAAAATCTGGAACTCTTGCGGCCGTCATGGCCGCCTCTCTCGCTGTAACAGGCTGTGGAGCGCACAAGGATACAGACGAAGATCTGACACCCACCCAGCAGATGGCCAAGCTTGTCGCTGCGCCGGGCGTAGTGAAACTGAAAGACGGACTGGCTTACAAGGTTCTGGAGTCTGGCCCAAAAACTGGCGAGCAGCCCAAGGTCGGCGATGTTATGATGCTGATCTATGAAGGCCGACTGCCGGATGGCTCGATTTTTGACAGTTCAGAGCAGCACGGCAACGGCGCTTATATGCAGATGCCGCTGAATGGACTGATTGAGGGCTGGATGCAAGCACTGCCGCTCATGCACGTGGGCGATACGTGGATGCTGTATGTGCCCCCAGAGCTCGGTTACGGCCATAAAGCCATGGGGGTTATCCCTTCCGACAGCCCCTTGATTTTCCGCATCCAGTTGCTGGGTGTTGAACACACCCATACAATGCCCTGACCAGGCGATGGGGTGGAGGGAGACTTCTTTTGTCGGAAACAAACCTCCATCCTGCGCGTTTATCAGTATAGGAGCGGGCATGATTCGCCGTGGTCTTATGGGAATGGCCGCAGTCCTTCTGCTTGCAGGATGCTCACCCAAAAGTCCCAAATCCCTCTACGGGAACAACTGTGGAATCTGTCATCATAGCGGTGACGGTATGCCCGGCTCGGTACCGCCTCTCGTCGGGCGGATAGACAAGATAGCCACGACACCGGAAGGGCGGCATTACCTGGCTGATGTGCTCATGCACGGGGTCAGCGGTAAGATCATGGCCAACGGCCAGCCCTATAATTCCGAGATGCCGCCTTTCCGCTACCTGAAAGATGAGGATGTGGCCAGCATTCTGACATGGCTGTCCGCACGAGGCGGTGCGGCTGATGCCCCAGCCATCAGCCCGGCGGATGTTGCAGAGGCTCGCAGCGCAGGCAAATCAGCCGGACAGGTGGCAGACGAGCGCGAAGCCCTGAACCGTCTGCACCCCATTCCCTGAAATTTACACAACGTCATTACGGATAGCAGTCACTCTCATGCAGCGTATTTTTTCCGGTATCCAGCCTTCAGGCATTCCCCAGTTGGGCAACTATCTCGGTGCCATTCGCAACTGGGTGAGCCTGCAGGCGGATCACGAGTGCATTTTCTGCCTTGTGGACATGCACGCCATCACGACATGGCAGGCACCGGAAGAACTGCGCCGTCATACACTGACACAGGCCGCCATTCTGCTGGCTTCGGGCATCGATGCGTCCAGGCATATCCTGTTCAATCAGTCCGCCGTGTCTGCTCATGCACGGCTTGCGTGGATTTTTAACTGCGTGACCCGTCTCGGCTGGCTGAACCGTATGACGCAATTCAAGGACAAGGCAGGCAAGGATCGCGAAAATCATTCGTCAGGCCTGTACGTCTACCCTAACCTGATGGCTGCGGACATTCTGGCCTACAAGGCGACCCGCGTGCCAGTGGGGGAAGACCAGAAACAGCATCTCGAACTGGCCAACGATATCGCGCAGAAGTTCAACCACGATTACGGGATGGAATTTTTCCCGCAGGTTGAAGCTCTGATCCCGACCGCTGCCGCCCGCGTCATGAGCCTGCGCGATGGCACAAAAAAAATGTCCAAATCGGACCCGTCCGCCCAAAGTCGCATCGAACTGACAGATGATGCCGACGCCATTGCCCTGAAAATCCGCCGGGCAAAAACCGACACGGGCGTCCTGCCCGCCACGCTGGAAGAGCTTGCTGATCGGCCCGAAGCCCGTAACCTTGTTTCCATCTACGCGGCGTTGGCGAATATGAGCGCCCAGCAGGTGCTTGACCAGCATCAGGGTCAGGGCTTCGGTCCGTTCAAGGCAGCACTGACGGATGTTGTCGTGCAGGCCATCGCCCCGATTGGTGCGGAAACAACACGCCTGCTTGGTGATGAAACGCATCTTCTCAACACCTTGCGACTTGGGGCACAACGGGCTCAGGCCATTGCCGAGCCTATTGTAAGCGAGGCGGAGAAACTCGTCGGCTTTCTGAAATAGCCTGACAGTCCTGCCCTGACATAGCCGGGAACCTGCCCGCCTCTTGACCGGCAGGTTCAAACTTCCCATCCTCATTCATGGTTTTTCCGTTATATTTTTGGATGGGGCAGGACGATGGATCTGATCAAAGTTCTCAAGACGCGTTACACAGCCAAGGTCTATGATCCGAGCCGCAAGCTGTCGGATGAAACTGTCAGCCAGTTGCTGGCGTCGTTACGCTACAGCCCTTCTTCGGTAAATTCCCAACCTTGGCATTTTATTGTTGCAGATACGGATGCAGGTAAGGAGCGTCTGACTAAAGCGCTAACGGGGCCCTTCAGCTATAATGCTCCCAAAGTGCGCGATGCCTCCCATGTCGTTGTACTGTGCGCGCGTGACACGCTTGACCCCGCCTATCTTGACACGCTGCTGGCGCAGGAAGAGGCCGATGGCCGCTTTGTTGACCCGCAAGCACGTGAGACCTTAAAGCTGGCTCGTTCAGGTTATGTCGGTTTACACGAGCAATTCGGTGATGTTGCTCAGTGGGCAGAAAAGCAGACCTACATCGCACAGGGTTTCCTGCTTCTGGCGGCCGGCCTGCTGGGCGTGGATGCGACCCCAATGGAGGGGTTTGACGCGACAGCCCTGTCGGAAGAATTCAACCTTAAAAAACAAGGGCTGACACCGGTAGTCCTGGTCTCTCTCGGCTATCATGCGGACAACGATTTTAACGCCAAACTGCCGAAATCACGCCTACAGGCCGACGTGCTGTTTTCACGCGCCTGAAGACTTGAAACGCCATGCCGGTACCGTCTGTTTTGATAGAATACACGCGGTACCAGTTTAGCGTAGTTGACTGTCCTTACTGCCCCGCCGGTTGATAAGAGAGAAACGCGGCTGTTTATCCCGTTCTGTCTGGCAGTCTATACATAGCTTGACGCCGGGCAGCGCTTTGGCTCGGGCGGGCGGGATATCCTCGCCACACTCGCGGCAATGGGTTTCACTCTCCCCCTGCGGCATGAGCGCACGTGCCCGTTTGACCGCATCGGCCACCGTATCGTCAATCTGATCCTGCACCGCACCGTCTGGTGCCCAGCCACTGGCCATATTGATTGCTTCCCTATCGCGTTGTCCTGATACAAGCGACTAAGGGTAGCATGGTGCTCCCTGTTCCGCTTTTGTCGTTCCGACAGAATGACGCGCAAAAACGAAAGCACGAGAAAACCTGGCCGCCCATTGCCTGGGCCCAGAGAGCAAAGCAGTCCGGAGTTTCACCCCTCTCATAAACAGAGAATCAGGACATGCGCCTTACCCTCTGCGGCGCACGCACATCAGCAGGCCGCCGTTGAGGCGCCGCAGACACTACCAGCCGTAGTCGCCCATGCCGGGATTCCAGTTGCCCCAGGCAGGATTCCAGCCAGCCCAGGCGGGGCCCATTTCCCAGCCGCCCCAGTCCCATGTGGCATCCTGATAATCTGCTGCGGTTTCCTGTTGTTCATCCGCAAGCGCCTTTTGTTGGCGGTACTGCTGATAGGCACTGAAAGCCTTCTGATCGCCTACGTACAGGCAGTTGCAGACGGTGGGATCCGCATAGACATAGAAAACCTGATTATCATGAATACGCCGAACAAAATGATGCGCGGGCAGCTTATTCAGCATGGCCTCTCTTTGCGGATTATCCGCCAAATGGAAGGCAAAACCGGCTGCAGCCAAATGGTCTTCTTTATTTTCAATCCGCTGTGTAGTGCTTGTGCAGCCACTCAGCAGCAATAGGCCTACGCAAACAGCACCAGAAATTGATTTTATGTGAACTTGAATAGGCATCGTAGTTCCTCAACGCATTTGAAGCTGTATCAAGTTTATTACAAACAAAATACAAATACTTTTCAACACCAAAAATTTTTCTGAAAATTCTGAGGGTGCCAGATAAAAATTTATTTGCGCCACCGCGTCTAATTGACGTCTTTTAACCTGTTTTCTTCACAAGAAACCATTATTTATTAAATGAAAATCATAATTAAATCGCCATTTAAAAATTACCACCCCTAAACGCCTCAGAATTAATATGCTTTTATTTTATATAAAATATTTTTATTATTGTGATATTTATTTTCCATAAACTTCTGCCTCTCATAGATATTTTTACAGGTTTCGCCAATTTCATTATTTAATTCATTTTTTCGTTTTTGAGGGAGACTATTGTCCCACTCTCCCGATAAATAACGACAAATATCTGCGTCATGAACAAACTTGACGACATCAGAAGGTAGTTTTTCTTCAGGTTTTGCCTCCCCTTGGCCGACATTCATAAAAAACAATGGTACAAATAAAGCACCTCCACACACAGCCCTACAGTATTTCTTGCAGAATTCTCGGAGGCAAAGCTTTTCTGATAAAAAATAGACATCCCTCAGTGTTTTAGAAATATTTACTTTTATCGCATTGACATATTTGAACATCAGCCAATCCGCAGCTCTGACATCACTGAAAGTAGTCAGATTTTGCGTCCATAGTGCCTCTAAAAGCAAGCGCTAGGGGATGTATGCTTCTCCTCTGTATATTCAGACACTTCACGCGGAACAACGGGCGAGCTATCTTCATCTACAATGAGCCTTTTACGAACAGATATATGGAAAGTCGGCATCATCCGCGCGCCAATGCGCAACGTTGTCGAGGCTGGCCGTTTCGATCCTTTCGAGGTGCACTGGTTAGAGGAAGAAGGCGACTTTCGCTTTCTTGCCGACCCGTTCGGCCTGTGGCGCGGCGGTGCGTTGGTTGTTCTTGCCGAGGCTTACGATTACCGCACGTGCAAGGGAGTGATCGAAGCCTTCGTGCTGGACAACGATTTTCGTATCCTTGAGCGGCGTGTCGTGCTCGATGAGCCTTGGCACCTCTCCTACCCCTTCCTGATTGAGGAGGGCGGAGAGATCTGGATGCTCCCCGAAGCGCATCGCTCGGGACGACTGACACTCTACCGGGCAGTGGATTTTCCGTGGAAATGGGAGCGATCGGCGGATTTTTCGTTTCCGTGCGCTGCAATTGACGCCTCGCCAGTTCGCTTTGGCACGCAGTGGTGGATGTTCTACACGCCGCCTTTCCCAAAGGAGGGGCGACAGGAAACATTGAAAATCGCGCGAGCGGACTCGCTCTTCGGCCCGTGGGAAGATCTCTCCCCCCTGCCCGTCCGGCGCGATCGCGGCAGCGCGCGCATGGGGGGAACGCCCCTGATTGTCGAAGGCTCGCTCATCCTGCCGATGCAGGACTGCACGCAATCTTACGGCGGCGGGTTGACCTTGCTCCAAACGCCGCTGCCCCTCAACGCTTCACCGGTTTGGGAAATAAGGTCTTCCCTTGCTCCTCTCGCGCAGTGGTCGCCCTTCACTGACGGCGCTCATACGCTTTCCCAGGCAGGAGAGGTAACGCTGATCGACGCCAAGCGTATGCGCAAAGCGCCTCTGCGTCGTCTAGCGCTCGAAGCGGGCCGGGCCCTCAGGAGTGCGTGGGCAGAATGACGCTGCGCTTGGTCAGAACATGAAGCAGCCAGCGCACGGACATCCGCCGCCACCGGCGCTCCTGAGGAGCGCTCCACTCCCCTGACTCAGTACACGGCGAGGCCAGTCTCTCGCGCACCAGTTTGTCGATCCGCGTCGCCCGCGCCTCCCAAGTCAGGTCGAGGCTTTGCGCCTGAGCACACGCGGCAAGGCGCGAGGCGAGTGCCTCGTCTTCCGTGACACGCTTTAAAACCTTCGCCAGATCGGCCGGGTCATCCGGTGTGCAGAGCAGCGCGTTCTCGCCGTCTTTGAGAATTTCACGTACATCAAGCGTGTTCCCGGCGACAATCGGTCTTCCGGCGGCGAGATAAAGAAAGAGCTTGAGCGGCAAGACCGTGGAGCCGAAGCGCTGGAGCGGGCCGAGCGAAGGCGGGATCAACAACACGTCGGCGGCGAAGATGTACCGCGCCAATGCTCCCCCCTTCTGAAAGGGCACGATGGTGACATTGGGAATGTCGCGCGCCTGCGCCTCAATCGGTCCTTCGCCGTAGGAGCCAACGAGCACGAAATTCAGCGCGGGCAGCAGCCGCGCGGCCTCAAGCACCGGCTGCAATCCCTTTTTGTGATTGATCCGCCCAGTATAGACGACCGTTTTGCGGTCCACGGGCAGGCCAAGCGCCGTTTTCGCCTCTTCGACACTCAATCGGGGCTCCAAGCGCGTGGGCTCGAAGCCGTTATGAATGCAGACAAGTTTGTGCTGAGGGACACCCAGTGCACGATATCGGCTTGCCGTGTACTCTGAGTGGCAGATGTTTACAACGAATCGCGGGTGGTTCATCAACCGGTAGATCCAGCGCTGGAGCGGTGGGATCTGATCGGGCCAGGGGCGATAATGATCAAAGACAACACGTCCACCACAGTGAACCGCCATCCACGCTACCCAGAGATTGCGCGTATAAATGAAATCCGCCTTTCGGAACGCCTTGCGTAGTACCAACGTCGCGCCGCAGGCGAAGTGGCGTAAAGCGGGCGGTTCAGCCGGAGCGACGGCGCAGATCACGGGTAAGCCGAGCCCTTCAGGGAGCGGTTCGGAAAGCCTTACAGGAAGATGCAGCGCCGCATTCCACCTTCGGGCAAGGTAGCGCGCCGTGGTAAAAAAGACCTCCGCATCGGCTTCAGCGCTGGGAAGCGGATTTTCGAAAGTGAAGAGCACATTCATCGCCAGCACAACCCCGTGTCAGATTGCCGCCTATCTGCGCCGGAGTGCGGCACGATGTCAATTTTCCAGGCGCTGTTGCGCGGAGAGAATCGCGCGCGTATCACAAAGCAGGGGCAAGGCCAGCAGGCCCATCAGAGAAGAACGGAGTCAGGGGCTTGAGCATTTTGGCCAATGAACCCCCGGCGGAGCACATGGCCGCCAAGCGCGCGGAAAAAGGTATTTTTTCGAAAGTCATCAGCAATGCTAGCCGCCTGCTCATGGGTAAGGTAGCGGCGGGCGTCCTGTCTTTTGCGGCACTGACGATGGCCACGCGCGCGCTGGGCGTCGCAGGATTCGGCGTGCTGTTGCTCATCCATACCTGTGCCGCTGCTTTTTCGGTCGCAACAAGGCTGCAGGCTTGGCAGCCGCTGCTGCATTTCGGCGCGATGCCCTACGAGCGGGGCGAAAGTGCGCCGTTCCAGAGCCTGCTGCGCCGCTGTCTGATGCTCGACTTCGGTGGCGCGGCACTCGGTGCGGTCCTTGCGGTGGTCTGTACTCTGCTTTTCGGCCCCCATATCGGATGGCCGGCGACGGAGCGCGTGCCGGCAGCGCTCTATATGACAGCAGTGCTGTTTATGAATACGGGCTGTGCGATGGGCGCGCTCCGGCTGTCGGGTCGATTCGGTCGTGCGATGCTCGGTGATGTCGCCGCCGCCTGGTGCCGGTGTCTGGGCGCGGCGGCAGGTCTGTTCCTGCATTGGGGGCTCGGCGCATTTCTGGCAGTATGGTACGCGGCCTTGGTGGCCTCCTTCGCGACCGACCACATCATGGCTTGGCGAGCACTGCGGACAACCCCGGCCTGCCGCGGGTTCCGGCTCCTTGCTCGACCGGAAATAACGAGCCTGACCGGTTTCTGGCGCGGATTGTTGGCAACGAGCGCGAATTTCTGGCTCGACAATCTCGAAGGGCGGGTGGTCATCCTGCTGCTTGGCGCGTTTCTCGGGCCATCACAAACTGCCGTATTTTCAGTGACGCGCGACGTCTGCGACGCACTCGGTCATCCCGCCGAACTGATTTCTCCGGCCGCCTACCCGGAACTCATCCGCCTGCGCGAGCGGCGCGACTGGGCTGGAATCCGGCATGTAACGGCCATGCTGCTCAAGACGCTCGGTGGGTTTAGCCTATTGCTTTTTGGCATTTGCGCCCTTCTCGGCCCGACGATCATCGGCTTCGCACTGGGGGAAGGACGGGGCGCCTCTTTGGCGCTGCTCATGCTCCTGGCAGCAGCGACGGTGGTCGACTTGTGGGACGCACCGCTGGAACCCCTGCTGCTCTCTTTCGGTCAGGCGCCCGCGCTGCTGAAAGGGCGCCTTATCGGCATGGCGGCAGGGATCGCGCTTCTATGCTTCCTTTCAAGGCTCCTAGGGCTGACCGGCGCCGGTCTGGCCTGCCTTCTGGCGGAACTCCTGGTCCTGTGCTCGCGGCTTCTTCCCGCCCTTAGGCTGATGCGCCACCCGTGACGGAAGCGTCCGGTCGCGGGGTCGTATCCGAATGGGGAACCTGCGCGCCACGAAAGCGATCGAACATGCTCATCTGATGTACACAACTGAGCGTGCAGGTCGCAGCACAGCCCTTTTCGGTCGCATACTCACGCCGGATATCCGCGCGCGTGTATTGCAGGACGGGCTTGGCAGGATATCCCCGCTGCTGGGAGCACCAGTGAACCGCGCCGTCCTCTGTAACATAGAGATAACGAGCCCCCGCGCGGCATTTCCAGTCATTGGGCCGCCCGTTGATCAGATTGCGCTCAAAAAGATGGTCGTTCAGCCAATGCACGAAAGACGGCGAAATCTGCGTCACGCGCTTGTAGGCCGCCTTCTGGGTCGGGGAGAGTGGCTTAAGCAGGCCGGAGCCGTCATGCAGCAGGCCGACTGAGTGTTGCAGTCCCAGACGCGCCGCCGTTTCGGCAATGGTCACGATGTCCGCCGTGCGCTCGCCGGTCACACCCATTACGGAATTGACGTTCACCTTGAAACGCGCGTGTTCGGACAGCAGCTCAAGACGTTTTTCCACAGAAGAGAGGCTCTTCATCGACACTTCGTCAGGCTTGAGATTGTCGATGCTGACCTGCATACCCTGCAACCCGGCGGCATTGAGCCGTTCGATCCAGTCTTTGGTAAGGCGAAAGCCGTTGGTAATTGTCGTGACGATCATTCCCTTTGCGCGCGCATAACGCACCAGCCGGTCGAGATCGGGGTGAAGGAGTGGTTCGCCGCCTGTGAAGGTAATCGAAGCGGTGCCGAGCGAAGCCAGGTGATCGATCCGTCGCTCCAGTTCCTGAGTCGGCACGGGGGCGGAAAAATCGTCATATTCGTTGCAATAACCACAGGCGAGGTTGCACCGCCTCGTTACCACGACCTGCGCCAGAAGCGGTGTATCGCGCGTGAAAATCGCTTTTGCAGCAAAACGCAGGCCGGCGCGCAGGTTGTTTAGCCGCATGGAGAGGGAGGGTTTTTTTGTCATAATATTCTCTCGCTCAGAAGAGGTTCAAAGATTGATCGAGGGGTAAAGATTTTTGAAGCAGCGCATCGTAAAGCGCCTCCAGCCGCTTCGTCTGGCGCCCACGATCGAAGTTTCGGGTAACAAACTCGCGGCCGCCTGCGCCCATAGCCAGGCGCCGGGTGGGATCGTCCATCAGTGTGGCCAAGGTCGTGGCAAGGGCTTGCGGATCGCCCGGGGGCACGAGAAGCCCGCTCTCTCCCTCGCACATTGTCTCCGCAATGCCTCCGCTGCGCGAGCCGATAACCGGCAGGCCTATGGCTGCGGCCTCCAGCAACACCATGCCAAGGCCCTCACGCCGTCCATCCTTAGGCTCTATACTAGGCAAAACCACCATCGCACTCCGGCGCATCCGCATCATGACCTCCTCATGAGGCCGCACGCCGAGAAAGTCGACCGCCTCTTTGACGCCGCAATCGCGGACAAGCGCCTCAAGGCGGCCCCGCAACGGCCCGTCACCAATAATCTCCAGCCGCCAGCCAGGACGCGAACGCGCGGCGATTGCGAAGGCGCGGATAAGGATTTCCGTCCCCTTAATTTCCACAAGACGGGCGACATGCAACACCGTTTGCATCTCTTCGCCGCTTTCACGCGGGACAATCGCTCCGCAATCGACGCCGAGATAATGCGTACGTGTCCGCTCGGGCGGAAATCCCATCGCCAACACCTTCGAGCGGATGAATTCTGACGCGCAGAGAAAAAATGCCCCGTGACGTGCCAAGCTTGCGCGAAATAGCGGATAATTAAACCAAGCCGGAGAACGTAGGAAAGCCTGTGTCTTCAACGTCGCGTCAAAACCGTGGAACGTCGTAACAAGCGGGACGCCCAGACGCCGGGCGAGCGGGAGAATCTGCACGCCATCGACGCCGAAATGTGCATGAATCAGCGCCGGGCGGCGCGCGCCCAGAAGCCGTAGATAAGGACCGGGGTCGCGCGTGAGCATCTGCCACAGCGCACGGGGCGTCACGCGGCTTCCCCCGCCGTTAAGAAACAGCGCCTCACGCCCGGGAGGAGTAGGGCCGAAAGAAGCGCGCCCTACGTAAAGCGGGCAATAACGTGTAAGCGATTCCGCCTGCTGGCGGATAAAGACCTCGGAGGGACGAAACTGGTTCTGGCGGAAAATGACAATTTGTGGAATTTCACCGGAGCGGTCGGTCATGGAAGAGCGTCCCTGAATAAATGCTGGCTGGTCGTCGCCATGCCCGGCGTGTTGAAAATCACAGATTTGACGTAGGACGGGGGCCTGCCTAAGGTCGCCTCAAAGCTTGAAAGACGATATAGCGCGCGATGGGAAACGGGACGTTGGCTGACGATAGGACGGGCGTGGGACAGCGCTTTCCCGCTTCCGTGAAGCACACCAGATTTTTCCGGCTGCCTCTGATCGAGCGATATCTCATTACCGCAGTCACGCGGCCGCTTCTGGCGATCCTTGGAATCTGCATGGCACTTTTTGCCAGCTATGGCGCGGCCGACCTGATGGGTGACGTCGCCAACGGGCTGCTGGCGACCAATTCCATAGCCACAATGATTGGCCTGCGGCTGCTGATCGCGCTCGAAGTGCTGATGCCGGTGGCGCTTTATCTTTCGATCGTCCTGTCCTTCGGCGCTCTGTATGCCAACAGCGAATTCACCGTCATGTGGGCGCTGTGCGTTACACCGTGGCGCGTGCTGCGCGCAGTGCTGGTTCCTGCGGGCGCTTGTGCGCTGCTCGTCGCCTTTCTTTCGCTTGCGGTTCGCCCTTGGGCCTATGAGCACCTGCATACGCTGGCTTATCGCTCCACGCTGAGCCTGAATACCGACGCACTGCGTGGCGGAACATTCTATGTCATCCATGGTGGCAACCGCGTGATCCATGTCGAGGGCCGTATGCGCGCAGAAGGCCCGGCGCGGCATGTTTTCGTCATGGATAAAAAAGACGATCGCAGTCTGCGCGTGGTTTCCGCCGAGACCGGCTATGCGTTGCCGCCGAATGGAAAGTCCGGAACGCTCGTGCGGCTGGAACAAACGCATGTGTACGAGATCGCGCTTGCACCCGACGCCTCTGATCGCATCCTCTCGAGTACCGTGGACACTGTGGACCCCACTGCGCATGAGACGGAGGACCCCCAGCTTAATGCTGCTGCCACCCCGACGCGCGCCTTGCTTCGTTCGAAAAACCTCGCTGATATTTCCGAACTGCAATGGCGCTTCTCGACCGGGATTTCCACGCTGCTCCTCAGTATCATAGCGATCGCACTGAGCGGCGGACGGCCGAGGCAAACCAGATACGGGCGCGTAGGGCTCGCCATGGTTGTCTATTTCACTTACTATTTTTTGGTAACCGCGATGCGCACCTGGCTTCAACACGGACAAATCGGCGCCTTCCCTGGCGTGTGGTTGGCTGTGCTCCTGCTCGCCCTCGGCGCAGCATTTTCCTTTTCGCGTGTCATACGGGGACGGCGCTAAACAATGAAAACCGTCTACAAGCGGCTGAAACCGAAGATTTACGCACTTTACATCCAGCGCGGTGCCTTGCGTGGTTTTCTGATGGCCCAGGTTGCACTGACGGGGCTGTTCACGCTCCTCACCTTTGTTAGTGAGCTGGCCTCTGTCGGCACCGGGCATTACGGCGTGGCCGACGCACTGCTCTACGCGCTGCTTCTCTCTCCGCAGAAAGCGATCGAAGTCAGCCCAATCGCTCTGATGCTCGGCTGCCTGCTCTCGCTCGGCGCGATGGCACGCAATTCGGAACTCACGGCCTTCCTGGCGGCGGGAATTTCGGAACTGCGCATCATCCGCGCGGCTATGCGGGTGATCGTGCCTATCAGCATCGTTCTCGTCCTCACCTCGCAATTCATCGTACCGCCAGCACGGTCTTTTGCTGACGCGCATCGCAGTCTCGCACTGGAAAAACACGACGAAGACAGTGCTATCTGGGTAACGCGAGGCGGTGAATATCTTCATGTCCAGGCAATTTCCGCTTCTGATGAACCTCGCGGGATCGACATCTTCCGTTTCAATGCCAGTGACGCGCTGACAGCCTATATCCACGCCGATGCTGCCGTGATTCTGCCGGGAGGGACGTGGGAATTGCAAAATGTCACGCTCAAGCAGATCCACTCGGAAATGTTCGTCACTCAAAAGCTCCCGACCCTACGATGGGCCTCGATCACGACGCCCGAAGAGATGCGTCTGCTTACCCAGCCCCCTTCCGCGCTATCCGCGACGGCGCTCCTGCATTACATCCGCCTCCGCCGCGCACTCGGTGACCCCGCACCGCTGTACGAGGGCGAATTCTGGACCCGTACGGCTATCCCGGCCTCAATGGTCGCACTGGTTATGCTCGCCGCTCCCTTCCTCTTCAACCTCAGCCGTTCCGGTAGCACAGGCGCTCGCATCGGCGTTGGGGTCGTGATTGCGATCCTTTATTCGCTTTTCCAGCAAGTCATCAGCCGCCTCGGCCTCGTGACCGATATTCCGTTGATGATCACGGCCCTCGGGCCGCCTGTCGCGCTAATCCTGTTCGGCGCGTGGCTGATAGTGGAGGCGCGACAATGACGCCGGGATGCGTCGCCATCGGGCGCTCCGTTTCCAGGATGAATCGCTCTTGATCCCGGCGAAGAGAAAGCATGAGGCCAGCCATTACTAGCGAAAGGCCGATCGTCTCGAACAGAAAATAACCCAGCGGAAAACCGCACACAGCGAACAGGAAGATCGCAAATGTCCGGTAATTTGCTGACAGGACAGACCAACGACGCACAATCGGCGCAAAGCTGGTACGATAGGCTGAACGCAAGACGCTCTCCTGTCCCGGCGATGCGGCGAGCCGCCTGTCGAAAGCGGCACCGAACGCCCCTGCCTGCCCCGAAAGCAGAGTCTGCACACCGATATAAAATCGGTAGAGCCCGCGTCCCTTTCCTCCTGCGCGGGACTCCGGCTCCACTTTCAGCGGACGCACCCCGCGCCCATAACCCCAGAAATCGTATTCCTGCCGCTGAAGTTCATAGGCCGCCGATTGCAACGCATGGCAAACGCCCGACAATCCAGCCAGCGCCCAAACCCACGCCCCGAACTGCAGGTGGGTCGCCAGGCAAATTCCCACATAGACCGCGATAAAGGTCACATAATCGCAGATGCCGTCCAGCACCTTGCCGCTCGCAGAAAATTTCCCGGTAAGCCGTGCAAGCTGCCCATCTGCGCCGTCCATGACATGCCAGACAAGCATCAGCAGAAACCCGCAGACGGCGTAAGGCCGCGTCCCTTCGGCATAACACACGCCAGCCGCAAGCCCAGCCGCCATGCCAGTGAGCGAGACCGCGTTTGGCGCGACCCCCCAACGGGCGAAGACAGTGACGAGCCGCGCTGAGAGCGGATGAATGAAGCGGGCGTTGGTCGCCTCCTCGATCTCCGACGTGCGGCGGACGGGGAGCGCCCCAGTAGCATTCACGGGTGTCGCGCCGCTCATAGCCGCCCCTCCCGCACAAGCGTCAGCGCTTTGTCGTAAGCAACGCCGTCATCGACATCGAGCCAGACGTGGTTACCTATGTCGTGCGTCAGCGCCAGATCCCGTGCGGCCAAACGACGCATCGCGCCAGAGATGCTGTCATCACCCAGCGCCGAGCTTTCCTCCAGGGCCGGAAAGAACGCCGAAGTCGCGAGAAAGAAGCCGGTATCGAAAGCATTATAATCGTCGATCAGCTTACCGATCGCACGGATATGCCCGCGTTCGCACCGAACGCGGGTGACATCCTCGATATCGTTGAGGGGATCGACGATGTTGAAATCCGTCGCGAGTGTCACGCTGTCCGGCTTCCGGCTACCCGCGATCAGACCGCGAATGATAGCGGGGTCGGCAAGGTGATCGCACATGCTCAACAGAAATGGTCGCCCCCCCAATGCATCACGCGCCTTGAGGACGGAAACGCCGTTCGCCCGCTTCCATTCATCGTTGATGACGTGGGTAATCGGGATGCCTGTGCGGGCAGCGAAATCATCCAACGCCGCACGCAATGTCTCGCCTAGATAGCCGCTGACGACAATAAAAGCGGTTGCCCCGCCTTTGCGCGCCCCCAGAATTACCCGTTCGATCAATGACACCCCGTCGAGCGTCACGAGCGGCTTGAGCGGCCCGTGCGCGCGCAGGCGGCTGCCCTCCCCGGCCGCGACGATCAGACATTGCATCAGGCGATAGCCGGTGACCGAACGGCTGGAGCGGCCGCGGCTTGCGCGGAGGCATCACGGATGAACTCCTCCACCATCGCCCAGGCAATGTCATCGGTATATTGCACCGGCGGATGCTTGCAGAGGAAAGCGCTGGGCCCAGCCAGAACGCCGCCAACTCCGGCATCCAGCGCGAGCTTGCAACAACGAATCATATCGATCGCAACGCCAGCAGAATTGGGCGAGTCCTCGACCGAAAGCCGAAGTTCGAGATTCATCGGAACATCGCCGAACAACTGGCCTTCCATGCGAATGAAGGCGACCTTGTTATCCTTCTGCCACGGCACATAGTCGCTCGGCCCGACGTGAATGTCCTCGTCTTCAAGACGGGTCTTGGTCACGGCCTGAACGGCTTCCGTCTTGGAGATTTTCTTATCCACCAGGCGTTCCTGATTTTTCATGTTCAGGAAGTCGGTGTTGCCGCCGGTGTTGATCTGGTAGGTGTGAACAAGCTTTACCCCGCGACGGGCGAAGATGTCGGTCAGAACACGGTGAACGATCGTCGCCCCAAGCTGGGACTTGATGTCGTCGCCAATGATCGGCAGGCCACGCGCCGCGAAACGACGGGCATATTCCGGCTCGCTGGCAATGAAGACCGGCATATTGTTGATGAAGCCAACACCCGCTTCGAGCGCGCATTCGGCATAGAAACGCGCCGCCTGCGTCGAGCCTACGGGCATGTAATTCAACAGGATTTCAGCGCCGCTGGCGCGCAGGGCGTTAACAACCTGCGCGCGCGTCGCGTCAGGCTCTTCCGCCCGCACGAAGCTACGCGCCGGGTTCGCATGGAGCATGTGCTCCGAAATGCCGTCGAGCGTTGCACCCATGCTGACCGTAACGCCGGAATCAGGAAGATTTCCCTGGAACACCGTGGTGCAATTCGGCGCGGCGAAGATTGCACGGTTGACGTCCTGACCGACTTTGCGCGCATCGATATCGAAAGCGGCTACCACCGCGATATCGCCGGCGCCAAATCCACCGATTTTCTCATGCATGAGACCCGGTGCGCCCTCGCCGTCGCGCGCCGCGTAATAATGGATACCCTGAATGAGCGCGCTGGCGCAGTTGCCCACGCCTGCAATCGCAATTTTGATGGGATTTTTCTTAGTCATTGGCCTATCTCTCCGAATTCCTGTCTTGCGGTCGTAACTTGCCGCTATCTGTGACTGCCGTTTTTACCGAAATTACGAAGGCAGACCCGCGCCTCAATGGACTCCTGCCCTGGCATTGGAAAACCTTCCACTGATTATCGTAATATCATTGTCACATAACCACGCCAGCGCCTAGCGCCGGATAATTACGCAGAGTTGTCGTGCAACGCTGGTATCCTTTCGAATCAGCAGCAGCCCCTATCCTTCTCATCGCAGGCGTGCGACGTTCAGGATAACGTCGTCTATTTCTCCCGGTATGAGAGCGTACTCCCCTGTCGAGCCCGGCAGTCAGATTTGTCTCGAGTTTTGATGTCGTCTGTTTATAGGTCTCCCACGCCACCCGACCGCCGTCGGTCAGGAATATCCGTTTCAGGCGACGATCTGTCGGATCAAGCTTACGACGGATATAGTCTGCCTTTTCGAGCAATTCGAGTAACTTGGCTAGAGCCGAGGTGTCGATATCCATCGCCACCGCTAGCTCGCGCTGCGTCGCGTCTTCAAAGAGAAAGGTAAGACGGGCAAGGCGTCGCATGTTGGCCACACCAGCACCGAGTTGTGCCAGCTCACGTCCCAGCCGCCCTCGCCACACCACGCTGAGCCGTAAAATACGGAACATCGGGCCGATAGCATCCGGCACATGGGAGCGCATCCGCTCTTCCGAAGTCGCTGTGCCTGGGTCGCTCACCAGATATTCTGTCCTTACATCTGCCGTGCGCTGACGACAGGTCTGCCATTGAACTTGATACTTTGTCGTTCGAGAATCGCAGAGCGTATACTTGAAATGTCAATAACTGTCAAAACAATGATATGCCATACAACCATCCCGCTTTCTTCGCTTATATTCGGATATCTTTTCGGGCATCCATCCTCGCGAGTTGCTGAAACAGACTCCCCTAGCTTAGGTTCTGTTGACAAAAGACCTTTTCAGGTTGTTGGAGATGTGATTCAAAGCTGGTCTTTGCGGAGACCTTTGAATGCGTGACGGACCTGACGGACGAAGAATGGGCGATTATAGGCAATCTGCTGCCGCCTGAACGTGGCCTCTGGTCCCGACCAGCACAGGATAATCGTCTGTTTCTCAACGGAATGCTTTATGTCCTGCGTGTCGGTTGTCCGTGGCGGGACATGCATGAGCGCTACGGAAAATGGAACTCGGTGTATGTATGGTTCCGTCGGTGGGCAGAGCAAGGCGTCTGGGACGCTCTGCTGGAAACGCTGGTTGAACTCGGTCTGACCGATGACTGGCAGCACATGATCGACAGCACGGTCGTTCGGGGTCACAGCCAGGCGGCTGGCGCAAAAGGGGGACTCATAAGGAAGGCTTTGGTCGAAGCCGCGGCGGCTTTACGAGCAAGATCCACGCCCGTGCTGACGGTCAGGGACGTCCTCTTGGCTTCGACCTGACAGGTGGTGAAGTTTCTGATTATTCCAGCGCTGAGGCCCTGATGGACCTGCCGGTCCTGACACCGCGCCGACTTCTGGCCGACAAGGGGTATGATAGTGACAGGATACGGGAGAACCTGCTTTTTCGAGGTATTCTTCCCGTGATCCCGCCACGTTCGAACCGGACACAGGACATTCCCTGCGATTTCCGTCCATGCCGTGACCGAAATCGTATCGAAAGGATGTTCAACAGACTCAAGCAGTTCCGCCGTATCGCCACCCGCTATGACAAAACGAGGAAATCCTTCCTCGCCTTTCTCAATCCCGCTGCCGTCAAGCTGTGGCTACCATCTTTTGTCAACAGCACCTAGAAATGTGTAAAAGCTTCTAATTATTAAATATATACATAAGGTATTTTTAGACATCTTCTTGATGGCGCAACAGTGACGCACTGAGCCAGATAGAGGTGATGTTGCGGACGGTCTCCGGGCGGAATGTGCGAGGATGAGAGCGTCGCCATTTGCAACATCACCGCTGTTTTAGTGGGTGCTTACCTTTTTTACGACGGTAGGCTCAAGCGCGGGCCAGGGCCTGTTTCAAGTCGGCAAGAATGTCATCAGGATGTTCCAGACCAATCGACAGTCGCACATAACCTGGCGTGACGCCTGTCATCACCTGTTCTTCAGGTGTCAATTGCGAATGGGTTGTTGAGGCTGGATGGATGGCCAAACTGCGGGCGTCCCCAATATTGGCGACATGATAAAAGAGTTCCAGCGAGTCAATGAAGCGACGACCAGCCTCAACTCCGCCCGCGAGTTCAAAGCCGATCAATGAGCCATATCCACCATGCAGATAACGATCGGCACGTTGACGGGATTCTCCGCTCTGGAGACCTGGATAGATTACGCGGGAGACGCTCTCATGTCCGGCCAGAAAATCAGCAACCAGGCTGGCGGAAGAGCAGTGCTGCTTCATTCTTAGGGGAAGGGTCTCAACTCCCTGAATACACTGAAACGCATTGAAAGGCGACAATACAGCGCCTATATCGCGCGCCAGCACGCCACGAGCACGCAGAAGATACGCGACAGGCCCCAGAGGTTTGGCTGCTTCGGTCCAGACGGCGCCGTGATAGGCCGGGTCAGGCTGCGTCAGCAGGGGAAAGCGCTCCGCATGTGTTTCCCACGGGAAGTTGCCGCCATCAATTATCATTCCGCCAAGCGATGTGCCATGCCCGCCGATGTATTTTGTGGTGGAATAAACGACAATCGCAGCCCCATCGTCCAGGGGTCTGGCAATAACCGGGGCAGCTGTGTTGTCAACAATCAACGGAACACCCAGCCTGCGTCCGATTTCAGCAACTTCGCGTATAGGAAAGACTTCCAGCTTCGGATTGGGAAGCGTCTCCGCGTAATAGGCGCGGGTCCGCTCATCAGTCGCGCGAGCAAAAGCTTCCGGGTCCGCGGGATCGACAAAGCGTGTTTCTATCCCAAGGCGCTTCAGTGTGTTTGCAAACAGCGCCCATGTGCCGCCGTACAGATCGGTCGAGCTGACAATGTTGTCTCCGCTTTGGGCAATGTTCAATACCGAATAGGTCGTGGCTGCCTGACCGGAAGCAACCGCGAGGCCTGCTGCACCGCCTTCGAGTGCGGCAAGGCGCTGCTCGAGTACGTCAGTCGTCGGATTACTGAGACGGGTGTACAGATGTCCCATCTCTTGCAGGGCGAAAAGGCGTGCAGCATGGGCTGTGTCCTGAAACTCGTAGGACGAGGTCTGGTAAATAGGAACAGCAACAGCCCCGGTGGCGGGATCACACCGCCATGTGTCACCATGCAGCGCCAATGTTTCGGGTCGCCATGCAGCGCGTCTGGCAGACTGTTCTGAGGACATTCTATAGTCATCTTTCTTTTTTTTCAGATCCGCTTTTATTGCACCTCTCAAGGTTTTACGCGCTCAAAAAAATGTGAAAATCCTCTCTGGGAGGCCGGGTCAACTCCGCTTTGCAATCCCAGGCGTGTATTATGAGTGTATTTTTTGGTGATACGAGCAAGATGTTCAACAGACGTCTGGCTGAAACGACCACGAGGGACACGATCTTCCAGAGCATGAGATTGTTCGAAAATATCGTAGTTCACTATCATCCACGGTAGCCCATAAGCGGACATCGGTATCCAGCTTTATTCGTCTGGCTTCTGTTTCGGGAATAATTACGGCCTGAGTGTCACTGGAGCGACAGAACCTAAAGCGCAGACGGACCTTGTCCTGGAGAACGAGCACCCTCGCCTGGAAAACCGCGCCCTGCTGGATGAAAGGGAAATATTAAAAAAGCCACGCCGCTCTTCGCGAACCAAAAGACACGAGGTTCGCGCATATCCGTGAGCACTATGCCCTGAGCAGCCGGACCTATGGCCGTCCGCGGATGACCATGGAGCTCAAGGAAGCAGGACTTGGGGTTGGTGAGCGTCGTGTGGGGCGACTGATGGAAGCCAACGGTATTCGTCCGGTACGCACGCATCGGCACAAGGTCACGACCGATAGTCGGCACTCCCGTGGTTCTGCGAACAATCTTCTGCACCGCAACTTCATGGCTGAGGTCGCCAATGAGCGGACGAAAAAAGCCCTCGCTATCAGCGCACGCGATATGGCGGTGCGTCTACGCGATCCACCGCCCGGCTGTATTTTCCAGTCTGATCGCCGCGGCCAATATCGCTCCCATGATTTCCAGATAAAATTGACGGAATACAGCATGGCGCCGTCCAAGTCCGGCAAGAAAAACTGCTACGACAACACCGTGGTCGAGACCTTTTTCAAGAGCCTGAAGGCCGAAATGCTCTAGCGACAAAGTTGGCCAACACGGCACCACACCTATCTCGGAGGTATCAGCGCTCTCGCTTTCGAAGCCAAAGCCGCGTAAAAGAGATCATATACCCGTCATAAGCCTCACTCTGCGTCCGGTAATCTCGCCGGCGGGCCACGATCAAAGCAAGATGAAGCCAAGCTTGGCCGGGAGCAAATTCCATGAGACTACCCCATGACATGGTGGTTGTGGTTACCGATGGTTCATACATGCCTCTGCCGAAGAACCATGGCGATCAGGCCCGCCCCGATCTGCGCGTGATTGGCCATCGGCAGATGGATAACCCTCCCAATTGCGAACTGCTCTGGGGCGCGCCGGGGCTGGGCTTCGCCTCAGGCTATCCGGGCCGAAACACGTTCTCGAAAAGCGATCCGCGTAAAGCCAATGAGGCTCGCTTCGTCGCAGAGGCAGCCGAAGCGCTGACCCACGCCGCGGACGCCGCCAACGGTCTGATCGTCGTGGCTCCGCCCGATGCGCTTGGCGAGTTGCGTGGTCGCTACGATTCCGGGACGCGCAAGACGCTCGTCGCCGAGGTCGACCGGGACTTCGTCAAGCATCCGTCGAGAAGATTACGCGCCTGCTTGGCGCTTACGAGGTGATTGCCAGGCCATGATATCACGCCGCGTAGACCGGTACGAAATTAAAGGGGCTGAAGCCAAGATCAAACTGCTCGCCAGTCCAGCGCGGCTGGAATCACTAAGATCTCATGCGTTGCTGTCGGGCGATGAACGTATCGCCCAGGTTAGCACGACCTATTTCGATACGCCGGACAACCGCTTGCAGAGTGCCGGCGCAAGCCTGCGGTTGCGTTTCAGCGGCTCTGATCGGGAGCAGACATTCAAGTGTTCACCGACGGGTAGTTCTTGCATCGAACGAACCGAGTGGACGGTACCGGCAACCGGAGATCGGCCGGACCTGATGCTGTTCTCCGCATCGCAGCGGGGGGTGATTGCCGCGCTTCTCGCGGGCGGCGAATTTTCGGCGGTGGCAACGACCAGCGTGGAACGGCGGACCCGGTTGGTTCGCCACGGCCGCTCGCTGGTCGAAGCCGCATTCGATGTTGGCTTGATCGAGGCATCAGGGAGAACGGAGACGATCTCGGAACTCGAACTCGAACTTGGCGAAGGTGATGCCGTCGATTGTCTGAGGCTGGCGCTGGCATTGCGACCAGGCCCGGACCTGCGCTGGTCGATCGAAGCAAAGACGCAGAGATGCCTGGCGCTCGCCACGGGGCATCCACCGCAGACAGCCCGGGCACGCCCGGTGGCCGTTTCGCGTGATCAGGATATTCCCGCCGCCTTTCAGGAGATATGCTGGAACTGTCTCGAGCAGGTGCTTGGGAACTATGCGCTCGTCGCCGAACGCCACGATAACGAGGCGGTTCACCAATGCCGTGTCGCCTTCCGTCGGCTGCGCGCCGCGCTGGCCCTGTTCAGCAAGGTGATCGACAGGGTTGGCGCAACAGATTTCCGCGCGCGCTTTAGGCAAGCGGCCGATGCGCTCGGACCGGCTCGCGACCTGCATGTCCTGCTGGAGCGGATTTCGGCGCACGACGCGCCGGCCGGTTCATACGAAAGTGCCATCGGTGCGCAGCTCGCTTCCGAGCTGACCAGGCGGCGCGATGCCGAAGTGATCGCAGCCGGGACTAGATTGCGCGGTGAGGACTTCCAAAGCCTGCTGTTCGAACTGGCGATCTGGGTGGAGAGTCGGCGCGCAGCATCCGATATGGTCCGCCAAGCCGTGCCCGACCGTCTGCCCGTCTTTGCGGCAAGAGTCCTGAAACGGTGCCGGCGCAAGGTGCACCACACCGGCCGGCATCTGCGCGCCATGAGCGATCCCGATCTGCATCACCTGCGGTTGACCGTGAAGAAGCTGCGCTATTCGGTCGGCTTCTTTGCCGCGCTTGCCGCGACGCCGGAGGATCGCTTATCCGCCATGAAGCATGAAAAGCTTCTCGGCAAGCTGCAGGACACGCTTGGCGCGCTTCACGATCTCGCAACGGCGTCGGCCCGGCCGCCATGGCTTTCCGATTGCGAGCCGGAGTTGATCGCCGAATTGGCTCGGCGGCTCGCAAGCGCCAACCGATCGCGACACCAATTGCTGCACCGTGCCCAGCGACGGCTGGAGCATGAGCGCAAAATCCCGCACTGGTGGAACCCGGCAGCGAGGAAGACCGACGTGACCCACTCCGATGCCAGCCTCGCGTCCTATACGGAGCAGCTCAGGCAATTGCAGATCGGGCTGAGTTGCATGCAGCGGCAAGTCATAGCCGACCAACGCAAACTGCTGATCATCATCGAAGGGCGCGATGTGGCCGGCAAGGACGGCACGATCAAGCGCATCGTCGAGCACATGAGCCCGCGCGCCACGCGTGTTGTTGCACTCGGCCTGCCGAGCGAAGACGATCACAAAGCATGGTATTTCGAGCGTTGGTGCCGCCACCTGCCGGTCGCGGGGGAAGTGGTGCTGTTCAATCGCGGCTGGTACAGCCGCGCTGGCGTCGAGCACGTCATGGGGCTGTGCACTGAAGATGAATACGAGGAGTTCATGACCACCGTCGTGCTGTTCGAGCAATTGCTCGAACACTCGGGCTTCACCATCCTCAAATACTACCTCGACATCAGCAAGGATGAGCAGAAGCGCCGCCTCAGGGACCGCGACCACGATCCGCTCGAGCAGTGGACAAACAGCCCGCTCGACCGCAAGGCCACCAGGAACTGGGAGAAGTACTCAAAGGCGCGCAACGCCATGCTGGCCCGCACGCATAGCGTCTTCGCGCCATGGGTCGTAGTGAGGACCGACAACAAGCCGGCCGCGCGTCTTGGCATCATCCGTGACCTGCTCGCGCGCTGCGGGACGGGGGATGAGAATGAGGAAGTCTTGCCCGCCCCCTCGGTCACGTTCGTTTACGATCCGGTCGCGCTCGACAAGGGCTGGCTAGCGGAATGACCGGCTGCAAGGATCTGCCGGCGCTTTAGCGCGGACCGCTCGACCTCGACCGGCCTTGGCCATCGCACACGGCATGAAGTTTTGAGTTCGGGCCGCCCTTTGTCCGCCCGATATGGTGGAGAAAAGCCCCTTTTTGAGCGTGGATGCCGATGTCCGGCGCGCTGTGAGATGTGTCGCATCGATCATCAGGCGCTTTCGAACGGCCAGCCTGCTCTGTCAGGGCGATGAATATCCGATCAAAGACACCGAGGCGGCTCCACCGGATGAAGCGATTATACAAAGTCTTGTTCGGACCATACGCTTTCGGAGTGTCTTCCCACTGAAGGCCGTTGCGGATCACACAAACGATCCTGCTCAGAACATGCCGGTCATCCACGCGTGATATTTCGTGTGCCAGAAGAAAAAATGGCTCAATCCGCTCCACCTGGCTCTCAGACGGCATAAACACATCAACACAGGCCCCCTCTCTCATGGCAAGCCTGTGAAACACAACGTCTCGCTCTGTTCCATAAGTTAATAAGTCCCGAACCTAGTTACATAGGTGCGTGGATGTTGCCCAAACCGCGACGAGAACACGTTCTGCCAAAGTCGTCCTGGCGACAATGTGAGTCGGAAATAAATTGACACAGCGCCGCTCGTGCGATTACGAGTCATTCTCATCTAATGGTGAGTCTGCTGCTGGATCGGAAAACGCGATGCGTAATAACGATAACCCGTTGGTCATACTGGCACATGTCCCTCATCCGGCTGTTTTTGACGGGTTCATTCCCGCAGCACGTGCCAAGGGTTATCAGGTCATTGTATTAACCGACCATTACGGCAGAACATCAGAAAATATACGAGACAATGCAGAAGCACAGGTGTGGCCGTGCGACGTGTTCAACCCGCTGGCAGTGATTGCGTGCCTTGGAGAGCACGCGACCGTTCCCGCAGCCATCTTTTCCAACAGCGATCATTTGCAAACCTCTGCGGCTTTAGCCGCAAGCTGGTTTCATCTGCCAAAGAAAGACTGGCGTATCTGTCTGGCGGCGAAAAACAAGGCGGAAATGCGGCGCCGCATGTCCGTGCTCGGGTTGCCGACGCCATGGAACTCTCGGGTTTCATGCAACGGACCTCTGCCGGCTTTCATTCCTTTTCCAATCGTCGCAAAACCATGCGAAGGGGTGGCAAGCATAGACGTCCGGTTATGCGATAACCTGGCCAGCCTGAAACGCTTTGTCGAGGAAATGTCCGCCAAAGGCCGTTCGGAAATCTTACTCGAACGCTTCCTGGAAGGTACGCTTTTTTCACTGGAAACGCTGGGCGATGGCAGAGCCCTCCACGCTGTAGGCGGTTTTGATGTCGCACTCTCCCCCCTCCCCCATTTTGTGGAACTTTCCGCTCGGTGGAACGGCCCAGTAGGTCGGCAGTATCGCGACGCGGCAGTCGCGCAAATTCGCCAGTTTGGTATCGGACTGGGCGCCTGCCATAGCGAGTTTATCGCAACCGCCGACGGCCCCGTATTGGTCGAGATCAATTATCGCAGTCTCGGCGATGGTGACGAATTTCTCCTGGACCGACTGACCCATGGCGACTGGTTCTCAGCTATTCTCGACCTTCATCTGGGACATGCTCTGGCCGAGGTCATCCCGCGCTGCACCACAACCTCAACGGCAGAGACGATTTATCTGGCGGCTGATACGAGCGGCTATCTGCGCGATGCGCCTCCGTCCTTCGTCGAAAACAAGGAAGACAATGGGGCCGTCTGGTGTTGGTATCAGGCCCTGCGCCATTCGGGCGAACACATCGAGATCACGCATTCCAACAAGGACTACGTAGGAGCGCTGCATCTTATCGCATCTCACGAAACGCAGCTTGAACGTGCGCGACGTGATTGCCTCGACCGAGTCCGCTTTTCGCTCTCCCCGGCAGCATTGGACGCAGGCGACTGCCGGAAATCCGGATAAACGCGAAACGAACCCGCAGGGTCAGAGTACCTTCGCTTAACAGAACAAGTGTTTTCTCAATAGAACAAGGAAGCCGTCATGGACAGGTCCGTCACAATAGAGGCGAGATATCAAGATGGCTGTTCCGCGCGCCAACATGGCGCGCGCATTGCCACCCGCGTTATAGATGCCTTTATCCGAGAGGATTTTCGTGGACTTATCTCCGGCGGGCGCATAGTCGGCGCAGAGGACGCGCCGGCGCTCCTTCCGCCTGCGGCCAACGCCGTTTTCTGGTTGTCAAAGCACTTGGGGCGGGGAACAATCCATATCCCCGTTCTGCCCTGTCGTTTCATGCAGGAGTGGCGGGTGGCCTCTCTGCCTCTGTCATGGACGACCGAGGAAAGCGTCAGGCCGATCACAAGCCTGACCGAAATTGTGGAGATATTTTCATCGGGTCTCGATGAGGAGCAACGCGCTAACCTGGAGGCCTTTCGAGAAGAGTGCCTGACGGCTATCGAACATGCCATGCTCTGCGACGCCGCGCAGAACCAGCCCGCAGAGCAGGATACGACGCTGGCCCAACATCCGACATGGCACCGCGCCATGATGCGGCACGATCGTTACGGTGCATTCTCCGATCACCCGTTTTACCCGACCGCTCGTGCAAAAGTTGGCTTTAACGCGTCCGATCTTATCTCCTACGGACCGGAATACGGCGGAAGTTTCAAGCTGGACTGGCTCGCGCTGCCAAAGCAGGATTTCATCAACCAAGGCGAACGCCCAGCCATATGGCCAGACTTTGAGCAAGTTGGGCTCGATCCTTTGCTAGCCTCGGATCATGTTCTTCTACCCGTTCACCCATTCATGCGGGGCGAACGTATTGCCTTAGCCCTGCAGGAAGCGGGCCTGAGCGACAAAGCCATCGTAGCCCCTCTATCCGCCGTTGAAGTCACACCAACACTTTCTGTGCGCGCACTGAGTATTGTTGATGAACCCGGACTGCATATCAAACTTCCACTCGCGATCCGTACGCTCGGGCACCTCAACCTGCGCGCCATCAAGCCTGATACGATCCAGGACGGGAATGTCATTCAATCGCTGCTCGGCCGCATTGGAGACAGGGACCGCGCCATTGGAGAGCGCCTGCTTCTGACTGACGAAAGCTGTGGTGGATGTCATTCCAACCACCGCTTTCTGAGTTTTATCCTCCGGCGCTACCCTTCTGCGATGGCGGGCACGCGTCCTGTTCCGGTTGCATCGTTCATGACGGAAATGAGCGACACCCGCCCATTGATCCTGCATCTGATCGACGAGCATTTCAGCGGAGACGTCGCGCAGTTCCTTGCTACATATGTTGAACTGATGCTGTCCGTTCATCTCCGGCTGTGGGCACGCTACGGCATCGCCCTTGAAGCCAACCAGCAGAACAGCGTCGTTCTTTTCGATGAAAACGCTGCAAGACTTTGCCTTCTGCTGAAAGATAACGATTCACCGCGGATCGAACGCACACGGCTAGCGCACGCGGCACCTGATCTGGTTCCGCTTATAAGCGACCTTTGCGATCCACGCATTGCGGGCTCTGATAGCACTGGCCTGGCTCAAATGGTCACCACGATTACGTTTCAGCTTAATCTGGCTTTTATTATCGAGGGTCTGGCGAAAAATCTGCGCGTATCCCCCGAACCTTATTACCAGATACTACGGCTCGCGATTCACCGGCACCTGACCCAACTGGATGCCGAAGGGCTGGATACGGCAGACATTCGCGCGCATCTGATTGAACCTACCTACCTTCCTATCAAATATCTTCTGCGCGCGGCTTCTCTCGAAAGCCGCTCGACCCTACATGCCTCCGATATCAACAAGTTTTACGGAACGAGCGCGCCTAATTTCCTTAGGGTGCAGTAGAAGTTATGTCTCCGGCACGCATCCTGACCGTAGTCCTTGTCTGTCATTTTACCGCGGCATTCGGGGCAATGGGTATGCCGCCTTTCCTGTCCATGACGCTGCGTGCAATCACGCCAGCGTCTGATACGTGGCTGGTCGGCTGGCTCTATGTGGTCCCCACACTCTGTCTCGCATTGTCTGCACCGCTTTGGGGACACCTCTCCGACCGATACGGCCGTAAGCCCTTGCTCATGCGCGCGCAGGTCGGTCTTTGCTTCAGTTTCGCGCTTGCGGGAGTGTCACCCACCATACCCGTTTTTGCGATTGCTCTGGGCCTACAGGGACTACTCGGGGGAACATTTTCCGCAAGCAACGCCTATCTTGCCGGAAATCTGCCGCGCGGTGCTTTGGCCGAAGGGCTGCATCTGACACAGGCAACAGCCCGGCTCGCCCTGATCCTCTCACCCATGATGATCGGACTGATGATTGACCAGGGGCTGTCCGCGCAGCGCATCTATCTGTGGGTCGCAATTCTGCCCGCTATCGCAGCCATTCTAAGCTTGTCCCTGCCTTCGGGGCCTGTGCACCAGCCGGGCTCCCCCGAGCCGTCCGCCGAACTCTCGAAACGCAGGTCCGTGTCACTGGCAGTCATTCTCGCAGCGGATGCGGGCTTCACGGTGATGCTCATCGGAAGCTTTCCCTATCTCGTTCCCTACTGCATCTCCCAGTTCCACGTAGGGGCCAGCGCGGCGGGGTGGTTATTCGGCCTTCCACACGTCGTCTACCTGTTTACCTTCGTGCCCTTGGGTCGTTTCTTACAGCGACAGACGGACATTCTACGATGGTTCGCCGTCGGATGCACCATCCTGGCGGCAACGCTTGCAGCCCAGGCTCTGAGCGTCTCTTTGACGGGGTTCATAGCCGCCCGCGCGCTGATGGGCGTTGGAATGACGCTAGGCTACCTCACACTCAATATTCTTGTCGCAGACCGGATCAGTCACCACGACGCGGGACGAAATTTCGGTCTTTTCGACAGCGTCGGGAAAATAGCCACCGTAATAGCCGGTGTCGGCGCAGGCGAAGTGGCAAGCTTGAGAGGAACGGCGGACGTTTTGTTCGCCTCGGCACTTGTCGGTCTATTTCCGGTGGCACTCGCTCTAGGAGCTTACCGGCACGCTGGGACCAAAACCTTGCTAGATGCGAGTATAGACTCATGCTGCAACAGGTCATGAACACACAGTACAAACCGCCCGAGGCGCGCGCGCTCGCCGAAGAGGCCGCCATTGCTGCACTTCTCCGGTGCTTCTGTCGCGAGGTTGCGGCTCCCTGTAAAAAGCACGGCCTGTCCCGGCCCGCTATACTAGGACCGCTGCCAGCCGTGCTGAACAGAGTGCCGTGGATACTGCACATTACGCTTTCGGACCGCTCTGTCTTAATGGTGGGCGTTGAAGCAATAGCGCCATTGCATGACTACACGTGCACCACGCCGGTCTTCCGAAAAGTTGGGCGGCGTTTCACAGCTCAGACATGGGAGGACGTGGCAACAATCGTCTATACCGAGACCGCCACGCTCTCGAATGCGTCACCCAATAGCGAAATCATGGACCAGACCCGTAACAGCGTCGCGGTCACAGAACGATTGGTTGCGCATCGTCTTTCCTCCCCGCTCCCCGGCATGAGAGACAACGAGGCGGTACAAACCTATTTTAACTCTGAAAGTAACCTCCTTTTCGGACACCCGTCGCATCCCACACCTAAAAGCCGTGAAGGGATCGATATCGATCTGCTCGCGCACTATGCACCAGAAACAAGACAGGGCTTCGACCTCCATTATGTAGAAGTTGAGCCTCAATTTCTCTGGACGCATGAGGTCACTGCTGCAAGCTGTAACAAGTTTCTCGAACATGCCATGCCTGCCGCCACGCCCGGCACCGGTCGGATCGTAATCCCGGTTCATCCCATCCAGGCTCACTGGCTTCTACATGAGCCTGCCGTAGCCCGCGCACTTTCTGAAGGCTGGCTGCGTGATCTCGGTATACTGGCCAAACCCTACCGGGCGACATCGTCAGTCCGGACGATTATCAATCCGCATGATCTCTATTTCCTGAAACTATCGCTGCATGTACGCATGACAAATTGTGTGCGCAAGAACGCCGCGTATGAACTTGAAAGCGCGGTCGCCATCACATCCTGGCTTAATCACGACAGAGCTACACGAGAAAAGCAGTTTCCACACTTGAGAGTTTTGGGTGAACCTGCAAGCTATTCCATTGATGCGCCGCATTTTGATTCCAATGAACGCCAGACCTTAATCGAGGGTTTCGGCACTATTCTGCGTGAGTCCTTTTTACATTCCCTTGATCCCGGCGAAACACCGCTTGTCGCAGGAGGGCTTTTTTCTTCGTCGGTCTGCGGCAGTAACTGGCTCAATCATATCGTCGGAACGAACGACGCGGACAGACTGGCCTGGTTTAATGTTTATGTAACCGCCCTTGTACCGCCTATATTGTACTGCCTGTTCCATGAGGGCATCGTCTTCGAACCCCATCTTCAGAACGTCGTCGTTGGCGTAGTCGGAAAATATCCTCGAACAATCTACTTACGAGACCTGGAAGGGACAAAACGTACCCCCCGCGCCCGGCCATTAGATAGTCTGGGCCACGCCGCCCGACGTTCCATGGAGTACACAGAGGACGCCGGCTGGCAGCGCGTGGCGTATTGCCTTTTCGTCAACCATCTCGGTGAAGCTATCCGCCATCTCGCCAATGGGCGAGATGGCCTCAGGACGAAACTATGGCATTGCGTTGCAAACACGATCGCAGACTATCAAAGAGAATATGGCACGATCGAAAGTGCATCGCGCCTCCTGCCCCTGCTTAAAGGAGCCCCTCTGCCCGCAAAAACATTACTGCTCACGCGATTTCACCAACGCCCTGATCGGGAAGCCCGTTCCATTTCCGTCGGCAACCCAATGATATTCGGAGGCCGGTAATGCAGGTCTGGCCATCCGAACATGTGTTAAGACAGCTCGAAGCCGAACGGAAACGGGAAAAAGACTCCCTTTGCGCGTATTTTTATGATCTTGATGCGCTTAGAAATCACGCAATCAGAACACGCACCGCAATGCCAGACGGGTGCGAACTGTTTTATGCTGTCAAGGCAAATGCCGAGCCTCCAATATTGCGCGTACTGGCCGACCTTCTTGATGGTTTCGAAGTCGCATCTGGTGGCGAACTGAGCTGGGTTTCCGCTCACGCCCCTAACGCACGCGTCATTTTCGGCGGCCCCGGAAAACTTGACAGCGAGCTCGTCAACGCCATCAGCAGGGGCATAGACACCATTCATGTAGAAAGCTTCAACGAATTAAAACGGATTGAGGCGCTTGCGCAGGGAGATCCCGTTAACGTCGCGCTACGGATCAACCCACTGCTCAATGCCGATATCCGAACCAAGCTGATGATGGCGGGCGGCCCATCACCCTTTGGTGTCGACGAAGAACAGATTAACGCTTGCCTCGACTATATCCGCAGATCGACAAAACTGCGTTTGACAGGCTTCCATTTACATGCCCTGTCCCACCATCTGGACATGGATGCTCATGCGGTTCTTCTTTTTCATTATCTGAAGAAATTCCGCACGTGGCGTAGCATGGCCGGTTCGGAAGTCCAGATTCTCAATGTCGGCGGTGGGATCGGCGTCAACTACACGGAGCCGGAGCAGCAGCCGGACTGGGTGGGCATGATGGCCCGTTTGCGGGAAATGCTGCAACAGATACCAGCGGCACCGTGTATTCGTTTCGAACTCGGGCGTTACCTGACCGCCTCCTGTGGCTTCTATGCGGCCGAAATTATCGACCTGAAGCAAAGCCACGGCACATGGTTTGCCATCTGTCACGGCGGAACGCACCATTTCCGGACTCCTGCTGCACAGAGCCACAGTCATCCAGTTACTGTGATACCGAAGTCCGGACGCAATCGACATCAGCTTACGAGCGTTAACTGCACATTTGTCGGTCAGCTTTGTACGCCAAAGGACGTACTCGCACGCGATGTCCCGTGTCAGAAAATTGGCATTGGCGATATCGCACTATTTCCGTTGGCTGGAGCCTATGGCTGGACAATCTCGCACCAGAAGTTTTTGCGCCATGCTCCACCAAAGATGGTTTTTGTCGCTGCCTAAGGCGCTTCGTGGGAGATATATGTGATGTTCATAAGTAAAACAGGGAATGGCACCCCCCTGTCCATCGAGCCAGCACGCCAGCCCATTAAGCTTAATCTATATCGGGATTATGAAGTCAGAGCGCTTGCTCTAGCGATTGCAGATAGTCCGTTTCTACAAATGGCCGCGAGTATCGACTGCGTCATGGTCTCGGATTCGTACCTTATGACGCACCTGGGCCGCTCTTCAACGCGCGTTTCAGAGGGTGAGCAACCGCTCCTGCTGGATATGATGGTCAATCTTGTCCGGGAAGTTGCAAGCGAAGTAAGACGCTCATTTGATACTCATCCACCTTTCATTATTGCCGACATGCCAGACGGCTCCACGCGCGACAAAACCATCGCCCTTGCCAGCGCGAGCCGCATGATTGACGCGGGGGCAGACGTTGTAAAAATAGAAGTCCGCGACGAGGCGATTTTTGACATAGTTTCCGCCCTTTCAGCTCAGAATATTCGCGTGATGACCCATCTCGGCTACACGCCCCAAGGAGGGCAGTCAGGCCGTGTCGGCACAACACTCGCGGAGGCTTTTATGCTTTTCAAAGAAGCACGTAACGCATGCGATGCCGGAGCTGATAGCCTGGTCATTGAAAAAGTCGATGAATTCGTACACCGCGCCTTGGTCGACAGGCCTGAATCTCTACCAAGTTACGCTATTTTCAGCGGGAAATCAGCCAATGGCGGTCAGTCCCTGAATGTATGGGATTCCGTATTCCGACCAGGGTTTGAAGCGCGCTACTTTCCCCCAACTGCCTCTTACGACGTAGCCTCCTACCCCGACATCTATCAGGTTCCAGTAATAGCTGATCATCTTGGACGCCTCCTGAAACTCACCGCGATGGGTGAATTTCCGCTTTCGCCTCCAAGCCGTTTTAAAGCGGAAGAGAGGCGGACACTCCAGCAGTACAATCCCTGGCTTGATCAGGAAGTATTCTAATAGCTCTTTATGAGAGCCATAAGCATCCGCACGTGGTGCGACTAATTGTTATTAGCACAAAGAGGGCCAGACATTCCATGCTACGGCTGTGCAAAAGAAAACATCATTATCTGGTGGCGGGAGTTATGCTATGCACAATGCCCGTTACGCTCACCAATGCTGCGGAAACCGGTGATGCAAGCGCCGGCTCGGCCCACCCTGCGGAACCCAAGCATGTGCGGCCACCCGCAGGAAACAAACAGCCCAAACGCAGCCAAAAGCCGGGCGCGACGTCCGCTTCCACTCCAACCGCGAAGGGCGGAACTGAACGGATAACGGTTACGGGCAATTCGCATAGCTACATCGTCTCTCAAGTTAGCGCCATCAAGATCAAGGCAAATTTGCGCGATATTCCGCAAACCATCGACGTTGTTCCGCTTCGGGTCATGCAGGACCAGAATGCGCGTTCGCTTGCCGACGTACTAAGAAATATCGCGGGAATTGGCTACCAGACGGGTGATGGACAACGCGACCAAGAAACAATACGCGGCTTTGTCAATCAAGGTGATTTCTATATCGATGGGTTTCGCGATGACGCGCAGTATTTTCGTGATCTGTCGAATTACGAGCGTGTAGAAGTCATCAAGGGGCCAGCCTCGGTTCTTTATGGACGAGGCTCTTCTGGCGGGCTCGTCAACATGATTACTAAAAAACCAGGTACGGAAGGCGGATCAGTCGACTTCTCCTATGGCAGCTTTAATGATGTGCGCGGTAGCGGCGATTTTGGTCATGTATTCCAGAATAACAACATCGCGTTCCGGGTCACAGGCGCAATAGAAAGCTCAGACAGCTACCGGGCGCAACAATTCATAGATCGCAAAACAATTTCCCCGTCGCTGCAATGGACAACGCCGGACAGACGAACCAGTGTACTGCTTCAGGGCAGCTATCTCTATGATCGTCGTCTTGCTGACAATGGTATCCCCTCCTGGAACGGTCTCCCGGCCGATGTCCCTCGCTCAGCCTATTACGGCGCAGCCAACGCCCGCGACGCGGATTGGGCTGAATCGCAGGTCTGGAATACGACGGTGACCATAAAACATGATTTCGGCAACGGCATTGAGCTTTCTAACGCATTCCGCGACTATAATTTTTGGCTTCAACGCTACGGCACAATCGTCCAGACAGAATATACTAATCCGAGCAGTCCCCATTACGGTACGTATAACCCGGATCACCAGGACACCCACCGCGATGAACACGGCTGGTCCAACCAGTTGCAGTTAACAGTTGATGCCAGAACAGGGCCTTTCAAACATCGCTTTCTCGTTGGGATAGAAATTTCGGAACAGTATAAATATCAACGCCGCGCGGATCATGTATTCAGCGACACCTACATTTCAATTTTCAATCCGGTTCTGCCAACATATACCGCCGCTGATGCCAACCTCTCTCCGGGGGATCTGTATACGAATACAACCGGGTACTTTGGTACAGTCGGCCCGTTCATGCAGGATATGATTTCACTCGGGAGTCATTGGAAAGCTCTGTTGGGCCTGCGCTGGGATTACTTCCGACAGACCACAAGGCCAGAGGCTTATCCAGTCCAGCCGACGTTGGCGCGGACAGATACCAGTTTCAGCCCTCGCGCAGGGATCGTCTGGCAGCCGACAAATACCCAGTCCTATTATTTTTCGTGGACGCGCTCATTCCAGCCGGCTGGAGAATCCTTCGATCTGGCTGCCAGCAACGCAGCACTGCAACCGCAGGAAACCGATAACAAAGAATTTGGCGCAAAGTACAACTTCTTCAAAAACCGACTTCAGATGACGCTTTCCCTCTTCGACCTCAGGCGGTCAAACATCAATATTCCTGTGATAGACGGCGACACCGGCCATACCGTACTCAAGCAGGTCGGACTGCAAAGAAACCGTGGGCTCGAGTGGTCAGCCCGGCTGAACATAACCGACGACTGGCAGGCTATTGCCTCATATGCTTATTACGACACGCGTTATCTGAAGGCAGGGAGTACAACCTCTTACGGGTACGCCGTTGAAGGCAAGCGCCTGGTCACCGTTCCTAAAAACAGTATGAGTTTCTGGATAACAAAATCCTTTGTCCATGCACGTTATGGCGTAGGCTGGGGTGTCCGGTACATGGGAAGCCAGTGGGCAGATGCCGGAAACAGTGTACGTATTCCATCTTATTTGGTTTTTAACACGATGGCGTGGGCGACGTTCAACCGTTTCCGAGCCCAGATCAATGTCGATAACCTCTCGAACGAGAAATATATCGCTTCTGCCCATGGCACCAGCCCGTACCTACTGATGCCGGGGGCCCCACTCTCGGCTTCATTTAACCTTGTCGCCAGTTTCTAGATGGGCCATCTGACGACAAAAGCCCAAGGGCCGCGAGGCGGTATGGTGACGTCATCAGCGGATCTGGCGGCTGGCTGCCAGATCCGCTCACTTGCTGCCGGTTCGCACCCAATTTTTATGGGTATGACTGACATATCCTCCCATTTTTAATAGGATTATGGCTAAGAATTCCGGCAGGCCAACGCAATGCTGCCCTCACAATGCGCGACAGCCTGTGTGGCCAGTTCCCGGGGCAATTCAGTGGGAAAATGTAGACCTACGCTGTCCATGATTTTTGTTCTTCGATGAAGCGCAGACATAATGCGGCTGCGCTGGAAATCTGCCCATGCCGGGCGTGACAGACCGCAAGGGTTGTGGGGCGCAGGGCAGGCTCTGCCAGCGGCACGAAACACAGACGTCCGTCATTACTCTCCTCGGCGACGTCGAGTTGGCTAAGGACGGAAACACCATTTCCCTGAGTAATCAGAGAGCGGATCAATGCGATATTGTTCGATGACAGAGCCGCACTGATCCTCAGACCTGTCGCAACTTCGAGCACGCGGAACTGCTCGGCAATCTCCAGCGGATCGACGGGCCGTATGACATTCTCTTCGGAAAGCTGGCTGAACCGAAGCGTTTTCGCAGATTGCAGAGGGTGCCCGCGTGGCATGACGACACCTATCGGAATCTGACGAAACGCACGCACTGTAATGTCCCGGGAGGATTGCGGGTTTAAAAGGAGCCCAAGATCGACCGAGCCACGAGCAACGGTCTCTGCAATACGATCGTTTGGCAGAACACAGATATCAACCGCAATGCCGGGATATTGCGTGCGCATGGTCGAGATAATCCGCAATAAAAAGCCGTGCGCTAGAGCCTCAATCACGGCCAACCGCACCTGACCACGCCGCAAGCCGCTCAAATCATCGATCTGCCCGCTTATCCGCGTGAAATCCTTCTGCCAGTCGAGTGCGCCGCGTAGCAGAAATTCTCCTGCTGTGGTCAGTCGCATCCCGCCTGGCAGGCGGTTGAACAGGGGGACGCCCATCTCCTCTTCCGCTGCCAGAATCTGACGATCGATCGCAGACGCCGAAACGTTGAGGTGCTCGGACGCCTTGCGAACGGAACCCTGTCGGGCAACCTCGACAAAATAGGTCAACATCCGGGAGAAAGGCTGCACGCTACGTGTTCTCTTTTTCGCAATAACAAATCAATAAAATGGCGTTTGAAGTTTACATAACTCCCTCACATTCTTCCAGTCATTGCGTAGCCTCTGTACTGGACAACTCACCATGACATCCCTGACCGCGTCTACGCCGCTGCGTGATTTGCCACGACACTGCACCTTCGACCCCGACGATTGGCGTATTCTGGCCCAGCAATGGTACGCCGTGGCCCTCATCCGGGATGTAGAGGAAACGGGTATCGTTGGTGCGACGCTGCTGGATGAACGACTTGTCGTTTACAAGGTCGATGAAGAAATCGTTGTAGCAAACGAGCTTTGCACACATCGTGGCGTCCCGCTGACGCTCGGCTCAAACCGCGATTGCAAGGGCGTGCGCTGCCCCTATCATGGCATCCAGTTTGGCAAGGCGGGCAAGTGCATCAAGGTGCCTGCACACCCTGACAATGGCATTCCGACCAAGCTGAACCTTAAATCCTACCCGGTCGTGCTGCGCTATGGACTTGTCTGGACCTGCCTGCGCCCTGCTGAGAACGGTCCGGCAGCCGAAGTTCCATTCATGCCGCACTGGAATGACGAGGGTTTCCAGCAGATCAACTGCCCAGCCTTCGACATCGCGGGCTTTGCCGGTCGGCAGGTTGAAGGGTTTCTCGATGTTGCGCACTTCGCTTTCATCCACACCGACACTTTCGCCGATCCAGATAATCCTGTCGTACCTTCTTATGAAACACGCCCAACGACAGTGGGTTTTGAAGCGGAGTATTACAGCACGGTTGGGAATTACCCACACGGCAAACAGGCCGAAACGCCAAAAGATTTTCTTTGGCTGAGGCATTTCCGCGCGCATCTGCCGTTTACCGCGCATCTGACAGTGCATTTTCCGTATGGGGGCCGCCTGTCTATCCTCAATGCCGCCTCTCCCGTTTCGGCGCGGAAAACGCGCCTGTTCGTGCCAATCGCCCGGAACTTCGATACGGATCGCCCGGTGCAGGAGGTTTATGACTTCAATCGCAAGGTCTTTGAGGAAGATGCTTTTATGGTTGAGCAGCAGAAGCCGGAAAACCTGCCGCTTGATCCGCGCCTGGAAGCGCATATCCCAGCGGATCGAAGCTCGATCAATTATCGCCGGGGCCTGCGAGACATGGGCCTTAGCCAGTTTTTTATCGCCTAAGGTCCCGGATCGCACTGATTGTTTCCGCCATTCGCTTGAATGGGGGCAAAAACCTGGACACTCACATGCGTGTCCGAAGGACAGATGATCCGCCACCTTTTATGTCTTGAGAATATATCGACTTCCAGACACCAAACGGTTTGCTCAGACAACTGGAGAAGGCTCTCGCCTATTTCGGCGAGAGCAAAGGTGGACATCCGCCGTTTGATGTGATGCTGATGTTCAATATCCTCGCTTTACCCCAGACGCAGAGCTAAATCCCCCCTAATAATCAACCAAAACAACACGCCATAACCCTAAAAGCAGACCTAGAAATCACCAAGCAACGGTGTTTCAATCCCTCCTTCTGCTCTTCCGCAAAACAACTGCGTTTCATCCGTCCGTATCCTTCTTGATCGGGCTCTACTTTTAGGCGGTTACTCTCCCGGGGGCAGATCATACGGCATATACTGTTGACACTTGTTTGACTGCTGAGCATAAACTTGTAGAGTATAAAATTAAGAACTTGCTTGTGTTGAGAGGTTCGGTGTTCAGAGTTGCCTTTATTTATATTGCTGAGCCCTACCAGTGCTACCATACCGCGTCTGTTGCCTCTGCGCTGGCCCGCATTCCTGATTTTCAAGTCACTGAATATGTTAATTTTCCTGAGACCATATTCCACCTAAACAGAATTAGGCAGGATATTAACGAGCCTGAGTTGCCAGTTAAGTTTTTCAAGAAATCCCCTCTAGCAAAGCTTCTTGGTCGTACGAAGCGTTTTGATCGCGAACGAATTGTCGTCCTGCGGGAGAATATTGCAGAACTAAATAGTTATGATGCCATTATTGCGACAGAGTATACCGCTGGCATTTTAAAAAATATGGGATTAGAAAAACCAAAATTAATTTGCATTATGCACGGAGCTGGAGACCGGCTTGTTAACGATGAAGCCCTGATCAAAAATTTCGATTTTACTCTTCTTCCTGGCCCTAAAGTAAGAGAATATTTTCAGAATTTAGGTTACCTTAATGCCCAAAATTCTAAAGTAATAGGATATCCAAAGTTTGATATTTTTGAAGCAGTCGGAAAAAAAAGCTCATTTAAGTTCAAGAATGGCAAAGATTTTGTTCTGTATAACCCGCATTATCAGAAAAAAACAAAAACGTATGATACATGCTTAAACAAAATGATTGCAGGCTTTGGAAAGCAAGATATTTATAATCTTTTGATATCTCCACACATCAAAATATTCCATAAAGATTTTGGCTTTTATAAAAAAACATTGAAGAAGAAAAATAATCATACTGTATTTATTGATACAGGGTCTCCTGCAATGCTGGATATGACATACACGTCATCTGCATCAATCTACATTGGTGACGGAAGTAGTCAGGTTTATGAGTTCTTGGTCAATCCACGCCCGTGTATTTTTTTAAATCCGAAAAAATTAGAATGGCGAGGAAATCGAAATTTTCTCCATTGGACATTGGGAGAAGTGGTCGAATCACCAGACCAGATCATGCCAGCGGTCTTCAGAGCTTTCGATAAGCATGTTTTTTATAGACCGCTGCAGGAAAGGCTTTTCTTGGAAACGTTCGGAGCTCCGATTTTGGGAGCTTCTCAACGTGGCGCAGATGCAATTTTTGAATACTTGACCAGCGTCAGGACTAGCCAAAAAAAGTGACAGTGGCAACGAGTGCAATGGCGGAGAAGAAGGCTGTGGGGCACCTGTCATAGCGGGCCGCAACGCGGACCTGTCCTTGAAGCTTCCGATGAGAAAACCAGGGCAGATCAGGTCAACCTGCTCGAAGCCGAAACCGATGACCGCCTGTTCGATCTTGCCTTTCGTCTGGAGATAGATGCCGGAGCCACGAGCGCCTGCCGAGGTCATGAGAATAAAATGGCGCGCCAAGCACGTAATCATGGTCGGGCCGGAACATAGCCAACTGCGGCTGAACCGGGGCGAATGCGGCTCGTGAAATCGATGTCGCTTCTTGCTGCAAACCATGCTCCCACGGTGCTGCCGGCAAGAAGAACGCGTTGACGTATATTGGTGTCTCCTTTGGCGCGAGAGTGAGCGCCCGACCAGACGCAGGAGCCTCTCGAGAAAACCCGTCGTCTGCCGCAACGCAAAGCCAAAAGTGCCACTCCGGATGAATTTCGCGGTTAGTTTCGTCCAATTGCCACCGGCACTTTTGGCCTACATTCGCTCCAGAAAAAATCTGGAAACCCCCATTCGATCAATGGGTTTCATCCCGCGAAATTCCTTCTGATACCGCGTAATCCCGCTTTCGCCATAACTTCCATTCTACGTGGTCGGGAACAATCCTATATGATCATCCGACGTGTTCTGAAGACCGGTTACTGGCAATATTAGCGATCATCGCCAACATACGAGACAAGCATGGATAGTACATTCTCCGATATAGCTAGAGCTATGATCCGGCCTGGTATTTTCATGCTGTTCGGGTTCGTCTTTCTGTGGGTTTGGGGACTTGACCGGACTCGATCATGGATTTTGTGTGTCGCAGTATCGTCATTTATGCTCGCCGCCGCGATGGTTTCCCATTTCCTTGCATGGCCAGGCGGCCCCAGGCCGGCGGCGGTATTTTGTGGCTTCCTCTACACGCTCTCTGTGCTCTGCGCCTGCGAAGGACTCCTTTTGCGGACAGGCAAACGCTGCGGTCCGTATTTTGATTGCACCATGCTGGCGCTGGTAACCGGGCTTCTCTGGATTTTTACGTATGCCAGCCCAAGCCTGTGGGCCAGAATCTACATCCAGAACTTTGGCTACGGAGCGCTGCTGCTATTCACATCATTCAGACTTGCAGAGCTTCGCCACGGCAACGCCACGGATCGTATTCTGTTTTGGATACTGCTTGGGTTTTCCGTCCAGTTTTTCATTTTCACTAGCCTGACGCTCGGCCTCTCTACACCGGAAGGCGGGAAAGCCTTTGTCGCATCGCCTTTCTGGGGCGGCCTGCAGTTGTCTTTGACCGTCTTTGGCTCAGGGCTGGCGTTTGCTGTGCTGATTGCCGCTGTAACCGACATGATGGAAGATCTTCGTCGTGAACGCGACAGTGATCCACTGACAGGTGCTCTGAACAGGCGCGGACTGGCTGAACAGGTACGGCGTCAGTTTCGCAACCCCACGTCTCTAGCCAGCGTTATTGTTTGCGATATCGACCATTTCAAGAGCATCAACGATACGTTCGGTCATGACGCCGGAGACGCGGTGTTGCGCGCTTTCGGATTGTTGCTGAATGATATTGTCCGCGACAACGACATTGTTGCCCGGACCGGCGGCGAGGAATTCATGATCCTGCTTCCGGCGACGGTTGAGGATCATGCGGCCGAAGTCGCCGATCGAATCCGCCACCGGTTTAAAACGACAGTCTTTGAATTCGAGGTCGGAAAGCTTCTGGCCACGGCCAGCTTCGGCGTAGCGGAACAGCAGCCGCAGGAGCTGATTGAAACAACAGTCAAGAGAGCTGATGGCAGGCTATATGAAGCCAAGAACGCCGGTCGCAACAGGGTTTTTGCCAGCAAAGACAGCGATCAGATCATGATCTCCACAAGGCATAAAGGAACCGTCCAAGATTCAGTTTCGGAAAGGCAGAACCCCGGGACGATTTGAGGCTCTTCTTTTGGAAATGCAGGGATTTTTACAATGCTACCGCATCAAAAATGTTGGACTTCGTTCTCAGACGCGACAAAATGCGGATGCCTGACAGCGGTAGCCCCGTCTGTTCGGACAGCCTTCAGGGACAAGTAAACTATACCCTGCTATTGTCGTGCTACCCTTCTGACGGCGTTGCCGTTGGCCATCTGGTCCGGGGTTAGCCACTGAGCAAAAGCCGTGCACGGATAGGCTCATGCAGACGGGCCTTTAAGGGGCATTTCCTAGCCCTGACCGCCTCATAAGCGCGCTTAATTATTTTGTGGATTTTTTTCTGCAACCCGCAGAAAACTATGGCAAACCGTGGTGGGTGCGACAGGGATTGAACCTGTGACCCCCGCCGTGTGAAGGCGATGCTCTACCGCTGAGCTACGCACCCCGGTTTGTGGGGCTGTTCTTACCCCGGCCACTTGAGGCTGGCAAGAGGGATAATCATGAAACGTGAATTTTTTCTTTTATTTCTGCCTCATGGCCCAAATCGGACGTTTCGGCTGGCTACCTTGGCTCACACTGTCCCGTCGGTCATTCGCAGGGCGCGTGGCGCCTTCTTTCTTTTCCTAGTCGGCACATGGCAGTAGAAAGCTAGTGCGCCGGAAGTCGGCATACCCTGTGGCTTTGGCGGGTTAAAACGTGCTGGACAGTTTTGCTTTTCATGCGGGCCAGATGCTGGTGGCGTTGCTGCTGGACGGCCTGCTGGGCTGGCCCGCGCCAGTTTTCACCCGGATCGGGCATCCAGTAAGCTGGATCGGACATATGGTGTCCCTACTTGACCGGCAGTGGAACCGAGACACCCTTCCGGCCTTGCCGCGCAGGTTGGCGGGCATGGGCGTCGTGGCGCTCGTCGCCGGCTGTGCCGGTGGAATCGGCATAGGGGCGAGCTTCTGGTTGCCGCACGATGCCGCAGGCATTGCTGTAGGCGGGGTGCTGGCATGGCCCCTTCTGGCGGTCCGCTCGCTTTATACGCATGTCGAAGCAGTCGCGCGGCCTCTGCGTGCCGGAGATATACCCCGCGCACGCAAGGCAGTGTCCATGATCGTAGGACGAAACCCCGACGCACTCGATGAGAGCGGCATTACCAGGGCCGCAGTTGAAAGTCTGGCAGAAAATACGTCGGATGGTGTTGTGGCACCACTCTTCTGGGGCGTGCTGCTCGGGCTGCCCGGTCTCTACGCTTACAAGGCCATCAACACCATGGATTCCATGATCGCCAACCGCACGCCACGCTACCGGCTGTTCGGTTGGGCAGCCGCCCGCGTGGATGATGTCGTGAACATTCCGCCTGCCCGGCTGTCCGGTCTGCTGTACGCTCTGGCCAGTAAAGCCCCCCTGCGGGCTTTCAGGGTCATGCTGCGTGACGCCCGGCGGCATCGCTCTCCCAACGCCGGTTGGCCAGAGGCGGCCATGGCAGGCGGCCTTGGCATCCGCCTGTCCGGCCCTCGCCTGTACGCGGAAGGCCCAAGCCGCGATCCCTGGCTGAACGAAGGCGCGCCGAACCCCGCCCCCGCAGATCTGGCCGCCGGGCTGGCCCTCTACCGGCGGGTTATACTGCTGACTGCTCTGTTACTGCTGTTGCTATTTTTCATAAGCAGCCCGCTATACGGAGCAGGCCGGTAACATCGACATGCCTCTCAATGTGCTCGGCCAAAGAATCGAGCGTCTGTTCCACTCTTTCTGAATACCGCGCTTTAGACGGCTCCCCACCGAGGCCAGCGATAAAAGCCGCGCGAAAGCGATCGTCCGTGAACAGACCGTGGAGATACGTGCCGCAGACAAGGCCATCCGGAGACTGCGCGCCTTCTGGGCTGCCCTGTACGGCGGCAAAGGGGCGGAGCCGGTCCGGCCCTTCCGTTATGCCCAGGTGGATTTCATACCCCCGCACCGGCTGTCTGCTGGCGACATGAACCGCGTCCACCAGTCTGACGTGCTTTTCCGCCAGCATGGTAGTCTGCACATTGAGCAAACCGAGGCCGGGCGTGGTGCCCACAGGCCCTTCCAGCCCCGTAGGGTCGCTAACACTGCGGCCCAGAATCTGATACCCACCGCAGATACCCAGAACACGCCCACCCCGCCGGACATGGGCCGCAATGTCGATATCCCACCCCTGTTCGCGCACGAAATCCAAATCGAGACGGGTATTTTTCGTGCCGGGCAGAATGATGAGATCGCAATCCCCAGCAATAACCTGACCCGGCGGCACCATGGTCAGGTCAACAGCTGGCTCCTGCGCCAGAGGGTCCAGATCATCAAAATTGGCAATGCGTGAGAGCATAGGCACAGCCACCTTCAGCCGCCCCCCCGCGGATGGACGACGCAAATCAAGCGCGTCTTCCGCAGGAAGGGTGCCTGCCTGCGCAAACCATGGCAGCACGCCAAAACCCGCCCACCTCGTTCGTTGGCTGATCACTGCGTATCCGTCATCAAACAGGCTGGGGTCGCCACGGAACTTATTGACAATGAAGCCTTTTACCATCGCAGCATCGGTGTCAGACAGAACGGCCTGTGTGCCGACGATCTGGGCAATCACGCCCCCCCGGTCTATGTCGCCCACAAGAATGACCGGCACGCCCGCTGCGCAGGCGAAGCCCATATTCGCAATATCGTTCTGTCGCAGGTTAACCTCGGCCGGACTACCCGCGCCTTCCACCAGCACAAGCTCATGCGCAGCCCGCAGGCGATGGAAGCTTTCCAGAACCGGCGTCATGAGCGTCGGCTTGAACCCAGTATAGTCCCGCGCCTGAACTGTGGCCAGCACCTGGCCCTGCACCACGACCTGACTGCCACGGTCTGATTCCGGCTTAAGCAGCACAGGGTTCATATCCGTATGCGGGGCAAGGCCACAGGCCTGCGCCTGAAGCGCCTGCGCACGGCCTATTTCTCCCCCGTCAGCGGTTACTGCGGCATTGTTGGACATGTTCTGCGGCTTGAAAGGGGCAACACGCAGGCCCCGCCGTAAGGCGGCACGGGCAAGACCTGCTACGAACAGGGATTTCCCCACATTCGAACCGGTTCCCTGAATCATCAGTGCGGGCATGGCTGGCGTCCTCAGAACTCGACACCGGGCTGGGCCTTGATGCCCGCGCGGAATGGATGTTTGACCAGCGCCATCTCTGTAACCAGATCGGCCAGTTCCATCAATTCCGGCTTGGCATTACGGCCTGTCAGCACAACATGTGTCAAAGGCGGCTTTTCTTCACGCAGGAAGGTCAGCACTTCTTCGACAGGCAGGTAATCATACCGCAGGGCGATACTGATCTCATCAAGCAGAACCATGCGGATAGCAGGATTGCGGATCAGTTCCTTGGCTTTTTCCCACCCCCTGCGGGCGGCGGCGATATCGCGTTCCCTGTCCTGTGTCTCCCAGGTAAACCCCTCGCCCATGGCGTAGAACTGGCACAGCCCTGCAAAATGCGTCTCAATCAGGCGGCGCTCTCCGGTATCCCATCCTCCTTTAATGAACTGCACAACAGCGCAGGGCATCTCATGGGCAATACAGCGCAGGATCATGCCAAAACCCGAGGAAGACTTGCCCTTGCCTGCCCCGGTATGCACGATCACAAGCCCTTTCTCCCCTTCCTTGGTGGCCATCATGCGGTCTCGTGCCGCTTTGATGCGCGCCATTTTCTGGGCGTGCAGGGCAACGTCATCCGTCGTGGTGGGGGCGTTTTCTGGCTGGGGCAAAGGCGCGGGCATAAATTCAGCGATTTCCGGTCTGGTCAAAAAGTGCCGTCAGCTTGACAGATGCTGCCTGCTAGCTCAATCCACTCAGGCTGGTTCCTGTCTCTGCCATTGTGGTGGATACAGGCGAAGAGGGAATGCAGAAGAGACCGGGCCACCCGTTCTCGATAACGCAGCCGCCCCCGCGACCGTCAGCAGATCAGGCTTTTCCCTGAGGCCACTGAACTCAGGTTCGGGAAGGCGGGAAAGCCATGGGTGTTCGTACGCCTGGATCTGTCAGCCGGGAGACCTGCCAGCACGGACTGAACGGACAGCCGGGGTGTGCTGTGGCCGGCTGCTCAGCCTCGTGCGCCCTCCGTGCGGGCTGAACCTTGCCATGCCCACGCCCTGCCCCATGATAGACAAGGGCGCAGAACAGATGGCAGAAGACTCACCTCCCGCGCAGACAGTGTTGTATGTCTGTTCGACCTGCCGGGCTGGTATGCCTTTGCAGGACGGGCAGCCTGTGGCGGGTGCTCGGCTGCTGGCCGCCCTGCAGAATGCCGTAGAAACACTCCCTGAAGCCGCCGAAAGCCAGCCACAGCCAGTCATCCGCGCGGTGGAATGCCTCTCCGCCTGCGCACACGGGTGCGCGATTGCGCTCGCCCGCCCCGGTTCATGGACATATGTCTATGGTGATCTGAGCGAGGCCGATACCGCAGATATTCTGCTTGGCGCGCAGGGTTACTGCGCCAGTGCCGATGGCATTCCGCCGTGGCGGGAACGCCCTGTGATTTTCCGCAAGCAATGCGTTGCCCGTATTCCGCCACAGGAGATTGCACAATGACCTCCCTTGCCAAAATTCCCGTCACCGTTGTCACCGGCTTTCTGGGGGCGGGTAAAACCACCCTTATCCGCCATCTGCTGCAAAACCCCGGCGGGCGCAGGCTGGCCGTGCTGGTGAATGAATTCGGCACGGTTGGTGTGGACGGCGAAATCCTGCGCGCCTGCGCGGATGCAAACTGCCCAGAAAGTGCGATTGTAGAACTGGCCAATGGTTGTATCTGCTGCACGGTTGCGGATGATTTCATCCCAACGGTCGAAAAGCTCATGGCTCTGCCCCAGAAGCCAGACCATATCCTGATCGAAACCTCAGGGCTGGCGCTGCCCAAGCCGCTGCTCAAGGCGTTTGACTGGCCCTCCATCCGCTCACGCATTACGGTCGATGGCGTGATTGCACTGGCTGACGCGGAAGCGGTAGCCGCCGGGCGTTTTGCCCCAGACCCTGCCGCCGTGGATGCCCAGCGTGCACAGGATGACAGCCTAGACCATGACACTCCGCTGGCTGAAGTTTTCGAAGATCAGATCGCCTGCGCCGATCTCGTGCTGCTGACCAAGGCTGATCTTGTTGATGCGCCAACACTGGACGCAGCGCGTGCGGTCATTCTGGCTGAGGCGCCACGCCCCCTGCCCATTCTGGCTGTCCGTGACGGCGCCATTGACCCCTCCGTTATTCTGGGCCTGAACGCAGCGGCGGAAGATGACCTCGCCTCCCGGCCCTCGCACCATGATGGTGCGGACGAACACGAACATGAGGATTTTGACAGCACGGTTATAACCCTGCCCGAGATTGGTGACCCCGAGGTACTGGCGCAGGCTATCATCCGTCTTGCGCGGGAACAGGATATCCTGCGTGTGAAAGGGTATGTCGCGGTTCGGGGCAAGCCCATGCGGCTTCTGGTTCAGGCCGTTGGGACAAGAGTGCGCCATCAGTTCGATCAGCCATGGGGCAGCCGTCCGCGTGAAGGGAAGCTTGTCGTCATTGCCGAACATGACCATCTGAACCCGCAGGCCGTGCAGGCGGTTCTGCGCGAGGCAAGCTTGCTGGCGCAAGCGGGCTAAGCGTAACCGGGGCCGAGGCCATGCACGTTATCTTTCGTGAAAACCGGGGGCTGGATGGGCTGGAAAACGCCACAGACCTCGGCCAGAGCCCTGCCCCACTTGTTGTCCTGTCCTTTTCGGACAGCGATCTGAGCGCATTCGCGGCCGGTTGGCAGGCAGGACAGGACACCCTGCCCGCGCTGCGTCTGGCCAATCTTGCCGCTCTGAAACATCCGCTCAGTGTCGATACGTATATCGAACGTACCCTGTCAGGCTGCCGGGCGGTTCTGGTACGGCTCATTGGTGGAGCGGCCTACTGGCGCTACGGGCTAGAGCAACTCAACGCTCTGGCCCGTTCGAACGGGATGGCGTTAGCCGTTATCCCCGCTGATGGCCGGGCAGATCCGACGCTTGACGCACTTTCCACCGTCCCCACCGAGAGCCTGCGTAGTCTCACCCGTCTGTGCGATACAGGTGGGGCTACTGCCGCCCACGCGGCGCTTTGCCTGCTGGCGCAAACCGCAGGGCTACCCGCGCCGCTGGCAGCCAAAGTGCCAGCCATACCGGACTGTGGCTGGTACCAGCCACATAGTGGCGTTGTTTCCGCGCCGCCAGAAGGAACAGGCCCTCTGGCGGTGATCGTGTTCTACCGGGCCTATCTGACCAGCGCTGATACGGCCCCTATTGATGCACTGGCAGCAGCCCTGCACGCACGAGGGTTCCGTGTCGCAGGTGTATTCGCGCCTTCGCTCAAAGGCTCCGCCGCACCATGGCTACGGGCAGCACTCATGCAGGCGGCACCGGCGGTTATTGTCAATGCCACTGCTTTTTCCGGGCAGGATGCGGCGGGGGCCTCTCCGCTGGACGCGCCGGGGTGTCCCGTTTTCCAGATAGCGCTGGCCACCAGCAGCCAGCAGGATTGGGAGGATGCCGAGCGCGGTCTTTCGCCGGCGGATCTGGCCATGCACGTCGTTCTGCCGGAAGTAGACGGCCGGATCATAGCCGGTGTGGCAAGCTTCAAGGCGCTTGAAGCTCCGGACCCGAACCTTCAATTCGCACGAGCCCTGCATCACCCTGTTCCAGACAGAATCGAGGCCATTGCGAATAAGGTGGCAGCCTGGCACAGGCTGGCCATAACGCCGTACCATGACCGCGCCATCGCGTTCGTCCTGTCCACCTATCCGGGCCGGACAGACCAGATGGCCCATGCCGTGGGGCTGGATGCCCTTGCCTCCACCGAGGCCATGCTGACAACGCTCGCCGCAGAAGGCTACACGGTTACGGAGGGGGACAAACCCCTATCCACAGCCTTGTCCAGACAAAAAGCCATCTGGCCTGTCACGGCTTATAAAGCCGCGCTGCAAGGCCTGCCACCCAGCCTGCGGGAACAGCTTGTACAGATATGGGGCGAGGCGGAACAGGACCCTGCCGTAAGCAACGGCGCGTTCCATTTCGCGCTCACGCGCCGGGGCCACATGCTGGTGGCACTGCAGCCCGAGCGGGGCCGCCACACTGAACGTGACGCCGATTACCACGATACCGCGCGCATCCCATGCCATGCCTACGTCGCGTTTTATCTCTGGCTGCACCAACAGGGCCTCCATGCGCTGGTTCATGTCGGTGCACATGGCACACTGGAATGGCTGCCTGGCAAAGCTGTGGCCCTGTCGGAAACCTGCTGGCCCGAAGTTCTCTGCGGAGCCGTGCCTGTCATCTATCCGTTTATCGTCAACGATCCCGGCGAGGCCGCTCAGGCCCGGCGGCGGATTGGCGCCCTTACGCTTGGTCACCTGCCCCCGGCCATGGTGCAGGCCGATGTCCCCGAAGGTTTGCTGCACCTCGAACGGCTGCTGGATGAATACGCAACGGCGGACGGGCTTGACCCGGCCCGCCGCAACCGGCTGATCCCCCTTATCCGCGCAGAGGCTCGCGCGACCGGGGTGGAAGCTGATCTGGGGCTGGATGCGGCGGCAAGTCCGGCGGAAGCCATGGTACGTATTGACCGCTTTGTGTGCGACCTGAAGGAAAGCCAGTTTGGAGAGGGCCTGCACGTTTACGGGCAGGGCGAAGGGGAAAACCGGGGTCTTTTGCGCGCTCTGGCAGGCTTTCGGGTCGAAGCAGGGCCCTCCGGCTCGCCCGCGCGTGGGCGTACGGATGTCTTGCCGACAGGGCGTAATCTATACGCAGTTGACCCGCGCGCCGTGCCCAGCCGGGCGGCCCACGCGCAGGGCGTGAAACTGGCCGAGGAGTTCCTTCGCCGCCACCTGCAGGACCATGGTGACTGGCCAAAAGGGCTGGTTATAGACCTGTGGGGCTCCGCCACCATGCGCACGGCGGGGGAAGAATTTGCCATGGCGCTGCATCTCGCCGGGCTGGCCCCGCTGTGGGAACCCGCTTCGGAACGGGTATCGGGGTTCGAAATCCTGCCCCCGGTGCTGCTGGAACGACCGCGGATTGATGTCACGCTCCGTGTATCCGGCCTGTTCAGAGATATTTTCCCCGATCTGGCCCGACTGTTTGATGCCGCGACCAACGCCTTGGCCGAGCGTACGACTGAGGACATGCCGGACAACCCCTATCGTCAACGCATTCCCCGCGTTTTTGGCCCTCGCCCCGGCACCTATGGCCTGTCCATGGCTGATCCGGTGGAGCAGTTGGATGAACAGAGCCGCCACGCAGCGGGAGAAGCCTGGCTGAGAGCTTCCGAATGGAGCATGGATGCAACAGGCACCATCACGCGCGACCGTGCAGCGCTGGAAGAACGGCTGCGCACAACCGATACATTCGCCCATATTCAGGACCTACCGGAAACGGATGTGCTGCTGGCGCGTGATTACGCGGCCCATGAAGGTGGTTTTTCAGCGGCCATGTCTTCTTTGGGGTGTGCCCAGCCCGCGCAGTATCACCTCGACACCACCCGCGCGGACAGGCCGCAGGCCCGGACGTTGGGGGAAGAGCTGGCCCGCATTGTCCGCGCACGGGCGACAAGCCCGGTCTGGGCGGCGGGGATGATGCGCCATGGCTTTCGCGGGGCAGCGGAAATCACCGCCACACTGGACAACCTTGCCGCCTTTGCCCACCTGACCCGACAGGTACCCGCCCACCTGTTCGATCTGTATTTTGAAGCAACGCTGGGGCGGGACGACGTATCCGCCTTCATGGAGCGAGAAAACCCCGCGGCTCTGGCGCAACTGCGCGAACGCTTTCAGGCTCTGGCAACGTCAGGCCTGTGGCAAACCCGCAGCAACTCCATCCACGCCAGACTGGACGCCCTCAGTTAATGTCCGCTCCCCCGCCACCGATCATCAAGGGATGGTGCCCCGGCGCTCTGCGCCCCATGCAGTCGGGCGATGGATTGGTAGTGCGCGTGCGCCCGCATGGCGGCTGTTTGTCGCGCGCGCAGGTTGCCGGGCTGGCTGAACTGGCGCAGGCTCATGGCAACGGACTGGTTGATTTCTCGGCGCGCGCCAACCTGCAACTGCGCGGGATCAGGCTGGCAGGCCACGCCGCCGTGCTGGGGGGGCTGAACGCCCTTGGCCTGCTCGACCCTGACCCGGAAACGGAATCTGCGCGCAATATTATGGTAACGCCCTTCTGGCAGTCGGGTGATGCCGCCATCGCGCTGGCGCGAGCGCTTGAAACCAGACTGGGGCACGCCGTAACGCACGAAGGCCTTCGGCTGCCGGGAAAGTTCGGCTTCTCGGTGGACTGTGCAGGCTCGCCGGTTCTGCGTCAGGCCTCGGCGGATATCCGCCTTGAACGAACGCCCTCAGGAGCCCTGCTCCTCTACCCGGATGGCGCGGACAAGGGCAGGCTGGTGGAAGACCACGAGGCCGCCGAACAGGCCGTAACGCTGGCAAACTGGTTCGTGCGCAGTGGCGGCACGTGCAACGGCCGGGGCCGCATGGCAGCTCATGTGCGCCGCACTCCCCTGCCGCCGGGATATGACGTGGCGGTGCCTGATTTCCCTCCCTTTGTCGCCCGGCCCGGTCCCACTCCGGGTGGGTGGATGGCCGGACTGGCCTTCGGGCAGTGCACTGCGGCGACACTGTCAGCACTGGCCACCATGGCTCCTTTGCGCCTGACACCGTGGCGGATGATTGTGGCAGAGGGCCTGAGCGCGCCACCGTCTCTTGTTGACCTGCTGCCCGCTGACGATCCCCTCCTGAGGGTGGCCGCCTGTACGGGTGCGCCCGCCTGCCCGCAGGCCTTGGCACCCGTGCGGACACTGGCGACTGACCTGGCGCCGCACGTACCTGCTCATACATTCCTGCATGTTTCAGGCTGCGCCAAAGGGTGCGCCCATCCACAGGCGGCACCATTGACACTGGTGGCACAGCCTGAGGGGTTTGCTCTCATCCGCCATGGCACTACAACAGACCAACCCATAGCCTGTAACCTTTCCGCCGAACTGCTACGCACCCACCCCGAGTTGATGACCAAGGACTGATGCCCCACCACTTTGAAACCGATGGCGCGGCCATCTACCGCCAGTCTTTTTCCATCATCCGGGCAGAGGCCATGCTGGATGGCCTGAGCGCGGCAGAGGAACAGGTTGTCGTGCGCATGATTCATGCCGCAGGCATGGTCGGACTGGAAAAAAGCATCGTCTTCACGCCCGGCACGGCAGAAACAGCCAGAGCGGCTCTCAGGGCTGGCGCCCCCATTCTGTGTGATGTGCGCATGGTGTCTGAAGGCATTACCCGCTCGCGCCTGCCCGCACAGAACCAGATTATGTGCACCCTGCAGGACCCCGCCGTGCCTGGGCTTGCGCAAAGCCTGCGTACGACCCGTTCCGCCGCCGCCGTCGAATTATGGCGCCCCTTCCTCGGCGGGAGCATTGTTGCCATCGGGAACGCGCCGACAGCCCTCTTTCATCTGCTGAACATGCTTGAAGACCCCGCCTGCCCCCGGCCTGCCGCCATTATCGGCTGTCCGGTGGGTTTTGTCGGGGCGGCGGAATCCAAGGAAGCTCTAATGGCTGACGCCCCCTGCCCGGCCATGATCGTACGCGGCAGGCTGGGAGGATCGGCCATGACGGTTGCTGCCATCAATGCGCTGGCCTGCGACAGGGAGTAACCTCATGGGCACGATTACATGCGTGGGGCTCGGCCCCGGAGACCCCGACCTGATGAGCCGCAAAGCTGCCCGGCTGATCGAAGCGGGGCTGCATGTCGCCTATTTCCGCAAGGCCGGGCAGACAGGGCAGGCACGCCGGATTGTGGAAGGAATGCTCCACCCGGATGTAACGGAATATCCCATGGAATATCCGGTTACGACCGAAATTGCCTTTGCCTGCATTGATTATAACGACCTGCTGGCCAGTTTTTACGATGATTGGGCCGACCGGCTGTTCCAGATGGCGCAGTCCCGTGATGTTATCGTCCTGTGCGAGGGAGACCCGTTCTTGTATGGCTCCTTCATTCACCTTCATGCGCGCCTGCAGGGGCGCTGCCCTGTGGAGGTCGTGCCCGGTATTCCCGGTATGACGGGCTGCTGGCACGCCACGGGTCAACCTATCACCTGGGGAGACGATGTTCTGGCCGTGCTGCCCGGCACCCTGTCTGAAACCGCGCTTGTACATCATATGCAACAGGCCGATGCGCTGGTTATTATGAAAACGGGGCGTAACCTGCCCAAGATCCGGCGTGCACTGACCACGACCGGCCTGCTTGAGCGGGCGTGGCTGATCGAGCGTGGCACCATGCCGACCCAGCGGGTCATCCGGCTTGCAGAAGCGGCCGAGCACGATTGTCCCTATTTTGCGATCGTACTGGTGCATGGCAACAACGGCCGCCGCCCTGAACGGCGACAGGAGCCGGACAGGTCGTCCGTCGAGGCGCACAGCCATCATGAAACCACAGTAAACGGGCACCATTCATGAGCGGGAGTGTGGTTGTTGCCGGTCTGGGGCCGGGTGATCCAATGCTGGTCACGCCGGAAGTGCAAGTGGCGCTGGACAGGGCCACGGATATTCTGGGGTATATTCCTTACGTCGCCCGCATTGCCGCCCGACCGGGGCTGACCCTGCACCCTAGCGACAATCGCGAGGAACTGACCCGGGCACGCCATGCGCTGGAACTAGCCCGGCAGGGCCATCATGCAGTTATTGTCTCGTCTGGCGATCCGGGGGTTTTCGCCATGGCGTCCGCGCTGTTTGAAGCCCTGGAAGCCGGCTCTTATGATGGGGATATGGATATCCGTATCCTGCCCGGCATTACCGCCATGCTGGCAGCAGCGGCCAAAGCCGGTGCGCCCTTGGGGCATGATTTCTGCGCCATCAACCTGTCCGACAATCTCAAACCGTGGAGCATTGTGGAGCAGCGGTTGCGCATGGCAGCACGCGGCGATTTTGCCATGGCTTTTTACAATCCGCGCAGCAAAAGCCGCCCGCATCAGTTTGCTCGGGTGCTGGAAATCCTGCGTGAAGAATGTGAAGGCCAGCGCCTTGTCATTTTTGCCCGCGCTGTCAGTACGCCCGATGAAGCACTGCGAACGGTCACACTGGAACAGGCTACCCCGGATATGGCGGACATGCGAACGGTCGTTATCGTCGGCAACAGCCTGACACGACAGGTCGGCCGGTGGGTCTATACCCCGCGTGCAATCGCCTCTTTTGCGTCGGAACCATGAACAAGCCAGTGCATGACCTCCTCGGTGCTATACCTGACCGCGCGAGGCGGAACTACAGGGCGGTCAATCAGGATCACAGGCAGGCCCAGTTCCCGCGCAGCATCCAGTTTGGCCCGCGCACCCGCGCCTCCGGCATTTTTGGCGACAATATGGGTAATGCCGTGTTCGCGCAGCAGGGTCAGGTCTTCGGTCAGAGTAAAAGGACCACGCGCGATCACAGCCTGTGCGTGGGGCAATGGCAACGGGACCTCTGGCCTGTCCACCAGCCGCAGCAGATAGAAATGTTGGGGCTTATGAATGAAAACATCCAGCGTCTGGCGACCGATTGCCAGAAACACACGGGCAGGATGATCAGGCAAAGCCAGCGCAGCAGCTCCGATATCGGGCACGGCCTCCCATTTATCGCCCGCACCAACTCGCCAGGGAGGCCGCTCCAGTGCACACAGGGCAACACCAGTCATGGCGCACGCTGCTACGGCGTTTGTGCTCATCCGCGCGGCAAATGGATGTGTCGCGTCTATGACATGAGTAATGTTTTCAGCCCGCAGATAAGCCGCCAGCCCGGCAACACCGCCAAACCCGCCAATCCGTGTCGGCAAAGGCTGAGTAACCGGGGCTGCCGTACGGCCCGCATAGGAAAAAACAGCGTATATCCCGCTCTCCGCCAGAACACGCGCCATCTGCGAGGCCTCACTTGTCCCGCCAAGCAGAAGGATACGCACCGTGTCTGACCTCTCTATCCACGACACCGTGTTCCCCTGGCTGGCTGTCATTGGCATAGGGGAAGATAGGCTGGAAGCGCTGCCCCCGGCAAGCCGCGCGGCGCTGGATGAGGCTGAAGCTGTGTTTGGTGCCCCCCGTCATCTGGCTCTGGCCGGGCTGGAGCACTCCCCCAAAGCGCACTGCTGGCCCGTGCCGTTCAGTGTGGAACCGGTTCTGGCCCTGCGAGGACGCAAAGTCGCGGTTCTGGCCTCAGGTGATCCCTTCTGGTACGGCGCTGGTGCCAGCCTGTGCGCGCATCTCGCTCCGGGGGAGTGGCGTGCCTACCCTTCACCATCGACCTTCTCATGGGTTGCCGCCCGCATGGGCTGGCGGCTTGAAGAGACGCCCTGTCTGGGCCTCCATGCGGCCCCTTTTGAACGGCTGGTGCCTCTTCTGCATCCCGGCGGGCGAGCCATATGCCTCCTGCGCAACGGCAAGGCTCCGGAAGAACTGGCCCACTGGCTGGACAGGCATGGCTTTGGACCAAGCACGCTTCATGTCATGGAGGCACTGGGCGGACCACGCGAGCGCATCAGGAGCATGCGGGCCAACAGTTTTGATCTGGCAGATATTAAGTCGCCCGTCGTCGTGGCCCTCTCCATGGCTGGAAACGAGCGGGAAGCTGCGGGGCTGCCGCGAGGCTTTGGCCTGCCTGATGCCCTGTTTGCTCATGACGGACAGATTACCAAACGCCCCATGCGCGCCCTGACCCTTTCCGCTCTGGCCCCACGCCGGGGGGAACTACTGTGGGATCTGGGGGCCGGTTCAGGCTCCATCAGCGTGGAATGGTGTCTGGCAGGAGGGTTAGCCTGCGCTGTTGAACGCGCGCCAGAACGCTGCGCGCGTATCCACGCCAATGCCACCCGCTTTGGCGTGGAACACAGACTGAGCGTAGTGCAGGCTGATACAGCCGCCAGCCTGCCCGAGACACGCCCCAGCGCCATTTTTATTGGCGGCGGCGCGAATGAAGCTCTGATGACGCGATTGTGGGAGTTGGTGCCTGAAGGCACACGCTTTGTCGTTAATGCCGTGACACTCGAAACCGAAACCCTTCTGGCCACATGGCACGCCCGTGTGGGCGGTAGCCTGCTGCGCATAGAACTGGCCGACTCTCAACCCCTCGGGCGGATGCGTGGCTGGTCTCCCGCCCGCCCGGTCGTGCAATGGAGCGTCACCCGATGAGGGTGATAGGCTTCGGCCTGCGCCCCAGCGCCTCACGACAGGCGCTGGAGCACGTATTCGCCCGTGCGCTGGATAAAATCGGCTCTCATAACGGGCTGTCGGCAGTGGCTGACTGTCTGGCGACCCTGAGAAAACGGGCAGGCCACCCTGCTTTTCAGGCTCTGGCGCAGGCCCATGGACTGCCTGTCATTGCAGTGGAAGAGACCGCGGTAGCCGGTATAAAAACCCATACCCGTTCCCCGCGCATTGAGGCGCTTTTTGGCACTGGCAGCATAGCAGAAGCTACGGCCCTGCTGGCAGCGGGTGACGGCGCACGCATTATCGTGTCGCGTATCGTATCGCCTGATGGCACAGCCAGCGCCGCCGTGGCCGAGACAGAAGGACTTATCGGGATATGACCGTTCATTTCATTGGCGCAGGGCCAGGCGCGCCTGATCTTCTGACCCTGCGCGGAGCAAAACTGATCGCGCAGAGCCCTGTCTGCCTGTACGCTGGCTCGCTCATTCCCGCAGGCGTGCTGGAACACTGCGCGCCGGGAACAAAAATTATCAACACCGCCCCGCTTTCGCTTGATGACATCATGGCGGAAATCGTCTCTGCCCATACTCAGGGGCAAGACATTGCCCGCCTGCATTCGGGCGATCTGTCGGTCTGGTCCGCTATGGGAGAACAGATCCGCCGCCTTCAGGCACTGGGTATTCCCTATGATATCACCCCCGGCGTGCCGTCCTTCGCGGCAGCGGCTGCTGCACTCGATGTGGAGTTGACCCGTCCCGGCGTTGCCCAGTCTGTGGTACTGACGCGCACCTCGGGCCGCGCCAGCGCCATGCCGGAGCGCGAAACCCTGAGTGCCTTCGCCCGGACAGGCGCGACACTGGCCATCCATCTGTCTGTGCATGTTCTGCCGCGTGTCATCAGTGAACTGATCCCACATTACGGGGCCGACTGCCCCGTAGCCGTGGTGTGGCGGGCAAGCTGGCCGGATGAACGGATTGTCCGTGCAACGCTGGGCACGCTTGATGCGGATATCGCCGAACAGATGGAGCGTACCGCTCTCATTCTTGTCGGAGCGCCTCTGGCCGCAGGGGATTTCGAGGAAAGCCGCCTGTATGCAGCCGATTATGACAGGCGCTACCGCCCCGTGGGCACGCAGCCACGTTTTCCCCAAACCCCATGAGAGAAAAAACGGACAGACCCGGCGGGCTTATCATTGCGGCACCGGCTTCAGGTTCAGGCAAGACGACGCTTACCCTCGGCCTGCTGGCGGCATTTCGAGCACGGGGTCTGGATGTCAGGGCCTTCAAGAACGGGCCAGACTATATAGACCCCGCCTTCCATGCTGCAGCATCGGGACGGCCTTCTTTCAACCTGGATAGCTGGGCCATGGAGGCCGGGCAGATGGCCGGGCTGGTCAGTACGGCCCATGAAGCAGATCTGATCATTGCCGAAGGCTCCATGGGGCTGTTTGACGGTGTCGCCAGCCCTGGCGCATCGGGCAACGGAGCCAGTGCCGATATGGCCGCCATGATGGGCTGGTCGGTAGTGCTGGTGCTTGATGTCTCCGGTCAGGCGCAGTCGGCGGCGGCCGTGGCCAAAGGTTTCGCGACCTTCCGGCCCGATGTTCCTTTTGCGGGCGTGATCCTGAACCGGGTTGCGAGCCCCCGGCACGAGGCGCTGGTGCGGGCGGGCATGGAACAGGCCGGGATCGAAGTTCTTGGAAGCCTGCCCCGTCAGACCGATCTGACCCTGCCCGAACGGCACCTCGGACTGGTTCAGGCGGGTGAGCATGACCAGCTACACGCGACGCTGACAGCCTTGGCCGCCTTCATTGACCGCCATGTCGCGCTCGATCGTCTGCTGCAATGCGCGGAGGGCACACCCCCTAACACGCCGCTTCCTGTCATTGCCCCGCCCGGGCAGCGTATCGCGCTGGCGCAGGATCAGGCATTTTCTTTTATGTACCCTCATCTTCTCGAGCAGTGGCGGCGGGCCGGAGCCGAAATCCTACCGTTCTCTCCTCTGGCCGACGAAGCCCCTGCGCCATCGACCGATATCTGCTGGCTTCCCGGCGGTTATCCTGAGCTGCACGCGGGCGTACTGGCCAACGCCGGACATTTTCAGCACGGCTTAAGGCAGTACGCCCGCACACACCCCGTGCATGGTGAGTGCGGGGGCTACATGGTCATGGGAGATACACTGACGGATGCGAATGGAGTCACGCATCGCATGACGGGCCTTCTGGGCTTGCAGACATCCTTTTACACGCGCCGCATGCACTTGGGCTATCGGTTAGCAACGCTCTGCGGCCCAATGCCCGGCCGTACGGCACAACAGCGGCTGCGCGGGCACGAATTCCACTACGCCGCCGTAACAGCGCAGCCAGACCAGCCTCTGGCTCATGTGGTCGACGCAAATGGAGTAACCGTGCCTGAAACCGGCTCGCGCAGAGGCAACGCGACGGGCACGTTTTTCCATTTCATCGCCGATGCGACATGAGCAGCAGCCTTTTTCCTGCTGATGCAAGCCATGGAGACCATGACATGATCACGCTCTCGCTTATCGGGATCGGCACTGGTAATCCGGAACATCTGACACTCGCGGCCATTCGTGAAATCAACGCGGCTGACCTGATCCTTATCCCTCGCAAGGGAAACGCGAAGGCTGATCTGGCAGCCCTACGCGAAACGCTCTGTAGCGACGTGCTGACGAACCCCGCGACGCAGATCGTATCCTTCGACATGCCGGTGCGCGACGCTACAAACCCGGACTACCTGCGCGGCGTGGAAGACTGGCACAATGCCATAGCCATGGTCTGGAACCGCGCAATTACTCAACATCTGCCACAGGGGGGGCGAGTGGCCTTGCTCGTCTGGGGTGATCCGGCCCTGTATGACAGCACCCTCAGAATTGCCGCGCGGCTGCTGCCGCCCGAGCGCATTCGCAGCATCCCCGGCATCATGTCCATCAACGCCCTTACGGCAGCGCATACCATTGCCCTGAATGAAATCGGTGCCGCCTTCATGGTCACGACAGGACGGTACCTGCGTGAAAAAGGCTGGCCAGAGGGAGTGGATACGCTTGTCGTTCTGCTGGATGGAGACTGTTCCTTCACCCACATCGACCCTGCGGATGTACAAATCTACTGGGGAGCTTATGTGGGTATGCCCGAACAGATTCTCCGGGCCGGAGCGTTGTCCGACGTAGCGGATGAGATCATACGCGTGCGTGCTGAGGCCCGCAGGCACCATGGCTGGATCATGGACATTTATCTTCTGCGCCGGGTTGTGACGTCGCAAGACAGCCAGGTGGTTCCATAAGACGGCGACACCGCTACGATGCGTTCCCTTTTATGAAAAAACGGCAAGATTTTAAAAAGAGAAATATCTTTAACCGAAAAATGCTAACGTCTTACGAGGTATTTTTATGAAAGGATTGTCATGCCGACCGTAAGAACCGTATTTCTGCCTTACTGCATTGAAATTAACGAGGACGGTACATTCCATATCCTCAACAGGTATTATGCTCCCATCGGATTACAGAAGCGCGGGCATGTCAGCAAATACAAGATAGAGGGCCTGACTGAAAACGCACTTATTTCCATGGGGTTGGTACGCTCCAACTCCGAGCATCATGTTTATTTCTTTTACGCGGACTGCACGACACCAACAACGTCTCCTGAAAACTGGAAACGCTATTCTGACATCATGGAAGAATTCGCCAAATACGAAATTCTGGATGTCATGGAGCACTAGGCCCATACACCATGGGCCGCAGACGTTCACCACGCCTGCGGCCCATGCCCATTCACGCCGGCTGTTTTTTCAGCCCTGCACTTCCAGTTCCGGGTTGAGACGGTAACCGCCCCCTTCCGTCACCAACAGGGAAGCATGAGCCGGATCGGGCTCGATTTTCTGGCGCAGACGATAGATATGCGTCTCAAGCGTATGGGTGGTTACGGCTGCATTGTATCCCCATACCTCGTTCAGCAGAACCTGACGCGGCACAGGACGTGTGCCCGCCCGGTACAGGAACTTGAGAATGGCGGTTTCTTTTTCCGTCAGACGAATACGACGGTTCTTGACCGCATCCTGCAGCAGCTTGGCAGATGGCCTGAACGTATATGGCCCGATGGTGAAAACGGCATCCTCACTGTTTTCGAACAGCCTGAGCTGGGCCCGCAGGCGTGCCAGCAGTTCGGCGATGCGGAAAGGCTTGGCCACGTAGTCATTCGCGCCGGCATCGAGACCACGGACAATATCCGCCTCATTATCCGACCCGGTCAGCATGATCACGGGCATACGCAGGCCTTCCTTGCGGATTTCTGCGCAGAAATCGCGACCGTCACCATCCGGCAGGGTCACATCCAGCAGCAACGCATCGCACCGTGCGTCCTGGCCTTTCATTTTTTCGCGCGCTTCGGCCAGTGTTGCCGCTTCAATAACCTGAAACTCTCCGTCGAGCTGCAACTGTTCCGCCAATGTTTTGCGGATAACCTGATCATCATCAACAACCAAAATGGGGCGCGCACCCGTCATGGGGTCCATCTCCTTGTCTCAAGCCTGCATCGCGGCTGTCCGACATATTCCACGTTCACTATCCGAATCGCTTCGGGTTCCATTAGCCCGCATGATACGTCAATACCCCAGAAACCATAAACAGGGGCATGATTGATCCTGATGATACACATCTATGCCGGAGCAGATAGCCTGAGCGATGCACGACTGCATTGCGGACACAATATCATGAAGGCGCGCATCGGACAAAACGGCTTAACCGAGCATAAGCGTGAGGGCGATCTTTGCACCCCGACCGGCATTTACCCTCTGCGTCGGGTTTTCTACCGTGCCGACCGCATTGCCCGCCCAGTTACCACCCTGCCACTTGTCCCTCTGGCACCAACAGATGGCTGGTGCGATGACCCCGCCTCCCCCGACTACAATAGGTTAGTTACCCTGCCTCACCCTGCCAGGCACGAGCGCCTGTGGCGGGAGGACCACGTTTACGACCTGATTGTTGTTATCGGGTATAACGACGAACCCGCCCGCTCTGGTGCGGGTTCAGCCATTTTCATGCACCTGCAACGCGCCGACCTTGCGCCGACCGAAGGGTGTGTAGCCCTGACAGAAAAAGACCTGCGCACCGTTCTTGCGGCACGGGCGCAGGCCATCACCATTCACCCGCGGGGTGTTCAGGCCTGAGAGGTGCTCGCCTCGTCCTGCGTGGGAACACGTTCCATGACCGCGCCAAAGAAACCATCAGTTTCATCTCGCGCGGGCGTGAGGCTGATCATACTTTCATGCCGCAGGGATTCAGGCAGGTCTGGAGCTTCTGAGGGAACCAGCCTGAAATCAGGATGCCGCGCCAGAAAAGCATGAACCTGATCGGCATTTTCGGCTTTCAGCAGCGAGCAGGTCGCGTAAATCATGCGCCCGCCCGGCCGCACAAGGGCCGAGGCCCGATCCATAATGGCCGCCTGTTTGACCAACAGTTCGGCCAGATCGGTTTCCGTAGTGCGAAAACGCGCATCAGGATTGCGCCGCCATGTGCCTGTGCCGCTGCACGGCGCATCCACCAGAACCCGATCAAACGAGGCCGCCCGCCTCTTGGCCCATTTATCCCCCGTCACACCCAGCAGATGCCGCTCGACATTATGCACGCCAGCGCGGCGTAAGCGCCGCACGGCTCCGTCCAATCTGGGCTCGGACACATCACATGCCACGATATGCCCACGATTATTCATCATCATCGCCATGGCCAGTGTCTTGCCACCGGCTCCCGCGCAGTAATCCAGCACGCGCATTTCCGGCCCGGCAGCGGTCATGGCTGCAACAAGCTGGCTGCCTTCATCCTGTATTTCCACCCGGCCGTCACGGAACGGCACACTGGCGGTAACGGGCAGACGCCCTTCAAGCCGCAACCCCCAGGGGGAATGGGGCGTTGGTTCGGCGTGCAGGCCTTCACGCGCAAGAGCCTTGCGGGCTTCAGCCCGGTCCGCCAGCAGCGTATTCACGCGCAGATCAAGCGGCGCCTCGCCGGAAAGAGCTTTGACTTCCGTCTCCAGTGCCGGGCCAAAGGTTTCCTCAAGCCGGGGCAGCAGCCAGTCTGGCAGTTCCAGCCGGACTGCACGGGGCATGTCCGGGCTGTCCAGCGGCTTGTCCTGCATGGCGATAAAACCATCCCACTCATGCCGCTCCAACACGCCGGTCGCATAGCGGCCTTCGGCGTAAAGATTGGCTACGGCGGACACAGCCATGCCATCCAGCACCAGCCTTGCCCCGCACAGCAGGCGGGCCGAGACTGGCAGGTTCTGCTTTTGCAGCCACCAGCTCAGCCTGCGCCATCCGCGCATGACATCCCAGACGAGCCCGGAGATGGCCCGTCTGTCTCCTCCGCCAATATAGCGTCTTTCGCGAAAAAAACTGTTGGCAACGGCATCCGCTGGTTTACGCGGCGCGGCTTCCATGGCCGCCAGCAGATCAATGCTGGCGGCAAGCCTGGCGGAAGGTGTCATATGAGGCTGTCAGTCCTGACGGTAGTTGGGGGCTTCACGCGTGATGGACACATCATGCACGTGGCTTTCACGCAGGCCCGCCCCGGTGATGCGGCGGAAGCGTGCACGGCTTTGCAGGTCGGTGATCTGGCGCGATCCCGTGTAGCCCATGCCGGCCTTAAGGCCGCCGACGAGCTGATGAATAACCGCCCCCATGCTTCCCTTGTACGGCACGCGACCTTCGATACCTTCGGGCACGAGCTTAAGGGTATCCTTGACTTCCTGCTGGAAATAACGGTCCGCTGAGCCACGCGCCATAGCGCCCAGACTGCCCATGCCACGGTAGGATTTGTAGGAACGGCCCTGATACAGGAATACTTCGCCCGGCGCCTCGTCCGTGCCGGCCAGAAGCGAGCCGATCATGACAACATCGGCCCCGGCGCCAATCGCCTTGACCAGATCGCCCGATGTACGAACGCCACCATCGGCAATGCACGGCACATCCAGCTCACGGCAGGCCTGAGAAGTTTCCAGAACGGCGGAGAACTGCGGCACGCCAACGCCAGCCACAATACGCGTGGTGCAGATAGACCCCGGACCAATCCCGATTTTCACGCAGTCCGCGCCGGACGCGATCAGCGCCTGAGCTGCTTCCGGCGTTGCGACGTTACCTGCCACGATCTGTACCGAGGCATCGAATGCCTTGAGCCGTTCCACAGCCCGAAGCACCCCGGCGGAATGACCATGGGCGGTATCGACCACCAGCACATCCACTCCGGCTTCAATCAGTTGCCGGGCACGATTGAACCCATCCTCACCAACGCCGGTCGCGGCCGCACAACGCAAGCGGCCCATGGCATCCTTGATGGCCAGCGGATGCGCGACGGCCTTATCCATGTCCTTGACGGTCACCAGGCCGATACAACGTCCTGCGTCATCAACCACCAGCAGCTTTTCAATTCTGTGCTTGTGCAGGATCTGGCGGGCTGTGTCGGCGTCAACGCCGTTGCGCACAGTTACCAGATTATCGCGCGTCATCAGTTCGGACACGCGCTGGTTCAGGTCAACCGCAAAGCGCACGTCACGGTTAGTCAGGATACCAACAAGCCGCTGCGAGCCCGGCTCGACAACCGGCAGGCCACTGATCCCGTGACGCTGCATAATGTCACGGACATCAGCCAGCGTCTGGTCAGGGCCGACGGTCACGGGGTTGACCACCATGCCGGATTCAAAACGCTTAACGCGGCGCACCTGTTCCGCCTGCTCCTCAGGCGTCAGGTTTTTATGAATAACGCCAAGACCACCCTGCTGCGCCATGGCGATAGCCATCTGGTCTTCTGTAACCGTGTCCATGGCGGAAGAAATCAGGGGAATGTTGAGTTCGATGGAGCGTGTCAGCCGCGTACGCACCTCGGTCTGGCCGGGCACGACATCGGAAGCGGCTGGCACGACAAGCACATCGTCAAACGCCAGGGCTTCTAAAACGCGGCTATAGGGGGAAGAAGTCATGCGGCGGGCACCCTTGCTGAAAAACAATGAGGCAGGCCAACCCGCTGACGAAACAGCGCCGCAGGTCACCCGACCATTGGCGCTTCCTCTTATGACTTTGGCCGCATAAACGCAAGCACTGCGCGCAGCATTAGGTCAGGTTTTTATAGCTACCGCTGCGGAACGTGCAGCAAACCACGGAATCATGCGGGCTAGCGCCTCCTGCACCAGTGCGGTAGAGGCCGCGAAACTGAAGCGTATGAAGTGCCTGCCATCTACGGGGTCAAAATCAATGCCGGGCGCACAGGCCACCCCCGTATCGAGCAGGAGCTGGCGGCAGAAAGACAGGCTGTCATCCGTCAGATGCCGGATATCCGCGTAAATATAAAACGCACCATCAGGGGGCGCGATACGGTTCAGCCCCAGAGCAGGCAAGGCTTCAAGAAACAGGTCACGATTGCGCCGATAGGTCGCCACATGGGACTGTAATTCCTCATCGCAGTCGAAAGCAGCCAACGCCGCGTGCTGGCTCAGAGCAGATGGTGGCAGAAACAGATTGCCCATACGCGCCCGCGCCGCCCCTACCAGACGTTCCGGCACGACAAGCCAACCCAGACGCCACGGCGCCATCGAAAAATATTTGGAAAAACTGTTGACTACCAGCGCATCGGACTCAAACTCCAGCATACTTCTGGCAGGCTCCGTATAACTCAGCCCATGGTAGATTTCATCGGAAATCAGCACCATGCCACGATCGCGACACAGGTCGGCGATGTCACGCATCGTATCCGGGTCCAGAATGGTACCCGTAGGGTTGGCGGGGCTGGCGACGATCACACCAGCGGGCGCGGGTTCAAGAGCCGCAATGGCCTGCGCGGTCAGCCCGAAACGTGTTTCCGGCCCGCACGGTATTTCCTGCGCGCCAATATGGAGAGCCCGCAGGGTATTCCGGTAAGCGACATAACCGGGGCGAGCCAGCGCTACCGACTGACCCGGAACAAAGCAGCTTGCAATGGCCAGCACCAGCGCGGCCGATGCGCCGCATGTCAGAATGATACGCTCTGGAGCAACGGTTACGCCATATTGCTGCGCATAATGCGTGGCGATACGCTGCTTGAGCGCCTCGCTTTCCCAATATCCCATGGGATCGGTATCCAGCACATGATGCGCGCACTCGATGGCAGCACGCGGCGCAGGCGTGGAAGGCTGGCCGAACTCAAGGTGTATAACGCTCCGGCCCTGTGATTCGAGCTGATGCGCCAATGCGCTAATGGCAATAGCATGAAACGGATCAATGGCAGGAACAGGCATGACCAACCCAACATTCTGGTAAAGCCTGTTCTTATAAAGAAGATTGCCGCGCTGACCAGTTTTTTCGCAAGACACCCAAGGCGGAAAGAAGCCTCAGGAAAGCTCAACCCTGACCATGCTGCATTCAGCACGACGGACGACAACAGGCCGTGCCAACGCCTTCCTGCGGGCTGTCACCAGCAGGGGTTTTTCCGCCTGCCCGTCCCACACGCGCAACAGGGTCGAGCGCCATCTCTCGCGCACGGCCTCTCTCCAGCATTCCTGAGCCACTGAAACGGACTGTCCTGAAGCGTGCGGCGTTTTCATGGCCTTGCCTCTCTTTATTTCTGTTGCAAGCATCAACACTCTACCCAATACCTGAACGACATGGGGTGATAGTTTTGTGAAAAGCCCGGCCGGTGTTCTGGTATACGGAGTTGTCAAAACAGGCTGCTATCGCCATCCTAGCCTTTGCAATGACTGCCTTTCATGCCGGGGTTAATGAAGACGTCCTCCACCCGTTCCGAACGCCTTGCCTCATCCGGGCCTTGGAAAACCGCCCTGACAGGTCTGGCCCGTGACCACGCGGCCCGGCTGGCGGGGCTTGGCCTGCTCCTGATTGTGCTGGCTTGCCTTATGGCGCCTTTTTACGCCGCGCATATCGCACATACTGACCCATTCAGCGCCAATGTCGCAGGAAGCATTGTACTAAACGGGCAGGAAATTGATCTGATGCAGCCTGACGATAATCCGCTGCATCTCGGGCTCAGCCCCATTGGCCCCACCTGGCATAGCCGCTACCTGCTAGGCGCGGACAGTCAGGGCCGTGATATTGCGGCGCGCCTGCTCTATGGCGGACGCAACTCGCTGCTGATCGCCTCCAGTTCAGCAGCCCTGTGTCTGGGACTGGCCACCCTTATCGGCGTTGCCGCCGGGTTTCTGGGCGGCGTAGCGGATGCTGTGCTTTCCCGATTGATGGACATTATGTGGGCCGTGCCTGTCTATCTTTTTGCGATCTGCCTTTCTATCGTTACCATCACGACGGGTCTGCATCTCGGGCCACTGACACTGGAAGGCAACAGCCTACTCGTGCCTGTGATGATTATCGCGCTGGTTTATGTGCCGTATGCTGCCCGCCCTATCCGGGCGCGGGTCATGAGCCTGAAATCCGCCGAATTTGTTACCGCCGCGCGGTGCCTGGGCGTGCCACGCTGGCGGATTGTACTGCTCGATATCCTGCCCAATATCACTGATACGCTGGTGGTTCTTGGGCCGCTTGTCATGGCCATGGCCCTGCTGACAGAAAGTGCGCTGTCTTTCCTGTCCATCGGCGTACAGGCTCCAGCCTCCTCATGGGGCACCATGATTCAGGATGGCGAAGGCCTGATCTATACCCGCCCCATGGTTGCCATGGCGCCGGGGCTGGCCATTGCCGCCGTCGTTCTGTGCCTGAACATTCTGGGAGATTCCTTCCGGGACTGCCTTGATCCGCGCAGCACGAGCCGGGAGCCATAGAACAGACCATGCTCCGCGCACTCATCACCCGACTGGCCCAGACCCTGCTTGTCCTGTTTGGCATTTCGGCCATGGTGTTCGGCGTTTTCTTCGCCACGCCCGGCATGGACCCAACCGCCCGTATTGCCGGACGAGGGGCATCGCCTCAGGTTATGGAAACAATCCGTAAGGAATATGGTTTCGACCGCTCTCTCCCCATCCAGTACGCAATTATGATGAAAAAGCTCTTCATCAGCCGCGATCTGGCCTCCTACGCCAACCGCGGAGAACGGGTGGTGCCGGAAATTCTCCGCGCCGCACCGGTAACGGCGTCTCTGGTCTGCGGGGCAGCTTTCATCTGGGTCATGACCTCATTACTGGCTGGCACACTCGCCGCCGCCGCGAAAGGGCGAATGGTTGACCGCATCATCATGGCGCTGGGCATGGTTGGCATTTCTATACCGGTTTTCTGGTTGGGAGAGGTCATGAACATGCTCACGCAAAGCCGCTACCATGACCGGTGGTGGTTTGCATGGGTGCCGCCGCCCGGCTACGTCCCCCTTACACAGAGCCCCTGGGGGTGGTTTTTATCTCTTGTTATTCCATGGTGTGTGCTGGCGCTTGCCTTTACCGGCATCTACAGCCGCGTTCTGCGGGCCGACCTGATTGCCCTTTCCCATGAAGATTTTATCCGCACCGCCCGTGCCAAAGGCCTTTCTCCCACCCGGATCATGCTGCGGCACAGCCTGCGTATGGCACTGATTGGCTATACGGCGCTGTTCGGCATGGATTTTGCCCAGCTTGTCGGCGGTGGCGCGCTGATGACTGAAGTTGTGTTCGGCCTGCCGGGCGTTGGCCACCTGACCTATCAGGCACTGAGCAATATGGATCTGCCACTGATTATGGCTACCGTCATGTATTCGGCAACCTTCGTGGTCATTGCGAATGCGCTGGTGGATGTTCTGCACATGGCGCTTGATCCGCGCATCCGCCCGAACCGCTAACGCATACCCCCGCCAGAACGGGGCCTGCGTTCAGCACGCCGAACAGTCATGCGGCGGTCCCTGCTCTACCTGCGTGGCACGGATAACCTTATGGATAAACGCCAGCTTGGCCCTCACCCCCTGCGTAAGCACGAAAGGATAAAAGTCCGGCAGGCCCATGGAACGGTTGAGGGCGTTAACCACGGACGCGAGCGGCACCCAGGCATTGATGATCTCGTCGAACGACATGCGTGTATAGGGATCACCCGCGTGGGCTGTCAGCGCCACCCCACCCACATCCGCACTGACTGATACGTCGTAAGACAGGGCGGTATCCAGCGTTGAAACAATATGGAAATAATGCGCCCAGGTTTCGGCAAAATCCTCCCAAGGGTGCGAGGTGGCGTAGAGGCTGACAAAAGATTCGCGCCAGTTATCGGGCTCAGGCCGGTGATAATAGGCAGCCAGAGCGGCCTGATAATCTTGCCGGTCATCGCCAAAAACGGCACGGCAGTCTTCAAGACGCCCGCCATCGCGGATCAGCACGTCCCAGTAATAATGCCCGATTTCGTGCCGGAAATGCCCCAATAACGTACGGTAATATTCGCCTAGTTCAACCCGCATACCCTCACGGTAGGCATCATCCGCTTCCTTGGTGGCGATGGTAATGACACCGCTTGCGTGGCCGGTCATGATGGAGGCGGAACCATCTGGCGGATCATCAAGAAAATCAAATGCAAGGCCTGTCTCTGGCCTTTCCCTGCGGGTATGGACCGGCAGGTTCAGCCGCAGAATCGCGTAGAACAGCCTGTGCTTCGCAACCTCCAACCTGCGCCAGCGCTCCAGGTTCCCCGGCCTGTCCAGATTGGGGATGATCCTGTTGAACTGGCAGGCAAAGCAGAAAACCGTATCAGACGTTTTTGCGGGCAACAGCCAGTTACAGACATTCTGCTCGTGATTGACGCAAAACCGCCGCGCCACTGGTTGCCCATCCACGCTGGTAGCCTGCCTGTCCAACGGAAGCCAGCCGCCATCCGGCCCTGGCCGCAAAGCAGACGGCCGGGCGGTTTCCTGCACAAAGCCCAGTGTCGCCCCGCAGCGTTCGCAGGCTGTATTTTCAAAAAATAGCAACTGTCCGCAGGACTGGCAGAAAAATTTCTTCATGAAAACAGACGCTGCACCTGCATGGAAACATCAAAACAGGACGTGCATCGGTCCAGTAGTCCAGAAATCGGTGCCGCCCCGCTCGGTTCTGCAGCGACAGCAAGAGGGATATGCCCCTCCCCCGCCAGCCTACCCGACGTCGTATCAAAACCCATCCACCCATGCCCCGGCAGAAGAATTTGAGCCCATGCGTGCAAGTCGCAGTTCAAGACTTCCTCCCTCCCTGCGCCGGGCAGGCTCTGCACCAGATAGCCCGAAACAAAACGAGCTGCATAACCCAGATGCCGCGCCAGCAGCACCATAAGCCATGCGCTATCTCGACAGGAGCCGTTGTTGCGGCGCAGTACCTCTTCCGCAGAGAGAACACCCGGCTCCATCCGGCGCTCATAACGCACCCGCCGGACAATCGCCTCATTCGTGCTGATAAACTTCCGAAGCGGATCGTCTGGAAGCGACGTAAGCAGTCCGTTGATGAATGTCGTCGCCTCCTTCCCCAGTTCCGGCTTTTCCCTGCAGGCAAGGTCATTGTCGTCCAGACTAAGGGGCTCTTCGCTGCCCATACATAAGGGGTCGTAAGCCGCCATGTCCGCCACGAGGCTCACCTCGATATTGAAGTGGGTCACTTTTTCATCGAAGCGGATACAGGCGGTCTCATTCCCGTTGTCATCCTGTTGCCAAGCCATTACCCCGCCGGCTGGCTCGACCTTGAGCTCGTAGGTCAACACAGGGGTACGGCAGGCCTTCATCGGCCGCAGACGGACTGTCTGCGGTCCCATGGTCACCGGCTTGTCGTAACGGTAACACGTCCGGTGTACCAGCATAATCTGGGAACTCATCAGAAAGCCGCCTACTCTTTCACCTCTTGTTGCAGCTCGGCCCAAGAGACCAACAGCCGAGAACCACGAGATTTCAAGCTCAAAACCATATCAGCATCAAAAACGCGCGCAAGCGTTACTGAATAACGGATGAATAAAAAACGTCTTTCGTTTTTTGCCTCTTGGCAAAAGTAGAAATTCCTGCTCCCGTCAGTAACAGATCGCAACAATCTGGCGTAGCCCGATCCCCTGATCCGGGCGCTTGACGCCAGACCGTTCAGACGGGAGGGCCTATGAGTAGTGCCAAGCCGCATAGTCTATCCGAAACAATACCGGCCGGCCTGCTGGATGGATATCAGGTTCCCGAGTTTTTCTGCGAACTCATGAACCGCAACGGCCCAATACCGGAAGCCCTTAGTCGTGTCCGCAACCGACTTGCCGCGATGGATGTGGCGGAACTGCGCAAGCGCACGGCCTCGGCCGAAGCCCAGCTTTACAGCATGGGCATAACCTTTACGGTTTATTCCAACCGAGAAGCCATAGACCGCATCCTGCCGTTTGACGCCATACCGCGCATCATAACCGCGCAGGAGTGGTCTCATATCGAGCGCGGCGTGCAGCAGCGTATTCAGGCCCTGAACCTGTTCCTCCATGACATCTATCACGACCGGAAAATCCTCAAGGACGGGATCATTCCCACCGAGCTTGTACTGAACAACCCCAACTACTGCGAGGCCATGGTTGGTTTCAAGGTTCCGGGCGGTGTGTATGTGCATGTCAACGGTACGGATCTTATCCGGGATAGGGATGGGCGCTTCCTTATCCTTGAAGACAATGCCCGCACGCCCTCTGGCGTTTCCTACGTTATCGAAAATCGCCACATGATGCTCAGGCTTATGCCGGATCTGGCATCTGGCCTGCCTATCCGGTCAGTTGAGGAATATGGCCCCCGCCTGCATCAGACCCTATGCGAAGTTGCGCCCGAAGGCATTCTGAACCCGCAGGTGGTTTTGCTCTCGCCGGGTATCTACAATTCCGCCTATTTTGAGCATGTATTTCTTTCACGCGAGATGGGCGTACCTCTTGTCGAGGGGCGTGACCTGTTTGTGGAAAACCACCGCGTGTATATGCGCACCACCATGGGGCCCAAACCCGTCCACTCCATTTACCGTCGCCTGAATGACGAATTTCTCGACCCCCTCGCCTTCAACCCTGACAGCCTTCTGGGCGTACCCGGCCTGATTGACGCCTACCGGCACGGCAACGTGACGCTGGCCAATGCCCTTGGCACCGGCGTTGCGGATGACAAGGCTGTTTACGCCTATATGCCACGGATCATCCGCTATTATCTGGATGAAGACCCCATTCTGGATAGTGTGGAAACCCATATCTGTGCTGAAGAGGAAGGGCTGGCCTACACTCTGGCTAATCTGGACAAGCTGGTTGTCAAACCCGTTGGGGAGTCCGGTGGTTATGGATTGCTCATCGGCCCGCACGCCAGCGAGGCTGAGCTGGATGAATTCCGTCAGAAACTGCAACAGGACCCGTCCAACTACATTAGCCAGCCGGTTATCGGCCTGTCCGTGACGCCAACCCTTTGCCCCGACGGTGTTGAGGCACGGCATGTGGACCTGCGCCCCTTCGCCCTGACAGGACGATCCGTGTGGGTGCTGCCGGGAGGGCTGTCACGCGTTGCCCTACGCAAGGGCTCACTGGTGGTTAACTCCTCCCAGGGGGGCGGCTCAAAAGATACATGGGTCATGACATCATGATGGAACTGACGCACTTTCCCCTCCTGTCACGTTATGCGGAATGTATGATGTGGCTTGCCCGCTACATGGAGCGGATGGAAAATCTGGCCCGGCTGCTGGAAGTAACGGAAACCTTCGTGCGTGATGCCGAGGGGCAGACCGCATGGGATTCCATCGTCAGCATCAATTCAGACGAAAGCCTGTTCAGCCGCCTGCACCCTGATGCCTCAAGCGCTGACGCCGTACCTTTCTATCTGACCGAGGCCGAAAACCCCGGCTCCATTCGATCCATGGCCCATGCCATTCGTGAAAACGCCCGTGCGGTACGCCCTCTGGTCTCCACCGAGTTGTGGACGCACCTTAATGTTTTCACCCGCTGGCTACTGGAGCTGGATGAAACATCGGTCAAAACCAGCAGTCTGTCAGGCCTTTGCGGGCGCATACGGCAGGAATGTCAGACGCATTACGGCATAGCGGAAGGCACACTCTACCGCGATCAGGCCTGGCTGTTCTACCGACTTGGCAAACATCTCGAACGTTGCGACCAGATTACCCGTCTGGTTGATATCCGTTACCACATGCTGCTGCCGCAAGGGGAAGTGCCAGGCTCAGCTATTGACATCACCCAGTGGACATCTGTCCTGCGTTCTGCTGCGGCCCATCATTCGTTTCGGCGCTTGCGGCCTGTTACGGTCACGCCCGCCAACATTGTAGGCTTTCTTCTCAAAAACGAAGGCTTTCCCCGCTCCCTGTCTGCCAACCTGCGGCAAATTGACGATGTGCTGAGCCTGTTGGCCAATCATGCCGGACTGTACGGCCTATGCGCCCCCCTTCAGGAATGTCTGGACGAGCTGCGCACGACATTAAGCGACCAGACGGCCGGTGATATCATCCTACGCGGACTGCATGATTACATGGACTGGATACAGACCCGGCTGGCCAGCACACAGAACGCCATTGCCGAAACATTTTGGCCTAGCATCTCCACAGCTGTCAGTCAGGCAACTCTGCAGGCGCAGGAGTAGGAAACTTAAGTCCTTAAATCGGATCGTTCTTAGATAGAGCTCAATAACAAAATGCCCCGGCCTTTCGACCGGGGCATTTCGTTATGAGGCATGTAAAAGTCTGATGTCAGCCAGAAACCTTTTACAAGACGCAAGATACCATGCGCCAAATAAAAGTCAACTAAAAATATCAACTCTCACAAGTAAAAAACGAGACAAGTTTTACCTTACGGAAAAAGCTTCCTGCAAATGGACCAGGCCGCAAGATAAAATGTCAGGTAAAGGACGGGGATGAAAATGATAATACCTTCAAGATCACCCAACATATTACACCTCACCTTCTTGAGTATTGTCAGTCTGGGCATCGAACAGAATAGCCCCGGCCCCAGAGATCAGAACGATCATGACCGTCCCGACGACCCATGCGAAGTACCAAGGCCCCTGATCTCCGACGAAAACCGCAAACAGCAGCGCCACGACAAGAGCCAGTCCCAAACCTGCAATTCGTAAAAGTGTTGTCATTGCAGTTCCTCCCTCAGTAGCTATGCGTGTCGTTGATAATATTTTCCGGACGTACCTTGCCCCCCATGACGTAGTAGCACCACGCCGTGTAGCAGAGGATGAGCGGCACGAAGATCAGCGCAACGACCAACATGCAGATAAGCCCATACTGACTTGCGGAGCTGTTCCAGATGGTCAGGCTCTGATCGGGGTTGGTGCTGGACGGCATGAAGAACGGGAACATGGCGGCGCCAACTGTTCCAATCGTGCCAACCCATGAGCCAACGCCGGTCCACCAAGCCAGATACGGCCGGCTGGCCGACACAAACACGGCGCCCGCAACCATGGAGAAGAGCCCCAGCACAGGCAGCAGCCACAGGACAGGATGTGCCACGTAGTTGTGCAGCCAAGCCCCAGCTTCCATGCTCACATGCTGACCCTGCATCGGGTTGGCGGGCATACCAGGCTGCCCTTCCAGCAGCACGAAGCCGCGCACATGACGGATCCAAAGACCACCGATAGCGAAAAGAGCGGCCCCCACCAGCGCGCCAATCCGAGCATAGCCCTGCGCACGCGAGTAAATCGGATTTTCAGACCGCATCATCAGCATGACGCCGCCCTGAAACACGCTCAGGCTTACAGCCATCAGGCCGCAAAGAATGGCAAAGGGATTAAGCAGGTAGCTCAAAAAGGAACTGTCCTGATAATACTGGCCGTTCCATGCGAAGTGGTAGCCAACGCCCTGCAGGATGTTGCCGAAAGCAGCGCCATAAACAAACATGGGCAGGAAGCCGGACGCCAGAAAAGCCCAGTCCCAGCTTGCACGCCACGTGCTCGCATCGACCTTGGAGCGATATTCAAACGCCACCGGGCGCAGGATCATGCTGAACAGCAGCAGGATCATCACCACATAAAACACGGAAAAGGACGTGGCATAGAGCGTCGGGAATGCAGCGAAAATCGCGCCACCACCCAAAATGAACCATACTTGATTACCATCCCAGTGCGGGCCAATGATATTCAGCGCGGTCCGGCGCTCGGCATCGTTCCGCCCGACAAAGCGCAGGAGCGTGCCAACCCCCATGTCCATACCGACCATCAGCCCAAGCCCGATCAGCAAGACGCACAGAAGGCCGGCCCAGACAAGTTTAAGAACTGTATAGAGATCCATGATACTTCTTCTTTCCCCAACCATGCGGCGGATCTGAAATCCGCCGCGCTGTTGCTGCTCTGGTTAATGCGCGATGACCGAGAGCGAGGGTGTGCCGTTTTCCGGGTCATGTTCACCATGACTTTCCGGGCCGAGCCGCGCGAACTTGAACATCAGGTAGAGCTCTGCCGCGATGAAAATGCTGTAAAGCAGAGTAAAGCCACCCAGCGAGAACAGCATGTACCCCACACCGTGCGTTGAGGCAGACATGAAGGTCGGCAGGCGCTCGAACACGGTCCAGGGCTGACGACCAGCTTCAGCCGTAATCCAGCCGAACTCGGTTGCAAGCACCGGCAGCGGGATGGACCACATGCACAGCTTGAGGAACAGGGGGAAGCGTTCAAGCTGTTTCTTGAGGCTCAGATAAGCCGCCACTGCAAAGATCACGAAGAAATACAGCGACAAGAACACCATCAGCCTGAAAGACCAGAACGTCACAAACACGTTGGGCAGGATATCGGGCTTGGTCTGCTCCACTACGTTGTGCAGCTCCTCGTCCGTAATGGCAGAAACGTCCTGATTGGGGGCATGACGGGTGGCAAGGAAACCGTAGCCCATGTCCTTTTCATGCGCCTGAAATATGGCCAGATCCTCAGCCATATGGGTCTCGCTATAGCGCTTGAGAGCCGCAACAGCTGTAATGCCGGATTCAATACGCGGACCGGCCTGCTCTTCCAGCTCATGCATACCGGTGATCGGCGTGCTGAAGCTGTGCGTGACCAGAGGCGTCAGAACATAAGGAACGCCGATCTCGAAATAGCTTTCCTGCTTTGCATCGTCCGGCAGGGCTGCCACGATCCAGGGCTCATACGGCGGCTTGCTGGTATGCCACAGGCCTTCCATGGCCGCGATCTTTGTCGGCTGGTGCTCGTAGTCCATCCGGCCCAGAACGTCGCCCAAGGTAATGACCGCGACGGTAGAGATGATGCCGAAAATAGCCGCCATGCGGAAGGAACGCGCGGCAAACTGCCGATGCTCATGCCGCAGCAGGTAAAAGGCACTGATGCCCATGACCAGGAGTGACGCCGTGACGTAACCCGCAACCGAGGTATGTACGAACTTGGCCTGAGCGTCCGGATTGAACACTACGCGGATGAAACTGTCGAAAGTCATCCGCATGGTTTCGGGATCAAAATGCGCGCCGTCCGGCACGTTCATGCTGGCGTTTGCGACCAGAATCCACAAAGCAGACAGGTTGGAGCCCAGCGCGACGAGATATGTCACAGCCAGATGCGCCGGCCGGCTCAGCCTGTCCCATCCGAAGAACATGATCCCCACGAAGGTGGATTCCATGAAGAAGGCCATCAGACCTTCAATCGCCAGCGGCGTGCCGAACATATCGCCGAAAAAGCGCGAATACATCGACCAGTTGGTACCGAACTCAAACTCCATGGTCAGTCCGGTGGCAACACCCAGCGCAAAGTTAATGCCAAAGAGCTTGCCCCAGAACAGGACCATGTCCTTGTAGATCTGCTTGCCGGTGACGACGTAGACCGTCTCCATCGCGGCAAGCATGAAAGTCAGCCCCAGTGTCAGGGGCACGAACATGAAGTGGTAGAGGGCCGTTAGCGCAAACTGGAAGCGCGAAAGGTCAACCACGGAGGGGTTTATCAAATCCATTTTTCAAGACCTTGCAATACGAGAAAACCTGCTTTTCTTTCATTCAGTTTTTCATGTCTTTTCCCCTTCGGGCCACAATCGCCCTCCTTCAAGGCGCACGACCCGGTCCATGAAAGGCAGCACACTTTTCCTGTGGCTGATGCACAGGATGGTCGTCCGGGGGCAGGCAGCGAGCAGGGCCTTCATCAGGGCCTGCTCGGTAGCGTCGTCCAGCCCTTCGGTTGGCTCATCCAGAACCAGCCACGGCGTGCGGCGCAGGAGCGCTTGTGCAATGGAGAGCCTGCGGGCCTGTCCGCCGGACAACCTCAGCCCCTCATTACCCACGAGCGTATCCAGCCCCTCCGGAAGTGCTACTACAAACGAAGTAAGCTGCACAATCCGCAGGGCCTCATTCATATCCGCCTCACTCGCCTGCGGAGCTGCCAGAAGCAGATTGTCACGCAGGGTAGCGGTAAACAGGTGAAAATCCTGCGAGGCGACACTGATCAGAGATGAAAGAGTTTCCGCATCGGTCGCACTGACATTCACGCCACCGAAAACGATACTTCCACCCTGCACAGGCCAGAAATTGAACAGCAGGGAAATAAGGCTGCTCTTGCCCGCGCCTGAGGGACCAATAATGCCCAGCTTTTCACCCTGCCTGACCGTAAGGTTCGCATGATCAAGCACATAGGCACCCGTATTCGGATAGCTGAAACACAGGTCATGTATTTCAAGGTCGTACGGAGCGACCGGCACGACCGGAGCCGAAGCAGCCTTGGCACCCTCATCCGCCCCACAGGCAACAAGACGCGCTGCACTGAGCTGGGTACGGGCGGACGCCACACAGGCTCCCGGCACCGCTGCCAGCACATCAAACGCCGCCAGATTACCCAGAACCAACATCGGCACTTCCGGTCCGGTCAGTTGCCCCGCATGAAACGCCTGCAAGGCAACGCCCAGAATAGCCAGAGCCGTGCAGAACATCAGCAGCGTAACAAAGCTACCCGCCAGACCTTCCCGCGTGGCAATGCGTCGATGCGCCCATGTCAGCGCGGCCTGAGATGCACCCAGCGTCGCGAGCTGTCGCGCCATCGTTCCCAGCACCAGCCATTCGCCCAACCCCTGCAAGGTATCCGCAAGCTCAGCCTGCAACGCCGTATGGCTTTCCACCGAACGCTGCATCAGCCCGTACACAGGCCGCGCGACCAAAACCCACACACCTATGCCCGCCAATGCAAGACCGAGCGCCAGCACACCCGCGGCCAGCGGCAGAAGGCAGAGAAAAACCCCCACAAAGAACAGGCCACACAACAGGGCTCGCCAGCAGGGCACCCCCACGTCCGTGTACCAAGCCGCCGCTCTATCCGTATCACTCACAAAGCGACTCAGAACGTCACCGCCGCGCACGGATACGAGCCCAGCCGGCGCAAGCGGCGCCAGACGGGCGTACAGCCAGGAGCGAAGTCTGCCGGTCAGCCGCAGGGCGGTATCATGCGTGCTTACCCGTTCGAGATAACGGGCAAGAATACGGATGGTCGCAAAAAACCGCACGGCTGTCGCAGGGAGCAGAATATTGAAGCTCTGCGCCGCAACAGTCCCTGCAAGCCCCGCTGTAGCGGCCCCAGCCAGAAGCCAACCCGACAACGTCAGCAGCCCAAAGTTGGCGAGAGCCCCCACGCAGGCAAGAACCACGCCCAGCAGCATATGCCACCGAACCGGCCTAAAAACATGCAGCCCCATGCCATTCGGCATGAACAACGCCCGCACCCCGGTGCCAGAACGAGAGACTGTGCTCATGGTTTTCATGCCGGACAGACCTCCTTCTCCCCGGCAGGCTGGGCCAGACTATCGCCGGGCACGGCCCGTACCATCACCTGACCATCTGCAATATCCAGAACCTGATCCGCGCAGGCGACAAGCTCTGCCTTGTGCGTCGCAGCGATCACAATCCGCCCTGCCACACATTGCCGAATAGCCGAGGCGATGCGCCGGGCGCTGGCCGGGTCCAGATCCGCCGTGGGCTCGTCAAGCACCAGAACATCAGGCTTGCGCAGCAGCGCACGTGCCAGTGCCAGACGCCGCACCTGCCCCTTGGACAAGCGGGAACCCCGCTCTCCCACAACGGTTGAAAAACCTTCTGGGAGGGACTCTATAAACTCCAGGGCATCCGCCATGCGAGCTGCCTCATGCATAACTTCAAGCGATGCGTGAGGCAGCCCCATGCGCAGGTTATCCGCCACGGTTCCATAAACAAGCTGCGGCCGCTGCGGTACGTAAGCCGTGCACATGTCGCTCCGCAACACAGGCAGGTCATGGGCATCCAGCGCACAAAACCTTCCTGCGCTCGGTGGCAGAAGCCCGAGGATTACCGACAACAGAGTACTCTTTCCCGCACCACTCTCGCCGGAAAGGACACTAAACTGGCCACGCCTGAACGTGCAGTTCACGTCATGCAGCACCGTGGCAGAAGCCTCGTACTCGGCGCCAACATGTTCACACCGCAGGGATTCAACCACCGTACCTGCATGGTCACCAGCCGTTGCCTCTTCCGCATCGAGAGCAATCGCAAGTTCAGGCAAAGCCTGTAGCTTGGCAATCTGTTCAAGTGCGGCCATTGCATTCTGCCGCGCGTGGTAACTGGCTGAAAAGTTACGCAACGGCGCAAAATATTCGGGAGCCAGAAGCAAAACCAGAAACGCACTGCGAAATTCAGCCGTACCGGCCAGTAGGCGACTACCGAACACAACCGCAACCAGCGCAATGGAAAGCGAGGCAAAAAACTCCAACGAAGCCGAAGTCAAAAAGGCGATTTTCATCACCGACAGTGTGGCGCGCCGGTGAGCATCGCCCAACACGCCTATCCTCTCCAGACTTCCAGCGGTACGCCCGAACACCCGCAAGGTTTTCAGCCCCCGCAGCGCATCGAGAAAACTACCAGCCAGCGTACTGAGGTAACCCCACTGCCGATCCATCGCCTTTTGCGCGCTATAGCCGACAAATACCATGCACATGGGGACCAATGGCCCCGTGCAGGCCAGAATAACAAAGCTCCAGCCATCCACACCGCACACAACTGCCAGTATCAACAGCGGCAGCATAACCATCATGGCGGCACTCGGCACATACCGGGCGAAAAACGGCTCAAGAGCCTCCACGCCTTCATCCACCACACTCAGAACCTGTCCGGCAGGCAGGCGCACACAGGCTACAGGCCCAGCCTTGGCAAGATGCCGCAACAGCGCGTTGCGGACCGATGCCACAACCTGCAACCCTGCTTCTGTTCCTGCCATATCGGATGCGAAGCGCGCTCCGATACATCCCAGCAGGCACGCTCCAAAAAGCACCAGCAAACCGCGCTCAGCCCAGAGGGACTGACCGCGGAAAACCGTATCATCAACCACATGCGCCAGCACCACGAACTGCCCGACCAGACAGGCTGCGGACACAGCGCCACACCCCACAGACGCAACCAGCCAGCCACGTGCCGTGCGCGCCAGCGCCGCCACCTGTCCTCTGCCTTTGCCTGTGTTGCTTGCGCTACTCATAGTTACATTTCTGACGTAAGTGTTAATTACGGAATTAACTTAAGTATGAAAAGATTCAGGGGTCAAGCAAAAATCACCCTCACGTGAATCGATCCCTCCCATCATATGCCAGCATCCACCTATTGTTAGGATTTAAAGTCTGTTACACTTTGAAGTTTTATATATGCCTACACACGGAAAGACCGCTTGATGTTCAGACCTGTTACCGCACTGACACGTCGTCAGGCTTTGGGAGCCGTGGCAGCCTACGCCGCAGCACCCTCTATCGGGCGCGCAGCCACCAAGACGGCACCCGTCAGAATCGTCACCCTTCTGCCTGTTAAACCGCCAGAGCTGACGAGGTTCCTGCCCGTCATGAAGGAAAATGCACGTCTTGCACGCGCGCATCCCGGCAATCAGACTTTTGGCGTTTTCATGGACACAGAAAGCCCCGCGACCCTGTATCTGTTTGAAAGCTGGGATAGCCTGCCGGACCTGGCCGACTTTATGAAAACCGATGCTCAGCAGACGCTCGCAAGCCTTGAGCAGAGCACTCTTTCTAGTCAGGCACTTAGCCTGCACCTCTCCGATGTGAGCGACACTCCGGCATATGACAACCCAGCCCTTGAGAGCACTGAAGACGCGCAGACTCTTATGATCAGATTCCAGGTTCGCCCTGGAGAACGCGCTGCTTTCATGTCCGCGTTCCATGATGTCATTCCCGTCGTACGAGCAGACCGCAATACCGAGGCGTACGACCTGTTCCGCGTTGCTGGACGGCCGGATAATTTCGTTCTTATGGGGCGCTGGCATGACATGGCGACTTATGAAAAGTACGAGCGCCTGCCCTGCATCAGAAAGCTACACCAGATTCTGCCCGCCATGCTCAAACGTGCGTCCGAACGGCATGAACTCCGCGATGTCATGCTTTAGCGCGATTCCTGCATAGCCTTAGGGAGCACGCGAACGTGCGCATAAAGCTGTTGCTGTATGTCTGCACCTGTTATACTCAACTCGAGCAATATGGTTCAGACAAGGAACTCCGTGGTGACCGCACTCCTTTCCGACAGCCGTGATGCCCTTTATAGGCCGGTTTCACGCATCATGCGCCGCGATCAGTGGGAGCGGCTTTACGCCGAGGATATTGAGGCCATCCAGCGCCTCAAGCAGCAATGTAACGCTGTCATTTTGGCGCATAATTACCAGACTCCTGAAATCTTCCACTGCGTGGCTGACATCAGGGGCGACAGTCTGGCGCTGGCCCGCGCCGCACAGAATGTTCGGGCCGATGTCATTGTCATCGCGGGCGTGCACTTCATGGCTGAAACCGCCAAGTTGCTGAATCCGGATAAGACCGTGCTGATTCCCGATGCCGCAGCCGGATGCTCCCTTGCGGAAGGCATTACAGAAAGAGATGTACTTTCCCTGAAACAGGCCCATCCCGGAGTGCCCGTCGTCACCTACGTAAACAGTTCGGCCGCCGTGAAGGCACAAAGCGATATATGCTGCACATCAGGCAACGCCCGCAAAGTTGTGGAAAGTCTTGGTGTGCCGCGCGTGATCATGATCCCCGATGAGTTTCTGGCCCGCAACATCGAGGCCGAAACCGGCATTGAGATGATAACCTGGCCCGCCCATTGCGAGGTGCACGAACGTTTTACGCCGCAGGAAATTCGGCAGTACCGCAGGGTTCACCCGGGCGTCAAAGTCATGGCACATCCAGAATGTCCGCCTTCAGTGCTGGCAGAGGCCGATTGCGCCGGGTCAACCGCCCAGATGTCGCACTACATCAAGGAGCATAACCCGCAAAAAATCCTTCTGGTGACGGAATGCTCCATGAGTGACAATCTTTCGGCAGAATTTCCCGAAACCGAATTCGTCCGCCCATGCAACCTGTGCGCGCACATGAAGCGCATTACCCTGCCTACCATCCGTCATGCACTTGAAACCATGCAGACACAGGTGGACATTCCGCAGGACATCGCGGCGAACGCCCGGCGTGCTGTAGAACGGATGCTCGCAGTCTGACAGCCACTCTCCCCAACGGACAGCACACCATGCTTCTCCCCCCTCTTCCCCTGCCGTTGTGGGAAGGTGTCATCCGCGCCGCCCTGCTTGAAGATCTCGGCACGGCGGGCGATATCACCACACAAGCACTGCTAAAGCCGGGCCAACGCCTGACAGCAACCTTTCGCGCACGCGAAAGAGGCGTGCTGGCCGGGCTGGAAGGCGCACGGCTGGCCTTTACCCTGCTCGACCCACACTGCACCTTCACCCCCCATAAGCAGGATGGCGCCGTCATAAACCCGGGAGACGTGCTGGCTACGGTCAGCGCCGGAGCCGAAACCGTACTGGCGGGGGAGCGCACGGCGCTGAATCTGCTGTCGCACCTGAGCGGCATCGCCACCACAACCTCTCAGGTCGTTAACGCCGTTTCCGATACAAAAGCCCGCGTGTGCTGCACCCGCAAGACCCTGCCGGGGCTACGTGCCGTGCAGAAATACGCAGTGCGAGCCGGTGGCGGCTCCAACCATCGTTTCCGGCTGGATGACGCCATTCTCATAAAGGATAACCATCTGGCCCTCGCAGCGGGAGACGTCGTTTACGCCCTGCGCGCTGCCCGCGCACAGGCAGGGCATCTGGTTAGCATAGAGCTGGAAGTTGATACGCTCACCCAACTCGAAACCGCCCTGAGCTGTAATGTGGCCGATGCTTACCTGCTGGATAACATGCCGCCGGCCACGTTGCGCACAGCGGTGAGCATGATTGATGGCCGGGCCATAGCCGAGGCATCAGGCGGGATTACACCGACTAACGCAGCAGAAATTGCCGGAACAGGCGTGGATATCCTGTCTTTGGGATGGCTGACACACAGCGTAAAGGCGCTCGATATCGGCTTGGATATAGACTGAGTTTCCCTGATTTTTGTGCTTGCATATACCCTTCTGCCTGCTACACGAGCCTTTGATCGGTATCGTTAAGGGGAAAACGCACCCATATGCAGGCTCCGGCCCTTTGCGAAACGGAACTGGTAGCCGTTCTAGTCTGCCTAGAGCGCGGGGAGCCATGCGTCTTTACATTACAGCAGGGCGCTCTTCTCCCATCGGGGCCGCTGATGCCGGGCCAGCTCTCGCTTCAGAAAAGCCTGCGGGAATGGGTGCGCCAGCAGACCGGTATCCAGCCCGGCCATACCGAGCAGCTTTACACTTTTGCTGATACCCATACCGACTGCGGCCATCGCAAGGTGCGGATTTCCTACATGACCTGCCTGCCCCCGACCACTGAAGGGACAGTGGTGGAAAGCAGCCCCCTTCACGCCGCTCAGTTCAGCACGAATGGAAGCCCCGCAAATACACTCGTATCTTTTTATACGTATTTCCCGTGGGAAGATCGCCGAAATCCCGCCCATGCCACGGTACTCGCTCCCCTGTTGCGCGCCCTGAAAGACTGGGCAGACCAAGACCCGGTTCGGTTGCAGCGTTGCATCACAACATTCGGGCTCGCGGGCCACACATGGCATGATGAACTGGTTCTGTCGCGGTACGAACTCCTGTGGGAAGCGGGCCTTGTGCAGGAATCCAGTCGGCAGAATGAGCCGACATGCGGTGTCGGGCTATCCATGCATCATGACTATCGCCACGTTCTGGCAACGGCTCTCTCGCGTATTCGCGCCAAAATTCGCTACACGCCTATCGTGTTTGATCTTCTGACATCACATTTTACGCTCTTACATCTGCAACAGGCCATGGAAGCGCTGGCAGGACGCCCCATGCACAAGCAGAACTTCAGGCGGCTCGTTCTGCAACAGAACCTGCTGGAAGAAAGCGAGCAGATGGATTTTTCCGGCCCCGGTCGCCCCGCGCGCCTGTATGCGGCAGGCAACCACGCGCAGGACGACTGCTATCTTGCCGGAGCCAAAAGCCCCCTACCCGAGCTTGCATGGTAAACTGAGGGGCCAGCCGCCAGATTATGGCAGAGGCCCTGTCTGGAACAGGGACACCCGCAGCCCCCCATGGGGAACCGGCGCACGCATGGGCAGGAAAGGTAGCCCGGTTTCGCGCGCAAGGTCAGGCGCACTGGTGACAAAAGCCGCGCGCCATCCTCCGAACCGCTCACGCAGAACCTGCCCAAAAGCCCGATAGAGCGGCACAAGGCTGCGCGGATCGCCCAGCCTGGCCCCATAAGGCGGGTTACAGATCACCAGGCCCTTGGGGCCTTCGGGCGGCATGAGCGCGCTGATGGGGGCAGTTTCAAAAGTAACGTAAGCATCTACGCCCGCCCGTGTGGCGTTGGCCATACTCATGGCCGTGGCCCCGGCATCCCGGTCGCTCCCATAAAACCGGACGGACGGCACACGCTGGCTGTTGACGCTGCGCATACGCTCCCAGGCCTCGGCATCAAACGTGGCGAGTTCCTCAAAAGCGAAATGTCGTCCGCGTCCCGGATTAAGCCGCGCCGCGATTTCCGCCGCCTCTATAATGAAGGTGCCTGACCCGCACATGGGGTCCACCACTGGTTCAGTCCCATCATAGCCGCACTGCCTCAGGAAAAGAGCGGCCATAGTCTCACGCAGTGGCGCACGGTTGACTGCCTGCTTGTAACCCCTCCGGTGCAAGAGGGCACCGGATGTATCAATGCTCAGGGTACATTCATCACGCTCAATTCTGGCACGGATAACCAGTGCGGCATCCGGCTGGCAGGGCGCTCCTAATGTCTCAGTTATCGCGCGGCTGATCCGCTCTGCCGCGGCACCCGCATGGTAAACGCGCGATGCCGCACAATGAGCCTCCACGCGGAAAGGCACATCTGGCCGCAGCACGGACGCCCAAGGGGTACGCCGCGCAAGATGATCAAGCTGGGCAAGATGCACAACCCGGAAGGTATCAACCCGCGCCAGAACCCGGCTGGCGCCCCGCACCCATAAATTGGCGCGCCACACTTCCGGCCAGCCACCCCGCAGCACAACACCACCCGGCACGGCTCTGGGTCGCTTGAACCCTTTGAGCCGAACCTCGTCGCAGAGTGTGTCTTCAAAACCCGGCGCGGTTGCCAGAAAAATTTCAAAGTCCTCGGGTCTGGTGCTTGGAACGGTTTCGTGTGTCGTCATGCCGCCTGCATGGCAGGAAGCAAAGAAAACGGCAATTCTTTTCCTGCCCCATCAGGCCAGTCAGAGCCCGGCACCTCAAAAACAACATATAACCTCGTTTTATGTTGTTTTTATTGTTTTTATGTGGCTTTAGTCTGGTGACACAGCGGATAGAACAACAGATACAAGGTAAAGCATGACACAGCCGGATATCACCAGCATTGCATCCTGTGCCATGGATCTGGCGGACACAGCCCGCAGGCTGGCACGCAGTCATTTTCGTCAGGTTACAGCCTATGACCGTAAGGCGGATGACAGTCCGGTCACTGTAGCAGACCGGGCGATAGAAGCGGCACTGCGCGATATCCTGCGCCAGCGCTTTCCCGAACATGCCATTCTGGGCGAGGAAGAAGGGCTGAGTGGCGATAGCCGTAACCTGTGGGCACTCGACCCGATTGACGGCACCAAAAGTTTCATGACCGGTTTTCCCTTGTTCGGTTCCCTGATTGCCTTCACCCGCGACAGGCTCCCCACTCTGGGCGTGATTGAAATTCCCGCCACAGGAGAACGATGGAGCGCCTATTCTGGCCAGACCATTTTTACTCAGGATGGACAGGAGCAGCAGGCCGCTGTCAGCCTGTGTCAAACCCTCGAAACCGCACGGGTTTACACGACCTCTCCCGACTGTTTTTCAGCGCAAGACCTTACGCGTTACAATACACTGAGCCGAAAGGCCGCTGTCAGACGTTATGGGGGAGACTGCTACATTTACGGCCTTCTGGCATCCGGCTTTTGCGATCTGGTGGTTGAGGCCTCTCTTCAGCCCTACGATTATCTGGCACTGGTGCCCGTAATACAGAATGCGGGCGGCATCATTACGGACTGGCAGGGGCAGGCTCTGGGCCTGCACTCAACGGGAAAGGTAGTTGCGGCGGCAACGCCAGCATTACATGAGCGCGCACTGGCTATCCTGAACGCCTGAAACGTCTCTCACCCACCCTGCCGGGGTGCTGCAACGCCCTCCTGCTCAGGCAGGAGTATCCGCACCCCTTCTTCCACACACCGGGCGGCAAAAGGTTCCGGTGGGGGGGCGCTGGTCACAATCGCATCGACGGCACCAAGCTGGCAGACTTTTACCGGGGCTTCACGGCCAAATTTGCTTTCATCCGCGATGATCCACGCCTCCTGCGCCTGTTGCAGTGCGGCTTGGGCAAAATCCGCCTCGAACAGATGAAAATTGCCGAACTCCCCGTCAAGGCCGATCCCCGCGACAGACAGAATGGCGTAGCGCACCTGAAACTGCCGGATAAAGCTGATTACCGAAGGGCCTGTCGCGGTACCATCTTCCCCCGACAGTTCGCCCCCTGCCATGAAAACCCGATTACCGTTGCGGGCGGACAGCCGGTAGGCAATCTGCACGGAATGCGTAATGACAGTCAGATTGGAATGATTCTGCAACGCCTCAGCCACATAGGCTGATGTCGTGCCGTTATCCAGAATAAGGCTGTCGCCATCGTGGATATGTGCCCGTACACACGCAGCCACAGCTTTTTTGGCCGCATAATTAATGTGCATACGCCGCTGGAAAGGAGGTTCCTCCCGGCCTTCAGGCACCATAACACCGCCATGAAAACGCGCCAGCACCCCCGTGGCCAGCAAAGGGGGAATATTCCGCCGGATGGTTTCGGTAGATACATCAAGCTCGGTTGCAAGATCGGTGATGCTGCAAGTGCCTCTGGCCCGTACGGCCTGCATGATCGCATTCTGGCGTTTAAGAGACATGGTGCCCGGCCTTTTTCGCAGTTTTATGCAAATTCCGCCAGGTTCTAACAAAAATCCAGAAATGGCACCATGATTTCCAACAAAATATTATGGTTTTGTGGCCCTGTCCCCAACAAGACCAACCAAACGCATTATGCTTGGGCCGCCTGACGGGCTGCAATCCGCCCTGCGGTCAGGCAGAAGATTTCGAACAATATCTGGGCCGCCGCATGGGCCGTGTTGGTGGTTGAATCGTATTGTGGCGCAACTTCCACAACATCCCCGCCCACCACATTCAGGCCATCAAGCCCGCGCAGGATTTCCAGCGCCTCACGCGTTGTCAACCCACCGATTTCAGGCGTACCGGTGCCGGGAGCAAAAGCGGGGTCCAGGCAGTCGACATCGAATGTGACATAAACCGGCCCCTCCCCCACCACACGCCTGACCGTCTCGATAATGGCCGCCGCGCCAAGGTGCGGCACGTCCTCCCCGTGAATGACGGTCATGCCGGAATCCTTTGAGAACTCCCACAGATATTCGGAAGCCCCGCGAATGCCGATCTGCACACAGCGCGTGGGGTCGAGCACGCCTTCCAGCACCGCATGACGGAACGGGCCGCCATGGTGGAATTTCGCCCCTTCATAATTACCGCCGGTATCGCAATGAGCATCGAAGTGCACCATCCCCACAGGCCGCTCCGCTCCCAGCGCCTTGAGAATGGAATAACTGATGGAGTGATCCCCTCCGACTGAAAGAGGAATGACACCCGCCTTGGCCAGCACATGATAGAAGGACTGAATATCCTCATGCGACTGTTCGAGGCTGAAGCGGCTGCGGAAAGGCACATCCCCAATATCCGCTGCCCGACACAGGGCGGCGGGCTGACGATGCAGCACATGATTGTAAGGACCAATACGCTCCATGCTCCGCACTGCACGAGGGCCGAAGCGCGCGCCTGAGCGGTTTGTCACCCCCAGATCCATCGGCACACCCACGACGGCTATATCCAGCGCCGCCAATGTATCGGGGGTCACGGTGGGCTGATAGGGCAGCCCCATGAACGTCGGCACGCCCGCATAAGGCTTGGCGCGGCTGGCTCCGGCAGAAAACTGCCCTTCCGCTACGGCGCGGAACTCAGGCGTGTGCACCGTTTCTCCGGCAGCACCACCATATTTTCTACGCAAGGCATCAAGTTTTTCGGTGCTCATGGGATTTTTCCTTGTCAGGCCGGAATATGGCGCGTTCCAGAAGGGGATAGCCAAATAGACCACAGATACCTGATCGGAAAAATCGGTCAGTCATAACGTTCAGTTTGATGTTCATTGACATATCGGCCGGCTTTCATGTCCTGGCCTGTGTCATTCAGCCCAGCCCCTCGGCCTTGCAGCCTTCCGGCATGTCCAGATGCACTGCGGCAAGATCAGCCAGGAAGGCCCGCGCAATCTCGCTGACATGCTGGCGCTGGCGTGTCACCACATGGAATGTCACCTCATAGTGCAACGCCTGCGGGTTCAGGGGCGCCATGAGCCCCTGCCGACAGTAAGGTAAGGCAAAATGCTGCGGCAGAAAGGCCAGATGATGCCCGGACAGCACCAGCATGGCGAGTGCCTCCATATTATCGGCTACCGCTGTGATATGTCGTGGCTGTGCGGGAAAAATGGTCTCTGGCAACGGGTAGCTACGCCAGGCCCAGTCATGATCCCAGGCCTGCGCCGTGGAGACTTCACCCGCCTGCGCGAACAGCGGATGATGCTGGCCGCAATAAGCCACCTGCCGCTCCAGAAACAGCGGCGTAAAATGCAGGCTGGCGGTGCGATGCCAGAAATAGCCTATGGCAACATCCAGCTCGCCGCTCAGAAGCTGCTCTTCCATGGCACTGGGTGAACAGACCTTGATAAAAAGCCGTACCGCTTCATCGCGCTGACGAAACCGCGCAATCGCATGGCTGATCCGGCTGTTTTCACTGAATGGCGTATGCCCGATCATGCCAATCCTGAGCGCGCCCACCAGCTTGCGATCCATGTTGCGGGCCTGCATACTGAAGTCTTCCACTGCCCCAACAAGGGTGCGCGCGAGATCCGCAAAACGCAGTCCTTTGGCAGTCAGCCTGAAGCCGCCCCGCCCCCTCTCGCACAGCCTGAATCCAAGCCGGGTCTCCAGCGTAGCAAGCTGTGTGCTGATCGTGGACTGGCCGACATTCAGGCTGCCCTGAGCCACTGAAATGCCTCCTGCATCCACAATGGCCAGAAACACCCGGATCAGCCTGAGATCGAGATCGCTCAAAGTGCCCAGCATAGTTCAGGCCGCTTTGATGGAGATCAATGTAAATACCCACACAACCAGATGCCTCCGAAACGATCTACCCTGACCCCTTCTATAGCATGATCTTCAAACCGCACGAAGGCCGTCGGCCGCAACGAAGAAAACGCACGTTTTACAGCGTTTCTCTTGTTTTTCTCTTGGCAAAATATCGCGACCAGAAGCATTCACATAAGCAGGAAGGGCCGTGGACGCAAAACATCTATAAGAGTCGATGCAAAGATCGCAAGAACGGCATTCAAAAAACTACCTTTCCGCCCGTATCGTTATCGTCAGCTTCGGCCGGAACACCACACGCCAGACCATTCCTCTATGGAAATATCTTTGGCGGACGTGGCTGAACACCGCGTCAGACGCCCGCAAACATATCGCTATCGTTCCGAGCGGAGAAACTGCATCATGACCCGTTACCGTATCGGCCTGTCCCTTCTTGTCGCCTGCACGTTTCTCTCCGGCTGGGGCACTTCTGCCCAGGCCGAAACAGGCGCCCTGAACGTTCTGACATGGTGTGACCATGAAGACCCGGCCCTGCTTGAACCGTTCGAGAAAGCCCATAACGTCAAGGTTCATTATAAGGACATTGACAGCACCGGAGCGGCTCTGGCCGTTATCCAGCAATCCCACCCCGGAGACTGGGACGTGCTGGTACTGGACGAAACCGATACCGGCCGACTGGCCGAAATGGGGCTGCTTGCGGCGCTTGATCCGGCAGACTTCCCCATGGCGGATCTGTTTGAGGGGGTGAACGATCCTGCGCTGAATGTCGTTAAGGGCAAGATGTATTCCGTGCCTGAAAAATTCGGCTACAACGCCGTCGCTTATGATGCCGCCCATATCAAGGCATCGGCGCTTAATGATATTCAGGCTCCGTGGAGCGCTGAATACAAAGACCGGATTGCCATTTACGACTACTATGTGCCGATCATTGCCTATGCGGCACAGGCGCTCGGCAAAGACCCCGAACACCTGACCGATGCAGACCTGCCCGCCCTGCACGACAAGCTGGCCGCCCTGCGCCATAACGCCGCCCTGGTTGGGGACATCACCACCACACAGCAGGCACTGGCGACCGGTCAGGTCGACATTCTTGTCGGCGGCGGCGAATGGGTAACGGCGGGTATGCACAAGGACCGCCCCGATCTCGCCTATCTCGTTCCTGCTCAGGGCGGTATCCGCTGGCAGCAGGGGGTCGCGGTTTTCGCCTCATCCGGCCATAAAGATCTGGCTACGGCCTTTGCCAGATACATCCTCTCCCCCGAGGCGCAGGGTAAGCTGGCAACGTCAAGCTGTTACTGGGGTATGCCCGCCAATCGCAAGGCCATCCTGAACGACGCCGACAAGGCCATTCTGCAATGGGCGCAGCAACCTGCCTACATCGCCCGCACCGCCACTTATCCGCAGCTTACCCCCGGCTTCGACAAGACGCTCCAGAAACTCTGGACTGAAGTCATGCAGAATGAATAAAATGCGTAGACCCTCACGACGGGAGAGCCTTCCGGGCCTCCTGTTCGCCTCTCCTGCCTTGTTGTGGCTTGTGGCGTTTTTTGCTGCGCCTCTGCTGGCCATGGTGGCCGTCAGCCTGCGCGACAGCACAACCGGGCAATATGGGATTGGCAATTTCGTTCAGGTCTTTACTGAAAAAGCCTATACGGATGCCCTTTTCAATTCCCTGACACTCACAGCCGTTGTCACACTGGCCAGTCTGTTGCTGGCCTATCCGCTGGCCTACTCCATAGCCTCCCTCCGTTCAGCCCGGATGCAGCGCCTTGCCCTGACCTTTGCCGTGCTGCCGTTCTGGACATCCTATGTCGTGCGGTCATACGCCTGGTTGCTGGTGCTTGCCCCCACAGGGCCGCTCAACTCGGTGCTGTTGGCAATCGGGCTGATCCATACGCCACTCAGGCTGGCTTATAGCACCACTGCTACTGAAATCGGGTTTGTCCATTTTTTTATCATGCTTGATACGCTGACAATCTATGCCTCGCTTGTGCAGATCAATCCACGGCTGGCACTGGCCGCGCGCGATCTGGGGGCTAGCGCCCTGCGAACCTTCCTGAGCGTGACCCTGCCGCTGAGCGTACCCGGCATTGCCGTCGGGGCGTTCCTGACCATCGTTCTGTGTATCGGCGATTACGTTACCCCCCAGATTCTCGGTGGTATGCGCGCCATTGTGCTGCCCCAGACCGTCATGATGCAGATCCAGAAACATCTTGATCTCCCCATGGCCTCTGCCATGTCTCTGGTTCTCACGGTTGTCATGGCACTGGCCTATCTGGCGCTTTACCGCTTTCTCAAGACAGGGGAGCCCGGACGATGAACGCCAGCCAAAAACGCGGCGCAGGCGGGTGGAAGCAACTGGCCTGCAAAAGCCTTACAGCCGCCTACATGGCCACCTGTTTCTGCTTCATCTTCGCGCCGGTTGCCGTTCTGGTGCTGTTTTCCTTTCAGGACGGCCGCTTGCCCGTGCCCCCTTTCCATGGCCCAACGCTACACTGGTACGCGCAGGCTCTGGCCAATGACCGTCTGCTTTCGGCCATGGGGCACTCCTTTCTGGTCGGCGCCGGCTCGGCTTTCCTGTCGGTTGTACTGGGTTTTCTCGCAGCCTATGGCCTGGCGCGCTATCGCTTCCGGGGGCAGACGCTTGTACGCAGCATTCTGGTGCTGCCCATGGCTGTCTCTTACCTGATCGTGGGCATGGGGCTGCTGGTCATGGCCTCGTGGCTGAACATCGCTCCTTCGCTCTGGCTGGTGTGCATTTCTCATGTTGTCATCAACATGCCGCTGGCTTTTGCCATCTGTTCGGCCCAGTTCAACCCGGCACAGGTGCGTATGGAAATGGCCGCTGGCGATCTCGGGGCCTCCCTGCCACGCGTGCTGCTCCAGATTACCGTGCCGATGATGGCACCCGCCCTGAGTGCTGCCTTCATCCTCTGTTTCACCCTTTCATGGGATGAGTTTCTCACAGCCTTTCTGCTCAGTCGCTTTGACATTACCCTGCCGGTTGCCATCTGGGGCCTGTTACGGGGTGGGTTAAACCCGCAGACCAACGCGATTGGCTCCATGGTTTTCTTCGGTGCCGCCGCCCTTGCGCTGGGCGCGGAATATCTCATGTTCCGAAAAAAGAGTTCCTGAATGACGGTTTTGCACCCCTCGTCCGCTTCCTCGGCCCATCTGGCGGTGGAAGCCGTTTCCAAGCACTATCCTGGGCAGACCGCGCTGGAAACTGTCTCGCTGCATGTGGAGCGCGGCCGTTATGTTGTGCTGCTTGGCCCATCTGGTAGTGGCAAGACCACGCTGCTTTCCCTTATTGGTGGCTTTACAATGCCCAGTTCGGGCATCATCCGCATTGGTGGGCAGGACGTGACCGATCTGCCACCCGCAAAGCGGCCGACGACCACCGTCTTTCAGGATTACGCCCTGTTTCCGCACATGACGGTGGCGGCCAATATCGAATTCGGCCTGAAACTGCGCGGCCTGAAAGCAGACGCACGGAAAGCCCGTGTAGCAACCATGCTTGAACTGGTAGGACTGGGCCAGCACGGTGAACGCAGCATACAGGCCCTGTCTGGTGGCCAGCGCCAGCGTGTGGCACTGGCGCGCGCGCTGGCGGTGGAACCTGAAATCCTGCTGCTAGATGAACCGCTCGGCGCGCTTGATCTTGCCCTGCGCCGCCAGATGCAGGAGGAACTGCACCGCATCCAGCGCCAGATGAACCGGACATTCGTGCACGTAACCCATGATCAGGAGGAGGCCATGGCGCTGGCGGACCTGATTGTTGTCATGAGCCATGGACAGATTGAGGACATGGGACCACCACGGCGGGTCTATCTGCGCCCTGCAACACGTTTTGCCGCCACGTTCATGGGCGAAAGCACCCAGATCGAAGGACGCATTCGCGCCCAGGATGGACAGAGTATCACGCTTGAAACCGAAATCGGCCTGCTGCGCGGCATGGCTGCTCCCTCTAGTGGTGCCATGACAGACAGCCCCGCCGACACACAGGGCCGGACATGGCGCACCGGGGATAAGGCTGTCGCCATCATACGGCCCGAAAATATCCGCACAGCCTCAGAAAGCGGGCAGGCAATGGGGCAGGCGCTGGTGTGCGAAACCGTTTTCCAGGGCAACTACGTCAGGGTTTTCGCCCGTTCCGAAACCGGTCAGACTTTTGTGCTGCATAGTCCCGCAAGGGAAGTGCCCACAAGCGGTAGTACCATAACCCCGCACGCCCTTATGGACGATATTACGATTGTACCGGCACAGGAAGACTGACTTTCCGGCCCCCCAACAGCGCCAGGAGGATACAATGGCAGGCTTTATCGCCCATGACAGGTGGTATGAGACTATCCCCCACGCCAACGGCATAACGCTGATTCATGAGCCGTGGATCAAGCCTTTTTTCCGCTGCAATATGTGGCATGTCCGCGGGCGTGATTACGATCTGCTATTCGATAGCGGGCTGGGGGCGGTGCCTCTGCGCCGGCATGTCAGTCTGCTGGCGGAACGGCCTGTTCTTTGCGTGGCCAGCCATGCCCATTTTGACCATATCGGCTGCCATCATGAGTTTGAATACTGCGCGATCCACGGGGCAGAAGCCCCGATCCTGCAAAACCCGGATGGCCAGCATACTCTGGCGGCACTCTATGCGAACGAAGACATGTTCGACGCCTGCCCGCAGGGATGGAACACGCAACAGTACAGTGTTACCGGCGTCACCCCAACACGCCTGCTCAAACATGGCGATGTTATTGATCTGGGCAACCGGGCTTTTGAAGTCCTGCACACGCCTGGTCACTCACCGGGAGGCATAGCCTTATGGGAAAGGGCAACAGGCACCCTGCTATCAGGCGATGTCGTGTATGACGGTCCCTTGCTGGACGACACCTACCATTCCTGTGTGCCCGATTATGTCTCCACACTCGAACAACTAGAGAAAATGCCAGTCAGTATCGTGCATGGCGGGCATTTTCCCAGTTTCGGGGCGGTGCGTTTCCGCCAACTGTGCGCGGAGTATATAGAAGGGCGCCGCAAGGCAGGCTGCCATGTGGTTACAGCCCTCCCCGCTCGACAATAAAGCGGGCAATCGCCTCAACGCCCTCACCCGCGCGGATATTGGTAAAGACAAACGGGCGCTCGCCGCGCATACGTCGGCTGTCGCGATCCATAACCGCCAGATCCGCCCCGACATGCGGCGCAAGATCAATCTTGTTGATCACCAGCAGATCACTGCGCGTAATGCCAGGACCGCCCTTGCGCGGGATTTTATCGCCCGCCGAAACATCAATAACGTAAATCGTCAGATCAGCCAGTTCCGGGCTGAATGTGGCCGCCAGATTATCGCCCCCACTTTCGACCAGAATCAACTCAAGCCCGTCAAAACGCGCGGTCAACTCCGCAACACCCGCTAGATTAATACTGGCATCCTCACGAATGGCCGTATGGGGGCACCCGCCCGTTTCGATCCCCATAATCCGCTCAGATGGCAGGGAACCCGCTCGGGTCAGGAATTCGGCATCTTCACGGGTGTAGATATCATTGGTTATGGCCGCGATATTATAGTCCGTGCGGAAATAACGACACAGCGCATCCATAAGTGCTGTCTTGCCCGTGCCGACCGGCCCTCCAATACCCACGCGCAGCGGGCCGTATTTTGCTTTTGTCATGTTCTGAAAAGCCTCGTTTCCTGTGTTTCGTGGTGCATAGCCGCCAGATCCGAGCGGAAACAGGCCGTGCCCACATCATCCAGCCCACACCGCTCCGTCTGCCTTACAGCCTCCAGTATGGCGGGCTCCAACATTGCCTGCGCGCGCAGGCCATCCGTCTGGCCCAGTGGCACAAGCCGGACAGCTGCAGACACCATAGCCGCAACCGCCATATGCCCCCCAGCCAGCACCGCCTGTTGCTCCTGCGCGCCTCCCCGGCGAAAAACAGCCCCCTGCGCAACAGGCAGCGGCCAGCGCACCGTAGTCCCGCGCTCTTGTGCAAGACTGTCATCCCAGACAGAGGCCGCCTTGAGAAAAGCCTCGCCCTGATAAACCGTTTCCTCATAACGCTCACGCGAGGAAGCGCAGGCGCCGGCATAGGCAGCGATCTCTTCCAGTTTGCGTATATCCTCCCCTGCCTGCCAGGCATGGCGGATAAAAATCATGTCCGCCCGCAGGCTGCCATGTGCAAGCAGGGCGCTCATCCAGTCCACAAGGCTGTCGAGTGCGATGATATCACCGGCCTCCACGGCCCATTCCAACGCGTGGCTGTAAGCAAAACCACCTGTTGGAAACGCCGGAGAAACCCACGAAAGCAGGCGCAGGAAATCCTGCCCCGGCCCTTCTACCCAGCCTGTGCCCTGTGTACGCGGATCAGAGGCCGCCTCAGTGCCCATGGTCATGAGCGCGCGCCGCATAGGCGCCACCTTCAGGGTCAAACGCGGCTTCTATCCGATGGACATGCGCTCCCAACCCCCGCAGCATTTCAGCAATGACATGGTCCTCGCGCAGGAGAACACGTCCGGCCTCGATCGCTGCGGGCAAATGGCGGTTTCCGATATGCCAGGCCAGTTGCAACAGATGCAGTGGTGTATGGGCCGTCACTTCCATCAACTGCTCGGGCAGCGCATGGACGCGTACGGTTCGTCCATCATCCAGCTTCAGGCCGTCCCCTTCCCGCAGCAGGCGCGGATGCTCAAGTTCCAGCATGACGCTCTCGCCTGAGTGTAGCGTAAGGCTCGCACGCCGACGGTGCCGCCCTTCATAATCCGCAGTAAAATGCTCCGCCGCCTCTGCCGTGTTCCAGCTTCCTGCCGCCAGAATATCTACAATATGGTGCATCAGAACAGGAAATACCTCTGGGCCATGGGCAGCACGTCTGCGGCCTCACAGGTTAGCAGAACGCCATCGGCACGGACTTCATAGGTTTCGGAATCCACTTCGATATGTGGCGTGGCGCTGTTGTGGATCATGCTGCGCTTACCAATGCCCCCGCGTGTATTGCACACCGCCGACAACGGCCTGCGCAACCCCAGCGCGCGGGCAATATTGTTTTCCAGAGCGGCCTTGGAAACAAAGGTCAGGCTTGTATGCAGCCGCGCACCACCGTAGGCCCCGAACATCCTGCGCCCGTAAACCGGCTGCGGCGTGGGAATGGAGGCATTGGGATCGCCCATCATGGCATAGGCAATGGCCCCGCCCTTGATGACAAGATCAGGTTTGACGCCAAAGAAGGCCGGTGTCCACAGAACCAGATCGGCCAGCTTACCCGCCTCGACCGACCCCACCTCATGCGACAGGCCATGAGCTATCGCCGGGTTGATCGTATATTTGGCAATGTAGCGCTTGACGCGGTTATTATCCGCATTGCCGTCTCCTGCCAGAGCCCCGCGCTGCACTTTCATTTTGTGGGCTGTCTGCCACGTGCGCAGGGGCACTTCCCCCACGCGGCCCATGGCCTGACTGTCGGAAGACATCATCGACAGCGCGCCCATGTCGTGAAAAATATCTTCTGCCGCGATGGTTTCTCGCCTGATACGGCTTTCTGCAAAGGCAATATCCTCCGGCACCCGGGCGTCCAGATGGTGGCAGACCATCAGCATGTCCAGATGTTCATCGAGTGTATTGCGCGTGTAAGGCCGTGTCGGGTTGGTGGAAGACGGCAGCACGTTCGGCAGCCCCGCTACGCGGATAATATCGGGCGCGTGTCCACCACCCGCTCCTTCGGTATGGAACGCGTGAATGGTGCGCCCTTCAAACGCGGCGATAGTATCCTCCACAAAGCCGCTTTCATTGAGCGTATCGGTATGGATCATGACCTGCACATCCATACGATCGGCCACATCAAGACAGCAGTTGATGGCAGCGGGGGTTGAGCCCCAGTCCTCATGCAGCTTCAGGCATGATGCCCCGGCCCTTACCATTTCCTCCAGCGCCTCGGGGCGGGAGGCATTGCCCTTGCCCGCGAAGGCCAGATTGACCGGAAAATCTTCCGCAGCCTGAATCATGCGCGACAGATGCCACGGACCGGGTGTGCAGGTTGTCGCCGCCGTGCCAGTGGCCGGCCCCGTGCCACCCCCTATCATGGTGGTCATGCCAGAGGCCAGCGCCTCTTCAATCTGCTGCGGGCAGATGAAATGGATATGACTATCCACCCCGCCTGCGGTCAGGATCTTGCCTTCCCCCGCGATAATTTCCGTTCCCGGACCCACGATGATATCGACGCCGGGCTGGATGTCGGGATTACCCGCCTTGCCAATCGCGGCAATCCGGCCATCACGCAGGGCCACGTCCGCTTTGACAATACCCCAGTAATCAATGATCAGGGCATTGGTAATAACCGTATCTGCCGCCCCTTCGGCGCGCGAAACCTGCGACTGCCCCATGCCGTCACGGATGGTCTTGCCGCCACCAAAGCGCACTTCCTCACCGTAGATGGTGTAATCCTTTTCCACCTCTACAAGCAGAGCGGTATCCGCCAGCCGTACCCGGTCGCCCACGGTAGGGCCAAACTGGGCGGCGTATTCGAAACGTGAAAGCCTCGTCATGACCCCAGCCTCCCCATGACTTCTCCACGAAACCCGATAACCCGCCGCTTGCCACGCAACGGCACAAGCGTAACCTCGCGCTCCTGCCCGGGCTCGAAGCGCAGGGCACCGCCGGACGGGACATCCAGCCTCCAGCCCCGCGTGCGCAGGCGGTCGAATACCAGCGCGGGGTTAACCTCCGCAAAGTGGTAATGACTACCAACCTGCACGGGCCTGTCCCCCGTGTTGGTTACGGAAACCACCATACGCGGCTGCCCCTCATTGAGGGCGATATCGCCTTCAGCCACAAGAAACTCCCCCGGCACGGCACCGGGAGGCAGCGGATCATCGTATCGGGTCATGGACTGTCACCAGTTTTGTGCCATCGGGAAAAGTCGCTTCCACCTGAACATCATGGATCATTTCCGGCACGCCGCGCATGACCTGCTCTCGCGTCAGAACATGACCACCGCTTTCCATCAGTTCGGCAACGCTACGACCGTCCCGCGCACCCTCCACCACATGATCCGTGATCAGGGCCACAGCCTCGGGGTAGTTCAGCAGAACCCCTCGTTCCAGCCTGCGCCGCGCCACCATGGCGGCCATGGCGACAAGCAGCTTGTCTTTCTCGCGCGGGAGCAGATTCATCGTCTTGTCCGGTCCTTGTTTCCTGATGAAATGATCTATGTGCGCCAGGTGACGGGCGCAGCCTTTTCGGCACGCAGATGCGCCACAAGCCTGTGAAAAGCCTGTTCAAGCCGCCAGCCATTCCGCGCAAGCCCGCGAACCACCAACATGCCGTTCCAGGCCGAAGCCGCCAGATCAACCTCGTCGCTACGCCCACACAGGGAACGTATGGCGGCAAGCTGCTCCTCTGCTCCGGCCGCCACCCACACCAAGGTCGCCACCGCCATCTGCCCGGCCGCTACCGCGGCCCGCCCAAAAAACGCGGCCATGTTCTCACCCTCCAGTGCCAGCCTGTCTTCCAGCACCGGTCGGCCATCCCGCCTGATCGACAGGGTGTCGCGCACACTCAGCCGCCTGAGCACCTCGCCAGAGGCCGCTCGTCCGAAAATCCGGTTTTCAAGGTAGAGAAAACGCGAAGAGGCCCTCATTTCCACACACATCCGCCGTTCAAGGTAGCTGTGATCAAAAAAGATGGTGCCGTGGGGCAGCCATTCCAGCGTGGCATCAGGCCCGATCTCGCATGTTACGTTAACCTGCGCCGCCTGGTCCCCCGGTCTGGCGCGGTAGATACGTTCTGCGGCCTGGGAGGTCACGACAAGCTCCGTCCCTTCCCCGCACTGGATGTGCCCCTCAATCCGGTCTCCCGCGACGATCCCGCCGGAGATATTGACCGTAACCGCTTCCAGCCCCGCGCGAGCGACGCGAGGGAACAGCAGCCGACAGCATCCACCCTGCGCCAGATCCGCGCAGCGGGTCTGGCCTTCCCTGTGCTGGACGGTCAGGCCGAAGCGGCCGTGCGCGCGCTGGAGGCTACTCACCAGTCTTTCCTGATCCCGTGCTATCTGTTGCCATAATGTGATTATGACGATGGCGCAAAAAACAGGCCGGTTCAATCCCCCTCCCGGCATCACACATCCGTAGAATTGCGTATGCCACAGGCACGATTAGGGCCTCTCGCCTCTTTCCAAAAAGGCTGAATACAGGGTAACGTGCCGACCATCTGGGCACGATTTCCACTATCATCAAGGAAACTCCAGAAGCACAGACGTCACTAAAAAAACAAGAACAGAAAGAGTAGCAGAGTGCTTCCTTCCCCTTCACCCCTTGCCGGGTCTCACCAGCGTTTCCTGTACCTTCAGGTCATCATCGCCGTTGCTGCCGGTGTGATCGTCGGCGTCCTGTTTCCTGCCTTCGGCGCATCGCTGAAGCCGCTGGGAGATGCCTTCGTCAAGCTGATCAAGATGGTTATCGCGCCGGTCATTTTCCTGACCGTCTGCACCGGCATTGCCGGTATGGCCGACCTGAAACAGACAGGCCGGATCGCAGGCAAGGCCATGCTCTATTTCCTGTGTTTTTCAACACTTGCACTTGTGATCGGCATGGTTGTGGCCAATGTCGTCCGGCCCGGTGCGGGAATGCATATCCATGCCGACAGTCTGGATACGCGCTCTGTCAGTCAGTTTATTTCCGCCGCACAGGAACATCACAGCTTTTCAGATTTTCTGCTCCAGATCATTCCCTCCACTACGGCGGGGGCATTTACATCGGGTGAAATCCTGCAGGTTCTGCTGGTGGCCATTCTGTTCGGGATCAGTCTCGCGCGCATGGGCACGGCGGGCGAAACAGTGCTGAACCTGTTCCGCAGCCTGACTGAAATGGTTTTTGGCGTGGTTCGGCTGGTAATGTATCTGGCTCCAGTCGGGGCTTTTGGCGCCATGGCGTTCACGGTGGGCAAGTTCGGCATTGGCAGCGTGCTGCACCTGATCGGACTTGTGCTGGCTTTTTACCTTACGGCCATTCTGTTTGTCGGGCTTGTGCTGGGGCTGGTGGCGCGTCTGGCCGGGTTCAGCATTATCCGCCTGCTTGCCTTCATCAAGGAAGAACTACTGATCGTTCTGGGCACCAGCTCTTCTGAATCCGCCTTGCCGGGCCTGATCGCCAAACTCGAAAAAGCTGGCTGTAATCAAGGGATTGTCGGTCTTGTTGTGCCGATGGGATATTCCTTCAACCTCGACGGCACGAATATCTACATGACCCTGGCGGCCCTGTTTATTGCTCAGGCCACGGATATTCACCTCTCCTTCGGCGAACAGCTTGCCCTGCTGCTTGTCGCCATGGTCAGTTCCAAGGGCGCTGCCGGCGTAACCGGGGCCGGGTTCATTACCCTAGCCGCGACCCTTTCGGTCGTGCCCAGCGTGCCCGTCGGCGGTATGGCACTTATTCTGGGCGTAGACCGCTTCATGTCCGAATGCCGCTCGCTAACTAATCTGATCGGCAATGCAGTCGCGGCGATTGTAATCGCGCGCTGGGAAAATGCTTTGGATGATAAGAAACTCTACGATGCCCTGCATGGACAGGCCGTAGCAGACATCCTTGAATAAGCATGTAGCACCGGGCGTGAAAGCCCGGTGCCTGCTGACAAAGCGTGCAATACGTTCTCCATTGAAGCGGGGCAGATGATTGACCGCACCAATGGAGAAGTCCAGCGGGTTGACCTGAAGGTTATCGCGGCCCCGTAGCGCCCTTCCTTAGCGGCATTGCCTCAATGCTGTCACTATCCCTCTGCTCGGACTGCCAGCAGACGGGATAGCCAGGAAGCGTAATGTTTCAAGGGTGGTTTTTCTAGCCGGCATATCGGCCGACTGTAGCGGCTCTACCGCCGAGGACTTCCCTGACCTGATGGACTGCCTTCAGAGTCAGGGAAAGCCTGCAACAAAATAACCGTTAGTTTTTACTAAGCTGCTTCATAGTGTCTGCCGGCGTCTGCAGACCTGAATACTGCATGACACCAAATGTCATGGTGGCATCGGGCGTGGGAAGATCGCTCTGGCGCCAGCCTCCACCCAATGCGCGGATCAGACCGACTGTACTCTGCAAAGCACGTGCCTGCACCTGCACACGGTCAATCCGCGCGTCCAGCGTATTCACCTGTGCAATCAACGCATCCAGATAGCTGTCAGCCCCGCCTTTATACAGGGTCATTGTCAGGGTCTGTGCTTTCTGGGCTGTTTCCACGCCCTTCTCCAGCCGCTCGGTTTCCGCCCTCAGACGGTTTGTCAGCGACAGGCCGTTCTCCACGTCACCAAAGGCTGAGAGAACCGTCATGCGATAATGATCCAGCGTTTCGCGGTAAACAGACCACGAGTGCTGCAACTGGGCACGACGAAGCCCACCTTCGAATAACGGCATGGAAACCGATGCCCCGTAAGACCACATGCTGTTAGCCAGATTGGCAAGGTTGAACCCGTTGGAATCAAACCCGCCATTCGCACTGAAAAACACATGCGGATAAAAGGCCGCCCGAGCAATGCCAATGGCCCGGTTAGCCTGCGCCATGCGCCGTTCCGAGGCTGCAATGTCGGGTCTGCGTTCGAGCAGATCTGACGGCAGGCCTGTGGGCACCTGAGGCTCCACATTCGTCAGTTCATCGACCGGCGCGATATGGAAGGTGGAAGGCTGTTCATTGACCAGAACGGCAATACCATGTTCCAGCACCTCGCGCTGGGCCTGCACATCGAGCAGACGCGCCTGTGTCATGTAAAGCTGGTTCTGCGCACGGGCCACATCAATGCCCGTGGCATCCTGATTATCCAGCCGGGTCTGAGTTACATGCAGGGCCTGCTGATAATACGCGATAGACTGGGTGTAGATGGCGTGCTGGGCATCCAGCCCCCGCAGGGCGAAGTAATCTGTTGCCAGCTCCGCCTGCAGGCTGAGCCGCGCGGCGGCATAGTCCGCCGCCTGCTCCTGCGCATAATACTTCTGGACCCGCACCCGGTTGCGGATAGCCGACCAAATATCGGGCTCCCAGCTTGCCAGGCCGGAATAGAACTCGTCTGTTGCCGTTATGGGGCCTTTGTAACGGAACAGGCGGTCCGCCGAACTCTTGTTGTCACTGGCGCCAAACGCCATGCCCAGATGCGGCAGCAAATCGGAACGTGCTTCCATGACAATGGCCCGAGACTGCGAGAAGCGCTCGGCCGCTGCCTGAAGGTCCGCATTGTTGGCAAGTGCTTCCTGCTCCAGCCCGTTCAGGGTGGTATCGTCAAACAGCGTCCACCAGTCTGGTTTCAGGGATACGGTGCTGGGCACCGCATCCTTGAAAGGCCCCTGGCCATGCCATGATGCCGGCACGACATAATGCGGCGGATCATAGCGAGGCGCCAGATCGCAGGCGCTCAGCACAGTCAGGGAAAGCAGCAGGCCTGCCCGCGCCGTCAAGCGCCGGGCGCGCACAGTGCCGAAACGCGAGAAGGTCTGTTTCATTCTTCATCCCCCTCTCCTGCTGCCCCTGCGGCGGCTGGCGTGCTGAGATAGCCCTTTTCCGGGTCTACGGGCCTGACCTTGTCCCCCTCCATCAGGTCAGCGGGCGGGTTGTTGATAATCCGGTCGCTGGGAGAAAGTCCGGCGCTGACCTCGGTATACGCATCAGACATACGACCCACGGTTATGTTGCGATAATGCGTTACATCTGCGGCATCGACCGTAGCCACCTGCATCCCGTGCTCCTGAAACACCAGCGCACCGGTCGGAATGGTATAAATGCCCTTATCCGCAGGGGCTGTCAGGGTGACGGACGCAAAACTGCCCGGCCACAGCTTCTGCTCCGCATTGTCGATCGAAAATTCCGTGACCACGGTGCGTGTATTCGGGTCAAACCCTTTGGCAACGGTCAGGAACTTGGCCTCGAACACCTTGTTGGGGAACTGCGGCACCGATACCTTCGCAACCAGCCCCGGACGCAGCATAGAAGAAAATGTTTCCGGCACGGACACGAACAGACGCATGGCGTGGGTATCGGCCACGGTAAACAGTTCACTGGCCGTACCATTCGCGTTCATGCTGCCACTACCGGCCCCTACGTAGTCACCAACATTGATGTTACGGGCGATCACCACACCATCGAACGGCGCTTCAATGCTCTTGAAGTGAATCATGGCCTGATACTGGGCCACTTTATGCTCCGCCGCCTCCAGTTCCGCCTTGGCGGACTGTTCGTTGGCATTCTGCACGGAGACAGACTGCCCGGAAACAGCCTGAGACTGCCCCATGGACCGCCAGCGTGTAGCCGTGATGGCGGCAAGGCCGTACTTGGCCTGTGCCACCTTCAGGTCTGCCTGCGCCTGAGCGTATTCCGCGTCCAGCCGAGGGGTATTGATCTCGGCCAGCATGTCGCCCTTTTTAACAATCGCGCCGTAGTCACGGTACCACATTTTCACATAGCCCGAGACCTGCGCGTAAATGGGCGCCTCGTACCACGCGCTGATTGTACCCGGCAGGGTCATGCTCATGGTTGGCGGGGCCGGCTTGGGCTGCACAAGAGCCACATCGGGCACCCGGCTATAGGCGGCGTCCTGCTGGATACGAACATTATTCCGAGCACGCTGAACCAGCAGATACCCGATGTCCGCCACCATGACAGTCACAAGAAGAATGATGAAGATTCTGCCTTTGCGGGAAACAGACATCAGACAGCCTCCTGCCGGTGGGCCGTATCCGTGCTGGATGGCTTTTCCGGACGATGATGGAAAATTGCATAAACACAGGGAACAAAAAGCAGGGTGGACACGGTGGCCACAATCAGCCCGCCGATAACCGCCTTGCCCAGCGGAGCGTTCTGGGAATTGCTGATGGCCATCGGCACCATGCCGATGATCATGGCCGATGCCGTCATGATAACCGGGCGGATACGGCCTATGCCGGCCTCTATCGCTGCGGTCACGGCGCTGTGGTGCATGGCGAAGCGCTCCTTGGCGAAAGACACCACCAGAATGGAGTTGGCCGTAGCCGTTCCCATGCACATGATGGCGCCCGTCAACGCAGGCACGGAAAGCCGTGTCTGGGTCAGGAACAGGCTCCAGGCAATGCCTGCCAGCGCACCCGGCAACGCCGAGATGATGATGAAAGGATCAACCCAGGACTGGAAGTTGACCACAATCAGCATGTAGATCAGCAGCACTGACACCACGAGACCGGCAATCAGCTCCACATAGGCGCCGTGCATGGTTGTGGCCTGCCCACGGATACTGACGGCCACACCACGCGGCAGATCACCCGTTGTCGCTGCTATTTCACGTTTGACCTGGCTGAGGACAGAGCCAAGATCCGTGAACTCGGTCGAGACGTAGATGTCAATATTAGGCATGGAATTGTAATGAGACACCTGCCCCGGCGTACCGATGGCCTTGATGGTGCTGATACTACCCAGAAGCTGCATGTCCTTGCCTTCGGGGTCGTTATCCCCCTTATCGACAGGAATGGTCAGCAGGTTGTTATAGTGCGTGAGCTGATCCTGCGAGACATAGACATTCAGCGGGAACGTAATGCCGGTCTTGGGGTCAAGCCAGTATTGCGGGTCCACTGTCTGGCTACCAGAGAGCGTCATCAGTTCGTTGCTGGCAATATCGCCTTCCGTCATGCCTGTAGCCTGACCGAACGTACGGTTGCCCTGCACGAACAGGGTCGGTGTGTCCATGGTTTGCTGGATTACCGTATCCACCGCACCGGGTATGCTCCGCAGGCGGTTAACCAGCAGGCGGGCATAGCGGTAGTCATCGCGGATATCCGGCCCGGACACCTGGATATCAATCGGTGCCGGAGAACCGAAGTTGAGGATTTTTTCGGTCAGGTCCGCAGGCTGGAACGTAAAGACCGTGCCCGGGAAACTGGCCGAAAGCTTACGACGCAGCAGGGCGCGGTAGTCCCATACGGGCGAGACTTCGTCCTTGAGGGTAATGCTCAGGTCGCAATCCTGCGTGCCAATTGTCGGCGTGGGAATGAACGCCTGGTTATGCGGGCCTTCGGGCAGGCCGCAGTTGTTGATGATCCCTTCAACCTTGCCGGGCAGAAGATCCTCAATCCGGTTATCCACCAGACTGGCGATACGACCCGTTGTTTCAATACGGGTACCCAGAGGCACACGCATGTGCATCTGCAGCGCGCCGGATTTCACCTCGGGGAAGAAGTCCTGCCCCACCACGGCAAACAGGCCGAGCGAGAGGACGGATAGCCCGAGAAACACCGCGACAAACTTACGTCGTCCATTGACCGCGCGCTCCAGCACCCGCCCGTAGCGAAGCTTGAAGGCGTGAAACGCATGTTCGAACTTGTTCTGGAACCGCCCAAAGAACCCTTTGGGCAGAGCTTCATGCTCATCACCATGCAGGCCGGGATGCACCTGCCCTGCCAGCAGATATTTGGCCATGGTTGGCACCAGTGTGCGCGACAGCATGAACGATGCCAGCATGGCAAAAACAATGGCCTCAGCCATGGGCATGAACAGCCAGCCCGCCACACCACTCAGACGGAACAGCGGCGTCCACACAATGCAGATGCACAGGGTGGAGACCAGTGTGGGAACAACGATCTGGTTGGCCGCGTCGATAATAGCCGTTTCCAGATCCTTGCCCATTTCAAGGTGGGTATCGATATTCTCGATCATGACGGTTGCGTCATCCACCAGAATACCAACCGCCAGCGCCAGACCACCCAGTGTCATGACGTTGATGGTCTGACCGGCCCACAGCAGGCAGATAATCGCCGCCAGAATGCAGAGGGGAATGGACGTGGCAATAATGATGGTGGAGCGCCACGAACCCAGGAACAGCAGCACGACAAGACCTGTCAGCACGGCGGCTGTCAGCATTTCGCGTACCACATCCTTGATGGCGTCCTTAACGAAAACCGAGGCGTCGCTCAGCACCGAAATATGTACATCCGGCGGCACGAGCTGCCGAACGCGCGGCAACAGTTCTTTGGTTCTGGACACAACCTCAAGGGTCGATGCCTCGCCACTTTTCATGACGACGATCATGACGCCCTGCTTGCCCTTGACCAGCACAAGGTTGGTCTGCGGGTGGCCGCCACGATAAACGTTGGCCACGTCATGCACATAAATAACGGAGTTGCCCACGCGCTTGACGGGAATATCGCCCAGTTCCTGCATGGAGCGCGGCGTGGCGTTGGTCTGCACCATCCAGTCCGTACGATATATTTTCTGATCACCAGCCGGCAGGACAATGTTCTGCTTGCGCAGCGCGTTCTGCACATCCATGGCGGAAAGATGATGCGCCTGAAGCTGCTTCTGGTTCAGCGCGACCATTACAAAGCTGTCCATGCCACCGTAAGCCTGCGGCAGAACCGAGCCCGGCACTGTCACGAGAATGGGGCGGATGCGTGTCATCGCGATCTTGAACAGGTCTGACGGTGTCTGCTTGTCAGACGTGACCTGCAGGGCCAGAACCGGCACAGAGGACGCATCCAGACGCATGACCATAGGAGCTGGAATATTTTCCGGCAGCTGTTTGATCACGGTCTGCGAAATGGCCGTAACTTCGGCTTCCGCCTCGCCAATATCCGTTCCGGGCTGGAAGTAGATGTTAACGATGCTGCGCCCGTAATACGAGCTGCTTTCCATATGCTCGATGCCCTCCACGGTGGAGGTCACGGCCAGTTCGTAGTTATAGGTGATGCGTCCTGCGAATTCCTCCGGCAGCATTCCGCCGTATGTCCATACAACGGATACGACAGGGATCTTGATGTTGGGAAACACGTCGGTTGGCGCGCGCATTACGGACAGCACGCCAAACGCGAGAATGAGCAGAGAAAGGACCACAAAGGTATAGGGCCGTTTCAATGCGGTTATGACGATTGCATTCATGCCTTCCCAGTTCTCGATGGATTGTGGTCGGGATCGGCCTGAGAGTAGAAATTCCTTGATCAAAAATCTGTTACAAAAAAATTTATTCATATAAAAAACAAATTAATATTCCCTTTACAGCCCTGTTCTAATGGCACTGCGTGCAGTTTTTCGGCGGTTGCCGGCCCTTTCCCCTTTCCCTATCATGGCCCCAGGATTCATTCTTACCTCAGAACGTACGGAACAGATCATGCCAGAATCAGCCATCATGCGCTCCGTGCGGCTCATCGAACCCGGCAAACCTTTCAGCCTGCGCGCCGTCTCCATTCCCACACCGGGCAAAGGAGAGGTTCTGGTGCGGATCAATGCCTGTGGCGTCTGCCGCACGGATCTGCACATCCGCGACGGGCTGCTTGATCTGGGGGGCCGGAACTTTGCGGTCGGTCATGAAATCGCCGGCACCATCACCCGCTGCGGCGCCGGCGTGCCAGACACATGGCTGAGCCGGCGGGCAGCCATCTACTATTACGAAGGATGTGGCCACTGCCGCTACTGTCTGACAGGTGATGAGCATCTCTGCCCCACGCCGCAGGCACAGCCCGGTTTCAATGCCGACGGGGGTTTTGCCGAGTATATCTGCGTGCCGGTTCGCAACTGCGTCCCCCTGCCCGACCATGTTTCCACAGCCGAAGCCGCCATCATGGGCTGCGCCGGTTCAACAGCCGTGCACGCCGGACGTCTGGCTACGATCAGGCCCGGAGAATGGGTCGTGGTCTATGGCACGGGTGGCGTAGGGCTGGCGCTGCTGCAATATGCCCGAAATGCCGGTGCGCGCGTTATCGCCATCGGGCGTGGTGGCGCACGGGCAACTCTCGCGCATGAGCACGGCGCCGAATACACTATAGACGCCACGCGTGAGCCCGACATAGCAGCCCGTGTCCGGGAAATAACCGGCGAAGGAGCCGATATTGTCTTTGAACTGGTGGGTACGAGCGCCAGTATCCGTTCCGGCATGGACATGTTGCGTCGCCGGGGCAGGCTGGTGCTGATCGGCTATACGCAGGACACGTTCCAGACACACCCGATTGACCTGATCGTGCGCGAGGTCTCCTTTATCGGCTCTGTTGGTGCAACCCTGTCAGACCTGCATGAAGCGATAGACCTTCTGGCCCGTGGCGTGCTGCGCGTGCCTGTCGCCTTAACCCTACCGCTGGAAGACTTTGAAACAGCGCTGGAGCAAACCCGTAAAGGCGGCCTGCCCGGCCGCGTCGTGCTGGCTCCCTGAAAGTTGCGCTCAGCCGCGCATGTTGTTCAGGGCCTGAAGTTCCTGCTCGAACACACTCATATTCGTACGCGTGTAATCTCTGTAATCAAAAGCGATCGTGGATTCCGTTTCTGAAACCATGCTCCACAATCCTTCCCGCAACAGGGAGGCAACCACCAGCACCTGTAGGCGATAGCGCAGGGCCTCATCCGGCGGATATCCGTAATAAAGCGCCAGCATGGCATCCCGCTGGCCTGCGTCGAAAGCGTTGTTCGATGCCAGATTGCCCAAATCAAACAACGGCGCATTAAAGCCGCCATAATCCCAGTCGATCAGCCAGACTCTTTGCCCGTCATCGAGAAAGTTCGCAGGCAGAAGGTCATTATGGGCAAAAACCGTTTCTGTCGGCCCCAGCGCCTGTTCCAGTTCCCGCGTGATCCGCTCCAACCTGTCAAGCTGCTCTGGTGAGCGTGCTTCCTTCTGGCGCAAGACCCGCAGATAGTTTCGCAACACATGAAAAATCCAGAAGCTCAGTGCAGGGCCGGACAGGTGCTCTCGCAGGCCAATATGCATACGCCGCACAAGCTCCACGACAACGGGCAACCGGGCGCGAACCCCTGCAGCATCAAGCGTCTGTCCATCTATGAAATCGATAACCAGAAGATCGGCCTCGGCATACCGTACGGGCGGTGAAATACCGGCCTGCGCCGCAGCGCGGGATGCCGCCCGCTCATTAAAGCGCATGACATTATGCAAGGGCATATCCTGCCCCACACGCACGACATAACGCCTCGCCCCGTCTTCCACCAGAAAGTTACTGTTTGTAATCCCACCCCCCAATGGACGTGGGTCAACCGGGGCAGTCCAGCATGGCAGCGCCCGCAGCCGATCATGCAGTGTTTGCGTCATGTTGCCATACCCCGGATTCTGTTCACGCGACCCTGCGGGCCGAAAGCCCGCCTCTACCTGCTCCCTATCCCAGAATACGAATGCGCTTGGGATCGTAAAGCGGACTCAGATGGGCGGTTGCCGGCACCCGGACTGTCGCAACGTCCAGTTCATACTGGCCAGACAGAACGAATGTGTCTGTCACATCCCCCTCAGGCTGCCTGACATAACCATAGGCAATGGGTTTACCGATCGTATGCCCGAAGCCGGCTGAGCCAACCCAACCCACGCGCTCCCCATTGCGATAAAGCGTTTCACGACCAAGCAGGACCACCGAGGGATCGTCCACGGTAAAGCAGACCAGTTTCTTGCGTAACGGCGCATCCCGCAGTTTTTCCAGAGCTTCCCTGCCGATGAAGGGCAGGCCGCTCTTCATCTTGAGCAACCAGCCAAGCCCGGCCTCATAGGGGGTATGATCTGGCCCAATGTCAGAACCAAAAGCCCGGTAGCCTTTTTCCAGTCGCAGGGTTTCAATGGCCCGGTACCCGGCATTGCGTATCCCCAAAGCCTGACCCGCCTGCATCAGCGCATCATAAACTGTTGCGGCAAACTCAACCGGAATATGCAGTTCCCAACCCAGTTCCCCCACATAGGTCACGCGCAGAGCCCGCACCGGCGCGCCCGCAATATGGAGAGTGCGCCATGTGCCAAAAGGAAAGGCGACATTGGAAACATCGTCCCGTGTCAGCTTTTCCAGCACAAGCCGTGCCTGTGGCCCCATAAGTGACAGGGTTGAATACATGGATGTCACATCGACCAGACGTGCATCCATCCCACGGGGGATATGCCGCTTGAGCCAGTCGAAGTCGCAGGTTGCAGCCCCTGTCCCGCAGACAAGATAATATTCATCCTGCGAAATCCGGGCTGCGGTAAAGTCGGATTCAATGCCTCCATGTGTGTTGAGCATCAAGGAATAGATCAGACTGCCGGGAGGCTTGTGTACGTTGGCCGCGCTGATGACAGAAAGCGCCTCCGCCGCATCACGCCCGGCCAGCATGAACTTGGCAAACGATGTCTGGTCAAACACGCTCACCGTCTCGCGCGTGGCCTTATGCTCCCGCGCCACCGCCCCGAACCAGTTCGGACGACCGAAGGTATAGTGATCAGCCACGTCCTCACCCGGTTCCGCAAACCAGTTCGGGCGTTCCCAGCCGAGTTTTTCACCAAACACGGCTCCCTGCGCCTTCAGCCGGTCATACAGTGGGGAGCGCCGCAGGGGGCGTCCGCTCTTGTACTCCTCGCTGGGCCAGGCAATCGTATAATGCTTGGCATAGGCTTCCAGCGTGCGGCTTCGTACCCAGTTGACATCCTGATGGTTGCGCCCGAACCGTAGAATATCCACGGGGGACAGATCATACGGGGGTTCTCCCCCCACGATCCACTCCGCCAGAACCTTGCCGGCTCCCCCTCCGGCCGCGATGCCAAAGGCATTGAACCCGCACCCTAGGTAGTAATTATCCAGTTCAGGTGCCAGCCCGAGGATGAAGTTACCATCCGGTGTGAAGCTTTCCGGGCCGTTGATCAGTTCCTTTACCCCAGCCGTAGCCAGAGCAGGCACACGGCCGAGAGCCAGTTCGGTCAACTGTTCGAAATGATCGAAATTAGAGCCCAGAAGCTGGAAGTTGAACCTGTCAGGAAAGCCGTCAGCGGCCCAGGCTATGGGGTTGGGTTCGTACCCGCCCATGACCAGCCCACCGACTTCCTCCTTGTAATAGGTCAGCCGATCCGGGTCGCGCAGGGTTGGCAGGCTGGAAGTAACACCCGCAATCTGTTCCGTGATCATGTACTGGTGCTCGACAGAAACCAGCGGCACATTCACACCGACTTTGGCCCCTAGCTCACGCGCCCACTGCCCGGCGCAGTTGACCACAATCTCACACTGGACGGTGCCACGACTGGTCTGCACCGCCGTCACGCGACCGTTTTCAACCCGGAAGCCTGTGACATCGGTATCCTCGAAAATACGCGCTCCGTTCATGCGCGCGCCCTTGGCCAGCGAGGCGGTAATATCGGAGGGATTGGCCTGCCCGTCGGTTGGCAGGAAAGCCGCACCCACAAGATCGGAAATATCCATAAGGGGCCAGAGATCCAGCGCCTCTTTAGGAGATAGCAGGTGCATTTCCAACCCGAATGAACGCGCAGTGGTGGCCTGCCGCCGCACTTCAGTCCAGCGCTCCTCGTTACACGCCAGCCTGAGGCCACCATTCATCTTCCAGCCTGTGGCCAGTCCGGTTTCCTGCTCAAGGGTTTTGTAGAGTTTGACAGATTCCCCCAGAAGCTGGGTGATGTTGGCGTTGGAGCGCAACTGCCCCACCAGCCCTGCCGCATGAAATGTGGTGCCCGAGGTCAGCTTGTGCCGTTCAATGACAATCGTATCCTTCCAGCCCAGCTTGGCCAGATGATACGCGGTCGAGGCCCCCATGATGCCCCCGCCAATGACAACAACACGCGCGTGTGTGGGAAACTCCGACATGAACCTTGCTCCGTACGACCGGGAAGGCATTCCCGGACAGTGCCTGTATCTCGAGCGTTCAGTGTGCGGCTTTCCCCACAATAGTCAACATTAAAACCACATAATATGTTGTTTTCAGTGGCTATACGCGACAAGTCCTGCGCTCGTACCAAGAGCCGCGAGCAGATCAGCCGGTGTCTGCACCAGTTGGTGCGCGTCGCTCAGCATGTCCGCATCCTGCCAGCCCCACAGCACGCCAACTGCCCTGATGCCAACGGCACGTGCGGCTTCCATATCGCTGGCGGCGTCTCCAACCATAATTCTGGCCCCCGCTGGCAACAGCGCGCGCAAGACATCCACCTTGGAAGAATAAACATCGCTACCGATCACATCACTGAAGACGTGACTCAGAGCGTGCTCACCCAGAAAACGCTCGATAACCGCCCGGCGACTTGAGCTGACGATAACGAGAGGCTCCTGCCCGGCCAGATTATCCAGAACGCCGCGCATACCCTCGACAAGAGGTGGCACACCTGCCTTGCTGGCCGCCTCAGCCGCCATGGCATCGCTAAACGCGGCAGGATCAACGCCAAGCGCCTTGCCCAGTGTTTCGAACGTCAGGGGGCGCAGACGCTGGAAAGGCCGCACATCGTCCGGCAGGTCGATACCGAACCGGGCGGCCGTATTGTGCAGCACACCGCCCCACATGAGGAGGGAATCTGAAATAACGCCATCAAAATCAAAACAGATCATATCTGCCTCCACCCTACAGACCTGCCCACCCGGCCATGCGTCGCCCTGAGACAGAGCGCATAGGCACGCGGCACGCAGGCGCTTTGTCTCAGGCGACGAGTTCCGCAGGTTCAGATGCCCCAACCGCTCGGCAGCAGGCGGTCAGGGCGTTGGCCAGCAGACAGGCGATGGTCATGGGGCCGACCCCGCCGGGCACGGGCGTAATCGCTCCCGCTACCCGAACTGCCTGTTCGAACGCGACATCCCCCACCAGAACCGGCTTGCCGTCGCGCTCGATGCGATTAATCCCGACGTCGATAACCACGGCACCGGGTTTGATCCAGTCTCCGGGTATCAGTTCCGCCCGACCGGCTGCCACAACCAGAATTTCGGCCTGCCGGACTTCCGCCTCCAGATCACGCGTTCTGGAATGGGCAATGCTGACCGTGCATTTTTCAGCCAGCAGAAGCTGTGCCATGGGTTTGCCAACAATGTTGGATGCGCCAACAACCAGAGCCTTATAACCGGCGAGACTGCCCAGCCTGTCACGCAGTAACATCAGGCAGCCAAGCGGCGTGCACGGCACCATGGCCTCCTGCCCGGTAGCAAGCAGTCCGGCATTGACCACATGAAAGCCGTCCACGTCCTTTTCCGGATTGATGGTGTTGATAACCTTCCGGGCGTCCATATGCGCGGGTAATGGCAACTGCACCAGAATACCGTGAATGGCGGAATCCGCATTCAACTGCCTGATCAGATCAAGCAGTTCTGCCTCCGAAGCATGGGCGGGCAACCTGAATGCGTGCCCGTTCATGCCTACCTCGGCCGTCATGCGCTCCTTGTTACGGACATACACCGTAGAGGCCGGATCTTCCCCCACCAGCACAACTGCCAGCCCCGGCACAATGCCATATTCGGCTTGCAACCGCGCCACCTGTGCAGCCACTTTCTGCCTCAGGGTTGCGGCAAAGGCCTTGCCGTCAATAATATCCGCCCGCGCACTACACATATCTCTTACACCAGCTCCACTGCGTTTCATACGGCACGCCCTGCGGGATACCTGCGTGTACAAAACGACAGGCCGCAGGAACATGCAGCCTTTTGTCTGTGCTTTTGTGTGGTTGATTGTCCAGCGGGAAAAGTATGGCCTACCGATCGACCGGACAGGGGCGACCGTCCTGATCAAGCGCTACAAACGTAAAACGCCCCTGCGTCACTTTCTGCCTGATTGCCGTGCGGCGCACCCGGCGTATGGCTTCCACCTCGATCGTCATGGACGTGCGCCCTACACGCAGGATACGCGTGTAGACATTCAGTTCATCCCCCACGGCCATTGGACGATGAAAGACCAGCCCATCCACCGCAACGGTAGCGCACTTGCACCCGGCACGATCTTCCGCCGCCGTGTTGGCCGCCAGATCCATATGCGATGCGACCCAGCCCCCGAACACGTCTCCTGCGGCATTGGTATCACGCCGCATAGCCACCACACGCACGGCCAGATTAGCGTCGTGAATCCAATTACTCTGTTCCGCATTTTCCACTGAAACGGCTCCGGTCTTGATATAACAACACCGGGAAAATTGCACATTTTCTCCTTGTCCGTAACGCGTTTAATGCACAGGGGAGCCCTGCTCGGTCTTTTTTCACACAGGGTTGATCACACGCCCCTGCCGCTGACCTTCGGCATGGCCTCTTCCCAAGCCGGAAAAGCAAAATGACATTCAAGGGCACCAACTGGAAAATTATTCCATCCAACTGGGCAGCAATAAAACGTCTTCCCCGTGATACAGTGCCTCAACACATCCAGAAATGTGATCTCCCAACAGGGCTGGAGACAAACCTCCACACCTGACGGATCGCATTCAGCAAGAGGTCGATATCGTGCAAGACGTTACTCCCGCCGCGGTTTCCACACGCCAGCCTGTGCTGTTTCTCCCCCATGGCGGCGGGCCTTGCTTTTTCATGGACTGGCCGGGATGGGAAAACCTGGCGGCCCATCTGGAAGGGCTAGCTGTCACCCTGCCGAGAAAACCCTCCGGTATTGTGATCATGTCCGGGCACTGGGAAACCCCCGTACCAACGGTCACGACAGCGGAGTACCCTGCCCTGATTTATGACTATTATGGTTTTCCCGAACATACCTACGCACTGAAATACCCGGCTCCCGGTTCCCCCACGCTTGCATCCCATGTGCAGGCGCTGCTCCAGAAGAAAGGCATTGCCTGTCAAGGTGATGCCGCACGCGGCTTCGACCACGGTGTTTTCATCCCGTTTCTGCTGGCCTTCCCTGACGCGGATATTCCCGTTGTCGAGCTGTCCATGAGCGCCAGTCTGGATGCGGCGCAGGAGTTACGTGTTGGACAGGCACTCGAGCCCCTGCGCGATGACAATATCCTGATTGTCGCCACTGGCATGAGCTACCATAACCTGCGGCAATTCATGAGCGGCGGCACTCAGACTGATCATACATCCGTTCAGTTTGACACATGGCTGCGCAGCGCGATCGAGCTCCCCCCTCAGGAACGCAACAAGCACCTGTTGGCATGGGAAACCGCGCCGGGAGCACGTATCTGCCACCCACGGGAAGAGCATCTGCTGCCCCTCATGTTCGCGGCTGGCGCCGCAGGAAACGACCCCGGCACATGCACCTATAACGATACCGTCATGGGCAAAGCCCTTTCGGGCTTTCGCTTCGGATAGACACGGCCTGTACCGGCACGAAACCTGAATGGGTATCGCGACAACGGCAGAATAACGTAGCCACACATCGATTAGCCTCGGTTGTCCGGGGCTGACCATGTGTGTTAACATTGTTAAGATATTCGGCCGGGCGACGTCATGCCTGGGAGCAGGAAAGAAAACGCCATGTCCTCCTCTTCTTCTTCGATCAGCAGTGATACGCTCACCAGCATCCTGCTCAACACTCTGACGACAGGCAGCGATACGGCAGATACGAGCAGTTCCAGCGGAACAAGCTCTTCTTCCTCGTCCTCCTCAACGTCTTCATCTTCCTCCTCTTCCTCTGTCACAATCACATCGGCCAGTGCCGACGGTACACCGGTGATTATTGAAAAAGATTCCAGCGGAAATATCGTTTCCATCATGAGCGTCAGTGGAACACAGTCGAGCAGTCAGAGCGACAGCACAGACCAGAGCGGGCTGAGCCTATACGCCTGACAGCAACCACACCAGACCATCCAGATAGTCACGGATTAAAATCCTGACCACATTTACCCGCCTGCCAGTTATCGTGGCAGGCGTTTTTTTATTCTGAATGCTCTTGAATGTATTGCTGCCCTCAAAACCATGGCGGGCTTCCGGTTCATGGGCTTCGTGATACACTCAATCGTCCTTTCATAACCCAGCAGCGCAAGGCAGGTATCATCCGGCTTGCACGAACCACTCCCACGATCAGGATCTACCATGACGTCTGCTCCCTTCCCTTCCCTGCTCGCAGCGGCACAGGCTCTGGCGGATGGTCGCACTACAAGCCGTATCCTGATTGAGCAGGCGCTTGAGCGTATTCATGACCCGCATGGAGAAGGGGCGCGTGTCTTCATGGCTGTCCATGCGAGCGAAGCCCGCCGTCAGGCGGATATCATGGACACGCTGCGCCAACAGGGCCGCGCCCCCTCCGCCGCGGCTGGTCTGCCTGTTTCGGTCAAAGACTTGTTTGATGAAGCGGGTTCTGTCAGCCGTGCAGGCTCGAAAGTGCTCGAACACGCTACCCCCGCCAGCATGGATGCGCCCGCCATACGCAATCTCAAACAGGCGGGCATGGTCAGCATAGGCCGCACGAGCATGACGGAATTCGCCTTTTCCGGGGTAGGAATCAATCCGCATTTCGGCACACCGGCCAATCCGTGGCACAGGCAGGAAAGGCGTATTCCCGGCGGGTCTTCTTCCGGTGCGGCGATTTCAGTTTCAGACAGCATGGCATTTGCCGGCATTGGTAGCGATACGGGCGGCTCATGCCGTATCCCGGCAGCTCTGACAGGGCTTGTCGGGTTCAAGCCCACGGCACGACGTATTTCCACACAAGGCGCCATACCGCTGTCATCCACTCTGGATTCAGTCGGCAGTATCGGCCGTACGGTTGGCTGCTGCTGGGCTGCCGACAGCCTGATGTCCACCGGCACCTTATGTGTACAGGAGGCGCCGAACGGCCGGGATGGAGGCTCATTACGCCTTGGCGTGCTCAGCACCATGGTTATGGAGGGCACGGACCAGGTGGTCGGGCAGACATGGGAACACTGCCTCAGCCTTCTTTCCTCTCAAGGCGTCGCACTTGAAACCTTCTCCTGCCCGCCGTTGCTCGCAATCCCTACAGCCAACAGTAAGGGAGGCTTTCCCGCTGCCGAGGCGCTGGCCTGGCACGCCCCTCTGCTTACGAAACATGCAAACACCTATGACCCATTCGTCCTGCACCGTATCCTGCGTGGGCAGGAGCAAAGTGCGGTAGACTACATTACCCTGCGGCAGACGCGCGCCAAGCTGATCCGGCAGGCGGCTGATATCATGGCGCATTATGACGCGGTGATTCTGCCCACAGTGCCCGTTATCGCCCCCCGAATAAGCGACATGGACGATAACGCGCATTATATCGCCACCAACCTCCTGCTGCTCCGCAACACGGCCATTGCCAATTTTCTAGACCTGTGCGCCATCAGCCTGCCCTGCCACAAATCGGGCGATGCGCCAGTTGGCCTTATGATAATGGGTGGACACGGACAGGACAGCCGTCTGTTCCAGATTGCCGCGCAGCTTGAGCGTATTCTCGCACCCTGCTGACGGCCCGGTGGAGGCACACCCAGCTACTGGTGGGAGAGCATGGCGTCCTCAGCATGGTCATGGGCCTGAGCATTCAGCCATTTATGAATGGCCGTAATCAGCGCAGGACGAGTTGTTGTATAAATGATCCGCCCTCCGGCCGGGAGTTCAACATATTTTATCCTGATGGAAGCCGCATTGGCGGCCATATCCCTCAGGCCCGGCATGGACGCCCCATGAATGCGGGCCGGCGTGCTATAATCGCCTTTCGCGCGCCGCGCAGCTTCTGTTTTCAGATGTTCCCGGATCAGGGCAATCTGGTGCGGATCTCCATTGGTGGACACGACATCCTGCTCACCGCCCTGCGCCGTGGGGGTAAAGATATGCACGGAATGTACGAGGTCAAACGGCATGGATGATTCCCCCATGTGTTGAGGGTGCTGCTGCACCATCGCCTCATGCGAAGCGCTGTGCGCAGTACCATCCACCATGGGGCAATGTTCGTGAACCATTGACGTGACTGGTTGCGTCTGTTCTTCAGCCATGACGACGGATGGAATACCTGCGACAAACAGGCCCAGACAAACCGCAACAACATTCCTGATACCGCTTTGCATGACCATGACTTTCCCCTGAAGGCAACGTTCTGAAACGAAGAAAGTCCGTCGCAAGTATCAGGCCAATAATAAAAAACAGCCCAATCGTTACCTTAATATCTTCAGGCTGGCGGCCCGGCATCGACAAACAGTTTCGAGAACTGTGCTGCGGTCATCGGCCTTCCGAATAAATACCCTTGCGCTTCATTGCAGCCGACCTGTTTGAGAAAATTCAACTGAGCCTCTGTTTCAACCCCCTCGGCAATAACGTCCATCCCGAAGCTCCTGCCAAGATACAGTATGGCTTTGACCACAGCCGCGTCTGTTGGGTCCGTATTCACGTCGCGCACAAAGGAACGATCTATTTTCAACCGGGTAACAGGATATCGCTTCAAAAGACTTAGTGAAGCGAAACCGGTGCCATAATCATCGAAAGCAAGCCCCACCCCGAGACTGCGCAAATCCTGAAGCATACGAAGAGTGCAGGAATCGTTGTGCAGGAGCACATTTTCGACGATTTCAAGCTCCAGATTTTCGGGCGATAGCTTGGTTTGTGTTAAAACTTCGCGAACCAATGTCACAAGCCGTCCCGAGCGACATTGCGCCTCGAACAGATTGACTCCCATGCGGAAACCCGGAATGTGGCTTTGCCATTTTGCAGCTTGCTGACAGGCTGTTCGTAGAACCCACTCACCAACGGCGGAGGCAGAAGGCTTTTGACTGAGCACATCCATAAACGAAGCGGGAGAAAGCAAGCCCTGTTGCGGATGATTCCACCGCATCAATGCCTCTGCTCCAACCACCTGGCGGTTTGAGAGAGAGACCTGAGGTTGATAGAACACCTCGAACTCGCCATTTTCGAAAGCGAAGCGAAGCTCCTGCTCAAAGGCCCGGCGCAACACCGCAACCTCTCGTAGTCTGGGTTCAAATAGCTCAAAGTGCCCTTTGCCCGTGGATTTTGCCCGATAGAGAGCCATGTCAGCGGCCGCAAAGAGGTCATCGGGACGCGAGCCGTGCTGCGAGCCCAGTGCGCCGCCGATGCTGACGCCAATATGGCACCTCTGCCCAGACACCTCGTAGGGCATCGAAATGGCACCTATTAGCTCGCCGGCAACGGTCCTGGCTTGTCGCTCGTCGTTTCCCGATAAAAGCACAACGAACTCATTGCCTCCGAGTCTCGCTACCATGATCGCCGTCGAGCATACTGACCTCAGGCGCAGGGCAACTTCCTGAAGTATCGCGTCACCAGCCGAATGACCCAGCGTTTCATTCACCTCCTTAAAACCATCAAGGTCGAGCAGCAGAATGGTTGCAGGCCTTTCGGCTGCCATAGTCTGTTCAAGACGCTCGCGCCAAACAGCACGGTTCGGGAGGTTCGTTAAGGCGTCCGTCGCGGCCAGTCGGAACAGATGCTCCTCGTTTATCCGGCGCTCGGTAACATCGCGAACGATGATGTTCACACTTGTGGTCTTGCCTTCTTTCCAGCTTGAAAGCGAAAATTCTGCCGGGAACTCACTACCATCTTTGCGCAACGCTAAAAGTTCTATGGACTTATAGGGCCTTTCCATACGCAGGCCGTGACGCAGTCGTTCAAGCAGGGCGTCATAGATATTACGATCACTCTCTGCCACGATGATGTCAGACCGCTGGCCGACGACTTCTGCGGGTGAATATCCAAAGAGTCTTTCGGCTGAATGATTCCAGAACGTGATCTGGGCCGCTGCGTTTGCACAAATGATCGCATCTGAGAACGTGGCTGCGACGTTTTCAAATCTGGCCTGATTGACCGTACGGACATGATCCAAACGCCGGATTTCCATGCGGTCCATGACCAAGGCAGCAATATCAGTTAAATTCCTGCGATCTTCGATGGTAAAGTCAGCTCGCGGTTTCGTATCTATCAGGCTAAGCGTGCCGATCTTCTCTCCGAACGGCGCTACCAGCGGAATGCCGACATAAAAGCGAATAAAGGGCGGCCCCAGAACCATGGGGTTTGATGAGAAACGGGGATCCTTGGTCGTATCCGGAACAACAACGATATCATCGCCCATGATGACATAAGCAGAAAACGAGACCTCCCTGCTTATCTCTGTAAAACCGAAGCCAATATTCGCCTTGGAAAACAGACGATCATAATCAAGAAGCGAAATAGTTACGATCGGCACGTTGAAGAGCCGGGACGCCAGACCTGTCAGACGATCAAAATCCTCCTCTCGCGGCGTATCCATCAGGTGATATTCCGCGAGAGCCTTGAGACGTTCAGCTTCGTTCGATGGCATGGGATAAGGTGCTGGCACTTCTGATCCTATCGCGCTGTGAGAGGCTGACACGGAGAATCACGGTTCCACAATTTGGTTAATAATTTGTCTCCAGCGCTCTTCATGCGCTCAGGCTCGGATTTCCCGGAAGAGCTGCCGCACTGGTGTCATTCACTGACCCGCTCGCCTGTCATCTGGCATCCCATCTTACAGCAGCGGTTCTGAAGAGGATGATCAGCTAAACTGGCTGCGCATCTCCAGTTTTGGAATTAGATCACAGTCAGCTCCCCCATTCAAAATCAATTAATCATGAGCCATAGTGCTTTTCATGCAACATTACAAAAAGCTTACGAAACGGCCTTTTTATCTCACTTTACTAATATTATTTCAGACTATACCTTCCAGATCAGTTTCAATAAGTGGTATCTGGCACCTAAATGTTCAAGAACATTCGCATATCAGGGAAGATTATATTTTCTTTTTCCCTCCTTGTTGCAACTGTTGCACTGTTCTCCGTCGTCGTTTTCATATCACTCGGACAGATTCGCAATGCTAAATTAGAAAGTGATCAAGCTCACCAAACCATTAATACTGTTAATGACCTACTGAACACGCTGGTTGAAAGCCAGAATGCTATGCGCGGCTATGTTGCCAGCGCAAATAAGCAGTTTATTACACGCATAGACGATTACCGGGCATCCGTACCGCCTCGTCTTGCAACACTGGAGGCAACGCTCCCGCCTGAAACCGTCAGGAGCGAACTCCCGGCACTCAGGCAGGCGATAACACTTTTTGATGACGAAATGGCGAAAACGGTTGCCGCCATGTCCAACCCAAGCCTGCTGAATCAAACGCGAGCAGAAATTGCCAGCACGGCAAGGCTCACGAATATCCGCAACATTATCGACAAACTGGATCAGCAAGAGCAGGCGGTCGTTACCGAGCGCACGCAAGCTGCGAACGCCGCGTTCCAGAGGGCCAGCCTGACACTTGCGATCGGCGGAGGTCTTACCACCCTCATCTCGGTTCTTGTTGGCGTAGCACTGGTGCGGTCGATTGCAACGCCGGTTGTAAAACTGACGAGCGTCATGCGTGTACTGGCCGGCGGCAATACCGGAGTAGCCGTCCCTGGCACTGATCGCAATGATGAGATCGGAACAATGGCTTCTGCTGTCGAAATCTTTCGCCAAGCCGCCATTGACAAAGACCAGCTGGAACAGGAAGCCGCTCTGGCGCGCCGTCAGCAGGAAGCCGAACGTCAGGCTGTGCAAGAGCGGACCGATGAGGCCGCACGACAGTTACAACTGGCCACTGATAGTCTGGCCAACGGGCTGCAAAAAATGGCAGCCGGAGACCTTACAATCCAGATTGAAACAAAATTTGCAGCTGCTCTTGAACCTCTGCGCGAGAATTTCAACCGGTCTGTCGAACAACTGGGAGAAGCACTCCTGTCCGTCTCCAGTTCGTCTTACAATATGGGCAACTCCACAGCGGAACTGGCTACGGCTGCCGACAATCTTTCCCGTCGGACAGAGCAGCAGGCCGCAACTCTGGAAGAGACATCCGCAGCCCTCATGCAGATTACACAACGTGTGCAGAAAACAACGGAAGAAACGGAGAACGTGCATCGGGTCGTGACGACATCCCGATCCGATGCGGAACATGCCGAAAATGTGGTGAATAAAGCCATAGAAGCCATGACGCGCATTGATCAGTCGTCACAGTCAATTTCAAAAATCGTTGACATGATAAACAGCATTGCGTTTCAGACAAACATTCTGGCCCTGAATGCCAGCGTGGAGGCTGCGCGCGCAGGCGAAACCGGACGCGGCTTTGCAGTTGTAGCCGGAGAAGTGCGTAATCTAGCCCATCAATCCGCAGAAGCCGTCAAGGAGATCTCTGCTCTTATCTCCAGCTCAAGCGAACAGGTCAAAGCCGGCGTATCTTCTGTGGTAGAAACGGGCGATGTTCTTCAACGTATCGTGGCGCACGTCAATACAATCAGTGATCTGATCGCGAATATTGCCGGTGCGGCACATGATCAGGCAACCAGCATTTCTCAGCTTAACGTTGCAGTGAGCAGCATGGAGCAGACAACCCAGCAGAATGCCGCCATAGCAGAAGAAAGTGCTGCAGCAAGCCACACATTGGCCATGCAGGCGGAAGAGCTGGAAAAACTGGTACGACAGTTTGAACTGAACCAGAACAGTCGCTAGGTTCAGGATATACAGGGAGAGCACAACCGCGACAACGAGACAGATGGCCGAGAAAAAACGCTCGGGTATCTGTCTCAGCATCAGGTCTGCTGCTTGAAGTCCCGACTTGCGCACCCGCTGCATAGCTTTCGCCCGGACTCGCTCTCTACAGGGCAGAAAACTTCCGGTATGATCAGTTTATGAAATCCTCCCGGAACAGAAGAAAAACAGCCTACAAAACCGGACGCAGCAAGTGGCCTCTGGCAAGTCTTGCCGTGCTCACGCTGGCCCTGCTGGCAGGTGCCGCGGGTTTTCGCTGGCTGCTGAACGCGCATCAAAGCACGGTCGGCGGACCCTATGAGCTACTCGACACGCAGCAGCACAGAATCACCCAGGATAATTTTCGGGGCCGCTACACGGTTCTTTACTTCGGCTATACGCACTGTATCGACATATGCCCGCTTACACTTGATACGCTCTCGGCCACTCTGGAACGTCTGGGACCGGAGGGCCGCACGATCGTTCCGATTTTCATCTCGGTCGATCCCCAGCGGGATACGCCAACTGTCATGCGAAACTACCTTGCCCGGTTTTCTCCGCGAATTGTCGGCCTGAGCGGAACACCAGATCAGTTAAAGCCGGTTCTCACCGCTTTCCATGTCACAGTACACCGCCAGGACACCAAAGCTCCCGACTATCGGCTAGACCACACATCCATTCTTTACGTCATGGACAGACGGAACCATCTGGCCGGGATGATCCCGATTGACGACAGTGCTGAACAGATGGCTGCCGATCTGGCGCGCATTCTGCACAGGGACTGATCACCACCGTTCCTGCGCAAGCCCGCGCCCCTTTTCCTACAGACGGAACCGTACCCCGCCAAAATAGGCTCGTGGGGAGCCTGCGTAGATGGACCCCGTGCTGTCCATCAGTGTGCTGGCTCCCGCCTGCTGGCCATTGCTCAGCAGCTTGTCGCTAATATTTGTTGCCCCGGCGATGTACACCTGATTGGCGACATTCTGCACTTCAAAATACCAGTGTACCCGATGTGCCCAGCCAAACCGCGCTGGTGGATCATAATGCACTTCAAGATTAAGCAGCGCATAACCGGGTGCTTTCAACTGGTTGGCATTATCCAGCCAGTATGAATCGCGCCAGGTCACCTCGGCATACCCGCCCAGCCCCTCCGCCGGGCCGTCCGGCTGGTCGTACAGAAAGCGGGCGTTGAGAAAATTCGGAATAACACCGGGAATAGCATTGCCATCACGACTGAACGCACGTGAAAGCGTGCTGTTGGACAGCACCTCGGTATAATTGGTGTATATCTGGTTGTCGTAAGTATAGCTGAGCTTTATCCGAGCACCGGACAATGTTTTTGGCAATGGCCGCCAGTCCACACCCAGCACGACACCCCGGTGCTGCGAGGCCGGGGCATTGAAGGTATAGGAACCAACCGTGCTCACCCCAGCGGACTGGCTGACAAGCTCATTGTTATAAAATTCGTAAAACCCAGTGGCCTGAATCCGCACCGTATCATGTGGCCGCCACTCTGCGCCAAGATCCACCCCCACACTGCTCTGGCTTTTGATCTGCGTGTTGTTGCCGTACTGTCCCTGCGGCGTAATGAACAGGTTGGACGATGAGGGTGTGCCATATGCCGTGCCAACCCGCGTATGAAATGTCCAATCTTTGGATGGCGTATAAATCAGGGCACCTTCCGGGGCGAGATTGAAAAAGAAACGGTTGGCTGTCACATCCTGCCGGGTCGTGGCAGTTGCGGAATAGCCATAGAGTGCTTCTGTCGCCCCGATATCGGAGTAAGTGCCCCCGAGCCCGACCACGACATGCCATTTGGGTGCGAAGTGCCAGTCCTCCTGAAAGCGCGCCCCAAGATTCCACTGATGCCCATAGGATGCAGTTGTCATCGCGCCACGGGTAGCGCCGCCGAGCGGCATGATATTATAGGTCTGGTACCCGTAGTCGAGATAATCAAAGCTGATCCCACCGAATGTCTCAAGCGGAGTTCCCCCGATCAGCACACGGTTCGTGACATCACTGCTGACCGCGTAGGAATTATAGGGGCCAACGAAAGAGATTGCCGAAGTCGGCTGGTCCACATGGCGCTGGTCATAGGTAAACTGGTTGCGCCAGGTGGTGCGCCTGTCAAAATCATGCTCCCAGCGCAGCCCGACAATGGTACGGCGGTCAAACCGCCCAAGCCCTGCGGCTTCCGGGCTGACGGCTTCCTTTGCCCCATACTGGCCGTTTTTGAACAGAGATACCGAAGCACACCCCGCCGCCGCACTGGCTGCATTATAACAGCCCTGCTGGTATGGGTTAGTCAGATACTGGTTGAGCGACAGGCGAACCGGCAGGTAGGCGGCCGTTTGGTTATTAACCACCTTGAGCACAAGCCGGTCAGTGTCTGTCAGGTTAACCCGCAGGCGCATGTTCTCAGTGGACGTATTATAGCGGCTGTTGGCAATAAAGCCTTTCCCCCAGACATCACTGCCAAAAATCATGAGATCGTAACGCCGGTTCCCATAACCAAGGGTCGCATAAGCATTGAACAGCCCGAAACTACCAAAATCAGACCCCAATTCCACACCGTGAATATCCGCACCCTTGCGCGTGCGAAAGTTGATGGCGCCATTCATGGCGTAATTGCCATAGACGGTTGAGGCAGGCCCCTCGAACACATCCACCCCTGCATAGGCGTGTGGGTCAATCAGGTCGGCTCTGGCCGTGCCGTCAGGCTGCGTCATGGGAAAGCCATCCTCAAGCACCTGCAGGTTCTTGAGCCCGTAGGATTGGCGATCACCAGACCCCCGAACGGACACAACCACGTCACGCGGGCCGTTCCCCTGCGTAAAACTGACACCGGGAATGGTCACAACCATATCGGCCACGCTCTGGGCGACCTGATTGGCATAATCGCTGCGGTCAGAACTGAAAGTTGTCTGCCCCGCAGGGCGCAGGGGCGCCAGGACACGGCTGGTGCCGCTAACGGTAATGCGTTCTATTTTACTCCGGCGCTCAACGGGAGCCGCTTTTGTACGGGAATGGCCTGTACGGGAAACGGACGCAGTATCCTGCCCCTCGGCTCCATGAGCCAGCGCGCAGGAAAACATAAGGAAGCCAGCCGTCACGCCGGAAAAACGGCGCGCGGTGGAATATCGGTAAGGCATGTCTCTGAACCTGAACAAACAGCGCAAAAAACCCGTGCGTTTTTCCACACAGGAAGCGGCATAAGATCAGATCAGACAGGTGGTCCCTGGGGGCAGAGCGCTATGCGCTCAAGCAACGGCGGCCCACGGATAGGAGTAAATATCCAAAGCCGCTGAACAAGACACAACAGGAACCGCCCCACGACAAGGCAGCCTCCGACAGCCAGCAGAAAAAGCTCAAGGGCATCGGACAGAAGCAGGCTGTCATCATGGCTATCGGCGTCATGATGATGCCCGTCCTGATGAAGTGGCGCCGAACTGTCATTGCAAAGGATGCTCAGCTTTGTCAGGTCACCAGCCTGATCTACCAGTACGGACGATGGCACGACCATGCCGCCAAACGTCAGCCGCAAAAGCAGGGCAAGCAGAACCAGCGGCCAGAAGACCACCAGTTGTGTCGGACTGTTCACGCGCGCGTGCATAAGCGGGGCATACTCCACCGGCCTGTGTTTGGCCAGACAGGTTTTACCACGGCTACCCGACGCTCATGTGACCACCTGAGGAAGCAAAAGCATGGTCTGGCAATCCGCCATCGCGTATGCTCTGGCCAGACAGAACACTGACACGAAAAACACGATGGAGATCGCCCCATGAAACGTCATGCACTGGTTCCGGGTCTGATGATAACCCTTTTGGCAGTGGCAGGGTGTGGGCACCATGATGAAACAGAGATTCACACCATACGGCCACTCAGTATGCCCAATCCGGCTTCCCTGTATTGTGCGAAGCGCGGCGGAGCGCTGACAATCAGAAATACGGACAAGGGGCAGACAGGCTACTGCACCCTACCCGATGGCACAACGGAAGAAGAATGGGTTCTGTTCCGCAAGAACTACCCCAAGCAGTAAGATCACCTCCGCCCCTGTCACCCCCTTATTTCCAGAGCAAAATCCCTGGAAGCGGGGATGACACCGGCGGCGAGAATATCACACGACGCACAGCGAATTATCTAACAGAAAAAGCGAACTGGTACAGGCAACCAGGCACCCGCAGACCGACTTGCCTGCCCTGCTCAGCACACGCTGGGCGGCAGTTTCGGACGCATCATCACCCTCCGGTCGAGCTTGGTGCCATCCGTAACGAATGTGCCATCGCCTATGGCATGGAGCATGGAACGTTTTTCACGATGGGGGTCAACATGTGCTGCCAGCCCTTCCAGAATGACGATACCGTACTGCTCGATCACCTCGACCACATGACATTCAATATTCGCCAGACAGCCGCGCAGCAAAGGTGCCCTGACCTTGTCTGCCTTATGGCGGGACAAATCGAATTTCTGGAACTTGTCCGTATCCTTGCCTGAACACAGGCCAATTCCCACGACAGTATCAAGCATTTCGGCTGGCGGAATAGCCAGCACACACTCCCTTGTTGTCGTAAGCGCCTGCCACGAGTAATTCCACGGCCCCGTGGACAGGGCAAAACGCGCCGCAAAATCCAGCACCATGGTCCAGGTAATGGTCATGACATTATCACGCTGTCCGTCGTGCGTGGTAACGAGCGTTACCGGACCGGGTTCGATCAATGTAAAGGCCTGGTCGAGAGGAAAATGCTGCATGGAAACCTCCATCCACATAACGCCAGTTGCTGCCCTGTGGTCATTACAGCATATGCAGTCAATAAAGTTTTAACCAGCGCGACACTATACGGGCAGAAGCACCGATGCCTGAACCTGTCATGTGAGCCCCGTGCAAACAGCATCAAACCTGAGAACATCACTCCCCTCCGACACCCCGACGCACTGAATACGGTATTTTTGACGGTTTTCCGCCCGAAAAGCAGGTAAAGATAGACGAAAGGCCATCATCATACATATCCTGCCGACAGAAGGGCCGGAACACTGTGGCGGGGCTTCATCGACCTCTGCCTGATTTATGAATTGAAGGTAAAAGTTGTCAGCACCCGCTCATGTTGAAAAACCTCAGTCATCTTACCGGTTGGGAGTAGGCAGACAGTTATGGATTGGGGCTGTGGCGGCTGTCTTGTTGTCCACGGTCTTGGCCGGTATCATTCTGTTTCATGTCAGCCAGCTTCTCTTTCAGGCCCGCCATGCCGTCGTAGGACTGGAGCAGCTTCGTCAGGTACTCGAAACAGCCAGCCGTATCTCTGCCGAACGGGCACCCTCTTATGTGCTGATGGCCGGCGAACCGGGACAAACAGGAACAGCGCGCGCCAATCTGGATGCGGCCCGCGCCGAGACCGACCGGGCGCTGAATCAGGCTGCCACGATTGTGGAGGGTGTGCCCTTCAACGACATCATGCGCCATCTGGTGCAGGCCCGCGCTCTGGTTGAACTGGCTGCCGCCGAAACACCCGTTCAATATGAAAGCGTGCAACGGGCATCTGAGGCCCTTTTCGCAACGTACGACGCCTATCAGGCTGTAATTATGCGCAAGGCCGCGCTGCTGATCAATTCCGACCCCGAGCTTGCCGGCCCCGTCCAGCACGCCCTGATCCTGGGTGCCTTGCATGACGATGCCGGACGTCTGGGGTCAAGCGTCATCGCCCCCCTGATCGCCAACATCCCCATCCCGGAATCCGATATCGCGGCGGGCCAGCGGCTGAACGGGCGGATCAAGCTGCAAAGACAGTTATTGTCCCTCAGCCCGAACCTGAACAATTCAAGCCGCCTGCCTGCATCCATCCCGACGGAAGCAGAGACGTCACTTGTAAAGAAGGGTGAGCCCCTTGTGGCCCGCTTCGTTGCGGAAGGCACGCATGGCGGCGCCTATTCACTAACAGCGGCCGCCTTTACCGATCGTTATGCCGAAGCACTCAAACCGTTAGGCGTCTGGCGGAGAGCGTATATTGACTCGCTACTCGCTGACTACCAGCAGAAAGAAAGGCAGGCCTGGGGCATAGCATGGGTGGTCGGCACCATCATGCTCTGTGTCATCAGCCTGATTGCGGGCGGAGTTCTACTGGTGCATCAGCGGGTTCTGCAGCCGCTTCTCGTAGCCAGCGAGGCCGTTGTCAGGCTTGCCCATCGTGAGCCGGTTCAGTTCCCTCTTGTCCACAATGGCGGCCCCGAACTAAGGCCGCTTTTTGAGGCCGTGGAGCTTCTGGATATCAAACTGCGGGAATGGGATGCGGACACCCAGCGCCTGAGACATCAAGCCGAGACAGACGAACTGACAAACCTGCTCAACAGGCGCGCGTTTCAGATGCTCGGAGAATCCTGGCTCGAAGGTACCTGGCCAGACAGGGAGACCTTTCTCATCCTGCTCGATATTGATCATTTCAAATCCATCAATGACCGCTACGGCCATGCCATGGGTGATCAGGTGCTCGTTATGGTGGCGGCTGCCCTGCAGGCACATATCCGTTCCGATGATCTGGCAGGACGAATTGGTGGCGAAGAATTCGCTGTCCTTATCCGTGCGCAGGATCAGGATACCGCTCTGGCCTTGGCGCAGCGGTTGCGCAAAGGCATTGAAGACATTCTCATTCTAGGATCTGATGGTGAGAGAATACCCGTAACCGCCAGCTTTGGTGTAGCCGCCAATAAGCATTTCACATGGCGGCAGTTGATGGCAAAGGCAGACGTTGCCCTATACGCCGCCAAGCAGGCAGGCCGAAACTGCGTCCGCGTGGCGGAACAGGGTAATACAACCATATCAGCGTAATCTGGTACCATTATTTACGGAGAAAAATAGAACGGGCGAGACATTATCTGCGTTCAACATCGTACATAGCTTCTCGTGTGCCGCTACACTTTGGAAAGAAAGTCTCATGATAACAATTTCACGAAGAAATCAGCTTGCTGCTCTCGGTCTGGGGCTGCTCGCCCTTCCGGTGTCCGCTCTTGCCGCGGATAAGCTGACAGGAAACATAAAGGGCAACGACGGCACGCCTCACGGCACAGTCGAAATCACTGAAGCACCGAAAGGCGTTATCCTGCGCATTACCGCAACCGGTCTGACACCCGGCTGGCATGGTATGCATTTCCACGAAAAAGGTGAATGTACGCCGCCCACTTTCAAAAGCGCAGGCGGCCATATTTACCCGCATGACGTCACAACACGGGTACACGGCCTGCTGAATGCCAGCGCCAACGATTCAGGCGACCTACCCAATCTCTATGTCGCGGCGGATGGCAGCGTAACGGTCGAACTCTATTCGCCTCTCGTGTCATTCCATGGCAATGGCGGACGCCCTGCCCTGCTGGATGCGGATGGGTCTGCCCTCGTCATTCACGCCAAGCCCGATGATTACCAGACCCAGCCTATCGGTGGCGCAGGTGAGCGCGTCGCCTGCGCCGTTCTGGGGAAATAAAGGCCGGAAGCAGACCGCAAGCAGCCAAACCCTGTTGGACTTTGAGCGTAGAGGCGATGGACTTCGTGCCCAATGCACCGTTCAGCCCGCGCCGTTCTGCCGACGACAACCGCGCCAGAACGGCAGCAGGGTCCTATCAGGACACAGCTTGTTCGCGCTGCGACTAACCCAAGCCCTCTAGCCTGTGCCCGCTACTGGAATATGTGCAGGAACAATGGAACGAGCACCGAGGTGACCAAGCCATTCAGGCCGATACCCAATGCCGCAAAGGCAGCCCCCACCGGGTCACGCTGAGCGACCTGAGCCGCTGCGATACCACTCCCGGCAATCCCGGCCGCCAGACCGTGGGCTCTCCAGTCATGCACGCCAAACCATCGCAAAAGTGGCTCTCCGCATGTGGCGGCAATAATTCCTCCCAGAATGGCGAACACAGCCGTAAGAGAAGCAATACCCCCGATCTGTCGGGTAATGGCAATGGCGATGGGGGTTGTGACCGCCTTGGGCGCCATTGACAGAGCGACATCATGCGACCCACCGCACAGCAGCACCAGCCCGACACCGCTTATGACGGAAGTAACAGAACCAGCCAGCAGAGCCAGTGTCATTGCTGGCAGGCTCCGCAGGACAAGACCTATGGACTGGGCCAAAGGCACAGCCAGCGCCACCGTGGCCGGGCCAAGAAGGAAATGGATCATGCTCGTGCTGCGAAAATACGTTTCATAGGGCGTGCCAGTCCAGAACAGCAGGAGCACGACAGAGCAAATCGACAGCAGAACCGGATTAACCCACGGAGCGCGCCCGCACAGAATCTGCATCCGCACGGCAAGCCCATAAGACCCCAGCGTGACGCACAGCCACACCAGAGCCGCAGACTGGGGGGATAGGAAAACGTAATCGTGCGCCTGATGCCATAAATGCGCTATCATGGTTAAAGTACCTGCCCCCCATTGTCGGGAAGGTTTTCTGCCGGGGCGTGGCCCCGTGTCATGGCCTGCATGACAAGCGCCGTCACCACCAGCCCCAACAATGTAGAGCCCACAAGGGCCACACAAACAGGCCAGGCATTGGCCCGCAGCAGCGTAAACTGGCCAGCTATACCCGCCCCGGCAGGCACGAACAGGAGGCCAAGAGCACCAATCAGGCTACGCGCCACGCGTGCCAGATCTTGCGGGATGGCCTCCCGCTCTTCCACAAAAGCAGATCCGGTCGCCTGGGTAGGCGTTGCCCTGAAAAACTGTTTCCTGCCGATGAGGCAGGCGGCCAGCATGAACATGCCAATAACCGGCCCCGGTACGGACAGATGAAAACAATCCTGTAGGGCTGTCCCAAGAAACTGGAAGAAAAGCAGGATGAAAAATGCCTGCACCATAAAAACGCACGCCCCAAGGAAAACAGGAAAAGGAAAAAATGACAACGTCAGATAAGCCGTGTCGCACCGCTTATAGGCCAGTGCGCCCTACGCGGGAACCGAGAAAAGCGCCATGCTTCCCTCGGTATCACTCCATGCGGTTGAAGCGGCTATGCCGCCAACACACCAGTGCGTGAGCCGCAATCCCGCGTCTTGGCGATCCTGCGGTAACGGTGCAGGATTTCTTCGGTATAGCCACAGGGCTGACTGGCCCCTTCAAACACCAGTTCCTGCGCGGCCCGATAGGCCGGGCCATCCATATCGCCCAGCAACGGGCGGTAGCCCGGTACATCGGCATTTTGGGCATCCACGATAGCGGCCATACGGTGCATGGCTTTTTCAACCTGCCCGGACGTTACAATACCGTGAACAAGCCAGTTACCGATATGCTGCGAGGCAATACGGAGTGTGGCACGATCTTCCATCAACCCGACCCCGTTAAGGTCTGGCACCTTGGAACAGCCAATACCCATATCCACCCACCGCACCACATACCCCAGAATACCCTGGAGATTGGTGTCCAGTTCCGCGGCTATTTCGGCCTCGGACCAACGCGTAACATCCTCTTCAAGAGGCAGTGCCAGAAGCTCCGCCACCGGAAGCGGTTGCACGCGGGAAAGCAAAACCTGCATATGCCGCACGTCAGTCATATGATAATGCAGCGCATGTAAGGTGGCCGCCGTTGGCGACGGAACCCAGGCCGTGCTGGCTCCCGCATCTAACTGAGCCCCTTTGGTGGCCAGCATGTCCGCCATACGATCAGGCATTGCCCACATGCCCTTGCCAATCTGCGCATGATCCCGCAGGCCGCAGGCCAGACCGATGGCAACATTGCGCTGTTCATAGGCCGCCATCCAGCGCGCCTGCTTCATGTCGCCCTTTCTTACGACAGCCCCCGCTTTCATATCCGTGTGAATCTCGTCACCCGTACGGTCAAGAAAACCAGTGTTTATGAAAAACACCCGGTCCCGTGCGGCGTAAAGACAGGCAGCCAGATTCACGCTGGTGCGTCTCTCTTCGTCCATCAGGCCCATTTTGAGGGTACCTGACGCCAGATCCAGCATGTTTTCCACTTCGGAAAACAGATCGGCAGAAAGAGCTACCTCTTCCGGGCCGTGCATCTTGGGTCTTACAATATAGATCGACCCTGCTTTGCTGTTTCTGAAGCGGCCAAGCCCCTTGATGTCATGCAGGGCAATAGCCGAAGCCACCGCCACATCAAGAATACTTTCGGCAATGGGCTTGCCCTCGTCATCCAGCACGGCATCCGAACTCATATGCCACCCAACGCTTCTAAAAAGCATCAGACTGCGGCCAGAAAGCACCAAAGGAGAGCCGTCGGGAGTGCAATAATGCCTGTCCTGTGCCAGACGGCGGGTGTACACCCCGGATGGCCCCGGTACGTCAGCCGTCAGGTCCCCCTGCATGAGATGCAACCAGTTCCGATAAACCAGCACCTTGTCCTGGGCGTCCACAGCCGCCACGCTGTCTTCAGCATCAATAATGGTGCTGACGGCGGATTCCAGAACAACATCTGAAATACCCGCCTTGTCCTGTGCGCCTACAAGGGAATTGCGGTCAAAGCGAAGTTCCATATGCAGGTGATGATTACGCAGCAGGAGAGTCTCCAGCGCGTTCCCTGCCCCGGAAAAACCGGCAAACTGGCGCGGCTGACACAGGCCAGTCGTGCGGCCACACTCCAGCTTCGCGTGCACCTCGCCATGCTGTACGTAGTAGGACGTCACATCCGCATGACTGCCTGTCATCAACGGGGCGATCTCGTCCAAGAAGGCGCGCACGCGCCGGATGACAACCTTCCCACGGACAGCATTGTAACTCTGCCCGGGCTGAAGGGCACACTCTCTGGCTATGGCGTCCGTGCCATACAGAGCGTCGTACAGGCTGCCCCATCGAGCATTAACGGCATTCAGCACATAACGCGCGTTGGTTATGGGCACCACAAGCTGTGGACCGGGCTGCTGTGTCAGCTCTGCATCCACATTGTCCGTCGCTACCGCGAATTGATCGGGTTCAGAAACCAGATAGCCGATTTCACGCAGGAATTGCTCATGCCGTGCAGGCGGACAATCACGCTCCCGCGCCATGAATACGTCAATCTGTGACTGCAACTGCGCACGACGCGCCAGTTGTTCACGCACGCGTGGGCCAATGGCTTTTACAATATTCCCGACCCCGCTCCAGAATGCATCAGGCGTCACGCCCGTCTGCGGCAAGGCTTCAGTGGCCAGAAAGTCATGCAGTCCGCGGTCGACCCGCAGGCCGCCAACAGTAATATATGTCATGGTTTTGACTCCATCACACAGGACAGGCATGAGCTAACATGCCTGTCTGCCGTGTTGTACCGCTCAGCCCTCCCTTACCTTCGGGATAGACTTCACACGCGGTTCAGTGATGAAACTGCTCAAGCTCCGTTGAGCCATGCATGGCGGTTGTGGAAGACCGCCCACCGCTCACCGCGACAGCGACGGCGTCAAACCAGCCCGTCCCCACCTCACGCTGGTGACGCGTGGCGGTATAGCCGCTGGGTTCGGCCGCGAACTCCTCCTGCTGAAGCTCGGAATACGCTTCCATACCCCGCGCGGCATAGCCATGAGCCAACTGGAACATGGAGTGATTAAGGGCATGAAAGCCAGCCAGAGTCACGAACTGGAATTTGTACCCCATCTTCCCAATCGTCTGCTGGAATGTCGCTATCTCTTTCGGAGAAAGCTTCTTCTTCCAGTTGAAGGAAGGCGAGCAGTTGTAGGCCAGCATCTTGCCCGGAAACTGCCGATGAATCGCGTTGGCAAATTCCTCAGCTTCCTTCAGATTCGGCTCTGACGTCTCCCACCACAGCAGATCGGCATAGGGCGCATAGGCCAGCGAACGGGCAATGGCATATTTGACCCCGAGCCCTTCACGAATACGGAAGAACCCTTCCGGCGTGCGCTCTCCCGTCAGGAAGGGCCGGTCGCGTTCATCGACATCCGATGTCAGGAGCTGCGCGGCGTGGCTGTCCGTACGACAGACCAGAACCGTGGGCACCCTTTCAACGTCCGCCGCCAGACGTGCCGCATTCAGCGAGCGGATATGCTGGGCAATGGGAATCAGAACCTTACCGCCCAGATGACCGCACTTCTTTTCTGACGCAAGCTGGTCCTCGTAATGCACACCGGCAGCCCCGGCTGCGATCATGGCACGCATCATCTCGAACACGTTCAGAGGCCCGCCAAACCCGGCCTCGGCATCAGCCACAATCGGAGCCATCCAGTAGCGGCCCGTATCGCCTTCGAGCCGCGCAATCTCATCACACCGGCGCAGGGCGTTGTTAATACGGCTCACAACGTTCGGCACGGAGTTGGACGGATACAGAGACTGGTCCGGATACATCGAGCCCATAAGGTTGGCGTCTGCCGCCACCTGCCAGCCAGAGAGGTAAATGGCCTTCAGCCCGGCCTTAACCTGCTGCATGGCCTGATTGCCCGTCAAAGCGCCCAGTGCGTGAATGTAGGGCTCATTGTGCAGCAAGGACCAGAGGCGATCCGCCCCCATGCGCGCCAGCGTATGCTCGATCTGGAAGGAGCCTGAAAGCCGGGCAACATCCTCAGCCGTGTAATCCCGCCGGATACCATCAAAGCGTGGGCTGCCCATAAAGCTTTCGATAGATTTGATAACCATTGCCTTGTTTTCCTTCTTATTTTCGGCAAGGTCATGGTAAGCATCTATGGAAGATATTTTCCACAAGAGAAGGAAGAGAAAAATGGCAATACTGTAAACTTCTTTACACGCAGTCCTCTTCAAAAGAAAAACAAGAAAAGAAGACGACCGACATGACCGGAACACACATAGGCCGTATCATTCGCCGCCTGAGGCATGAACGGAATTTGACACAGCAGGCCCTGGCTGGCCGACTGGGTATTTCTACCAGCTATCTGAATCTGATCGAGCATGACCAGCGTGCCGTCACGGCGCCACTACTGATCAAGCTGACCCGTATTCTCGACGTTTCAATCGAAACACTGTCGGGGATTGAGGAACATCGACTGGAAGCCCAGCTCCTTGAAGCACTGGCCGACCCAACGCTAGGAGGCCAGAGCGATATTCCCGCGCATGAACTTGCTGTTCTGGCCACGCAGCCAACAACGGCACGGGCCATTCTCAGCCTGTACAAAACAGCGCGCGCGGCCAGACGCACCCCACAGGATGCGCAGGAACACACTTCGCCTCTTATTCTGCCGCAGGATGAACTGCGCCAGCTTTACGAAACGCGAAACAACTACTTCGAAGAACTGGAAAGTTTTGCTGAATCAATCAGGCACCAGTTGGCGCGCGATAAGGGACTGCCCGAAGGCGAGACCCTTCCTCCGTATGAAATCAACCGCGCGGTCGCTTCACGGTTGCGCCACCATCACGGCATTGTCGTTCACGTTGGCCATCTGGACGGCAAGCTGAAACACTACGACCCGTCCGCCCGCATTCTGATCATCTCAGAGCAGATGCCTCGGGAAAGTCGGGGGTTTCTGCTCTGCTCACATCTCATGCTACTCGAAGCCAATGCCGTCATGGCGCCCATCATCCACGGTCATGGGCCAATTAGCAAGGAAACCGACACATTCATGCGCCTTGGGCTTGCCAATTATGCTGCGGCGGCACTTCTCATGCCCTATATGGCGTTTGTACAGAAAGCCCGAACCCTCCGCTATGATATAGAAAATCTATCTGCTCATTTTGGCGTTTCGTTCCATCAGGCCGCCCATCGCCTGACAAGTCTGCAAAAACCCGGTGAACGCGGAATACCATTTTTTTTCGTACGCGTTGATCCTGCGGGAAACATTATCAAAAGCTTTTCCGCCTGTGGTTTTCCCATTCTGCAGCAAGGCAACCCCTGCCCCCGCTGGAATGCCTGCACGGCATTTCAGACGCCCGGACGGTTCCATGTAGATATTGTCAAGTTTACGAATGGAAAAACATTTCTCACGTTTGCAAGGACGATCACCGGAGCCAGACTAGACCACCATCAGGCCCCGCCCATCTCCACCATTGCCATGGGCTGCTCCATTGATCGCGCTGAAGAAATTATTTACGCAGACCGCCTGAACCTTCAAGCTCAACCCTCTCCAATCGGCCTTACCTGCCACCTGTGCGATTGGACCGATTGCCGCTCACGCGCTTTCCCCTACGGAGAAAAAAATCACCCCATGCCCTATGAACTTATAACAGACCAACGATCTGGCTCAGGAAATGGAGAGGTTTTTATCTGAAACAGGCAGCTAGGCTCAGGATCTATTAATTCATTGAACTGAACAGGTTTTTCTGATTCACAGGCTTACCGATGGAGGTGAGGCTGTGAGTGACGTGTTTTTGCTGTCTGAGAGCCAGATGAGGCGGATTGAGCCATTTTTCCCTCTGGCACACGGAGTACCACGCGTGGATGACCGTCGTGTCCTGAGCGGGATCGTTTACGTGATCCGCAACGGGCTTCAGTGGAAAGACGCTCCGGAAGCGTATGGTCCGCACAAGACTTTATACAATCACTTTATCCGCTGGAGCCGTCTGGCTGTCTTTGACCGGATTTTCACTACCCTGACTGGGCAATCAGGACGGTCGAAGCCTCTGATGATTGACGCAACACACCTGAAAGCACACCGGACAGCGGCCTCGTGTGATGGCCAGGGCCAGCCTGTCCGGGAATTGCGGAAAAAAGGCATTGTCCGCTGGTCGCCATCGAACGGCCCTGTGTCCGCAGGCCTTATTCCGCCCCCACCCCGGAGCAAGGGAGCCACGCCTGATAACCGAACCCTGGCGATTTGCCATAAAGGAGAGGCTGGAAACCACAGAAGCTGGAGATCTGTACAGACTGAGAAAACAGACCGTGGAGGCTGGCCTTGGATGTCATCACGCACGCTGTTTCTGGATCTCCGCGAACGTGTTATTGTGGCCGTTTCGAATAGCCTGTCACGCCGTCGGGCGGCCGAACGGTTTGGTGTCAGTTGGGCGAGTGCGATCCGCTGGTGCGCGCTTGCGACCGCGAGCGGCAGTCCTGCTGCCAGACCGCGTGGTGGAGATCATCTGTCTCATCAGATCGAGGCGCAGTCGGAACGTATTCATGCGCCGATCGCCGAGAAAAACGATCTGACCCTGCCTGAACTCCGTGCCCGACTGGCTGAGGACGGACATCACTTTGCGATTGGCACGCTGTGGCGTTTCTTCGCGCGTCATAAAATCACATGGAAAAAAGACCGCTCACGCGGCGGAGCAGGATCGCCCCAACATCCTGACACGACGACAGGAGTGGTTCGATACGCAGGCCGATCCTGATCCGACGCGTCTGGTCTTCATCGATGCAACCGGCGCTTCCATCAATATGACACGGCGCTACGGGCGGTGTCTGCCCGAACAGTATCCGCTCTCTTCCCGTTACACGAAATATTCCGGGAGAGAGCGGCGGTCCTGCTCAGAAGCCAATCATGGCGTCACCACCGAAGGTGAACATGCCGTTGTTGCGTCCGCCGTTAAAGGCGTGGGTGTTGTTGAGCGAACGGTCGAAGCGGATTTCAGGACGGATAGCGAACACCCGCACATATTTGCCCAGACCGGGGTGATAGTTGACGCCCAGAGTCAGTTCACCATAGGTCGTGCCGTGTCCGCCGGACCCAGGGTACAGGGTCGATGCGCCATGGCCGGAAATGGCATTCATGTAGGAGTTGTTGCCCATGAAGGTGGCGACCAGGGCGTTGTTGTTGTCGCGGTAGATTTCACCCCGATAGTTGAAGGTCAGACTGGGGGTTATAACATAGCTCAGGAACGTCACGACGCTGAAGGCATCAGCAGCCTTGAAGGGGCCATTGACTGTGTTGTGCGTTTTGAGTCCCTGATCGTGCAGGTAGTTGAATTCCGCCGTGACACTCAGGCGTTCGTTG